>Ga0268299_1000050_pt1 | contig 452639 bp, 357 predicted proteins | sample NOBtaG_FD_193484 | JGI IMG/M metagenome (GOLD analysis project Ga0268299, IMG submission 193484) | Activated sludge microbial communities from bioreactor in Nijmegen, Gelderland, Netherland - NOB reactor | ecosystem: Engineered > Bioreactor > Aerobic > Activated sludge | place: Netherlands...
ACGCAAGTTTCAACGACGATCTCCAGCAATGGCCGCCGGATTGACCGATCACATCTGGACTATCAAAGAGCTTCTCTGGACGGTGGCTTCGCCTCGCCAATCAACTCGGGACAGGTAGACTACCTAAGTTTGGTCACGAAGTTATTCATGTATTTGACCATGCCAGTGGCGCATCTATTCTCGAAGCAATCATTCACGTTATTGGCATAATCGTGGTTGCCAAGCCCCGGATAAATCTTCAAACCTGTTTGCTCCCACATCTCCTTGTACTTGTCCAGTTCTCCCGGCTGTCCAAAGTTGGTCAGGTCGCCATTGATGATAACCCCTCTCAGGTTCGCATTGCCGATCTGTCTGGCAATGGATTGCATACTCCTGATGTAATCACGGTTGAGCTTCTCCGAATAGATCTCCGATTCTGCTCTGGTTTCCGGGACGCGAATCCCTTCCTCTTTGCCTGCAGAATTCTTCTTCATTACCTTGTTGCCATTCGCATCTCTCTTCCATACATCTGTCCACGGATACTGCGTGTCAGCGGCAAAGATCATGTAAAAGTCACTAGCCTGAACTGGAGCTACGATGTAGCAACTCTTCAAAACATTCGGCACCGGATCCCTGCCAAAGGCGGCAACCCCACAGGTGACCCCATTCGTCGCGATCTGCTCCGCCCAAACCCCGTTCGCTCCGTACCGCACGGTCCTTGTACCTGTAAATTGACAGCGCTCACCTTCTTTGGCGCATAACTCGTAATTTGACGGTACCTGTGCGTTGATCGCCTGAACACACAGTAAAACAAACAGGGGCAACACAATCATTGTTGTGACCGTGTTCCTGATAAATTGACTACCGGCCAGAAAGTTATAGATCGCATTTTCTTTTCGTTCGAGTTTCATAGCTTTCGTTTCTCCAGTGTGGGGTTGTTACTCGCGTAACAGCGAATTACTGACAAGCCCAGTCATTAGCTGGGCCAAGCAACGTTCTCAACTCTTCCAGGTTTTCTTTCAGGACGAATGCTTTCGCCCCGGCTTCCGTGGCGAAAGCGCGCGTTCGCGCATCGCCGTAAGCAGTAACAATGCAAATGTTTGCGTCAGGATACGCAGCCCGGATTTGACGGCTGGCCGTGAAACCATCCACGCGCGGCATTTGAATATCCATCAAGACCCAGTTTGGAAGATTGGCTTGATACGCGGCGAAGGCTTCGTCGCCGTCTTCACATTCGGTGATGACATCTGCAAATTCACTAGCTGTTTCCCGAATTATTTTGCGCATCAAAGCGTTGTCTTCCACAATCAGGATTGTCATTTCATGGTTCAGTGCTTCGTTGAGTATTGACGGTAGGATAATTGCGCTTTTGAAAGGCTTTGAGTATCCGCTGAATTACGGTATTCGCTCCGTAGAATTACGGTATTTATCTCTGTAGAAATACGGATGCAGAGAAAAAGGTGGAGTGCTATGGCTAAGCGGCGAGAAAATCTCGTTACTCTTTGTCTTTCAGTCGGTCCAGGTTCTCGGTGACAAACTTCACCAAGGCGTGACGGCCTTTGAGGTTGAATTTTTCGCTGATGTTCAGGCGATGCTGTTCGACGGTGCGCACGCCCATGAAAAGTTCGGCGGCGATTTCCTTACTGGTTTTGAATTGGGCGATGAGCTTTAAGACTTTGCGTTCGGTGGGGGTCAATTGATCGAGCAGGGTTGGCTGGGCTGGGTTTTCCTGCGCGTGGCGTAACCGTTTGAGCAGCAGGCTGGTTAATTGCGGACTGATGAATTCCTGGCCATTGGTGACGGCGTTGATGCAATCAATCACTTCTTCGACGGCGCTGTCTTTGACCAGAAAGCCTTTCACGCCCAGGTCGAGCGCGGCGTTCAAAAACTGTTCGTCCTTGTGCATTGTCAGAAAGACAAACTGCAAGGTGAGGCCTTTTTCGCGCAGAGCGGTGAGCACTTCAAAGCCGTCCGCCTTGGGCATATCAATGTCCAGTAAGACTACGTCAGCGGGCGACGCCAGCAAACGTTCAATCGCTTCTGCGCCGTCTTTGGCTTCGCCGATGACCGCCATTTGCGGCGCGGTTTCGATCAGTTGGCGCAAGCCGTTGCGAAAAATCGGATGGTCATCGGCGATGAAGATTTTGATGTTGTCAGTGTTCATCCTTTTCCTAACGCGGTGGTTCCTCGCGCAATGGGATTATCACCGTCACAGTGGTTCCTTGGCCTGCTTCGGATTGAATTGAATGCATACCGCCAAGCATGCGGACGCGCTCAGCCAAACCAATCAAACCGAAACCGTTCGACTGACTTTCAGGTGCTGCGACAAAACCGCGTCCGTTGTCCTGGATGCTCGCCGTTACTTGGGTTTCGTTTTGGACAATGCTGATTTCGACGGCGGTTGCTTGGGCGTGCTTGATAACGTTGTTCAGGCATTCCTGGATCACGCGATAAAACAGCACTTCTTCGTCTTTGGAAAAGACTTCGTCAAACAAGGCCACGCGCGCGTTGATTTCCAAACCGGTCGCTTCACGAATTTTCTCGATCATCGCGTTGAGCGATTCGCGCAGTCCCAGCCGCTCCAGATGATACGGTCGCAGGTTATAGGCGATGCCGCGCACTTCTTCCAGAGCTTGTCCCGTAGCGTTCGAAATTTCGTCCAATTGCGCCGTCACTTTCTCACTGTCCTGCGCCACGCGTTTGCCAATACCGATGCGGTTTTTGATGACCAGCAAACTCTGGCCTAAACCGTCGTGTAATTCGGCGGCGATGCGCTTGCGTTCAGCTTCCTGCGAAGTGATGAGCTGGCGCGAAAACGCTGTTTTTGCTTCGGCAATTTTTCGCACTTGTGACAGCCGAGCATGAGCAATCAGCCAGATCGTTCCAGCAATCCCAGAAACTACCAGCAAGAAAAACCACCATGTTTGATAAAAGTAAGGACGCACAACGATTCTGAGGCTAGCGCCCTCGTTGTTCCAAACGCCGTTGGCGTTGGCGGCGATGACGCGAAAGGTGTAGCTGCCAGCGGGCAAATAGGAATAATTCGCGCTGCGCTGCGTGCCAGCCTCCGTCCAGTTCGTTTCCAGCCCTTCGAGTTTGTATTTGAATTTGATCTGCGCCGACTTGAGCAGGCTCAGCGCCGTGTAAATGATTTCAAGCTGTGATTGTTGGGGACTTAATTCAATTGCGGATTGCGGATTGCGGATTGCGGATTGAATTTGTTGTGGTTCAATCGGCTTTCGATCAACCGAAACAGTTTCAATGATGACTGGCGGCGGCAGAGGATTCACGGCTTCGGCTTCGGGATCAATGATGGCGACTCCGCCCATGGTCGGAAACCAAAACTTACCATCTTTGGCTTTGATGGCCGCAGGCAGCCTGCCGCCGTTGCATTCGGCGTTGAGCATGCCGTCTTTTTCGTCGTAAGAAACGCTGTTGAGTTTGGGGATTTTTCCTTCGGCAAAATCATTGAGATCCTGTTTGCTGACGCGTTGGATGCCGCGATTGCTGGACATCCAGAAATTGCTGCGTCTGTCTTCGAGGATGGCAAAAACGCCGTTATTGAACAGCCCGTGTTCGACGCGATAGTTGAAAAATCTGCCGCCTTTGTATCGCAACAGCCCATCGCCATACGTCCCAAACCACAACACGCCATCGCCGTCTTCGTAAATCGCGCGGACAAATCCTTTCGGACTATCGGCCTCGGCGTTGTAGCTGATAAACCTGCCGTCTTTGAATTGCGCCAGTCCGTCATACGTTCCTGCCCAAAGATTGCCGTGGTGGTCTACGTGAATGGTGATCACGCTATCACTTGGCAATCCGTCTTTGACTGTGTAATGCGCGATTTCTTTGTCGTCCTTGTACTTGTATAACCCTTCGCCGGTAGCGATCCAGATATTTCCGGCGCGGTCGGCGGCAAAGTCAGTCGCGCCGTTTGGAAGATCGTTTTTACCGATTCGTTTGACCGACGAAGGTTCTTCAAAGCGCCCGAATCCGCCTTCGCCCTGGTAGCCTAGCCATAATCTCGCCCGGTCATCTTCCCAAAAACCTCGCATATAAAGCGGAAAGGGAAAGTTATTGGAATACTTCAGCCCCGGATTTGTGATTTTCCCGTTGGCGTAACGATTGACGCCCTGGACCGTGCCGATGAAAATATCTCCGTTCGCGGTTTGGATGAGCGGATAGACTTCATTGCTGTTCAGCCCGTCTTTGACGGAAAGCGTCGTAATCAGTTTCCGCCGCAACCGCCGCAATCCCGTTGAAGTCGCCAGCCAAAAATTGCCTTCGCGGTCTGTCAGGCTGGCGGTCGCGCCGACAACATCGTTCAATGGATACGACGTGAATTGATTATCTTTGAAGCGCACAAGCTGGCTCGGCTTGGGCACGTTAAGACCTGAAAGCAGGAGCCAGAGGCTGCCGTCAGCATCTTCCATCATTTGATTCGGAAAGAGTTCGTTTAAGGCTGGGATGTCCCTTTTCGTAAAGACCGTAACCTTGCCATCCTGCAAGCGCCAGAGTTCGGAAGGGGAAAATCTTCTTCTCACCCACAATGTACCGCGGTTGTCTTCGTAAGGAGCAAGGCTGTAATTTGCTCCAAATTCCTCCGGCCCTATTTTGAGCGGATAGGTTGTTGCTCGTCCGTCTTGATGCCGTGTGGTCTGGTTTCGTTCAATCACCCATTTGGCACCGGATTCCCCCCAATAAATTTGTTTGACGTTCGGCTCTTTTTGGTCGTAAGTACCCACGAACCGGTCGCTTTCCAGAAAGTAAGATCCTTTGGCAGTTTCAAAAACGGCATTCCCTTGGGCGTCACTCCTAATTGCAGTAATGGACTCACCCGAAGTTGCAAAATCTGAATACGAACGAAAACCGCCATTGCGATAAACCGTCACGACGTAATTTTCCGTCACTGCATAAACTGCGCCTTCCCGATCGGCGAAAAGCCGGGCAAACCGATTATTGATGATGCCTTTGGTGTTGCCCTTGTCGAAGATGGTAAACCGTAAGCCGTCAAACCGCGCCAGCCCGTCAAAGGTGCTCAGCCACAAATAGCCATCAGGCGTTTGTACGACACCTGTGACGGTGTTTTGCGGCAAGCCGTTCGCGGTCGTCCATACGTCAAAGCCGTATTCCTGCGCCAGCGCGGTCGCCTTTACACCAAGCAAAAGCACAGCCCACGCCAATCCCGCACACCATAGAATTTTTCGCCCGTCACGGTACATTCTCATCTGGGTATTGCCGGTCAGAAATTTATATCTTGTTCTTTTCTGAAGTTATTGGCGGCGAGTATATGCAACTGGCAAACAGGCTGCAAAATCGGGAATTGCGGATGGTATTTTTAGCCAATGGCGCTCTTCAACGCGAATCGTTTGCAGATTGATAAGATAGAGGTGAAAATTTCGTACCCAACTGAATGAAAGCAATTTGCGGCGTTTGCTCGACAGCACGGATTGCCGAATTTTTGCCGCGTCTTGTTGAACCTGAACGAATTCACATTCGCAGATTGATCGAACAACCTACTCAACAAGGAGACTCCGTTTATGCAACGTAGAGATTTTATTCGCCAGGGCGCAGGCTTTGCGCTGGCTCCGGCGGTTTTGCGGCGGAATTACAAATTCGCCGAAGAGTTCGCGCAGAAAAAAGCCCGCGTCGGATTGATCGGCACGGGCTGGTACGGCAAAAGCGATTTGTTTCGATTGTTGCAAGTCGCTCCAGTTGAAGTCGTTTCGCTGTGCGATGTGGACAAAAATCTGCTGGCAGATTGCGCCGCCCAAGTCGCCGAGCGGCAGGAATCGAAAAAGACTCCGCGCACTTATGGCGATTACCGACAGATGCTCAAGGAAAGAGATTTGGACATTGTGCTGATTGACACGCCCGATCACTGGCACGCGCTGCCCATGATCGCCGCTTGCGAAGCCGGAGCCGACATTTACGTCCAAAAACCCATCAGCGTGGATGTTGTCGAAGGGCAGGCGATGCTGGCCGCCGCGCGCAAACACAACCGAGTGGTTCAGGTCGGCACGCAGCGACGCTCAACGCCGCATTTGATTGACGCCATCGAAAAAATCATCAAGCCGGGCAAGCTCGGCAAAATCGGGCTGGTCGAAATTTACTGCTACTACCACATGCGAGCGCGGGAAAATCCGCCGGATACGGCTCCGCCGCAAGGGCTGGATTACGAAATGTGGACTGGGCCGGCTCCGCTGCGCCCGTACAATCCGTTGGTGCATCCGCGCCGTTGGCGAGCCTTTATGGAATACGGCAACGGGATCATGGGCGATATGTGCATTCACATGCTGGACATGGTTCGCTGGATGTTGGGCTTGGGCTGGCCAAAGGACATTTCGTCCAGCGGCGGCATTTTGATTGATCCTCGCAGCAAAGCGAACATCGCCGACACGCAAACCGCGACATTCAATTTCCCGGAATTTCCAGTCGTCTGGCAGCATCGCACCTACGGTCATCCGCCCGATCCGAAGTATCCGTGGGGCGCGACCATTTACGGCGAAAAAGGCACGCTCAAGGCCAGCGTAATGAGCTACGATTACATTCCTATGGACAGGAACGAGCAGCCAATTCACGAGGATGTGAAGTATGAACTGGAAGAATATCCGATAGACAAGGTCGAAAAGGATTTGGAAAAACACGTGGCTCCGGCCATACGCGGCCACATGAAGGATTTGCTGCGTTGCATAGAAACGCGCGACAAACCGGTCGCGGACATCGAACAAGGCCACATCTCCACCGCAAGCTGCATTCTGGCCAACATCTCCATGAAGCTGGGACGTTCGCTGAAGTGGGATTCGACCAGACAACAGGTCGTCGGCGACGGCGAAGCCAACAAACTGTTGCAGCGCGAATATCGCAAACCCTGGGTTCACCCCAAACCGGCATAAGCAATCAGACGGGAAGGCTCGGCAGGCGAGTTAAAAAAATGCCCGCCGAGCTTTCTTCTCTTTGCAAATGGACAAGCTGGGCGCGAAAATTTCGTACCCGGTTCACGATTTTCAGCGTCAATGCAAGTAAGCTGAAGACAGGTCTTCAGTGTCCCGCCGAATCCGCAAGACGAGTCCATAATGAGGTGCGATCAGATGAGTAGATTCAAGAATTATTGGCAAAGGCAGGATGCCGCGAAATCCGCGCGGCAAGGAAAGCTGGCGTTGGTGGCGCTGTCGCTTGTTTTTGTCGTCGGCCTGATGATTGGCAACGTGCAGCCTTTCGGCATTGCCGGAAACGCGCGGGAAGCCACCAAGGCCGCTTCGAACGCGCAGGCCACGTTCAAGGAATACTGTTTGATGTGCCACACCGGCACGGCAGCCAAAGCGGGAATGAATCTGCAACATCTGCTGGCGCAACCGTCCGTAGCCGAAACTTTTCAGGAATGGGAAAAAATCGCCGCGGCGTTGGAAGACAAAACCATGCCGCCCAAAGCCATGCCGCAACCCAGCGACGCCGAGCGCACGGCAGCCATCGCCTGGATTCGCAGCGAACTGCGCAGTTACGCCGAAAAATATGACGGCGATCCGGGGCGCGTCACGATGCGGCGATTGACCAGCGGCGAATACGCTTACACGATCAAGGACTTGACCGGATTGGACGTGAATCTGGGCATTGATTCGTCCAGCGATGCAGTCGGCGGCGAAGGCTTTACCAATTTCGGCGACGTGCAGTTTATGCAGGACGCCAATCTGGAGCGGTATCTGGCCGCGGCCAAAATCGTCGCCAATCACGCGGTCATCGGCGCCGGCCCGTTGGAATTTTTCTCGCATCCGGGCAAAAGCGGTTTTGAACTTGCCGCCGTCACGCGCATTCGTAACATTTACGAAACCTACGGTTTTCGCACCGTTTCAGGCGAAGGCGGCAGACCTTTCGGATTGGACAAATACAGTAAAGGGTTTTACGTCGCGTGGCGATACAAACATCGCGCGGCGCTGGGCGAATCGAAAGCGACGCTGAAATCGCTGGCCGCGCGCGAAGGCATCACAACGCGATTTGCCGAACACATCTGGCAGGTCGTCAACAAAACTTCGCTGGGTTATCCATCGTCAGAAGTTGTCGCTCGTTGGCGCAAGTTGCCTGCTCCCGACGCGAACGGAAAATTCAACGAAGCGGACGTTCGCGCCGGTTGCCAGGAAGTCCAGAAATTTTCAGTCACCTGGCCGAGCTGGTTGTTTGCGCGCGGCGATGTGGCCGCAGGCGGCGCGGGTGATGAAAGTCCGCTGGAATTCAGCGACCGCACTTTGAACGTCAAACCGACGCATCGCTTTGCTTATGTGCGCGGAGGCGGTCGCGGGCCAACTCAACCCGGCCCGGCCAAAATTTACCTGAACGTGGCCAACGTCAATCCGGCGATGGGTGACAAACCCGTCGTCATCTGGAAAAACCTGACCGTAGGTTTTCGCCCTGTGGCTCAACGCGCAACAGTTGCCGCCGGAGAATCCGCCGTCGTGTTGGCCGCTGATGCTGAAGCCGCTGCCAACTTGCGGCGAGGAATCGTTCCACCCGGCGAACGCAAAAAGTTGAAAGACATCGTCAGCGCCGAAACCGCCCGGCGGTTGAATTTCGGCCACAGTCCGGACGGCAGACAAATCGGCGCGGATGATTTCGCTTCGACTGGATCAGCAATGTTTGAAATTCCGATGCCCGAAGGCGCACCGATGCTGATGAATTTGCAGATAGACGTGGAACTCGGCAACGACCGCGATCAGGTGGTTCGCATTGTGATTTCCGACCGCGCAGACGGAGCGACGCGAGGCCAACCGACTCGCACGTTGATTGGCGATATGAACAGCGCCGGTTACAAGACGTTTCGCGCCGGAGTCGAAGAATACGTTTCGCTGTTGCCGCCGAATTCGCATGGCGAACCTACGCCGGCGGACAAAGACCCGATTCCTGATCCATTCGACAACACATACAACGTGCCCGAACACGATGAATTCGTAGTCAAGGTGAAATACATCCGCGACGACAAATTTTTTGTTGAAAATCTGATTGACGCGGCCACGCGGCGACGTTTGGATCAAGCCTGGAACGATCTCTACGCTTCGTTTGAATATCACAACAACTATTTGCGAATGCTGGCCAACCATTATGGCTACGATCTGAAAGGCGACGACATCACGAAGATGGACAAGGCGCGCGTGGCGGCTTTGCCCGCCGACATGCGCCAATACGTTTTGCCGCTCCGGGCGCATTACGATGCCGTTATGGCCGCGCAACTGGCTGGGCGTGCCGGTCACGTCAATGATTGTCTGGATTTTGCCAGCCGTGCCTGGCGGCGTCCGTTGACTGAAAAAGAGAAACTGGGGTTGCGTTCGTTTTACGAGCAGACGCTACGCGCCGAATCCGATCACCGCAAAGCCATTCAGGCCGTGTTGACGCGCATTCTGGTCGCGCCGCAGTTTTTGTACCACATTGAGCATAGTGGGAGTGCAGGAGTCGGGAGTCGGGAGTCGGGAGCCTCTCCTGCCAGTTACAGATTACCGACTACTGACTACCGACTTCTCGAGACGCAGCCGTTAAGCAATTGGGAAATGGCGAACCGGCTGAGTTACTTTTTGTGGTCTTCGATACCGGACGCAGAATTGCGGCGTGCCGCCAATGCCGGAGAGCTGACCGACGCCGAAGGCATCAAACGGCAGGTCAAACGCATGCTCGCCGATGCCAGAGCGCGCCGCTTGGCGACGGAATTTTTCGGCCAGTGGCTGGGCTTTTATCACTTCGATGAATACAAGGGCGTTGACACTTCGCGCTTCCCGGAATTCACCGACGACGTGAAAGAAGCGATGTACGATGAATCCGTCTCGTTCTTCGAGCATCTCATTCGCCGGAATCGCCCAATCAGCGAACTGCTCTTTGCCGACTACACGTTCTTGAACCAGGACCTGGCGAAATTTTACGGCATCAAGAAAGAGATCAAATCGAAAGATCAGGTTGAACTGGTTGAAAACGCGACTGCGTTCAATCGCGGAGGCTTGTTGCGGCTGGGAGCGGTTTTGACGACCACATCGGCTCCGTTGCGCACCAGCCCGGTCAAACGCGGCGATTGGATTTTGCGACGAATTCTGGGAACGCCTGTTCCTCCGCCGCCAGCCGACGCAGGATCGCTTCCGGCGGATGACAAACTCTTTGGCGGATTGTCGTTGAAAGCCAAACTGGAACAGCACAAACGCAACGCCACCTGCGCCAATTGCCATACGCGCATTGATCCGCTGGGATTTTCGCTCGAACATTTCGATTCGACCGGGCGCTGGCGCGACAAATACGCCGACGGCAACGCGATTGAAGATTTCGCCGCGCTGACCGATAACACCGAAATAGCCGGAGTTGATGGATTGCTGAAATACCTGCGAGCCAAAGAGCCGCAGGTTCGCAAAACACTGTCATATAAACTGGTCGGATTTGCTCTGGGACGCACGGTGCTGGCTTCGGATCAATTGCTGGTCGAACGCATGGTCAACGCTGGCAGCGACGCGACGTTTGCTAAACTGGCGACGGAAATCGCCACCAGCAAACAGTTCCGCCATCGGCTGGGACGCGAAGAACGCCCGACACCCGCCAGGAGTGCAACCAATACGGCGATGAAGTAGAATCCCGAAGAAAGGTTTTAAGCCTGTGGAAATCACAATAAATTTGCCGGAAAGCGTGTGGGCTAATTTGTCTGTCATTGCCGGAAAATCGCGCCGTCGGATTGACGAACTAATTGTTGAAAGGATCGAACACGCATTTGCAGTGGACACCGAACGTCTGGGAACACAAATTTCACTTTGCTCGGACAAAGAGGTGTTGGAGATTGCTAAACTTCAAATGCCAACCAGCGAAGATCAGCGATTGAGCGATTTGCTGCAAAAACAGAATGAGGCAGAATTGTCCGCAAACGAACAAGAAGAGTTGTGGAGCTTGATGGAGCAAAATCGGTTGACGACTTTGAAGAAAGCGTTCGCGTTACGCGAAATTTCACGGCGTGGGTTGAATGGCAAAAATTAGCCGGGAACTGGATCAACGGATTCGCCAACAAGCGAAGCATCGTTGTGGGTATTGCCTCAATCCGCAAGAGTTGATCCCCTACAAACTTGAGATTGAGCACATTCATCCGAAAGCATTAGGTGGGGAAACGGTGGAAGAAAATTTGTGGTTGGCTTGCCGTGAATGCAATGCTCATAAAGCGCGAAAAGTCTTGGCGGTGGATCCATTGACCGAAAAAACGGTGAAGCTTTTCAATCCGCGAAAACAAAATTGGTACGATCATTTTGAATTTAGCCCCGGTAAAACCGAAATCATTGGTAAAACCGCTTGTGGGCGCGCCACGGTCGAAAGTTTGCAGATGAATAACATCTTTCAGAAAACGGCCCGTTCGGCTTGGGTTGAAACTGGAAAGTTTCCGCCAGAAAATCGAGTTTGAAAAACACGAACAGGAATTTACTGCCCAAGCCCCACGACAGAATTTTCAAGGTTGGACAAGAAAAAGAGAAAAGTTGTATGTCGTTACTCACTCACTCTAAAGTTCGAAAATTCATTGCCGACCCGGACATTGCCATTGATCTGGGAACGGCGAATACGCGGCTGTATGCGCGCGGGCGCGGATTAATTGCCGATGAACCTTCGGTGGTTGAACTTCGCCCTGACACAGGCGAAGTGGAAGCCGTTGACGGTTACGATCTTCAATCCAGGTCATTGAAACTCAGACCGTCGTTGATTTCTCCGCTGAGCGCGGGCGTCGTCGCTGATGTCAATGCGGCGGCGGCGTTGCTGGCTCCGCTGTTCAAACGCGCACGTCGTTTTGGAATGGTGCGACCGCGAGTGCTGGCCTGCACGCCGACCGATGCCTGCGTTTCAGAGCGGCAGGCTTTGGTCGAAGCCATGTACAAGGCAGGAGCGGCAGCGGTAGCGCTGGCTCCGGAACCGCTGGCGGCGGCGATAGGAATCGGCATGGATGTTGGTTCGCCTTACGCGCAGATGCTGGTAGATATTGGCGACGGTGTGACAGACGTGGCCATTGTGCGCTCCGGTTCGCTGGTTAAAACTTCGGCGATGCGCGTTGCGTGCAGCGATTTGATTGGCGCGTTGCGCTTGATGGTCAGGGAAGAACACAACTTGGATTTGCATCCGCGCGAAGCGCTCAACGTCATTCGCAAAGTCGGAGCCAGGCCGCACGGTTCGTCTTCAGAAGAATACTTCCCCGCCGGAACCGATTGCCGCACGGGATTGTTGCGCCGAGTCCGCGTGACTCGTAACGAAGTCTTTCAATCCATTTCTCCCGTGTTTCTGGAAATCATAGGCTTTGTAGGCAAGGTCGCGCGCGATTTACCGCCCGATCTGTCTTGCGAAATCATCGAAAACGGCATTCATCTGACCGGCGGCGGCGTTTGCATTCAGGGAGTCGCCGAACGAATAGCATTGGAAACACGGTTGACGGTTTCGCCCGCCAAAGACCCTTTGCACGCCGTCATCAAAGGCGCACGGCAGATGCTGACCGTTGGCGCGTCCACCAACATCTGGGAAACTGCCAACGGCGATTCGTTCATGATGAGCTTTGCCTGATCGGCATTACGGGATGCCTACGATCTGGTTTTGATGTTCTTCGGCTGCACTGGCAAATCCAGTAAAGCAATAACCATTCTGCTGCTTTACCGATTGAAAGCTTGCGCGAGACAATGAAAACTCCGGGCGAATCGTGCTGTTTGATAAATTCGATGAAGTGGCTGGGCATCGAATGGCGGTCGTGAGTGACCAAAATGCGATTCTCATCTGCACATAGACGTAAGACTTCAGAATCGGGAATGCCAGTGTGCAGGTCGAGTTCTGGCGCGCGCTGAAAATCAATTGCCGGTTGCAAGCGTTTCAAGGCGCGCAAAATGTCTTCGTCCAAATCGTTGTCGGCTTGAAATTTGATCTTCATCAGACAGCTTTTGGCAGGCTTTGCTTGATACGTTCCTTTAGTGCCGCGCCTTTGGGAAATAAACGGGCAAGCTCGCGACTAAACTCTGCTTCGGTCGCTTCATTTTGCGAAAGATAATCATCAAGCTCTTTCTGATGATCCAGGTAATAAGCGATGGCGGCATAGACCTGACCCAAAGTAAGCGCTGGAAAAGAATCCTGTATGGATTCTGGCGAGCGACCTTGCCGGAATTTGTAAATTACTGAATCCAACGCCACACGAGTGCCCTTGATTCGGTACACCTGATCTGCTTTTTCGATGTATTCGTTCGGCATACTTCTCCTTTGCGAGGAATTCTAAAACAATGACCAACTCAACCCAAACTTCCCGACGAAATTTTTTGCGTGGCGCAGGTGTTGCGCTGGCGTTGCCGTGGATGGAATCGCTGCCTTTGCTGGCGCAGGATAAAGCCGCCAACAAACCACCGCTGCGATTTGCTCACGTGTATTTTTCCAACGGCGTTGAACCGGCTCACTGGTGGGCAAAAGGCAGCGGAGCGGCGATGGAATTCGGCCAGGCCGCCCAACCGCTTGCGCCCATCCGCGAAGACATTGTCTTTTTGCGCGGCCTTTATCACCAAAAAGCCTTCGTTTCGACCAGCCCGCATCTGGGGCGCATGAATCTGCTGTCGGGCGCGCTGGTCAGTCTTGATCCCAAAGAAATTCGCGTTGGTACGTCGTTCGATCAAATTCTCGCCGCACGCATCGGCAACCGCACCGCCGTGCCGAGTCTGGTTCTGGGCATCGAACCGAACGAGTTGCGATTGGAAGACGGGCTTTCGATGATTTACGGCTCGAACATTTCGTGGGTGTCGCCGAACAAACCCGCGACCAAGGAAATTTATCCTTCGCGGACGTTCGATCAGTTGGTGGGCGATGGTTCCGGGCGCAAACTCGACCGCAGCATTCTGGATTTGGTCCTGGCTGACGCCAAATCGCTGCAGCCGAAAGTCAATTCCGGCGACCGCCGCAAGCTGGATGAATATCTGGAATCCATCCGCGACATCGAAAAACGCATTGACCACGCCGCCAAGGAAGAGCGGTTAGAAGGCTGGAAGCCGAGCTTGAAACAACCCAACCTGCCGCGTCCCGGCGAAGAATTGCCGCAAAACGTTCCCGATCACATGCGGCTGATGCTGGATTTGATCGTGCTGGCATTTCAGATGGACAAAACGCGCATCGCCACGTTGATGCTGAACAACGATTTGTCGCAAATGAACTTCCGCTTCATCGAAGGCGTGCGCGGAGCCTTGCATCTGGATTTGACGCACAACGGCAAAGCGCCGGAACTGGAAGCGATGTACCTGAAAACCAACCAGTATCACGTCCGGCAATTCACCTATTTGGTGGAACGGCTGAAGACGATTGACGAAGGCGGTTCGACCTTGCTGGACAATTCCGTGTTGATGTTCGCGTCCAGTTTGTTTGACGGCGACGCGCACGGAGCGGATCAGTTGCCAATCGTGCTGGCTGGCAAAGCCGGAGGCGCGCTGCAACCCGGACGCATTCTGGATTACCTGGACAAAGGCAACGACAACCGCCGCGCGTGCAGTTTGTTTTTGTCCTTGATGGATTTGATGGGCGTCCAGCTTGATCGCTTCGGCGATGCGGACAAACGGCTGGCGGGATTGTGTGTGTAGCGAGTGGCTTTCGCTTGCTCCCTAACGCTGAAGTAAAGCGGCATCACATAGCACTGCCGCTTGAATGACTTGTTATGCGAACGCTTTAACTTTAGGGACGTTTATTGATTTGGCTCTCGTCGGCTTATCACATAAGCCGCCACCACAGTGAACAAAAAGGTAATCCCTGCCAAAATCCAAGTGCTATTAATGCGCTGATACATAATGACCAAACTGGTCAGCAGCATTAGCACCGCAATTACTTTGCTTTTACGCGATATCGCCTTCTGCGTTTCCCAGTCAATCAATAATTTACCCAGGTGAGGGTGCTCATACAGCCAACTGTGCAAACGCTCAGACCCCCTTGCTGAGAACCATGCAGCCAACAGAAGAAATGGCACTGTTGGAAGTACAGGCAGAATCATACCGGCAACAGCAAGAATCAGAAACAAATAGGCCAAAAACAAAGCAACATAACGCGGCATAAAAGCGATCTAAAATTTCATTTTTTCTATGGTATCAAACGTAGTATAGCGATTTATAAGTGGATCATTTCACTGAAACTGCAAACGATCTACTTATGGACGACAAGACCGCACGATCTCAGAAGTTAATCATATGCCCGACCAAGCCATGCGCGGCTTCTTTCACAGCTTCGCTCAGTGTGGGGTGTGCGTGGACGTTGCGGGCGATTTCTTCCGGCGTCAGTTCGGCGTACCGAGCCAGCGTCAATTCCGGCAACAGTTCCGTCACATCCGGGCCGATCAAATGCGCGCCGAGCATTTCACCGTACTTTTTGTCGCTGATGAGTTTCACAAAGCCGGTCGCGTCGCCTAACCCATGCGCTTTGGCATTGGCGGTGAATGGAAACTTGGCGACGTTCACGTCTTAGCCGCGTTCGCGCGCCTGTTTTTCGGTGTACCCGAAGCTGGCGATTTGCGGTTGGCAATACGTCGCGCGCGGCGCGATTATAGTATTTTTCAGCTTTGATATTCGATCTTCGAGCCGCACTCTTTGCAGAATTTCGGTTTTCCTTCCAGTTCCGTTCCGCAGGCCGTGCAGTGTAATTTGGCGTTCATCGGCTGGCCGCATTCAGGGCAGAATTTGCTGTTGGAAACCGTGCCGCAATTTGCGCACGAAGCGCCGACAATCGAAGGCGCGTTGGCGGCGTTGATCGTCGGATTGACCACCGAACGCGAAGGCGCGGAATGCACGGCTCCGGCGCTCATGTCAGTTTGCGAAGCGTAATCGGTTTGCTGCGCGCGTTCGTACAATTGCTGGCGCGCGGCGCTGGCTTTTGCCTGGGCATGTTGGGAAGCAAATTCTTCTTCGTAATTCGGCGCGCAGCCTTCGCACAATCCGGCGGTGGCATTCCAGCAAACCTCCGGGCAAACCCATTTGCCACAGCGCGTGCATTGGTGAAAGTGCTGTTTGGCTTCTTCGACGGCGACGGCAAACGCGTCGTCGTGCGCTTTGCCGCCAACGGCTCGTTGAATGTGGTAGGCGCTGTTGCCTGCATTGGAAAGAATTCCGCCAAAAATGTTTCCCGCCGCACGCAGCAAATCGCCCGCAACGCCCGTCACTGAAGTTTGAAAGCGCGACATGTAACCGTTGCCGCATTTGTCGCAATGGAATTTGAATTGATAGCCGCGATCTGTGGAAAGATCGTCATAATTGGCCGTGAATCGAATAAGCGCCACGATGGTTTGCTCCTTGGTTGTTCGGCGGGGGTTCGGAATTCGATTCGCATCATACCCGCACGTCGCAAAATGCGGCAAGAAATCTTTGCCGGAGAATTATGTTGACCCGTCGGAAGCCGCTTCTCTATACTCGCCGCCGTTACATAGCCAAACAATCAAAAGCAAATTCCTGTTTGACCGCCCACGAGTCACAGAAATGAATTGACGAAGACTGTGCATGGTTCACTGGCCTGTCGGCTTCGTTTTCTGAATGGTTTTTACCCGCTCGCCACTTTTTGCGGAAGTCCCCGATCTCTTCCTGGCACGAGCGAAGCCCTGAATCATGGTGCCTCGTTAAGTTGACCCCGCCGATTTTCGTCCTCAAATCGGCTAACCAAAAGAGAGAGGAACTTGTATGCGAACCTCCCGCATTTACTCACACGTGTTTTCAGTTGTGGTCGTGATCCTGCTGGCTGTTTCGGCCCGCGCTGCTGATCCAGGTCAAATCGTCCCCGCCGATTCAACCATCAGCGATCAAAAAGCCGGTTCGGTTCTGGTTTACAACGTTTACACGTCCAGCATTACCAGCTTTCTGATGCAAAATTCCCGCATCTCCCTGACAAACACCAGCGAATTCATACCGGCCTTCGTTCACCTGTTTTTTGTGGACGGGGCTAGCTGTTCGGTCGCTGATTCTTACGCCTGTCTGACGCCGAACCAGACCATCAGCTTTCTGGCCTCCGATCTCGATCCTGGAATCACAGGCTATCTGGTGGTGGTGGCTGTCAATCAACAAGGCTGTCCGGTCAAACACAATTTCCTGATTGGCGATGTGTTTGTAAAATTCGCGTCCGGCCATTTTGGCAATCTGGCAGCCGTTTCCATCGCCGCGCAATTCGACACCTTTACGGCCTGCACGGCATCGTCTTCCACGGCGACGCTGGTGTTCGATGCGCCGGGCGTTCCGAACAGTTACAACTACCTGCCGCGCACAGTAGCAATCAGCAATATCCCGGATCGAGCCACAGGCAATGACATGCTGCTGATACTGAACCGCATCGGCGGCAATCTGGGAACAGGCATCGGCGGTCTGGGCAATTTGTTCGGGATTCTTTACGACGACGGCGAGAATGCCTTCAGCTATACATTTTCGGCATCGTCCTGTCAGTTCCGCAGTTCGCTGTCGAACAACTTCCCGCGCACTGCTCCGCGGTTTGAAACAATCATCACCGCCGGTCGCAGCGGCTGGACGAAACTCAGCGCCGACGGTTCCAGTTTCGGTCTGCTCGGAGCGACGTTCAACGGCAATCCGAACGTCGCCGCTGCCGCCAACGCCTTCAACGGCGCGCACAACCTGCATTTCATGACGTTGAACAACGCCGGGGCGGCAGTCAATCTGATAATCCCCGTGTTTCCCGCTTCCTGCTGAGTTTCTTCGGGCGAAGTTCTTCCAGGCCCGCAAGGGTCGGGAAGAACTTCCCTTCCGAAAGCCGATAATTCCCAACAATCGAAGGATTTGCTTGGCCGATTTCGGGCGAGGTTGTTACAATTGCGCCGCTGGCAATTCCTGCCGCCAACTTGCCTGATACATTGACGAATACAGACTGGCGACGCTGGTAATCTCCAAGCCGGTAAAATCCATTTTGCCGACTTGCCCTGGATGCAAATTCCCGATTTCGAAACCGTAGAGCATGCACTACGGTTCAAGCCATGTTTGCCCGAGCGTTTGATGGAGGAAGTTTTATGACCGCCACTTCGACTTTGCGTAACACCTGTTTGCTGACGCTCTGCCTGTTTGTCGCAGCGTCTTCCGTTGCCGCGCAGATACAGAACCGCAACGTCATCAGCGGGGTCATAACCAACACCGAGGGCAAACCGCTTGACCGCATCAGAGTGGAGCTTGCCGACGAAGTGGAAATGACCATCACGCAAAGCTACACCACTTCCAACGGCCGATATTCGTTCAGAAACCTGACTTCGGGAACGTTCATCGTCAAGGTGCATTCGGACGGCAAATACGCAGCCACTCGCGCCCGCGTCAATCTGTACAACATCAGAAACGGCAGCAGCACGCAGGAGCAAGTTGACTTTGCCCTCAAGACATTGGCCGAAACCAGAGGTTCGGCAATTCCCTCAAACACAGGAACCACCTTTGCCCAGGAAGTGCCCGCTGATGCACGCAAGCTGTTCGAGCGCGCCACCCGGCAGTTGGACAATAAACACATTGAACAAGGAATCGCTTTGTTGAAAGAGGCGATTGTGGTTTTCCCAACCTACTTTCAAGCTCTGGAACGGCTGGGCATCGAATACGTCAGGCGACAGGAATACGAATCCGCGCACGAAGCGTTGGCCAAAGCCGCGAAGATCAATCCGAATGGAACCGCCTGCCTGTACGTGTTGGGCGTTGCGCAGTTCTATCTGAGTCAGTTGTCTTCGGCGGCTGAATCGCTGCGGCGCGCAATTCTGGTTGCGCCGAATTCGCCGAATGCACAATTCGCCCATTTCTATCTTGGCCTGTCGTTGTGGAAACTGGGGCGACACGCTGACGCCGAACCGCATTTGAGAAAATCGCTGGAAATCGGCGGCAATTCCATTCCGCCGGATGTGCATTTGTACCTGGCTCAGCATTGCAGCGACACACAACGATACAAGGAAGCTGCCGACGAATTGGAGACCTTTCTGAAACTGGCTCCAGACGCCCGCGATGCCGAAAACATCAGGAATTTGATTCGAAAACTGCGAGCCAAAACTCAGCAGATCAATTTACAACCTTAAATTCATATCCCGGAGACGATTGATTTATGACACGCGCCGCCCGCTGGTTGACCGTTATTCTTATTTGTTGTGCGTTCGTGATTTCTTCATCTGGCCAGCAACAACCAACGCCCGCCGCTCAAACTCCCGTCAAGATTCCAACCAACGAAGTTTTGCTGGACGTAGTGGTTCACGACAAAAAAGGCAGACCGGTTCGTGACCTGAAACCCGAAGACCTGGAAGTGTATGAAGACGGCGTCAGGCAAACGCCATCCAAATTCACTCTGGTTGGCGATGCTCAGGCAAACTCGGCGAAATCAGGCTCGACTGTCGAAAACGACATTGCCACGAATTCCACGACTCAACTGAATCTGGTGACGTTGCTGATAGATCATCTGACAGCGCAGCGCGTCCAACAGGTGCGCGACGCCGCATACAGCTTCATTGACAATTCGCTGGCGGACAACGTGCTGGTCAGAGTGATGGTCGTCGGACGCAGACTTTACGTCATCGAACAATTCACCAACGACCGCGCCAAATTGAAAAAAGCCGTCGAACGCGCTACCGGCACGGTGGAAAAATCCTTCGCCGAAATTTCCAATCGCATCGCCACGGAATTGCAACCGATTGCCAGCGAAAATTCGCCGTTGGCCGCCATCAGCGAATCTCTGCACTCGCTACCGAGCGCAGAAGCTCAATTGGCCAAACTGACGCTGGATACGTTGGCAGCGTCGGAAAAACTGTCCAACGAAGTCAAAAGCAATTTGCACGTGTTTTCGCTGCTTCCCTTTGCGCGAGCGCATCGGCTGATGCCCGGTCGCAAGATGGCGCTTTATTTTTCCGACGGAATGTATATGCCTACTGGAATGAACGAGGCGCTTCGCAGCGTGGTCAGCGAATCCAATCGCGCCAATCTGACTTTTTATGCCATCAATCTGCGCAACCTGCCGGTCGGCGCCGGAAGCCAGTCCAGCCGCCTGGAAACCGCGACGGTCATCAACGCGACACGAAAACCGGAAACGTCAACTTTCAACAGCGCCATCGGCGATTCGTTCAGCACCAGCGACCGCATTCCCGGTCGCCTGCAAAACAACACCAACTTCAACGTCTTTGAATACGTTGACCGCAACAAGGAACTCAACAAACGCGGACCGCTGGCGGATTTGACCGAAAACACCGGTGGTTTTTTGCTGACCAACATCAACGATTTGAACGGCACGTTGAAACGCGTGGCTGTGGATTTGGGGCATTACTATTCGATTTCTTATGTTCCGACCAAACAGGAATATGACGGCAAATACCGCACGATCAGCGTCAAGCTGAAACGTTCCGGGATCAAAGCTCAAACGCGCAACGGATATTTCGCGCTGCCGCCGTCGGCCAACAAACGACCGGAACTGAGTTACGAAGCTCCCCTGCTGGCGGCGTTGAATGACGCAGTCGTTCCACACGATTTTCAGTTGCAGGCCGGAACGCTGCACTTTGAATCGCGGCAAAACGAAGTTCACACCGTAGTCTTGATTGCCTCGCCGCTCAGCAACTTCACCCAGCAGGAAGACAAAGACAGGAAATCATATTCCTTGAAATTCGCCACGCTTGGTTTGGTTAAGGACGAAAAAGGCGAAGTCATACAGCGGTTCAGCGAACCTCACGAATTGAACATTCCTGCCGCAAATCTGGAAAGCGTCAAACAATCGGTCTTTACGATGGTTCGTCATTTCTGGCTGCCGCCGGGACGTTACACGCTGGAAACGGTCGCCCACGATCAAAGCTCCGGCAAAATCAGCGCGCAACGCCAGTTTTTCAATGTCTCTTTGACGAAATCCGATCTGCAAACCAGCAGTTTGTTTTTGATCAAGCAGATCGAACAGATTGACATCAACGCCAACAACGACACGGAAAATCCGTTGTTGACCGGCGACAAACGAATCATTCCCGACCTTGCGACCAATATCGCTGCGGCCAATCGTCAGGAACTGTCTTTTAGCCTGGCGATCTTTCCCAAGCCCGAATCCACGGAAAAACCTCTGCTGAGTCTTGAGTTGTTGCTGGACGATAAGGTCATCGCCAAAACCTCGCCGGAACTGCCCGCGCCAGACGAAACCGGAAAAATCAATTTCACCGCCGGAGTTCCCGCTGCCAATCTGGTTCCCGGCGGGTATCGCTTTCACGCTGTGGTTGCTCAAGCTGGCGCGAATTGTGAAGAAACGCTGGAATTCACCATCGCAGGCGAACGTACCAAGGAAGCCGTCGTTGAAGAAAAAACCATTGCCAGTTCGTTGGCCGCTTCGGACAAAGTCGGCGAATTGACGCTGGTCGCGTTGAAGGCCTTCAAACCGATTGAATTGTCGCCGCAGGACTTGTTGCAGGAAGTCCAAAAATCCGGTTCGCAGATTTACAACCGACTGGGCGATTACACCTATTCATTGCGCAAAGTCCGCCGCGTGCTGAACGCAAAAGGCAAAATCAAAAGCGAAGATTTTCAGGATTACGAAGCTTATCCGGTCAAAGGCAAACACGCGCTGATACAGTTTGCCGAAAACGGTTCGCGGCTGGCTGTGACGCAGATTGACATCAACCGCAAACATGCCACCGATGAATTACTGAAAAGCGAACAGGAAACTCGCAATCCTGAATCCACTGAAAGCGCCAACGCTGAGCCAGAAAAACGCCTGAACGTAGGTTACTGGTCGGCAAGTCTGGAAGGCGCAATTCAAAAACGCGGCCAGCCGCGTCAACTCAGCTTCATCACCATTGATCCGGAAGGAATTTTCCAGGCATGCGAATTTTCTTCGCCGAGAATTGTCCTGCTGGAAAACCGCGAAACCATAGTCATGGATTTTCGCCCTCGTCCGGGAATCAAACCCGGCCAGGATCAGGAATGGATTCAACGGCTGACCGGAACCGTCTGGATTGACGCCGCCGAACATTCGCTGGTGCGCATCGAAGGTCAGCGCCTTTCCGTTGCCAAAGAAGAAGAAAGCGCAGATGTTCCGCTGAATTTCATTTACCAGCAACAACGGTTGGCTGCCGGAATCTGGGCGCCTTCGCTGATTCGCATCAATTCGGCGGGCGACGAAAATCTGTTTCGCGGTTTGAACTGGGACGCCTGGTTCGAATTCACCAACTTCAAACGATTTGACGCTTCAGAATCAGACATAAAACTGAATACGCCAACCGACAAGAAAGGAAATCTCTGATTTCCGCAGGAGTAGCTGTTATGCGTTCCCGAATCATTTTTAGTTTCGCCTTGTTGGCAGGGCTTGTGGCCTTGACCGCGACAGCCCACGCACAACGAAACGCCATCACCGGAACGGTCACCAACACATCTCGCCAACCGGTTTCGGATATGTGGATGGAACTACTGAACGATGTCGAAAGCGTTCTTAAACGAACCCGAACCGACAGCACGGGGCGCTTCAGTTTTCAGGGATTGTCGTTCGGCACGTTCCAGGTCAGGCCGGTGACTGCCGGAACGCCTTATCGTTCGCAGACCGTTCGTATCGAGTTGATCCCGGCAACGATTCGTGGGACGGGTTCTCACACCGAACAACTGGACTTTATGCTCAGAACGGAAAATGAACTCAAGAAGCGGACTACAACTCCGGGCGCTCGCACTACTTTCGCCCAGGAAGTGCCCGAAAATGCCAGGAAAGCTTATGAACGCGGCGTCGAGTTGCTGGATACAGGCAAAACCAAAGAAGGTTTGGAAAAGCTCAAGGAAGCCCGGCAACTGTTTCCGAGCTACTACCTGGCGCTGGAACGGCTCGGCCTGGAACACCTCAAGCAGGGAAAATACGACGAAGCGAGCGAATTTCTGGAGAAGGCATTGGAGGTCAACGGCACCGGGGCCTCCAGTCTTTACGGAATGGGAGTTATTCATTATCAATCGAAACAATGGCCTGAAGCGATTGAAGTTTTGCGACGCGCGCTGGTGCTTGCGCCCGATTCGCCCAATGCCCCGTTCGTGCATTTCTATCTGGGAATGGCATTGATCAAATCAGGAAAAGGCGCAGACGCAGAACAGCATCTGAAACGGTCATACGAATTGGGTGGAAGCAACATTCCGCCGGATGTTCACATGCATCTGGCTCAGCAATACAGCAACGCCAAGAAATACAAAGAAGCTGCCGACGAATTGGAACTCTTCCTGAAAAAAACTCCCGATGCGCGAGACGCCGAAAACATTCGCAGCATCATCAAGAAATTGCGGGAAAAAGCGAAATCCAGCTAAAACCTAGATCAGCCAAGCCTGTGAGTAAATCGTCAGCGGCTGCCAACCGGGAACGCACGCGCCCTCGCGTGCGGGCTTGGCGAAAAGTCTATTGGCATTGAATGAGGCTTCCAAACAGAGTTGGCACGCGAGGGCGCGTGCGTTCCCATTAGTCAAAAAGCAAAAAGCCCGTTTGGCGAACCAAACGGGCTTTTGAGGTTTTTGCGATTGCTTCAGCTTTTAGAAGGTGAAGCGAACGCCCAAACGCACCTGACGACCACCCTGGAAGCTGTTCGGCAGACCGTAGGCCGTGTTGCGGCGCTGCGGAGCTGTCGTGCTGTTCAGGTAGGCATTCAATTGAGTCGTGATGCCGTTGGTCAGAATGTAGTTCAGAGCTTGCGGCTCGTTCGTCACTGACGCAGGCAGACCCAGGGTTCCGAGGCTTGGGCTGATCCCGTGCGGGGTGTCCGCCAGGTAAAGCGTGTTCGCCTCGTTGAAGAGATTCAGCACATTGAAGTCGAACACCAGACCAAAGCGCTCGTTGCTACCAAATTTGTAGGTGTGCTGGATCGCGAAGTCGGAGTTCGTGAAGACCGGAGTGCGGCCTAAATCGCCGCGACCGAACGCTACTGCCGCCGCATACAGCGTGTAGAAGCTGGTCACAGGAACTCCTGACTGGACGGTGCTGAAGAGCGAGAATTGTGTTCCGCCACCCTTCACTTTGCCAAACCAGTCAAAGTTGTACGCGCCATAAACGTTGAACACGTGCGGGCGATCCGTGGACAAACGACCGTTGTCCGGGGTGCCGGCAGCGGTGAAGCCCAGGTGCGGCAGATCGAAGAAGCGGTTCACACCCGGTGAGGTACGACCGGCTTCGTCGGAACTGGCCAGACCGGAGTAGTTTCCATACAACCGGCTGTAGGTGTAGTTCAGGTTGAAGAAGTAATTCTTCGAGAAACGACGGTCAAGACGGATTTCAAGAGCATCATACCGGCGTTGCGGTGTGGTGGTCTTGGCATAGCCGAATTGTTGTGCCGTAGCCGCGTGCAGCCCTTTGCCAGGGTTGCCGATGATGTAGGCTTCGCTGCCATCATCGGTCGGGAAACCGGCGTCTTCAATCGCATCCAGCAGATTCTTGTAGGTGTAGCGAATGCTCAGCAGGTAGCTTTCCGAAAGCTGGCGTTCAAAACCCACAGTGAATTCTTCCTGACGGAACGGTTTGACATCCGGGTCAACTTTACCGGTGAAGATCGTCGCGTTCGGGTCGTTGGAAGCAATACGATAATCGTATTGGCAACGGGTCAACCCGCTGGGATTGTTGATCGGGCATTTGCCGGCCAGAACATCCACGTTGTTGCCCAGAATTCTGGACAAGGTGAAGGAGTCATAACGACCGTTGAAAGAAGCGCTTTGCGGGAAGATTTCAAAGTAATCCACACGATAGAAATCGCCACCGAATGAACCACGCGGCAATTCAAACTTCAGACGGTCGGTGAACTGGCCATAGCTGGCGAAGAGTTTCGTCTTGCCATTTCCGGTCAGGTCGTAAGCAAAACCGACGCGAGGAACCACTTTGTCGCCCCAGCCGAAGTTGATCGGCGGCGCATAGCCGTTGAAGGACGGCAGGTCTTCTTTTTCAAAGCGGACACCCGCGTTGATCGAAAGGCGGCGAATCGGTTGCCACCGATCCTGGAAGTAAATGGATTGCGCACGATTGCTGGCCTGGCCAACCGTTCCGAAACGCAGCAACAAACCAGCGCCGATGGCATTGGCCGAAACGGGATCGTTTCTGCCGGTAAGGTCGTTGATCGTGTAACCGTGATACAGATCCACACGACCCAGATTGGCATAACCGCGATCCACGTCGTTGGTGACTTTGGCGTTCTGATAGCCGCCTTTGAATTCGTGGCGACCGGCGAACTTGTTGACGATGTAGCTGACGTCGCCTTCGAAGTTCAGACGAACCGAAGCGTCGAAGTTGATCTGTGTGTTACCCGTTGGCAGGCTGTCGAAACCAGCGCCACAGCCAGCAGCAGCCGGGATTTCAGAAGCGATTCCGACGCAGCGGAAGCGCGTCGCAATCGGGACAAAGTATGCACCCAGCTTCTCATTCAAAAAGCCGCGTGAAAAACGGAACGAGGCGACAAAGTTGCTGGTCGGCGACCAGATGGCTTGCGTCGTGACGTTGTTGGCGTTCTGGCGACCGCCTTGACGATCCGTCAACTGGTTGCCGGTGAGGGTTCCGATTGAACCACCAAAATTGACAACCGGCGGAGCGCCACCGATTTGGACACTGTTAGCCGGCAACGCACCTTCACGAATGTATGGGTTCCAAGTAAAGGTTCCCGTCAAACGTAGCGAATTCGTCGGCGCGGCATCCAAACGGGTCTGCCAGTATTCCTGACGATCATTTTGGGTATAGGTTTGTGTTGCGGTTGGCGCATTCGCCAAGGGATTGGCGGCGGCGGCGTAATAACGCGAAAAACGCGTGGTGTTGAAAATCTGCGGCGCATAGCTGGTGAAGAACCAGAGGCGATCTTTGGCAATCGGACCGCCGATGCCGAATGCCGGGAAGTAGTTGTTGAAATCGTCTTTGTCCGGTTTCAGATAGCTGTTCGTCTGGCTGAATGCATTGCCAGTTCCTGTGCGGAACGAATACAGGTATGGGCGCGGGCCAGCCCACAGTTTATTGGGCTCGAACTGGATGCCGCCTTCGCCGTGCCATTCGTTCGATCCGCCTTTGGTCACAACGTTGATCACGCCGCCGGTCGCGCCGCCGAATTCGGCTTCAAACCCGGAGGTTTTGATCTGAATTTCCTGGACGAACTGGAAAGGCAGGTTGTTGTTGAAATTGATGACGCCCGTGCGGAAGTTGCTGACTTCCTGGCCATCAATGATGAAGCTGTTTTCGGAACCGCTGGCTCCGTCCACCTGGAATTGACCGCTGCGGCTTTCGGCACGTGCTGCCGGAGAAAGCTTGAGCAAGCTGGTCATGTTCGTGCCTTTCGGCAAAGCTTCGATTGTCTTGGTGGTGATGTTGGTCTGAATCTTGTTGTCGGTTGGGTCAATGCGGGCAATATCGTCGCTTGTGATTACGACCTGCTCCGAAACATTCCCCACCCTCAGGGCGATGTCGGTTTCAACAGTCTTGCCGAGCGCAACGTTGAGGCCTTCGACTGTTCCGGTGCTGAAGTTGTTCGCGGTGACGGTCATCTTGTACACGCCCGGAGGAACCTGGAGCATACGGAAAAAGCCGTCACTGTTGGTGGTTGCCGTTCTGGTGAAAGCCGCGCCTTCCACTTTGACAGTGGCTCCGGGGATGCTGGCCCCGGCGGCGTCCTTAACCGTTCCCTGAATGGTTCCGGTCGTTTCCTGCGCTGTCGCAAACGAAAACGCAAGAACCATCACAGTAGCGCAAAGCAAGAAATTCAAAAGCGATCTCTGTCTGTTCGGTGACATGGATCTCATAAGCTACTCCTTTATTTAATTGGGTGTTTAGGTTTACTACTCAGAAAAAGTGCATTCCCTCCATTGAAGCCATTTGAAGTTGGACAAGGACGACAATTGAGTCTTTAAGCCTCAAACTCGCCATCTACAACAAATGGTCGTTTCAACAAATTGTCTTGAAAAGTCAGGAACTGAATTCTGAGACTTGAATTCACTTATAAAGCCGCAATTGTCATTCCATTTAATTTTCAGATTTTCGACTTAAAAGTAAACTAAATGGATGTAGCCAGTTAGAAGGCGTCCGACTTGAAGACAATCCGGAAAAGAGTGTAATCGCAAACCAAAGTCATTCAAAAAAATGAATTTTCGTGCAGATTCTCGGATTCAAAAAGTGTCTGGCAAATGAATTGGCGTATATGACAAGCAAGAAATTTGGAAGGATGGCAGGCAAAACTGGCAAACGAGGAGCGGGAGAGCATTGTTTATCGAATCGGGTCCTCACCGCACGATATTCAAGCCCTTCCCGACTCCTCTATCGAGTGAAAAGCCCGAGGGGCACCTCCAAGCTTCCCACACGATCTGACAATAGCGGGACGTGACCGCGAATTCATTCGACAACAACTCCGTCAAGTCGTCAGATATTCGCGGGAACGCAATTTTCTATCTGTCTTTTTTTGATGAAATGCAAAAAACCGAATCGCACACCAGTTCAAATGTGCGCGAACATTAAGCCTTGTCCCGACAAGCTGTCAATAATTCAGAGCGCCGGTCGGAAAAAACTTCTTCATCGGAAATCGGCTGGAATGAACGCTCAAAGAGAATTCAACTGGGTCAATATCTCGTTACCGTATCGTGTGATCTTCGATTCGCCAAGCCCATAAATCCCACTCAGGGCTTCGATCTGGCTGGGGCGTGCAATGGCCAGATGTTCCAGAGTTTTGTCCTGGCAAATCATGTAAGCCGGCACGTTTTCGCTTGAAGCCAGTTGCCGTCGCCAATCCCGCAGCTTTTCGACGACGCGACGCTCTTCGGCTGTCAAAGGTCGCAATTCAATGGACGGGCTTTTTTTCCTGACTGGTTGAGACCAGCGGTTTCGTTCAGCAGCCTCGTCAGCCGGAACGATTCGGGCGCGATGCAGTTCCTGTTCAAGCCTGCCGCTGGATTCCAGAAGCTCAGTCAATTCCTGAAACACCTGCAACGCGATCTGGGCATCCAGCGCCGCATAATCCAATTGTTCGCGGGTCAAGGGACGTTTTCGCCAATCGCTCAGTTGATATGTTTTATCCAGCCGCATTCCGAACAAATAGTCGGAGACGGACGAAAGGCTGAAGGATTTCAATCGCAACGTCCGCCGGGCGAGTTTCAAAGTGTCCACCAATCCGGCCACTGCAAATCCGGCCTGTCGCAGAACTCCGTCGTCAAAACGCGCGTTGTGAGCCGCCATCATCGCCGATGGATCTTCAATCAATTCGCGCGCCTCTTCCAATCCGGCGGCGAGCGCGTCCACCACAATCACTTCGCCGGTCGGCGAAGCCAGTTGCAGCAGGCTCAGCCGGTTTTTCCGCAACGAAAAATCCATGAAGGTTTCGGTGTCCAGCCCGATGATCGGCTGATTGGCAAAGGCCGCCAATGCAGCGCGCGCATCGTCCCGGTCAGTCAGATATTCGTAAGGCAGTGCTCTCATTGTTGAAGGGTCTTTCGTTTGTATCCAGCTTTTCGCATCGCATCGGCGGATGGTCTGAACTGCGCGCATACTGACATCCGAAATTGGTTAAAGCAAGATTCGGCGATTGAATCTTCCCGGTTGCAATCATCCGCGTAATGCTTTTGCTGCGTTTTTCTGTAAGCCCACACCCGCCGACGATAAAAATCTGATTCCGCTTCAAACCAATCATTTGCGCCTCAGTTTTTTGCTTCTTCAATCCGCCAAACACGATGTTTGAGGCGCTTCAGCTCGAACCTGCGCCCCGATCCCAAAGTAGTAACGAGTGACCGCCAAGAATGAATCAACCGCTCTAGACGCGGCTGATTGCCTGACCCAACCGACAAACAACCAAAAACGCATCGCCCAATCCGTGATGCGATTGAGAAGTTTTGAGTACCGACAGGGGAGGAAACAATGACCAGACAAGCCAGTACAAATCTCTTTGGAAGCTTTTCCCTGATTGCCGTATTGCTCCTATGCACTCTGTGCATTCGGCTTTCGGCCAGCGAAACCATGGCCTCTCGTTACCTGACGGGAGTCCGAAACAGTCCGGACTTTCCACTGAAACCGAAACAGCTTTCCAGCCTGCTGGAAAGCCTGCGGCAAAAATCCGGGTTTCGGGACATGCATTTCGACAATGAAGGATTCTTGCAGCTTGGCGACAGAGCCAACATTGCCGGAGGATCAACCGCCGCCAGAAAGCTGTTGATCGCCGCAGTGGATCGCGCCAAAGCCATTGACCTGGAAAACCACAACCGAACGTCGCAAATCGCGTTTGCGCGGTTGGCGATGTCGGTTTCTTATTCAAGCCGCGCAACCGGCGAGCGCATAGAAGTCTCTCCGATTCAAATTGATTTCAGCGACTTCGCGTACCTGCGCGGAGACAAGAAAGTGATCGAGGCCTTCGACGTTGGATTTGTCGTCTTGCATGAACTGGGACACGCCGCACTGGGTTTGCGCGATGCGCTGATCAACGGCCAGGAACCCGGCGAATGCGAAGAGTTCATCAACCAGATTCGCCGCGATCTGGGAGTCCCGGAACGACAACATTACGTGGCGCAGACGCAGTTGCGCCGAATATTTCCTACTAAAACACCATCGCATCAAGCGGAACTCCTCTTTGCCACATCCAGCGGCTACAAAAACAAATCGCAGTTATTGAGTTTGAGTTGGGATGCCGGGCAAGTTGGGATGATCAGGCTCGGCGATTTGAAACCGCCCAGCATTACCCAACGATCTCAATCCTCGTTGGCGCCGTAGCAAGGCGGAGTTTTCATTGCCGCTCTATGTTTCTTTTCGGCGGGCGTAAAGCCTCATCACATCACCAAGATTCAGGCGAATCGTGTGGTCGTCGAATTTGAGCTTGCGGCTGAAAAAAGAAAGGGCGCGCGCAGTCGGTTGGTGATAACGACCGATTCGACTGATTAACAAACGCGCGCTCATCACCTTGCCAGCATTGCGAAGTTCTACAATTTCGAAACCTGTTTCTTCGCACAATCGCCGAATCGTTTGAGGCGTGAAAAAGAACAGGTGATCGGGAATGAATTGCCGCCAACGCTCGCCCAGCAATCGGAACCAGACGTTGGCGATGTTCGGCGTTTCAATCGCCAGCAAGCCTCCGGGTTTCAGGATGCGATGCAATTCGTTCAATTCTGCGCGCGGGCTGGGGAAATGTTCTATGACGTGATACATCGCGGCCACGGCGAAACTTGAATCGTCAATTTTCGCATCCGCCAAAGCTCCGTTGAAACATTGCACGCCGCGTTCGATGGCGGTTCGGCTGCTGAACGCATCGGCTTCGACTCCAAACACGTCAAAGGATTCTTTCGCCGCCAACAACATTTCGCCTGTCGAACAGCCGATTTCCAGCAATCGCCCGTGACTGGCAAACCGCTTCAAATCATACAGTCGTTCCCGCGCCATCAATTCGCGCCAGGGTTGTTCGCTCTGTTCAACGTGTGGTTCTACCAAGTCGAGCGCTCTGGCTCGTTCAGCCAGCCGAACCATTTCGGCTGCGACTTTTTCGCTGCCGGGCAATTCCACCAGACCATCTCTCGCGTTTGGGCGATTGACACTTACGAAATACAAACCGCAGCTTCGACATTGCAGCAACGGTCCATCCAATCTGTCGGTGGATAGAATGAAATCGGCGTCGGTTGCGCCGCACAAATCGCAAGGTGAAGAGTTGGAGTTTGAAGGTTGGGAATTGGAAATCAAAACGTCAGCGCCTAGCCTCAAAGGCTTCTCGATAAAGTTGAAGCGTTTTTTCCGCCGCTTCGCGCCAGGTGAATCGTTTAGCTTGTGCGATTCCCTGCTCTCGTAACCGGGCGCGCAACACAGCGTCGTCGGTAATTTTCAGCAAAGCCGTTTCAATCGAAGTCTGATCGAGCGGATCAACCAACAACGCCGCGTCGCCTGTGATTTCGGGCAGGCTGGAAACATTGCTGGTGACGACGGGAACGCCGCAGGCCATCGCTTCCACCGGCGGCAATCCGAATCCTTCAAACAGCGACGGATAAACAAAGGCCGTCGCCTGGCGATAAAGCTTCGGCAAATCGTCGTCGCTGACATAGCCGGTCAAAATCACGTCATCTTTCCAGCGCTGCCGCTGGACTTCGGCAAAAACATTTTCCGCCAGCCACAATTTGCGACCGACAATCACCAGTTGCGGAGTGAAGCTTTCGTTTTCGCTTCGCAATCTGGCATACGCGCGAATCAGCCGAACCAGATTTTTTCGCGGCTGCAAACTGCCTACGGCCAGCAGGTAATCTCGCTGAATGCCGAACTGCTGCCGAACTTCGATGGTTTCATTTGGCGAAGCGTCGGGCGTGAACTGCGATTCGACGCCGTTGTAAGTAACGACGACTTTTTCCGGCGGCAGATGGTAAGTTCGGATCAAATCCTGCCGAGAGTATTCCGAAACGGTGGCAATGCGCGCGGCTCTCTGTGCCGTTCGACGAACGGTCAGTTTCAACTGAAACGAACCTCGCCGCGTGAACGTTTCCGGCAGATGTTCAAAGGCCAGATCGTGAATCGTCGCCACCACAGGAACCCGGCAAAACGGCGGCGCAGTGTATTGCACATGCAGCACATCCACAGGCCTTTTCCAAAGTTCATAAGCCAGAAACACCGGCACGCGCACCAGCGGAGTCGGCTTAGGCAATAATCGAATTTCAAAATTCTGATGCCGTCGCTCAAATCCTTCGCGCCATCGTTCCGCCGCGCCAGCTTCCGCCAGATAAATCGTGTAACGGTTGCGGTCGTCCAATTCGGCCAGTGCCCGAATCACTCCGCGAATGTAAGTTTCGTTTCCGCCCTGTTGCGCGCCAATCGCGTGAGCGTCAATTCCAATGTGCATCGAATTATTCGTCGTACCGGCTCAAATAAAGCGTGTTGTCATAATCCACGATGGCGATTCGCAATTGCCGCAACCAGCCTTGCCGACCCAGCAGGTTCCGGCGCAATCCGGGGTATTTGGCAAAGTAGACAAAGCTCGTGAAAGCCATACCGAAGGTTTGCAAGGTGACTTCGTGTCCGTAGGCTTCGATTGAACTGCCAAGGGAGTCCAGCGTGATTGGCAGGCCATTTTCCAAAGGCAAATCAAGTTCGAGTGCGATTTCTTGCTTGAAAAGGCAGACCTCCGATCCCGGATCAACTTTGGCTGAGATGTTGTAGCTTAAGCCGCCATGAGTAAGGATTACAGGAAGAGTAATTCCAGGCTTATTTCCTGGGTAAACATATTTCTCATTGAATTCCAGAGTCGTAATCATTTTTCAAACATTCACAAACAAATGATCCGACTCTCGCTCAATGAAAGCGATCATCGGCAAATAAGCTCCGTCTTTCTTCGCCGCTGAGTTCACGGCTTCAAAGTCTTCTCCGTGAGCAATCAGACGACAACCATCCAGAGCAACCCATTGATCTGGATATTCTCGCCAATGGTCAGCAATCCATTGCATAGCGCCTTGCTGGTCAGGTTCGGGAATCGGGTCAACAAACTTGCCGAGCGGCTCTTTCTGTTTCGGTTGTTTGTTGATCAATTGCCGCAATCGCGCCTGCTCATTCGCAGGCAACGCGGTGATTTCTTCCAGAATTTGTTCGACAGTTGTTGTCGCCATAATCTCCTCCGAATTTCTTTTACTTCCTGCTGGTCAGTTTTTCCAGCGCCGCCTGGGCCGCGTCGTATTGTTCAAAGCGCCGTTCGTCGGCTCGAAAGGCAGCCGAATGATACACGCGGCGTCCGTTGACGACTCTGGGATTGTGTTTCATGTGCAGCATTTCGTGATACATCACAAATTCGACCAGCAGTTCGGGAACGTCTGGGCTGTCCAGCGAGCGGCTGATGACAATCATGTCGTGAACATAATCGTGATGACCCAGAATTCGTTTGGATTTGCGCGCGCTCCAGCTCAGCGTGACGGCTGGCAATTCGCCGTTGAAGTATCGCCGATTCAAGCGCGCAAAAATCTGTTCCAGATTGAACTGACGCCCGGCGGAACTGCTGACCAGTTTTCTGCCTCGAAGCTGTTTGGCCAGATCGGAGGCTCGCTGCACGTCCGGTAAATAGGTGTATTGCCGGTAAAGGCTTTGGTATTCGGGGCCAATCCGTTTGTTGAACAGTTTTCCGACGAGAATGAAAGCCAGCGCGCGATGCACGTGCGAGGGCGCGTCGCGCATGATGTCTGACAGGCGCACGTAAATGCTCTGGCGACGATAGCGTATGGTGTGGTTCAACCCGGCAAACGGATAAAACGCGATGTGAATCTCCGGCATATCCGTGCGCCGCGTAACCTGCCGAAAAGCTTCGGCAAAATGTACTTTCAACAAACTTTCGCCCGCTGTCATGACCCGATTTTCCCTCGGAAAATACTTCCGGCCTGTCATATTGAGGAGCACAAAAAGCCGAAAGAGTTGAATAACCGCCCGGCATGCTAGGGAGTCCGACAAGCTCACGTCAACCTTTGGGGAACGCACGCGGGGGCGCGTGCGAAAGAGGGAGAAAACCGTGTTGCTGGTAAAAAGCTGTTTGCCGAATCCGGCACGCGGGGGCGCGTGCGTTCCCAACGCGACTTCGTGCTATGCTTTTGTTATGCCAAGCAAGTCTGAAACATGTCTCTTCCCCGAACTGGAAGCGCCGCCCAAATTGCGCGCCAAAGCTGCGCCGGATGCAACGGCTCCACTGGCCGAACGCATGCGTCCGCGCACGTTGGAGGAATTCGCAGGGCAGGAACATTTGCTGGCTTCGGGAAAACTCTTGCGGCGATTGATCGAAGAAGACCGGTTGACTTCGCTGGTGTTTTGGGGGCCGCCCGGCACAGGCAAAACGACATTGGCGCAAATCATCGCACAACGAACTGCGTCGGATTTCGTCCCGTTCAGCGCTGTCACTTCCGGCATCAAGGAAATCAAACAGGTCATGGCCGAAGCCGCCGAGTTGAAAACCAGACTTGGACGCCGGACCGTGTTGTTTGTGGATGAAATTCATCGCTTCAACCGCGCGCAGCAGGACGCTTTTTTGCCTTACGTCGAAAACGGCACGATCATTCTGATCGGAGCGACGACCGAAAATCCTTCTTTTGAAATCAATTCGGCGTTGTTGTCGCGGTTGAAAGTCTTCGTGCTGAACCAACTGACCGAAGACGAAATTCTGCGAATCCTGCAACAAGCCTTGACCGACGCCGAGCGCGGACTGGGCAAGCTGAACGCTGAAATCAGCGAAGAGCAATTGCGACGACTGGCCAGCTTCACCGGCGGAGACGCGCGCACGGCTTTGAACACATTGGAACTGGCGGCTCTGTCGGCCAAGCCGGACGTTGAAAATCGCCGCACGATCACCGACGAAGATTTGCAGGAATCGTTGCAACGCGCTTCGGCGCTTTACGACAAAACCGGCGAACAGCATTACAACCTGATTTCGGCCTTCATCAAATCCATCCGCAATTCCGACGCCGACGCTACGGTTTACTGGCTGGCGCGAATGATCGAAGGCGGCGAAGACCCGATGTACATCGCCCGTCGCATAGTCCATCACGCTTCTGAAGACATTGGCCTGGCCGACCCGCAAGCTTTGGTCGTCGCAGTCGCCGCCCAACAAGCCACGCACTTGATCGGCTTGCCCGAAGCGAAATACGCTCTGGCCGAAGCGGCGATTTACCTGGCGCGCGCTCCGAAATCGAACAAGATCGCCATGGCTTACGAAACCGCAGCAGCAGATGCCCGCGCGACTCAAGCCGAACCGGTTCCGCTGCATTTGCGCAACGCGCCGACCGGTTTGATGAAGGGACTGGGTTACGGCAAGGATTACAAATACGCTCACGATTACGAAGACGGCAAAACCGACATGATTTGTTTGCCTGAGAAACTGAAGGGAAAAACTTACTACGAAGAGTAGTCGGGAATCGGTAGTCGGGAGTTTAACTAAATGCCGACTACCGCCTCCCGACTACCGACTACTCAAAACTTATGGCTGCACAATACGATCTGAGAGGAAAAGTCGCGCTCGTCACCGGAGCCAGTTCCGGCATTGGCGCAGCAACCGCGCTGGCGCTGGCTCGCAACGGAGCCGCCGTCATCGTCAACTACCATCGCAACGAACGCGGCGCGCAGGAAACTGTCGCGTTGATTCAAGCCATGCGCCGCAACGCCATCGCCGTCCGGGCCGATGTGTCTCAGCGCGTGGATGTGCTGCGTATGATCGGCGAAACCGTGGACAATTTCGGCGGCCTGGACATTCTGGTCAACAACGCCGGAAGCCTGGTCAAACTGGTTTCCATCGAAGACTGCACCGACGAAGTGTGGGACGCGGTGATGGGTGTCAATCTGAAAGGCGTCTTTCTCTGTACTCAAGCCGTCATTCCTTACCTGAAGGAAAAAGGGCGTGGCCGCATCATCAACATCTCTTCGGGCGCAGTGGAGTTCGGCGGGATGGCGCAGACCTTGCCGTATGCCGCAGCCAAAGCCGCCGTCAACACTTTCACCAAGGGTCTGGCGAAAGAACTCGGCCAGTACAACATCACGGTCAACGCCGTTTCGCCGGGCATCATCATGACGCCGATTCACGATCAGTTTTCACGCCCGGAATGGTTGCAACAAGCCATTTCCACCACGCCGATGCAACGCGCAGGCGGCCCGGAAGAAGTCGCCGAACTTGTGGCCTTCCTGGCTTCGGATGAAGCAAGCTTTATCACCGGAGAAGTTTTAGGGATTGATGGCGGGCGTTGAAATGGATGGCCTTGTCATCGAATCGCAATCGGTTGCAACGCGAACACAGTCGCATCGCCTTTGATCTCGTTGATTGCGGCGATGGGCGAGAGGCGGGACAATTTGGAAAATTGTCCCGCTCTGAAAAGATCAGTCCAAACGCCTGACCTGAATGTTTCGATATTTCACAACGCTCTTTGGATCGTGCGCCTGGAGCGCGAAGCTGCCTTTGTCCAAAATTCTGGTGAAATCCTTGCCGGGTTGGCGGTCGGCTTCTTCAGTCCAATCGTTGACGACTTTGTCGTTGAGTTTGACGATGATGCGTTTGCCTTCGACGATGATGTTGTATTTGTACCACTCGTTATCCTTGACGTGGACTTCCTTCACATCGTTGACGCCATAAATGCTGGCCGATTTGCGCCAATCGCCGTGCGTTTGATTGACCTGGATTTCATAGCCTTTTTTCGGCCAGCCGGTTTCCTGCCATTCGGTGTGAATGTAAATGCCGCCATTGGAAGTCGGGCCGGTCATCACTTCCAGTTGAAGTTCGAAGTTGACGAAGGGTTTGGGGTCGCCGACGTAATGCAGATGGCTGCGCGGGCCTTGAGCGACGAAGGCGCCTTCTTCGAGCTTCCAACTGTTCTGTTCGGGTTCGGCGATTTTCCAGCCTTTGAAGGATTTGCCGTCGGTCAGCTTCACCCATTTGCCGGGCTTCTTTTGCGCCAATCCCGCAACGGGAAGCATCAGCAGCAACGCAAACGCCACGAACAAAAATTTTGTGTTTTTCAGGTTCATTTCAGAAAGTCTCCTTGTTGGTCTGTCGGCACGCAAAAACGTGCAGAATCAGCGCCGGTTTGTTGCATTCAATCATGAGCGGATGTTTGAAAATCGCTCTCAGGATGGAGCGAATAATGATTTAGTCTTTCTCTGTTTGGAGAATGGTTTGCCTTGTAGCACGCGCCGCAAAAAACGGTCAAGCCGCAGCTTAATCGAACAACGATTGTTGCGCAGTCGGACGACGAAATGTTTGACGGCGCTCTTTCATTTCGTATTTCTTCTGGTTGAAGCCCAATCGCCGCGCGTGAATTTCAAAACTCTTTTTGACCATTTCCCAGAACGGCCCTTCGCCGCGCATGCGTTCGTGAAATTCGCTTTTGTTGAGCACGCCGCCTTTCACTTCCATCACACGGTTGACGATTTTTTTTGCCTTGAGCGGCAAACGTTCTTCCAAGCGCTGCAAAAAGTAAGGCCGCACACTACCGGGCAAACGCAGCAAATTGATGAAGGCCGACTTCGCTCCGGCGTCTTTCGCGCGTTCCAGCAAACCGGGAATGTCCGATTCATTCAACCCCGGAATGATCGGCGCAATCGCCAGACCGACTTCGATGCCCGCGTCGGCGAAATCCTTCATTGCGCCAAACCGCGCTTCGGGAAACGGCGCGTAAGGTTCCAGAGCGCGGTTCACTTCGTGATCCAGAAACGGAATCGTGAAATGCACCATCACATCCGTCACTTCGGCCAGCTTGACGATCAACGGCAGATCGCGGCGAACCAGCGCTGATTTAGTGATAATGCTGACAGGGTTGCGGAATTCCAGACAGACTTCCAGACATTTGCGCGTCAGTTCGTAATTCGCTTCCAGCGGTATGTAGGGATCGGACGTGAACGAAAACACCAGCGGATCGCCTTTCCAGCTTTTTTTCATGAATTCCTGGCGCAGCAGTTCCGGCGCGTGAATTTTGGCGACGATCTTTCGCTCGAAATCCGTGCCTGCGCCGAAGCCTAAAAATTCGTGGCGTGGGCGCGAAAAGCAATATGTGCAGGCGTGGGTGCATCCGCGATAACAGTTGATGGAATATTCAAAAGGAATGTCCGGGCTGTTGTTGCTGGTGATGATTGACCGCGTGGCGGTTTCTTCAAACACTTCCAGCTTGGCTTCAGGAGGTTCGCCAATCCATTCGTGCTGTTCGGTCAGCCAGGGATTAGGCGGATTTTGGATGTATCGCATGGCAATCTTGTTCGTAGTTCCGCCTTCAGGGGTTGCGCAGCCTTAACCGCCTGAAGGCGGAACTACGAACTTTTCCTTTCTGCCCGCTGATGTTTTCTGTCTGCCTGCACCGATTGACTCGCTGTGAATTGGCTGTGTTATAACCGAGCCGAAGTCGAAACTACAACCGCGGAGAAAATGAGATGAGGAAGTTTGGCTGCGCAACATTGCTGGCGGCATTGCTGGCGGCGAAGTTGTCTGTGGTTGGCGATGCTCAAAGCCGAAAACCGGAAGTCCGCCACCGCGAACTCAGGCTCGAATTGGCTACGGAACTGGCCAAAGCTTCGGTGGTGACTTCGGAAGTCATTGCCGTTCCGCTGGATCGCGTCGAACCGTTTTTAGCAGTCGGAGCTGCCTGGTCGGCGCGCGGCGAAATTCATTTGAATTTGAGAAGCTCGCTTGACGGCATTCACTGGAGCGAATGGTTGCCGATGGACGCTCACGACGATTACACCAACGAACGCGGCGAACAGGTCAGCGCGCTGGCCTTGCTCGATCAACAAACGCGGTTTGTTCAGTATCGAATGTCGAGCGATGAATCTGCGACGATTTTCGGCTTGCGGCTGGCCTTCATCAGCCCCGGCGCGACTCCGAGCGATATGCAGCAGCGAATCGAACAGCGAGCGAGAGAAGTTATGACGACAGAAACCTTGCAGCAACAGCCCAAATATCCCAAACCGCCAGTGGTCACGCGCACCGAATGGGGTTGCCCGGACGGACAGGTGACCACGCACGGTTCGCTGAGTTACACCACCGTCACACATTTGATAGTCCATCACACTTTCAGCCCCAGCGGAGCGATCAACGGAGATTGGGCGGCGGCAGTGCGCGCGATCTGGAATTTTCATGTATTTTCCAATGGCTGGGCTGATGTCGGTTACAACTACGTGATTGACCAGAACGGCGTGATTTATGAAGGCCGATCAGGCGGCGACAACGTCACCGGAGCGCATTTTTGCGGCACGAATGCCGGAACGATGGGCGTGGTCGTCATAGGCGATTTCACCGCAGCGACTCCGCCTGCGGCAGCGCTCAACAGTTTGAAAAAGATTCTGGCCTGGAAAGCCGATCAGCGCGGAATTGACCCGACCGGACGGTCGCGCCACAACTCCAGCGGGCGAGACCTGAATCACATTTCCGGCCATAGAGACGGTTGCGCAACGGCCTGTCCGGGCGATGCTTTTTATCCGATACTGGCAGGCATTCGGGCGGACGTGAAAAATCTGCTGTCGAATTTCGGCGCTGTGGCCAGCGTCTCTGCGGCGAGTTTCAACGCATCGGCATTGGCGAGCGCGTCCATCGTGGCGGCATTCGGCGACAATCTGGCGTCAGCGGTTGAAATCGGATCGAGTTCTCCATTGCCGGTTTCGCTGGCCGGAACTTCCGTCATCATCCGAGACAGCGCGAACATAGAAAAAATCGCGCGACTTTTTTTTGTCTCGCCAACCCAAATCAACTTTCTGATGCCCGAAGGTTTGGCCACGGGAACGGCAACCGTTTTGGTAACCAACGGCGAAGGTCATTTATCCACTGGAACAGTGGCCATCGCTACGGTCGCTCCGGCTTTGTTCGCGGCCAACGCCAATGGCAGAGACGTTCCGGCAGCGGTCGTTTTGAGAATCAAAGCCGATGGTTCGCAGAGTTACGAACATTTGGCGATTTTCGATCCGGCGCAAAACAAATTCGTCGCCGCGCCGATTGATCTGGGGACGGAAACCGACCAGGTGTTTTTTATCGGCTACGGCACTGGTTTTCGCGGGCGAAGTTCGCTCGGCGCGGTCAGCTTGAAAATCGGCGACGCGAATGCCGAAATCCTGTTTGCAGGACCAGCCGAAGGCTTTTTCGGATTGGATCAACTCAACGCACGCATCCCGCGCAGTTTGATCGGCAAAGGCGTCGTTGATCTGGAATTGACAGTGGATGGCGTAAAAGCCAACGTGATGAAGCTGAATATCCGGTAACGGTGGTTCAAAAACACAACAGCCCGCGAAGAAGCGACTTCTTCGCGGGCTGTTGTGTTCTCGCAGGTTGAAAAACTTATCGCCGCGATTGCAGCAAATCGAATGGCGAAGCCAGTCCCACCAATTCCAGGAACTGTTTGTTTTCACGCAACTCAGTGAAATCGGTATCATTCAGCGCCTGCGTTCGGTAACGCGGTTGAAGCTGAATGGTGCGTTTCAAATAATCCAGAGCCTGATCGTGCGAACCGGTTTGCGCGTGAGTGGCAGCCAGCGAATACAACAAATGCGGTTCATCCGGTTTCATGCGCAGCGCTTTTTCAAAGAAGTTTTTTGCCTGACTGAAATCGCCCAGATTCAACGCATAAACGCCGTGATCATACAGGTCGTCGGCATTGCGCGGAATCGAAGGCGAATGCGCCAGTTTTTGATTGCACACCTGCAAATACATCTGCGTGCGCGCCGCGATTTCCACTTCGCGCGGGAATTTTTCCAGCAGATGTTCAAACATCGTTTTGGCGTCTTCGAACATTCGGCGATTGAAAACGCGAACCGCATGTTCAAACGCTCGCATTGCGCCGGACGGAGTAAGTTTGCGCGGCGGTTCAGGCACAGGCGGCGCGACATTGATTGGCATCACGACTTTGTTCGGGCGCGTTGCCGAAAGTTTTCCAGATTGCGCTTTGCGAACAACAGGTTTGGCAATCACAGCAGCCTTGAGCGGCATTTTAGCCTTGAGCGGCGCTTTGACCTTCGTTGCTTTCGCGGCGGTTTTTGGCTGCTTGACTGCGGCTTTTGGCGATGAAGCCATTCGCTTGGTCACCTTCTTGGCGGCAGCATTCTTTTTGAGAACAGGTTTGCCCAGCTTCGCTGCGTCTTTTTTAGCGACAGTTTTTTTCGTAACGACAGCTTTCTTGGCAGACTTGACCGGTTTCAATGCGGCAGTCTTTGATTTAGCCGTAGCAGATGCTTTCGGTTTAGAAGGGCTGACAGATTTTGACTTCGACGCCGGATGCAATTTGGATTGGGCGCGATTGTTTGTCAGTTTTGTTCTCACTTGCGCTTTAGGCATCGGTTTCGATGTAGTTCTTGATCGTTCAGAGAGCGTTTCCCTCATACGATCTCCCTTCTGAAAAAAAGATTTGAGTTTGATGGCAACTCAGTCAAAAACTTAATCGGGCACTTCGCAATTTGTCGCTAAGTGACTGTGTTTATAGCGGATTAGCGGGATATTGTCAAACCCCAGATTGGTTCAGAATTGGCTCAAGGCTGGCAGAATGTTAGAAAATTGCCTTCTAATTTTTCTGGGAAATTGCCTAAGTCCTTTGGCGATACAGGCTTGGGTTGGGAAAAATGCCCCAAAAGAAAATTTTTGTGACTGGATTTGGCACAGATTCAGAGATTGGCGGGCAAATCAGCAGTTGAGGCCAGTTTAGTCAAATGTTTCCAGTAACTTAACCATCGAATAACCATCGTCGCCATTCGAATAATACTTGCCCATGCGCTGTGTGGTGATATAGCCCAATTGTTCGTAAAGTTGTTGCGCGGCGATGTTGTTGGCTCGAACTTCCAGTTTGACGGATGTGATTCCGCGAGCCAGCAAACTGCGCTCCATTTCGTGTAACAACAACCGAGCCAACCCCCGACGGCGATATTCCGGCGCGACCCCGACGGCGGTAATGTGCCCCTGTCCTGTGTCTTCAATTTGGGCGATCCCAAACGCCGCCATTTCGTCATATTCCGACCGGATTTGTCGCGCAATGACTCTGGGATTGGTCAGCAGGTATCGAAACGTCTCGCGTTCGTAAACCTCGCCGTCCAAAAACACGCGCAAATCCAATTGCCACAACTCATTCAAGTCAGACAAAATCAGCGGTCGCATCAAACCTTTGAACGCCTTGGAGTGATGATTGATGGCTTGCATAAATCTGGAGTCAGGAGTCGAGAGTCGGCCTGTTTCGACCAATCACCGATTCCGACTAAATAATCAACATACAGTCGCCATAACTGTAAAAGCGATATCGCTGTTCGACTGCGTGGCGATACGCCGCCAGAACCAGGTCTCGATTGGCAAATGCCGACACCAGCATCAGCAAAGAAGATTGCGGCAAATGAAAATTGGTCAGCAAAGCGTCAACAATTCGGAATTTATAGCCCGGATAAATGAACAGTTCGGTGCTGCGATGTTCAGCGCGAACCGTGCCGTCTGGATTGGCCGCGCTTTCCAACGCCCGAACCGAAGTCGTGCCAATGGCCGCAATTCGGTTGCCGGTGTTGCGCGCCTGATTGATCGTTTGCGCCGCCGCTTCGCTGATTTCATAACTTTCGGCGGCGATATGATGCTCTTCGATTTGCTCTACGCGCACTGGTTGAAAAGTCGCGTATCCGACGTGATGCGTCAATTCGACGACCCGAACGCCGCGCGCCGCCAATTCGTCAAAAATGCGTTGCGTAAAATGCAGCCCGGCAGTCGGAGCGGCAATCGCGCCTCGATTTTTAGCATACACGGTTTGGTAACGCGGTTCGTTTAATCGGCGATCCACATTCTGTTCGCGCTTGATGTATGGCGGCAAAGGCGTGTTGCCGATTTCATCAATCACTCGTTCAAATTCGTCGTCGCATTCAAAACGAATCACTCGACGACCTTCTTCGACGATTTCGGTCACAACGCCGCGCAATCGCCCGTCGCCAAATTCCAAATCCGCGCCGAGCTTCAACGCTCGACCGGGTTTGGCCAGCGCTTCCCACTCATTGCCGTTGAGCTTTTTGACTAAAAACGCTTCGACCTGTGCGCCGCGCTCGCCGTTGACTATTCGATGACCGAGCAATCGTGCCGGAAAAACTCGCGTGTTGTTCAGCACAATCACATCGCCCGGCGCAAAGAAAGTCGGGAATTCGGCAAACGCGCCGTCGCGATAACTTTGAGTCTTTCGATCCACCACCAGCATCCGCGAAGTGTCGCGCGGCTCAATCGGTTGTTGAGCAATCAACTCTTCGGGCAGATCAAAATCGAATTCGGAAATGTGCATAGAAACTACTGCCGGAACAAATCATTTTGCCGAGTGGCCGCCTGATTCGGCAGATCAAATCCCAGATGGTGATAAGCCGCCGCCGTCACCACTCGCCCGCGAGGCGTGCGGTTCAAAAAACCGATTTGAATCAAATAGGGTTCGTAAATTTCTTCGATGGCTTCCTTGTCTTCGCTGATCGAAGCCGAAATCGTGCTGACGCCGACTGGGCCGCCTCCGAACTTTTCAATGATCGTCGTCAGCATCTTGCGATCAACTTCGTCCAGCCCGAAACGATCCACTTCCATTCGATTCAGCGCGTCGGTGGCGACTTCTGCTGTAATCACACCGTCAAAGACGATTTCAGCGAAATCGCGGACTCGACGCAACAGCCGGTTGGCGATGCGCGGCGTTCCGCGCGAACGAAGCGCAATTGCGCGCGCGCCGCTGGTTTCGACGCTGGCTCCCAGAATCGAAGCCGAGCGTTCGACAATGACCTGCAAATCTTCTGTCGGGTAAAAATCCAGATGAAAGTTGATGCCAAATCGTCCGCGCAATGGAGCCGTAATCAATCCCGGTCGCGTCGTCGCGCCAATCAACGTAAAGCGCGGCAATTCCAGTTTCACTGAACGCGCCGACGGCCCCTGGCCAATGACCAGATCAAGCTCGAAATCTTCCATCGCGGGATACAGGATTTCTTCGATGGCGGGATGCAGCCGGTGAATTTCATCAATGAAGAGCACATCGCCCGATTCCAGATTGGTCAGCAACGCAGCCAGGTCGCCAGCTTTTTCAATCACCGGGCCGGCGGTGACTTTGAGCTTCGATCCCATCTCGCGCGAAATGATGCTGGCGAGCGTGGTCTTGCCCAATCCCGGCGGGCCATTCAGCAACACGTGATCCAGGGCTTCGCTGCGAGCAAGCGCCGCTTTGACGAAGATGTGCAGATTGTCTTTGACCTTCCGCTGGCCAATGTATTCGCGCAGGGATTGCGGACGCAGCGAAAGTTCGATTTGCTGGTCATCGTTCATGGAATTGCCAGCGACAAGGCGAGATTCAGATTCTGTGGGCGTCAGGTGTTGTGACATCATTTCTTACTTCGCCAGCGTCCTCAAGGATTGTTTCAGCGCATCTGCAAAACCAGCGTCCGGCGTTTCTTTCAGCGCCGCGCCGACGGCTTTTTCGGCTTGGGCGCGGACGTAACCCAGATTGACCAGCGCTGAAATCACGTCTTCGCGCATAACATCTCCGGTTTGAGCAATCACCGCCGTCGTCGAATCTTCCAATCCGGGCGGCAAAATCGCTGCGACCTTGTCTTTCAGTTCCACCAGCATGCGTTCGGCGGTCTTTTTGCCGACGCCGGGAATGCCGGTCAACTTGGTTAGATTTCCGGCGCGAATGGCCTGAATCAATTCTTCGGCGCTCAAACCGGACAAAACCGTAATCGCCAGCTTTGGGCCAATGCCGGAAACACTGTTTAGCAGCAAAAACAATTTCTTTTCGGCATCGGCGCTAAAGCCGAACAGTTGCAGCGCGTCTTCGCGGACGTGGGTGTGAACGCGCAAACTGACATTTGCGCCAATTTCGCCCAGGTCGTAAAACGTCGAAAGCGGCACGTTCAGTTCGTAACCGACTCCACCGACATCCACGATGACGGAGTTCGGTAGTTTCTGGATCAGCTTGCCGGAAATATGCGCGATCAATGGCGTTTCTCCGTAAAAATTTTCAAGGCGCGCGGAGTGTACGAAGCCCGTCTGAGGCTGTCAATTTGGCTTTTTGGAGATTTCGCCTGAACATATTGACGCATTGAAAAGGCAGGACTACACTCCGCCGCGTCCTCAATAGTCAGCAGCTTTCAGCAATACCAAAATCGAAGTTCAGCAATTGCCCCAAATCAGCAATAGCGGGAAGTTGGCCGGTTTCCGCTAATAGGGTTTTCAACGAAAGTTCATCTCAGCATCACGCCGAAGGAGAAACTATGGCGAGAGAAGTTTGGCTCTGGTTTGCTCAAAATGTCTCAGCTGAACAGCAGCAGGTTGTTTTGTCGAATTTGGGAAAGGCGGCAATCAACGCTTGCGTTCAAGAAGAGCAAGGGGCCGCAAGTTGCGGAATTGTCTGCTTCACGGAAATCACCGCGGAGATATGTTCATTGTTACGGGAAGCCAGCCGGCGATTAGCTCGCGTGTTGACCGTGGCGTTGACTCCGTCGGCTTTGGCCGGAGGTGGCGCTTGGTCGCTGCTACGATCTGGAGCCTCAGACGTTTTTGCCTGGAATCATTCTGCCGAACCGGCAAAAGAAATCGCCGCCCGCGTTGAACGATGGAAGGAAGTTGATGACATCGTTCAATCCACATTGGTGCGCGAAAACCTGGTTGGGCAAAGCCCGGCTTGGATCGGTGTGCTGCGCCAGATTGTCGAAGTCGCGCGGTTCACTGATGCGTCGGTTCTGGTTACCGGAGAAAGCGGGACGGGCAAAGAATTGATTGCGCGGTTGATTCACACCCTGGACACGCGCAAGAACAAAGGCGAATTGGTGATTTCGGATTGCACGACCATCGTCCCGGAACTTTCGGGCAGCGAATTTTTCGGCCATGAACGCGGCGCTTTCACTGGCGCGGTTGCCACGCGCGACGGAGCCTTCGCTCTGGCCAACGGTGGCACGCTCTTTCTGGACGAAGTCGGCGAACTACCCGCCACGCTGCAAGCCGAATTGCTGCGCGTGGTGCAGGAACGCACCTATAAGCGCGTCGGCAGCAACACCTGGCAGAAAACAGATTTCCGTTTGATTGCCGCGACAAACCGAAACTTGCTGGACGAACAATCGGCAGGACGCTTTCGCCGCGACTTGTATTACCGCATCGCCGCCTGCACTTGTCACCTGCCTCCATTGCGCGAACGCCGCGAAGACATCCTGCCGCTGGTTCGCTATTTCATTCAACAACAACGCTCGGACGATCCGACGGAACTGCCTCTGGAACTGGATGCTGCCGTGCGCGATTACCTGCTGGCGCGCGATTACCCCGGCAACGTCCGTGATTTGAAACAACTGGTCACGCGCATGTTGCTGCGCCACGTCGGCCCCGGTCCCATCACTGTCGGGGACATCCCCGAAGACGAACGCCCGGCGGCGGACTTTGAAATTCCTGATTGGCGCGGCAATGGCTTCGACCACGCCATACAGATGGCTTTGCAACAGGGGTTGGGCTTGAAGGAAATTGGCCGCGCGGCAGAAGACGTCGCCGAAAGAATTGCTCTGGAAGAAGCCGAAGGAAACCTGCAACGCGCGGCGGCCAAACTGGGCGTCACCGACAGAGCATTGCAAATGCGCCGAGTCGCCAGAAAACAAAACGGTCATCACGCGGCGTAGCTTACCGCCGGAGCGCGGACGTCCCGTCCGGTTGGTCAAAAGCGCGAAGCTTCCTCATCTCATCTTGATGTAATACAACCGGAAGAAGATAAGGATGCTGCGGGACTTTTTTTCACAGCGGACGGGACGTCCGCGCTCCGGCTCTCACACGCGAGATCAACCGCAGGAAGTTTCCACCGAGCACCAACTGTTCCTCTGCTGGCGATAACTCCAACGCCCGAATTTTCGCCAACTCCACGCCCGGATGCAGCCATGGCCCATCGGAACCAAAGAGAATTTTCCGCGCGCCTGCCCGCTTCACGGCTTGTTCCAGCAGATCGAACCGCCTGACGCCCGAAGTGTCCGCGTAAATGTTCGGATGCCGCGCCAGTGGATCAATCAAGGCCAGTTGCGCTTTCCAGTCGTCGGCAAAACTGCCCAGATGCGGAATGATGAAGTTCACGTCGGGGTATTCCTGCGCCAGCAATTCGCAGATGGAAACTTCGCCCGTCACGTCATACAGCACCGGCAGCTTGAAGGCTCGCGCCGTTTCGCAAATTTCACGAGTGATGCGCGCATCGTGCCTGTGAACCTTGATCCCGCAAAAGCCGAAACGCGTTACAGCTTCGCCGATCATCGCTGCCACTCGCCCGCGATCGCGTTCGGCATGCACAAAGGCAAAACCATAAAAACGATCGGGGCGACTTCTGACAATTCGAGCGACTTCGCGATTGGCCGCTGAGTAGTCGGAATGAAACGCGGCGAGTAAAACCGTCCGCCGGATTCCGGCCTTCGCCGCACGCCGCAAGTATTGCCCAAGCGGCGCAGCCGTATCCCACGGGCCAGTCAGTCCGTCGCCTTTTCCTGCATGACAGTGAGCGTCAATAATCATCGCTGATTCCTTTTTGACGCACCCCGATTTCTGCCAGAAAACGGATACTGGTGGTGATGCCGTTGAAAAAGCTGGGTAGATGGAATTTTTCGTTCGGCGCGTGCATCCGGTCATCAGGAAGCGCAAAGCCCATTAAGACGGTTGGAATCACAAGCGTTTCCTGAAAGATATTCACGGCCGGAATCGTTCCACCGGAGCGCAAGAAGACAGGTGCAGTCCCGAAGCCTGCCCGATAGGCTGCGGCTGCCGCGCGCATCGCCGGATGATTACGGCTGACCAAAGCAGGTTTTGCCACAAAATCCGTGCGAATTGTTGAGCGCACAGTGGACGGTGTGATGCGTGCGATGTGCTCCCGGAAGAGTTGCTCAATCTCGCGCGGATTCTGATCAGGGACGAGCCGAAAGCTGAGTTTTGCCACAGCTTTGGCAGGAATAACTGCCTTTGGGCCCTGACCTTGATAGCCGCCGGTAATGCCGTTTACGGATAAGCTTGGGCGAATTGTCGTCCGCTCGTAGCTGGTATAACCGTTTTCCCCCCAACTCTTTTCTGCTTGTGCGTCTCTCAGAATCTCTGCATCCGTGGGGCCGGTGCGGGCCAGGTAAGCGCGTTCTTCGGCAGTAATTTTTCGCACGCGGTCGTAAAAACCGGGGATCGCCACACGGCCATCAGCATCGTGTAAACCCACAATAATTTCACAGAGCGCCTGAAGCGGATTATGCACCGCGCCGCCAAAGGTGCCGGAGTGCAAATCCTGTTTTGGCCCGGTTATCTCCAATTCCAGGCTTAATGCTCCGCGCAACGCATAAGTAAGCGCCGGGCGCTCCGGCGAGAGCATGCGGGTATCTGACATGACTGCGAGGTCAGCGGCCAATGCGCCTTTGTTACGGACAAGAAAAGGCGTGAGATTCGGGCTGCCAATCTCCTCTTCTCCTTCAAAGAGACATTTGACGTTGACCGGCAATACGCCTGTCGTTCGCAGGTAAGATTCCAGTGCTTTCAGGTGGGCGAACATTTGCCCCTTGTCATCCGAAGCGCCCCGACCGAACAAGTCATTGCCACGCAACACAGGCTGGAACGGCGGCGTTTCCCACTTTGTGAGCGGGTCAGCAGGCTGCACGTCATAATGTCCATAGATCAACACCGTAGGCTGGTTGGGCCGGTGCATCCACTCGGCATAAACCAGTGGGTGTCGCGGAGTAGGCACGACACGAACGCGCTCCAAGCCAATACCATTCAGATGTTCCGCCAGCCACGCCGCACATTTTTTCAAAGCCTTAGCCTGTTCTGGTTGGGCGCTGACGCTCGGAAAGCGAATGAATTCCATTAACTCCGCGACGAAGCGCCGACGGTTAGCGCGACCGTAGGCAACGGGCTGAGCCGTAAGTTGGCTGGCTTCTAACTCTTCTGCGTTAATGGAATGCATCACATTTGGAACTGAGTTTTATTTTGCATTGCCATGAGATATGAGACCTTGTCTTCAGTGCTTCCCTCCGTCGCTTGCCGCAAGTCCTGATTGAGCGGCGCAGCCGTATTATCGGGGACGGTAAGCCCGTCGCCTGTTCCGGCATGGCAATGACAATCAATAATCAAACTGCACCTCGCGTGAGATGGCCGCAATGACAATCTATCGGTGCTTTCAGTTGATGACCACTGTAGGATCAACGAACGGAATCCTGATCTGCTTCTTGGCGATTTCGTGACTGAACGCGACCTGGATATGCACGTGCGGCGCTGGAGTCGCGCCCATGTAACCGATCAACGGAGGGACGCTCGCTGCTACCAGTTCTTGGCGACTGAAGACGTTGTTAACTGCCATGCGCGGCCCAAACCCCATCTTGTTGATCTTGCCGGCAGCAATCCATTCGGTCATCGTGACTATAGTGCCGCTGTTATTGATCATTGGCAGTGCGTCTTTGGTGATCAAGTGCAGGTATTGGATATAGAACTTGAGGCGTCCGGTGGCGCCATCTGGCTTGGGATATGTATAGATGCACGCGATGCTCACATAGGCCCCGTAAGCGATCTTCTTGTCCTCAAGGATGCCACGCCGAATAACCTGCGCCTTTTCCAGCAAAGCGTTGCCGTGACTGGGCACATTAAGTCCGCGCGTAATCGGGCCTTCTTTGCGCAACGCGATCTTCGTGTTATCGAGTTCTTGTTTACTGAGCGACAGCTTCGGCGTCAGATAGACCGGCAACCCACGGCGCGGATCATCGACTCCCTTGATCTTTCCCGTGTAGGGCGCTACATCAATACCGAGGTGGTAGCCGGTGTAGTTCTTAGTGCTGCGGTGGGCATCGAAGGGGCTGAAGATTCGTCCGTTCATGATGCCGTAGCGGAGGCCGGTGCCGGGCTGAGTTCCAGTGACCGGCGCGTTTGGCGTCGGCGTTTGCAGCATCGGCTTTATTGATCGCTGCCAAGCCCGCCACTCACTGGCCAGTTTGGAAAAGCTCGGATCGTACTTGCTCAATGGCATTCCTACACCGGCCTTGAGCCGCGCTGGATGATGCATGAAAAACACCATGTCGGTTAGGTCGTTCAGATTGGTGAGGCCTGAGGCAATAGCCCGTTGTACAGCGAGCGGCCAGGCGCGCGCGCCACTGGCGAAGGCTTGGCGCACATCGCTCGGTAAGGCCGCCAGACGAAATTCTTCTTTCCATTCCAAGCTGGGGAGGGTCGAGTTGGGCAAGCGCGCTGAATTGAAGCTGCCTGCAAACTCATTCGCGAATTCATTCATGGTCGGCTCCTTAGTACATGTAGCGCAGACTGGAAAGTTTGCGCTACGGTTTGTCGCGGGTACGGCGCTAAAACACCCAGAGATTCAGAAACTGCCAAGTCTTGTTTCCCACCACGCCATCAGCCGGTAACTTGTAAGCGCGCTGAAAAGCCTGCACCGCTTGCTGCGTTTGTGTACCGAACTGACCATCGAGCGGGAGCAGCGCTTTACGTTGCGACTGCAACCAGCGGTTGAGACGTTTTTGTAAATCTGTCACTGCCGCCCCCTTGCTGCCTTTCTTCAAGATAGGCCGTGTGCTGGTCCCGCTTGGTGCAGGCGGCAGTGCGGGCGGACTTGCGGGCTTGGTGGGCGCGGCCGGACGGACCGGCGGTGTGTAGACTGGTGCCGCGATGGCAGTGAAGCGGTCGAACCAGACCCGGTTGTCTTCGGCTTCAAAGCCGGAGATGCGTGGCATGCTACCATCGGCTTTAATGAATAACTTGCCCCAGAAAGAGAAGTTGCCGCTGCCAAACGGATCCCAGCGCCCATTGATGTTGAAGACGATCTCGGCCAGCGGGTCTTGCGGCACGCTGTAACGGTCGCCGCTGAAACTGACCTCGAACGTGGAGGAGTAGAGACTACTGGAACGATCAAGCTGTCCCACGATCCGCGCGTCACGAATGTCGTTGCCGTTGTATTCGTATTCGAGGCGAAACCAGAACTGCTGGTGGTCAATAAAGTAGCGCGGGTGATCGGCGAAGAGGCGAAAATCCAGCCGCGCGCGGCGAAATGTCTGGCTGGGCGGAGTGTGTTCATGCACGTAACTAACCACCGACGACTGCACAGAAAAGTCGCCGCTGGTGAACAAATCACGACCGAATGAGAGCACAGCTACCCCCAAACCAGCTGCTTCGATTACCTCGCCCTCCATTTTACCTTGTCCCCATTTGCGCCACAGGTCTGGAATCGGGTTTCCTGATCCGACTTTGAAACCCGGTCCGCCGTCTTTCATCCCCAGATTGTCAACCGCCCATTGGCCGACGTGGTACCACACATCCGGCCCCGGATCGTTTTCGCGCTGGCTGCTGGATTGGCGATGCGCCAGAACGTGAGTCAATCCCATGGTGTTAATCAAATGTCGTATCAATGCTCGTCCGGAGTTGATCTGTTCCTGAGTCAATTTATGGCAGCCGAATTTTTTAGCTTCCCAGCATTTGCCTTTGGTGTTAGGGAAATTGCCTACGAATTCAACGGCTACGCTGCCAGAATTGAAGCCGTGCGACGACCACAGATAAGCCGACAAAGGATGAAGCTGAATGATCTTTCCGTTCGGAACAATCACGAAATGCGCCTTAGTGCGATCGTATTTCGTCGTATCGCTGCCACGACTGAATGCCGTCTGGTGCAACACCAGCGCGTAAACCTTGCTCATATCGCGCGGCTTGCCTTTGCGGTTTTCCTTCAGGCCGAAAGCCGTGCGGTCTTCGATTTGTGCGGGAAACAGAGAAGGAAAGATTGAAGGCAGCCAGGGAAATTCCTGATCTGCTTCTTGCGTCTGATTTCGTGTCGCTGCGACCAAAGCCTGTTGCGTGTCCGGTCCGATGACACCTGTGACGGGCAATTTTTCGCGGCGTTGAAAGCTGCGAATGGCTTCGCGCGTGTCGGCGTCAATAACTCCGTCGGTTCGCAGGTTCAGGTTGAGGACTTTGTTCAATGATACTTGCGCCCAGCGTATGAATTCGCTGCCTTCGCTTGGTGCATCGCTTTCCGGCGGGGGCGATGGCATGCCAGAAGGCGATGAATCCTGGCCGGGTGATTGTTTGGGCGGTTCTTTGCCGAGTTCGACAAACAATCCCGGAAAAATGGAAATCGGCGAGAAGCCGCCGCGGCCAAAGCCAGGAAACTTGATACGGGGACGGGGGCGTCTTTTCTTTTTGCCGCCAAAACGGCTGCCAGTTCCACCTCCGAAAGATCGTCTGCCGGGTTTGGCAGATCGCCTTGATCTGCCGGCCTCCGCCTCGTCTTCAAACTCATCTTCAAACTCGTCTTCAAAGAAAAACGGTTGTTCGTCGTAAGCTTCAAAATCGAATCTTGTGCTCATCTCGTCCTCACTTTCCTGACAGTGGGTTTTCGTTTCGTGCGATGGCTGTGCCTGGACAAAAGAAAGGGCAGCGATCCGAATCAGCGCTGCGATTTGCAGTGAGCGAGTTTAAGAACTGACGTATGCAAGTTGATTGAACAGAAATTTGTTTGGCAGGTTTTGAGCGCCAGCGGCGCGTTGGAGCTTAGCCGGTGGTGCAGCGAAGCGGAACCACCGGAAAGTCGGCGAACCATTTTTGCGTTCCGGCAGTAGCGCCGGACAAGTTTTGAGTTTCAATCCAATGCTTGTCCGGCGTCCCTGCCGGGACTCGAACTGATACGCTTGATTCCGGTGGTTGCGGCTTGCGCCTTCACCACCGGCTACCATCCGCTGTGCCTTCGGCACAAAGAATTTGTCAACCAACTTTGCTGTCTATTCAGAATGTAACGTCTCATAACTGAAAACCCGATTGCTACCGCGCGCGGCGCTGATTCGGTTGTATCACTCCGGTTATTCATTCCCGGCGGGTTTCAGCGCCCGGCGTCGCGGAGAAGGCAGAGCCGAGAAGCTGATTGATCCGGCGCCGAGCGCGCCAACGACTGCGCCTGCCGTCAGGGAGCCTTGCGAGCCTTGAGCCGCCAGCCGGTTTTGCAGCAAGATCGCAGGTTGGACGTAACGGACTGTGGCGCGTCTGGTGTCAACGATGTCTTCGGAAAGATCAACGCCGGTGGCCGCAAGGTAGGCGTGAATGTAGCCTTGAATCTCAGGCCTCCAGTAACGCGCCCAAGTCTTGGCTTCTTCCTGATCATTGATGTCAACCCAGTCTCCGTACCTGACCGCCAGCAGAAGTTGTTCGCCGTAAACTCCCAGATTGCGGAAGTGGGTGATGGAAGTGTCCGTCCATCCTTGCAGCTTCTTCATCGTGTCCACCTGTCCCATCCAACGTTCGTGGTAAGGAACCATGGCGCGTCCGCGCAGGAATTCGCGCATTTCGGGTCTGGCGATCAACCATTCCATCATCAGCATCTCGGCGCGCGAAGTCCACGGCAGATCGCCGAACTGATTGTGAGCGCCTTCGGCCAGAAGGATGTGAACTTCTCTCAACGAATTGAGCAGCGGGAAACCGTCGGCAATGATGTTCGTGTCGGCGTCTTCCCGGTAAAACTGCGCCGTTCGATAAAGCAGATTGTGAAACGCTTCGATGAACTTCGAGCGGCTGTCGGCTGAGCGCAATTCCGGCACGGCTTTGCCGATGATCTTCATTCCATAATGATGATCGTATTCGTACGCTCTGCGTTGGATGGTAAGTCGGTTGTATTCGTCCTGAATGTATCCCCACATCAGATTGTTCAGAGGTCGCAGAGGATCGAGTTCCAGGTTGGCCAGCGGATCACGATCTGCCGGGCCGCGACGGTTCTGGAATCGCATGCAGATGGCATTCATCGTCTGCACCAGCATTCCTTCCTCGTGCCAGTAAGACCAGATCAGTTCCAGAAGACTCGGACAGGTGAAGCGATGTTGAAGCAGTCCTTTGCAGAACGGCGATCCCTGATCTTCGGCTTTGACCTCGTCATCCAACAATGCATTGACGATTCTTTGCAGGTATGGAAGCGGTGCAGGGTGACTACCACCGGGCATTGAGCTTCCGAGAAAATCTAGCAATTCTTTTCGAAGATCGGGGTAATTCAATGTGCTTCTTCCCTGTCTGCTTTTTTCCTCTTCAAGGAATTTGTCTCTCTCGTCTGGCACTCGCGGTTCCTGTATCGCCACGCCAGCCTCGAAAAGCAAAAACGCCTGAGTGGTCAGTTTGAGCAGGTTGTAAGCATCAACGCCGTAAATGGTTGGAAAGACGTCGAGCAGATTGCCTCGCCTTTCTTTGATTGCCGGACTTCCGACATCATCCAGATTCGGCGGATACGGTTCGGAGTTGTCGTCGTTTTCTTTGCAGACGTCTTGCCCGCCGGTTCCTTTAGCGCAAAGAACCTTGTTAATCACTTTGGAGTAATTTTCAAAACTGATGGCTTCGGTGCGATTGCGAATTGCTGCCCACAGGCTTTTGCTGTTTCTGAAATCTCCGGAATTCGGTTCGCCGGATGCGCGAATCGCCCGGGTTTTGGCCAGCACCTGCACCGGGTTACTTTCAGTACCATCAGGTCTAGGGGGATTTTCACCACCTACTTGTTGAACTTTCTTCATACGACCTCCAATTTTTTTGTTAATAGGACAATGACGGCGCTGTTGACCGTCGTAGCAAAGGTTTGGTGCAGTTGGTTCTGTAATCGAGCGTGTCGTGCAATGCCCAGTAAGTCAGCATCTTTGATAAAACTTCGCTTTCTTCTTTCGGGCTGATGCGACCTTCGATTCGCGCCTGACCGATGACGGCAAAGACCAGGCTGGGAGACGCTCTGTACATTTGCGCTGGCGAAGCTCGCCAGGCTTGAAAGAGAGTCGTCAATCTGGGCGGTTGCCGTTCATCAACCTGAAGCGCGTCTTTCAATGAAACTCCTTTCAACGCTCTGGGCTGATGATTGGCGATCAGATTGGCCAGAACCGGCATGGTCTTTTCCAGCAAAGCCAGAACCCTGCGTTTCTGTTCGTCCTGTTCATCCGTTGGGTAATAAGACAGCCAGGCATTTTCCAGACTGTCCCATTGCGGATGTGGAAAGAGCGCGCGGCCAATGGCGATACTCAATCGAACGCGAATCCAGGGAACCGGATGCGGATCGTCCAGATTCAGGCGAAAGACGAAATATCTGGGCAAAGTGACGACTCCGATCAGACCCAGCGTCGAAGTGATTCCGACTCTGGCGACTGACCAGAAATCAGCCAGAATTTCCGAAATGCAGCGATCCCAATAAGCCCACGCCGTTTGCTCTTCTCCGCCGTTGCGTTGCAATTCGCGAAGGACGGGTCGGATTGATTCCACCAGATCGAGCAGGGCTGCGGCCTGATGTCCGACTTCGTGAATCAGCGACGAGGCGATTCCGCTGCCGACCATTCGTTCGCGCGGAACGCGAATGATGGCGACGGGGTTTTCTCCGCCACCGGGCAAACGAGTTCTGGCGCGGCGAATCGCCGCTCCGTGTCCGCGATCCAGGTAACAAATCAATCCCGGCGCTTCGAAATAATCACGTGGCAGAGAAAGAGCGTCCGCCGCAACGGCATCCAGACCCGACAACCAGACTCCGGTTTCGTGTTCGCTGCGCTGAGTCAGCGCGTCGGCGAATATGTCGAATTGCGACAACGTCGCGTTGAATCGCAATCTGAGCATGGTGAATCGCCGATGCGCCGCTTCAGGAGTTGCCATTCGCCCTGAGGGGCTGTGCAACCAGCGCAGGAACCCATGCACCATCTGATTGACCTTTCGTCGTCCGGCGATCAGATAATTGTCCACCGCGCTAAGCAAAGCTGGAGGCAATGCCGCCGCCGGAACCATCGTTTCGTGCAACGCGAAAGGTTTCACCCTGTCCAATCGTGTCAACAACGCGTGCGCTTCCTGGTCGAGCAACGCAATCGCTGGCGATGAAAGAGAATTGGCGGGTACGATGGTCATCTATCAAGCTCCCAAAATGATGATGGCTTTGCCGCGTCGAACCCATTGTCCGGATTTTTTGTGCCTGCATTTGCGACCCGGCATGGCTGATTGAGCTGCGGTCGCCGCTCCGCCGAGCAATCCGGGAGCGAACTGTTGAGCAGCGTTCGTTAGCGCTGATTGAGCGACAGCTTGCGGTGGAGCAGTAGGTGCGGCCTGAGCTGCATTGCTGGCTGCGGCTCCGGCCAATCGAACCACCTGTTTGGCGACTTCAAATTCCTGATCTTCCTGGCTTAACCCTTCCAGTTCCAATCCCAGCATATTGCCGGCGGCACCGGCCAGTTTGCCGCCGATCACCCCACCGATGCCCGGCGCAAACACATTGCCGACAGCGCTGCCAAGCATTGGCAAAGCTCTCTTGGCAACGCCGCGCAAAGCTCCGCCCAGAGCGCGACCGACAGGCGATTTGATGAAGCCGCCGACTTTGCGAGCCACTCTCCTGAAGACTTTGCCGAGGAACTGATCCAGTTCGGCTTCGGTCGAAACGCTCAACAGTTCAGCCGCCAATTCCATTTCCTCGGCTTCGTTGAACGGGCCTTCTTGCGCGTATTCGCCATGCGTGTATTCGCCGTAAGTTTCGTATTCGTGATCGCCTTCGAATTCGTATCCGTTTTCGTATTCGTCGGTTTCATACTCGCCGGGATATTCGCCGTAATTCGATTCCAGGATGGTACGGTCAATGTTGTGCATAGATTCCTCCTTGAAAATTGAGTTAATGGTGCAACCGCCAATTCCTAAGCGGTCGCACTTGCTATGGCATTATCCGTGCCAGTCGTAAGTCGTTGATTTTTCGTGATTGACGCCGAAACTGGTTTCGCCGAAGCAGTTCAGTCAGGGTTTTACAGCGAAGATGTTTTCGGTTGATGGTTGTATGTTTTGAGCTATGAAGGCCGTCGTTGACACTCGTCTTGCGGCTGAGCTATCGTGAGCTTCGGGTTGAACGGCAGCCCTGAGCGAGTCGCAACAGCATGAAAACAGAGAAGATTTCAGAACTGACGACCAACCGCCTGTCGGTTTATCTGCGTTGTTTGAACGAACTGGCAGCTTCGGGAGTTGAAGCCGTTTCCTCCAAAACCATGGCGGAACAGTTCAATCTGAATTCGGCGCAGATTCGCAAAGACCTGGCTTATTTTGGCGAATTCGGCGTGCGTGGCGTGGGTTACAACGTAGAAGAGTTGCGCGCTCATCTGGTCAAGATTCTGGGGCTGAACGTCAAACGCAAAGTCGCCATCGTAGGTCTGGGAAATCTGGGAACTGCGCTGGCCAATTATCACGGTTTCAGTCAGGGCAATTTTGAAGTCGTCGGCCTGTTTGACGACGATCCGGCCAAGTTGGGAAATCGCACGCGAGCGGGATTGAGAATTCAAAGCACGCAGGCATTGACCGATGCCATACGCCGCGAAGGCATTGAAATTGTCGTCATTGCCGTCCCCGCCAATGCCGCTGAACGAGTGCTGGAAAAGGTGACGGAAGCCGGTGTGCGAGCCGTGTTGAATTTCGCTCCGGTTCATCTGGCAGCCAAACCCGGCGTGAAGGTCAAAAACGTAGACCTGACGATTTCGCTGGAAAGCCTGTCGTATTTCCTGGCCAATCCCAGCAGCGAAGCGATCAACATCGTGGACAGAGAATTTCTTCGACATGAAGCCGCCGCTGGCGCAGCAAAGTAAACATGATTGACGAACAGAAGATCAAAGAGCAGATCGTTCAAATCGCCACGCGGTGTTATGACCGAGGGTTGCTGGTTGCGGGCGATGGCAACATCAGCGTGCGCGTCGGCGAAAATCGCTGCATCGCTACGCCGTCGGCGGTCAGCAAGGGTTGGATGACGCCGGCAATGATGGTCACGGTGGATCTGGACGGCAATCCGCTTGAGCCTTCAGAATACAAAGTTTCGTCGGAATGGCCGATGCACCGCATCATTTACCAGCATCGCCCGGACATTCACGCCGTCGTTCACGCGCATCCACCGCACGCAACCGGGTTCGCCGTTGCCGGTTTGAGTTTGAGCAAAGCGATTCTGTCGGAAGTCGTCCTGACGCTGGGATGCGTGCCATTGGCGGCGTACGGAACGCCTTCGACGCGCGAATTGACCGACGCGATTGAACCGTATCTGGAATTTCACGACGCGCTGTTGATGGCCAACCACGGAGCGGTGGCTTATGCTGCGACGCTGGAACACGCCTTCAACAAACTGGAAACGCTGGAACACACCTGCAAGATCAGTTTCATCGCGCGCAGCTTGGGGAACGAAAACACGATTCCAGATCGAGCGATTCCCAAACTGTTTGAGATACGCGAGCGCAATGGCGTGATGCCGTTTGAAGCTCGCAGTGGTCAGGCGTGCGGTTTGGGCGAAGAGCTGAACGGGGGACGGGGTGAAGGGGAGATTACTTTGACGCGCGCAGAATTGGTGGAATTGCTGACTCAGTCGGCGCAGTTACTCAATGGATTTGGCAAGTAGAACGAACAAGGAGCTAGGACAAAATGGAAGCACTCGGAATGATTGAAACAAAAGGCCTGGTGGCGATGATCGAAGCGTCGGACGCGATGGTCAAAGCGGCCAACGTCACGCTGGTCGGTTATGAAAAGATCGGCGGAGGATTCGTCACAGCCATCGTTCGCGGAGACGTGGCTGCGGTCAAAGCCGCTACGGACGCCGGAGCCGCCGCCGCTCGCCGCGTTGGCGAACTGGTAAGCGTACACGTCATCCCACGCCCGCATTCGTCGGTGGACGAAGCTCTGCCTGTCGCGCCGCAATCCAGAGGCATCAAATAAAATCCGGTAGTCGGTAATCAGTAGTCGGCAACAAACCGACTACCAACTCCCGACCTCCGACTCCCGCTTATGATTATTGGACGCATCATCGGCAACGTCGTCGCCACACGCAAAGACCCTCGACTGGAAGGCTGTAAGCTGCTGCTCGTTCGCCCAATCACGCTGACCGGCGAAGACGAAAGCAGCTATCTGGTGGCGATTGATACGGTCGGCGCTGGTTACCGAGAAAAAGTCATTGTCGTTTCTGGCAGCAGCGCTCGCATGGCCGAAGGCATGAAAGACCGTCCGGTTGACGCCGCCATTGTCGGGATCATTGATACGGTTGAAGTAACAGATTGAGATTATGGGACGACGCGATAAGTTACTTGATAAATTTTGCGAGGCACGTCAGATGCCAACATTAACTTCAATGATCTTTGCCATTTGTTGAAGGCGCTCAGTTTTGTAGAGCGAATTCGTGGCGATCACCACATCTTTTCGAGAGATGGAATCGAAGAAATTTTGAACTTACAACCGAAAGGAGATCAGGCTAAACCGTATTAAGTGAAGCAAGTTCGTACTGTAATTTTGCGATATGGGCTTGCGGATGAAATCAGCGAGGAAAACGATGACGAAGTATGAAACCATTATTTACTGGAGCGATGAAGATGAAGCATTCATTGCTGAAGTCCCTGAGTTGCCTGGTTGTGCGGCAGATGGTCAAACATATGGCGAGGCCATTGCCAATGCTGAGATAGTGATTCGGGAGTGGATCGAAACGGCAAAGGAATTGAACCGTCCGTTCCCCGAACCAAAAGGCCGCCTCGTTTATGCCTGATTCGTTTTTGGTTACCCATGTCCACCATTCGCATCGCTCTCGCGCAGATCAACACCACAGTCGGTGATTTCACCGGCAACACAGCCAAAATCATCGCCAGCATCGAACAAGCCAACCGCACCGGAGCCGACATTGTCGCCGTTCCCGAACTGGCGCTGACCGGATACCCGCCGGAAGATTTGCTGCTCAAACCGCAATTCATTTCAGCCAATCGCAAAGCTTTGGACGAAATCATTGCTGCGTCGTGCGGGATCGTTTCGATTATCGGTTTTGTAGATCGCACAACGGACATTCACAACGCGGCGGCGGTGATTTGCGACGGCGAATTGAAAGCCGTCTACCGTAAAAACTTCCTGCCGAATTACAGCGTCTTTGACGAATACCGGTATTTCGACGCGGGACAAAGCGCGCCGATTTTCGGTTATGGCGATGTGTTGTTCGGCGTGAACATCTGCGAAGACATCTGGTATCCCGGCGGCCCGACGCAGGCGCAGGCGCTGGCCGGAGCGCAAATCATCATCAACATTTCCGCTTCGCCTTATCACGCAGGCAAAGGCCGTGACCGCGAACGAATGCTGGCAACGCGCGCCGAAGACAATGCTGTTGCATTGGCGTATGTGAATCTGGTCGGCGGTCAGGATGAACTGGTCTTCGACGGCCAGAGCCTGGTCATCAACGAACGCGGACAGATCGTCGCGCGCGGCAAATTGTTCGAAGAAGACCTGATTGTCGCAGACATCAACGTCGAGCGCGTGTTCAAAGAACGGCTTCACGATCCGCGACGACGACAGGACCGGCTGGATATTGCCAGCCAGGGCATCAACGTTGAACGAATTGAATTGCGGGACAGTTTTTTTGAAAAACAAAAACCTGTTGCTGAAAACTCCCAGGCGGAAACGCCTGCGCTCCCGGAGGAAGTCTACAAAGCTTTGGTCGTCGGCACGCGTGATTACGTGGTGAAAAATGGTTTCAAAAGCGTCGTCATCGGTTTGTCGGGCGGAGTTGATTCGGCGTTGGTGGCCTGTGTCGCAGTGGACGCGCTCGGCGCAGAAAACGTCACCTGCGTGTTTATGCCGACGCGGTATTCGTCCGACGAAAGCGCGCGCGACGCCGAACAACTGGCAAAAAATCTGAACGTCGCCTATCACGTCGTTCCCATCGAAGACGTGTTCAAACAGTATCTGACGATGCTCGACCCGGTGTTTGCCGGAACGCCGATGGGCATTGCCGAAGAAAACATTCAGGCGCGCGTTCGCGGCAACATACTGATGGCCGTGTCGAACAAATTCGGTTCAATGGTGCTGACCACCGGCAACAAAAGCGAACTCAGCGTCGGCTATTGCACGCTTTACGGCGATATGTGCGGAGGGTACGCCGTCATCAAGGACGTTCCCAAAATGCTGGTATATGAACTCTGCCAATACCTGAATCAGCGCGCGGGTAAGGAACTCATTCCCGAATATATTTTGACTCGTCCGCCGTCCGCCGAATTGCGCGAAGACCAGAAAGACACCGACTCTTTGCCGCCGTATGAAGCGCTGGACGCGATTCTGAATTTTTACGTCGAACAAGACCTCAGTCTGGAAGCGATAATTGCCGAAGGTTACGACGAAGCCACAGTCCGTCGCATCGCGCGGCTGGTTGACCTCAACGAATACAAACGCCGCCAGGCCGCTCCCGGCGTTCGCATTACCCCGCGTGCGTTTGGACGAGATCGCCGCATGCCAATCACCAACCGATTCAGTAACGGTTGAAAGTTTCCGGCTCACTCTTCACTGCCCGGCAGCGGAACATGTGGCTGGGCAGATTTCGACGCGGAGGCTTTGCGAGCGTTCTGGTTTTTAGATGATTTTCGGCGAGGCTTGGCGGTAGCCTTCCTGCCAGTGGTTCGTGAGGAAGTTTTTTTGGCTCTGGAAGTCGCTTTGCTTGTCTTTACGGTTTGAGGATTCCTGGCGTCGTGCAGATGTTTGATCGCCTGTCGTTCGGCGCGGCCATCGCCGAGTTCGGCAGCGATGTTCAGCGCCTGTTCATAAAATTCAATCGCCTTGACGCGCTCTTCCAACGCTTCAAACGCTCGCCCCAAACTGGCAAGCGCACTCATTTCGTCCCGCCGATTCCCTGTTTCGCGCGCGAGTTGCAGATTCTGCTGATAAAACTCTATGACTTGGTGCTGCATCAGGCTTCTGTTTCCAATTGAAACCGGGCAAAGAGTATCACAGCCGTTTTTCGCCGCAACCAAAGCCAATACATCGGAAACTGTCGAAGAGAATGTATGAAAACACGAAAGCCGCATTTCAGGTGGCATATATGCCATCTGAAATGCGGCTTCCGTGTTTCCGCTAAACTGCTGGCATCCCCTACAAGCAGCTCGGCGGGAAGATTGGCATAACCATTGTCGAGGACGGAGCCTGAGTCAGATTATGCAGGTTGTGCGCCCCGTTGAATGCGCCAGCATTGGACGATGCGCCGGGGTTATTGTTGATTGCCGCGCCGTTCATGGCGGCATCAATCGAGTACAACTTCATCCAGCCGCTACGGCCTGCCGGAACTGCGACCTCGAACCTGGGCACGGTTCGCGGGAAGTTGTTGTTTATGCTGCCGCGCATCTGACAAGTTCCCGGATTGAAGCTGAAGCTCAGAGCGTTTTCGGCGTCGTCGTATAGAATGCCGAAAATCGGATTCAGCTTGTCCATTCCGTTGCCAAGATTGCCGCTCAACCGGTTCAGAATCAGCATGGTGTCGTTGCCATCGGCGCGTGACGGGATGTTGCTCAGCCCCACGACCATTGGCAATCGGCTGTAACTGACGGCGTCGAAATTGAGCGTTGCCGTGACAGAATTGTTGTCACAGGGCACCAATCCGCCCGGCACAGCCGAAACACAATCCGGCGTCAGATTGCCGCGATGTCCGCTGTCGAACTTCACGTATTCGTCGCCGATCAGGTAGTTGAAATTGATCGGACAGCCATATTCATCCACAGCCACGGCAATCAGATACCCTGTGATGCCGGGGTCCATATCCGAAGCCAGGAAACTGGTGGTCTGGTTCGGCGTCAGACAGATGAATGAATCAGCCACCGAACACGTCGCGCCGTCCACGAAGAACAGGTGCGTTGCAATCGGTTTGGAAGGATTGATGTTCGTCAGGTTGATTCGCGTGTTTTGTCCGGCAGGGTTCGCCGGATTGGACGTGTAGATCGGATAGATCAACACAGAGCAACCCGATCCATTCGGCGGCATGATGCCGGGAGCGACCGGCGGACAATCCACCGTGTCGCAAACCTGCACGCTGACCGACGTTTCGTTCGATCCGTTATTGTCAGAATCGAAATTGACGGTCGAGTTGATGCAGAACTGCGTGCCAGGATTGACCGCATTGCCCACCTGCGTCAGGTACTTGATGATCACCGATTGTCCCGCAGGAATCGTGCCGTTCCAGGTGACAGTGTTCGCCGTAACCATGCAGGAAGACGTTGTGCCTCCCACAACCGTGCAGCTTCCCGACACGCCGGTCAGTTCCACCGGCAGCGTCGCCGTGAATTCCGGCGTCAGGTTGTCGCCTTGCGGAGTCTGGCCGGGGTTGGTAATCACCGCCGTTGCCTGAACTGTGTCTCCGGGACCGACACACACAGCCGGATCGGACAACGTCAGATCGAGCACTGTAATGAATCCGAAATCAATCGTCAGATTGCCGTTGGTGTCGTCTTCGTCAGTTGGGGCCGGCGGTTCGTGAAGCGCCACGAGATGCACCACAGAACTGATCGGCGGATTCAACGCCGGGCCGGCGCTGTCTGAACCATGATCGCGGTCGTTCAGGTCGCTGTTGCCGGAAACCGAACCGTAACTGCTCGCGCAATCTTCCAGAATCTGGCCGGGGCCGAAATTGCTGGCGTCAACCTGCACGAAGTAAGGATCGGGAGTCAGACCAGTGAATCGGTACGTGCCATCAACCCCGGTCGTGGTCGTTGCAATCAGAATGTCGGTCGGCGGATTGAACGTGCCGCTGTTGTCAACGTCGCGGTACAGATTGACTTTGACTCCGGCGATTGGCATTTCGCCCGCGTCGCGCACTCCGTTCTTGTTGAGGTCTTTCCACACCAGATTGCCGATGACCATGTTGGTGGGGATGAACCCGAAATCAATCGTCAGGTTGCCGTTGTTGCCGTCACCGTCGTTGGTCGGCTCTTGGCCGCCCACCAGATTGATGCGGTCGCTGCGAACGCCTCCGCTCGGAGGATTCGGGTTGTCAACGCCATTGTCGTTGTTGTCTGTGGCGTCGCCTGGGTCGTGCCCGCGACTGCTCAGACAGCCAACCAGCATGCCGCCGCCCGTGAAGTTGCTTTCGTCCACCACCACGAAGTAATTGCCCGGCAACACAGTGTTGAAACCGTAGCTGCCATCGGTTGCGGTGACGGTCATTGCCAGCATGACATCGGTCGGCGGATTGAACGTGCCGCTGTTGTCTGTGTCGGCGTACAGCACCACCTTGACGCCGCCGACTCCGGGTTCGTTCGGATTGACGGTGTCGCGGATGCCGTCGTTGTCGTAATCCTTCCACACCAGATTGCCAAGATTCATGATCGGAGTGAATCCGAAATCCACCGTGCGGTTGGATTGGTTGTTTACCATTTCGCCCGGCAACGGATTGGTCGGCGGGTCGTTGTCGTTGGTTGGTTCGGCAGCGCCGTTGCCTTCGCCGACGGTGACGGGTTTGCTGCGGACTGCGCTGCCAACCTGTTCGCCGTTGTCGTCGTTGTCAACGTCGTTGTCCGGGTCTGGCGCAGGCTCGTTCGGGCCGGTCGAACCGACAATGCCGGACGTGCCTGTGCTGGTCACACACCCGACCAGAACGCCGGGCGAATTGAAGTTCGTGGACAAAACTTCCACCACGTAATCGCCGCGCGGAATGTTGTCGAATCGGTAATAACCGCCGCCAGCCGTCGTCTGGTCGGGCACGGTCACGCCGTTGATGTCCACTGCCTGAGTCAATCCCGGAGAAACCAGCAAACGCAACACAACACCATTGATACCCATTTCGGCGTTGTTGATCGTGCCGCTGTTGTCCATATCTTTCCAGACGCGGTTGCCCAGGCTGTAATTCGGCACAAAGCCGAAATCCACCTTGAGGTTGGAGTTGGCGTCCGGCGTGGACGGATTATCCGTCATCACGGGATTGCCGAAACCGGGCGTAATGGATTGCGCCTGGTCGCTTTCGCCGCTCGTTGTGGTGTCGCCGGGAACCAGCATGATCTGCGGGCTGCGGACGGTGGTTGCAGTGATGCTGGACAAGATGCCGTTGTCATCGTTGTCTGTCGCATTGGTGTTTCCGGCATTCGCGCCGTCTTTGCTGCTGACCAATCCCGTCAACGCCGCGCTCGTCCGGTCAATTTCAACGAAGTATTTGCCTGCGGCCAAACCTGGGAACAGGTATTTGCCATTGGCATCGGTCGCCTTGGTCATCAACAACGTCGTTCCATTTTCGGCGTACAGTTTGACCGTCACGCCTTGAATGCCGGTTTCACCGGTGTCGAATGTCGCGTTGTTGTAATTGGCTCCGGCTCCGTTGTCCTTGAAAACCAGATTGCCAACGCTCAGGCCGTAGAAGCCGAAGTCAATCGTCAGGTTGCTGAGATTGTCCGGCACCACGGCGTCGTTGTTGTTGTATGGGCTTTCGTTCAGCGGTTCGTTTGTGCCTATGTCAATCCATTTGCTGCAAACGCGACCGCCGGAAAGGACTCCATTGTCGTCGTTGTCAATGCCTGGATTGTTGACCGCGCCGCCGATATTGGGATCGGGCGAATCGGTTTCCGTAGTGGTTCCATTGGCGGCGGCTGTGGTTCCACTGCTCCACAACCCTACCAAGGCTCCTGAACCGGTGAAGTTCGATGCCGGAAGGCAAATGATGTATTTGCCCGGCAGCAAATCAATCGGCGTGCCCAGCGTCGCGCCGGTCGTTGTGTTCAGCGTCTGTTGCGTGAACAGATACATTCCAGCCTGTCCATTGGTGGCCGTCGTTTTGCGATCCAGCGGGAAAGGCGTATCCGGCACATTGTCCATGTTTGTGTCGTTAAACAACTCCACCGTCACGCCGTTGATGCCCAATTCGCCGCTGTCTTTCAGGCCATTGTTGTTGGTGTCGTAAAAGACCTGATTGCCGAGCGACACGTTCTTGATGATGGTCACCAGATAATCTTCGACTTCTCCATCGGCGGCCTGCCCGGTCGGAGTCGTCGCCATTCCGGTGGAAGTGGTGAACCGGAAGCGAGTGCAGACGTTTCCTTGAACCGCGCTCAATGGCACGGAGATCGTCAGGTTGTTGACTCCGGCGACGACCGGTGTGTCGTTGAAGACCTGTTCACCGGTATCGTTCCAATCGCCGTCTCCATTGAAATCAATCCACCCGTTCAAGCGACCAGCGACACTGGCAGACACCTGAATTATTGCCGTCTGTCCGGCGATCAACGTCGGCAACACTACACCGTCTTCATCGTCCGGCGTGCCGTTGTTGTCGTCGCCGTTGTGGCCGGCAGTAGGTTGACCGTCGTCTTCAGCGTCAATGACAGAGCCAAGGCGAATGCCGTCCACAATCACGTGGTGAGCGCCGTTGCTGGCCAGCAAGGTCGGGAATGTCGGATCAGGCGCGTCTCCGAAATCGAAGTCCAGATAGAACCCGAAGTCCATGGTGTGATCCACTTCGCCGTATCCGCCAGTGCCGTTGACCGGCGAACCATTGACCAGATGCTGCACGACGATTTCCGGGAAGTTGCCGCCCGGCAAACCGTACACATTGCCTGACACGGCGTCAGAATCACGCAGATCAGGCAGAGTGCCGTAAGCGCCGCCACCGGCATTGCCGGAACTGAGACGTTTGCCATACAGCGCGCCGCCGAACTGGTAATCCGCAGCGCGATCCAGCCGAATCACATAATTCGTATTCGGCAACAAACCGGCTCCGCTCACCAGACCTGCGTTGTCATTCAAATTACTGTCCGTGTCGGCAACGCCGTTGTTGTCCGCGTCAACGCTGGTGAAATGATAAGTGCCATCAGCAGCCGTAACCGCAGTGGCAACGGCAGTGTTGTTTCCCTGTTGATAAAGGCGCACGGTCGCACCTTGAATCGGCATTTCTCCTGGGTCTTGAATTCCGTTACGGTTGGCGTCCATCCACAACCGGTTGCCGAGGTCCATGTAATTCAACGTGTCGCAGCGCAACTCCACGTCACCGACGCCAGTGGATTTGCCGAGCGTATTGGAGCCGGGATCGTTGCTGTCGCTGTAAACAGCCAAAGCATGTGTACGCAATCCGGTGCTGTTGCTCATGTAGCGTACACCTGCCGCCCAGATGCTCGAATCATGCGGATCCATGGATCCCGAAACGACTTCACCTGACCCTGGACGAATCGCCAATCCGCCAACCGTCGTTTCCGTATGCCCGTTCGGCGCACGCCAATTGTCCTCATAAAATTCGCCGAAACCCGGACCTTCGTTGTTGTTTGCTGCATACCCGGTCACCGGCCCGGCTTTGGCATTGTTTTCCAGAATGAAAGTTCCATTGCTGAAAAAGGCGCGTAGCGTATCGCCGCCGACCCAGCCCGTATACAAAGTGGTGCTTGAGTTATCAGGGCGATAATTATTACGTCCAGACTGCATTCCAGAGCGGTCATTGAAGCCCAACACCATCGTGCCATCCACATCAAATTCAATATCGGCAAACAGCGGCACTGAGTAGCGAATTTGAGTGCTTTGGCCATTGAGAACCGTCGTCCAACTGTCCGACCAGGCATGCCAGCCCTTTTCGGTGCTCGGATTGTCCGGGGACCCTTTGGGATAGTTCAATGGGAAATTGAAAATCTCCGTCCATGAATTGCCAGCAACGTTGTACGCCTGAACACTGGCGCGCAGGTCACTCAGCATTCCCGAAGTGATGGCGTTGCAAACGCCTCCAACGTAGACAATCCCGCGACGATATTTGGTTGCGAAGGGACGCCATTCACCGTTGACGCAACCGGGATCGGGAATCGTAGTGTTGACAGTGATGTTGGCTGCCGTCGGACGAGTAGCGGGAACCGCCGGGTTATAGCCCGCGATATTCACGCCATAAAGCTTCTTATCATATTGGTTGACGAAAAAGAGCGAGTTTTCATCTTCTGAAATGTCAATGTCGCCAAGTCCCAATTTGCCGACCGCCGAAAACGCCTGTGCGTCTCTGCTGGGCGTGTTTTTGTTTGCAGACAAGCCTCGATTGGCGTTGCTGGTCGCAGGATTTGTACTGCCGCCGAACGGGTTCATAGGGTCTTGCACATCAATGCCCAGTTGGGTTTCCACGTTCCAGGCATCTAAAACATTTCCCATGCCCATAGGGCCTTTGGCATTGATCACGTAAATGCCTCCCAAACCTTGCGGCCCTAAACCAGCGTGGCGCCGAATGGTGGTCGCGCCATAGAGATGGCCTGTCGCCCTCTTATAGGCAATGCCCCAGATTGGCCCTGTTTCGCTGGCAATGGCGAATTTTTCCACGCCGACTTCAACGCCGTCATTGTCGTAATCGAACCGCACCATGGAAGGTTCGGCAGCCGCGTCAGTGTTCATGTTTCCAGTGGATAACAGCGGATCGCCGAAGAAGAAACACGGAATCAGGACTTTCGGATTTGACTGGCAATAATCAACAGGATTGTTCACGCCAATATCCGCGCTGTTGTTCGGCGCAGCGTAAAACTGCACGGTCGAACCGTTATCCGCGCCTTGCCGAGTCGTGAATCCACCTGAAAATTCCGACGGAATGTTGGTGAATTCGACGCGCACCGGATAATTGGGCACCGGAATCGTCAAACAATATCGGCCTGCGCTGTTGGTGGTGGTGGTGTATGTCGCGCCGTTTTTATCGAACGCTGTGACGATGACTCCCACGGCGCCGTTGGTTTCGCCTGCCTGCTTGATGCCGTCGGCGTTGTAATCGTTGAAAACCGTGCCGCCCAGATCATTCGCTCCGCAAACCAATGGCGCGCATGACGAGTTGGACACTACCGGTTTTGAATCGCTGCCGCCGCCGCCGCCCGTGGTGGTGGCGGTTACGGTGTTGCTGAACGTGGCCGGGATTTCGAAGGCGACCACTTGAGGAGTGACAATCGGCGGATTGGCCGACGTATTTTGCGTAATCGTCCGCGTCGTGCCGTTCAACGCGCCCGGCAATGTGACCGTGATGTCGTCTCCATTAGCCAATCCCGACCATGAAACTTCGACGCTGACCGTGGCGCGAGACTGACCGCCGGAGTAATAACAGCCGGAAATCGTCGTCGCTATTGACACGGAAGCCATCATATTTGAGTTCGTGGCAGGCGACGCCCCGAACAAGCTGTGTTTCAAATACTGTATGCCGCGTGAAACGCTGGCGTATGAGTCGGTAAAAATGCTGGATACCGTGCGAGGCGCAGCGTTAGCCCGCGGGCTGTAATACCCCGCCAGTAAAATCGCCCCGATCAAGACCGAGGTCAAAACCAGCGCGGAAACTGTCAGGCGCTGGCGAGCATGCAGGGGGAAAATTCTCCGTTTGATAAATTTGGCTCTGGCTTTGAGCCGCTTCGAAATCGAACTTGTGTGCGTAGTGTTAGGGGAATGCATGTCTAAACTCCTGTGGATTCGTGTGAGTGGGCGTTCTGGGAACGACCACTCTTTTTTGAGAAGCCCTGCCGGTGACAGCTTCGGCGTCGCCCGTTATCAGGCGACACCTGCCCTAGCCAAGCCCTCCGGCTTGCCAAAATTTTTTTCTTATCGGCGTTGGCGAGCAGTCAGTATCGAACGTGAATAAACGCAGGATTCTTCGCTGCTGGCGAAGAATCCTGCTCAAGCTGATACGTACTTAAACTACACACCAAACCCTGATGTTGATTGGATGATCGAACCGTTTGCGATTGGAATTTCCCGGTTGCCGTCCCAGCAATCGCGCGCAAAGTAAACTGCCGTGAGGACTCCGGCGCGCTCGACAACCTGCAATGCAAGATGGCCCAGCGGATTCACCCTCTACACTCGAACAATTACGAAAAAGGGCATCTCGCAAGCAACCTATCGCTTTGGGAACTTTGTTTTCTGAACCGTATTAACCACGAACGAACTCGATTGAACCGAATGTTCGGTCGTTGCCTTAACCCGGCATCCAGTGTAATGAGCAAGGAAAATTTCTAGTGTGTCACTTTCGCAGGCGGGCTGACTGAAGAGCGTGAGCGGTACCCTAAGTAGTTGGTTTGACCGGAGAAAATTGTTTTTAAGTGATAAGCAATCGCACTCCGTTCCGTTATAATCGCCGCGGTTATGAAACCGACTTACGCATCATCATTCAAAATTGATGTCCACAACACCATCAACGAAAGGGAGAGTTCATGACTGCTCACACCAGTTTTTTTCAGAACGTGCTGGATTACGTTGACCGAGCCGCCGCTTTGACCAACCATCCGAAAGGCCTGCTCGATCAGATCAAACATTGCAACAGCGTTTACCATTTTGAATTTCCGCTCCGTCACCCTGACGGCAGCGTCGAAGTCATCAAGGCCTGGCGCGTCGAACACAGCCACCACAAACTGCCGACCAAAGGCGGCATTCGCTATGCGCCTGATGTCAACGAAGACGAAGTGAAGGCGCTGGCCGCATTGATGACTTACAAATGCGCCATCGTTGACGTTCCCTTCGGCGGAGCCAAAGGCGCCATCCAGATTGACCCGAAGAAATACACTATGGATCAACTGGAGCGCATCACTCGCCGTTACACTCACGAACTGGCCAAAAAGAACTTCATCGGTCCAGGCGTGGATGTTCCCGCGCCCGATTACGGAACCGGCGAACGCGAAATGGCCTGGATCGCCGACACATACTCGGCGATGAACCCCGGCCAGATTGACGCCATCGCCTGCATCACAGGCAAACCGCTGTCACAAGGCGGCATTCGCGGACGCAAGGAAGCCACCGGACGCGGATGTTTTTACGCTCTGCGCGAAGCCTGCGCCCACGCCGACGACATGAAAGCTCTGGGATTGAGCGCCGGAATCGCAGGCAAAAAAGTCGTGGTGCAAGGACTGGGCAATGTCGGTTATCACGCGGCCAAATTCTGCCGCGAAGAAGGCGACGCCATCATCATCGCCATCGCCGAACTCGAAGGCGCGATCATGAATCCCGACGGATTGAACGAAGAGGAAGTTTTTCAGTATCGCAAAACCAAAGGCTCCATCCTGAACTTCCCCGGCGCAACCAACATTCCCAACAGCATTGACGCGCTGGAACTGGAATGCGACGCATTGATTCCCGCTGCATTGGAAAACCAGATCACCGAAGGCAACGCCGCCCGCATCAAAGCTCGCATCATCGTCGAAGGCGCAAACGGCCCAATGACTCCGGGCGCTGAAGAAATTCTGCGGCAAAAAGGCACATTGATTATTCCAGACGTTTACGCCAACGCTGGCGGCGTGACGGTGTCGTATTTTGAATGGCTGAAAAACCTGTCGCACGTTCGCGTAGGCCGTATGGGCAAACGTTACGAACAAGCCAGTGAACTGCGTTTGATTCACATGATGGAAACGCTGACCGGACGATCATTCAACGACGATCAGTTGAAACTCGCCTCCAAGGGGCCGGACGAACTGGATTTCGTCAACTCCGGCCTGGAAGACACCATGGTGGTGGCCTATCAACGGCTGCGCGAAATCTGGAAAACAGACGCTCGCGTTCACGACCTGCGCACAGCGGCGTTTCTGGACGCCATCGAAAAAGTCGCTCGCGCCTACGCCGAACTCGGCATCTTCCCGTAATTTTTGAGGGCAATCAGAAAGAAGCCGCAGATTCACGCAGACAAACGCCGATCACTCAATCAGCGTTGATTTGCGTCAATCTGCGGCTCTTTTTTCAGGCTATAAGACTGATGACATAGAAAAAGTCGCTCGCGCGCACCAAAGAAGCCGCAGATTCACGCAGACAAACGCCGATCACTCAATCAGCGTTGATTTGCGTCAATCTGCGGCTCTTTTTTCAGGCTATAAGACTGATGACATAGAAAAAGTCGCTCGCGCGCACCAAAGAAGCCGCAGATTCACGCAGACAAACGCCGATCACTCAATCAGCGTTGATTTGCGTCAATCTGCGGCTCTTTTTTCAGGCTATAAGACTGATGACATAGAAAAAGTCGCTCGCGCACACCAAAGAAGCCGCAGATTCACGCAGACAAACGCCGATCACTCAATCAGCGCTGATTTGCGTCAATCTGCGGCTCTTTTTTCAGGCTATAAGACTGATGACATAGAAAAAGTCGCTCGCGCGCACCAAAGAAGCCGCAGATTCACGCAGACAAACGCCGATCACTCAATCAGCGCTGATTTGCGTCAATCTGCGGCTCTTTTTTCAGGCTATAAGACTGATGACATAGAAAAAGTCGCTCGCGCGCACCAAAGAAGCCGCAGATTCACGCAGACAAACGCCGATCACTCAATCAGCGCTGATTTGCGTCAATCTGCGGCTCTTTTTTCAGGCTATAAAACTTTCGCCTGCAACCGTCGCATGCCGCGAATCCAGCGGTCGTAATCCGTCGCTTTGCGCTGGAAGTATTCAGCAACTTCTGCGTGCGGCAAGATCAAAAATTTCTCTGCGGCCAAACCGGCCACCACGGCTTCGGCAACCTCTTCCGGCGACACCGAACCTTCCACCAAAAAGTTTTCGCCTTTGCCGTCTTCGCCTAACAGCATGCGAGTCCGCACGCCTTGCGGGCACAGGCAGGACACTTTGACGCCTTTGTCGCCGTAGGTAATCGAAAGCCATTCGGCAAAAGCCACCGCCGCGTGCTTCGTCACAGAATACGGAGCCGAGCCGACTTGCGTCAGCAATCCGGCAGCCGACGCCGTTTGCAGCAAATAACCTTCGCCACGCGCCAGCATCTGCGGCAATACGGCGCGCGCGGCGTAAATGTGCGCCATCACGTTGATGCCGAAAATCTCCGCCCAGGCTTCGTTGGGAACTTCCGCGCCGCCCGGCATTCCGCCGATTCCGGCGTTCGAGCAAAACAAATCAATCTGGCCGAACTTCGCCGTCGCCTGTTCCACCAAATTGATGATGTCGGCTTCGACGCTGACATTCGTTTTGACCGCCAGCCCGCCAATTTCCGCAGCGACGGCTTCGGCCTTTTCAATTTCCCGGTCGGCGACAACCACAGCGCGAGCGCCTTCGGCGGCAAAGCGTTGGCACAACGCGCGCCCAATTCCCATCGCGCCTCCGGTAACGACTGCAACTTTGTCTTTCAAGTTCATACGTGATCTTCCAATCCTGTCTCAAAAAGTTTGTTTTGATGTAACTGCTCAGCCCACCAGATTACGTTGTGAGGGATTGTTTTTCAGAGAATACGGAACAACGGAAATAACTGAATGAACGAAAAAAGAGGAGGAAAAATTCCGCATGTTCCGTTATTTCCGTTTGTTCCGTTATCTTTCCGCCAGCCCTTCTGAGCAGTTACGTGTTGATTTCCTTGGGTTGATTCGGCGGGCACTTTACCGTTGACAAGCCAACCACGCAACGCCGCTTTTCCTTGTTTGTGACTTCTGCCATCGCCAAACGGCTGTGCTAATATCCGCGCGACCTCAAGCAGTTACCAAGCCCAACCAGAGGAGACAACTCATGAGTCAGAGCAAGCTCGAACATCTGAAAATGCTGCAAGCCATCATCACTCGCATGGCAAGCAATTCGTTTATGGTCAAAGGCTGGTGCATCACGCTGGTGTCGGCATTGCTGGCGTTGTCGGCCAAAGACGCGCGCTTCATGGTCTTCGTAGCCTATCTGCCGGTGCTGATGTTCTGGTGGCTGGATGCGTTTTTCCTCCACCAGGAACGCCTGTTCCGCGAACTCTACGACCACGTCCGAACCAGCGAAAAAGAAGAATCCGACTTTTCGATGAGAACTTTGAGCCAAAAAAGCAATCCTGTCACTGAAGTTGATCGGCAATTCAAAGTCGCATTTTCAAAAACTTTATTTTGGTTTTACGGCTGGCTGTTCGTCGCCGTCTCCGCAGCGGTGTACGTGGTAATGCACTTTCTGCCTCAAAAGTAAAAAACGCAGATGTTGGTAAGACAACCAAATTGGGAATCACCTCGTAGTCTTTGCGGTTGTGGGTAATCAGTTTGGAATCAACGTTGCGGGTGTTCGCCAAATTGGTAAAGCAACCGGCGCAGATTGACCAATCCCAAACGATTCAGATGTAGAGCGGCGATGGTGGCGCGTCCTGTCGGTGTCATTCCCTGCATCAAGGTAAACGTATCGTCCCAAGTGAAATGCTCATCCCAGTTTTGCTGGCGTGGATGAAAGAGCGGCGCGCTGAGCCCTGTCGCCGGATCAAACGCCGCGATGCGTGTGGCTTTGTGTTGATTGCAGCTAAAGCAAGCCAGCGCGAGGTTGTCCGCCGCCGTCAACCCGCCCAGGCTGCGCGGTTTGATGTGGTCGAAGGTAAATGTGTCCGAAGAGTATGCGGCAAGCGCGCGGCAGTATTCGCATCGGTTGCCCGCTCGCTGCGTGACCAAACGGCGCAATTCGGCTGAGATATAAGGGTCAGGCATTTTCAGGAAAGCTCAAGCCAAGTTCCGCCATCATTTCAGGCAACCGCAATCCGCGTAGCCGTGCTAACTGACCAAGCGCCGCCATGCGCTCGGCGTGCAAAACTTCAGTCTGATCGGCGAGCGCCGTCAATTCTTCATACTCGGCATCGGTGATGGAACTGTCTGCACGTTTGGCTTTGAGTTGCTGCATTCGCGCTCGTAATTCGGCTGGCAGGCCTTGATTGATGCGCTCCAAAAGCGACGATTCCACAGCCGAAAGAGACGACGCAATTCGTTTGGCTCTGGCGGCCAGGACTTTGTCAAAAATTTGATCCAGTTCCGGCAGACTCAATTGGTTTACGGCAGAGAGAATTTGCTCGGTTGAAATTTGAGTTGAGACTGTTTCCATTGCTTGAACCTCGTTGGTTGAATGCCGCGTAATCTTACTCCGCTATCTGAAACGACGCCAAGTTTCATTCGACGCAATGCGGCTTGCCAGATTCCTGCTTATACTTTCACAAGTTTCCAAAACGATGCTTATCGTCTTGGACTCGCTGATGGCGAAGCTTGTGGCTGCGGGTGTGGCGGTTTCAGCAAGTCCAGGCTTTGGGCTTTTAACAACAAGTTTCCGGCGATGGGCGCGGCGATGCGGGAACCGTAGCCGCCTTCTTCGACCATTACCGCCCAGGCAATTTGCGGATTTTCGACCGGGGCGAAGCCGATGAACCAGGAATCTATGCGCAGCTTTTCGGACATCTTGATGCGCGTCTTCCCTGCCCGGTCAATGTAGGTTTTCGGTTTGCCAGTCTGCGGATCAATTTCGGGAACAGTGCGTTGCGAAGTGCCGGTTTTTCCTCCGGCGTTGATGCGACCGCGAATCAATCCGCCGAAAGCTCCGGCGGCGGTTCCACGCTGCACGACCGAAGCCATCAAGGTTCGCATCTTCGCGGCGGCTTGCGGCGACATGGCCTGGCTCATGGCTACGGGCGGGCGTCCAAGTTCCAGCATCGGCTTCATGACGTTGCCGCCACTGTTGGCAGCGGCTCCGGCAATCATGGCCATCTGCAACACGGTCAACTGCACATAACCCTGCCCGATGGATTGCAATCCCAAATCGTATTTCGTGACGTTTTTGCCCGCGACAAAGGTCGAATAACGCGGCGCCATCACACCCGACAACACGGCGTTTTCCGTATTCCAGAAATCCGGCGCAAAGCCTGCTCGCAGTGATTGCACTCCGGTATCAAATACCTTCAGACCGAAGCGCTCGGCAGCTTCGCCCATTCGCTGGCGTTCGAGTTCTGCGCCAAGCTGCGCGAAATACTGATTGCAAGACACGGTATAAGCTTCGAGCAAACCGATGGAGCCATGTTCGTGGCCGTCATCATCGCGGATAGGGCGACCGGAACCGGGCGGCGTCCAGCCTCCGCCCCGGCAAACGTAAACCTTGTCATCCATGCGCCCGTCAATGCCGGCGGCGGCGGTCAAGGTCTTCAACGTCGAACCCGGCAAGTAGTATTCGTTGATCGCTCGATTGAGCATCGGTTTGTTGGCGACATCGGATTGCAGCTTCGCCCAGGTGGAATCGTTGTTCACATCGTTTGGATCGAAACCTGGCGAACTGGCCATAGCCAGAATTTCGCCGGTTTGCGGATTGAGCAAAACGATTGCGCCTCGGCGATTTTGCAACTGTTCGACAGCGGCGCGTTGCAGATCGAAATCTATCGTCAGCGCCAAATCCTGCCCGACCGGCGGACGCGGAGGTTCGCTGCTGAAATCGGTCAATTTCTGCCACCAGCTTTTTTCGTCTTTAGGCGGCGGCGGAGCTGCAACGGCGCGTTCAAGACCGTCTTCGCCGCGAACCAAAGTGGCATAACCTATGATGTGCGAAGTGGCTGCACCCAGCGGATAATCGCGTTTGATTTCGCCGTTCAGGTAACGGTATTTGGCCAGTGCGCGGCGCGTGTCTTTGTGGCGGTCGAAAATCCATCCACGCAGAGTGCTTTCGTTTTCGCGGCGATTGCGTTGATCGCGTCGCGCTTTCAACCCGGCAAAGTCGGCGTCAGCGCCAAGCGGCCCGGTCGAAAACAATCCCCAATACGCATGAAATCCGAGCGCCGCCAGCACCGTCAGCGCGAACGCCCACCGCACCCAGCGCAATCGCTGACTGGTCAATCGCGGACCGAAATCTTCTTGCAGATTCGGCGGCAAGTTGGGATCGGTTTGCGCTGCCACACGCGCGCGATACCGCCACGCCGACAAAAACAGCGACAACACCAACCCAATCAGCCCAAACAGCAAAACCAGCGTTGCGATGAAAGGAAAGTTCATATCAAAAAATCAAAAGGCAAAAAGCAAATATCAAAAGCTAAAAATCAAGAGCGGTGAAGATTCCGTTGACTCATCAAAGCAAAAATCTTTAGGCAAATAGGCTTGGGAAAAATGCAGCGCCGCACTTTTGATTGCAGCGCCTCACTTTTGACTTTTGATATTTGCCTTTTGACTTTTGATTTTCAGGATTACTCGTCGTTCATTTTCACTTCCAGTTGCAATTCGACATCGCCGAATTGCAATCGGTCGCCGTGCCGTACGATTCGGCGGTCGGCGGATTCAAGCTGCACGCCATTGATCGAAGTCCCGTTGGCGCTGTTGCGATCGGCCAGTTCCAAAATGCCGTCGCCGCGCAACACAAACGCTGCATGAAAATTGGAAACCGAAGGATGATTGATGTGGACGGCGTTTGCCGAATTACGCCCAATGCCGGTGGGTTCTGCCTTGTTGCTGACTTTTGCCACTGCCTGCCACTTTTTCAATGGATCGCGCAACGCCACTTCGCAGCTTTTTTCGGCGACTGCTTCACTGGCTTTGATGGCGGGCGTAAGCTCTCGATTGAATTGCGGAGAATCCAGCACGGCGGCTTTGGCTTCGCCGAATTCGGCTTTGACTTCCAGCCCTTGAGTGAAGGCGTCGTAGGCAATTTTGACCTGCACGGTGCCGGAGGTTTCATAGCGCCGGTTGTAGATGTATTCGTAAATATTGGTGGTCAGTTCGCGTTCCAGATATTCGCGGCGGGGCGCTCCCATGCGAGTGTAGGTTTCGTAATCGTACCGGAGCGTCAGCAAATTCGGCGCAATGATCTTCTGCCCTTCGCGGCGAAGCTTGTCGTCAACAGCCTGTTCCAGATGCGGAACCAAAGCGGCAAGATCAGTGCGCGGCACGGGCGTTCGGCGCAAGGCAAAATCAATCACGCCTCCGACGCGCTCCAGAAACCGCCGTATGAAAAACTCGGCGCGGTTGGTGACTTCAGCTAGTTTCGGTTCTACGCTCATGGCTTTTCAGTTCAATTTGTTAATTCAGTCGTTTCGTGCTGGCTTAAAAACGTTGGTTATTTAGCCGGAGTTCTGCGAAAGAAAATTTCATTGAGCGAACAGCGAAAACCCGGCAAGAGGTCTTCACTGACCAATTCGCTGTCTGGCGAAAAGGCAATAATGTTGGTGGCCGAACGATAAATCGTCACCACCTGATTTTCCGGCGAAACCACCCAAACCTGCTTTACTCCGGCGGCCAGATATTCCATCGCCTTGGCGTAAACCTTTTCGTAAAAATCGTTGGGAGAAATGATCTCAATCGCCAGATCAGGAGGCATCGGCCATTTGGTTTCCGGCTCTCCTTCTTCGGGAATGCGTTCGGCAGAAACGAAGGCCAGGTCAGGAATTCGTTCATTGTCGCCAATTTGAAAATTCGTCTCGGTGTAAAGCTCACCAAGCCCATTGGTTTCGATAAACGTTCCCAACCTTCTTTCCAATCGGCTGCAAATCCCACCATGTCTTGCTCCAGGCATTTCTTTCTCCTCCATTTGGCCGTTGACGATTTCGTACGACCGTTCGGAATCCAGTTCAGCAACAGGTTGTAGCTCGGTTGCAGTAGCCATTACGTCACGCTCCTTGATGAAATTAAGTGGGCGGATTTTAGCAGACAGTGTGGGAGTTCCCATCATTCAGTTTACTCAGCCAGACTGACATCGCTCTGGCTGAGTTCTCGGAAAAGCCAGGCTTTGGCCTTGGCCCATTCGCGTTTGATTGTGATTTCAGAAACGCCGAGCACTTCGGCGGTTTCTTCGGCGCTCAGGCCGCCGAAGTACCGAAGTTCGACGATTTTGCTTTTGCGGCTGTCAATTGCGTCCAGCCTTTCCAGCGCCTGATGCAGCGCCAGCAATTCGACCTGATTGCCGTCGGTGACGGCCAGGCCTTCGTCCAGCGTGATCTGCTGAGCGCCGCCGCCGCGTTTGGCGTACTGTTTCGACCGCGCGTGGTCTACCAGCAGATGGCGCATGACCTGAGCCGCAATGGCGAAAAAGTGCGCGCGGTTTTGCCAGTCCACGTTTTGCTGGTTGACCAGCCTCAAATAGGCTTCGTTGACCAGCGCATTGGTTTGCAGCGTGTGAGACGCGCTTTCGCGGCGCATGTAGCGTTTGGCCAGACCGCGCAGTTCGTCATAAACCAGAGGCATCAATTGATTCAGCGCGTCGTTGTTTCCTCCGCGCCAGTCAATCAACAGTTGAGTGACATTCGATGAAGTCGGGGTAGCCATAAGGTGTCATTTTCCTTGTTTTGTGTTCCGTTCGTTTTTTGCTTTGGGTTGGGCAACGAGTCTGACCATTTCCAATCGCGTTCCTGATACTTTCGGCCAACTCGCGGCGGATTATAACGCCAGCCGTCTTCGCTCGCCTACGCCAAACCGGTCGCCCAGCCTGACATCGTTGAGAAAATCCCAAAACGCAGTTTTCATTTCATTGCCCAAAAACAATGACGCTGCCGAAAGAACTTGCTTTCGGCAGCGTCATTGTTTTTTTCCAGTTTTCAACGGGTTACCTGCGACTCAATACGTAAACCCCTCCGGAAACTGAACCAGCGTATATCCGATTGGAATCGAATGGATCGCCGATCATTGCCAGCATCTTCAAACTGGGCAATTGGCTGATGTCCATCTTGTCCCAGTTTTTGCCGCGATCTTTGGAATGAAATACCGCAGCGCGGAGTTCGTCGTACAGATAAAGCTCGCTGGGATTGACCGCGCTGACGACCAAACCGCCGACGTTGACCATTTGCGGCATCCCTCCGCCGCGATGTTCCCAGGTCTTTCCGCCATCAAGCGAACGAAAGAAACCCGCTGTCGTTCCCAGATAAATTGTCTGGACTGAACGCGGATCAAAGACCACCGCCCGAACGCTTTTGACTTCTTCGTCAAACACCAGGCGTTGAAAATTCGCGCCGTTGTCGCGCGACACAAACAAACCTTCGTGAGTGCCCACGTACATCAAACCGGGGGCGTGAGTGCTGGTGGCCAGCGAATTGATGGCGTATGAATCGCCGCCAACCGTTGGCAAGGCGATCTTCAGCGGTTTCCAGCCTTTCTTTTCATCGTCCGTGAAAAACAACCCGTCCCAGGTGGAAACGATCATCCAGTGAGCGGTCGTCGCTCCGCCTTCGGGTGATTCCACGCGAGCGGTGAACGGGATGATGGAAAACACCTGGCTCTGCAAATCCACACGGTCGCTGACTGGTTTGGGCGCTGGTTCAGGTTTCTTTTTCGATTTGGCCGGAGTTTTCGCGCCGGGTTTGTTTTGCGCCAAGTTGCCATTTGAGTTTCGCGCTGCAGCCGGTTTCCCCGAAGTATTACGGGATTTGGCCTGAACCACGCGCTTGATGGATTTCGCCGGTTTCTTTTGCGTCGGAACCGGAACAATGCGCGGTCGAGTCGCAGGTTTGGCTGGCGCAATCGGAGCAACGACAGGCTTTTTCGTCGAAGGCTCGGCGTTTATATCGCTTACAGGTTCAATCGGTTCTTCGCGTTTGACATGCGACCAGTTGCGACCGTGATCGTCCGAACGGAACAGGCCGTGATTCGTTCCCGCGTAAATCGTTTCGGGCGTTGATGGCGATTGATAAAGCGAATACACATCGCGCACGCCCATGCCGTTCATGGATTGTTGCCAGGTGACACCGCCGTCTTCGCTGATGAATAGCCCGCCGTTCAATCCGTCGAACAGCACTCCGGCATAAATTCTGCCGCGTTCTTTGCTGTCGGCCAGCACGGCGGGAACTTTGCGATTGATGAATCCGGCGTTGCTGGCTTCGTAACTTTCTCCGCCATCCGTGCTGATCAAAATGCCGTTGTCCTGCGTTCCCAGAAACACGCGATTCGGCAACGATGGATGAACGGCAACGACATTGATGACCAACTGCGATGAGGTCACCTGTCGCCACGTGTCCTGCTTTCCATCCTGAGTCGAAACCCACAATCCTTCGGTCGTTCCGGCAAAGATTGTTTCCGGTTTGGTCGGATGGCGATACACCATGTGAGTGCGGCGGGCGCTGTAAGGAATGCCCTGAAATTTCGTCCAGCCCGTTCCGGCATCGCGCGAACGATAAATGCCGCTGCACGCGCTCATCATCACCACATTCGGATTTTCAGGATCAATTTGAATGCTGAAGATGTCGGAATCGTCAATCATTCCGATTTCCTTGTGGCCGGTGCGTTTCCAGGTCTTTCCGCCATCCAGAGTTTTCCACGGCAGATGATGCGTGCCGACGTAAATGGCGTTCACGTCGCGCGGGTCAATCGCCACAGAATGAAATCCACGCAGTTCAGGACTGCCGACCGGCGTAATCAGTTCCCAGTTGTTGCCGCGATCAGACGAACGATAAATGCCGTTGCTGGCGGCAATCGCCATGACATTCGGTTCGCTGGCCGATTGCGAAAAACTGCGAACTGCGCGGCCACGCAAGGCTTCGATTTCGCGCCAGCTTTCTCCATTGTCTTCGCTGATGAAAAAGCTGCCCGAATTGGCCGGATAGCCGCTGTCATCGCCGACTTCGGTTTGTGGTTTGACGCCCGCATAAATCACGCCCGGCTTTTCGCGGTCGAAATGAATGACCGTGACGATGAATCCGGCGGCGCGAATTCCCGGACGCATGCGTTTCCAGATCGTTCCGCCGTCGGTAGAAGCGAAAATCTGCCCATCGCTGTTTCCTATCAGAATTCGATGTTCATCGCGCGGATCAATTGTCAGCGCCGTCACGTCTCCGCCAAATGGGCCGGTCATCTGCCATACGCGGTCATAACTTTCCGAAGCCAGACGGCTGGTGAAATCAGCGATGCCGATTTTCAAAGAAGCGGCGTCCGCCACTGAAACAGCCGGACGATCCGCGTTGTTCAGCGGGAAATCCTGCGCCAACGGCGCAATCGTCAAATTGCAAATGAGGAAAATCGTGAGAAAAAATGACAAGCAATGTTTCAATCGGTTCGACTCCATACGGATAAAACTCCGTTACCAAATTTCCGGCACAGCGGTCTTTTCATTTCGACTCGCCAACGGGCTGACTTGCAAGCGGGGGCAAACAAATCAGCGTCAAGTGGCAAGGATTCTAAATCAAGTCATTCAAGATTTACACGACGAAGATTTATGGCTGCGGCAATGTTGGCAAATCGTCCGCTGATCGCCGAAAATGCCCGCGTCAATCAGTAAGGAAGGAATCAAATGAAACGAAGCATCATTTTTACGGCTGTTGTGTTTGTCTGCGCCCTGGCGGCCAGCGTTTTATACAATCCGAGCGCTGCGCAAACACCTGTTCCTGCTCAACTGTCGAATCAACCGCTGACCTTGCAGGAACTGAATGTGCTGCTGCGACGCGCCGTAGGTCGCAACATGACCGAACCTGACCTGGCGGTACACATCGAACGAGTCGGCCTTGCTTTCGATCCAACGCCGGAAGTCATCATCCGTTTGCGCGCCAACGGCGCTCATCCGCATTTGCTGAACGTCATCAAACGAAGCGCCGAAAAACTTTCTGCGTCTTACGGCAAGTTGACGGTGACGGGCACGCCGCCGCCCGATCCATTTCTTGAAGAAACGCGAAAAAACGTCCGCGATTATCTGGATGAACTTCCAGACTTCATCTGCCAACAGGAAGTTCAGCGCTATTACGACATTGATGGTTCGGGAGCCTGGGAAAAAGCCGATACGCTGACTTACGAATTGACGTACAACCGCAAACGCGAAAGTTTGAAACCGATCAACGCCGTTGGTCGCCCCGTCACCAAAGCCGTAGGACAAACCGGCGGAGCGTTTTCCACCGGCAATTTCGCCGTTTCGCTGGCGGCGATCTTCGATCCACAGACCAAAACCGTTTTCACTCCCGCCGGCAAAGACCGTTTGGGAAATCGGCAAACGTTGATCTATGACTACCGCGTGCCGCAAGAAACCTCTTCGTTGACGGTGCAGGCTGAGGGCGCTCCGCAAATCATTGCCGGTTACAGCGGCAGCATCTGGATAGACACTGAAAAAAAACTGGTGCTGAGAATCGAACAAGCCGTGGATGATTTGCCGAAAGGCTATCCTGTCACCAATTCAGACAGCATCATTGATTACGACATGGTGAAGTTGCGAGGAATTGACGTGGAATCGTTGTTGCCGATTCGCGCTGAATTCATGATCGGCGACCGCCGTATGAGACAACAATCGCGCAACCTGATTTACTTCAAGTTCTATCGGAAGTTTGAAACCGACATCAAATTTATTGACGAACCGCAAGCGCCTGTTCCACCAGCGACCAAACCGCCGGAAAAACCTTGACGAAAAAAATGGACAGGATGAGCGGGATAATTCAGGACGGCGTGGCGCGTTTGCCAGAAATCCTGAATCATCCCGTAAATCCTGTCCAAAGAATTTTTCTGCGATTAAACCTCGCTGTAACTTTCGCGCACTGCGCCGGTCGGCACGCTGAACCGCTTCAACCACATTGCCACCAGCCAAACCAGACCAGGACTGGCCGACAACAACCCCGACACAATCACCATCGAACGCGGGCTGAACCATTTCAACAACACTCCGGCCACCAGCATCGAAATCGTCATCGTGCTCAATTCCAACGCGCGGTCAGTGGTGAACACACGGCCACGATATTCGTCGGGAAGCATGCGCATCATCAACGTCTCCTGCACTCCGAATTCCGCGCCCAGAATCAACCGGCTGACGGCGATGCAAATGGCAAAGCTCCACAGCGAAGGCATCCATCCAGCCGCTGCGAAAAACAGCCCGTGAATCAGCAACGACCAGCCGACGAAATTGCCTGCGCGCCGTTCGTCCGAAGCCCAGGCGCCTGCTCTGCGAGCCAGCGCCATGCCGATGAACAATCCAGCGCCAGCCGCCGTCAACAGCGCAGCCAGGCTCCAATCGCCCGTGTCGCCAGCATGTCGGATGAATTCATGTCTGGCGATGCGGTCGAAAACCAGATTGTTCATACCGCCGCCCAACGCCCAGCCGACGTTCACCATAACGATTCCGCGAACAAACTGCGTTCGCCAGACGAATGCCAATCCTTCTCGCACATCCGTAATGAAACGATTGGCGGATGGAGCGTTGACGGCTTCCGCATTTGCATCCACAGATTTAGTAGAGGTTCGCAACCTCATTAAATCCGCCGGAATCACCCAGATGAATGCTGCTGAAGCAATGAAGGAAATGGCATTGATGATGAATGCTGTTTCGTACCCGAACTTCGCGGCGGTCACGCCCCCAAGGGCAGCGCCCAGCGTCAACTGTAAAAACCGCGTCGAAAACATCAACACGTTCGCCGTCAACATTTCCTGGCGCGTTACCATGTTGGCGATGGAAGCGTTTTTGGCCGCCTCGAAAAACGTGGTCGCAGAGGCCATCACGCCGCTGCAGAAAATTGCCACCCAGATCGGAGCGCCAATGCCAATCGTCAAAAACCCAAGCGCCGCCAACGCGCGAACCAAATCTGCGGCGATGAGAACCTGTTTGCGATTCAAACGATCCACCGCCACGCCTGCCAGCGGCGCAAAAATCAGCACCGGCAACAAGCGCGAAACCAGCAACCCGGCAGTCATCCAGGTCGAGCCGGAATAGACCTGTACCAGGCCCAACTCAGCAATGAAGGAAAACCAGGTTCCCAATTCGCTGATCACCTGACCCAGCCATAAACGACGGAAATTGATATTGCGCTGTAGTAATTCTTTGAATGTTGCCGATTGCATAACCTTAAACTCGACAGGCTACCAAACAGCTTGTGCCTGCCAGCCTTCGCTGTTTGGTAACCTGTCTTTTTATTCGTTCGGAAAAAAAGATGAACTGCGCTAACAATTCCTGTGCTTTTTGTACCCGAACGAAATTGCCTTTTGTTCCTCGTAATTTCGCTTGTTCTGTTGCTTGATCTTCTCAAGTTGCGAACAACCGAGAAGGAAATATTCCCTGGATTCCACATCAACGACGACTTTGGTTTTCGCCTGAGCAGACGTTTCGTTTTTCACCTCAACTGTGGCTTTGGGTTTTGCCTCAGCCTTTGTTTTGGCGTTTTCAGTGATGTCAGTGACGTTTGGGTTACGCTGTTGGTCGTCGGCCAGCGGCTCGAAAGTCGCTAATGAGTAGGCAGACAACAGCAACAACACAGCAACAAGGATCACGACCAACACTATGAAAAACGAAGCAATCGAACTGCCACTGACATTGTCAGTGGTAACGTTTTGCTTGTTGATGTGAACAGTGTTGAATAGGCCTTTCTTGAACAAGATTTTTCCTCGGCGATCTTGAAACCTGCCTCGACTGCCAGAAAAAACCTGCCCGTCAATTGTTCTGATTACTCTTCTAGACATGGTTGCTCCTTTCAGGAAAAACGGGATAACCAAAAATGGGTCCCGTGTTAATGCCCAAGAGTTAATGCCTGTCTTCCTTATTTCTATGTGTGTAACAGCAATTTCCCGAAACGTTCCTTTCTGTTATTAGTTATTGGTCGCCAGCACGTATTGTTATTACTACGCACTGGCGATAAACACACCTGCGCCTTGACGAAGGTTGGACTCTTCACCAACTACTGCGGTTTAACGGCAAAGCGTTACAACGCGCGCCTCGAATTCTTTGGCTTCATCGTCTCCCTGGATAACCGGCGAGAAATACCTTACTGAGTGTCTCCGCCGGTCTCTGTCACCCTGAATGACTGCGGACTAAAACTTCGATTTGATGCCTCAAAAAGCGAAAACCCCAACCGGTTTCCGTTTTCGGATACCGGTTGGGGTTTTCGGCTAAACCCTTTTTTCAGATCGCTCAGGTTTGCTGTTCTGAGCCTCTGCGGTATCCGTTTTCCGGGACTTTTGCATCGTGATCCAGATTGAGAATGAACAAAACATTACCGACGCCAGCGCCTACCAACTCCCAGATCGCCGATTCCGGGCGGGTCGCCTGACGGCGGCACGCCACCTGAGTGAGCGAAGTTGGGATTGAATTGAAGCTGTACGGGTTATTCATGAGACTTTGCTTTGTCCAAACCGTGTCAGGATTCCTAACAGTTATTTCGATAAAACTTATTGATGCAATTTGTGCCCTGAATTGAGCGAGCGGATATTAGCACAACATCTTTCTCAGTCAATAAAAAAGTACTTGACGAACTAAAATTTGTTACTCTCTTAAACTTGGCTTTCTGATTGGAATGTTTCTGTTACCAGTCAACGCCTGTATCCGATCACAAATTCCGTCTTTTGTTCTTCATTGCCACGATAAAACGTAACAGCCACCTTGCTTCGCGGCTTGGTCAGTCGAATGCGACGATTCAACTCTTCTGGCGTGCGAACCTTGAACCCGTTGAATTCAGTAACAACGTCGCCTTCACGCATTCCACCGAGATCAGCCGGACTGTTCTCGTTCAGCCCCTGAATTTCCACTCCACATTTTTGAATTCCCGGAACGCCGCAGCGGCGCAAGTGGCCATTCACGCCTAGCCATCCCTGTTCACGCGACTCCAACCTGGGCTGCAACGGCGGATAGTTCCGGTCGGCAACCTTGATCTGCAAATTGAGTATCGAGCCTTCACGATAAACATCCGCCTGTACGGTCTGGCCGACAGACAAGCTATCCAGCACATCTCGAAGTTCAGTGTGATTCCGAACCGGTTTTCCGCCCAAGGCCAAAACCACATCGCCCGCCTGAATGTTTGCCAAAGCAGCCGGTCCGTCGTCCGTTACCAGGCTTTCAACATAAGTACCCTTGATGTCTTGCGGATACCTTGCATCGGATATACGTCCGGGCTTGAAGCCTAAAGCGTTCGGCACATCTTCGGTTGAAGCTCTGCGAACTCTGTCTTCGAATGAAGCTCGCCGCGAATTACTAACCTTCATGCCAATGCCAACACCGACTGTCGTGAACATCCCAATCAACACCAGCATGAAAAGCCAAAATGCTTTTTTCCGCAGAAGCTTTTTCCGCAAGGAAGCTGTTTTATACGGTGAATTTTCGACCGAAGCCGTCGTATAAGTCGGAACCGGTGCTGAATACAATTGCCCTGTGAACCCGCTCGGCGCGCCGTGTGGAACGGCAGGATTAAAGCGGCGCGTGTCTTCCAAATCGGCAACCGAGCTGACCACCGGGACACCGCACGAACGACAAAAACGATCCTGATTGCCTCGCTCTGCGCCGCAAGACTGACAAATAACCATTGAATCCTCCTGAAACAAAAAGCTCTGATTGAATAAATTTGGCCAGGTTGCTGGCGATTACGACTGAAGCCGTAATTTGGTTCGCGGTGATTTCAAGGGAAAGAATTTGCGTATCGCACGTCTCATCGTCGGATGGCGCAAGCGGTCATTCCAAACCAGGCTGAAAGTCTGTGACGATTGGCGGCCACAAGCTTGTATACGATCATCTCCAACAACAAAAACACCGGCAGCGCGTAAATCAAAATCACCAACGGACGCCAAAATGTTAATTGCCAGAGAAAATAATTGACGCCAAATGCTCCGCCGTGAACACGCCCTTGCCGTGTGATGACATGTAATTCCCTGCTGCAGTTTTCGTAGCTGATCCCAAACTTCCGCAACTCGGCTTCATCAAAACTTTGGTAAGGCTCAATGACAAAGCGGCTTCTCTTATCCATTCGCCGCGCCAATTGGGACGACCAAGCGCAAACGCCACAATCGCCATCGAACAACAGATGATCCTGATTTGCCCGAATCACAATCGCGCTCCTTTGCGGACAATTATGGGAGACCCATCGGCGACAAACGCTGAACTTGGTTGGGCGCGTAATGCTTCGGCGAAAGATTCGCCATACACGCGCGCGACATCGCATTTGAATTCGGCTTCGCTGACCTGCCAGACGTTCCACGATGGATGCTCTACCTGATACTCCACAGCGCCGCCGTCGCGTTGCCGCGCGTAACCCCAATAATGTTCAGTTATGAATTCTTCTTCGGAACCGGCAACCAGCGGCTGAGGTTTTCCAGTCACGCGCACGCGCAAGAAGTTTCTGCGTTGATTGCCAGCTTTTTCCAGCCAGCCGTATTCGACCAGGCCGCTTTTGGTGAACGAGTCCGCGCCTAAGTCCGTGCCGTGCCACATCCGCCGAGCGACGTAATTTTCGTTGTAGGCCACACGCGCTACAGCGGCGATGGCCAATCGCGGAACTATTTCCTTGACGAAGACCACGCCACGCCGCCAACCGTCTTCCGCTTTTCGGCGAACGTAAAACCGCAAATTGACCTCTTCAAAGTTGCGATGAAACGGAATGGCCATTCCCGCCACGCGCGTGTTCAAAAACAGAAAACCGACTTCGCTGACGAAGGTTTTGCCTTGCCATTGATCCAGTTCCGTCCCGCGCGGGACCAGCGGCAATAAAATCGCCGGATCAATTTCGTAATTGAGCATGGCAAGAGCGCGCCATTCCGCAGTCAAAAACTCTTTGGTTTTCATAAGCGCCTTCGCAAGCAGATCAGATCAATCCGGCGGCGTGATTCAATCGCTCGGCGGCGCGCGTCTGCCCAATCGCCGGAACGAGTTCAAACAGGCTGGGGCCGACCGATTGGCCGGTCAGAGCGGTTCGTGTGGCATTGATAAGCAATCCGGCTTTGACGCCTTTTTCGTCGGCCAACGCCCGCAACGCCGCTTCGACGCTGTCGTGAGTGAATTCCGGCAACGCGGCAAACCGGTTGGCCAGTTCCGGCAACAAGTTTTTCAGAGCCGGGTCTTTCTGCAAATTCTTTTTGACGGCGGCTTCTTCAAACTCAAAGTCTAGGCCATCAACGAAATACGGACGACCATGTTTGGCGAAATCCAGCAACGTGCGCGCGCGTTCGCGGAGCAACGTAATAGTGTGTTCGTACCAGGCTTTTTTCTCGCCCTCGTATTCGTCGCGCCAAAGTCCGGCTTTTTGCAGTTCGGGTTTGACGAGCGGCAACAGTTTTTCCAGCGGCCAGGTTTTGATGTACTCGAAGTTCATCCACAACGCTTTTTGATCGGTCCAGTTGCGCTCGTCGCCTTCGGTGAAATTAAACACCGCGTTCGATTTGTGAATGCCTTCCAGCGAAAAAATGCGAATCAGTTCTTCGCGCGAAAAGATTTCCTGATCTTTGGCGGCCAGTCCTTCTTCAGGCGCCCAACCGACCAGCGCCAGAAAATTGACGAAAGCGTCAGCAATGAATCCGGCATCGCGATAAGTCGTCACGCTGACGATTTCGCCGTGTTTGCGTTTTGACAATTTGCTTTTGTCCGGAGCCAGAATCAGCGGCAGGTGCGCGAATTTCGGCACGGGTTTGCCCAGCGCCTGATACAGCAAAACCTGCTTGTGAGTGTTGTTGATGTGATCCTGGCCGCGAACGACGTGCGTGATACTCATTTCGATGTCGTCCACAACGACTGACAGGTTGTAGAGCGGATGGCCGTCCGAACGCAGCAAAACCAAATCTTCGATGTCGGCGTAATCACGCTCCTGCAAACCGAAGACTATGTCATCAAATTGCGTTTTCCCGGTTTCCGGCACTTTGAACCGAATCACGAATGGTTCCCCGGCGGCAGCGCGAGCATCTGATTCGGCTTTCGGAAAATCGCGGAACGGATTGACGACACGCTCTTTGGCGATCAATTCCTTGATGTTGGCATCGTCGCGCTCCTGTTTGGGTGTGAAGTCCCGATAAGCCGAGCCGCTTTCCAGCAATTGCAACGCCGCCGCGCGATGTTTGTCGGCATAATCGGATTGAAAAAAAGGACCTTCGTCGTAATCCAATCCCAGCCACGCCATGCCTTCCAGAATGCCGCGCACCATCGCTTCGCTTGATCGTTCGAGGTCGGTGTCTTCAATGCGAAGAATGAATTTGCCGCCGGTTTTGCGGGCGAACAACCAGTTGAACAACGCCGTGCGCGCTCCGCCAACGTGCAAATATCCGGTCGGCGAAGGCGCAAAACGAACTCGTATGTCTGACATATTTTGATTTCTTTCCTGCGTCTTGATGAACTTTAGAATTCAGGCGAGGCACTATACTGAATGCTTTCGCCGCTCAGCAAGCAGCCGAACTCTGCGCGCAATGAAGAAAAAGGCAGGCAAACAAAGAGTTCGATGAACTTTGTTTCCTGCCTTGAAATGCTCAGCCTGAAGCCATCGGCGTCAGAACCCGCGCGAAATGGAAAAGTAGGTCATGCTGCGTTCATTGGTGCGCCCATAATCAATGCGAACCACCAAATCCTTGTTCCAGCGATACTGGAAACCTGCGCCTGCGCCTGCGCGCCAGTTGGCCGAATCGAATTTGTCGTTGGCCAGAACGACTGGATTGAGCGACGAACGATTGTCGCCCCAGACCTGTCCGAAATCTCCGAACACGAAAACATCAAGACCGCGATCTTCTTTCTGCTTCCAAACCGTCTGGCGCGGTTCGACGCTCAACAGCAGAACGTTGTTGCCGCGAAACCGGAAGTTGCGAAATCCGCGTCCATGGCTGCGTCCGCCGAAAAAGTTCTGTTCGTAAAAAGGAATCTGGCTGCCGCGTTTGGGATTTTTCAATTCGCCATATCCACGCATCGCCAGCGAAGTCAAATCGCTGAAGACGGGAATGTAAACGCGACCATCCAATTCGACTTCGTTCCAACCATAATCCGAAAACGGTTCGTTTTTCAGCCCTTCGTTCGAAGCCAGCCGGACATATCCGTAAGCGCCTTTCGTCAGCCCGTCGTTGTTGTTTCGCAGATCGAATTCGGCAAAGGCTCCATAGGTAAAAATCTTGGCGTTGTTATTCAACCCCGGCAACCAGCGAGTCGCTCCGGCTACGGTCGCCGGTCGAACGCCTGTGAACAACACATCCACCGGAATGTCGTTGTCGTCCTTGCCGCGATAGGCCGAAGCGTTAGACACGCGCGCATAAATGCCGACCTGACTGCCTTTGCGAATGTCGTGATAAAGCGAAACGTTGTAGCTTCGCTCCTCGACGGAATAGTTGGTTTCGGGTTCATTGGGAGTGCGCGGCCCCAAGCCGAAAAAATTGTCCTTGGTGCGGTTCATATAATTGAACCAGACGCTGGCGTGCGTTTTTTCGTTGAACACTTTTGGGATGAAGGCTTCGCCTTCAAAGCGGCGATAGAACCGTGTCGAAGCCAGCATTTTGGCGCGAAACACGACGCCGGGAATTTTGTCAGCGGTGCTCAGTTCGACGCCAAATCCAAAGCCCGCGCCCTGTTCAAATCCTCCGAGCAATGCGCTGACGTGGCCGCCTGCGAACTCAAAAGCTTGCAGATTTTCGCGGTCGTTCGCATTGCGGTCGCGCGAAGAGGTTTTGATGCCTGCGGCTTGCGTACCGGCGGCGCCGACAGCATTGCTGCCTAGTGGGATGATCGCAAAACTGCCAAGCGAGCGCGTCAGTTGCTGGGCGGTCAATCCCGATTGGGAATCGGGCGCGGTTTGCGCGGAAACGAAAGGGGTGATGACGAAAGCCAGAGCCAGCGAAGCAATCACGCAGTAGAGCATCTTCTGGACGCTCTGGCGGAGCGATGTATTCATATTTTCTCCTCTGAGGGTTATTCGGTTTTGGGGATTTTCCTGTCATTAACGATAAGCCAATCGTCAGTTACGAAAACGGCCTTCAACTGGATTCAGTAAAAAAAGGCGGCGAAGTTTACAACTCTTTACCGCTCAATCAAACCTGCGGGTTATCCGCCTTTTTGCTCTCGCCAGTTGACGATCTTTTGGGCTACACTCCGGCCACTTGCCCGGCCAGTTGGTTGTGAGCATAGAAACGTTCTCAAACGCATCGAACATCAGTTGTGGCGAGGCACGGTTATGCCCCGTCCTTAGTGTGTTCGTGTTTTCGTGTGGTTTGGAGGCTTGATGATTCGTCAGGAATTGCTCCGTACCCTGGCGCTTGCCAGCGAATTCAAAGAAGGTGATTTATCCGTCGGCGGCACGGCGGATGAACAATTACGCGCCGAAGCCAGACACAAACTCGCCAATCTGCGTTTGAGCGAAATCGCCAAAACCGTTTTCGTGGAAGACGAACTCAGCGAATTGTTCGCTCGTTCGGCGAACAAAGCGCTGCTGCTGGAACTGGCCTCATTGCACGTTGGTTCGGTCAAACGCATGCTGCTCAGCAACAGCGGCGAATTGTGGTGGCACCGATACCGCGATGCGCTGTCGCCGGAACTGATCGCCGCCGTCGTCAAATTGATGACCAACGACGAACTGTCCACCATCACCAATACTTTTTTCAATCCTCTGCAAGGCGCGACGGTTCAAGACCCTGTCACCATTGGTTCGCCGACTCATCTGGGATCGTCTCTGCAGGCCAACAACCCGCGCGACAACGAAGAAGAAATTCTGTTCACCGTTCTGGAAGGCCTGACTTACGGGTGCGGCGATGTGCTGATCGGATTGACGCCCGCCAACCACGACACCGAAACAATCATACGGCTGGCTGGTTTGCTCAGAACCATTTTGGAGCGATTGAATCTGCCCACGCGGTTTTGCCTGATGACTGGAATTTCAGATCAGGCTGAAGCGCGAGCACGCGTCAAAATGGATGTCGTGTTTCAAAGCCTGGCAGGCACATCGAAAGCTCTGTCGGCGATGACCGGTCTGAATGCCGGCGAATTGCTGGAACTGGCGACGAGTTTTGACGGCGCGTGTTTTGAAACCGGGCAGGGGTCGGAATTGCTGAGCAACGCGGCGGAATACGTGGATATGGCCACGCTGGAAGCGCGCGCCTTTGGCTTTGCGCGATGCGTTCGTTTGCAGCTTGAACAGCGGCATCAACGCCCGGCCTGGGTGGTGGTGAATTCGCTGGTCGGATTGAACAGTCAGCAGGCGTTTCGCACCGAAGCGCAGATGCTGCGCGCCAGTTTGGAAAGCGTAGCCACGGCCAAGTTGCACGGATTGACCGCCGGGCTGGACGTTTGCACGACGTTTCAATCCGGCATCGAACCGGCGGCGTTGCGCCGGTTGACCGCGCAGATTGCCGAACAAGCGGCTCCGGCGTTTTTGAACGCCATCGCCGGAAACGCCGATCCGCTGCTGGGTCATCTGACGACTTCGTTCCGCCAGCATCCATCGCTTCGACAAGCTCAAAACAAACGAATCACGTCCGCCATGTTTCGGCGCTTGCAGGAACTCGGCGTCATCAACGAAAACGGCCAACCGGCGGCGCATTCCGTAACAACCACAAAACTCTATTCGCAATTCACACGGTCAGGCGGCAACGCCAACAACGAAGAGACGCTGCAAGCCGAAGGATTGAAAAAGCTGGAACGATTGAAACAACAAGGCTTCGATCTGGGTTACGGGCATTTGCCGGATTATTCCGCGCCGAAAGAAGTCGAACGCAAACTGGAAGCGCTCTACCAACAGGCGCGACACGGAATGAGCGCACAGTTCAGTTGACAAAATTTCCTTCGATCCGTTCGCGCCTTGTGGCAATGCCGTGACAGGCTGAAAATGCGGCAAGTGATGTACCGCAGGTTGTCCAACCTGCGGATGCTTCATCATCAAGTCGCCCGGCGGTGACAGAAAGTTTCATGAACCAATCAGCCGCAGGTTGGACAATCTACGGTACATTTTCAAAAGGGGGACTACCTATGTGGAATGAGTTCAAGGAATTTATCGGCAGAGGCAACGTCATGGATTTGGCCATCGGCGTCATCATCGGCGGAGCCTTCGGCAAAATCGTGTCGTCCATCGTGGATGACATTCTGATGCCGCCGATCGGCAAGCTGCTGGCGGGAATTGATTTCAAAACGCTGAAATGGGTGATTGACTCTAAAGTCGGCGAAGACGGCAAAGCCGTTGAAGTCGCCATCAAGTACGGCAACTTCATTCAAACGGCGATTGAATTTCTGATCATTGCTTTTGTCGTCTTCCTGATCGTCAAGGCGTACAACCGCATGCGGGCCGCCGCGCCACCTCCGCCGCCGACGCCTTCCGAAGCATTGCTGACTGAAATCCGCGACTTGCTGAAAAAATAGCTTTCATTCCGGGTTGGCGACAAACCTGTACCCCACGCCGCGAACCGTCAGCAGATGTCGCGGCGTGGCTGGTTCGTCTTCGATCAACTTCCGCAACCGTGCGATGAAATTGTCAATCGCGCGCGTGTCAGTGTCTTCGTGCAATCCCCAGACTTCTTCCAGAATGTTGCGACGCGAAACGGTTCTGCCTTCGTGGCGAACCAGGTAACGCAGCAAATCGGCTTCCATCAACGTCAGCTTTTCGACGCGGTCGCCCGCCTGCAATTCCAATTCAGCGAAATCAATCATCTTGTCGGCAAAATGAAACTGGTCTCCGCCGTTCGGACGCAAAACCGTTTCCTGCGCCAGGTGAAACCATTCCCGCCGCCGCAACAACCCGCGCAATCGCGCCATCAAAATCGCCAGATCGAACGGTTTCGGAAGATAATCGTCAGCGCCTGCTTCAAAGCCTTTCAGAACATCTTCGGCTCGGTTGCGCGCCGTCAGCATCAGAATTGGCACAAACTGCCCTGCTTCTCGCAATTCGGCGGCGACTTCAAAGCCGTTTTTGCCTGGCAACATCACATCCAGCACTACCAAATGAAATAGCTGCGGCGAACCGATCAACAGTTCGAGAGCAATTTCGCCGTCGGCGGCAATTTCCACATCGTATCCTTCGGCTTCCAGATTGAAGCGCAATCCATCAGCCAGATGTTTTTCGTCTTCGACAATCAGAACTTTACTCATTGTGGCTCTTTCGCTCGTGGCAATTGAATCGTGAATGTGCTGCCCAATCCTTCGCCTTCGCTTTCGGCAAAGACCTTGCCGCCGTGTTTGTTGACCACCGAATAAACAATGAACAATCCAAGCCCCGTGCCTTTGACCTTGACGCTGATGCGGCGAGGCACTCGGTAAAATCGTTTGAACACCTGATCCAGATAACCGCGCGGAATGCCCGCTCCGCGATCCGTGACACGAACCTGCACACGACGTTGATCCAGATCGGCGACTTCGACCGTGACTTTGATTTCCTTGTCGGAGTATTTGACGGCGTTGTCTATCAGGTTGGAAATGGCGGCGCGAAATTCGTCGGCATCGCCTTTAATCAGGGCGGGTTTGTTCAGCCTTTCCACGTATCGAAGCGTTTGTTCGTCCAGATGCATTCGCTTGCGCGCAAGTTCGACGCTTTCCCTAACCAGATCGCCCAGATTCAAGACGCTCTGTTGCACTGGGATTCGGCGGTCGCCCGTGCGACTGGCGCGCAACACCTGCTCAACCGTGTGCAGCAACCGGTCGCTGTCTTCCAGCATGATTCCGTAAAACTCTTTTCGTTTGGCTTCATCCACGTCGCGGGTTTGCAGCGTTTCCAGGTACAGCCGAATCGAGGCAATCGGCGTTTTCAGTTCGTGGGTGACTGCATTTATAAAGCTGTCGTGTTGTTCGTTACGGCGAATTTCCCGCACCAGAAAGATCGTGTTCAACGCCAGACCGGCGATAATCACCAGAAAGAAAATCACGCCCAGAATCAGCAACGCCACCTGCCGCCAGGAAAAGACAATCCAGCCGACATTCAACGCCGCCGCCAACACCACCAGGCAAATTCCCAGCACGGTGAAAAAGATGACTGATTTTTTTCTGTGACTCGCCAATCGCATCGCAGCCATTGTAGGTGAACCGGTGCGGAAATCCACAGCCTCGCTCTGAGGCAAGCCGGACAAGATCAACGAGATAGAGCTTTTCGCTGAAAGCAATTGTTTTGCTATATTGTCGCCGTCTTTTACCGAAGCTTATGCGAATCGCTGGTTCATTAATCCTGATTGGCGCTCTGAGCGGCCTGGTTCTGCTGACCAATGGCTGCGGCAAACCGACCAGAGCCGTCGCCGAAAATCGCAAGCCTGCGCCTGTCAGCGCCACCTGGAACGATTCCGACCAGGATGGAATTCCAGATGCCGCTGAGCTTCATTCGTTCGACGACCGCATGAATTTTCGCCGCTGGTTCGCCGCAATTGCCGAAACGCAGTTTTATCAACTGAACGACCGTTGGAGCGAAGACCAGCGCGATTGCGCCGGGTTGGTTCGGTTCGCCTGGCGAGAAGCGTTGCGACGACACGACCGACTCTGGTTCCAGGCAATGGGACAAAGCTACGAAGCCGTCGCCCCGGATGTGAAAGCCATCTCGCTGGAAAAAAATCCGCTCGGCGAAAAGTTGTTTCGGACTGATTTCGGCGCCTTTGCCGAAGGCGATTTGGCCGACAAGTTTTCCGAATTCGCCGATGCCAGAACCTTGAAGAATTACAACTCCGAATTTGTCACACGCGACCGCAGACAATTGTCGAAACTGCAACCGGGCGATCTGCTGTTTTTTCATCAGCCGTGGGTGCAGAAATTTCCTTATCACGTGATGATCTTTCTGGGCGAGGCTCGCCACTCCGGCGAAGGCGCTGCCGATTGGGTGGTTTATCACACCGGCGCTTCGGCGGACGACAAAGGCGAAGTGAAAAAAGTTCGCCTGTCCGTGCTGGCCGAACATCCCAATCCGCGCTGGCGTCCGTTGGAACACAACCAAAACTTCCTGGGCTTTTACCGGCTCAAGATTTTGAACTGAAATTGCAATTACCCATTACGCATTGTCCATTAACCATTAACCGACAGGCAGACTGCTTTTTACCCTGGCGATTAATGGTCAATGGCCAATGGTCAATGGCTAATGTCGGGTGAGTTTATGAAACTGCGAAAACTTCTCAGCACAGTCACTGTTTATGCTTTGGTCGGCTTGACGGCGTTGTCGTTCGCTGCATTGAAAATGCAGGCGCAAGGCGATCAGCCTGCTGCGCCAGCGGCAACCGCAAGTCCGGCGGCGTCTCCGAACGCGACGCCTGTTCCGCCGTCGTTTTCGCTGGCGACCAATCGTACTTACGGCACGCACGAAAAAACGCGGGTGTACATCAACTATCAGGGCGTCAATTCGCTCGACTTTCGCATTTACAAAATCAAAGACCCGTTCAAGTTCTTCAAGCAACTGACCAACCCGCACCAGATGGGCGAAGACGACCGCGAATACGTCAGCGCCGTCACCGAAACGGAAAATCGCAAACCGTCGTTTCTGGAAAAGCTGCGCGATTTCAAAAGCACGATTTATTTCGCCTTCAAGGGATATTTTCGCAGTCAGCTTCGCCGCGAAGCCCGCACCACATTCAACGACAAATATCGTTCCGGCGAACGATTGCCGATTGATCGCGCCAGTTACGCGCAAATGCCGCTGCTCAATCCCGACCAGTTGGAAGACAGTTTCAAACAAATGCTGACGCCGCTCGACAACCGATGGGACACGCGCATGGTTGTGCTCGGCGAAAAGAAACCCGGCGTGTATCTGGTCGAAGCCGTCAACGGAAAACTGCGCGCTTACACGATTGCCGTCGTCAGCGATCTGACGATGGTGACGAAGATTGCCAACTCAGGCGAGGTGATGGTGTACACGGTGGATCGCAAATCCGGCGAACCGCGCGGCGATGCCACGGTCGAAATCGTCAAAGGCAAGCAAATAGTGGCTTCTGGCAAAAGCGATCAAAACGGATTGATGCGTGTGACTGTCAAAAATGAAACAACAACCGGCGCAGGCGCAGACGTTCCACCCGATCCTGAAGGGCAAGTTGAAGAAGAAGTCTCCAACGAATATCTGATTATGGCCGACCGTAAAGGCGATTTCGCTGTCTCGGATTTGGCCTCGTATTACTTCGGCGGCTGGAACGAAAGCGAAACGCCGTTCGGCAAAATGAGCAGTTACCTGTACACCGACCGCCCCGTTTATCGCCCGGAACAAAAAGCCTATTTCAAAGGCATTCTGCGCCAGCAAACCGACGATGGATACAAGCTGCCGGAATCGCGCGCGCTCAACATCACGATTACTGACCCCGAAGGCAAAGAAATTCTGCAAAAAGTTCTGACTTTGACTCCGCGCGGAACTTTCAGCGGCGACGTGAATTTGCCTGCCGCTGCGCCGCTCGGCTGGTATCAAATCATCGTCAACCTGAACGGCGTCGAAGCCGCGCAAGGCGGGTTTGAAGTCGCTGAATACAAAAAGCCCGAATACAAGGTCAAAGTTTCAACACAGAAGCCCTTTGTCGCCGTCGGCGAAAAAACAAAGTTCACCATCGAAGCCAAATACTTTTTTGGCGCTCCAGTCAAAAACGCCGACGTCAGGTATTACATCTACCGTTCGCCTTATTACCCGTGGTGGTGGGAAGAGGAAGAAGACGATTTCGCCGACAGCGAAGAAGATTCATCGGGTTATCACGGTTACGGCGACGACATGGTCAAGGAAGGCGAAGGCCATTTGAACGAAAACGGCCAGATGGAAGTCGCCTTTGAAGTTCCGCGCACCGGCAAGGACGAAGGGCGCGAATACACTTATCGTTTGGAGGCGATGGTCACGGATTCGGCTCGGCGCGAAATCGAAGGCAAGGCGAGTTTCGTCGGCACGCGCGGCAATGTTTCAGTCACGGCCAACGCCGACCGATATGTTTATTACAAAGGCGAAACCGCCAAAGTCCGCGTGCGAGCGCGCGATTACAACGGCTCGCCAGTTTCTGCCAAAGTCGGTTTGAAATTCTCGCTGACGCGATGGGAAAAAGTCGAAAAGAACGACAACGGTTATAAATACTTCGACTGGATTCGCAAGTTTGAAGGCACGACAACCGGCGAAGTGACGACCAACGCTCAGGGCGAAGCCGTTTACGAATATCGCGCCGCCACCATCGGCAACATAGACATCAAAGCCGTCGTCACCGAAAACGGACGCGAGATCGAACACGACGCAGGCAGTTTGTACGTCACCAGCGAAAACGACACCTGGGTTGGCAACGCCTGGCGCGACGAAGGTTCGATCAAATTGCAGCCGGACAAGAAATCTTACAAACCCGGCGAAACCGCCAAGATTCTGGCCTTGCTGCCCAAAGACAAAGCCCATTTGCTGGTCACGACCGAACTCAATCGCGTGATCGAAGCTCGCCACGTGTTCGCCAACGGACGCGCGACCGTGATCGAATTGCCGATCAAGGATTCTTACGCGCCGAACATTTATCTGAGCGTGACCTTCGTTCGGGACGGCGAAATGTTCGAATCCAGCAAGAGCATTTCGGTTCCGGCGGCGAACAAATTCCTGGATATTCAAATCGTCTCCGACAAACGCGAATACAAACCGCGCGATCCCGTGTCGTACACAATCACAGCCAAAAACCAGGACGGCAGCCCTGCCCCAGGAGTCGAGTTGAGTTTGGGATTGGTGGACGAAGCGATTTACAGCATTCGCCCGGATACGGCAGGCGACATTCGCCGCCAGTTTTATGGACGCCGTTACAGCAGCGTTTCGACCAGCTACGCCGCGGCATTTCAGTTCACTGGTTATTCCGGCGACAAGAAAATGGAACTGGCTCAGAACAAACGTTCGCATCAACTGGCCGATTTCAAAAACGAAAACCAGTACGCCGATCCGAAATTCACGCGCAAAGATTTCCGCGACACGGCTTACTGGCAACCGGATGTGGTCACAGCCGCCGACGGCAAAGCGACGGTGCGCGTCAACCTGCCCGACAATTTGACTACCTGGCGTGCGACGGCGCGCGCTGTAACGGCGGATTTGCGCGTCGGTTCCAAAGTGGACAAGGTCGTTTCGCGCAAAGATTTGATCCTGCGTTTGGAAACTCCGCGTTTCGCCACCGAAGGCGACACCGTGACGATTTCAGGCATTGTTCACAATTACCTGAAAGCCGATCAGGTCACCGAAGTCGAATTGAAAGTCGCTGGCGCTCAATTGATCGGTTCGCCGAAACAAACGGTGACGATTCCCAAAGACGGCGAACAACGTTTTGACTGGCAAATTTCAGCACAGCAAATGGGCAATGTGACCTTGACGGCCATCGCCAAAACCAAAGTCGAATCCGACGCTGTTGAATTGCCGATGCCGATTGTTCCCGCTGGCACGCGCATCACCAACGGCGAATCTCTGGCCGCCAGCGAAGACAGCCTGGACAAACAGATGTCGTTCGTCCTGCCCGGCAATGCTCACGCACAAGCGCGCACGCTGCGCATCGAAGCTTCGCCGTCAGTGGCCGGAGCCATGTTCGGTGCGCTGGATTATCTGACGACTTATCCGTATGGCTGCGTAGAACAAACAATGTCCAGCTTTTTGCCGAACGTCATCGTCGCCCAGGCAGTCAAAGACGTGAAGTCGGCTTCGGTCAGCACTGGCAACGACCTGCGCAAGAAAGTCCAGCGCGGGCTGGATCGCCTGTACGGTTTCCAGCACGAAGACGGCGGATGGGGTTGGTGGAAAGACGACAAGACGGATCCGTTTATGACTGCGTATGTTTTGGACGGATTGACGATGGCCAAAAACGCCGGATTCAACATTGAAGATTACCGGATTGAGAACGCGCGCAAGAAAGTGCAGCAGTTGCTTGACGCGGGCAAGATGGAGGACGGAACGCCATTCGACATCGAATCGCGCGCTTACCTGCTTTACGCGCAGCAAGTCAGCGGCGGAGCCGACGCGCGCCACATCAACGACATGTTCAACCGACGCGGCGACATGCAGCCTTATGCTCGTGCGTTGCTGGCGATGACCTTGAAACTGCGCAACGACATCAAAGCGCAACTCGTCGCCAGCGACATCGAACGATCAGTTCGCATGAACAATGCCGATGCGTATTGGCCGTCGAAACGAAAACCGATGCTGGATTTCACCGAAGAAAACGATCTGGAAGCGACCGCCTGGTCGGTGAAGGCGCTGGCGATGACCAATCCGAGCAGCGAATTACTGCCCAAAGCCGCGCGCTGGCTGGTGGCGCATCGTCGCAACGGGTATTACTGGGACACGACCAAACACACGGCGTTTGCGATTTACGCGCTGACCGATTACCTGAAAGCCAGCCGCGAATTGACGGCGGATTACAGCATAGAAGTCTGGCTGAACAGCGAACAGGTATTGAGTCGCCGCGTCACTGCCGCCGAAGCCGCCAGCGGCCAGCCGATCATCGTCGAACGCAAAGGCGGGGCATTGCCGGCGTCGAATTCCGTGCGCGTCGTCAAACGCGGCGCGGGCGTTGCGTATGTCGCCGTCACCATGGATTACTTCACGAAGGAAGAACCGGTCGAATTTTCGACCAACAATCTGAAAGTAACGCGCGAATATCTGAGACTGAGCGTGACGGAAACCAACGGCCAGCCGAGTTGGCAGGTGACGCCGCTGACCGGCGAACTTCGTTCAGGCGATATGATCGTTTCGCGGCTGCGCGTGACGGGCGCGAAAGCGCAATACCTGCTGATCGAAGACCCGATTCCGGCTGGTTGCGAACAGGTGGAACGGTTCAGCGGACTCGATCTGACTTATCGCACGAAAGGTTGGGGTGACTGGTACAGCCAGCGCGAATTCCGCGATCAACGCACCGCGCTGTTTTTGAATTACTTCGACGGCGACACGGTGTTTCAGTACGCGTTGCGCGTGCAAATTCCCGGCCAGTTTCGTGTGGCTCCGGCGCGCGCCGAATTGATGTACCAACCCGCCACGCGGGCGAATACGGCCAATTACGGAATGACCATTTTGGATAAGAAGTGAATTTGGGAACGCACGCGCCCCCGCGTGCTTCCTCCAATAGGAAGACTAATGCTCAAAGACGTTTTCACAGCAATCGGCGCTGCGGCGCAAAAACTCTTCACGAACTTCGGCGCGGTGCTGATCGCGCTGCTTTGTTACACGGCCATCTGGGCGGCGGGCTATTTCTTCGTCGTCATCGGCCAGGCGACGCAGCTTCAAGTCGCGCTCACTGTTGTCATTTTACCGCTGCTGGCGCTGGTCTTCTTTTTCCTGCTGCAAGTCATAGGGCTGAGCTATGTGCGCATCGGCGTCGGCGCAGGTTACTTGCTCAAACGCGCGCTCAAGGATTTCTGGAAATTGCTGATTGTCAGTTTGCCGCTCATCGCCTTGGCTTATGGACTGTTCTGGCTGTTCGGCTATCTGGACAAAAAATATGTTACGGATGCCGAAACGCCGAAGCGTTGGGTTGAACTCAGCTTGCTGGCCGGGCGTTGGCTGTTGCTGTATCTGGCGTTGCCGTTGATAGCGATTCACTGGTGGATGGCCGCCATCCGCGAAGGTCTGGGCGGAGCCATCAAAGGCATTGGCCGTTCGTTGGCGGCGGCGTTTTCGCCGCGCTCGGTGTTGATTTACGTGTTGGTGCTGACGGTGTTCATAGCGCTGGCTTGGTTCGTCGCTTTCACCAAAACACACGTCAGCAGCAATTGGGGCGAATTGGTTCTTGTCGGTTTGCGCTTCGCGCTTGCACTGTTGCTGCCGTTTCTCGGCTGGATGCTGACACTGGGCGCGATGGCCGAAATGACGACGCGGCGCGCGATGAGCGAAGCAATGAGCGATTTGAATGCTTGAGATGAACCCTGATTCACCACAAAAAGCACAAAAGGCGCAAAAGTCATTGATCTGGCTTTTGCGCCTTTTGTGCTTTTTGATGGTGGCCGCTTGTTCGCCGCCACTGCCTCAAAACGAATTTTCAACAGCTTCCACGCCTCAAGCCCAACCATCCGAAGCAATCTCTGATGACAAATTGCAGCAGATTGCCGCCGAAGCTTTGGGCGAACGCGAAGGCGCGGTGCTGGTCGTTGATCCGCAAACCGGACGATTGCGCGCGGTTGTCAATCCGCGTCTCGCTTTTGAACAAGCCTATCCGCCAGGTTCGGCGATCAAACCGTTCACGGCGTTGGCGGCGCTCAGAGCCGGATTGCTGGAAGCCGAAACTCGCCGACAATGCCAGACCAAGTACGCACGCGAAGGTTTTGAAATTGTCTGTTCGCATCCGCGCAGCAACGCGCCATTCAATCTGTCGCAGGCGCTGGCGTATTCCTGCAATGATTATTTCGCGCACGTCGGCGAACGATTGAGCGAAGGAACATTCAACGCCGCGTTGGCCGGATTCGGTTTTGGCGAGCGAACCGGCGTTGCCGCCGTTGAAGCTGCGGGCAAGTTGCCGCGCGGCGACTGGCGTGTGCAATCTGCGCTGGGCGATGACGATCAGTTTCTTGTCACGCCTGTGCAATTGCTGATGGCGTTTGCCGCGCTGGTCAACGGAGGCGAGTTGTTTCGCCCGCAGCAAACTTCGGACGGAGCGTTTACGCCAAGAAAACACACGCGAATCAACATTTCAGCAACTCATCGCAAAGTCTTGATCGAAGGCCTGCGCGGCGCAGTGAATTACGGCACAGCGGAAAAAGCGGAGTTGGGAAAGTTGCCGGGATACGTGTTCGGCAAAACGGGAACTTCGACGGCCAGCAACGGCTTTCGCACGCAAGGTTGGTTTGCAGGCTTTGCGGCGGACAAACCAGCAACCGGAGTTCCCACGCCGCAGCAAATAAAACTCGGCGTGCTGGTTTTTCTGAAACGCGCGCACGGTTCGCAAGCGGCGTCGGTCGCTCGTTCAATTTTTGAAGCCGCGCTTTTGGGACAGAGGGACAGAGGGACAGAGGGACAGAGGGACGGGCGCGAACTGGAAAAAGTTATTTCCCTCCATCCCTCCATTTCTCTGTCTATCGCTCCCAAAACAGTGAAAGTGCGCACCATCAGCGAAAACATCACGCGCGAATTGCCGCTGGAAGAATTTCTGGCCGGAGCGCTTGCCGGAGAAGCGAGCATCGAAACGGAGTTGGAAGCCTTGAAAGCGCAGGCAGTCATCAGCCGAACTTTTGCGGTTCGCAACATTGGGCGTCACGCGCGCGAAGGTTTTGATTTTTGCAGTACAACGCATTGCCAGCGGTTCATCTTGCCGAAAGCGCGATTGCACGCCAAGGCTCGCCAAGCCGTTGAAGTCACGCGCGGCGAAATCCTGCTGGATCGCAACAACCAGCCAGCGGACGTGTATTTTCACGCGGCCTGCGGAGGCGTGACGGCGAATCTGGAAACCTTGTGGGGCGGCGATGCCCCTGTTTATCTGCGCGGCGTGCGCGATGACTTTTGCGCTTCGATGCCGCATCGAAACTGGACGCAAACGATTTCCGCCTCGCAACTCATCAAAGCCCTGCAAAGCGACGAAAAAACCAACGCCGGTTTGCCATTGAAAAACGTGACGGTCAGCAAACGCGACGCCACAGGTCGCGCTGAAAAAATCACTATTGAAGCCAACCGGCGGTTGACCGTTCGCGGATGGGATTTCAAATTGATCGTCGGTCGCGCGCTTGGTTGGCAGATGGTCAAAAGCTCGCGCTTCGCCATCACGCGCAACGGCGACAACTTTGTCTTTCGCGGCAGCGGATTCGGGCACGGTTTGGGATTGTGTCAGGAAGGCGCTCACGTGATGGCTGCGCGGCGAATGAATTACCGGCAGATTGTCAGCTTCTATTTTCCCGGCGCCCGGCTGAGTGGCGCGCAATCGGCCAGCCTGCCGACACCAAATCAATTAACCATTAACCATTGGCCATTGACCATTAACCGATTGGAGAAGGCGGACTTTACCGAACCGATAATGGCTAATGGTCAATGGCTGATGGCTAATTTGTCGGTGGCGGACGAACTGGCCAACAAACGATTTCGCATCAGCTTTGGCGAAAAAAATGACCGCCGCGATGTCGAAGCGGTGTTGAAAATTTTAGAAGCGGCAAGAACCGATTTGCTTGGACGATTGAAAACGGCTTCGTTGCGGTTGGACGAAAGCGCTCCATTTGAAATCATCATTCATTCGACGACGGCGGAATTCATTACGGCAACCGGATTGTCCGGCTGGGCGACCGGCGCGACACGCGGCAGGCGAATTGAACTACAACCGTTGGCCCTGCTGAAAAAACGAGGCGCGATGACGACGGCTTTGCGACACGAACTGGCGCACGCGGCGATTGAGTTGCTGGGAAAAGCCAAAACCCCGCGATGGCTGGCCGAAGGTTTGTGTTTGCATTTCGCAGGCGAAGCGACGGCAATGGCTCGCGTGCGGATCAAACAGCCGCTTTCGCGCGAAGAACTGGAACGACGTTTCAACGCCGGAGCTTCGGCGGAAGAAACGCGGCAGCTTTACGCTCTGGCATGGCGCGAAGTCCAAACGCTGATCCGCGAAAAAGGCGAAGCTCATGTCTGGCGACTGGTCGCAAAATTCAATCTGACGAAAACTGACACATAAATGATTTTTATCGCTACTATGCGAAGAATTAAATTGACAGCCCTCGAAAGTGACGTGTATAAGCGTCGCCAACCATGAAGCACATGGTTGTTCAACGCGAAACTATTAACTTGCAACCAAGGAACATCAATGGAAAACGCAACCAAGATACGTCGTTCAGTTTTCTCCGGGCTGCCAATCAGTCGCAGCTTGACCGTGAATTCATTTCTGTCCACTCCTTCCTTCTTCCAAACCTGCCGTCTGCATCCTGCCAAAAAATCCTGCTGTTGTTGTCGCTGTTGTCGCTAGTCTCTTTCGCTGCTTACTGACCGCAGCAAGTTTCCTTATTCAAAATCCAGAGCTTGATTGACGCCGTGCTGTGCTTGTTTTCGTCGGCGACCTTTCCGGTTTGACGCATGTGGCCAATGGCTTGGCGAATCGCAGCCACTGAGCGCGTCACTGTCGCGGTTGCCAAATCTCTTTATCGGCCAGCATCGGCAATCATTCCCTTTCGAGCGATGTGCGATCAACGCACCGCTGAGGTATCGTTATGAGCGTCAAGTTTGAAATTGCCGATTGGAAATTCGAAATCACGTTGAAAGAACTGGTCTGCCAGCCGATTGGCAAAAAATCCCGTAAGGATCGCCGCGACTTCATCGCCGCGGTCAAAGAACCGAAAAAAATCATCGCTAGAAACAAGGAGAAACTGAATGAGCTTGATTACGCCACACGGCGGTAAGCTGGTGAACCGCGCAGTGAACGGCGCTGAGCGAGAAAACTGGCTACGCGCTGCCGCCACGTTACCTGGCGTCACGGTCAACGCGCGAGCCGAAGCCGATTTGGAACTGATCGCTATTGGCGCGCTTTCTCCGTTGGAAGGATTTTTGGGCGAAGCCGATTACCTGTCTGTGCGCGATCATCGCCGGTTGGCAAACGGACTGGTCTGGTCAATTCCCATCACGTTGTCGGCGACTGCCGAAGAACGCGCGCAATTGAATGTCGGCGACGACGTAGCGTTGAAAACACGCGCCGGTCAGGTGATTGCGATTCTGCATCTGGCGGAAATTTACGGTTACGACAAACAACGCGAAGCCGAAGCGGTGTATGGAACCGCAGAAGACAAACATCCCGGCGTGCAGGTGCTATATTCGCAAGGCGAATTTCTGCTCGGCGGCCAGGTGACAGTGCTCAATCATCCGAATGGCGATGAGTTCAAACAGTATCGTCGCACTCCGGCGGAAACGCGCACGTTATTTGCCGAAAAAGGCTGGCAGCGGATCGTCGCGTTCCAGACGCGCAACCCTGTGCATCGCGCTCACGAATACATACAGAAATGCGCTATGGAAACCGTGGACGGTTTGTTGCTGCACCCGATTGTCGGCGAAACCAAAGCGGACGACATTCCGGCAGATGTGCGGCTGCGCGCTTATGAAGCGATTCTTGAAAACTACTACCCGGCGGATCGAACCGTGCTGAGCGTGTTGCCTGCCGCAATGCGTTATGCCGGGCCGCGCGAAGCCATCTTTCACGCCACGATTCGCAAAAATTACGGCTGCTCGCACTTTATCGTAGGCCGCGACCACGCCGGCGTCGGCAATTATTATGGCACTTATGACGCGCAGAAAATTTTTGGCGATTTCACGGCGGAAGAGATCGGCATCACGCCGATGTTTTTCGACAACACATTTTATTGCCGCAAGTGCGACGGCATGGCTTCACTGAAAACCTGCCCGCACGACGCTTCGCACCACGTCAGTCTGAGCGGGACGAAAGTCCGCGAAATGCTGGCCAACGGTGAAATTCCGCCGCCGGAATTCACCCGCAAGGAAGTGGCCGAAGTACTGATCGCGGCGTTGAGTCAGCCGCTGAAAAAAGCAGCGGCATAAACAAGTTACTTCATAGCTGATGCGTAGTTGATGGACTCTCCTTGGGATGAGTGAGAAGTCATTCTCACTCATCCGGTTTTTCAACTCGGCGTCACTGGAAGATAAGCAATTTACTTATAGCAGTTTTCTGATGCGTGCGACCGTAAACCACTTATGGACACTGATTCACTCAGATGAACACAGATCAAGCCTGAAACTCCATCTGTGTTTATCTGTGCTGATCCGTGTTCATCTGTGATCCTTACTTTCGGTGTCAGTCGCATACAACTGAAAATCGCTATAACCTCGATGACGATGCGGCGAAAAATGCAAACAACACTGAACAACTCGGCTCACGGCCAAACACGCGTGATGAACGCTACCTGCTCCTGTTGTCGCTGTATGTGTATGGCGTGTTGTCGCACGCGCGTTGCGGAGACTGATCTGAGGGAATGAAAAGCCAATCCACAGGCTTTATCACACAAAACCCGCTGTCAGGCTCCAAGCCCACAGCGGGTTTCGTCATTTCAGAACCATTTTCAGAAGGAACGCAATTATGACTTCAAACATTCGCTACTCATTCGCCCAGCTTTTCGCCGGTTTCGTATTGCTGGCGGTCGTTGCTGTCGCGGCCATCGCCCAGGATTCTTACGACAAAACCATTCAGAAATGGCGCGCAGAGCGCGAAGCCAAGCTGAAAGCCGACGACGGCTGGTTGACGGTAACCGGTCTGTTCTGGCTGCGCGAAGGTCAAAATGAATTCGGCTCTGCGCCAACCAACGACATTGTGCTGCCGCCTGGATCCGCGCCAGACAAACTCGGTTCATTTGAATGGCTCAACGGCAAAATCACGTTGCGCGTGGCCGAAGGCGCCACCGTCACAGCGAACAGCAAGCCCGTGCGCGAACTCGTCTTGCACTCCGAGACCGTGAAACGACCCGAAGTGATCGAAGCGGGCGATTTGAGCTTTTTGTTGCTCAAACGCGGCGACCGCTGGGGCATTCGGCTGAAAGACAAAAACAGCTTTGCGCGACAGAACTTCACAGGCTTGCGCTGGTATCCGGCCAAAGAGTCGTTTCGCATTACCGCCGAATTCATCGCCTACGAACAACCGAAAGAAATCCCGATCGTCAACATCATCGGCGACATCGAAAACTACAAAAGTCCCGGTCTGCTGAAATTCAAACTCAACGGCCAGGAATACACCCTGGAGCCGGTCAATTCCGGCGGGGATCGGCTGTTCATCATCTTCCGCGATTTAACCAGCAACAAAACCACATACGCCGCAAGCCGATTTCTTTATGCAGATGCGCCCAGGGACGGCAAGGTCATTCTGGATTTCAACCAGGCGATCAATCCGCCGTGCGCGTTTACGGCTTACGCCACCTGCCCGCTGCCTCCGAAGCAGAACCGGCTGAATGTGGCGATTGAAGCCGGTGAACTAATCTACCACGCGGCGAAACAAACCACGGCGCAGGCCAGATGAAACCTTTGAGGCGGCGTAGCCAAGTGGCAAGGCGAAGGTCTGCAAAACCTTTATTCACGGGTTCGATTCCCGTCGCCGCCTTCTGACAATTTCCGGCTTTATCAAATCGGTGGGAAGGAATGCAGGAACGCGGTTTTCTTTCGGGTGTGATATATGACCGGCGGAAAACCCAACATCTCAACCAAAGGAGAAAATCATGGCTGACGAAGAAAGAATCATTCAAAACACCGAAGAAGATCAAGAATGGGCAGACCTGTTATCACCAACGCGTCGGAATTTCATTGTGGGTGCAGGGTTGACGGCGGCAGGCTTGACCGCTGGTAACATCGAAGCCGCCGGACAGGACATCATCACGCCCGCCAGCTTCAAACCCGTCGTGCCGCCGCCTGACGTGGGCAAAAGTCCGTGGGGTTATGAAACTTACAAAGAAACGCCGACACAGCCCAAGAGCATTCGTCCGGGCGAAGAAAACGGACTGCCCAAAGCGCCGCGTCCTTACACGGACATCAAGAGTTACCACGCGCATTTTTACTTTGACGACGACACTTACGAAAAAGCCGCGCTGGTGCGCAAATGGGTGATCGAACGCTTCCCTGTCGAACTCGGCAATTGGAATCTGCAACCGCGCGGGCCGCACGTCACGCCGTCGTTTTATTTCGGCTTCACGAACGATCTGCTGCCGATTGTCGTGCCGTGGCTGCAATTGAACAGCCTGGGGCTGACGATTCTGCTGCATCCGAACACGGACGATCCGCGCGCCGATCATTTGTATTACACGCTGTGGGTCAATCGTTCACAGCCGGTCAATGCTTATGGCATGCCCAAATCGGCGACGGTCGAAAAGATTTTCCCGAACATCAAACCAACGGTGAAGCTGGAAGTGTAGATTGGCCAAGCCGCGGCAAAGTTCGCTGAACCGCCCCAAAAGCCAGGCGATTTTCCGCTTTCACCATTTTTCAAAAACACACACACGAAAGGAAACATAACAATTCAATGTCACAAGGATTCACACTATGGTTCACGGGCTTGTCAGGCGCAGGTAAAACGACGCTGACAGAAGCCATTGTGCCGGAGCTTCGCGCTCGCGGCGTCAAAATCGAAGTGCTGGACGGCGACGAAGTCCGCACGAACCTGAGCAAGGGACTGGGCTTTTCCAAAGAAGACCGCGACACGAACATTCGTCGTATCGGGTATGTCTCGCGGTTGTTGTCGCGCAATGGCGTCGGCGTGATCGCCGCAGCGATTTCGCCGTACCGCGAAATCCGCGATGAAGTGCGCGCCAGCGTCGAAGCCGAAGGCGTCAAATTCGTCGAAGTCTTTGTTAAAGCGTCGCTGGACACGCTGGTCGCGCGCGATGTGAAAGGCTTGTACAAAAAAGCCATCGCAGGCGAAATCAAACAATTCACGGGCGTTTCCGATCCGTACGAAGAACCGCTCAATCCCGAAGTTCTGGTCAGCAGCGACAACGAAACCGTCGAACAAAGCGCGGCAGCGATCATCGCCAGGCTCGAAGCGCTGGGATTGATCGCTCCGCTGGCAGCCAAAGGAGCCGCATAAATGAATGCCGGAAAGGTTTATCTGGTCGGCGCGGGGCCGGGCGATCCGGGCTTGCTGACAATCAAGGCGCGCGATCTGTTGGAACAGGCCGAGTGCGTTGTTTACGACGCGCTGGTCAATCCTGAGATTTTGCGCTGCGCCAAACCGACTGCCGAATTGATCGGCGTAGGCAAACGCTGCGGCCAGTTGAGCTGGTCGCAGCGCGAAATCAACAGCCTGCTGATTGAAAAAGCTCAGAAACACGCGGTCGTCGTTCGACTGAAAGGCGGCGATCCGTTCGTCTTCGGTCGCGGCGGTGAAGAGGCTCTGACGCTGGCCGAAGCCGGAATTGAATGGGAAGTCGTGCCGGGCGTCACCGCCGGTTCGTCGGTGGCGGCTTACGCAGGCATCCCGGTCACGCATCGCGGCCTGAGCAGTTCCGTCACCTTTGTCACCGGCCACGAAGACCTGACCAAACCCGAATCGGCCTTGCGCTGGCAACATCTGGCGCAAGGCGTGGATACGCTGGTGCTGTTCATGGGCTTATCGAAGCTCGGCGAAATTGCCGAACAGTTGATTGCTCACGGACGCAACGCCGAGACACCCGTAGCGGTCATTGGTCAGGGAACTTTGGCCAAACAACAAACCGTCGTTGGTGCGCTGAACGAAATTGCCGAAATTGCCCGACAAGAATCAATCAAAGCTCCGGCCTTGATCGTGGTCGGCGAAGTCGTGCGCTTGCGTGAGCAGTTGCAATGGTTCGAAGCAAATGCGGAAGTCGGAATTCTGAATGATGAATCGGCATGGCCTCTGACATCTTCAGAACCGACAACACTGACTACGCGGCGGGCGGCGTAATTCCGCCTTCCGCATTCACAGTTCATCCTTAAAAAATGCGTTATTACCCGATCAATCTGGATCTGGCTGGGCGAAGTGTGCTCGTTGTCGGCGGTGGCGCAATTGCCGAAGGCAAAGCGCGGCAGTTGGTAGAAGCGGGCGCGCGCGTGCTGATCGTCAGCCCTGCGTTGACCGCTTCCCTGAGCGAACTGGCGAACACTGGAACGCTGGTCTGGCGACAAGATGAATTCGCCGAAAGCGATCTGTACGGCGTGTGGCTGGTCATCAGCGCGACGGACGATCAGGCGGTCAACGAAGCGGTTGCGCAAGCGGCTGCCCGGCGAAACTTGTTGTGCAACGTCGTGGATCAACCCGCGCTGTGCAATTTCATCACTCCGGCGCTGGTCACGCGCGGACGTTTGCAAATCAGCGTTTCGACCGGAGGCGGCAGCCCTTCCGTTGCGCAGCGCGTGAAGCGCGAAATCGCGGAATTGATCGGCGACGAATACGGCGAACTGCTGGAACTCGCCGCCGAAATTCGCTCTGAAGCCAAACGCCTGCTTCCCGATTTCGAGCAGCGGCGAACTCTGCTGCACAATTTTGCCGAATCAGAGGCGATTGATTTGCTGCGCTCAGGCAAACGCGACGAAGCGCGGCAACTGGCTTTTCATCTGCTGAAACTTGCAACTGAGGCGGAACACAAATGAGAACAACCATGACAGCGACAAAACAGATTTTCGTTGGCGATGCAGAATTCGATCTGCTGGCCGAACATTTTGAAACGCGCCACATCGAAGACGTGTTGGAATGGTCGGCGGCTCGGTATTCGCCGAAACTGGTGATGACCTCCAATTTCGGCGTGGAAGGCGTAGTGTTGCTGGATCATCTGATGCGCGTTGCGCCGGAAACACCGGTCATTTATCTGAACACTGGCTTTCAATTTCGTGAAACCGACGAAGTCAAAGAGCGATTGCGCGACCGATACAAATTCCAGTTGATCGAAGCGCGTTCGGTGTTGAGCGTCGAAGAGCAGGCACGGATTTACGGCGAACGGCTGTATGAAACCAATTCCGATCTGTGCTGCCGCATTCGCAAGGTCGAACCGCTGCAACGCGCGCTGGCCGGTTTTGACGGCTGGTTGGCGGCATTGCGCCGCGATCAATCGCCGACGCGCACCAACATCAAGATCGTCGAATGGAACGAACGCCATCAAACAGCGAAGATTCATCCGCTGGCCAGATGGACAAGGTCGGATGCGTGGAGTTACATCGTCAAACACAATCTGCCGTACAACCGGCTTTATGACGACGGTTACGCCAGCATCGGCTGCCATCCATGCACTCGCAAGGTCGGCGCGGGCGAACACGAACGCAGCGGACGTTGGGACGGCAATCGCAAACAGGAATGCGGAATTCACATCTGAAACGGCGATGTTTCGCACAGTTTCGACTCCCAATTGTAAGATTGACTTTCGGCTGACCGGGCGTGTATAACGCGCCCGTTATTTCGGTACACAAACAACAAATTCAGTCACGAAATTGAATGATGACAACTGACCTGTTCGGACAGGCCTAACTTTCGATTGACGTAGCAAAGCTGGCTGGGAAAAAGATTTTTGAGCATTCGCATCACCAAAGGCCGAATCACGTTCTGGCCGTTACCGCTGAGCTTTCCCTTGCCGGTTCGCATTCTTCCTGTACTTGTTCGCCCAAGCCTCCTGGATTTTCCAGTCAAGAGGCAGACTCACACATCTCGTTTCCCTGGCATTCGATTCATTTATCTCTGGGGCTGAAGTGTCTCGTAACGATGTTTTATGTAAAAACAAAATGGCGAGCAGTGGAGTTGTTGTCCGCTGTGTTGGCGCTGTCGCTGCTGTTTGCAATTTCAGCTTGCCGGCGCAAATCGGCGGAACAGGAAAACACGACGATTACCGTTTATGGGTTCAGTGTCGCCAAAGAACCGTTGATCAACGAAATCTTCCCTGCTTTCGTGACGGAATGGCATGACAAAACCGGCCAGCAAATTTCGTTTGAATCGTCGTTTGCCGGTTCGGAAATCGTCACCAACCAGATCATCAACGGCGTGGATGCCGATGTGGCGATTCTGGCCATTGAACGCAACGCCGAACGATTGCTGCGTCCCGACGTGACCCGCAGCGATTGGCGCAAACTGCCGTATCGCGGCATCGTCAACCAGACGCCGATGGTCATAGTCACGCGCCAGGGAAACCCGAAACGCATTCGGGATTTCAGCGATCTGGGCAAACCGGGCGTTGGAGTCATCTTGTGCGACCCGACTTCTTCAGGCGCGGGCAATTGGGCGCTCGTGGCCTTGTACGGATCGGAGTTGCTCAAAACTGAAGCGAAAACCGGCAACCGCGATTCTCTGGCGGCGCGGAACTTACTGAAACGAATTGCCAGAAACATTCGCGCCACGCCGGAATCTGCTCGCGCTGCGCGCGCGCTGTTTGAACACAACGAAGGCGACGCGCTTATCACTTACGAACTGGAAGCGCTGCAGATGAAAGACAAGGGCCAGCCGATGAACATTGTCATGCCGCCAACCACAGTGATGTGCGAACATCCGGTGGTCATCATTGACCATTTGATGAGTCCTTCGCGGTACGCCCTGGTCGAATTGTTCGTGCGCAGTTTGTGGGAACGTCCCGCGCAACAAGCCTGGACGCGAGCACGCTTTCGTTCGGTGATTGAAGACCTGAACGACGGCTTTCAGAAAGTAGAACATCCATTCAAAGTCGGAGACCTGGGCGGGTGGAACAAAGTCACCGACGAAATCATCAACGGCGCGTGGAAAGAAGCGACGCACGTCAGTCGCTGAAACTGTTTCAAAGCATGGTTCACAACAAACCCTTTTCCGGCCAGCAATCGGACATCGTTCGCCCGTTCGGCATCGGTTTTGTCGTGCTGGCGATGACGCCGCTGGTCATTTTGCCGCTGGCTTCGATCTTTTATTACGGCTTCAACAAAGGGCCGCTGCATTTCTGGGAAGCGGTCAAAGCTCCGGCGGCGATTTATTCGCTTCAACTGAGCTTGATGACCAGCAGCGTCGCTACAGTGTGCAACGTCGTGTTTGGCATTCTGGCGGCGTATGTGATGTACAAATACAGTTTCAAGGGAAGTTCGGCCTTGATGATTATCATCAGCTTGCCTACGGCGATTCCGACGGCGGTGGCGGGCGTGGCGCTTTTACTGGTGTGGGGGCGCAGCGGCGTGTTCGGTTCGCTGCTGGAATACACCGATTACCAGGTGATGTTCACCACGGCGGCGATCATTCTGGCCAATATCTTTGTCACGTTTCCGCTGGCGTTCGGCGTCATCAAACCGGCGTTGGACAATCTGGACCCCAGTTACGAAGCCGCTGCCGAAACCATGGGCGCGACTCGCTGGCAGACGTTTCGATACGTCGTGCTGCCCAGTTTGCGCGGAGCGATCATCACCGGAGCCTTGCTGACCTTTGCCCGCTGCATAGGCGAATTCGGTTCGACGATCATGGTCAGCGGCAACAAAGCCAAAACGATGACCGCCCCGTTGTACATTTACGCCAAATTCAACGAAGCGGAAGTCGAAGCTGCAACCGCAATCGCCGCTGTATTGGCGGTGATCTCTTTCGTAGTCTTTTCGCTGATCCTGTTGACGCGAAACCGACTGGAAAAGTGAGGTATGCGATGATGGCACAAGCAATGCTGAATCAGTTGTATGACACCGACACGTATGCCGAACCGACGGCGGAAAAAACCAATGCGCTGGTTGTCAACCGGCTGAGCAAACAGTTCGGCTCGGAACGCGTTCTGAACGACATCAGTTTTTCGATTGCCGAGGGCGAAAGTCTGGTCTTGCTGGGGCCTTCGGGCAGCGGCAAAAGCACGACCTTGCGTTTGATTGCGGGGTTGGAAACGCTGGACGAAGGCGAAATCGTGTTGCACGGTCAGCGCGTCGAACGATTGCGCGCGCGCGAACGCAACATCGGCGTCATCTTTCAGAACTACGCGCTGTTTCCGCGCATGACTGTCGCCGACAACATCGCCTTCGGATTGAAGATTCGCGGCGTGAAGCGAAAATCGCGCGACGCCAAAGTTGAAGAATTGCTGGCGATGATCGGCATGGCCGATCATCGCGACAAATACCCTTCGCAGATTTCCGGCGGTCAGCAACAGCGCGTAGCCATCGCCCGTGCCCTGGCCTACAAACCTGAATTGCTGCTGTTCGACGAATCGTTCAGCGCGCTCGACCCGCAAACGCGCACCGGGCTGCGCCGCGAAATCCGCACGCTGTTGAAGGACCTGAAAATTCCCGCGCTGTTCATCACGCACGACCAGGAAGAAGCGATGGAACTCGGCGACCAGATCGCCATTTTGAACAAAGGCCGTTTGGAACAGATCGGCACTCCGCGCGAGGTATACGACAATCCGCAAACCGAATTCGCCGCCACTTTTCTGGGCGCGGCCAACGTCGTTGAAGTTTGCCGCAATGACGGCGTCGAATTGCTGGATTGCCGACAGTGCGAAGCTTTGCCGGCCAGTGATTGGAACTCGCCGGAGCGCGTCAAGATCATCTTTCGCCCCGAAGATGTCGTGCTCAGCAAAACTACCAGTTTGCCCGAAGCCGAAAAACATCTGGGGCACGGCGTAGTTGTGGACGTCAGTTTCACGGGCGCGATGGAAGTCGTTCGCGTCAAACTGCTCAGCCTGAATCAGTTTGGTTATCTGAACAGCGCCAATTGCCAGAATTTCGATCAACCCTGCGATCTGATTATCAAAGTGCTGCGAACCAAGTGGGACGCCCAGCGCATGCCGTTGAAAACATCTGACAAAGTCGGCGTCTGGCTGCGCGCGCACAAGATGCTGGAAAATTATGACCTCTAAAAAACGAACTGAAATTCACCTTGCCAACTCACCGCAGAGTCGCTGTGAGCGCAAAGAATGCGCAGAGAAATCAGCCAGAGTCTATCTGACGCCTCTGCGAAACCTCTGCGAAACTCTGCGCCTCTGCGGTAAAGAATGCTTCTGGCCTGTCTGTTTCCAAGCCATTCTTAAATTACAGGCGGGCTTATTTCTTGTCTTGTTATTTGGCGTCGCTCAAGCTCAGAGCATTTCCGAACCGCCGAAAGAAACCGGCAAATTTCGCCAGGCTGATCTGGTGGAACTCATCAAACTCGACCCGACAATCAAACTCGACATTCGTTACGCCAGGAGCGACAACTTTCTGGGCAAACCCGTCTACACCGAAGCTCGCGCGTTTTTGCAGCGCCCCGCAGCCGAAGCCCTGGCCCGCATCAATCAACGATTGAGAAAAAAAGGCTACGGACTGCTGGTGTTCGACGGTTATCGTCCGTGGGCTGTGACCAAACTTTTCTGGGATTCGACGCCGGACGACAAGAAGAAATTTGTCGCCAACCCCGCGCAAGGTTCCCGCCACAATCGCGGCTGCGCAGTGGATTTGTCGCTCTTCGATCTGAAAACCGGCCACGAAGTGCAAATGCCCAGTGGTTACGATGAAATGACCGACCGCGCTTATCCGAATTACAAAGGCGGAACCGCCGAACAACGCCGTTTGCGCGACCTGCTGCGCACCGAAATGGAAGCCGACGGTTTCAAGGTGTTCGACATTGAATGGTGGCACTTCGATTTCAACAACTGGCGCGAGTATCCGATCCTCAACATTCCTTTCGACCAGATCAAACCGCCCGGCAAAAAGAATTGAATTTGGATCGCGGCGGTTCGACGCCGCTTTTCTTTCATCAACACAACTTCCGGCTCCGTTAATTTTTCATTGACGAACGGAAAGCTGCGACAAGTCGCAGCGCTCCAAATTGGCGTTTTTCGCTTTGAGGCGGTTACAATTCGGCTATGAGCAAACCAAATAATCTGGAACTGAATTACACGATTTTTTGCGAAGACATTCGCGTCGAAGCTTCGGGCAGTCTGAGTTTGATGGGGCTGTTTCATCAAATCGTCGTGCCGCAATTGCCCGTCGGATTGATCAAATTCGCAGTTCTGAATCATTGGCAGGGCGAAGGCCAGTTTGAAACCAAAGTCCGCATACTGTCGCCTGACCGCGAAGCCATTGTCGTTTCGCAACCCAACGCATTTGAAATCGCGCCGAACGGCTATTCCGACAATGTCAGCGTTTTCATCAATACCACGTTTCAACAACCCGGCGATTACATCGTGCAAACGCTGATTAACAATTCTCTGTTTGCCGAAAAGATTCTGCCGGTCTTTCTAGCCAACCAGCAACCGGCAATCACCGAAAGCGAACACGTAAATTGAAACTGAAATCAACCCACGAAGCACACGAAGGCTCACGAAGAAATCAATCCCCTTCGTGCTTCTTCGTGTTCTTCGTGGATAAATAAAAAGAAGAAAAAAAATGGCTGAACAAAACTCACTCGACCAACTTTCGATCAATACCATCCGCACGCTGGCAATGGACGGCGTGCAAAAAGCGAACTCCGGCCATCCGGGAATGCCTATGGGAATGGCTCCGTCGGCGTATGTGCTGTGGACTCGCGTCATGCGCCACAATCCGAAAAATCCCAAGTGGGCAAACCGCGACCGGTTTGTGCTGTCTGCCGGACACGGTTCGATGCTGCTCTACAGTTTGCTGCATCTGACCGGTTACGAAGAATTCACGCTCGACCAACTGAAAAGCTTTCGTCAATGGGGCAGCCTGACTCCCGGCCATCCCGAATCGGAATTGTCTGCCGCGATTGAAACGACAACTGGCCCGTTGGGACAAGGTTTCGCCAACGGCGTAGGCATGGCCATCGGCGCGGAATATCTGTCAGCCTGCTTCAACCGCCCTGGCCACGATCTTTTCGATTACCACATTTACGCCATCGTCTCGGACGGCGATTTGATGGAAGGCGTCGCCAGCGAAGCCGCCTCGATGGCCGGACACATGAAACTTGGCCGATTGATTTATCTGTACGACGACAACTCCATTTCGATTGATGGCAGCACGTCGCTGGCCTTTACCGAAGACCGCGCCAAACGTTTTGAAGCTTACGGCTGGCACGTGCAAACCGTCGCCGACGGCAACGACATTGCTGCCATCGAAACCGCCGTCAATGCTGCCAAAGCCGATCCGCGACCTTCGATCATTTGCGTCAAAGCTGTCATCGGATACGGCAGCCCGAACAAAGCCGGAACCAGCAAAGCGCACGGCGAACCGCTTGGCGCGGACGAAATCAAATTGACCAAACAGAATCTGGGCTGGCCATCTGAAGAACCGTTTTTCATTCCCGAAGAAGCGTTGAAAAACTTCCGCCAGTGCATCGAACGTGGTGCGCAGCAGGAAACCGAATGGCAAACCAAATTCGCCGCGTATGAAAAAGCCCACGCCGACAAAGCCCAGGAATGGCGCGAATGGGCGAGCGGCAAATTGCCCGACGGTTGGCAAACCAAACTGCCTGTATTTCCGGCGGGCACGGCGATGGCGACGCGCGAAGCGTCTGGCAAAACGCTCAACGCGATTGCCGCCAGCTTGCCGATGCTGATTGGCGGTTCGGCGGATTTGGCTCCGTCAAACAACACTATGCTGGCCGGGTATCCGGCGTTTTCCGCCGAACACCGCGACGGGCGCAACTTCCATTTCGGAGTCCGCGAACACGCAATGGGTTCGGTAATGAACGGCATTGCGTTGACTCGTCCGCTGATTCCGTACGGCGGCACGTTCATGGTCTTTTACGATTACATGCGTCCACCCGTGCGATTGGCTGCGATGATGGGCATCGGCACGATTTACGTCTACACCCACGACAGCATTGGGCTTGGCGAAGACGGCCCGACGCATCAACCGATTGAACAATTGGCCGGATTGCGTTCGGTTCCGAACCTGACGTTGATTCGCCCGGCGGACGCCAACGAAACCGCCGTCGCCTGGCGCGTCGCCATCGAACATCGCCACGGTCCCACCGCGCTGGCGCTGACTCGGCAAAAGTTGCCGACTTATGACCGCACGAAATTTGGCTCTGCCGAAGGCGTCGCGCAAGGCGCTTACGTGTTGAGCGAATCTCCGACCGGCAACGTAGACGTGATTCTGATCGGAACCGGCTCCGAAGTTTCCGTTGCGGTGGACGCCCAAGCCAAACTTGCCGAAGCAGGCATCGGCGCTCGTGTGGTGAGCATGCCCAGTACGCAGTTATTCGACAAACAGCCGCTGGATTATCAGGAAAGTGTTTTGCCGCCCGCCATCAAAGCCCGCGTCGCCGTCGAAGCAGGCATTTCCATGGGCTGGCAAAAATACGTTGGCGACGCCGGCCAAGTCGTCTCGCTGGATCATTACGGCGCTTCCGCCCCGTACCAGATTTTGATGGAAAAATTCGGCTTCACGGCTGAGAACGTGGCGGCGTGTGCCAAGGCGGTGTTAGGAAAATAGCGTTTCAAGCTGGCTGCTGACTTGTGGCTATTCTCGCCGCGCAGATTCCCAGAAAGGAAATCAGACTTATGAACACTCAATTTTCAGAAATTTTGCAATTGAGCGTCGCTGAGCGGATTCAACTGGTAGAAGACATTTGGGATAGCGTAGCCGCTTTCCCAGATGAAGTCCCGCTGACAGAAAGACAAAAGAAAGAACTTGACTGTCGCTTGCAGTCTTATGCCCAAAATCCCCAAGAAGGGATTCTCTGGGAAGAATTGAAAGCTCAATTAAGTCAGTCATGAATCGAAAGATCACCATCAGGCCAGAAGCCGCCCGCGAAGTAGAGGAAGCTTTTGATTGGTATGAATTGCAATCGGAAGGCTTAGGGATGGAGTTTCTTCGTGCGGCAGACGCCTGTTTATCGGCAATCAGAAGAAATCCGTTTGCCTATCCAATGGTCTACGAACAAACGCGGCGCGCTTTGCTGAAAAGATTTCCGTACATGCTGATTTACGTCGTAGCGGATGATTCGATTGTTGTGCTGGCCTGCTTTCACGCAAAACGCGACCCGGTAGACTGGCTCCGGCGAGTTGAACCTTGATTTCCCTGTCACAGAAACTATCTCAGGTGCTGATGGAGAAATTCGGCTTCACGGAGGACAACGTGCTGGCGAGCGCGAAAACAGTGCTAAGAAAGTAGTTTAGGCTGATGTTTGTTACCTGCACAATCTTATCAATTATGAAAAACATAAAGACAGCTTCTAGCAAAAAGAGTAATCATCAAGTTGCAAGCGAAGGAAGAAGCCTTGTTGAATCTGAGCTGAGAAAACGTGGTGTACGCTCAATAACGCTTGAAGGAACTAGGAAGATATATTTGCAAGCATCAAATTTAAACAGTAGCCGCACCGTACATATCCGAGTGAAAACAAAACGTAAAGGGAATTGGCATTCAAAAATTGACGAAGCCGAGGCAATCGAAGCTCCACAAAATCCGCAAGATGTAAGACAATTTTGGGTTTTCGTGAATTTAGGGGATGTGCCGGGTTTTTGGGTTATACCAAATTGGTGGATTCGGAATGATATTTACGAAGCACACCAAGCATATCTCAACAGGTACGGAGGAAGACGCGCTAAAACACAAGAGTCTAATCATCATTCAATTGATGAAAATAGACTGGAGCAGTGGAAGGGCAAGTGGGAAATCCTAGGAATTTTTGACTGAATCATCCCTACTGTCCCTTTTCAACAAGTCAGCAACTTGAAATCCTGAACGCCAGCAAGTTTCTACGGGACGCGGCGTTGAAATTTGTTTAGACCAAAGACGCTTGGAGTGCTGGACATAACCCTTGGGAGGTAAATTTATGATTGCAGTAGCTGAAGCTCATTACATCACCGCCGATGAAAACATTCTTGGCGGCGAACCAATTATCAAAGGAACGCGAACCCCGGTTCGGGCGATTGTCGAAATTTGGCGGCTCGGTGTGCCAGTGGAAGAGATTCCGAAACGATTGCCGCATCTGACTTTGGGGCAAGTGTTCGGCGCGCTCAGCTATTACAGCGACAATCAGGACGAGATCAACGAATACATTCGCCGTAACAGAGTGCCGGACGAACTGATTGACCCATTGGTGCAGAACTTATGAGCAGTCTTTTCATTGAGTTGTATCTTGACGAAGACGTTGATGTGCTGGTTGCCGACCTGATTCGTGCTCGCGGTTTCAAAGCCATGACGACTCAGGAAGCCGGTCGCAAGAGGAAAGATGACGATGAGCAGTTGGCCTTTGCCGCCAGCCAGCAGTTGACGTTGCTGACGCATAATTGCGTTGATTTCGAAGTCAGGGCGCAAGGTTATTTTGCTGCTAGTAAAACTCACAATGGAATCATCATCGCTGCTCGTCGTGACCCATACGAAATCGCTCGAAGACTGCTGGCCATCCTCAACAATGTCACTGCCGATGAGATGGAAAACCAAATTCGATACATCTAGAAATAATGAAAAAGTCGGCTACGAAAATTCAATACTTCGAGCAGGAAGACGTGCTCCATTTGGCAATTACTGAAGAGCCGGAGACCAGAAGCCTGGAACTCAGTCCCGACATCACCGTCGAGTTGAACGACAAGGACGAAATGATCGGAGTTGAAATCCTGAATGCCAGCAAGTTTCTTCGGGATGCTGTGCTGGAATCCATTCAGGCAAAGACGCTTCGGATGTTGGAAGCAGAGGCAGCGTAAACTTTGAATGGTCGGAGGTGATCAACACAATGCCGAGAAGTCATAGAGAAGGACACCGAACCGAACGGATTGGATGGTTGCGCGCGGCGGTGTTGGGCGCGAACGATGGAATCGTTTCGACGGCAAGTCTGGTTGTCGGAATTGCGGCTTCGCACGCGACGCGGAGCGCCGTGTTGGTGGCCGGAGTTGCGGGGTTGGTTGCGGGGGCGATGTCCATGGCTGCGGGCGAATATGTTTCCGTCAGTTCGCAATCCGACACCGAAGAGGCGGACCTCAATCGGGAGCGGAAAGAACTGGCTACGGACAAAGGATTTGAGCAGGACGAACTTGCTTCCATCTATGTTGGTCGCGGCCTGGAGCCGGATTTGGCACAGCAAGTGGCCGCGCAATTGATGGCACATGACGCATTGGCGGCACACGCGCGGGATGAACTTGGTATCTCAGAAACTTTAAGCGCACGACCCGTGCAGGCTGCGTTTTCTTCCGCCGGTTCGTTTGCGATCGGTGCGGCGCTCCCTCTGCTGACGGTTTTTCTGGTCCCGGAATCGAAATTGGTGATTGCTGTTTCCGGGCTGTCACTGATTTTTCTGGCGGCGTTGGGCGTTCTGGCTGCACGAGCAGGAGGCGCGCCAGTTCTGAAATCCACGGTTCGCGTCACGTTCTGGGGAGCGCTGGCGATGGCATTGACTGCCGGAGTTGGATATCTTTTCGGGACAGCGGTATAAAATGCCGAACTGGTAGAACCGCCAGGAGGTGATGGTCTATGTATTGTTCATCTTGCGGAACGGCATTGGAAAGCCGAATGAAGTATTGCAAACGCTGCGGCGTGCAAGTGCTCACCAACAGGAAAGCCGATGATGCGGAAAAGGCTGAAGAGGTTCAGGCGAAAAAGCGGATGGATGAGTATCTGGACGGGATATTCTGGATAACGGTGTTCGGCCTCGGATTTATACTCGGTGGAATGGTGATATTGAGGAAGTTCGGCCTTGGCGACTGGCTGCTAATTTCCTATTTGATCCTCAGCTCGACGGCGTTCCTGATCAACCTGGCGCTTAACCTGTGGCAGATTTATTTGATGACCAGAAAGCCTGGGCAGGCAAAAGTGCCGCAGCAGTTGGAAGTGCCCGACACCAACGAACTCGCGCCGGCATCGGCGCAACCGGTTCTTGAACCTGTGTTGAGCGTCACGGAAAACACCACGCATCGGTTGGAACCTGTATCCCAGGAAAAGGCGGCAGGATGAAGTCTGTTGCCAGAAAGTCTGAAAATGTCTGAAAAAGCTGTAGCTGCCCGGCGATTGCTCAACCATCAAAATCTTGGCGTTCTCGCCACTCAATCGGTGGATGTCGAAGGATACCCGTTCGGCTCCATCGCGCCGTATGTTCTGGATTACGAAGGCCAGCCGGTGATGCTGATCAGCGAAATTGCCCAGCACACGCGCAACATCAAACAAAACAACAAAGTCTCGTTGACGGTGTTTGATCGGTACGCCGATGACGCTCAAGCCGCTGGTCGTCTGACCTGGATTGGAGATGCCGAGCCGGTCAATTCGGCGGACACGGAAATTCGCCGCCGATATTTGCGCTATTTTCCTGCCTCAGAATCGTATTTCGACACGCACGACTTTTCGTTTTACTGCATTCATTTGCAAAGGGCCCGTTTCATCGGCGGCTTCGGGCAAATCTTCTGGGTCGAGGCCGATGAGATGCGGCTCCCCAATCCTTTTCGGCAAGCTGAAACCGGCATCGTCAAGCACATGAACGACGATCACGAGAAAGCTCTGCGCCATTACTGCTCGGCGTTGAAAGGGATTGAAGTTCAAACCGTGGCAATGACCGGAATTGACGGCGAAGGTTTCGACCTGCTGGCCGATGGCCGGAAACTGCGAATAGATTTCGATTCGCCAATCAGCACAGTTGAAGAAGCTCGCGCGACTTTGGCGAAGTTGGCCAGATCGTGACAGCGCAAAAGCTTCAAGCACACAAGGAGAAATTCCGATGAAAACCCAAATGAAACGTAGCTTGTTGATGGTGGCGATAATCGCCGGGCTTTCGCTGGTGATGTGGCGTTCGGCTCACACGGCTGCGGCGGAAACCAGGTTCGAGATTTCGTTTCCGGCTTCGCTCAATGGCGAACCGATCACCGGGCGCGTCTTCGTCATGATCTCGAAAAACAATCGCATCGAGCCTCGATTGCAGGCCGGGTCATACAACGCCTCGGTGCCGTTTTACGGCGCGGATGTGAATGCGCTGAAGCCGGGTGAACATGCCGTGATTGACGCTTCGGTGTTGGGTTATCCGGTGGATAGTTTGAGCAAGCTGCCAGCGGGCGAGTATTACGTGCAGGCGCTGTTGAACGTTTACACGCAAGTTCATCGCAAAGACGGTCACAAAATCTGGGTGCATTGGGATCAGTGGGAAGGGCAACAATGGAATCGTTCTCCGGGCAATTTGGTCAGCGAGGTGCAGCAAATCCGGCTCGATCCTGCCGCTGGGTTCAACATCAAACTCAGTTTGACCAAAAAGCTGCCGCCGGTTGTCATCCCGCCCGACACCGAATGGGTCAAGCGCGTCAAAATTCAGAGCAAGATGCTCAGCGAGTTTTGGGGACGTCCGGTGTATCTGGGCGCGACGCTGCTGCTGCCCAAAGGCTTCGATCAAAATCCGAATCAGAAATATCCGGCGATTTACATTCAAGGGCATTTCGGACTAAACGCGCCATTCGGCTTTACGACTCAGCAAGCTCCGCCCGAAACCGAAGCGCAACGCAAAGCTCGACTGGCTCGCACTGCGCGCGAACCTGGGGCGGAGTTTTCCAAAGCCTGGATGTCCGATGACTTTCCGCGAATGGTCGCCATCACCTTTCAACATCCGACGCCGTTTTATGACGATTCGTACGCGGTGAATTCGGCGAACAACGGGCCTTATGGCGACGCGCTGACGCAGGAATTGATTCCCTACCTGGAAGAACAATTCCGCCTGATCGCCAAACCCGAAGCGCGCGTTCTGACCGGAGGTTCGACCGGCGGTTGGGAGTCGTTGGCGCTGCAAATTCTGCATCCGAAGTTTTTCAACGGCGTGTGGTCGCTGTACCCAGACCCTGTGGATTTTCGCTATTACCAGATGTCGAACGTGTATGTGGACGACAACGCCTTTGAAATTCCCAGTGGCGATTGGGCTAAGCTGATTCGTCCATTGTCTCGAAACGCCGACGGACAAGTGACGCTGACGATGCGCGAAATGTGCCAGTTGGAAGCCGTGCTGGGCAACAACAATCGTTCGGGGCAACAGATTGCCGCTTGGGATGCGGCGTATGGACCGGTCGGCAAAGACGGTTATCCCCGTCCGATCTGGGATCGGCTGACCGGCAAGATTGATCGTGAAGTCGCGCTCTACATGCGCGACAACGGTTATGACCTGCGCTACAACCTGGAAAAGAACTGGTCGAAGATCGGCAACGATCTGGTCGGCAAAATTCATGTCTACTGCGGAGACATGGATAACTACTATCTGAATCTGGCGGTTTATCATCTGGAAGATTTTTTGAAGGCTGCCGACAATCCAAAAGCTGAAGCCGTGTTTGAATACGGTCGCCCGATGAAACCGCACGGATGGCAACCGTTCACAAACGCAGAGTTGGTCAGAATGATGGCGGCGCGCATCAACAAAACTTCAAGCGGTTTGGTAGTCATGAAATAAGAACTGGCAGAGTCAGGAGGTTTTATGAGTTGGGAAGATGAAGAAGACAAGACCATTTACAAAGTGGTTGTGAACCACGAAGAGCAATACTCCATCTGGCCGGATCACCGAGAGTTGCCGTTGGGCTGGACTTATGCTGGAAAAACAGGGACCAAAGCCGAATGTCTGGATTACATCAAAGAGGTCTGGACGGATATGCGGCCTTTGAGTCTGCGAAAAAAGATGGAAGAAGAAGAGCGGAAGCGTCAACAGGGCGGTTAGCAATGACTCTGCCTGGATTTGAAGAATTTCGCGTCGTCGAATTTTCGACGCACAAACAAAAAGCCTTGTGCGCCACTCGGAGTTACGCGGCGGGCGAAGCGATCTATCCTTTCGATTACTGGTCGCAGGAAGTGATGCCGATGCACCTGACCAATCATTCCTGCGATCCGAATGGACGTTTTGACGAATCCGGGATGTTGGTTGCCGTGCGAGCCATCGCTGCCGAAGAAGAAATCACGTTCGATTATCTGGCACATCCGCTGCCGGCTTCGCCATGGAATTTTGAATGCCTGTGCGGCGCGGGCAATTGTCGAGGCTGGATCAAAGCCGCAGATACCCAACCAGGAGAATTTTGATGGCTGACAAAATAGATCAAGCAACGCAAACGATGATTCAGAACTTGAAGGAAAAAACCGGCAAGTCACTGGATGAATGGGTCAAGATCGCCAAAAGCTCCAAGTTGGAAAAGCATGGCGAAATCGTCAAGCTTCTGAAGACGGATCACGGGCTTGGGCACGGATACGCCAACCTGATCGCCCATACGCTTAAAGGCCAAAGCGAAGAAGGAAAGGCCGCAGCAGACGATCCAATAGCCGCGCAATACGCAGGCGAAAAAGCGGGCTTGAAACCGATTTATGATGAGTTGGTGAAAGCCGTCGGCAAGTTCGGCAACGATGTCGAAATTTCTCCGAAGAAAACCTACGTCAGTTTGCGGCGCAACAAACAGTTCGCGTTGATTCAGCCGACAACGAAAACGCGCTTGGATGTAGGCATCAATCTGAAAGGCGTCGCTCCGGCGGGCAAGCTGGAAGCTTCGGGCAGTTTCAATGCCATGGTCAGTCATCGCGTCCGCGTCGAAACGGTCAAGGATGTGAATAAAGAATTGATCGGCTGGCTGAAACAGGCTTACGAAGAGGCGTAATCGGAAAACAGAAATGGGCAGAAGACCTCAGAGGTTTCTGCCCATTTTTGCCAATAAGTCGCAAATCGAATTATTCCATTACTTCATCCACCAACCCGTCTTTTTCATCCACCAACCCGTCTTTTTCCTTAAACCGCTTCAGCTTCATATTCAGCGTTTGCACGCGCAATCCCAGCAAGGCCGAAGCTTTGGTTTGGTTGTTGCTGGTTTGGCGAAGAGCGGTTTCGATCAGATTGCGTTCGAAATCGTCAACCATTTGCGGCAGGTCAATACCTGTGGTCGGAATGGATTTCAACGCGGCGTATCGAACTCGTGAGGGCAACAGGGATTCTTCGATTTGTTGAGGTTTGGTGTTGTTGACTGCGCTTTCCAGAGCAGCTTCCAGTTCGTCAATGTTCCCTTCCCATGAATAATCGGCCAGCATTTTCATCGCGCCACTGGTGATTTCGTGCTGGCCTTTGCCCAGTCGTTTGACGATTCGTGCGAGCAGGAAATTTGCCAGATAAGGAATGTCTTCGCTGCGGTCGCGCAGAGGTTTGATGGCAAAGCCAGCGGGTTTTAACAATTCGACCAACCCAAACCCGATTCTATTTTCGGCTTTAATGTCGTTCGGATTGTATTCAGTGGCAAAGATCAAACGCGGCCCGCCTTTGTGCCCCATCAGGCTGCCGGAATTTCGATTCCCTGAAAATCCTCGCCAACGTTGTTCTTCGATATAAGCGGCGAAACGTTGTTGCAAAATCGCCGGCAAGCGGGTCAATTCATTGATGTAAATCGTGCCTTCGTGGCAAGTTTCCATCATGCCGCGCGGGCCGAACAACAACGAATGCAGCGCATCGCTGTCCAGACTGTGCGCGTTGACGGCGAAAAACGGCTGCGCCCAATTTTCGCTGGCCTGATGCAACATTCGCGCAACCTGTTCCTGCCGCAACCCTCTTTCGGCAATCAGCAACGTCGCCTTTTCCGGGTTTTGCTGTGAGGCTTGAACGCTGATGAACTGCTTAAGATCGGTGACATTCGTGCTGACGCCGATGAAACATTCATACTGATCCAACGAATAAGTCCGCTGCGCTCCGACCAGTGTCAATGCCGGGCGCGGTTTCAAAGACAGAGAGCCATTAGTTCTGCCCAAAGCTTCGGAAATCATATTGTTCCTCCCTCGACTTCTGCTTGTTGATGATTCGTCGCTCAACTCGATTTTTAACTACCAAAATTTTAGTACTTGGTGGATGAGCGAATCGTTGAAAACTTCATTCGGAAAACCCAAGACAAAAATTATGCCGCAAGTTGGTGTTCGGCTAACTTCATTTCAATCGTGGAGTTGATCAAGAACCGCTGATCCAGGTGCGGTAATGCTGTGTCCGATTTCGGACTTTATGAGTTTCAAAATCGAACTTCAAGAGGTTCGACACAGGCTAGTTACGAGAAGGCAGGCTGAAAGTTCCTGAGAAAAAAGAGTTTCCAGTTTCCGGCTCCCGGCTTCCATCACTTCAACATTCAGCAACATGCCAATTGAAGAACGCTGGAAACCGGGAACCGTAAACTGGAAATCGAGAGGTTAATTTCTGTGCAATTTCACTCCGCCATTGACGCCGGAAACTTTGATCGGAGCGCCTCCGCCATTCAGTTTGCCGGTCAATTGTCCTCGTCGAACCTCGCCAATGATCGAAATCGGCAGATCGGAATCCACGCCGCCATTGGTGCCACGCACGTCAATGTCGGCATTGGTTTCAGCGGGCAAGCCAATTTCTACCCCGCCATTGATGCCGCTGATTTTCAATCCGCCTTCGCCGAATCGCATCATCGAAACTGAAACTCCGCCATTGATTCCGCTCAGTTCGGCAATGGTTCCGGCCTGTTCGACTTTGACACGACCATTAACGCCACTGACGCCGACTTCACCAGTCAACGCTCCGACCGTGACTGCGCCATTGATGCCGGAAACTTTCAAATTGCTGGAACGCGGCAAGCGTACATTCACTTCGTGTCGAACCCAGCCGCTTTCCCTGCCCCATTTGCCGCCTTCCTTGTCGTTTTCGGTTCTGATGACCAGCGTGTTGCCGGTGTGTTCGATCAAAACAGGTTTGCGTTCCATAGCTTCCTGGCTGGACGCGCGAACCTGAATGTTGATTTCTGCCCTTTCGCTGTCCCAAGTTTCCACAGTCGCTTTGCCATTGAATCCGGCAATGCGAACGTTCGATCCGGGTGAAAGCGTGACCGTTTTGTTGATCTGATCGCTCACGTCGCTGGCGTCCGCCGAATGAACCGAACCGACATCGTGGCGATGTTCCGTCAGGCGCTTTATGGCTTGGGGCGATTCCACAAACGTCAGGCCAAAGGCCAGCAGAACCAAACATGCAAATAACAATTTCATCTCGTTCTCCTTTTGGGGTTGGTTGATTTTATTGCGCGCTTTTTCTGATGCGCACGCTGCCATTGAAACTCTTGACGCGAATGTCCGCGCCGCCTTTGCCGACGCTGCCGGTCAGCGACATCCCGCCCGTGCTGCGCGTCAATTGCAGGGGAAATTCCGTGTTCAACGCGCCGTTGTGCGTTTGTGCCGAAAGATAAAAATTGCTGTCGGGCGACAATGTCAGCACGACTTCTCCATTGAAACTTTCCAGTTCATAAATGCCGCCCTGATGAATTTTTCCAGTGAATTGCACATTGCCGGAAGTGGATTTGGCGACGACTTCGCGGCTGTCCAGATTGGTCAGAACCACGTCATCGCTGGTCGAACTGGCTTCGACGCGGCCTTTCGTATCGCTGACGTTAATCGAGCCGCTGACCGCTGTCGCTTTGACGCCTCCAGAGATATTGCGCAAATTAACGTTTCCGCTGATGGCTGTAATCGTCGCTCGCCCGCTCACATTCGATACAGTGACATCGTCCGACATGCTGGAGGCTTGAACGTCTCCGCCGACATCGTTGACGATGACCAAACCGCTGTTGGAGCGAACAATCGCCCGCCCAGCGATTTTTTCCAGTTTGATGTCGCCGGAACTGACGGTCGCATTGACGTCATCGCGCGCATTCGTCACGCGAATCGAACCGCTGGAAGCATTGGCAAACACCCGCGAGTTCGCTTCGTTAATCGTCACCGTTCCGCTGGTGGCGTTGGCGCGCAATTCGCCGCCTATGCGCGCCGCCGTCACGTTGCCGCTGGTGGAATTCAAATTGGCGGTGTCTGTAACGTCCTGCGCTGTTATGTTGCCGCTGGTGGCGCGAACCACTACTCGTTCAATCGGTCCGGTGATGGTCACGTCGCCGCTGGTTGAATTGGCCGGATTGACCGAAGCCGAACGCGGCATTTTGATATCGAAATCCACCGAAACGCCGCCGCCTCGCCAATTGAACCCGCTCGGATAAATCACACGAATTTCGATGCGTTCCGGTTGAGCAATCGCTTCAATCCTGACTTTGGCGAAATCGGCTTCGTTGCGACCGCGTTTGACGGCATCCACACGAACGCGGGCTTCATTCCAACTGGTAATGCGAATCGCGCCGCTGGTGTTGTAAACCGCCACCGATCCTTTTTCCGCCAGATCGTAGGTCTGGTGAAATTCCCTGTCCTGCCCATTGACGATTTGCGCGCCGAACAGAATCAAGGCCAACACCAGCCACACTGTTTTTATCCCCTCTCGAATTTTCATCGTTATCTCACTGTTCACCTTTTCTATCGGTCGAATCTTTGCCGCAACAGTTCGTTACTGCATTGCGATCACCTGCATCAATTCGACTTTTCTTGCATACGCCGCCAGCAAAAACTGCCGCGCGGCCAGATCATCCGGCTGCTCGTTCAACGCGCGTCTGCTTTGCACAATCGAACTGTCAATCAATGCCAGACTGCTTTCGTATTTCTTGAACGCTTCGGGCGAAAAATTATCCCGGCGTTTGGCAATTGCGCGTTGCAGCAACTTTATTGTGCTTTGATATTCGCGCTCAGTTTTGGCCAGTTGCTGAGCCAGCGCTTCGCTTTCGCTCAATTGACGAATCTGCGCCGGTTGACGCGGAGTCTGAGGTTTCGGCCTCACCGGTTCGGCATTGGCCAATTCATTTCTCGGCGCTGGCGCAACTTCCGGCGCAATGGGTTGCGGCGCCGAGGTCGGAGTCGGCATAGCTTCAGCAACCCGATTTCCGTCGTCGCGTCGCATCAACCACATGGTTGCAATCACCGAAACCGCAACCAACACCAGCGCAAAGGCGATTTGCCTCGCCAGCGAAGGAAACGCCAACCCCGCAACCATCGCTCGCCACCAACTGGCTTTTTCTTCCTGCACCGAACGAATCCGTTCCGCAGCAATCTGCGCGCGAATCGCTTCCCAGCTTTCGGCAGTCGGCTCAATCGCCGTTTGTTCGTAAAATTGGGCGAACAGCGCGTTCTCGTTTTCCAGTCGAACGCTTTCAGCGGCGCAAGCCTGACAAGTCGCCAGATGCTGGCGCACTTCGGCAGCCGCACGCTCGGTCAATTCGCCGTACAGAAAATCTTCCAATTCCAGTTGGCAACGTTCACAATTCATAACTTCACTCTTCACTGACCGGCCAGATAAGGCTCGATTCGTTTTCGCATCTCTGCGCGAGCGCGATGCAGATCGGTTTTCAATTTGCCAATCGAATGGCCGGTAATTGAACTGATCTCTTCGTAACTCTTTTCGTGAAAAATCTTCAGACTGAACACGATTCGTTTGTCGTCGTCCAATTCCGCCAACGCCCGATGAATCGTTTCGGTCAATTCCCTGTCCAGCATGCTTCCTTCCGGCAACACAAATCCCGATTCCAGTTTCAAACTTTCCGGTTCGTCCAAACCGACTCGCTTTTCGTTGCGCCGAGCCTGTCTGACAGATTCGCGCACCACGTTGCGCGCAATTCCAAACAACCAGGTAGAAAGCCTCAGATCGTCTTTCAATCCACCCAGATTTCGATAGGCGCGAACAAAAGTTTCCTGAGCCAGTTCTTCGGCAAGTTCCCGGTTTTGGACGTGATGGTTGATAAAGCTGAGAACCGGTCGGCCATAACGATTGAAGATCAGATGAAAAGCCTCTTCATCGCCGCTTTTCGCGCGCGCCACCACGCCCGGAGCTATTTCCGAAAACGTCATCTTCTCCCTTCGCTCTCTTCTCTCTGCCGCAGAATTCAAACTGTCACGCAGGCTCTCATTCACACTGCTCATAAATTCTCGTCTTACCGGTCATTTCTGTTTCGTCCAGTAAGTGCAGCGACACGCCCGAAGGTTTCAGCTTGCCCGAAAAAACTTGTGGCGATGATAGAAAGCCGCGCCAACCTCGCTCTGGCGAATTATGCCGCAAGGTGTGTTATAAGTCCGCCGCTATGAGTAAGAAACGCTTTTTGGTTACCGGCGGAGCAGGCTTTATCGGCTCGCATTTGGTGGATCGGCTGCTGGCGCAAAACCCTGCGCGGGTCACCGTCGTGGACAATTTCGACGAATTTTACGACCAACACACCAAACGCTTTAACATCGAATCTCACCTTCGCCATCCGGCCTATCGGCTGATCGAAACCGACATCCGTAATTTCAATTCGCTCCGGCAGGTTTTTTCCGAAGAACATTTCGACGTCATCATTCATCTGGCCGCCAAAGCCGGTGTCAGACCTTCGCTGCTTGACCCGCGCGGGTACGAAGAAGTGAACATCGCCGGAACCGTCAACCTGTTGGATCTGGCGCAAAAAAACGGCATCAGGAAATTCGTCTTCGGTTCGTCGAGTTCGGTTTACGGCCCGACGGCGATTCCACCGTTCAAGGAAGACGCGCCGCTCGTGCCGATTTCGCCTTACGCGGCGACCAAAGCCGCTGGCGAATTGCTCTGCCACACGTTCAGTCATCTGCACGACATCAACATCACCTGTTTGCGCTTTTTCACCGTCTACGGCCCACGGCAACGCCCTGACCTGGCGATTCACAAATTCGCGCGGCTGATTGCCAGCGGACGCCCGATTCCTGTCTATGGCGACGGCCTGGCCGAACGCGACTTCACGTACATTGACGACATTCTGCAAGGCGTTCTGGCAGCCATTGAGTACGAAGCCACGCCTTTTGAGATCATCAACCTGGGCGAATCGGCGACCGTCACCGTCCATCAAATGATCGAGTTGTTGGAACAAGCGCTCGGCCAAAAAGCTGTCATTGATCGTCAACCGGCTCAGGCGGGCGATATGCCAAGAACTCATGCCGACATCAGCAAAGCGGCTCGGTTATTGGGTTACAAACCGACCACGCCGGTCGAAGCCGGGCTGAAAAAATTCGCCGACTGGTTCAAACGCGGCGCAAAAAGTTAAAATCGCCGCGACTGATTAAGGAGGCTGACGATGGCAACTCCCAAAGCAAAACTTGACCGGCGGCTTCGCACTGTTGCTGAGTACCTGGAATTTGAACGCCAGGCTGAAGAACGCCACGAGTTTGTAGATGGCGTTATTCACGCGATGGCTGGCGAAAGTCCTCGCCATAGTTCGATCAACGCCAATCTGATTATCGAGGTTGGCACACGAGTCAAAGGCACATCATGTCGAGTGTTTTCTCCGAACATGAAAGTACGGAGCGGCGAGCAAATCATTGCCAATTCCATCAAAGGTTTTTTTTCGTATCCCGATCTGACTGTTGTCTGCGGCGAACCTCAATTGCACGACAAAGTCGGCGACGTGCTGGTCAATCCCAAAGTCATCTTTGAAATTCTCTCGCCTTCAACTGGTGATTTTGATCGAAGCGAAAAGTTTCGACGGCTGCGAACCTACAACGAATCACTGACCGATTACGTGCTGGTTTGGCAGACTCAACCCTTGATCGAACACTTCGATCGGCAAGCAACCGGCCAATGGCTGATGACCGAAGTCGCCGGATTGGAAAGCGAACTTCTTATCACTTCGATCAATTGCCGATTGAAGCTTTCGGAAATTTACGACCGCGTCGAGTTCGATCCACCGATTGATCTGGAATCGGAAGAAGCGCCAGAGCCTGACGAAAGCGATTCTTGACAGCCTGCGGAAGGCAAACCTAGAATCCCGGCTCGGTTCGACCGAAATTCAATCACGCCTTTTCAACGGAGAAAAATTTGTATAGCGAACAATTAATAGCGCCGACACCGGCTTCGACCGGAAAAACGATTGCGGCCTGTGTGGCCGGATTTGTTTTACCCGGATTGGGACATGTCGTGCTCGGCAAGTATGTGCGCGGCGCGCTTGTCGGTGCAGTCATCATCATCATGTTTGCGCTCGGTTTTGTGATGGAAGGCCATCTGTACAAACCCGAACCACAAGATTGGCTGACATGGTTTTTCAGCTTCCTGAATGTCGGCATCGGTCTGCCGTATTTCGTTTGCCTGGCCAACGACTGGGGCTTTCAAGTAACAGAGATTCAAGCGGCGAAAGTCACCTACGAATATGGCAACACATTTTTCTGTGTCGCGGGCGCGCTGAACATGCTGTCCGTGATGGATGCCTACGACATCGGCGTTGGGAGGAAGGCATGACGCATTTTCTGGCTCTGGTGTTGTTCAGCGTATTGGTTTCAGTTGCCTTTGCCGTGCTGTCCGCGGAACATCACACTACGCAGGAGCGCATCAAATACGGTTTGAAAGTGTTTGTTTATTTCGTCGGCGTAGGTTTTTTAATTGCATGGGTCTTGTATTTTCTTCCGCTGTAATTCAGGCGCAGATGTTTTTCCAACGGATTGCGGATTGAAGATTTGACTCGATCCACAATCCGTTTTTCGTTTTCGGAAGCTGTCATCGCCCAGTCCATACGGAGGGAGTTGTTATGGAAATGGATTCCACCAAACTGCTGATCCTCGGCGGCGCGCTGGTCTTGCTGGTGATTTTCTGGCTGGTCTGGAAATTCTTTTTCAGCATGGTCAAACATCTGATTATCATTGTGATTCTCGGTGGCGTCTTTGCCGGAGTGTATTGGTATCGCAGCCTTCCGCCGCCGAAGAATCCTGCCTTCGGCAAACACGCTTACCTGACTGAAAACGGAAAATACCTGGGCGTGGTCGAAGGCGAGGGCGAAGACCCGCGCCGTGGCGCTGTCTGGAACATACGGCTTCCGGGCGGTCATCCGTTGATGTACGGCAAATCCCGCGTGACGTTGAAAGATAAACGCGATCTGGCGTCAGAACCCAAATCGGAGCCGTCGCCTTCACCAACACCGCCCTCTGCCGCCAAAACCAAACCACCAGCAACCAAAAAGTAAACCGCAGGTTTCAGCGTCGGTTGAGAAGTTGGTCAAGCCAGTTTAGACTTCGCGCTTCGTTGATCGTCCCTGCTACTCAATGGAGATTCCTTATGGCTCAAACAGTGACCGCCCTAGCGCCAGATGAAGAGTTAATTAGCGAAGTAGAGGCTTATATGGAAACTTTGGTGACGGAGGATGATACGCCTGTGGACAACTGGTTTTCTGAACGTCAAAGGACTCTGCTCACTGAAACGCTGGACTCCTGGCATCCGGTTGATGAAACCAACGCGCCGAGAACATTTCTGGCTGCCTCAGATGTAGGCGTCTTCTGGATGTTGCGTCATCCGCCGCTGGTGCCGGATATGTTTTTGAGTCTGGACACAAAACTCGATATTGAAAAACCTGCTGACTGGTGGCGAAAAAAGAATCGCTCATACTTCGTCTGGGAACATGGCAAAGCCCCGGATGTGGTCGTTGAAATCGTCTCCAATCGGCAAGGCAATGAAACCGGAAGCAAATGGCGGGATTACGCCTCAATGGGCGTGGCCTATTACGTCGTCTTCGATCCGGGCCAACAGCTAGATGACGAAACTCTCCGAATCTTCAAATTGGACGGACGGCGCTATGTCAGATTTTTCGAGCGTTACTTTCCCGACATCGGACTTGGTTTGACACTGTGGGAAGGAAGTTACAAAAACAGCCCGGAGACCATCTGGCTCCGCTGGTGCGACGAACACGAAAATCTGCTTCCAACCGGCGTTGAACTGGCGACCCAGGCGCAAGCAGAAGCCGCTAAAGAATCAGAGCGGGCTGCAAAAGAATCAGAGCGGGCTGCAAAAGAATCAGAGCGGGCTGCAAAAGAATCAGAAAAGGCCAAGCTTCTCGCGGCAAAACTGCGTGAACTTGGCGTTGATCCCAATCAGATTTTGCAGCAATAACTGCTGCGAAGAATTTTATGCCGCTGCACGACACCGAAGCTTTTGTGCTTCGCACTTTTTCGCTCAAGGAAGCTGACAAAATTTGCGTCTTCTTCACCCGCGAAGCCGGAAAAGTTCGCGGCATTGCCCACGGAGCCAGAAAGCTCCGCAGTAGGTTTGGAGCCAGTCTGGAACCCTTCACCGAAGTAACGCTGACGTATTTTGCCAAAGAAAACCGGGAATTGGTTTCGATCTCTGCCTGCGAAATCATCCGTTCGCAGTTTGTCGCCGGAATCAGCAGCGAACGAATGGGAGTGATGCAGTATTGGGCGGAGTTGGTGGATTCGTTTCTGCTCGACCATGAACCGAACGACACGGCTTACCGACTGATCGCCACCACACTGGATGCCCTGCGCCGGGCGGAAACCGACAACCTGATGCCGTTGGCGCGGTATTACGAAATCTGCCGATACTTTGAAATCTGGATGCTGAAGCTGGCAGGATTCTTTCCTGACTGGCGAACTTGCGGAATTTGCGAAAAAGACCTGAACGGCGAACAGGCCGTTTATCTGACCAACGAAGGAATGCCGCAATGTCTGAGTTGTAGCGGGCAGCGCGGCGAAGAGATGCGTCCGGTGGTCTGGCACACCATTCAGGAAATTCTGACGCAATCCCCCTCAAAATTTTTGTCGCTGACCCGCGAGCCTGGTTTGCTCAATCAGGTCGGCAACATCGCTACACGATTGATCGCGCGTGCGTTGGAACGCGAGCCGAGATCGTATGAAGTTCTGAGCCGGTTGCGACCGGCTGAGCAGGCGCTTGTACCGTAGGCTCTGTCAGCCTGCGGAAGCTCCACGCTAAGCGCCCAATGGCCTACAAATAGGCTTTCAATAATATCTCCGCAGGCTAACAGCCTACGGTACATTTTTGAGGAGACAACAAACTGCAATGAGTACGAAATACGTTTACCTGTTTGCCGACGGCCAAACCGAAGGCACAGGCAAAATGAAAGATTTGCTTGGCGGCAAAGGCTCCGGCTTGGCCGAAATGACCAATGCGGGCATGCCCGTTCCGCCCGGTTTCACCATCACCACCGAAGCCTGCAATGCTTATTACACTTCAGGCGAACAATTCCCCGAAGGAATGTGGGATCAAGCGCTGGAAGCGCTGGCCAAAGTCGAAGCCGTCACCGGCAAAAAGTTCGGCGGCAGCGACAATCCGCTGCTGGTTTCAGTGCGTTCGGGCGCAAAGTTTTCGATGCCCGGAATGATGGACACAGTTTTGAATCTGGGATTGAACGACGAAACTCGCGTCGCCCTGGCTCGCATGACAAACAACGAACGCTTTTCGTGGGACGCTTATCGTCGCTTCATTCAACTGTTCGGCAAGATCGTGCTGGGCATTGATTCAGAAAAGTTCGAGCACGTGTTTGACGCTTACAAAAAACAGCTTGGCGTGAAAGGCGACACCGAAGTCGGCGAAGAAACGCTGGCCAAAGTCGTCGCCGATTACAAAGCCATCGTCAAAAAAGAAACCGGCAATCCATTCCCGACCGATCCGCTGGATCAGGTGAAACACGCCATCAAAGCGGTTTTCGCTTCGTGGAATGGCCGTCGCGCCAAAGATTATCGCCGCATCAACAAGATTGACGACAATCTGGGAACCGCCGTCAACGTACAGACGATGGTCTTCGGCAACATGGGCGAAGATTCCGGCACCGGCGTCGCTTTCACCCGCGACGTTGCGACCGGCGAAAAAGTCCTTTACGGCGAATACCTGCAAAACGCGCAAGGCGAAGACGTCGTCGCCGGAACCCGCACGCCGAAGAAAATTGCGCAGCTTCACGAAGAAATGCCTGAGATGTACAACCAGTTCGTCGAACTGGCCAACCGCCTGGAACGCCATTACAAAGACGTGCAGGACATGGAATTCACCATCGAACGCGGCAAGCTGTACATGCTGCAAACGCGCAACGCCAAACGCACCGGCGCTGCCGCCGTTCGCGTCGCCGTCGAAATGGTTGAAGAAGGCGTGATTGACAAGGCCACCGCCATTCAGCGCGTCGAACCGGCGCAGCTTGACCAGTTACTGCACCCGATGATTGATCCCAAAGCCAGTCTGAACGTGATTGCCACGGGCTTGCCCGCTTCGCCCGGAGCCGCTTCGGGCACGGCGGTCTTCGATCCGGATGAAGCCGAAGAACTGGCCAAAGAAGGCAAGAAAGTCATTCTAGTCCGCACCGAAACTTCGCCGGAAGATTTCCATGGAATGGTTGCGGCGCAGGCGATTCTGACTTCGCGCGGCGGTATGACTTCGCACGCGGCAGTCGTCGCGCGCGGAATGGGTAAATGCTGCGTGGCTGGTTGCGATCAGGTCGTCGTTGATTACGCCAACCAGCAATTTACCGTCGGCGACATCACCGTCAAAAAAGGCGAACCGCTGACGCTGGATGGTTCGACAGGCCGCGTCATTTTGGGCGAAGTTCCGCTGATCAAACCGGAAGTCAGCGGCCATTTCAAAACGTTGATGGAATGGGTCAACGAATATCGCAAGCTGGGCGTTCGCGCCAACGCTGACACCCCGCACGATTCCGAAGTCGCGCGCGGATTCGGCGCCGAAGGCATAGGTCTTTGCCGCACAGAGCACATGTTCTTTGAAGGCGACCGCATTGACAGCGTCCGCCAGATGATCCTGTCGTCGTCGGATTTCAAATCGCTGGAATCGCAATTGGCGACGGCGCGCTCCGAAGCCGAAAAATCCGGTTCAAAAGACGCCGCCAAGCGCGTCAAAGACCTGCAAAAGAAAATCGCCAAGCCGGAACAGCTTTACAAAGGCGCGCTGGCCGATTTGCTGGAATTGCAACGCGAAGATTTCGCCGGCATTTTCCGCGCGATGAACGGATTCCCAGTGACGATCCGCACTCTGGATCCGCCGCTTCACGAATTCGTTCCGCACGACGACAAGACGCTGAAAGAACTGGCCGCCAAGATCAAAATGCCGTTCAAGGAAGCCAGAGCCAAAGTCGCTTCGCTGCACGAATTCAACCCTATGCTGGGCCATCGCGGTTGCCGTCTGGGAATCATTTATCCCGAAATCACCGAAATGCAGGCGCGCGCCATTTTTGAAGCCGCCGTCAAAGTCAAAGCCGAAGGCGTCATCGTCAAACCGGAAATCATGATTCCGCTGGTGGGCAACGTCATCGAATTGAAGCTGCAAGCTGATGTCGTTCGCCGCGTCGCGGATGAAGTTTTCGCCGCGACAGGTCAAACCGTCGAATATCTGGTCGGCACGATGATTGAAGTTCCGCGCGCCGCGCTGACAGCCAATCAAATTGCCGAGGTGGCGGAGTTCTTCAGCTTCGGCACCAACGACCTGACGCAAATGACGATGGGCTTGAGCCGCGATGATTCCGGCAAATTCCTTCCCGCATACGTCGAGAAGAAAATTTACGGCGACGATCCGTTCCAGGTCTTGGATCAAACCGGCGTCGGCCAATTGGTAGAAATCGGCATCAAGAAAGGCCGTTCAACCAAAGCTGATCTGAAAGTCGGCATCTGCGGCGAACACGGCGGCGATCCCGAATCGGTGATCTTCTGCCACAAGGTCGGCATGAACTACGTCAGTTGTTCGCCGTACCGCGTGCCAATCGCGCTGCTGGCCGCTGCTCATGCGGCGCTGGCCGATCAGCAAGGCGTTATGGCCAAGGTTACGACCGCCTAGTCAAATTGCAACTAGCGAACGTAAAATGCGGATTGAGGGACGCAAGTTCTTCAATCCGCATTTTCAGTTTTTGGAGTCATTAAGATGTTTGTCGCCGACACAATCAACTTCCGGGAGATCGTGATGAAAGAAGCTCTGCCGCTGGCCACGATTCAAAACGCGGTGATTGACTTCCTGCGCGGACGCGACGATGTGGTTCTCTTCGGCGCGCAAGCCGTCAACGTCTATGTCAACGAACCGCGCGCGACTCAGGATGTGGATTTGATGTCTACGCGCGCAGCCGAATTGGCGGAAGAACTGCGCGAACACCTTAGCCGTTTGTTTCACGTCGCCGTCCGAGTCCGCGAAATCAAAGACGGACTAGGCTATCGAATCTTTCAATTGCAAAAAACCGGCAACCGGCATCTGGTGGATGTCAGAGCAGTGAAATCATTGCCGCCCACTCAAATTGTCGAAGATATTCAGGTACTGCTGCCTGCCGAACTGATTGCCAGTAAAGTCATTTCCCATTACCAACGCCGAGGCAAATCAAAATCCTGGACAGACCGCCGGGATTTGGTTGTTCTGCTTCTGGCTTTTCCTGAACTTAAAACCGCTCTTGGCCCCGTAAATGATTCCCTGCTCAAAGCTCAAGCCAGCTTGGAAGTGTTGGCGCTTTGGCAGGAACTTGTTGAACAGGAAATCGCACCCGAAACCGATGAAGATGACTTTTGATTCTCCAAAAATAGTCACCATTTCCGGCACTTCCTCAAATTCAGGCAAGACGACTTTGCTGTGCGAATTGCTGCGGCGAGTTTCGGGCACGGAACGCTGGGAAGCGATCAAGCTGACCAAAGGTCATTACCGTTCCTGCGGCAAAGACCCTCACGCTTGCTGCGTCAGCGATTTGCTTGGAGAGCAGGCTACGCTGCGTTCAGGGCGCGATGCGACTTACACCGTTGGCAAAGACACGGCTCGATACTGGGACGCCGGAGCCGCCAACGTGCATTGGGTGATTGCCACCGACGCGCAGGTCGAAGCAGGCATCCGCGAAGCGCTGGCGCGCGTGCAAACGCCGAATGTGTTGATAGAAGGAACCAGCGTGCTGAATTTCCTCAAAAGCGATTTTGCGATTTTGGCTGTCGGATCGGATTTGTCGAAAACGAAAGCGTCGGCGAGGCGCGCATTGATCGAACGAAAGTTCGACGCATTGTTTGTCTCTGCCGAAATGGCTAAAGCGACAACGAACGATGAACTCATTGCCGCTTTGGCAAAAAGCAGTCCGGCGATTGACCGCGAATGGCTGATCGGATTGCCTGTGCTCAGACCGGAGAGCCTGGACGATTTTGTCCACAACGGCTTTGCGCTGGCGAAGCAACAAACCTGTTCCGGTTAAGCAGGCAAATACGTTTCGATCATTTTTTTCAGGTCGTCGAATTCAATCGGTTTGTTGATGCAGTTGGTTCCGCCTGTGGCGTGAATGCTGTCTATTGTTTCTTTGCTGTCATAACCGGTGACAAAAATGATCGGCAGAGTTTGAAACTCCGGCTGATTGCGAATTTCGCGCGTGGCTTGCAGCCCGTCAATCACCGGCAACGACAAATCCATCAGCACCAGATCAGGCCGATGGAGAAACACGCTGTCCACAGCTTCGCGTCCATTGATCGCTTCCAGCACATCGAACTTGCTCAGTTTCAACATCAGTTTCAGCGCGACACGAGCGTCATCGTCGTCTTCAGCAATCAAAATTCGGCGCAGTTTGTCCGTCATAATCGAAGTAATAGAAGTTCGTTCAGCGGTAAAAAGTATGAGATGCAAATAGACAATCAGATTTCAGCGTTCGCGAGTCCGCGCCGCCAACCAGGCGGCAGATTCATCAGGCCAGAATCTTTTCAACCAACTCTCCGTGAACATCCGTCAGGCGGAAATCGCGTCCCTGGAATCTGTATGTCAGCCGTTTATGATCAATGCCCAGCAAGTGCAGAATCGTCGCTTGCAGATCGTACACAGGTACGGGATCGCTGACCACGTTGTAGCTGAAGTCGTCGGTTTCGCCCAAACTGAAGCCCTTTTTCACGCCGCCGCCTGCCAACCACATGGCAAAGTTGCGCGGATGATGGTCGCGTCCGTAATTGGCGTCGGTCAGTTTGCCCTGGCAATACACCGTGCGCCCGAACTCTCCGCCCCAGACGATCAAGGTATCATCCAGCAAACCGCGCTGTTTCAAATCCGCCACCAGAGCCGCCGTTGGCTGGTCGGTTCCCCGGCATTGCAAAGCCAGATCGCGCGGCAGGTCGTTGTGCTGATCCCAGCCGCGATGATAAAGCTGAACAAAACGCACTCCGCGTTCGATCAGTCGCCGCGCCAGCAAACAATTCGCCGCGTATGTTCCGGGCCGTCGCGATTCTGGGCCGTACAGTTCAAACGTCTTGTCCGGTTCTTTGGACAAATCCATCAAATCGGGCACGCTGGTCTGCATGCGATAAGCCATTTCGTATTGCGAAATGCGCGTTTCGATTTCGGGGTCTCCGTAATCGTCGTGCTTCATTTTGTTCAGTCTGGCAACAGCGTCCAGCATCTGACGCCGCGAAGTTTTGTTCACGCCCGGCGGATCGTCCAGATACAAGACCGGCGTCGCTCCGCCGCGCAGCCGCACCCCTTGATAGCTCGACGGCAGAAATCCACTAGACCACAGGCGAGAAAACAGCGGCTGATCGGTGTTCAGCGCGTGCGCCGTCGAAAGCAGCACGATGTATGCTGGCAGGTTTTGATTCTCGCTGCCCAAACCATAACTCAGCCACGAACCAAAACTCGGTCGTCCCGGTTGCTGAAACCCTGTTTGAATGAACGTGATCGCCGGATCGTGATTGATGGCGTCGGTGTGCATGGATTTGATGACGGTCAATTCGTCCACGACTTTGGCGGTGTGCGGCAGCAACTCGCTGACCCAGGTTCCCGATTGGCCATGTTGATCGAATTTGAAAAGCGATTTGACGCACGGAAACGCACTCTGCCCCGAAGTCATGCCTGTGATGCGCTGCCCCTTGCGAATCGAATCGGGAAGCTCTGTGCCGTGCAGTTTTTCCAGCGACGGTTTGTAATCGAAGGTTTCGATCTGCGATGGCCCGCCTGATTGATGCAGGAAAATCACGCGCTTCACCTTTGGCGCGAAGTGCGGCAATCCCGTCAAACCGCCGGTTTTTGGATCACGCCCTTCACCAACCGCCGACAAACCTTCTTGCCGCAACAACGAAGCCAGCGCAACGATGCCAATGCCTTTTGCGCCCAGCCCGAACAGTTGGCGGCGCGTCAGATGCTGTTTGAGTTCTTCCTTCAGATTCATTTCAATCGCTCCAATCTTCAAACCTTTGCCTTCCTGGCAGCTTTTTTCGCGGCGGATTTCTCGGCCAGCGTTTTCTTCTGATGCCGGTAAGCCACGGTTTTGGAAATATACGTCGCTGCGTCCGGCGTCTTGCAGTTCGTTTCGCCGTGATCAACTTCCACTTTACCGATCTTCTTCGCTACAGCCATCGCTTTCTTTTCCAATTTTACATTGCGCAGCCCGATAGCGATCAGCGCGCCGTTCATCTCATACCGAACGCGATTTTTCTGCTGATGGATGCCGTTGGCGATCAGATCCAGGTATGGATCAAAGTATTCGTCCGGTAAGTCCGTATACTCCATCGCCAGATAGGAAACCATTCTCCAGCCGGTGGCGCCCACCCATTCATCTTTGGACTTATGCCACTTTTCTGCTTTCTTCTGGCCGATAGGGGATTTGGCGACCAACCGGCCAAGCATTTCGGCCATGCCGTAATCACTTACATCTTTCAGCCAGGCTTCGGCCTGTTTGTCCGTGATGGCTTTCGGGTCGGCAATCATCGTCGCCAATACCTGAGCGTCGCCATTGCCAGTTGCCCAAAGCTGTTCAGCTAATCCGTGATCCACTTTGATCTGTTTTTGCAGCTTTCCCAAATTGGCGAAGCTAACGCCAAACATGTTTTCGCCAGCGCCGTGGCGCGCATAAACCTTACGATTCTGCGCCGTCCCCATTGATTCCAGTTGCTTCATTACTTCCTGGAAAGTCATCACCTTTTTACCTCCGATAACAAATCCTTCACTACAGCGTCATTTGCCTGCTTGTTGCTTCGAAGCAGGCAACGCAAACGCGACATAAGAATCGCCGGTCGGCGAACCGGGTTTGCCGCCTCCGCCACAGGCAATGACGACGTATTGCCGTCCGCCTGCCATGTAGGTCATAGGCTGGGCGTACCCGGCGGCAGGCAGTTTGGTTTCCCAGAGTTTTTCGCCAGTGGTTTTATCAAAGACGTGAAACATCGCATCCATCGTCGAACCGATGAACACCAATCCGCCAGATGTGACAATCGCGCCGCCGAAGTTTTCCGTGCCTGTATCTTTCAATCCGAATTTTTCCGCGCCGGGCCAGGTGCCAAATGGTTTCTTCCATTTGATTTCGCCCTTTGCCAGATCCACGGCCATCATATATCCCCACGGTGGTTTGACGCCCGGCAACCCGAATTGATCCTTGAAAATGCCGAAACGATCTCGCCGGATGCGGTACATTCCGGTTTTTTCGTCCGTAGGTTCCAACCCGACCAGACAGGCCATGTCGTTGACGTTGACATAAGCCCAATTGGTCGTCGGGTCGTAAGCCGCACCAGACCAGGTCGCCCCGCCGTGATAACCGGGCATAAACAAAGTGCCTTCCAAGCTGGGCGGCGTAAACATTCCCTTGAATTGCAGATTCCAATCCTTGATTCGCTGTTTGATGAACTCAGTGGATTCGGGCGAGACATTGGTGATTTCGGCTTCGCTGAATCCCTGGCGAACCAACGCTGGCGGCAACACGGGAAATGGTTGTTTGGCCGGCGACCATTCGCCGGGAACAGTGCTTTTCGGCACGTCGCGTTCTTCCACACCCCACAAAGGTTTGCCTGTTTTGCGCTCAAAGACCCACAAATAACCGGTCTTGGTTCCCTGCACTACGACATCAATTTTCTTGCCGCCGTTGTTGATCGTGGCCAGCAACGGCGCGGAAGGATTGTCGTAATCCAACAGGTCATGCCGAACGATTTGATAATGCCAGACTCGTTTGCCGGTTTTGGCATCCAGCGCAATGACGCAATTGGCAAACAGATTGTCGCCCGGACGGTCGCCGCCGTACCAATCGAAATTCGCCGAACCGAGTCCGGCAAACACCAATCCATTTTTTTCGTCAATGCGCACGCCGCTCCAGGCATTTGTGCCGCCGCGTTCTTTCCATCCATCGTTGAGCCAGGTCTCATGACCTGCTTCGCCGGGTTTCGGAACCGAGATGGAACGCCAGACAGCCTTTCCAGTCCGCACGTTGAAGGCGCGAATATCGCCCGGCGCTGAAACGTAACCTTCGGAAACCGACGTGCCCAAAATAATCAGGTCTTTGTAAATTGCCGGAGCCGCCGAAACCCCGTAGGTGGTTTTCTCAATGTCGCGTTCGATTCCATCGCGCAGATTGACGATTCCGCCATTGCCGAATTTAGGATCGAGCTTGCCGGTTTTGGCGTCCAGCGAAAACATCTTGCCATCGGGAATCGCCAGAACGATACGCCGTTCGCCATTCTTTTTGCCGTCCGACCAGTGAGCCAACCCGCGATTTCGCAACCCAAGATCGCGCGTGCGCTGCGGATTGAATCGCCACAATTCCTTGCCTGTCGCCGGATCGAGCGCAAACACTGTCAGATCAATTCCGGTCAGATACATCACGCCGTCCACAACCAGCGGCGTGCATTGAATCGCCGTGTTTCTGCCAGCCACCAATCCACCGGTATGAAATTCCCAAGCCACTTCCAGACTTTTCACATTCGACCGATTGATTTGGTCGAGCGTCGAATAACGAGTGCCGTTGGCATCGCCGCCCACATACGGCCAGTCGGTGGACGACGGCGCTGCCTGATGAGAATGAAAAAGAAACGCCGCCGACATCAGCGCCGCCGCAATGGTCAGAAAAAAAGTGAAAAGCAATCGTCTACCAGGTTTCATCTACTTACTCCTGCGGTTGAAGTTTATGTGAGGTTACGTGTTCATTCCTTGGTGATCGTTTCATCCAGATTCAGAATCGCGCTGGCGACCATTGCCCAGGCGGCCAATTCTGCCGAATCGAGTTTGGCGTTTGCTGTTGATTCGCCGATTTTCAGGAATTCGACTGCGGCTTTTTGATCGCCGCGATAGCGCGTGAGTTGCTGGTTGAGCAATTCCCGCAAAACTTTTGTTTCCGCCAGCGACGGTTTGCGCGCCGTCGCTAATCGAAAGGCGAAAGCGATTTTTGCATTCGCGTCCTTGCCGCCATTCAGCAAAACGTGTTCAGCCAGTTTGCGCGAAGCTTCGACGTAAGTCGGATCGTTCATCAACACCAAAGCCTGCAAAGGCGTATTGGTCGTCGCTCGGCGAGCGACGCATTTTTCGCGGTCGGGCGCGTCAAAGGCGGCCAATTGCGCTGGAGGCACGGTGCGTTTCCAGAACGTATACATCGAACGGCGATACAGGTCTTTGCCGTGGCTCTGCACATATTCCTGTTCGCTGAATCCGTCGCCAAAGGCCATCTCTTCCCACAACCCAGCGGGGTGATACGGTTTGACGCTTTTGCCGCCGATGCGTTCATCCAGCAATCCGCTGATGGCCAGCGCGTTGTCGCGCACCAGTTCCGCTTGCAGCCGATGCCGCGGCCCACGCGCCAGCAAACGATTTTCAGGGTCTTTTTCAAGCAATTGCGGAATCGCTTTTGACGATTGACGATAAGTCGCGCTGGTCACGATCAGTTTGAGCAAAGCCTTCACATCCCAAGCCTGCGCGCTGCCATTGACCCCATCCCCGGTTCGCCCTTTCTCTCCGTCCCTGAATTCCACCGCCAACCAGTCCAGCAATTCCGTATGCACAGGCCGTTCGCCCTGCACGCCGAAATCTTCGACAGTTTTGACAATTCCATGACCGAACAGCATTTGCCAATATCGGTTCACCGCAACGCGGGCAGTCAAAGGATGATCCGCATCCATCAGCCATTTGGCCAGCGTCAACCGGTTGATCTTGTCGCTGTCTGGCAATGGCGGCAACACGGCGGGAACGTTGGCAGTGACTTTTTCGCCTTTGTTGCGGTAATCGCCGCGCGCCAGCACAAAGGTGTCGCGCGGTTTTCCAAGTTCCATCATCACCATCACTGTCAGGATGGATTTGTCCAACTCGGCTTTTTGTTTTTTCAGGTCTTTCAGTTCCGCGTATTTCTGTTTCAGAACATCAGGCGCAATCTGCGTCAAATAGTATTCGCGCAAACGCTCGCTTTCTTCCTTGCTGCGTTTGCCGCTGATGCCGGAAAGCGTTGTTTGAATTGGATGGCGCAATCCCAACTGGTCAATCTGTTCCGCCGTCAGCGCGACATCGTACAGCCGCAGATCGTCTATGCCGCCGCTGTAAGCGCGCCCTGTGGCTTTGCTGCCGATCATCAATTCCGCATCGGTTTGCGTCGAACCGCTCAGATTGTCTTTTTGAATTTCGACGGCGACTGGTTTGCCATTGAAAAACACTTTGACGCCGGCGGCTTTGCCAGCCCCGTCGTTAGTAATCGTCAGATGTTTCCATTCGTTGTTGTTGAACGATTCTATGGTGCGAAGCTGAATCGCATCGTTTGGCCAGTTGGCGGTCAAACGAATGGTCAACGGCGCTCCCCAACGTTGAATCTCGATCAAGTGCGTTTTCTCGAACAACAACTCGAAGCCGCGTCGCCCCCCTTCCGCTTCTGAATGCTCGTCAGCGATTTTCTGAAAAGCGTAATTGCCCACCTTGCCCAATCCCGGACGCAACCAGACAGCGAAAGTAAATGGTTGCCGCGCGTCGAAGTTTCCGACATTGCCGAAACTCAACTGCGTTTGCCCGTCCAGCGAAACCGCGCGGCTGACCATTCCCGGCCCAAAGCCCGGATCGCCGTTCAAGGTTCTTCCCTGCTGATACCGGCCAGATGCGTCCGACAAACTGCCGTCGAGTTCGTAATGCGCGATGATGTTTTTCGTCGGCGCGGTGGCCGCCTTGCCCAGTAACGGTTTTTCCCACGCTTCAATCAAGGGCGCAATTTGTTTGTCGGAAAGTTCGTCTTCCAAATCTCGAATCGCCCTGACCAGCGCGTCTTGTCGCGCCTTCTGGTCGTCGGCCGGCAGAGCCATGAACGGAGCCGCATTGCCGCGATTTCCATCCAGTCCTTTTTCCGGCACGTTATTGAAGAAGGCGTAAAACTCGTAAAACTCTTTTTGCGAAATCGGATCGAATTTGTGGCTGTGACAGCGCGCGCAACCCATCGTCAATCCCATCCAGGTCGTCGCAGTCGTTTCCACGCGATCCACCAGATATTCGGTCAAATACTCTTCGGCAATCGCGCCGCCTTCGAAGTTAATCATGTGGTTGCGATTGAATCCCGAAGCGATCTTCTGTTCGGTCGTCGCGTTTGGCAGCAAATCGCCTGCAAGTTGTTCAATCGTGAATTGATCGAAGCGTTTGTTGTCGTTGAAAGATTTGATGACCCAATCACGCCACGGCCACATGTCGCGGTGGCTGTCTATGTGGTAACCGTGAGTGTCGGCGTACCGCGCCAGATCGAGCCAGTGCAGCGCCATCTTTTCCCCATACCGCGGCGAAGCCAGCAAACGATCTACAACTTTTTCGTAAGCATCAGGCGATTTGTCTGCCAGAAAGGCGTCCACTTCGGCGGGCGTTGGCGGCAAACCAGTCAAATCCAGCGACACGCGGCGAATCAGCGTCGCGCGGTCGGCTTCGGGCGAAGGCTTCAAACCCTCTTTTTCCAATCGCGCCAAAACGAACGCATCAATTGGATTTTTCACCCAACCTTTGTTCGTCACCGCAGGAACTTCGGGGCGTTTGGGCGCGATGAACGCCCAGTGCTCGTTCCATTGCGCGCCTTCGTCAATCCAGCGTTTGACCAGTTCGATTTGTTTGTCCGTCAGTTTGTGGCCGGAAGCGGCGGGAGGCATGACCGCATTCTGGTCTTTGGTGATGATGCGTTTGACCAGCCGCGATTCGGCGGAATTGCCCGCGACGATCACGCCGACTTTGGCGAATGCGCCGTCTTTGGTATCGAGCCGCAATTTGGCTTTGCGCGTCGCTTCATCGGGGCCGTGACAGGCAAAACAGTTGTCCGAAAGAATCGGGCGAATTTCGCGGTTGAAATCCACTGTGGCTGGTTTTACTTGCGCCGAACCATCGGCGGAAACCCGACTCAAAAATTGATTGAGACAAAATGCGGCAATCGTAGCGACGACGGCGAACAGAGTAAACTTCCGCTTCACGTTTAGTGACCTCCGGCGAAACATTGCAGGTGATGGTTGTTGATAATTCGAATGTTGCAGGCAGAACGACTGGTAAAACCAGTCGCCAAAAATATACGCCGAGTCCGGCACAATGGCCAGACTCGGCGTAAAAATAAGCTCTCTACTTTTATGGTTCATTGCAACTACGGCGCAAAATATCCTGACACGTCAATCACCAAAACGCTTCTGACTTCGTTGACCATCACATCCGCGTTGCCGTTGGTAAATGAAATCGGATTGCCAGACATGGAAAGTCCCCGGTCGTAAATCATTTGCAACTGTGTCAACACCGAGTTAATCGCCGCTCTGGCGTCAGCCAGAATTCCGTTGCCGTAAGCGTTCGTAAACTCCTGAGTCGTAGCGATAGGAATTTCGTAATCCCGGAAATCCTTTCCTATCGAAGAATTGCGCGAATTCAACTGCGTGATTTTTCGAATCACTTTCGATTCGTTGACCAGGCACAGCGCATCGGCTGCGGCAGAGGCGTAATCTCGCCCGGCGTAACTGACGTAATGCACCCGATCGTTTGGTGCGACGGGATGAATGGCCATCAACTCCACGCCGTCCGTCACCGCCGCGTGAAAGCCCAGCGGAGACAAATCGCATCGCATCGTTCAGCGTCCCGTTGTTGTGCTCCACGCCGTAAGTCAGCCGGTTCACGCCGTCGTACTGATACGTCTGCGAATATTGCAGCGTCCCGGAGATCGTGTACTTGATGCGGGCTACATTGCCGTTGTTCTTGCCGGTCAGGATGGAGCCGTCCGCATCGGTCGGGCTGCTGGCTGCCCCGTAGATGTAATTCAGCTTGAAGATCGAATCTGAAGTTCCGCTCGTCCCCAATTTGATCTCGCTCGGCTGCAAGCGGGTGTTGTAGGCCATCGCGTGGATCAGGTTGTTCCCGCCGCCGCCCCCTCCGCCGAACGCCCCCCTCTTATGGGGGCTTGCGCTAAGGCCCGCGATGGTTTGAATGTTTGCCAGTGAGTCCTGCCGCCGAAAGAAAAGCAGCAGCTAAAGAGAAAAGACCGCAGCGCGCGTTGGCGGCCAGTGAGCGCATGACCGAAGCAAGCTGAGCGGAAGCGCCAAGTGACTCCTCAAGCCCGCTCCGGCGCGCGCGGGAGCCTGCGCAGAAATTAGGGCTGCTCCGGCTCCCGCGCGCACCTCCGCTTACGCTATAGGAAGGGACAGGTATCGCACCCACTATCAGGTCGGCTCATTGTTAGGAGAGAAACCACAGATCAAGGCAAGGCGGAACGGAAATCATCTGCACTTTATTTTATCGTCCAGTTTAACGTCTAAATAAGAAACGCTTTGTTTCTCAGGGGCCTTTTGCAACTCGGCAAGATCAAGAGGATTCAAATCCTTCGGAATGACATTAATTTGAAATCGCCCTTTATCTGACGGCGTACCGATCCAGTTGCTAAACAGCACCAAACTGTCATTTTCAATCTTGTAATAGACTCTCTCCCCTCCAGAATTTGCAAAAACGTAATCGTATTTAGAATCTGCTGCAGCACAAGGGTCTTTGTTGGTGGAAAGGCAGACAACATCATAATTCATTCCTCTTACCTCTCTTTTGAAATAGAGTGGCTGCCTACCTGCGATTTTCACTTCTGCAATACCATACTTATAGGGAGACGACTCACCACCTGAATTGCAGCCAGTAAAAGTTACAACAGATAGGAGGAGGGCTTTGAGAATTGATTTCATAGTTCACCCTCCTCTAACAACCGGGACGATTATTTCTGACACACACACCGTGAGAGAAGCCCGCTCTTATCCTTCTCCCGGAATATTCTTGCTCACCATAGTAGGGCGGAGGACCATAAGTTTTCTTCTCAATCATTATTCTACGGAAGGTTGTCGCAGCGCCTTCCCACTGCCCAGTCTGAAGTGCGCCTGCCATATTTGCGTAGATCACGTAGTCAACATAAAACCCATACTGAGTTGAAGTCGCGCCGTTGAAGCCTGCAAGGTAATTACCGGCTGATCTGGCTGAAGCGTATTTACCATTCAGCAGTTTCCCCGTATATTCCCCGTCAGGAGCAATTGATTTATCTACTTTGATGTCAAATTTCTTCCCGTTGGTGGAGTTGTTCGCAATGTCCCCCAAGCTCATTTTTTGAGCCTCAGCGTTCAGCCTGCTGATGTCTTCATCAAATGAGTCACCAAATCTGATCGTTGCGTTCTTGGCAACCACAAATGATCCATCTTTGTTCTTCAGGTAGCTCCCATTACCGTCAATCGCCGCGAACTCATTGATATACGCAGTAGTGCCCATGTTGGTAATGCCCTTGCCTTTGCTGGCAAGTGTCGATTTCCCGTTCCACTTGCTTAGATTATCGTGCTTGTAAACACCCAGATCATCATCATAAACCGCGACGACAACTCCATCCTTATTGGTATGAGTTGATCTGCCATCGGGGTCGATGAAGTTTATGGGGTTATTCCTAACGTAGTTGTAGAGATTCCAGCTTTGCGGGTCTTGAATAACTTGATCTGCAAAGGGAACATCTGGGCTGGTGAACCTGCCTTGTACACTTGAGAAATAACGAGCCAGGAAAAAGTCCAACTCGGTTTCCGTATCCCGTTCTTTCGACCCAAATTTCTGCCGTACGCCATCCGCAGGCGGCTCATAGCCGTGATTACTATTGCTCCGCACCAAACAGCAGGTAATCGTGCCGCGTCACGCTTCCCAATGTCCCGCCATTGGTTCCAGTCCCAAGAATGTTCATTCGCGGCGTTCCCAGATGATCCGTCACTGTCCAGCGAATTTCCAACGGCGAAGCCTGCGCCACGATCAACATCTGTCCGCCTCGATAACCATACTCTTTCTGCGGGCTGCTCGCCGAACCATTCACGGCGTACTCCCCGACCAATTCGCCGTCAATCCCATAGACCATCCAGATTTCCGTTGAGCCGATAATCCGCCGCACGCGCTTGCCGTCCGCGTCGTAAACGTAATGGCTGGTCGTCCCGCCCTGCACTGCCTTGTGCATCCGGTTTTCGCCGTCATACCAGCGATCGCCCGTCGTGTCGTAAGTCTGATTTCCCGCCGCGTCATAGGTCAGCCCGGTGCCGTTCTTCGCCGTAATCCGGTTGGTCGCCGTGCTGATCGTGAACGTATCGCCTGTGACACCCGTCTGGCAGGGCGAACAACTCACAGTCCGATTGCCCCAACGGTCATACCCGAAGCTCTGCGTGAACAGGTTGTAAGTCCAGGTCCCGCTGCTGTTCTGTTGCGCTTCGGTCACCGACGTGATCCGGTTCACCGCATCGTAGCTGTAATCATCCAATTGCGGGATCACGTTTCCGCCACCCGATAGCGGCACGTAATTCACCTGCCGCAGCACATTCCCGTTGTTATCCGTACTGTTGGCGAACGGATCCCACCCGTTCCGCGCCGTCGTGCCGTAGTAATAGACCAACGCGCCCCGGCTCCAGTTCCATTCATCGCTTGAACTGTCACCGACACGAATGTCTACCAACTGCTGCCGATTGTTGTAGTGGAGATTGTGGTAGAGCGTGCTGGCTTGCATCCCGAAGGTTTCCCGGCTCATCAACCCTGCCGCCGTGTAGGTGATTCCCGTCGCGTAGTTCCGGCTCGTGCCATCGCCCAGCGTGCCAACAAAACCGGTCAAGCGTCCGCCGCTGTTATAGCTGTTCGTCACTGTGCGACTGGATGGATACGTCTGCCCGGTGACTTTACCAGCCAGATCATACGTCCGCGTCGTCGTGTAATCGTACCATTGCGTCGCCGCTGCATTCAGCAAGCCCTGAGACTGGCTGGTCACACGCCCAACCACATCGTACCCGTTGACTACCATCCGTGAATAAGCATAGCCGCTGACCGGGTGCGGGTTGAACGAAACGTGATACGACAACCGCCCTTTGCCATTGGTCGCGGCGTCATAGTGCCGTTCAGTCCCCGGCGTGCTGTCCGTATAGCTCGTCCAGACATTCCGGTTCAGCGCGTCATAGCCGTAAGTCGTCGTCACGTTGCGGGCGTCCACTTTGCTGGTCAGGTTGCCGTTGGAGTCATAAACGTACTTCAGCGCCCAAGCCGTGTTGCCGGTGGATTGATCTGACGGCGGCGTCAGCGCGATGTTCGTGTTGGCGTCCTGTTCCGGGTTCTTGGCGCGGAGCAAGCGCGACAGCGAATCGTAGAGGAAGTAGCGGTACTGCGCCCCTTGCTCGACTTTGATCAGGTCGCCCAGCGTGCTGTAGGTGTAATTCGTCGTGTAGTTCAGCCCGCTGGGGTCTTCCACCACCTGCTTCAATCGTCCCAATCCGTCCGTCACGCTGCGGCGGACTTTGTCGGCCTGATCGGTAACCGTGACTTCGTTGCCGTTGTAGCCGGTCGTGACTACGGCACTGTCGGGCGTCGTGACGGTCAAGACTCTTCCCAGCGCGTCATACGTCATCGTCGTCCAGATGCTGCCGGTGGTCGGCGGGTCGGTGATGGTCGAAAGGAAATACGGATTCGAGGTTTGCGACACTCGACTCAGGTCGTCGTACTTGGTGTCCCTGACGCTCCACTGCGAAGAACTTTCCTTGTGCGCGCTACGCCAGGGACGACCAATCCGGTCGAAATAAGCGCGGTCTTCAATCAGCGTCCCGCCCGAATCCTGCTTGGTCTTTTGCCAGATGTAGATGTTGCCCGGATTGCCCGTTCCGGGATCGTCAGGATCATCGTTGTAGACGTAGCTGGTTTCACCGCCGTCCGGGTTACTCATCTTTTTCAGCTAAGGCAATTTCACGCACCACCCGAAACCCAAAAAAGCTAGCACCACCCTTTGAAGGCCATCCACTCCTATACGCTGAACGACAAGATTGAGGATTAGTCTTATAGCCTCCTCCTCTTATCACCTTATCTCTGCTACCGCCTTGTTTCCAGACGCTGCCATCAACCGGCGCACCAACATAATTCTTATGATAGGGGTCAAGGCACCATTCATAAACTCCGCCATGCATGTCATATAACCCAAATCCATTAGCTATACCAAGCTTTCCTACTGGTAACCCCGGTTGAGCCAGTCCTGGACCTTCTGGTCTGTAATGCCCACCATAATTAGCCAACTCTGGCCGAATTGTCTCACCAAAATGATAAGGCGTTGTTGTCCCGGCTCGGCAGGCATACTCCCACTCCGCTTCCGATGGCAGACGGTACCTTCGCCCCGTCTTCCGTGACAGCCGCTCACAGAATTCCGTTGCCTCGTCCCAGCCGATGATGTCAATTGCGTAATCGTAATTCTCTTGTTGGTGAGAGTAGAGTTTCCGCCTCACCTTCGGCAGTTTGATGACTTCCTCCCACTGCCCGCGCGTCACCTCGAACTTCCCCATGTAAAACGCCTTCACCGAAACCTGATGCTGCGGGCCCTCGTTCGCGTCTCTGCCAGCCTCGCTCTCCGGCGACCCCATCAAAAAGCTGCCGGCGGGGAGGGCGACCATTTCCAGCTTGACGCCGTTGCCCAGGTCTTCCGAATACTGTTTGGCCTTGCCACGGCGACGGTTGAGTTCTCTCCCTTCACGGTCAACCATCACCACGTCAAACTCGTATTCTTGAAACTCCATTAGTCGTTGTGTAGGCCGTGGCAGTCCGCTTTTTACCTGAGCAGCTTGTTCAGACAAGCCGACTCGCCCCAAACCAACTAAAGCCATAACTGCGGCAACTGTGATTAGGAACTTCATCTGCGAACCTTCTCCTTCAATTGTTCACTGGCCCATCTTTCTTCTTTTCCTTGTTCTCCAGCGTTAGCCTGAGACGATACAGATAGATTTCCTCCGCCTCTTTTGCCTGATTACTGCGCCCAGGCAAGGAATAATCACGCCTGATCTCCTGTATTCCAGTGTCTCCCTCTGATCCCAGATCGGGTGTAGGTTTGGATTGCTGAGGGGCAAGATTAGTATTGATTGCGCTCAAAAGCGCATCCCAGACCTCTACCGTATGCAAATCAGAGTGGCCAACCGGATTTCCTCCAACTTGGCTGATTTCAACATTTGTGGCTCTTCCGTCGCGCCGTCCTGCGCCGAATTGATTTGTCAAAAACAGAGGGAATCGGCACGCAGAGTGTCAGAAGATTTGGCCACAACGGCTTCGCCACGCGCCCAAGAGCTACGAGACAGAACCGTTATTTTTTTATCTGATTCTTGATTTGATTGATCGTTGGACGGCATGGAGGGCAGTTTTTTTCACAAAACTGCCAATCACTTTTTTTGAAAGACAGCTTAAACGGTTGATTGCGCACAGAAAAAACTTTTTGCCCGATGGCGATGAAGCGTAGTCGTCGCTCATAGGAAATATGACTTCGAGGAAATCTCAGAATATTCCTGTCAGTCGAGCTTGCGAATGATCCTCGCACAATCAATGAAAGCCCAGGTTTGGAGAATCCTGTGTCGCTGTTGTAAAGTGCGCCTCGTTTTTGCGGGAACCTCACCGGTTGGATTTCAATCGTTCTCGCCCCATCTTGAGTCGGTTGCCCGAAATTATCGCTATGCCGGAACCCCTTGGTCAGCCAGGCGCTGATGCTCAATTCAATCTGTTTCAACGTGTGCGTTTGGCTGTTCGTCAGGAATTGCCGAAAGGCCTTTACCGGGCGTTTCGCGCGGCGATGCGCGTAATGATTCCGCATCCGTTGCGCCGCCAAGCCGTGCAACTCTTGCGCAGCCGATTCGGATTGTTGCCTCTCGGCAATCTGGTTACGGATTACGTTCTGACGAAAAAACGCATTCGAGTTTCGCTGAACGATTCCACAGGCAACGACTTTTATCGTTCGGTGACTCTGCTGCCGCATCTGCCCAAGCCGGACGTTGAAGCGATTCTCAACCGACCGCTGGCGGCCACCACACGCGCCAAACCTGACGTGATTTGTTTTTCGATCATTGACTGGTCGTTTCGGTTTCAACGACCGCAACAATTGATGTCGCAATTCGCCGCCAACGGGCATCGGGTGTTTTACTTGAGCGTGTCGAAGTTTCGCAGCCGTTACGCTCGTCCGAAATTTGCCGTGTCGCCAATTGCCGAAAACATTTACGAAGTTGAATTGGCCGCGCGCTATCCGCTGGATATTTTTCACGAAGTCATAGAAGGCAAAGACCTGGAACTGGCGTTGGGAGCGTTGGACGATTTGCGCCGCGAATTTTCAATCAACCAGGCAGTCAGTTATGTGATGATTCCTTCGTGGAGCCAGACTGCGCTCGAAACACGGCGGCGCTGGGATTGGCAGGTTGTTTACGATTGCATGGACGAATGGGAAAACTTCCCCGGCATCAAACCCGCCAGCCTGGAAGCCGAACATCGGCTGGTTGCCGAATGCGATTTGCTGGTGGTGACGGCTGAACGGCTGGCCGAAAAATGGCGTTGGCGAAACGAAGCGGGCAAACCCATAGTGTTGGCGCGCAACGCGGCGGATTACGATTTTTACGCCCAACGCTGCCAGCCGAATTCTCTGTTGACAGACGTTTCACGTCCCGTCGTTGGGTATTTCGGAGCCATCGCGGATTGGTTCGACATTGATCTGCTGGCCGAAGCCGCACGGCAACGCCCGAATTATTCGTTCGTGTTGCTCGGCGGAGTATTCGACGTTGATGTTTCCAGATTGCAATCGCTGCCCAACGTCAAACTTCTGGGGCAGCAACCTTACGAAACGATGCCGCAGTACCTCTATCATTTCGATGTTTGTACGATTCCCTTCAAGATCAATCCGATTACCGAAGCGACCGATCCGGTGAAACTGTACGAATACTGGAGCGGCGGCAAACCCGTTGTCGCCACCAATATGTCCGAGTTGAAACAGTACCGCGAACACGTCTATCTGGCCGAAACCGCAGAAGATTTCATTGCCAAACTCGACGTGTCGGTTGCCGAACGCGATCCGCAATTGGCCGAACAGCGTCGCGCGCTGGCTCGCCAACATACGTGGAAAAACCGTTACGACCGGATTGAAGCCGAACTCCGGCAATCGGTTCCGCGCGCCAGCATCATCATCGTCACCTACAACAATCTGGCTTTGACGCGATTGTGTTTGGAAAGCGTGTTGCGAAATACGGAATATCCGAACGTTGAAATCATCATCGTGGACAATCTGTCGAAAGACGGCACGCCGGATTACCTGCGCCAACTGACTGAACTGGAACCTTCGGTAAAGGTGATTTTGAACGACCAAAATTTCGGTTTTGCCAAAGCGAACAATCAGGGCATAGAAGTGGCGACGGGCGAATTCATCGTCTTGCTGAACAACGACGCGATTGTGCCGCCCGGATGGTTGAGCCGTTTGCTGCGTCATCTGAACGATCCGCAAGTCGGCATGGTCGGCCCGGTGACGAACTTCGTCGGCAACGAAGCCAAAATCGAAGTTCCATACGCGACGTGGCAGGAGATGGAACATTTCGCAATGGAACATACCTGGGCAAACGATCTGCTGGTTTCGGACATTCACATGCTGGCGATGTTTTGCGTGGCGATGCGACGCGAAGTGTTCGACAAAATCGGCGCGCTCGACGAACGCTTTGGCGTAGGCATGTTCGAAGACGACGATTATTCTGTCCGGGTCAAACAGGCTGGCTATCGGTTGATTTGCGCCGCGGATGTGTTCGTTCATCATTTCGGGCAGGCGGCGTTTGGCAAACTCATCAAGTCCGGCGATTACGACCGCATCTTTGAAGAAAACCAGCGCCGGTACGAAGCCAAATGGCAAACCGTCTGGCAACCGCATCAGAACGTCCCGCTCAAGCTGGACGTTCACAAACAAGTGTCAAAAGCTCACCGCAGAGGCGCAGAGAACGCTGAGATTACGCAGAGGACGAATTAACCTTTTGGCAAATTCTCTGCGCCGGCTTTGCGATCTCTGCGCCTCGGCGGTTAAGGCTGAAACGATGGAACACCCGATCGCGCCAAATCCAAAAAAGTTCCGGCACGTTTGCTGGCTGTTTTTTCTGGCGTTGACGCTGTTTTATTTGTCGCTGACGCCGGGCACGATCGAAGGGCAAGGCTACAATCAGGAAAACCTGATCGCCGCCAATCAACTGGCCACGAATCTGGTCAACACCGTCACCGGTCGTTCGCTGGTTCGTGTGGAATGGTCGCGGCATGGTTTCATCGAACCGCTGTTGCATCTGCCGCTCGCTCTGGTCAATCGAGCGGTCTTCGGCGATTCGGTGAAATGGCTGGGACGATTGGCGATTTTGCAACCGATTCTGGCGACATCGTTGCTCTGCACGTTGCTGCTGATTTGGAGTTTCCGTCTGACGGCGAATTTTCGCTGGGCGGTGCTGCTGACTGCGTGTGGCGCGCTGGGAACCATGCTCTGGCCTTATGTCTACATCGGTTTGGAAACCACACAATCGTTGGCGCTGTTTGCTGCGGCATTTATGGTTTTGGGGCGAAGCCCAACGCGAACCTGGACGGAAGTTCTGCTGTTGGGATTGCTCTGCGCCGTTGCGGTGACGGTCAAGCTAAACGGCATTTTTCTGCTGCCAGCGACGGGCTATCTGGTCTTCCACTATTTTTGGAGAACGAACGAATTTCGGCTCAAGCGTTCGGACTGGTTCAAACTGGCTTCGGTTGTGGCTCTGACTGGACTCGTTCAATTCGCCAATCACTTCGCCAAGTCGAATTACTGGGCGGAAGGCGACGCAGGGGTAAGTTATTTTCAGGAATTGCTGGTGGACGATTTATGGATGGCTGTGTTGCAGGCGTTTTCATACTTCGGTTCTGCCAACAAAAGTTTGTTTTTGTATTGTCCGGTCTTGGTTTTGAGCTTTTTGGCGTTGGGCAAAGCGTACAGGCGGCAACCGGAACTGGTTGTTTTTGCTTTGCTGACGCTGGGTGGAATGATCGGCGGATTTTCGATCATACGCATGTGGGCGGAAGAAACCTGGGGGCCGCGTTATTTGCACGTCGCCATTGCGCCGTTGCTGTTGTGTCTGGCGGCGACGAAATCGTCCGTCGAATTCGTCTGGCGAAAAGAAGTGTTGTTGCTGGCCTTGCTAGGGCTTGGGTTTTGGGTATCGCTGCTGGGAAGTTTGTTTCCGTACGTTGCGCTTCACCGCGCTGCAATACAAAGCAGGCAATCCACGCTGGAAAACATCCAACACGATCTGCGCTGGAATCACATAAGATTCAACTGGCAGTTGCTCAAACTCTGGGTTAGCGGCGATGCGCAAGCCGAATTGTGGCCTGCGCCGTCGCGATGGTGGTTTGCCAGACCGGATGACGCTCCGTCGGAAAAGACCGTTGATTTGCGAGAGTTTGCCGCCCCTCAACCGATGCTGGTGCAGAGTTGGCGACCAGCAATTCCCGTTTCTTACCGTGCGTTTCAGATGCTGCGTATCTTATGTGCTTGTTGCCTGACGTTGAGTTTGGCGACTTGCTGGGCAATGGCCAGATCATTGAAGGGTTTAACAGTTCATGTTGCCAATGCTAAATGACATCAAACAAAAAATTCTGCGAATGACGGGATTCTGGAAGACAGAAGGGACAGTGTCAGTCGCTGGTCGCATTTACCGACGTTTGCGAAAACCGCCAACGCCACCGCTCTTGTGCCACATTGATTTCCCAACCTCGGACAAACTGCACGACTTGGAAATGGAGATTTACGGGTGGGCAGTTTCACTGATGGCAAAGGTGGAACGCGTCGAAGCTTTCATTGACGACCAATTGACAGGCGACATCAAATACGGGCTTGAACGTCCAGATGTGTTGGACGTCCTGCCTGAATTAAGCTCGTCTCGAGTGGGATTCGGCGGAACCTTTCTCTTGAATGCAAAACACGATTCGGAAGAGCGTCAGCTTCTGGTACGCGTCTGGGACACGGCGGGCAATCTGGTTGAAATCAGGAGACAGGTCAAAGTCAGTCTCACATCTGCGAATAAAATTGCAGTTCCGACATTCGATTTTTACAGCGCCTGGTTGAATGATTGCGCGTCGTTGGAAAGGTCGTCGGTCTCAATCATCATTCCGACACTCAATCCCGGCCACGAGCTTCCCACTTTGCTTTCTTCACTTAAATCACAGGAAGGCTGTGAAAACGTCGAAATCATTGTCGTTGATTCCGGCAGCCAAGACGGCACGGTAGAGTTGGCGCGCGATTACGGAGCCAAAGTAATTGAAATTGCGCCAAGGGATTTTTCGCATTCCGCCGCGCGCAACCTGGGAGCGGAAGCCGCCACAGGCGATTACCTGCTTTTCATGACTCAGGATGCGTTGCCCGGCTCGCGCCGTTTTCTGTACGAGATGATCCAGGCGGCTCGCGCTTCAGGAGCTGTCGCAGTAACGCCAGCCGAATCGCTGCGCGAAGACGTTGATCTTTTTTATTGCGTCAGTTCCCATAATCATAATCGCTTTCTGGCTCTGGATTCCGGCGACCGCGTGACCGGCGCACCGCAGGCCCCGGATTACGAAACTGTGCGAAAACATTGCCAATTAAACGACGTCGCTTGTCTGATCGAACGTGAAGTCTTTGCGCAGTACCGGTTTCGGCGCAATTACGCCGAAGACCTGGACTTGGGCATGCGACTCACTGCCGCTGGATACAAACTGGCGCTGTTGAGTTCAACGCGCGTCATTCATTCACACAATCGTCCGGCTTATTACCATTTGAGGCGCGGTTTTGTGGACACTGTGTCTCTGGCAAAGATGTTCCCTGACTTTCCGCTGCTGCCGACCACCAGTTTGCCCGCTTTGAGCCGGGGAGTGGTGTTCTCTTACCGAAACCTGACTCACTGCATCAACGTGCTGGGTGACAAACTTCAGTTTCCGTGCCCGACCACACAATTTCTCGCTGCAATCGAAGAGCATTGGAATAACCAGACTCCGGAGATAAACCCGGTTGAATCGCTCGATGTTGATGATCGCTACCGTGAGTTTTTAACCCGACTGGCAGTAGATTTTTCAACGTCGGAAAAAGATGATAGCGACGACGCAGCGATAACAGATGCCGTGAACGACAAGATTCGACAAATCAAGCAACATCTGAATTCAATTTACGAAAGCGTGGATCAGGCACTGTTCACAGAATTCAAACAGGCTGTCTTCAAATCGCATGCCATATCCGCAGGGATGCTTCTGGCAAGTTACTTCCTTTCCTCCCCAGCGAACGATGATGCAACTGTCAGGCTCGAACGGGAATTAAGGCAGGGAGTTTAACCAATGAAGATACTTTACCTGGTTCATCAGTTTTATCCCGATCATTACACCGGGACGGAAAAATTTCTGCTGGAACTGGCAAAGGGCTGCCAGCGACTTGGTCATCGCGTCAAGGTCATCTCATATTCCTTCCGTCAACGCTCCGGTTTCAGTCACGAGGAATCCGGGGTGCTGACGCAGAAGTCAGCTTATGAGGGCATTCCGGTCACTTTCGTGAGGTTGCGAAAAGAGCCTGTTGATCGGCAGTACAACCTGGAGCCGGGAGAAATGCTGGACTTCGCGCGGCGCATGCTGGCAGAAGAAAAACCGGACATAGTGCATGCTGCGCATACAATGGGAGTGCATGACTTCATTTATGCCGCACGCGAGGCGGATATCCCATACCTGCTGACGCTGACGGATTTCTTCCTGCTCTGCCCGAAATTTACGCTGATGACTTCAAGCAACAGTCTGTGTGCGGGGCCGGAACAGGGATTGGCTTGCGACCAATTGTGCAGCGAAATCCCGAATGCCGCGATTCGGCGGCGGCTGGAAATTGCGAGCGAGTTCCTTCGCCAGGCACACCGCGTTATTGCGCCGTCCAGATTTCTCGGCGAGATGTTTCGCAAAGAGCACGGCGATTTGAATTTGCGCGAGATTGGATATGGCATCAGTTATTCCAAGATTCGCAGAAATCTTCGCCGATACCAGCCAGGCGACAAGCTGACGTTTTTTTATGGTGGTTCCTTCATCCGGCACAAAGGCGTTCACGTTCTGTCGCAGGCATTCAAATGGGTGGAGGGAGACGCGGAATTGAAGGTATATGGCTCCGGTCAATACGAATATGTGCTGAAGCAAGCCGCAGAGAACGATCCGCGCATCAAGTTGTGCGGCGTCTTTTCAGCCGACCAAATCGGAGAAGTTCTGAGTCAGGTGGATGTCGCCGTAGTCCCTTCGATCTGGTATGAAAACACTCCGATCATCCTGCTGGAAGCCCTGGCGTCGAACATACCCGCCGTTGTAACTGATCTGGGCGGAATGACAGAAGTTGTCAGAAATGGCGTCAACGGACGAACTTTCCCCATCGGCGATGTCCCGCAATTACGCAATGTCTTGCAATCGCTGATTCAGAATCCCGAAGCGCTCAATGCTTACAAGGACAATCTCAAAGGACAGTTTATTTTGTCTGTAGAGCAGGTGGCGCTGGCTTACGAACGCGAGTACCTGGCGGCGTTTCCAAACAGACTGCGCAACTTTGATTTTTGATGAACAACGCAGAGAACTCATCAATCGGTAAACCGATTCATCCACTGGTGGCGGTGGCGATGGCGACTTACAATCCCAGGCTACCTGCCTTTGCCGGGCAGATCGAATCGCTCAAAGCGCAAAGCTATCGCAACTGGCGTTGCGTTATCAGCGACGATTGCTCAGCGGATGAAACGCTGGTCGAAATGAAAAAAATCATCAGAGCGGATAATCGTTTCGAACTTTCGGTTGCGCCTCAACGGCTGGGCTTTTACTACAATTTCGAGCGCGCGTTGTCACTTATTCCGAAGGAAGCTGAATACGTGGCGTTGGCCGACCAGGATGATTTCTGGTATCCGGACAAGCTGGAAACTCTGCTGTCGAATTTCGACGATGAGACCACCCTGGTTTACAGTGATATGCGAATCGTGAACGCAGCGGGCCAGACAATTTCCGAAACCTTCTGGGTTCAGCGGCTGAACAATTGCACTGATATGGCGGCAATGCTTTTGACCAACTCCGTCACCGGCGCGAGCGCCGTTTTCAGAAGCAGCGTCCTGGAACTTGCATTGCCGCTACCGGGCAGGATTGGCGACCTGCATCACGATCATTGGATTGCCTGCGTGGCCTTGGCCGCTGGAAAACTGAAGTGGGTCAATCGTCCGCTCTACGATTACATTCAACACGATCAGAATGTCACGGGGTTTGGCGAGCCTGTGGGGGCGCGTCCTCTTTCACTGGCAACGTTTTATAACGATTTACCCAAGCTGAAAACCGCCGAAGGAAGGCAGATGGCAAGACAGATTTACTTCAATCAGGTATTGAAAATCGCCGGTTTGGCGCAGGCCCTGGAAACTCGCTGCGGAAAAACTTCGGTAAGGCAAAAACGATTTGCGATTCGCCGGATGGCCAGGCTGGATGCTTCCCTGCTCTCAGCAATCTGGCTGACAATACGCGGGGTAAAGCGCAAACAATCCACAAACCTGACTGGCGGCGCGGAATTTCATGTTCTGCCGGGAATTTGCTGGCATTTTCTCTCACGTCTCAAACGCTGGCTTGTCACCAAACGATTGATTGCTTCCTTTTGGAAACTACACTTATGAGCTTTCCCTTCAATCCGCTGAATTATCCGATCATGCTAGATGTCCCGGAATGGATGACTCACATTTCCTCATGGCACGAGCATATTCCATTTGCGCTATTCCTGGTCGCCGGCTTTAAGCCTGATGTAATTGTCGAACTGGGAGTGATGAACGGCGATTCTTATTGCTCCTTTTGCCAGGCGGTCAGGAACCTGAATCTGGATACTCATTGTTACGGGGTTGATACTTGGGAGGGAGATAAGCACGCCGGGTTTTATCAGGAAGAAAACTCTTTAATTCTTCTTCGCCAACACCACGACCCACTGTATGGCGAATTCTCTGACCTGCTGCAAATGACATTTGATGAAGCGCGTGGGCGTTTTCCCGACAATTCAATAGATTTGCTGCACATTGACGGACTGCATACTTACGAAGCGGTTCGTCACGATTATGAAAACTGGCTGCCGAAACTCAGCCAGCGAGGCATCGTGTTGTTTCACGATACCAATGTCCGCGAATCGGATTTCGGCGTGCATCGGTTGTGGGCGGAACTCAAAACTTCCTATCCCAGTTTTGAATTTTTGCACGGACACGGGCTGGGCGTGCTGGCCGTCGGCGAAGTCGAATCCGCCGATTTGCAGGCGCTGTTTCGGGCAACGCCCGAAGAGCAAACCATTGTGCGCGAATTTTTCTTTCAACTGGGTCGGCGCGTGTTCAACGAAGGCCACATCAAACGGCTGGAAGCCAGCATCAACGATTTGAACTTTCGATTGAACGAAACCGTCAACCAATCTCAGACTCTCAGCCAAACACTGAATCTTCAACAGGCCAGAATCGCAGAGCTTGAAAAAGCCTGCGAATCCGCCGAAGCGACGATTGTCAAATTGACTGCGCAACTAGACAGCATAGTCAACAGCAAAGCCTGGAAACTTGTCGAACAGTTCTGGCGGATCAAAAGCTCGTTTCGACACTGAGCAAACGGACGGAACACCTCGCTCCGCCGATTAACAGAGGAGACCCAAGACATGCATTTCAGTTCCATGCAGCACATGGAGCGACTGGTTCAACAGTATCTGCCTTACGACAATCAACTGACGATTTTGGACATTGGCAGTTATGACGTGAATGGCAGTTACAAACCGCTGCTGACTTCTCCGAAATGGAGTTACACCGGAATAGATTTGGCCGCCGGACCGAATGTTGATCTGGCGCTGACTTCGCCTTACCAATTGCCGTTGCCGGATGAACACGCCGATGTGGTCATTTCCGGGCAGGCGTTTGAACACATAGAATTTTTCTGGCTGACCTGGATCGAAATCGAGCGAGTGTTGAAACCCGGTGGGTATGTGTTTTTGATCGCGCCATCGCGCGGCCCTGAACACGGGTATCCGGTGGATTGCTGGCGGTATTATCCAGACGGGTTTCGCGCGCTGGCCAAATACGCAAAATTGGAATTGATTGAAGTCGGCACGGATTGGGACGCTCACGAAGATCAGGCCAGCGCCGCCTGGGGCGATACGGTCGGGGTGTTTCGCAAACCAATTCACGGGTGGCGTGGAAAACTCAAACACAAAATCCGCGCAAGATTGCATCGGCTTTTGATTCCGTTTTAACCATCAGCCTTGAGAAACAAAAAACGGCATTCATCAAGATTGGTCACAATCCCGATGAGTGCCGTTTTGTCATGTTCGATTCGATTGCCGTTTCAAGGCGCGAAGTAACCTGACAAATCAACCACCAAATGCGTGCTCACAGAAGTGAAAATCTTGAACGCGCCATCCGATGGTCCCAGGCCAACAATAAAGTGGCGATTGAAAATCTGGCCGGGCGTGAAATTCGATGTCGCAACAGTAGGTTGCAGCACATTGCTGGGCCAGAAGGTCAAAAAGCCAATTCCTGCCGGTTCAACCACCGTCGCATTTCCGACAACCGCCAACGCAGTGTTGGCAACCATCATGCCGTCGCACGTGCCGCGCGCCACCTGCGTCAGCATTCCCAGTGTTGGGATTGGCGCGCCCAGCGACGTACAACCTGTGAAGCCCGGCCTGGTTTCGAGCAGTCGCACGGGACGTTGCAGCGGCGTGAAAGTCAGCCCCGCGCCATTGATGTCCGTGGCGTCTGCGCTGTAATACCCCAGAACATCAATCACCAAATCCGTCACCGTCGTTGAGAAAATCTTGAATTGCCCCGTCGGCGACAATCCCACCGTAAACGGAGCATTCATGACCTGTCCCGGCGTGAAATTGGAATTGGCCACCAATGGCCGGGTGACATTGGCCGGAAACAAGGTCAGGAAACCACCGCTGACGTTGTTGACCACAGTGGCGTTTCCGACAATCGCCGTGGCCGAAGCCGGAATTGTCACTCCATCGCAGGTGATCGGAGCCGATTGCGTGACATCTGTGCCGCCGGGAATAGGCGCAGCCGGCGTGTTGCATCCTTTGAAGCCCTGCCGCGTTTCCAGCAACCGCACCGGTTTCGGCAGTGGATGGAAATACAATCCACCAGTTCCCGGCGGAGCGTAATATCCGGTCACATCAATCACCACATCCGTGTCCGAAGTGACAAAAATCCTGAATGCGCCATCCGGTTCGCTCAATCCGACGGTGAATACATTGTTGATGATTTCGTTCGGCATGTAATTGGAATTGGCCACAGTCGGCTGGCTCACATCGCTGGGATACAGTGTCAGGAAACCGCCGCCGGATTCGACCGTGGTGATGTTGCCGGTGATGGCCATGGCATTGGCCGGAATAGTCTGGCCACTGCAGGTGCGCCGCGCGGTTTGCATGCGCGAAGTCCCACCGGGAATTTTCGCTCCAGGCGTGTCGCAACCGGGTTCGCCGACGCGCGTATCCAGCAACCGAATCGGCGACGCCAATGGGTAAAACTGCAATCGTGAAATGACCACCGAATAAGCTCTGGTACCGACGCAATTGGTCGCGTCTCTGACCTGAAGCGTGAAGTTGAACGTCCCGCTTGCTGTCGGAATCCCGGACAGCAAGCCGGAATTGCTGAGCGTCACTCCATTCGGCAATGAACCAGAAATTTGCGAGAACGTCACCGGAACCGTGCCTCCGGTCTGGCTCAATTGCTGGCTGTAAGCTTTGCCGAAAATTCCATTTGGCAAAGTCGGCGGATTCAATGTGATGGTTGGACAGTTAATCACCAGTGAATAATTGGCGCTGCCCACACAACCATTGGTGTCCACAACTGAAACCGTAAAATTGTAAGTTCCCATTACGGTCGGCGTCCCGCTCAAAGTCGCCCCGGAAAAACTCAAACCGGGCGGAATCGTTCCGGTAATTCCAAAGAAAACCGGCGCTACGCCGCCGCTTTGCGTGAAGGTCTGAGAATAAGGAACTCCCTGCGGGGCGCTGTTCAGCGTCGGCGGATTGACCGTGATCGCTGGGCAGTCCGGCGCGCAACAGGCTGGAACTCCGGTCGTGATGTTCAACGACCAGCCGCCGGTCATGCTGCCGCTTTCGATGTCGGCATCGTCAACAATAAACAGCGACCAGACGCCATTGCCCGAAACCCCGTTGAACGTCGAAAGCGAAGTCGAATAAGGGCCAACCGGCGCTGGCGAAGCGAACATGTCCGTGATTCCACCGTAATTTGCCGGAGCATAAGTTCCTGATGTAATGGCTGCCGAATCCGGGATTTCCGCCGCCGTGTCGTCAAAGGTGATGGTGGCATTGACGATGTCGGTCGCCCCCCCGGCATCGGACATCAACATTACGGCTTGTCCGCCGGGACTGACCAGCAAAATATCCATATCGTCCGGGAATGTGTGATTGAGTCCGTTGAAGGTGACTGTGACTTTTCTGATCGTGCCGCTCAATCCTGAAGCGGTAATTTGCGATGGGTACGGCAAGGCATTGCCTGAAGTCGAAGCGGGCGCGCCATTCGGAATGTTGATCGAACCGTTGTTGGAAAACGTCATAGAGCTTTCCAGTATCGCACCCAACCTGTAAGTGAACGTCACCGTTCCCAGATTCGTTGCTCCATCCTGCAAATCCAATGTCGCCGTAATTGTTCCGCCGCAGGTTCCCGCGGCTGTGAACGTAAATGATCGCGTCACGGTATTGCCTCCGGCGACCATCGCGCCGTAATTTTGCGCCGCGCTGGGATTGATGATGCCTCCGCCGGTTTGCAACGTGGCGACCAGATCGGTCGTATCGGAGTTCCCTACGTTTTGCAGCGTCAGGTCAACCGTCACGGTTTCGCCTGGGTCTACTTCGCCATTGCCGGTTCCGCAACTTTCCGCCGTGATCGTCGAACTGGCGGGAGCAATGACCGGCAACGGGCTTGAAACCGCGTTGCTGATGACCAGGGCGAAATCCTGATCCAGCGCTCCGCCCGCATTCGGCACGCCGTCCCCGGCGATGTTTGCGGCAATAACTCGAACGGTGAAAGTGCCGCTGACGCCTGCCGGAATAAATACGCTTTCGGCGTTGTTGCGCGGATCGGCTGTGCCGCCGGTTGCTGAATTCGCGCCGCTGAACACGTTGCCTTTGTAAGTTTGTCCGCCGACGGTGACTTCCAAATCCAGGTTGTTGACGAAGGCGTTGCCGGTCGTCGAACCGGGCGCATCCGTCCAGGCCAGCGTGACGCGAAACGGCTGCCCGGCGCTGGAAACCGTGCCGGTGTAGGTTCTGGATTGTCCCGTTGCCGTGAAAATGTCGCCGGGACTTTGATCGCGCAAGACCGAAGGCGCTGAAAACAATTCCATTGCCGTCGTCAAATTGACTTCGCCCATGCCCTGCACATAAGACCACAGCGCGTCATTCGCGCCTGCGCCGGTCATATAGCGCGCCGAATTCATCAACGCGGCTTTGGTCATCGCCGGACTGGGCGGCGTCAACCCGGCATTGATGAATCGTTGGCGCAGCAAGGCAGCAGCGCCCGCCACCGCCGGAGCCGAATGACTGGTTCCGGACGATGCAGTGTAAAACTGTTGGCCGCTGGGGAAATAGTTTGCGCCGGAAACTCCGCCGCAAACTCCGTTGCCGGTGTAACAGGGATTCGCTGTTCCGGTGGGAGCGGGATTGCTGGCCTGAGCGACTCCGCCTGTGATGTGAGTTCCCGGAGCGACAATTTCCGGTTTGCGCCGCCCGTCAGTGGTCGGGCCTCGGCTGGAAAAGCTGATTATGTCGTTCGCGTTGTCAGCTCCGGCGTCGGCGATATTGCAACCATCTGCTCCGCCAATGGCTTGGACGTTTTCCGCCGCTCCGACAGTGATGACGTTTTTGGCGCTCCCCGGCGCGCCAATCGAACTGGAAGACGGCCCCTGGTTCCCAGCCGAAAATACAATCACCATTTCCTGGTTTCCAGCCTGTGTGAAAGGCGCTCCTGTTGGTTGCGAATCGCGTACCAGCGCGTCGTAGGTCTGCGAATCAATCGTATAAGCCCCGCCGACATTCGATCCCCAACTGTTGCTGCTGATGCGGGCATTGTCGTTGTAAGCGCGAGATTCAATCGCCGTCAGATCGGGAAAGGTGTAAACGTTCGGATCGAAAATCACAGTCGAGCCGAGCCTGACAAACGGAGCGACGCCCAGACCATAACGAAATCCGCTGGCATCGGCGTGTGGAAGGGCGTTGAACGGCGAACCATTCGGAATAAATCCGCCGATGATGTGCGCGTTGATGTTTCCGTGCCCGTCACAACCGAGCAACGTGCTGTTGATCCCGTTCGGAGTTCCTTCCAGACGATTGAAAACCACACGGCTGGCATTGGTCGTCAGCCCTCCGGCATACAGGGCGAAGTGATTCGGCGAGGTCGTTGCGTTGTCAATGCCGCTGTCAACCACATTCACCGCAAATCCCGATGCGTCGAACTGGGTCTGATCGAATCCCTGATTAGTCAGAAAGGTCAGGTAATTGCCCGGCGTGGGCGAATTGCCCGTCAGATTGCCGGTCATGATGACGTTTTGTCTTTCGTCATATTTTTCCGGCACAACGTACTTCGCAATTGAAATCACGTCCGGTCGCGTCGCCAGTTGCCTGTCCACAGACAACACCGGCAATTGAACAATGATGTTGACGAATTTCAGCACGCTGTACTGGCTGCGAATCTGTTCCGTCTTCAGACTGTTGATGGCGCTGAGCGTCAGTTGATTTCCGTTCCCGTCGTTGGCCAGTTGCACGGCAAAAAGCTGGTTGACGCCTTGCAGCGATTGCAGGTCGCGCAATTGAGAGGCAGTCGCCGGATCAATCTTGTATTCGCTTTTATACTCGCCGTCCCATTGCACATATTCCGTGCGGGCAGCCCAATCAGAAAGCCGCGCCAGTTGCTGTTCCTGACCGAACACCAGATAGGCGTTGTTCGGAATGTAGTTGATGATTTCGACGCCGGTCGCTTCCAGTTCTTCAATCCAGTTCGGTTTGATCGGGCCGGCAAATTGCACCAGATGAAGCGACGCTTCACCGCCGGACAAATTGGTTGTCCGGCCACGCTGTTGTTGAAGTTCCGCCTTGGTGGTATCCAGCGAGCCGACGTTGAGCAGAATCAGATTGTCTTCATCGGCAAAGATCAATGCAGAAGTCTTGCTCAACGTTCGGACAACCGATTCGTCAGCACTGAAAACCTGAAATGAACCGTAATCCGCCACCAATTTCGCTCCGAGCCGTTTCAATTCGCGCGCTTGTTGCGGGTCGGTCACGCGCAGTTTGTGTTTGCCGGTTGCACTACGATAGCCGGTCGGGCGTTCGCCGGAGACATTACGAGAGGTTGCTTGCTCACTCTGTTCGTTTTGTCTGGCAGCGCGCGTTGTTTTCCAAACTGCGAACAACGGCAATCCCAAAATCAGAATCAATGACACGGCAATGATGATGCGAGCAATGGAGTTTGTTCGGGCTTTGAGTGAGAGTAGCAGTGAAATCGGCATGAAAATAATGTCTCTCCTGGTTCAGGGTATTTTTTCTCTGATCGCCCTGCAAAAACGAAATTGAAAACTTATGTGTTGAGGATGCCGCCAAGCGTCTGCAAACGCGAAGCACTTTGATATTGACAGATGTCAGGGGCGAATTTGTATATGAGGTCCAGTGTAGTGGATCAAGACAGCGGAGTGAGCAATCACGATTAGCCGTAAATTTCTCACCGCGTTTTTAAGTCCAGCAGATCAAGGTGTCAGCGACGCTTTTTCAACGTATCCGCAGCAAAATTCACCAGAAAATGCTGCTGAAGCGAGGAGATTCGTTGAAATCAATGCCGGTGTGAGTAGCGTTCACTGGCGAGCGCGAGTGTACTTAAAGCCTTGTATACCGTCAAACAGAAACTGTACTCGCAAACTGCTTTGCTCATGCTAAGATGCGCGCAATCGTGCTTGCTCCCCCGACCAGTTTTGTCACTTTGGATTGCCGCTAAACTATTTGGACAGGCGAGCACGTTTTTGTTGTCAGTTGAAGCAATGATGATAATTGAGTTTTTAGGAGGACGACTAAAATGCTGAGCTGCCCGGTATGCCGTAGCCAGAACATGGACACAGCCAAGTTTTGTGGCAATTGCGGAAATCCGTTTCCGCGCCCTTCGATGCCGACTTCTTCGCTGATCAACTGCCCACAGGGGCATGTTTACAGCGCCGTTTACCAATACTGTCCTTATTGCCCGCAACCGGAATCGGCTGCGGCGCAGGAAATTCCTAACGATTTCGCCACTCGCATTGAAGAACCGGCGACTGCCTTCGAACCTCCGAACGCTTATCCGGTTGTTGCGCCCATGGCTTCTTCGCCCAACGTGGCGCCAGATTTTTCCACCAATGCCGAACCATTCGCCACCAACTTTGAAACGCGAGTCGGCTCTGCCCAGGTGTTTGAGCCGTTGAACAGTCCGCCGGAAGCATTTGAAACGAAAATTGGCGGCATTGATCTGGAAGAAGTGCTTGGCCAGGCCGCGCCCCAATCCTTACCGCCACAGGCTTCGGCACCGACGGAAATGATTTCTCATCTGGCCGAAACCACCATCGCCGAAATGCCTGCAATCACTATTGAATCCAAACCAGCCCCCCCGGCGCAGACATTTCCACCACCGCCGCCGCCGCCATTGGCGCAAGCAGCGACAGTTGTTTCAAATGATGTGGCTGACTTCGAGTCATACTCAGCGCCACCGGCTCATGCCGCTCCTGTTGCTGTCAACCGCGACGACGAGCGACGCACCATTCTGGTCGCCGATGAAGCCGGGCTTCAGCGCTCCAGCAAAGGCAAACTGGTTGGTTGGCTGGTTTCTTACAACCGCAATCCCGATGGCGAAGATTTTCGAATCTATGCCGGTTACAACCGCATGGGAGCCAATCCGGTTTGCGACATCGTGATTGAAGACGAAACCGTCAGCGGTTCGCATGCGATCATCGTTTACCGCGATGGCCGTTTTCTGATCAAAGACGATTTATCGCGCAACGGCACTTTCGTCAATGGCCGAGAAATCAGTGAAGCTCATCCTCTTCAGAGTTATGACGCTGTGCGGTTGGGAAACACGACCCTGACCTTTATTTCCGCACAGCGCATTTCGTAAAAATCAAAAGGCAAAAGGCAGACGTCGCAAACTCATACTGATACCAACCCGGAACCACGTCATGAGTTTCGATTTTTGTATTTTGATTTTCCTATGCGTCGCCAGATCAACATCGCTCATCGAACTGACACTGGACTTGAGCGAAAAAACAACGAGGATTCGATCACCTGCGTCAGCGACGAAACCCACGGTTGCAACCTGATTATCGTCGCCGACGGGCTGGGCGGAGTCGCCTGCGGACAAATCGCCAGCCAATTGGCGGTGCAAACCATTCGCCAAAGCTTTTTCGGCACGATGAGTTCGGGCTTTTCGATCAATGACCGGCTGGCGTTGGCCGTCGCCGAAGCCAATCGGTTGATCTTCAACCGGTCGGAGCGCGACCGTCATTGCAGGGGAATGGGTTCGACCTGTGCAGTGCTGGCGCTCAACGATGACACGGCTCATGTGGCTCACGTCGGCGACAGCCGTGTTTACCTGATTCGTGACAACCGCATCCGCCAACTCACCCGCGACCATTCGCGCGCCCAGCGCATGCTCGACGACGGGCTGATTACCGAAGAAGAAGCCTCCAACCACCCAGACCGCAACTGGCTTGATCGCGCTCTGGGACTAAAAACTCAAATCCTGCCCGACGTGTTGCCGCAACCGATTTCGCTGAAGGAAGGCGACACCTTCATTGTCAGTACCGATGGATTAACCAATCTGGTGCGCGACGAAGAAATTTTCCGCCTGGCGCAATGCGCGCCGGTATCCCACGCCTGCGAAGCATTGATCGCTCTGGCCATTGAACGCGGCGGCAACGACAACATCACCGTTGCCATCGCTCGCGTTGGCGCGGACATCACTCTGACCTTCTGATTTTCCCTTATGACAACTTTGCTGATTGCAACGTCAAACCCCGGCAAAGTGGCTGAACTTGCCGCAATGCTGGAAGGATTGGATTGCCGTGTCATCGGATTTTCCGATTTGCCGGAAGTCCCCGCCACTGTCGAAGAAACCGGGCAGACCTTTGCTGAAAATGCGCTGATCAAAGCAGAGCATTATCACCGGCTGACTGGATTGCCTGCGCTGGCAGATGATTCAGGGTTGGAAGTGGATACGCTGGATGGAAGGCCTGGCGTGTATTCCGCGCGATATGGTGGCGAAAACCTGCCGAGCGCCGAACAGGTTCAATTACTGCTAAACGAGTTGAAAGACGTTCCCGCCCACAAACGCACGGCACGGTTTGTATGCAGCATTGCGCTGGTTGGCGACGGATTGAATAAGATGTTTGAAGGCCGCTGCGAGGGACTGATTGCTCACGAACCGCGTGGCGAATATGGCTTTGGGTATGATCCTGTCTTTATTGACGCAGAGCTTGGGCTGACCTTCGCGGAATTGACCCGCGAAGAAAAAGCCCCGCGCAGCCATCGCGGTAAAGCCCTGCTACAGGCTCGCCAATTCCTGACCGAATGGCTGAAGAGTTTTACTTCATAAAGGATTCACGCTGATTTACGCAGCGTGAATCAACGTCTTCAGTTCCCTGCCGAACTTCACGTCAATTTTGCCGGAACGGACTTCGACGACGGTTCCTTTGCCAAATTTCGGATGTTCGATCTGATCCCCGGCGGCAAACCGATCCTGCATCGAATAAGGCCGCGGCGGCCCCGACGGTTCGGACGAATCTTTTTTGCTACGGCTGGTCGTTCGGGTTGAAGAGGTCTTGGTTTTGGTCTTAGCCGGACGGTAGACGTGATTGCTTCCGCAAAATCCGCATTGAACCTTCGCAATCTCGCCATCAGCTTTTAACGCGACAATGACGTGAGCGCGGCTCTCTCCACATTTTTTGCATTGGGTTTCAACATCTCCGCCCACTTGAGGGCGCTTAACGATTCCGAGTGAGTCCTTGGTCATTCTTTTCCAGTTTGTCTTTTTTCAGGCAAAGCATTGAATCTTTACCAGTGGTTTACTTACGGCTGGCGCGAATTATACGTGGTGGTTGAACAATCGGCAAATTCGGCTTCTTTCTATCGTTGAAATTACCTGGCCGTTAAACTTGCGGCGTCTCCCAGATTGATTCGTGCAAAGTTGGAATCGCGTCCGGCTAGCGAAACGGTCAAATCCATCACTCCGCGTCTGGCCAGGTAGTGCGGAATCTGAAACACCAGTTCGTCCTGGCCTGCGAACAAGGCCGATGGCCGCGCCGCTACGACTACACACGGAGCGCCATTCAATCGAACTTGCACAATGGAAGCGTTCAACCTCCATCCGGAACCTTGAATCACCACCAATGTCGGGCGATTGGCAGGGCCGATGGAGATTGGGGCGCTGGTCAATGGAAGAAATGTCAGGCCGTCCGTCGTCCACAACCCCGAAGGATAATAAGCTTCGCTGGTTTCGCCGACGCTTTGCACAAATACGCTAGGCCAGTACGTCACCAATCTCAAAGCCGTGCGGTGAATGACGTTGGTTTTGGTTTTCAGCTCCAGCGACCGCTGCGCAGGTCCCGGACCGTCCACGAGAATTACGACTCTTGTTGGCGAAACCGAGCGAATCCGCTGTGGTACGCCATCCACTGTCACCGTCACTCCGCCCAATGAAGTCGGCGGCGAAAACGGCTCCACCAACTGAGTGTCGGTGAAATTTGGGCCGTCAATGGCCGCAAACGATTCACGTGAAATCGGCGCATCTGGATGCAGAAAATTGCTGACCGTTATGGTCTGAGCCGATGCCCCACGGCAGACAAGCAGAAGCAATCCCACGAGAAAAACAGTACGCATAGCTTCAACTTTGTTTACAAAATGTGAGTTGTTAATCGGGGCAGAATTGCGACCTTTGCGACCTTACTGAAGTTTCACATCCTTCCAGCCGCCTTGAACGATCAGGTCACGAATCTCGGTCGCGTTTTTGCCTTCGCCTATCAGCTTGTGAACAAGGAGACCCTCCTTGAGACAAAGCTGTCAGCCAACGCTGTGAGTCGTTGCATAACAATCCAACAGACTCTTATGCCCATCACCGGCATCGCAATAACAGTAACAGGGCTGTTGCGCGAAAATTTCCGGATGCTGTTGCGCGTAGCTGTAGGCTTTTACGACGACTGGGTCGGAAAATTGTCTGGGATCAAGCACCGCAGGCAGAGGTCTGGCGCTTTCCACACTTTCAAAAAAAGCGGGAATTCGGGGCGTGGGCCGTGCCGCAGCCTGATTCGACGCTTGATGATTTCCCTGGTGATCGGAATGCGAAGTTGGCGACGACGGAGAGCCACAGGCGGCCAGCAGCAAAACGACAACAAGCAAACCGCTCACACCGCAGGTTATTGATGAGCGCAGATGGATTCGATTCATCAAGTCCTCAAAATCAAAAAAGATAATTACCAAAGATGTCATTGGAGACTGATTCTCAGCCAGAATCTCTCGGAGGAGTTCCGAGTCGCAGCCATTGTACCGGCGGCTTGCGCGGTTGACCAGCAAAGATTTCGACAAAAAGCGGGACAAATTATTAGCTCGGTGCTATGATGCGCCCGCATCTGTCATTAACCCCGCTTTCCAACCGCCCCGCTTCCCAACCAGTTCGGATCGTTATGAAACTCTTGAAACTCTCTTTCCTGAGCGCGTTGTTGTTGGTTTTCTTCCTGACCACTACGGTTTTTGTTTCGCCGAATCTCTTATTCGGCTCAATCAATGTCCAAGCGCAAAGCCGCAGCTTCTCCATACAGATCGCGTCTGCCGAAAACGAATCGGAAGCCCAGTCCATGATCGCCGACTTGAAAACCAAAGGCGTAGAAGCTTATCTGGTCAAATCCGAAGTTCCCGGCAAAGGCACGCGGTACCGCGTTCGCATCGGCAAATTCGCTTCAATGCCAACGGCCAAAACAGCCGCAAGCGAACTGTCCGCCAAAGGTTTGATCCGGGAATTCATTGTCATGCCTTATGAACCGGCAACGACTTCACTGACCGCACGCCGCGAAACCAAACCAGCCAAAACCAAGTCGGAAACACCGCCAGCCCCAGAAGCCGAGCCTGCCAAATCGGAAACTACTTCCTCTGAATCATCTGCGATTGCAGCGAAAACCATTGAGGAAGCCAAACCGCTTGAAGCCCATTCTGCCGAAGAAGCCAAACCCGTTGTATCCACGCCAGTTGAGCCGATTGAAACTAAATCGGAATCGGTTGCCACTGTTACGCCTGAGCCGAAACCCGCTCCGGCGAAAGAACCTGTGGAAGTTGGCAAAGGTAAATCCGAATCTGAAACTTTCGTCGAATCGAAGCCGAAGCCCAAACAGGAATTGAAAGTGGAAGAAAAGGTCGCCGAACCGGAAGATTCGGCAACTTTTCCCGCTGATGCCGAACCGAAAATTGCAACGCCGATGTTGGCGGATGCTTTGACCGAAGCCAGTCTTTCCAAAACCAATTGGCGAATGGTTCGGCGCACGGTCGAAACTGACAAGAACCTCCGCGCGGTTCATTTTGTGGATTCAATGACCGGATGGGCGGCGGGCGATGCCGGAGCCGTGTATCGCACTACCGACGGCGGACGCACATGGAAACCGCTGCTCAGCGGAGTTTCAGCCAACATCAACTTCGTATATTTCCTGGACTGGAATCACGGCTGGATGATAGGCGATTCAACAAGCAAGGACGACGACGGCGAAACCGTTTTACTCAGCACGATCAACGGCGGACGCACCTGGATGATCCAGAAGATTCCAAACCTGCTGAGCGTGCATTTCTCCGACCTGCAAAACGGCTGGGCTGTCGGGCGCAATGCGACTGTTCTGCGAACGACCAACGGCGGCAACGACTGGAAACCCGTCGAAGAAGTCCAAAGCATCATCGGTTTGCCGGTCGAATCGTCCAACTACAATTTTGGCTTTCGAGATGTGTTTTTCCTCGACACCAATCACGGCTGGCTGATCGGCAACTTTTACGGACGCGCGCAGAGCAACATCGGTGGATTGTTCGTCACCGCAGACGGAGGCAACACCTGGAAACGATTGCCGCTGACTTTCCAGACTCAATACGTCTCAGGCCGTTTCACGCCGGGCTTGCTGCATTCGGTTCGGTTCGTGGATGAAAACACCGGCTCCGTCACTGGCGAAATGCGCGACGGCGAAAACCGCTTCTTTTTCGCGCTGCACACCCGCGACGGAGGCAAAACCTGGGAACAGCACCGCACTCCCAGCAGAGCCACGCACAGCACTCAATTCCTTGATCCAACCAACGGCTGGATGGCCGCATTCGCTCCGCGCGAAGGCAGCGCCGAAGCCGTCGTTTACGACACTTCGCTGATGCGCACCGACAACGGAGGCATGTCCTGGCAAAACGACTTCACAGCCAAAGGCAACCGCATCCGCAGCATCTTCTTCTTGTCTCCTTACAAAGGCTGGGCCGTCGGCGACCGCGGAATGATCCTGCGGTATGAAGAAAAGACGAAGGCAATGAATTGAAGCTTAGCAATTGCAACGCTAAACAATGGAGGAAACTATGTGGATTATTCTGACGGTCATAGCTGCTATCTCTTTGGTTATTTATTGGCGAGGGCCTAATTCTGTCTGGGGTGGAATTACCTTCGGATTCATTGGTGGCTTGATCGTGGCCGTCGTTTCTGCATTTTTAGGAAATGGGTTTCATTGGTCTACTATCGGTAGAGGAATTGTCATCGGCATATTATTTGGTGTTTGCGCTGAGTTGCTTGGCAAAGTGGCAAGTCGCGCGAACAGAACAACAGAGTAATCTGGAGGTGGAAAAAGACCGACTTGAAGGACGGCTTGAAAGCGAAGTGAAAGTGCTGACGGCGCAAGCAAGCCGTGCCTGATTGCGGCAATTCGGTATAATCGCCTTATGAAAATCAAAGTTATTGTTCACGAAGCGGAAGAAGGCGGATATTGGGCTGAAGTTCCTTCGATTCCGGGATGCGCCACACAGGGCGACACCTTTGAAGAGTTGCTTCAGAATTTGTACGAAGCCATCGAAGGATGTTTGTCCGTCGAAGTCACTCCGACCCGATTCATGGCAACAAAGCTCTGAAAACCGGCCTGCTTAATCACTTGATGAAATTGGCTGGACTGACCGAGGACGACTTTTGAAATTGTGCAGTAACGCCCAGGTAAGCTAAAGCCAATTCCTAAAATTGCCTCCTTTTACAACCAGCAAGTCAGCTTTAGACGAGGGCGCGATGAGCCGCTTAAATGCCTGCGACCGTGACGAGCCTGTCACACCTGTGAAAAACAATAAAAGCCATTTTTATATTCAGCCGCCGGTGTTGTGTTTTGCGGGTTGGCGGTCGCGCCGGGCATAGTGCAACACCAGGCATCGCCAATTAACAGTTCGGATTGATGATTGAATAAAAAGATGGCTTCAAAACCATCGCCGAACGTGTTATGAGTAATGGGAACTAACTGCAATCAAGCGTTTGGATGGGAACAATCACTGGGCAGGAATTTTCTGAGCGCTATTGCGTTAAAAACACGCGACACGCAAACCTTCCATCTCTGGCTGTGAATTCTCCGGTTGTGTTCCGCCCGACACCGTGCCAATTTGCACCATTCACCTTGAAACCGAATCGGTTTCCGTGCGGACATCACCGATGATCCGGCGAAAACTACCAAGCTCGTATCATCCCCGAAGAATTCCTAAAGTCAGAAAAGAAATGTTGCGCATCGCGCTCAAATCAATCCGGCATGGAAAATAGTATTTCTCTGCCGGTAAGTAAGGTATATAAGACCTCACTCAGTACCAAGCACATCTTATGAATTTCACGCAGCCAAGTCCTTAAAGGCGCGGAAAAATTCGCTTTAATTTGTTGCTAGGGACTTGCTAAGACGAATTATGTCCATTGCAATCAAGCAAATATATCGGTTTGAAGATTTTCGACTGGACGTCGGCAACAGATTGCTGTTGCGAGGGGTGGAAACGGTTCCGATCCCGCCAAAGGTGTTTGACCTTTTGCTGATCCTGGTCGAACGTTCAGGGTCGGTGGTTGAAAAAGAAGAGTTGATGAACCTGCTCTGGCCGGACACCATCGTCGAAGAAAACAATCTGACGGTTTCCATGTCCGTGTTGCGAAAAGCGCTCGGTGATGGAAAAGCTGGCGTCAAATTCATCGAAACGATTCCACGACGCGGGTACAGATTTGTCGCCACAGTGGAGCAAGCCTCCACACCGTCAACTGCCAAACCAACCAACCAATCGTTTTTCATACCGACGACCGATCTTTCTTCGATAGAAGCGACGGCTTCAGCTCAGCGCCCCGACATCCAACTGCCTTCGCCCGTTCATACACATCCCGTCAATGTCCAGGACGGGCGGATCAGGCCTCTCACACAGTCGCAGAAATTACTGTGGATTCTTGGCGGAGTGATGGTAATGATCATCGCCGCCGGGTGGGCGTTGTGGCGTAACGATCCGGTGAAGTTGAAGAACGAAGAAATTCGCTCATTGGCGGTGCTTCCATTCAAACCATTGACGGTGGATGCAGTGGATGAATCTCTTGGGTTGGGATTGGCTGACGCTTTGATTACCAGATTGAGCAATACTGGCAAAATCGTCGTTCGCCCAACCAGCGCCATTATCAAGTATTCCAAACCGGATCAGGATTTGATGAAGGCGACGAGGGAATTGAAAGTGGATGCCCTGCTCGACGGCAGAGTACAGCGCGTTGGCGACCGCATTCGCATTACCGTTCAGTTTTTGCGAGCTTCCAACGGCGAGGCAATCTGGGGGGACAGTTTCGATGAACAATTCACCAACATTCTGGCTGTCCAAAACATCATCTCGGAAAAAGTGGCGCGCGCGCTGACGCTGAAACTGACCGAGCCTGAACGACAACTGCTCAACAAAAAGTACACCGACAACACACAGGCCTTCGAGCTTTATCTGAAAGGGCGATATTTTCTGAACAAGAGAACGCCCGATGAATCAAACAAGGCGGTGGAGTTTTTTCGCCAGGCAATCGCGCTCGATCCGAATTTTGCGCTGGCGTATGTCGGAATTTCCGATTCTTATGTGGTGCTCGGCACGCCTCAGGTGATGTTGGGCAGCCAGCGAACCGAGCAATTCTGGGAAGAGGCGAAAGCCGCCGCGCGAAAAGCGCTGGAACTCGATCCGATGCTGGCAGAAGCTCACGCTTCGCTGGGAGCTGCAACCGCAGCCAGTTTCAACTCAAATCGCGCCGAAGCTCATCGAGCCTTCGAAAGAGCCATCCAACTTAATCCGAACTATCCGCCAGTGTATGTCTTTTATGCCGTGGATTTGATTGGCGCGGCCCGCTTGGGAGAAGCGTTGCAATACGCGATCAAAGCGCGAGAGCTTGATCCGGTTTCTGTTCCAGCCAATGCCACTTATGGAATGTTGCTGTGTCGTTTGCGTCGTCCACAGGAAGCCATTGAGCAACTCAAAAAAACGCTGGAACTTGACCCGTACAACATACGCGCTCACTGGGGAATGGGGTTGGTTTACGAACAGCTTGGCCGATATGACGATGCGATTGCAGAACATCAACTGGCATTGCAAGCCTCGAATGGTGGAATACTGGCGCTGGCTTCGCTTGGCCGAGCGTATGCGCTGGCCGGTCGCCGTCAGGAGGCGCAAAAGGTCTTGCAGCAATTGCTTGAAAAAGAGCGCAACGGCGAACGCCATCCCTATTATCTGGCGGCGCTGTTCATTGCGCTCGGCAATCAAGATAAAGCGTTCGATGTGCTGGAAAGCAATCGCGGCAGATACTCGCTGGGCTTGATGCAGGTGGATCAGTTTTTTGACGCCGTCCGCCAGGAACCGCGCTATCTGGCTCTGATCAAATAACTCCGCGTTGCCGGTACTGCTGGATTTCCACCTCGTCGAATCCCAAGCCCATCAACACTTCTTTCGTATGTTCGCCCAGCATCGGCGCTCGATGGCGAACCCCGCCCGGTGTTTCCGACAATTGCACGGGAGTGTTCGGGATGGGAATCGGTTTCAGGCTTCCGGGATAATCCATAAAGCGAAACAACCTGCGCGCCTGCACCTGCGGATCGTCGAACACTTCGCCAAGCTGAAACACTCTGCCACACGGCACGCGCGCGGCTTCAAGCTGCGCAATGGCTTCTTCGGTAGTCAGGCTGCGAACCCAGTCGTCCATCGCCGCATTGATGAGTTCGGCGTTGTTGCCACGCGCCAGATCGTCCACGCAGCGCGGATCGTCTATCAAATCAGCGCGGCCAACCAATCGCGCCCATCGTTTGAACATAGGCTGCCCGATGACCGCGACCATCACCCAACCGTCTTTGGTTTTGTAACAATCCGACGGAGCCGCCGTGTACCCCGTATTTCCCTGCTGTTGGCGAATAATGTCCAGCACATAGCGTTCGGCCAGCAGCGATTGCATGAACATCATCCCTGTCGCCAGCAACGATCCGTCAACAATCTGGCCGCGCCCGGTTTTCTGCCGTTCAAACAGGGCGACCATCACGCCGAACGCCGTGTGCAGAGCCGTGCCGAAATCTTCAAACGGAACCACGCTGCGAATCGGCACGCCCGGCGTTCCGGTCAGGGTCATGGCGCCTGACATGGCCTGAATCACCGGATCGAAGCCGACGCGATTGGCATACGGTCCTTCGTGGCCGTAAGTCGAAACGCGCCCTAAAATCACGTCAGGTTTGACGGCTTTCAGCGAATCGTAATCCAGTTCCAGTTTGGCCAGCACATCCAGCGGCAGATTGGCGATGACGACGTCCGCCGAAGCGATCAATCGCCGTTTGATCTCGCGGCTGTCAGGATGCGCCGGATCAAGAGTGATGCCTTTTTTGTTGCGATTGAAGCCGATGAACATCGGCCCTTCGCCGCCTTCAGTGATTGGCGACACATTGCGGTCTTCGCCGCCTTCGCGGCGTTCAATGCGAATGACTTCCGCGCCCATATCGGCCAGCAGCATAGCGCAATAAGGCCCGGCGATGTATCGGCCAAAATCTAAAACCCGGATTCCTTCAAGTGGGAGTGGCATGCTCTTATTCCGTGGTGGGGACTTTGCCTTTTCGACGGTCGCTTTCTTTCAATTTTTCGTCGGCGTAAATGTAGTAAACCTTGCCTGATTCGATGCTGTTCAGCAGGTCGAGAACATCGGGCATCATTGGGTAAAGCGTTTCATACTTGTTGTTGTAAGCACGCAGGACAATAACCGCAATATCAAACTGCGCAACCTTTTGCTGATGATAAAGATTCGCATCCACTGTCAATAAAACCTCGAAACTTTGCTGAGCCAGACTGAGCAGTTCACCGTTATCAAGATCATCCCAGCCAGCCTCCCTGGTCAGCCTTACTTCGTGCGGCGGAAAGTGTCGTCTCAGTTGACGTGGAAAGTTGTGATCGAAAAGCACGCGCATCAGTAATCAACCTCGACCGCCATCCAGCCCTCGTCCAGCTTGTCCCGAATCATCTGCAAAATGGCCATTACCCTGTCACGGTCAGTTCCGGGGAACGAATCCAGAAACTCATCCACGGTGTAACCGCCCATCAAATGATCAATCAAGGAAACAACCGGAATGCGCTGAATGCCAATTAGCGGCGTGCCCCCCATTCGCTCCGGGTTGATAGTAATCGGCGGAGCGTGCTTGGCCATTTCTTTCGTTCGCCTAATGCTCTCCTGCAATTCAGCAGGCAATTTAGCAGTCAAATCTTCCATTGCTACTGCGGTGGACATAAGCTTGAACTCCTTTCAGCAAGATTCTACTGCGTTCAGACCAGTACCGCGACTGACAAGGAGCGGTTGCGGAAAACTCGCTCCTTGCCAACCGCGTATGAACTGCATCAAGCAGAGCGTTTGCGCGCCACGTTGAACAGGAAATAGGCCAGACAGCCGAAAATCAACAACCCGATGATGTTCGACCACGGACCGCTGGTGATTGCCCAGTGACCGCCGATGCCGATTTGTTCTTCGGCAATCGAAGTCGGCACGTTGTTCATCCAGCCGTAAATCGCGCGCGAACCGGCTATCAGCAGACCGCCGATGGCTCCGCCTGCGATCAAACCGGAACTGAGCAGGACGCCTTTGCCGGTTTCTTCTTCGGCCAGCGATTCCTTATGATCGTCTTTCTTCAGCTTTTGCACCAGCGCGCGAATCAAGCCTCCGGCGAAGATCGTCGCCGAAGTCGAAATCGGCAGGTAAATGCCAACCGCGACCGGCAAGGCATGCACGCCGATGATTTCCAGCGTCAACGAAATCACAGCGCCGATCAGAATCAACGACCAGGGCAGTTTCTGCGTCAATACGCCGTCCACCAACACGCCCATCAGCGCCGCTTTTGGAGCGTCGAGCTTGCCGGTGAATTCTTCGACCGAGTATTTCGGAGCGCCGCTTTCGTCCACCAGCAAGGTGAATTCGCTTCCGCCTTCTTTGACGTTGATACGTTGATACAGATTGTCGTCAAGACCGCGCGCCGTAGTTCCGCCACTCACTCTGTCGGCGTAGTTTTTGCCTTGCACCGCTGGCGGCAAGGTGGCCGTCAATCCTTGTCGAATGCCGCCGACGCCCGGATTGACCAGGTAATGAATCTGGTTGTCGTCGCCGACCAGATATTTGCCCGCCGCTATGCGCGTCTTGCCGCCATCGGCTTCGACTTCAACGGCGAATTGCGCATAACGATATGTTTTGCCATCGGGAGCGGCAGGGTTTTCGGCGTAAGTGCCTTTGATGGCGTCGGCGGGAACCGTGAAGCCGGGATAATTCACCGGCAGAATGTTGATCGCTGAACGATTTAGGAAATCCAGCGTCCAGCCAATGACCAGCGCCGAAGTCAGCGCGCCCACCAGCAACGCGACCTGCTGATGTTTCGGCGTGGCTCCGACCAGATAGCCTGTTTTCAAATCCTGCGAAGTGTTGCCAGCGTTGGCGGCGGCCACGCAAACGATTGCGCCGACGGTCAGGGCAATGACGCGATCGTGCGGTTGCATTCTGCCCATCAGCAAAAAGATCAACGACGTGAACAACAACGTGGCAATCGTCATCCCGGAAATCGGATTGGAAGTCGAACCAATCTGCCCGCAGATGCGCGACGAAACGGTGACGAAGAAAAAGCCGAACACCAGAATCAGCAACGACGAAATGAAGTTGATTTCGTATTGCGGAATGACGGTAATGGCGATCAGCAACAACACGACGCCGCCCATTGCGTATCCAATCGGGATGTCGCGTTCGGTGCGTTCCGTGCCACCGGTTCCGCCGGTGAAATCCTTCAAGCCGGACTTGAACGCCTGAACAATCGTCGGCAACGACCGAACCAAACTGATGATGCCGCCCATTGCCACAGCTCCCGCGGCGATGTAACGCACGTAACGATCAAACACCTGGCTGGCGCTCATGTTGCGAATCAACTCGCCTGGAGGAGCCGGAAAAATGTTTGATTCCAAACCAGCGCCAAAAAATTTGACCATCGGAATCAGCACCAACGCAGCGATGACGCCTCCGCCGAGCATGTACGACGCCACACGCGGCCCGATGATGTAGCCGACGCCGAGCAGTTCCGGCGAAATTTCCGCCGCCACGCGAGCGCCCTGAAACCACGACAAGACTTTGGCTGGCATCTCTTTCCAGAACTTCAACCCGCCCATCAAAAATTTGTAGGCCAATCCGACGCCGAACCCCAGAAACACCGTTTTCGCATCCGAGCCGCCTTTTTCGCCGACGACCAGCACTTCGGCGCAGGCAGTGCCTTCGGGATAAGGCAGCGTGCCGTGTTCCTTGACGATCAAACTGCGCCGCAACGGAATCATGAGCAGCACGCCGAGCAATCCGCCCGCCGCCGCAATCAGCGCTGTCCGCGTAATGTCCAAATCCAGCCCCAGAATCAGCAGCGCCGGAATGGTGAAGACAATTCCCGCCGCGATTGATTCCGCCGCCGAGCCGGTCGTTTGCACTATGTTGTTTTCCAGAATCGTCGAACGTCCCAGCAATCGCAGCACCGTAATCGAAAGCACGGCAATGGGAATCGAAGCGCTGACGGTCAATCCGACTTTCAAGCCCAGATAAACCGTCGCGGCTCCGAAAATTAGGCCGAACAAGGCGCCGACAATGACGGCGCGCGGAGTGAATTCGGCGATGATAGTGCTGGCGGAAATATACGGCTTGTGCGTTTCTGCGCTGTTGGTGGTTGCGGCTTCAGCAGCCATAGATGCCTCCTGTGGAATGAAATGCTTGAAGCTCACCTTTCAGGCCGCTGCGTCGCAGGCAGACTAAAACCTGAACTTCATGCTTTGAATTTTGTGCTACTGGTCTTGCGCGAAAGGGATGGCGCAAAGAGATGCGTCGAATTGCCGTTTTCGTCATTCGCCGTCGGCGATCATCTCTGCCTGTGCCTGTGCCTGCTCTACGGCTTCGAGCAGCGCCAGCATGTTGCAATCCGTCTGGCCGGAATCCGTCTGGTTCAAAGCGAACAACTCCGGGTAATCCAGCACGCAAACCGTGCAGCCAGTGCCACAGCATTGAGGCGCGTCCCAGTCAAAGGACGGCTCAACCTGCTGACGCCCGGATGCGATGCCGGGCGAACCGGAGAGCGTGAAAACCTGTTCCTGTTGCATGTTTATTGCTGTCATTACGGTAAGTACAAGGCTCGGAACCGAACCGTGCGGCACTATAAGAAAAACCTCCCTGAGCGTCAACGCGCCGGAGCGCTTGGATTCCAGTTCGCCCGTCACACGAATTGAGTTGCCTTCGCCACTTTAGTATCCTTCCCGCCATCGAATCAGATCGAAGACGGTTTCACCCCTTTCACAACCGAAGACTTGAATGACACGCGGACGACAACGTCCGTGAATCAGGCGGATTCGAAATCCGCGCTCCAGGAGAAGCCATGCGTTATTGTCGAGCTTGTCATCGTTGTTTTGGCGACGGGGTGGAATTTTGCCTGTTCGACCAGACGCCGACGCGCGACGTAGAGTCTCTGCCGTTGATTGTCGAAGGCAAATACCGTCTGGAACAGTTGATCGCGCACGGAGGCATGGGCAGTGTGTATCGCGCTACGCATCTGCCGCTCGAACGCGCCGTGGCCATCAAAATACTGCGCTCCGAATTTCTGGCCGATGCCACCGCCCGCGAACGTTTCAACCGCGAAGCGCGCGCCGCCGCCCGATTGAAACATCCCAACATCGTCGCCGTTTACGATTCCGGCCATTTGCCGAACGGCTCGGCCTATCTGGTTATGGAATTGATCGAAGGCCGCAGCTTGCGCGAGGAAATGCGCGCGCACGCTTCCCGGCTAGGCCAGATGCGTCCCGAACGCGCCGCCGCGATTTTGGTGCAGGTTTGCGCGGGCATCGAAGCCGCTCACCGATTGGGCATCATTCATCGTGATCTGAAACCTGACAACGTCATGATCGAAACGGCTCACTATGGAACCGAACGGGTTCTGGTGCTGGATTTCGGCATTGCCAAGCTGGCCATTCCCGAAAACGGCGAACAAACCTGGAAAGGTTTGACCGACGAAAACACCATTGTCGGCACTCCGAAATATATTTCGCCGGAACAGTGTGTGGGGCAACCGGTTGATGCGCGTTCGGATGTTTATTCGCTGGGTGTCATGCTTTACGAAATGCTGACCGGCCAGGCGCCCTTTGCCGGCGAAAACACTTCGGTCGTCTTGTTGAAACATTTGCAGGGGGTTCCTGCGCCGTTGCGGCGGTTCAACCAAACCATTCCGCCGCAACTGGAACAAGTGGTGTTGCGCGCTCTGGCCAAACAACCTCAACAACGGTTCTCGTCCGCCGCTGCGTTTGCTGAAGCCTTGTTGGAAACCGCGAGCGAGGCCAAAGCTCGCAAATCAGATTTCGTTCAAGCGGATTCGGACGACGATTCGCGGACAATGACTTCGCCGCGCCCCGTTGATTTGCCTGCTCGACCTATGCCATTGGACTTCACAGAACAAACAACCGCCGAAACTCAGGCTCCGACGTTGCTGATAGAACGCCGCCCGCGTCGCAAGCTGGCCGCCAGCGTGGCCGCTTTGGCTTTCGTCGCAGTTTCCGCGCTGGGATATGTTCTGTACAACGATCCGCTGGCCGAAGCCGATGAAACTTCGCCAGTTGTCGCGTCGCCCAAAATCGCAAGTTCGCCTGTTCCCGGCGTTCAGCCGAAGCAAACGCAAACCGTTGCCATTGACAATTCGGCAAGCAAAACCGTCCCGGCGGCTTATGTAAGCCCCGATCCGGCGGTTGAAGAAAAGATTCAGCGCGAACTGCGCTCGGTTTATACTGACTGGGCGATGGCGGCGATCAAAGGCGACTGGAAAAAACATGCCAGCTTTTATGCCGACCGCGTCGAATACTTTCGCGATGGTTCAATGTCCAGAGACGCCGTCGAATCGCGCAAACGCTCGATTTTCGGCAAGCTGGATTCGTTCTGGTTGAAGTTTTCCGATTCGCCGCAAATCGTTTTGAAATACTCTGAATTTGGGCAAGTCGAACAGGCCAACCTGACATTTGACCGAAGCTGGACTTTGCAACGCGGTCGGAAGCAAACTTCAGGGCGCGTGCAGGGAATGATTACTCTGTGGCGAGAACCCAACGGCTGGCGAATCGTCAGCGAAAAACAGATTAAGAAATGAAACGCGGTACCCTTTTCGCATTTTTGTGTGCCTTTACAGTCGGAACGCTGGCGGTTGTGCTGGTGGTGGCGGCGTTCACTCGCCCACAGAGCTTTCGCCAGTTGTTTTTTTCGTCCTCGTTCAATATCTCCGGCGAAAACAGGCCGAATGCGGAAATCGTCAGCGAAGCCAATCATGCAGTCGTCACCGTCATAGCAATGCGCGCCGTCGCCAGCGAAGCAGGCCGAAGCAGCGAAGCCATTCCTGACAGCAGCATCCAACGCGGAACCGGGACAGGTTTCATCATTGACGAAGCTGGTTTCGTCGTCACCAACGAACACGTCATTCGCAACGCCGACCGCATTCGCGTCAGGTTGGCCGATGGACGCGAACGCAAAGCCACCGTGCAGGGAACCGACACGGCCACAGACATTGCGCTTTTGAAAATCGAAGCTGAAGACTTGAGCGTGCTGGCCTTCGGCGATTCCGACCGGGTGCGCGTGGGCGATTCGGTCATCGCCATTGGCAATCCGCTGGAATACGAGCATTCCGTCACCGCCGGAATCGTCAGCGCCAAAGGCCGAAAGGTGTACGGCGACCAGCCGTTTGAAGATTTCATTCAGACCGATGCCGCCATCAATCGCGGAAATTCCGGTGGCCCGTTGCTGAACAAAACTGGACAGGTGATTGGCGTCAACACGGTCATTCGCGTGGACAGTCGCGGCATCAGCTTTGCCGTGCCGAGCAATGTCGTGCGGCGTGTGGTTGAACAGTTGCGCGAAAACGGCTCGGTCGCGCGAGGTTATCTGGGATTGATTCCCGAAACCTTGACGCAGGAATTTCGCGAAGGTTTGGGCGTAGGCAATGTAGACGGCGTGTTGGTGGCGTTTGTGTCGCCAAACAACCCGGCAGCTCGCGCGGGCATTCAGCCGTATGACGTGCTGACTCATTTCGACCAGATCCCGCTGCACGATGCCGACGATTTTTACGCCGCCGTCGCCAATGCTCAGCCATACCAGGACGTTCCAATCCAGTTGCTCCGCGCCGGACAAAAGCTGACCGTACAGGCCAGACTGGATCGTCGTCCACCGGATGATCGCCAATTGGAAAGTCGTCCAGGCAATCAGGCGATTCAAAAAATCAATCTGCCACTGGGCTTTGCCGTCAAGGAACTTTCACCGGAATCGTTGCGCGCAGCCAGTCGCGGCAGCAAAGAAGAAGAAATTCATGTCAAAACCGGCGTCGTGATTTCCGATATTGACCCGCTTGGCCCGGCAGCGGAAATGCGCTGGTTGCCCGGTCACGTCATTATCGAAGTCAACCGCCAGCCGGTTCGCAACATGCATGACTTCCAACAGATCACGGCCAATTTGCGCGACGGAACCGCACTGGTATTGCGCGTCGTTCAACCCAATCAGAAAGAAAGCCGACTGGTTGCTCTAAGAGTTGGCGAAGGGCGCTGACGTCATGTCGGTTTTCAATCCGCACTCATCTCCAAACAGCAATTTGATCGGGGCCATGCGGTTTGCGGGCGATTTCGCTCCGTTTTAAGACCTGCTCCGCATCGGCGAAATCATCCAACTGTAACAACAAACCGGATTCGGATTTGCACGAATTCGAATACACGCCGAACCTTAGCCCGCTTGCCGACCTGACGACAATGACGCACACTGTCCTCAGACTTTAGCGAAAATCCAATTGCGAACTTAATCAAACAAACCTGCTGAGGGAGAAAAACTCATGAACAACGCCCCAATGGACGATAATTTCGAAGTTCTGGAACCCGAACCAAGAAGTTTCATCCGCCCACGCTGGCTGCTTTTACTGGCCGGGTTGTTGCTGATTTTGCTGTTGTGGCCGGGCTGGGCCGGGTTCTATTCAGAATGGTTGTGGTTCAAGCAGTTGGGATACGAAAACGTATTTTTAACCACGCTGCGAACCAAAGTCTGGCTGGGCGCGATTGCCTTGCTGATTGCAGGCTTTTTGATCTGGCTGAATTTCAGACTGACTTTGGGGCTGAGCCGGGCGCGTTCGCGGATGGTTCAGTATTTCACCTTCAACAACGAACGCGTGCCTGTGCCGGACATAGCGGGATTTGTCGAACGCTGGGGCATTCGACTGGCATTGCTGCTGGGAGTGATTTTCGGTTTGAACGTCTGGGAATCGTGGGAAGTGATTTTGCAATATCGTTATCACGTGCCGTTCGGCGAAACCGATTCCCTGTTCGGACGCGACATCGCTTATTACGTGTTCACGCTGCCGATGCTGGAACTGGCGGCCCAGCTTCTGTTTCTGCTCAGCGTAATTTGTCTGGCCGGAGCCGTTGCGCTGTATGGTTTGCGCGGAGAAATCACGGTGGTCGGCGATGGACTGTCCGTGGGACGCGCGCCGCGCCGTCATTTGCTGACGTTGGTTGCCGCGCTGTTTGCGACACTGGCCTTGAGAGCTTATCTGGAAATGCCGAACCTGCTGCTTTCCACCAACGGAGTCGTCAATGGAGCGACCTACACGGACATCAACGCCCGCTTGCCGATGTTCTGGGTGGAAACCGTAGCAGCGTTGCTGGTGGCATTGCTGGCCATCGCCAGCATGTTCACCAACGGCATCAAGTTGTTGCTGGCCGGAGCGGCCATTTATGTTTTGGCATTGGTTGCGGGCTGGGCCTATCCGGCATTCGTTCAGCGGTTTTCCGTCGCTCCCAATGAACTGGTCAAGGAAACGCCTTACCTCATCAACAACATTGCAGCCACGCGCAAAGCCTTTGCGCTGGACCAGGTGGAAGAACGCGAACTGGCGGGCGAATCCGGCCTGACCTTGCAGGACATTCAGGAAAACAAACCGACGATCAACAACATTCGTTTATGGGATCACGGGCCGTTGTTGGAAACGTTCGCCCAGATTCAGGAAATCCGCACCTACTACGAATTTCAATCGGTGGACAACGACCGTTACACAATAGGCGGCGAATTGCGGCAAACGATGATCTCTCCGCGCGAACTGGCTGTGACCAGTTTGCCGAATCGCAACTGGATCAACGAACAACTGACCTTCACACACGGCTTCGGGTTGACGCTGGGGCCGGTCAACCAGGTTACGCCACAGGGGCTGCCGGTTCTGTTCATCAAGGATTTGCCGCCTGCTTCTTCCGTGCCGGAATTGAACATCACGCGACCGGAGATTTATTTCGGCGAGCTGTCTCACGATCCGGTCTACATCAAAACCTCTGCGAAAGAATTTGATTATCCGGCGGGCGAACAAAACGTTTACACCAGTTACAACGGCAAAGACGGAGTTTCTATTGGTTCGTTGTGGCGGCGGCTGATATTTGCCACACGCTTTGGCGACATGAAACTGTTGCTGTCCAACGACGTTTTGGCGGAAAGCCGCGTGCTGTATCACCGCAACATCAAGGAACGATTGGCGCGCATTGCTCCGTTTTTGAGTTTCGATCGCGATCCTTACATGGTTATTTCCGAAGGCCGATTGTTCTGGATTGCCGACGCTTACACGACGAGCAATCGTTACCCGTATTCGGAACGGTTCGGCGGCATCAATTACATCCGCAATTCGGTCAAGGCGGTAGTTGATGCTTACGAAGGCGAAGTGCGATTTTACCTGGCTGATGAAAATGACCCGCTCATCAAAATCTGGGCAAGTATTTTCCCAGATTTGATGCGTCCATTGAGCGAGATACCCGCCGATTTGCGCGCTCATCTGCGTTATCCCGAAGACATCTTCAAAATTCAAACGGCTGTTTATTCCACCTACCACATGGATCAGCCACAGGTGTTTTACAATAAGGAAGACCAGTGGGAAGCCGCTTCTACTTCAGAGGGACAAGACAAGGCAAAAGCCTTTGATCCGTATTACACGATCATGAAATTGCCCGGCGAAAAGAAGGAAGAATTCATTCAGATGCTGCCGTTCACGCCGCGCAATAAAGACAACCTGGCTTCGTGGATGGTGGCGCGCGCCGACGGGGATAATTACGGGCGATTGGTGGTTTACCGGTTCCCGAAACAAAAACTGGTCTTCGGTCCCAAACAGGTCATGGCTCGCATCAATCAGGATGCGGAAATTTCGCGCCAGCTTTCGCTGTGGAATCAGCGCGGTTCTAAAGTCATACAGGGAACTTTGCTGGTAATTCCGATCAAGGAATCTCTGTTGTATGTTCAGCCGCTTTATCTGAAAGCTGAATCCGGCAAAATTCCTGAACTGAAGCGGGTCATCGTCGCCATCGAAGACAAAATCGCCATGGAAGAAACGCTGGAAACAAGTTTGGCGCGAATCTTCGGCAATGCACCGGCAACGCCGACTCAAACACCAACCGCCGGAACTCCGCAAACTTCGGCTTTGCCAGCTCAACCGTCGCCAACTTCAGACAGTCTGCCGGCGCAAGCCAGGCAACATTACGACCGAGCCATCCAGGCTCAGCGCGATGGCGATTGGGCGCGGTACGGCGAAGAACTCAAACGGCTGGGCGCAGTGCTGGAACAGATGCAAAAACAAAAATAAGCTTGTAATTCAAGAATTTATCTTTTGACAAGAAACAAACTGCCATACAATTTCAGACGGAGAAGTCAGATGAACAAAGGCCAGAAGAAAGCAAAGGTCGCCACGGCGCTGGATTTACCACTAACCAGCGCCGTTGTTGATGTCAAAGAATTACAAAGAATCTACGATAACCTCAGCCTGACAGGGCAGGAGTTGTTCGACATCAGCCTTGGCGCTCAAGATGCGACTGACCAACTCAAAACCACAGACGAAATCCGTGTCGAAATCGCACGAAGGAGAGGAAGCCCTGCCCAATGATATGCCTCATAAGATTCTGACTTACGCTGACAGCAACGTTCTCATTTATGCCGTCAACCAAAAAAACTTCAATCTTCGGTTAAAGGCGCTCAGCATACTTGGAGACAAACGGCGAGAATATCTGGCAAGTGAGTTTCTACGACTGGAAACATTACCTTATGCCGTCAATGCCGGGCGGCAAAAGGAAGTCAGATTTTTGCAAACATTCTTTGATCGCCATGTAAGTCAACGGGTTGATGACGAACGCGGGTTGTTTTCCCTGGCCTCCAGATTGATCGAACGCTATAACATTCAACTTCTTGACGCCTTACATTTGGCGGCAGCAATGGAATATGACGCTGACTTTGTAACTGGCGAAAAGCCGACCAAGCCTTTCCACCAAGCTTATGACCGCTGCTTGTGGATCGCCGACGTTTAACAAAAGTCATTCCTCTGGCTGTGACAATTGACGGAAATGTTCGACGATTCGTTCGGCCTGCTGTTGCCCGACGAAAGGCTTCAACTCTTCGATGGATGCCTGGCTGACTCGTTTCAGGCTGCCGAAATTTCTGAGCAATCGGTCTTTCAGCTTTTCGCCGACGCCTGGAATGGAAGTCAGTTCGGATTGGAAATCGCGCATCGCTCGGCGTTGGCGATGGAAGCTGACGGCGTAACGGTGCGTTTCATCACGAATTATCCGCACCAAACGCATCACCAGCGAATTCTTTTCCAGGATCACCGGTTCGTCTTCACTGCCTTTGACCAGCAGATGGCTGATGTCTTCGTGACGCCCACGAGGTTTGACTATGCCGACCATAGGCACTTCGGCCAAACCGAGTTCATGCATCGCCGCCGCCGCCGAAGACAACTGGCCTTTGCCACCATCAATGAACACCAGATCGGGCAGTTGTTTTTCCTCTTTCAGCAAGCGCGAATAGCGGCGAAAAACTGCTTCGCGCATAGAAGCGAAATCATCCGCGCCTTCGACCGTCTTGATGATGAACTTGCGGTAATCGCTTTTTTTCATTTCGCCGTTTTCGCAAACGACCATTCCGGCGACGTTTTCCGAACCTTGAATGTTCGAGATGTCGAACGATTCGATTCGCTGCGGCACGGTCGGCAATCCCAGCAATTCCTGCAACTCGACCAGCGCTTTCGACCAGTCGGGTTTGATGACGCGAAAGCGTTGGTCGAAACCGATCTTGGCGTTTTTTTCTACCAGATCAATCATCTCGCGTTTGTGGCCGCGCTGCGGATCGAGAATGCGAACGCGCCGCCCGCGTTTTTCGCTCAGAGCGTCTTCCAGCAACTGGCGATCCTCCCAATCCACCGGCACGTGGATTTCCAGCGGGATGTAATTGCCTATGGTGTAATACTGGCTGAGCACTTCGCCAAGAAATTCGCTGGGATTGAACCCGTCCAGCGGAATGTCTTCCCAATAAAATTCCCGCCGCCCTATGATCTTGCCTTCGCGCATGGTGAACAATTGCAACGCCAACTGATTGCCGTCGCGGTGATAACCGAAAATGTCTATGTCCAAATCCGGCATGGTCATCATCTTCTGGTTTTCGCCGAGCGCGCTTACGGTTCTCAACAGGTCTCGATATTTGGCCGCCTGTTCGAATCGCAATTCTTCTGACGCCTGCAACATCCGCTCTTCCAACTTCGCGGCCAATTCCTTGTCCTTGCCTTCAAGCAGCAATTGCACGTCGTTGACCGACTCGCGGTAGACGTCGGGTTTGCACAAATCTTTCTGGCACGGCCCTGCGCAGCGTTTGATCTGAAATTCCATGCAAGGTCGTTTGGCGCGTTTGTAGATTTCAAACACTTCGTCGGAGCAAGTGCGAAGCTGAAATTCACGGTTAACGAGTTTGACTGTTTTGTCAGCCAGGGCTGCCGGCAAATAAGGGCCGAAATATGCCGAACCGTCTTTTTCGACCTGACGGGTTTTGAAAATGCGAGGGAATTCTTCCTGCACGGTCAGCTTCAGATGCGGATAAGATTTGTCATCTTTCAGCATGACGTTGTAACGCGGTTTGTGCTGTTTGATGAGGTTCGATTCCAACACCAAGGCTTCGATTTCGGTGTCGGTGACGATGTATTCCAGATCGGCGATGCGAGCGACAAGTTCCTGCGTCTTGGCGTCCATCGCCCGCGAGCTTTGAAAATACTGCCGCACGCGATTGCGCAGGTTTTTCGCTTTGCCGACATAGATAATCTGCCCTTTGATGTTTTTGTGAATGTACACGCCGGGCTGCGTCGGCAGATTGTCGAGTTTTTCGTCAAGCGTCATACGATGAAATTAGCGCGATCAGGCAAGAAGCGGAAGGCCACCAGCGGCATTGGCGCAATCTTTCGTCAGACGGCTAAAAGAAAATACCGTTCACCAACAGCAATGCAAGCCATCGGTGAACGGTATTGTGAATTATGCAGCCGGACGCTTTATTTGAACCTGAGCTGCACGGTATTCGACGGTTTGCCGTCAATGGTCATGGTCAGATTGACCAAACCCGCCCCGATCAAGGTTCGCGGCAACAGGATGTTTGCCTGGTCCAAGCCGATGAAGCCAGGAGCGGCAAAGGCGTCTTCGAAATCGTTCGGATTGAGCGATTTCGTGATGTTGCCCAGGCTGACAGAGATGTTGCCCGGAGCGGAACGCCCGCGCAGCCCTGTTCCATAAAGCAACAGGTAGACAATATCGCCTGCCGGTCCCAGATCAATTTCAGCGTCAGAAACAGGCTCGAACGTTTGCGCGCCATTGCGAACGCGAAGCAACACGGCAGAAGCGATTCCCTGCCCGCTGGAATTGGCGCTGAACAGGCCCGGCGAAACCCGCGCGACTTTCATCGAACCCATGGCAACCGTGTTGTTATTGATCGTCACGGTCACTGTGGCGTCGCCTTCGGCAGTTCCCGGCGGAACCTGGTAATTGATCTGGGTTCCAGCCACAAAGAACAATCCCGCATCGCGCGAAGTTCCTGCGCTGTCCCTGACCGTGACTCTGGTTCCCAACAGGTTGGTCGGCAATGGAACAGTAGTTCCGATTGCGATTCCAGTCGCCAGATTCAATCCAAAAGCCGCCACTATGGATTCGGGCGCAATGTCAACACCGAGGAAGCTCGCGGCTGACACGCTGGCGACATTGGGGACGTTGGAGCCGATCGTGAAGTTTTGGGAAGTCGAAACTCCTCCGCCGGGCGTGGGCGTGAAGACAGTAATCTGCGCCGTGCCCTGGGTCGCAATCAGGTTGGCCGGAACAGTGGCAACCAGTTGGTTCGCGCTGTTGAACAGAGTCGTCAAATCCTGGCCGTTCCATCGGACTTTGGAACTGGCGACGAAGTTGGTTCCGGTTGCCGTAAGCGTGAATGCCGCGCCACCGGCATTGGCCGAATTCGGGCTGATGCTGGTCAAAGTTGGCGACGGATTTTGTCCGGCGGTGATGGAAAACGAAGCGATGTTGGAAACGCCTCCGCCGGGCGGCGAATTCAACACCGTCACGCTGGCTTGTCCGGTTCCGACCAGGTCGGCGGCCACAATCTGCGCGCGCAACATCGTATTGCTGACGAATTCCGTCTGGCGATTTTGCCCATCCCAGCGAACAATCGAACCGGCGACAAAGCCTGACCCACTGACTTGCAGCGTAAAGGACGCGCTGCCGTCAACCGCCGTGTTCGGCGTGATCGAATCAATGGAGGGCGCGGGATTCGGCGAACTGACCGTGAACGGCAGCGCATTGGACGTGCCGCCTCCGGGCGTGCCGTTGAACACCGTCACATTGATGGTTCCGGCGGAAAGCAGGTCCGTGGCCGGAATCGAGGCCGACAATTGGTTGTTGCTGACAAACGTTGTCGTTCGATCCTGGTTATTCCAGCGAACTTTCGACGAAGGAACGAATCCAGTGCCTTCGACGGTCATCGTCAACGCGCCTCCGCCGACCAACGCGTTGTTCGGATTCAACACCGTCAACGTTGGAACCGGGTTGTCGCCCGTGACGTTGATCGTGCCGGTTTTGGTGCAGGTTGCCGTGCTGGGGCTGATTCGACGAATGCGGTTGTTGTTGCTGTCCGTGAAAAAGATTTCTCCGCTGGCTCCAACAACGATGTTGACGGTTTCTGGCAATTGATTGCTCGGACCGGTTCCCACCACCAATGGCGAAGGCTGGATGTTGATTTGTCCGTTGATCGCCGCTCCGCCGTCGCCGCTGAATCCGGCGGCAGAACCGACAATGACCGTCGCCGTTCCGCCGGAGCTTACTTGAACAATCTGGTTATTGGCAGTGACGCCCGTTGCCGGGCCGACCGTCACATAAGCCGTTCCGTCCGCCCCCACGGCCACGTCGCGGGGTTTGTTCAGTCCCGAAACCAGATTGCCAAAGGTTCCGCCGCCAGCGGTGTTTTCGCGCAGAATCGTTCCGTCTGTGTAATTGGCGACGTAAACGCGATTGTCAGGCCCTCTGCCCAACCCGGTGTACTGTCTGCCGGTCAGTATGCTGGACACCTGGCCGTTGTTCGCGTTGATTCGACGAACGGCGTTCTGGCCGACATCCGTCACTATAATGTTGCCATTCGCATCCAGTACGACATCCGACATGCCTATGAACTTGGCGTTCAAGGCGAATCCGCCGTCGCCATTGCTGGCCGAGGATTCACCACCGCCAGCTATTTTGGCGATTTGCCCTGCCGGAACCGAAATCGGCGTCGCTGAGCCGGGGAACAATGTGACTGTGCTGGAAGTGGTATTGATGAATCGCAACGTGCTGGTGATTCGCCCAGTGGGAGTCATTGGCACGTTTGGCCCGCCCTTGGAATCCACCACGTAAATTCCCTGATTGGTAATAAAGAGACCTTGTGGGTTGCTGAATCCGGCCTGGATGACCGGAACGTTGTCGCTGGGGCCGGTGCCAGCGTTTTTATTGACGGTGACAATGACTCCGGGAGCCACAGTTTGTTCGGAAGCAGTTCCGGCAAAAATTTTGGCGGAAGTCGTCCCTCGATTGACGAAACGCAGCCGATTGCTGAGTTGATCGGCGATCCACAAATTGCCGTTGGCATCCACCGCCATTCCGACCGGAGTGTTGAAATTGGCGCTGGTCGCCAACCCGCCGTCATAGGGATTCGACAACCCGTTTCCGCCAATGCGGTCAATGGCATTCGGACCAATGTTGACGCCAGCCAGATTGACCGAACTCCCCGACGTGTTCAAAAACCGAATTCGTCCACGACCGGTAATGCCCTGGTCGAGAATGAAAATCCCTGTGTTATCGCTGGCGATTCCAGTCAGAGGCGGGTTGCCCGTGCTGCCGGAAAATCCAAAAGTACTGCTTGTTCCGGCTCCGCCGTCGCCACAATTGGAAACGGAGTAATCGCATAATTGGCCGGTTTGTCCGGCAACGACGACTGGCGAACCGCTCAAACGAACGACGGTCTGCTGGTTGCCCAGCACGGCATAAATGTTGTTGCCTTGCACTGCCAGATTCGATGGAAAGGGATTCGGAGTTCCTTCAGAAATCGTGAACTGGCTGACCAGGCTGACATTACCATTCGATTCCACACGAATCACTCGCCCGTGCCCGGTGTCGGCAATCAGAACCCGGTTGGAACTGTCCAGTTCGACTGCGCGCGGTTGCAACAGCGGCGTATTCAAGGCAGGTCCGGCGGCAAATGGATCATCCGGTTTTGCGGTAGCTCCGTTTCCGGCGATGGTCGTGACAGTCCCTGCGGTGGAAATTCTATAGACCTTGTTGATTCCCGGCGTCGCATCGGCGACATACACTTCGCCATTTGAATTGTTGACCACCAGGCCGCCCAGGACTTCGCCAAATCCAGAAGCCAGCAAACCGATATTGCCGGAGGCGACAGAGTTTCCAGCCACAGTTATCGCGCTGGAAGACACGTTCAGCACACGCACCTCTTCGTCAATCTGCGCCGAAAAATAGAGCAGATTGCCGTCCGGGCTGATGTCGAGTCCAGTTACTACGCCAAGGTCGGCTCGCGTTCCCGGAATGCCAACTCCCAGTTCAAGTCCTCCGCCCGCAATGGTTCGCACTGTTCCCGCCAGAACCAATTTGCCGGCAATCGTCGCCGAGGTATTGGTCGTGTTGATGAAGCGAATCAAGGCATTTCCGCCAAGGTTATCCACCACATACAGTCCGCGGTTTTGCGGATCGCGCGCAGCGGCGACCAATGTGCCGAAAGGCGATTGCGTCGCCAGATTGCCTTCGCCCAAGCCGCCAGCCACGGTGTCAATCATTGTTGTTCCGGTGCTGACCGAAGTCGTCAGCGACCAGTTGTAGATTCCGGCAGCCGAAAAAATATGAGAGGTATTTTGCTGGTTCGAGCGAGGGGTTCCATCGCCGAAATTCCATTCAAAGGTTGGTTGCGTCGAACATCCATTGGTGGTCGCCGACGAAGTGAAATTGATTGTGGCATTGACCGCGCCGCTGGCAGGAACCGTGGCATCACAGCCCACCGTGCAAGTTTGATCGGGTTGCGCAGGTGGATCATCCTGACCGGTTGAAACTCGTTCAGCTTTCTTGTTCGCCGCGGATGAAGAAATGACAGTTGATTTGCCCGTTACTGCGCCGCGTTCTGCTCGTCCCGACCTGCTTCCCATCAGCATTCCGCCGGAAATCAGACAGGCGATCAAAGCAACGCTAATCAATCGTGAGTGGTTTGGTTGGTTCGTGAAACGTTTAAGAGAAAATCGAAGGTAGCCCCTCAGAAATGACATAGATCAACAACTCCTTTAGGTGATTTAGGGCAGTACGAATACCAGTACTGGTCATTGCCAGCGATTAAACAAAGGTCAGTATCTCATCTCGTTTGCAGACGTGTGTGAGTTGTCATCAACAGGAGAGCCTGTGGCTTACAAGTGTTGGTTGGCTTTGTTCGCCTTCTGGGGCATCAATTATTCAGATAACTGGAGCCAGATAAATGGAGCCGACTACCGGACTTGAACCGGTGACCTACTGATTACGAATCAGTCGCTCTACCAACTGAGCTAAGTCGGCTTTCGCGGTGACGACGACCCGAAAGCATTAGAGGCAATATGGAGGAAAAAGCTTTAGGTCACTGAAAAGATGACGCTGTTTACACTCTGGCGTCAAACGACGGGCATATTACATAAGCCCCCCAAATTCGTCAAACCGGATTTCTTTGGCTGTAAAGCGGTTGTAGGAGATTCGCTGTTCTAATTTTGTGCTTGACAGCAAAACTCTGACGGAACCAGAATACGCACAATCTGACTGTTGATGGGGTGAGGACATCAGCAGTTCTTGAGCCGACCGAGAAGTACCTAACTTCTGGTCGGCTCTTCATTTTTCCCAGAGTTGTGTGGATTCAAAATCAGCGGCCAAGCCGCTCGATGAACGTCGTCAGATCAGCCGCAACTCGTTCCGGAGCTTCCCAATTGGGACAATGCCCGATTCCCTCGTAAATCACCAGTTTTGAAGTGGCGATAGCTTTTGCCAATCGTTCCTGCTCGGCACGAAGAAAAAACGAATCCTTGTCTCCCCAGAGGATCAGCGTCGGTGCGTTGATTCGGCCAAGCTGGTCGGAAAAATCCGTTTTCAGCAACTCTGCCATGACCGATCGCCAAACTCGCCCCGAAACTTTGGCGCTTTCTCGGACGACTGTTTCAAAAAACTCCGGCGGAATCGGTTTTTGAAAGGTGCTTTGCTGGAATTCCCGAATGAAAGTCGAATCCACGGATTCCGGCAACTTGGAAATGGTCGAATCCCAAAGCTCCTGCACTCCCGGATTTCCGCGAACCGTGACGAACGAACCAATCAACACCAATCCGCGAACCCGTTCTGGATAATCCAACGCAAACCGCTGAGCGATATAACTGCCCAGCGAATGCCCAACGATAAAGGCTTGCGGCAACTTAACCGAATCCAGAAATGCCGCCACATCCGCCGCGAAATCACGCGGGTGATACCCCGACGCCGGATGGTCGGAATCTCCGTGCCCGCGTTGAGTCAGCACATACACGTGAAATGACTTCGGCAAACGCGACAGCATCAAGTCATAAGACCGCCGGGAATCTCCGTACCCATGCAGCAAAACTAAGGGCACGCCGTTGGGATCTCCCTGCTCGGCATATTGAAGCGTCACCCCAGTAGAAAGTCTGGCGGATTTGACCACAGGCTTTGCTGCTACGCCCCTTTCATCAGCAAAGCTCTCCGACAAGACTGAAGAGCCAATCAACATCGCCACGAGTACTACAACAAACAGAATTTTGTGAATCATAAAGTCCTCCCCCTTGTTTGATTGGTCGGAATGAGCGGTCGGCAATCCCACTGATCGCCGACCGCTCATTCCGCAATTAACGCTTACGGTTGATGTAGTAGTTGTTGATGATGTCGTGGGGCAATCGTTGGACTTCGACGGATTTGAATCCGGCGTCGGTCAACATCTGCTGCGCCAGTTCTTCGCCCCAGACGGCTCCCAATCCTGCGCCGTCCTGCGCCAGCGAAACCGTCATGCAATGCAGACAAGACACCGTGTACATATACGCTCCAAGCGGATGCTCAATGTTTTTATGCACGTGGCTTGAACCAGCGATGTCCTGCATCAGAAACACGCCGTCGTCATTCAAGGAATTGGCGATGGCGTTCAATACTGCCGCCGGTTTAGCCTGATCGTGAATTGCGTCAAAGGCCGTAATCAGATCAAACCGCAACCTGCCATTGAGCGCAGCCACGTCTTTCACCTCGAAGCCGATGTTGTTCAATTTCTTTTCCGCTGCTTCCCGATTGGCTTCGGCGACGGCTTCTTCCGAAAGGTCGTAGCCGGTGAAGCTGCTGTTAGGGAATTTCTGCGCCATCTGAATCAACGCGCGGCCTCGCCCGCAGCCGACATCGAGCGCTTCGATGCCGCCGCGAAGTTTTTCCATCAGTCCCGGAACCATCGGCAAAATGTGATCGAACAATCCGGCGACAGTGGTTTGATTGCTTTCTTCGGCCATCACTTCGTGAAACCGCGGATAAGCCGAATAAGGAACGCCGCCGCCGTTGCGGAAACATTCGACGATCTGATCTTCGACCCCGGCCAGCACGGGAATGAATTGCGCCGACACGGCCAGATTGTTCGGCGAAGCGGCGCGAGTCAGGAATGCCGAGTGTTCGGCGGGCAAACGATAAGTCGCCGTCGCTTGGTCGTATTCGACAATTCGACCGGTGGTCATCGTTCCCAGCCATTCCCGCACATAACGTTCGTTCAACCCGGCTGCTTTGGCAATTTCCACACTGGTCGTCGCGGGCAATTTGGCCATGGTGTCGAACAGGCGCACCCGATGACCTATGCTGACCATCAAGGCCGTGGCCGAACTGTTCAGAATGCCGAGCATGCGTTCGGAAAACTGATCCGCCCTGGCTTCATTGAATGTCGCTCTCATTGCTTGAACCATCTATTTCTCCTTCACGAAATGAAGATGGGCAGGCGTTCAACCTGCCCATCTTGAATTGCGGCAGATTCCGAATCTGCCGCGTTGATCTTGTTACTGCTGATTGATCCGGCACTGGCAGTTGGAACCTTTGAACAAGCCGCTGTAAATGATGGCGGTTCGCCCCGGTTTCAGGTTCTTCGGCATCAACGTGGTGGTTTCGATTCCGGTGGAACTGTCGAATTTCACCGGCGTGCCTTTGGCAATCACACGGTCGGTGTGGTTGGTGACCATCACCTGTTTGATATTGTTGCCTTCCACACGGCACGTCATTTCTCGTTTTTCCGACGAGCCTGAAACGTTGGGATTCGCCGATACCCCGCCGACCAGCGACAGCGCGAACACCAGCATCAAGGTCATACTTTTCAGACAAACTTTCACTTTGTTATTGATCGTCATAAACTCCCTCCAAAATTTTGTTGTTCTCGTTTTGCGCCAGCGTTTGGCGCGGGCTGAAACTTAATCGGCAAAGGTCAGGAAGTCTTGAGAGCGAACTCAAACCATTCTCAAATCGTTCTCAAAACCTGCTTTCAAAACGATTTCAAAGACTTTTCAAACGGCTTATGTCCAATTCCGGCAAACACTTTTACGATTTCGACCGATTTCGCATTGACGCCACCGAACGAGTGCTGTTGTCGGATGGCGAAATCGTTACGCTGACCCAAAAAGCCTTTGATGTGTTGCTGGTGCTGGTGGAACGGCGTGGGCAAATCGTCAGCAAAGACGAATTGATGGAATTGGTCTGGCCGGACACGTATGTCGAAGAAGGTAATCTGGCACAGAACATTTACACGCTGAGAAAAGCGCTGGGGCAGACCAACGACGGGCAGGATTTCATCAAAACCATTCCAAAACGCGGCTATAGGTTTGTTTCGCACGTCAGCGAAGACAGAGAGTTTCAGTCGGAGCTAAGCGCCGAAACACCGATTGCCAAAAGTCTTCCGTCAAAATCAGCGTCCGCCAATTCAGTTGTCGTGCAGTTTCCAAGAGAACATCTTGCTCCTGTCCGCCAACCGCTTGAGGAAAATTGGTGGCAATCCATCAGTCGCCACAAAATGCTGGCCGTTACGTTGACTGTTCTGTTTGTGGGTTCGGTCGGAAGTCTGATCTGGTTGGGCGCGTCTTCGGGTTGGAATCTGTTTTCGACAGGATCAACGGGCAAACTGACGCTGACTAATCTGACTACAACAGGCAATGTCGCCGGTTCGGCGATTTCCCCGGATGGAAAGTTCGTCGCTTATGCCGTAACCGAAACTCCGCAACGCAGCAGTTTGTGGCTGATGCAACTGGCATCGTTGAATGCGCAGCAGATCGTACAGTCGGCGGAGTTGCAATATCACGCTATGACTTTTTCACCCGACGGACAGTTCATCTATTACGTCGCGCGGGAAAGCCAATCGCCTCGCAGCTTGTTCAGAGTCTCAGTGCTAGGCGGAGCGACGAAAAAGCTGCTGAACGATGTGCAAACGGCAATTTCCTTTTCGCCGGAGGGTTCACGGTTCGTGTTTCGCCGCGCGATAGACGAACGCCGCGAAGGAGTGCTGTTCATTGCCAACGCCGACGGCAGCGGCGAAAAGGAACTCGCCGCCATCAAATATCCCGAAGGAATCGGCGATCCGGCGTGGTCGCCGGATGGAAAAATCATCGCCTGCGCCGTTGGGCAGGCCGACGGCAACGCAAGCTATTCCGTCTTTGCCGTGCGCGCCGACGACGGAGCCATCAAACCCATCTCCGCCCAGCTTTTTCGCTGGATCGGCCAACTCGCCTGGTTGCCGGATTCCAGCGCAGTGATGATGGTCGCCAATCAGGAACCGACTCAAACTCGCCAGGTCTGGCGGTTGGATTATGCTACTGGCGAAGTCCGCCGCATTACCCGCGACAGCAATACCTACAACCGACTGAGCCTTTCTGCCGACGGCAAAACAATTCTGGCAACGCAGATCAAACAGGTCACAAACGTGTGGATGATTCCGCGCAATGAACCGCAACGCGCCGAACAAATCACTTTTGGCGCAGGCGGTTATCGCGGACGGCTGGCGTGGACTCCTGACGGCAGAATCGTTTTCGATTCCGAGGCCGCCAACGCCGCAACGATTTCTGTGATGAACGCAGACGGCAGCAATCAAAAGCTGCTGCTCGGTGAACAATCCAACAAAGCCTACGCCGGTCGAGTGCATGTTTCACCGAATGGCCGTTACGTCGTATTCGCTTCGGAGGCGACCGGAACGCGAAACATCTGGCGCATGAATCCGGACGGCGGCAATTTGACGCAACTGACCAATGGCGACGGCGAAGACAGTCCGTATTGTTCGCCGGATGGTCGCTGGGTGGTGTACACGCGACTGGAACGCAAAGGGATTGACCGCCCCACCATCTGGCGAGTTCCAATTGACGGCGGACAACCGCAACAATTGACTGATGAATTTACAGCTTATCCGGCGGTGTCGCCTGACGGAAAATGGATTGCGTGTGGATATTCAGCGCCAAACACACCTTGGGGAATTGCCGTTTACCCGTTTGACGGCGGCGCCCCGGTCAAGATTTTTCCTCACAGCGCTGAAGGGGTTCCGTTGATTCGCTGGACGCCCGACGGACGCTTTTTGACATACGACGACAATCCCATCGGCCCGGCCAAATTGTGGCTTCAACCGATTGAAGGCGGTGCGCCGAAACTGCTGGCTGAAATTGCGTCTGACCGGATTTTCGGTTTCGACTGGTCGCCCGACGGCGAGCGACTGGCAGTCGTTCGCGGTCTGTGGGCGACCAACATCGTGCTGATAAGGGATTTTGACTGATAGTTTCTGAAGACGAACTCATTTAGCTGTAACCATCCCAGTGTGTTTTACGCCTTAAGCCTTCACAGGCACTTCTTTACCAAGCATCGGAAATCAAAAAAACGAGCGCCAGCGATAAAACGATTGCTGGCTCATCTTTCAACCACAGGAGCGAGATTTATGTATTCACGAAGAGAGTTCGGGAAACTGGCTCTGGCGAGCGTTCCCTTTACGCTGGCGCTGGCTCAGGGACAGGTGAACTCAAAAGTCAGCGGCGTTCGCATCGGCATTCAATCATACAGCTTTCGCAGCTTGCCGCTGGATGACGCCATCAAGGCGATGAAAGACATAGGCATCGGCGAATGCGAACTGTTTTCCGGCCACGTCGAACCTCGTCCGCAAGGCGGACCGGGCGGCGGAATGGGCGGCAACAGACCTCCTCAGGGCGCTCCGCCGTCAGGCGGCCCTCCGGCTGGTGGCCCTCCCCCCGGAGGCGGCGGTCGCCAGATGACGCCCGAAATGCGCGAAGCGATGCGCAAGCGACAGGAAGAAGTTCGCCAATGGCGGTTGACCGTTCCGATGGATCATTTCACCAACGTCCGAAAAAAATTCGACGCGGCGGGAATCAAACTTCAGGCCTACAATCTCAGCTTCAATGACAATTTCACGGACGAAGAAATTGATCGCGGTTTTTTGATGGCCAAGGCGTTGGGCGTCAAATTGATTACGGCGTCTTCCACATTGAAAACCGCCAAGCGTGTCGCTCCGTTTGCCGACAAACACAAAATCATCGTGGCCATGCACAATCACGACAATCTGGTTGATCCGAACGAATTCGCCAAACCGGAAAGCTTTGCGGCGGCGCTGGCAATGTCGAAAAACTTCGGCGTCAATCTGGACATCGGCCATTTCATCGCCGCCGGATACGACCCGATTGCCTACATTCAGGAAAATCACGCTCGCATCACCAACCTGCACCTGAAAGATCGCAAGAAAAATCACGGAGCCAATCTGCCGTGGGGACAGGGCGAAACGCCGATCAAAGAGGTATTGCAGTTGTTGAAGCGAAAGAAATACAACATCCCCGCCAACATCGAATACGAATATCGCGGCGAAGACGCGGTTGCTGAAGTCAGAAAATGTTTTCAATTCATCAAAGACGCGCTGGCGTAATTTGAATTTCCGAGAAACTCAACTTCGGTTTGCAAACCGATTCATTCAACGGAGGAAAAATGTCGAAAGACAAAATCACACGAAGAAACTTTGTCGCCGGAACGACCGGCGCTGCGCTGAGCGCGATGATCGTCCCGCGCCACGTGCTGGGCGGAGTCGGTTTCACCGCTCCGAGCGATACCGTCAACTTCGCCTTGATCGGCTGCGGCGGACAGGGCAAAACCGATTCGGGCGAATTGATCGCCGGTGGCCAGAACATGGTCGCGCTGTGCGACGTGGATTTCGGATTCGTTGACCGCGAAGTCGCCAGGATGACTCAGCAACGTCCGGGCGGTGGCAGACAAGCGGCAGCAGGCGGGCAGCAACCGACCGCCGAGCAGCAACAGCGCATGCAGCAGGCAGCGGAAGAACGCGCCAAACAAGCCGCCAAGTTGCAGGAAGCCTACAAAACCGCCAAACGCTACACCGATTTCCGCAAGATGCTGGAAACGCAAAAAGACATTGACGCCATCGTCGTGGCCACCCCTGACCACACGCACGCGGTGATCGGCAAAGCAGCGATGGAACTCGGCAAACATGCCTACATCGAAAAACCGCTGACTTGGTCAATTCAGGAAGCGCGCGTGTTGCGCGAAACCGCCGCGCGCACCAAAGTCGTCACTCAGATGGGCAACATGGGACATTCCAGCGAAGGCGCTGCGCTGGTCAATGAATGGGTGCAAGCCGGAATCATCGGGCAGATCAAGGAAGTCAATGTGTGGACGAATCGTCCGCTGGGATACTGGCCGCAAGGCGTTCCGCGCCCCACCAAACCCAGCGCTCCGGCGTCGGCTCAAGGCGGAGCGTCAAGCTTCGGAACCGATTGGAACACGCGCCAGGTAAACCGCGCGCTGGCAGCCGCAATGGATGGCGAATACCCGATTCCGCAAGGGCTGGACTGGGATTTGTTCCTGGGTCCTGCGCCTGAAGTCGCCTATCACCCGATTTATCATCCGTTCAACTGGCGCGGCTGGCTGGATTGGGGAACCGGCGCGATTGGCGATATGGCCGCGCACCTGATTGACCATCCTTACTGGGCGTTGGGATTGACCTATCCGACCAGCGTTGAAGCGACATTCACCCCGTGGGGAACCGACCTGAAAAACAATCGCGTCAGTTATCCGATGGGATCGCACGTGGTTTATCACTTCCCTGCTCGCGGCAAACAGCCGCCCGTCAAACTGACCTGGTTCGATGGCGGATTGATGCCTGCTCGACCGGAAGCGCTGCCGGACGACGTTCAATTGGACGGCGGCGGCGGAGCGATCTTCATCGGCGAAAAAGGCATTCTGGTTCACGGCACTTATGCCGCGAATCCTAAGCTCTACCCAGTGTCGTTGATGGAAGCGGCGGCCAAAGTGCCGAAGACGTTTTTCCGCGTCGAAAAATCCGGCGAAGGCCAGTTTGCACAAGCCAAACACCGCATGAACTGGATCAACGCCATCAAGGGCAGGGAAAAGGCGACCTGTCCGTTTGAATACGCTTCGCGGCTGACCGAAACGATGCTGCTCGGCGTGGTGGCCATGAAAGTCGGCCAGAGCAAGAAGATTTACTACGACGGAGAAAAAGGAGTCATCACCAACAACTCCGATGCCAACCAGTACCTGCAACGCGAATATCGCAAAGGCTGGACGTTGTAATCTCAAACGCGTTGAGAGTACCGCCTTCAGGCGGCAGCGGCTCGTAAACGAGTCATAAGGCGGCTGAAGCCGCCACTGCCAGCTAAAGCTGGTACTCTCAACGCGTTTTCAAAACCTAAATCACGCCTTCAGCCTGCAACGCTTCGATCCTTTCAGCCGAATAACCCAACATTCCGCCATACACCAATTGATTGTGTTCGCCCATTTCCGGCGGCGGCAATTCGTATCCGGTCGAAGCCGCTGAAAAGCGAATCGGCATTCCAATCCCATAAGCTTCCACAACAGTGCCGAACTTCGGATGCGTCAGAGGCACGGTTTCGCCGCGCGCGACGACGTGAGCATCGCTGACCGCAGAGCGCGGATCGCGGACTTCGGCGGCGGGAACTCCATTGGCTTCGAGCATTGCCAGCAACTCCGCCAGCGAAAGCATTGAAGTCCAGGCTTCGATCATCGCGTCCAGCTCCTTGTCGTGTCGAACACGCAAATCGCGCGTGGAGAATCGAGCGTCGGCGATGAGTTCAGGCCTGTTCATCGCGCGAAAAATTCCGAAGGCGAACGAATCCTGCGGCGCGCAAATCGCTACGAAACCATCGCGCGCAGCATAGACGCCAAACGGAGCCAATCGCGGCGCAGTCTTGCCTGTCCGCGTGGGTATGCCCAATTGTTCCAGCACGTCGAAATGCTCGCTGGCCACCAGTCCCGTCATCGCGCCCAACATGGAAACATCCACGAACTGCCCAACGCCGGTTTGCTCCGCCTGACGCAAAGCCGCCAGCGTGCCGATGATGGCAAACAGCGGCGTAATCAGATCGGCAAACGGAACTCCTGCGCGCATCGGCGGATCGTCGGGATTGCCGGTGGTGTGCATCGCTCCGCTCAACGCCTGAATGATCGTGTCCATAGCCTTGCCATCGGGCGCTTCGGCGTCGCTGCCAAATCCTGTCAAGGCGCAATACACCGCGCGCGGATTCACTCGTCGCACAAATTCATATCCGAAACCGAGCCTGTCCATCGTGCCGCGGCTGAAGTTTTCAAACACTATGTCCGCTTGTTTGACCAGATCGGCGAAGACATCGCGCGCTTGCGGATGCTTCAGGTTCAACGTCACGCCGAGTTTGTTGCGCAACCGATTGAGCGCCGACACCGAAACGTCGTCGGCGCTGTCTCGAATCAGCTTTGCGCCTTCGCGGCCAATGTACGGAGAGTTGTCGCGTCCGGGATCGCCCTTGAGCGGATTTTCCACCTTGATGACTTTTGCGCCCAGCCCCGACAGCAACAGCGTAGCAAACGGCCCAGCCAGCGCGATGGTCAAATCCAAAACGGTGATTCCAGTCAATGGACGAGGAAGTGGTGAATGCTCAGTCATGAAATTTCAGTTTTCTGGCAACGCGAAGCTGTACAACACGCCGCCCGCCGCGATGGCGATGAACTGTTTGCCGTCCACCGCGTAACTCATCGGCGAAGCGGCAATGGTCGAGCCGGTTTGGAATCGCCACAAAAATTTGCCGGTCTTCGATTCCAGCGCGATCAAATTTCCTTCGCGCGTGCCGACGAACACGATCCCGCCAGATGTAGCCAACAAACCTGCGGCCAGCGAACCTTGCGAAATACGATATTCCCATTTGATGTCGCCAGTCGCGGAATCAATCGCCTTGACGCCAGCGATGGGCGGTTGAGAGGCGGGTTCGGTTCTGCCGTTCCAGTATTGTTTGCCCGGTTCGAATTCGGCAGGCGCGCGAATGTACCGGTTGCCGGAATCGGAAAACACCAGATACAACAGCCCGCTCGACGGGTCGAACGAAGGCGCCTGGAAATTCGTGCCGCCCACCAACGACGGATACACTTCCGCGCCTTCCAGCGTGGATTGCGAATTCGGCGCAAAGATCGGACGACCATTGGCCTCAAATCCCGCGTTCCAGGTTTGCTTGACGTAGGGTTTGGCCATCAGGAATTTTCCGTCCGTGCGATCCAGCACGTAAAAGAATCCGTTGCGATTAGCCTGAATCAACAGCTTGCGCGGTCGCCCCTGCCAAACGCGATCAACCAGCACCACGTCCTGATTCGCGTCCCAATCGTGGCTGTCATTTGGAGTGAACTGATAATGCCATTTGCGTTTGCCTGTGTCGGGATCGAGCGCGACCACACAATCGGAAAAGAGGTTGTCGCCTTTGCGAATGTCGGAGTCAATGTCAGGCCCCGGATTGCCAATCGTCCAATACAGCACATCCAATTCTGGATCGTAACTGCCCGGCAACCACGTCGCGCCCGCGCCGCGTTTCCACGTATCGCCCGGCCAGGTGTCGTTGCCGAATTCTCCCGGACCCGGAATGGTTTCAAAGCGCCAGATGCGTTTGCCTGTCGCCGGGTCGTAAGCTTCCAGAAATCCGCGAATGCCGTATTCGCCGCCAGCCACGCCGACTATGATCTTGTCTTTGACCACCAGCGGAGGCGAAGTGATGCTGTAACCCAACATCGTGTCGGCGACCTGCACTTCCCACAGCGGCAATCCCGTGCGCGCATCCAGCGCAATCAATGCCGCGTCGAGCGTGCCGACAAAAACTCTGTTGCCGAGCACGGCCACGCCACGACTGAAACGATTGGTTTCGTATGGATTGACGACTTTCTGTTTGCGTTCGTATTTCCAGATTTGCATGCCTGTGCGCGCGTCCAGCGCAAAGACCTGACCGGGCATTCCGGCGGTGTACATCACGCCGTCAATAACGATGGGCGTGGATTCCAGCAAACTGTCGCCGGGCATCTGCGCCGCCCAACGCGATTGCAACTGCGTGACGTTCGCCGTGTTGATCTGCTTCAACGTAGAAAAATGGTGGCCGCGATAATCGCCCCAGTAACTCAGCCAGTTGTGCGGTTCGGCAGCAGAGTTGCGAATGCGATCAAAGGTCAACCCACCCGCAATCGAAGCATTGGCGGTTTTCGTCAAATCGCGCCCATCGCAGGTTTTCAGATAGGCGATCAGGTTTTGAATTTCGGCTTCGCTCAGCCGCTTGCCGTAATCGTTCGGCATCAGCGAACCGGCTTCGGTGCGAATGTCTGCGAGTTTTTGCTTGTCGAGCGAATGCAATTTTCCGGTCGCATCCATCAGCAACAAAGTGTATGTGTCTTCGTTGCGGCGCAGCCCGCGAATTTCGCGCCCGTCTTTGGTTTTGACGACAATGACGCCGGACGCTCGACGGCGATTGCCGCGCGCATTCGGATTTGTGCTGGTTGTCGGATCGAGAATCTTCTGGCGCAAGATTTCTGTTTCGATTCTCGCCACCGCAGACAATTCCGGGCCGACGACGGCTCCGCGTCCGTTGATTTCGTGACAGGCGGCGCAGTTGGCTTTGCCGAAAAAGAGTTCTTCTCCGGCGGCGACGCTTCCGGCAACTCGCTCAGTATTTGTTGTCGGAACATTGCTCAAACTGCGAATGTACGAAACCAGTTGCCAGACCTGGTCCGCCGTCAGCCGCGAAAACGCAGGCATCTGAGTTCCGCGAATGCCGTTGCGGATATTCAGGAAGATTTCGCCGTCCAGATTGCCGCGCTTCATCGCGCCCGACAATGACGGAGCGCGATCCGTTCCGTGACAGGCCTGACAGGCTTGTTCGTACAATCGCCGCCCGGCTTCGACTGCTTCGGGTTTTCCGGCAAACGGGTTTTTATCGCGCTCCGGCGTATGTTCCTGCGCCAGCAAAACTCCTGCGCTGGCGCACAACAGCAACAGACAACCAAGTTTCGTTCTCAACATTTTTCCTGACCTTTTTTTGAGTAGGTGGTTTGGATCAAAGCGGAAGGCAAGTTCCAAAAACGCGCCACATCCTAAATCAGCCTGATGAAAAGTAGAACGCATTCACCACAAAAAACACAAAAAGCATTTCACTCATTTTGTGCCTTCTGTGTCTTTTGTGGTTGACCGTTCGACTTCTCCTGGCTTCGCAACAAAGTCAAACAGCATCAAGCTGCGCGTAGTTGATTAGCTGAACGTCATTTTTACGAATGGCTTCGACGATTTCAGGATCGGTCAGCAAAGCAAACTCCGTTGCCCTGGACGCGATCAAGCGCGTGTTCGCCTGTCTAAGCTCTGCGTCGTCATATCCCGGATGGGTCATTAATTCGCTGACGCCTTCGGGCAGGGTGGCGATCAGATCCAGCAACCAGCGTTTCGACCAAAACCCGGTTTGCGCCACGCCGAAAAACGCATTGGCTGTTTTCACCCCCGCCCGCCGCAGTTTCGATTCGCTGAAGCGGCAAAGCTGCGCCAGCCCCCAGGCGCCAATGCTTTGTTTGAGCAACTTGACTGATGAGTTACGGCTTGGAAACCGCCATTCTTCGCGCGGCAATCGAATGGCGCGAATGCCGTAGCCGCCAATGACGTTGGCGATTACTTCGCAAACCAATGGCAAGGCATGGGAATGTTTGTGGCTGTCCACGTGCATCAATCGCAATCCGGCGTCGAGAGCTTTTTCAATCTGCGCGCGAAGTTCGATTTCGATCTCGGAGGCGCGCAACCCGCCCGTCAACATTTGTCGCAACAGCGCCGCGCTCGTGCCGAAAAACTCGCCGCGTTCATTGAGCAAACTGCTCAAGCGCGAAGCTTCGGCAACCGGCGCGCCTTGCGTGATGTTGAAATGCAGCCCTACGCCGAGCGATGGCTGCGCTTTGGCCAACTGCGCGGCTTCGTCAAAGGCTGGCATGTTGGCCATCACGGTCGCGCTGCTGACGATGCCGCGCGCGTGAGCTTGGATGACCGCGCGGTTGATGCCCGCTGTCATCCCGAAATCATCCGCGTTGACGATCAGATAACGCATAAATCAAAAGGCAAAAGGCAAATATCAAAAGTCAAAAATGGCGAAATAGGCTTTTCAGATTTTTGCCTTTCGTTTTTTGAGATTTGTCTTTTGAGTTGCCAACAGAAAAACCAGGCCGACTGCAATCCAGCAAAACATGCGGATTTTGCGAATGACGGCCAGCGCCACGCCGTCAGTTCCGGCAAAGCCCAACACCTTTGCCAGTTCGCGCGTGCCGAGTTCATCCACGCCGACCATCGCCGGGACGAAGACAAACGTTATGTTCAACGCGCGGTTGACCGATTCCATCAAAAACGCCGTAGCCAGACTCAACTCTGCGCCGATCAACTTCATCGTCACGAAAATTTCAATTACACCGGAAAGGTGAAACGACATCTGGCACAAAATCACCAGAAAGAAATCCATCGGGCGTTTGGCAAAGAAATCAAAAATGTATTCTTCCAACTCAGCCAGATGAACTATCTTCGATTTGATGCGGGCGAGTTTCGTTTCATCGCGGATCAGCATTTGCGCCAGCAGCGTCGCCAAACCTGAGCCGAGTTTCCAACGTCGTCCAATGACAATCACTGAAGCCACAATCACCACAACAACCGCCGCCAGCGAAGCCAGCATCGCCACACGCAACGAACCGGCCAGGCCGAAATTCGTCAACAAGGCAATTGCACCCGCCATGACCATCACGCAACTGGAAACGGTGTAAGTGATGTTTTCCACCGTCAACGACGACACGCGCGACGCCAGCGAGACCTTGTCGCCCAGCGCCAGGGCTTTCAACGGTTCGGCAACCAAAGGCCCTGCGGTCAGATCGCCTATGGCCTCGCCCGCAAGTCGCGCTCGCCACACTGCCCAAAATCCGATGTGTCGCTCTTCGGGCGTCATGCAGCGAAGCCACGACAGGCTTCGTACCAAATAACGAAACGACGAGATTGCCAAAATCAAAACGAATCCGAATCCGAGTTGACCAAGGCGCTCGCCGATTTCTTCCAAACCGGTTTGGCGAATGACATAAACAAATAACGCGATTCCGATGACGGCTGAGACGAACGCTAGGAGGCGAGACTTCATGGGAAATCAAAAGGCAAAAGGCAAAAGGCAAATATCAAAAGTCGGTTGCGAACAATTCTTCATTTTTGACTTTTGATATTTGCCTTTTGCCTTTTGATTTATTCGTAACTCAAAGCATCAACAGGGTCCTGGCTGGCGGCGCGCAACGCAGGATACAACGCGCCCAGCAACCCGCTGATCAATCCAGCGGCAGCGGCAAAAAGAATCGTGTTGAGTTCCAATTCGATCTTCCAGCCCAGATTGTTGACCAGGAAAAATCGCGCCACGATGGCAAACAACAATCCGCCGACAATTCCCAGCAAACTGATGAGCAACGCTTCTTTTTCAAAAGTCCAGGCGATCCAGAATTTCGACGCGCCAAGCGATTTCAGAATGCCGATTTGCCGCGTGCGTTCGGCAACAGTTGTGTACATCGTCAACAAAATCACCAGCAAACTGATGACCGTCGCCAATCCTTTGACCACGTCCAGAAAGATATTGAATGCCGAAAAACCTTCGGCAAAAAGCTGCGGCAAATCGCGTGTGAAAAGAACTCTGTAATCGGTATGTTTTTCCAGAATTCGACGGGCGACCTCTTCCTGCTGGCCGGGGTCGTCGCACTTCACGAAAATCATAGAACATTTGCCTGCCGTGCCCAGCTTCTGCTGCATTGTTGCCAGCGGAATTTTGATGCGCGCGCCCGCTTCGGGTTCGTAAATGCCCACGATGGTCAATTCACTATCAGCCCATCGGATTTTGTCGCCAAGCTTGGCTTTTTTATCGGTAATGTATTTGCTGTCCACAATGGCGACGTCACCAGAGGAAGGCAACGGCTGGCCACTAACGATGCGAATTTTGGTCGCCTGAATAAACTGGTCGAATTCGATTCCATCCAGTTGTTGAATTCCCAACCCGCCGCTGGCTCCCATTTGCAGGTTCTGCCCCACCGGAGTTGCCACAGCAACGCCCGGCACAGATTGAATCAACACGGCTTCTTCGGCAGGAATGGTCATATCCGCAGAAGTCAGTGAAATTCCCTGCCCGCCTTGCCGCAGCATGATTTCGACGCCGATGTTGGCGTCGCGCTGCCCACGTTCGCGCAAGGCTCCACGCACCAAGCCGACAGTAAGCACAACAAGAACCACTCCAACGGCAACACCGACCACGCTGGCGGCGGTTCTTCCCGGATGATGAGTCAGATTCGAGGCAACAAGGTTGTTCATTTGGCTAGAATTGTCTTTAGGCAAACGCGGCTACTGGTATTTCGTAACGCTTGGATAAGGTCTTCTGACTGCGACGCAATTGATCAAGTCGATCCATGGTCTCAGCGGTCAGATAAATTTCACCGCAATGCCGACATGAGATCGCCGGAACATCTTCGATAACGATCATTGCTGTTCCCTTGCCCAGCACTTGCGGACGCTTAATTGGGCGAGCTGCCTGATGGCCGCAAATTCCACAAACCAACAACTCAGATTTGTTTTCGGATTCAGCTTTCTTGTTTGGCATAAATCACCTCATGACCGATAAGTGGTAATCACGACTGCATGACATTGAGCGTTCAACTTCATCACAACTTCGATGCTGTCACCGTCCAGCGAAAAACCAGCCACAACATATTTCCACTCGTGCCAATCTTCATCCCATTGCCGTTCGGCAACTTCACCAGTCAGTAAGCAGCATTCGATGTCTTCTTGCAATAGGTCATCGTTCAGCATTTCGTCGAAGGCGTGCTGCCTGACGATAATTGTTCTTTCCCGCACACTCTTCCTGATCTGCTGAAGAATTTTGGCCCACATTTCAACCTCACCCAGCCGACATACGCTCTATGATCTCCGGCAAAGCTTTCAAAGCCTCATCCAACTTGTCCGCTTCAACTCCACCTTCGGCCAAATCCGGCTTGCCGCCTCCACGAGCACCGGGGATTTGCTTGATGACGTTGCCTGCTTTCACTTTCGCAGTTGCATCAGCGGAAACCATCACCAGCAGCGAAGCTTTGCCTTCGGTCACATCGGCTATGACGACGACTCCGGGAGCGATTTTGCGCGTCAGCAAATCAGCCAAATGGCGGCGACCTTCTTTGCCCAGGTCTTCGACTTTGCGAACCAGTAGCTTGATGCCGTTGATGTCGGTGACTTGATCGTCGGAGCTTCCGCCGCCTTGAGCAAGCTTCAGCTTCAACCGTTCGATCTCTTTTTGCTGATCGCGCAGTTGCGATTGCAATCGCTCCAGTTCGCTGGGCAATTTGGCAGGCGCAGCGTTGATCTTCGCGGCGGCTTCGGCCAGCAGAGTTTCGGATTGTTGAAAGCGTTCAAACGCGCCAAGTCCTGTAACCGCGCGAATGCGGCGCGTGCCGGAAGCGATGGCTTCATCGCTGGTGATTTTGAACGAACCGATGTCGCCGGTCGCACGCACGTGCGTGCCGCCGCAGAGTTCTTTCGAGAAAATTCCCTCCACGCCATTCACCGTCAGCACGCGAACCTTTTCGCCATACTTTTCGCCGAACAAGGCCATCGCTCCTGACCGCATGGCATCTTCAATCGTCAGCACATCGGTTTGGACTGGCTCGTTTCGCAAAATGTGATAGTTGACCAGATTTTCGATTTCTTCGATTTCGGTGCGCGTCAACGGTTGATAATGGCTGAAATCGAAGCGCAGATAGTTCGGCTCGACAACCGATCCGGCTTGTTTGACGTGCGTGCCGAGCACTTCGCGCAGCGCCGCGTGCATCAAATGCGTCGCCGTGTGGTTGCGCCTTGTGGCATCACGCTTTTCGACATCCACTTGGGCTGAAACCACATCGCCAACCTTCAGGCTTCCCTTTTCGATTTTGACTTTGTGGACACGTACATCCTGCACTGGACTGATCGTGTCAATGACGATGGCGCTAATACTGTCAGAACTGAGAGAGCCGACATCGCCAACCTGTCCGCCACTTTCCGAGTAAAACGGAGTCTGGTCTAAAACGACTTCCCCCTCGTCGCCTGCATTGAGAACATTGACGCTGTCTTCGCCTTTGATAAGCGCAATGACTTTAGCGCCTTCGACGTTTGTCGTGTCGTAACCCTTGAATTCCGTCCTGGTATCGTTTCGACGTTGAAGAGCGATATAAACTGCTTTGGTCTGTTTGCTTTCACCTGTGTGCGCAGTTTCTTGCTGCTGAAGTATCTTAATCCCACCTTCGATTAATCCCCTGAGGCCTTCTTCAGAGGCTTGATCCACAGTTACATAAACTGTCTCTTTCAAAGGCAGTTCACTAAACAGCTTTTTTCCGTGTTCACGGACTACTTGAGATGGTGCTGAGATTTTATATTTTCTCTGCGTCAAAACTACCAGCATTAAATCAATTGGTACCCCAAAGGTGTCGTAGAGACGAGCGAGATCCAAGACTGGAAGGGCCTTTTGGTCAGGGTCATCCTTAGAAGTCGCGGCAATCAGATCGTCTAATTTCTTCAAGCCAACCGTGAGCGTTGCGCCGAATCGTTGCTCTTCCAGCCGCACCATTTTCTCAATGTAACCGCGTTGAGCATCGAGTTCAGGGTACGCGTCTTTCATGAAATCAATCACGAAGTCGCAGACCTTGTAGAAGAACTCATCCTTGAAGCCAAGATTCTCACGCCCGTTGTAAATCGCGCGGCGCATGATTTTGCGCAACACATAATTTCGGCCTTCGTTGCTGGGCATAATTCCATCTGCGATTGAAAACGTTGTCGCGCGGGCGTGGTCGGCAACAACGCGCATGGCGAAGCCTTCCTGAGTGTCGGCCTTGTATTCCTTGCCAGAGAGTTTCGCCACAAATTCTATGATTGGTTTGATCAGATCGGTGTCGTAATTTGATTTGACGCCTTGCAGCACGGCGGCGACGCGCTCAAGTCCCGCTCCGGTATCCACCGAAGGCGCAGGCAGCGGATCGAGTTTGTATTTGCCGGGCGCGATTTCCTGCCGGTTGTACTGCATAAACACCAGATTCCAGATTTCGATGGTGTCGTCGCCCACACCGTTGACGTATTCGGCTTTGTTGAACGCCGGGTCTTCGGGGTGTTCGCCCATGTAGTAATGGATTTCCGAACACGGCCCGCACGGCCCAGTTTCGCCCATCTGCCAGAAATTGTCTTTGCGACCAAAGCGCAGCACACGTTCGCGCGGAGCGCCCACTTTCACCCACAGTTCGACGGCTTCTTCATCCGCGCCGACTTCGGCGTCGCCTTCGAAGACGGAAAACCACAGCCGCTGCGGATCCATCTTGTATTCGTTGACCAGCAAATCCCACGCGAAGCGAATGGCGTCTTCCTTGAAATAATCGCCGAAGGAGAAATTGCCCAGCATTTCAAAAAATGTGTGATGCCGGGCGGTTTTGCCGACTTCATCCAGATCGTTGTGTTTGCCGCCTGCGCGCACGCACTTCTGCGAAGTCGTCGCGCGTTTGTAATCGCGCGTTTCGGCCCCCAGGAAAACGTCCTTGAACTGATTCATTCCGGCGTTGGTAAAGAGCAACGTCGGATCGTTGGCGGGCAGCAGCGGCGAAGATTTGACGATCTTGTGGCCTTGCCGGGCAAAATAATTCAGAAAGATGCTGCGAACTTCGTTTCCAGTCATAAGGGTTCAGATAGGTGAAAATTGGTCAAATACGCGAAAAACGGGACTTTAACGACCGTGTTTTGCTTTGTCAAACTTTGATTTCCAGAGCTTGAAGCATGGCATTTCAAGCCTGTGGCTTGTGTTCAAAATCATCATTTGCTTCAATTTGGTCAGTGCAAGACGCCATCCGCCGGACGTCTCCCACCAATACATTAAAAGGAGGCAGTTTATGTCCGAAAAGAACATTTTTGCTGAACGCGAACACTGGCTGGAAGAAGAGTATTTCCGCAAACAGGATCAAATGTTGATCGAGCAAATCCACCAACGCAGAGCCAAAGAAGACGACCGGCAGCGATTGGCAGAAATCACAGGCTTGAAAGACGAAGACGCTATCGCGGCTTTACAGGAATTGGGCTACACGTCAGACACTGTGGAATTGCTGCACATGCTGCCGTTGATGGAAGTGGCCTGGGCGGGCGGCGTGATAACCGAGAAACATCGCTCGGCGATTCTGAAAATCGCGCGTCTGCGCGGCATTCAGGAAAACAGCCCTTCGGATGAGAAGCTGATGCAATGGTTGAACGAAAAACCTTCTGACGAATTGTTTGGCGCATCATTGCGTGCAATACGACTGATTCTGGAATCGCTGCCACCCGAAGAACGCAAACATGAACGCGACGATTTGCTGGCGCATTGCAATCAAATCGCTCACGCCTTGTTTGGCCGGTTCTGGGGACACGAAGTCGTGCAGGAAGAAGAACGAATGGTCGCTCACATTGCTCAAGAATTGGGCTGGAAACCCAGGGACTGATTGTTCGATTCTTTTCCCTATCTCCGACAATTTTGTTTACCAATCTTGCTGTGCATACATTTTTGCAGCCTTATATTTCAATTCCGCGCAACAATTCCCACTCAATCAATCTCCTGAACTCATAGCTCGGCAACCGTTTAGCTGCGGTTACCCGCTCACGGCATCGAAGTTGCACCCTAAAGAAGCACATCGGCGGGAATCTCCCTGGAAATTTTCGACGACTGAAAACCGATTTAACGCCCATCGGCTAAGATCGTGTTTTCAACCGCGGCAATTCGGCTGCGGTTTTCAGAGGTACCAATTTATGAAGAATTATCTTTTTGCCAGTGATTTTGATCAGACCCTGAGTTTCAACGATTCCGGCTTTGTGTTGAGCGAACTGCTCGGCATGGAAGATTTTGAAGAGCGCGTCGCCGGAATGGCGCGCATCAATCTGGTGCAACAAGGGGGCGAACTCGCCTACCTGTTATTGCACGATCCCGAATTTCGCCGCGTGCGCCGCGAACACTTAATCGAAGTCGGCAAACGCATACGGCTGAAACAAAACATTCACCTGTTGCCGCAAATTTTGCGCGACGGCATAGAAGGCTACGAATTTTCGTTTTACGTGATTTCGGCTGCGCCTGAAGAAGTGGTGCAATCCGCGCTGGAAGGCATTGTGCCGCCCGATCACATCTTCGGCACGCGCTTTCGGTATCATCCGACGACGGGAGAAATCGAATCCATCGTCCGCGTTCCCGCCGGATACGGCAAAGTCGCCGTGTTGGGCGAATTGCAACAGCAACTCCAACTCAGCCCCGATCACGTGGTGTATGTCGGCGATGGCAGTTCCGATGTTCACGTCATGCTGCATGTAAACCGTTGCGACGGATTCACGGTGGCGGTTTCGGAAAACAAATATCTGACGCCGATTGCCAAACGCACCATTCTGAGCGAAGACGCGCTGAGTCCGCTGATTCCAGTGCTGGAAGAAATCGTAGGACTGACCGACCCAGCCAGCATTCGCCAGTTGTTTGAATCGCATGGACTGCAAATTCAGGAATGGGACAAGGTCAAAACCGATTGGCTGACCATTCGCTCGCTGCCGCCAAAATCGCTGGCGCAATCGGCAGCGGCGACGGAGGTGCGACATGTTTGAGTGGATCGGCTGGGTAGCGACCGCCGTCTTCGCCCTTTCGTATTTTTGCCGCCAGCCTGCGCTGCTTCGCCGCACGCAGGCTTTGGCGGCGCTGTTGTGGATCGGCTATGGCCTGATTATCAAAGCTCCGCCGGTGATTGTCGCCAACGTCGTCGTGGCTGCCATCGCCCTGTTTTCGTCGTTTCAACGTCGAGAACCATTGGAGGCCAAAGCCAGCGCCGATTAACAAAACCGGCTTGGGCAAGCGCTTGATTGAGCGCTTGCCCAAGCCGACTAACTTCACTCAAAACTCGCTTCTTTTGCCTCAGACCTCAAGCTTCCACGGCGAACGGTACTTCGCTTTCAGGTGCGGTCTGACGTTGCTCTGTTTGACCGTCCAATTCGCTTCGTCCCAATCCAGCCAGGTTTTATACCGCATCGAAAGATTGGCCAGAATGCAGGCTGTCGAAGAGCGCACGCAGGTTTCGATGTCGCTGATCGGTTTTTCGCGCGACTTGATGCACGCGATGAAGTTTTTCCAGTGCGGAATGTTCAGGTCGCGCATCTGCTGATTGTTTTCGTAAGTTTGCGCTTCGATCTTGGAGTTTCGGTTGGGAATCAGCCAGCAACCGCCGCGTGTGACGACGACATTGGCTTCGGTGCCATGAATCGAAGTCGCCGCTCCCTGTCCGGCAAACATCGGCATCGGATTGGCTGTGCGGCTTTCGTAAGTCAGCAAGAATTTCGGATAACGGAACGTCGCCATCATGGTGTCAGGCGTATCCACGTTGTCGTCTACATAAAGCTTGCCGCCTTGCGCCGAAATCGCCGTCGGCATCGGTTCGCCGAAACATTGATGGACAGGGTCAATCAGGTGAACGCCCCAATCGGTCATTGCGCCTCCGGCGTAATCCCAGAAATAACGGAACGTCGGAAAGGTCGTCACGCCAACTCCCCAGCGGTTTCGATTGAACGGAACTTTCGGCGCAGGCCCCAGCCACATATCCCAGTCCAACCCTTCCGGCACGGGGCCGTCCGACGGTTTGCCCCAGCCTTCTTTTTTCGTCGCGCCCGATTGCCAGGTGTGAACGAAGGTCACTTCGCCGAGAATACCGCTTTTGACCAGTTCCGCCGCTTTCAGGAAATACCCGCCGGAACGTTGCATAGTGCCCGCCTGAACGACGCGCTTATATTTGCGCGCGGCCTGCACCATCTTCAAACCTTCTTCGACGTAAACCGAAGCCGGTTTTTCGACGAACACATCCTTGCCGGCCTTGCAGGCTTCGACGGTCATGTAAGCGTGCCAATGATCGGGCGTGGAAATGCACACGGCGTCAATGGATTTGTCGGCCAGAATTTCGCGGAAGTCTTTGACGGCTTTGACTGTCTTTTCGGCTTTGGCGGCAGTGGCGACGGCTTTTTCCAAATGCGGTTGATAGACATCGCACACGGCCACTGGCTCCACGTCGTCAGATAATCTCAACGCAAAGCCCAGATTGCTCGATCCCATGGCTCCAATGCCTATGTGACCGACAGAGATGCGGTCGTTTGCTCCTTTGACTCGACCGGTGAAAAGAGACGTGGTCAGCGCTGCGCCAGCGCCTTTCAAAATGGTTCTTCGTTCGATCATTGCTGCTCCTCAAGTTTGGCGATAAAAATTGGCTTTACCAATAGGCGAGAACGGCGTGGCTTATAGCACGCGGCTGAAAATACCGTCAAGCTTGCCAACCAGCGACAATGGCTCGGTGGAATTTTATCGGCAGCATTGCTTGACAGGCTTTCCAGGCGAATGGTACACGGCAGCCGTTGACAGTGAAGAATTGGTAAAACCTCTGACGCCGATTATGCCCAAAGCAAAACCCATAACCCCAAACCCGGAACCTTTCCACGGCGGAGCGACAGCGGAACAGGTGGTGGAACAAATCCGTTCGTTGATCGCCAATGGCGAACTGCGTCCGGGTGACCGGCTTCCTGCTGAACGTGAACTGGCCAAACAACTCGGAATCAGTCGTCCGAGCATTCGCGCCGGATTGCGCATGCTGGTCGCGCGCGGCGTGTTGAAAGCCAAACATGGTTCTGGAACTTATGTCGCCGACGGGCCGCCATCGTTGGACAGCGAACAGTTGAGTTTGCTGGCCGATCTGCATGGATTCACATTCGACCAGATGTTCGAAGCGCGTCAGGTGTTGGAAGTTCAAGTCGCAGGGTTGGCGGCGGAACGCGCAACGGCGGAACATCTGGCGAACCTGTCCGAAGAAGTCGCGGAGATGTATGCCGCACTGGATGATCCGCAGAAATATCTGATTCACGACATCAAGTTTCACCGCGCGATTGCCGCAGCGTCGGAGAATCCAATTCTGGCGACTCTGGTCGAAATGGTGTCGGCGGTGATGTATGACCAACGCCGGGAAACCATTGGCCGCGCGCACGATTTCAAGGAATCCGCCGAAATGCACCAACGCATCTATCGCGCCATACGTTCCCACAACTCCGCAGAAGCGCGTTCAGCAATGCATGAGCATCTGGCGCTGGCTCACAAAGCCTATCGCACGGAAGAAGGCAAATTGACGAAAAAGAAAAAGTAGGCAGGCGTTCAACGCAAATCGCCGAAGAGATGTTGAGCCAGCGTGACGGCGGCAATGGCTGCGGTTTCGGTTCGCAAAATTCGCTGGCCAAGGTGAACCGGCATAAAGTCGCAGGTTTCAGCCGCCTGCAGTTCGGCGTCGCTCCAACCGCCTTCGGAAGCAATGCAAAGAGTGAGTGAAGTTGGCTGCTGCACGCTGTCGGCGATTTCACGCAAAGTTTTCCCGCCGCGTTCGGAAAAAATCAGATTCACGGCTTCAGCCGCTTTGCAGAACGCAACGAATGAAACCGGCTCAGCGATTTCCACCAACCGGCGACGCCCACATTGTTTCAGCGCTTCCAGCGAAATGCGCCGCCAACGTTCCAGCTTTTGTTCGGCGCGTTCTTCGATGCGTCGCACGTCTGTGTGATCGGTAATCAGCGGCACGATCCGCGTCGCGCCAAGTTCAGTCGCTTTCTGCACTATCCAATCGAATTTGTCGCCTTTGACCAAAGCCTGCGCCAAAGTCAGCCGCAACGACGATTCCACTTCGTCCGTCAATTGCCGAAGAATGGTCAACTCGGCTTCGCGTTTGCCGACGACAGAAATTTCGCATTCCCATTCGCTGCCTTCGCCATCGAAGACAAACACACGGTCGCCTTCGCTCAGACGCAGCACGCGCGACAGATGATGCGCTTCGTCGGCATCCAGTCGGATTTGAGAATCTGAAATTTGAGATTTGAAAGCGTGGAAACGATGTTTTTGCATTTGTGGACAATGGAGTGCGCGCGACTTGTCGCCACTTTTCGTCCTTGGTCGAAATTTTGCTGTCCCGAACGTTTCGCAATCAGGAACGCAAAGCCACGACAAGTCGCAGCGCTCCAAAGCTTATTTGATATTGATCGTGACGACGTTTGCCGGTTTTCCGCCGATCATCAGTTCGACGTTGACGTTGCCGCGCATAGCCAATGATTGCGGAATCGGCCCGATGTTGATTTGATCCAGGCCTACAAATTCCGCGGTTGCTGCAAAGCCAAGAATCGGAGTCGGCGTGCCGCCAATGGTCGCCGTCACTGCATTAGTGGCGGCCCCTCTCACTCCGGTTCCAAACAGAATCAAATAAAAATCTCCATTCGCCAGATCAATTGGAATCGCCGTGGGAATTCCTCCCGGAGCAGTGAATATCGGTTCGAAGCTTTGCGTTCCATTGACAATTCGCAAACCAACGGCTGCCGGAATGCCTGATCCGGAAGAGTTGGCCGTGAAAATTCCCGGCGAAACGGATTCGATGGTGACATTGCCTTGCGCGACGGTCGTCCCGCTGCGTTTGACTGAAATGGTCGCCGGGCCATTTATCGTGCCCGCCGGAATCACATAGTTGATCTGGCTGGGAGCGACAAAAAACAATCCGGCTTTGCGAGTCGTACTGGTGGCGTCGCGGACTTCGATTTCGGTTCCGTCCAATTCAACCGGCAACGGATTGGTCGTCGCCGAAACAATGTTGACCGAAAGGTTCGATCCGAATCCGGCGACGATCATGTCCTGCGCCAAAGAGACGTTCGGCGCAAAGCTGGCTGCTGAAACCGTCGCCACCGCAGGAATCGCCACCTGAGGTTGAGCGCTGACGCTTCTGGTATAAATCAAATCGCCGCTGTCCGCTGAACCATTGTTATTCGCGGCATTGCCCGCGGCGTAAATCGTGATTCGCCCGACATCCGTCGCCGGAGCTCTCCAGCGAAACGTCCAAGAAATCTGATTCGATCCCGATGATCCATTTAACGTGTGGCTGATATAACGCCGCAAGTTGGGGCCAACCACTCCGGGAAAAACTTGTGTACGATTGTTGTCTGTCGCAGTCAGCGTACCGGCTTCTCTTCCCATATCGTCAATCACTGTTGCTTGAAAGCCAAAACGCTGACGGCCACTGCGGCTCAGCGTAATAGTGATGTCGTATTCCTGACCAGGCGTGTAGTTTGAAGGAAATCCATTGATAGTGAACTCGCTACCATCCGTGTTGACAGCGCTTCCGATGTGGCAGGCAGCAATTGCACAGGTTAATTCGCCTGGCGCACCAGTGCGGCTCGGCGGCGCCCCGCTGACATTGGCATTGACGCGCGCGCCTTTCAGCCCAAAGGCTACAAACAAGGCGCAGAAAAACAGGAACACAGAAATCTTGAGCGGATTTTTTGTCATAAACAGTTCGACTTCCCTTTCTTTCGGTTTGCAGTTTTGAAGATTCACCGGGCAATGAGAGATCAATTGCCTTCATTCAGTCTTATAAATTCTCGGTTTCGGAAAAGATGGGGGACGGCTTTCTAAGATGGAGACAATCCGGAGGACGATTGTCGTCGCGTGTGTTTCGTAAGTTTGGGCAACCAGCAAAGCGATTTTTTCTGATCTTCAGTGTGGCCGTTGAATATCACCCAATCGCTGAAAGTGTCAACGGAATGAAACCAGGATCGAATCTCAGAATGTCAGTTGACCGCCATCAATGACCAGCGAATGGCCTGTGATGAAGCTGGCGTCATCCGAAGCCAGAAACGCGACGGTTGCCGCCACTTCGTCCGGTTCGCCGAATCGCGCCAGAGGAATCTTGTCCTGAAAATAGGTTCGCGCCAGTTCGGGATCGGCGTCGAGCACGGCTTGGGAAAGTTTAGTCCTTATCATTCCCGGAGCCACGGCGTTGACGCGAATGCCATGCGGAGCCAGTTCAATCGCCGCCGTCATCGTCAACCCCACCACGCCGAATTTGGACGCGTTGTAAGCGACCAGCCCCACTTCGCCGACCAGCCCGTTGGTCGAAGCCATGTTGACGATGTTGCCTTTGATTCCGTTCGTGACCATCGCTCGCGCGACGATCTGCGAACAGAAAAAGACGCCTTTCAGATTCACATCCATCGTCGCGTCCCAGTTTTCGTCCGTCGTTTCCAGAAAAGGCGCTGGCGGCGCAATGCCTGCGATGTTACACAACACGTCAATGCGTCCGTGTCGGCGCAGAACTTCGTCGGTCATCGCCTGTACCTGATCGCGTTTGGCAACGTCGGTTTGCCACGCCCAGGCTTGTCCGCCTGTCGCAACAATCTCTGCCGCCGATTGTTCAGCCAGTTCAAGATTCAAATCCACAATCGCAACGGTCGCGCCTTCGTGAGCCAATCGCTTTGCTGTGGCGCGGCCAATTTCGCCGCCTCCGCCTGTGACAATCGCAATTTTGTCGTTGAATCTCATGCTTTTTGGGAATTGTTGAAGTGATTTTCGGAGCGCGAAGAATCCGCCATCGCCTGAGGTTTTGCAAACCGCCGTGAGTGTCAACTGACTCACGGATGAGCGTGCTATGATTCGTTTATGGAACCCAACAGAGAAATTGCAACTTTAGCAGGCGGCTGTTTCTGGTGCCTGGAAGCAGTCTTCGTCGAATTGCGCGGCGTAGAAAAAGTAGTGTCCGGTTATATGGGCGGTCGCACTTTGAATCCGACCTACAAACAGATTTGTTACGAAGACACAGGCCACGCCGAAGTCGTTCAAATCACTTTCGATCCGCAGATCATCACTTTCCGCGAATTGCTGGAAGTGTTTTTCACGATTCACGATCCGACGACGCTTAACCGGCAAGGCGCGGACGTTGGCACCCAATATCGTTCGGCGATTTTCCATCACTCCGAAGAACAGCGAGTCACAGCCGAACAGGTCATCGCCGAATTGACCGCCGCGGGCATCTGGAACAATCCGATTGTCACTGAAATCACCGCCGCCCCGGTGTTTTATACGGCGGAGGATTATCATCAGGATTATTTCGCCAACAATCCTTACCAGCCTTATTGCATGGCCGTCGTCGCGCCGAAAGTCGTCAAAGCCCGGCAGAAGTTTTTGGCGAAACTCAAGAAATGACTTTCCCCAAAACAGCACATCAACAGTAAGGGTAAAGTAAATGACCGATGGAATTTCCGTGCAACTTTGCCTGCCTTTTATGCTATTGTCTGCACGGTTTTGAAGCATTGAACGTAAGTGCGCTAAAACTCAGCTTGGAAAAGGAAGTCCCAAGAGTTGGCCGTTTTGCCATCAACTTCAGCCCGATGGCGAGTGATCAACACAGCAGATTGGGAATCTGCTGCACACCAAAAACTCAACACACTGGCCTCCCAAAGCCACAGGAGATGACATGTACAAAGCAAAGTTTTTTGTGATGATTGCTGCGCTGTTTGTTCTAACCGCCGTCAATTGCCTGGCCGATCCTCAAAAAAGCCAGGCTTTGGTTGCCGAAGCCTGGAAAGCCTGGAACGAAAACAACCAGCCACTGGTCGAAGCCAAATTGACCGCCGCCGTTAAAGAAGATCAAACCAACCTCAGAGCCTATCTGGGCTTGTATCTGCTTTACGAAATACAAGGCAAAGATCAGCAGGCCTGGGAGGCGTTGAAAATCGTCCTGCAAACCAAGGAAAAGCCGTACCCATATCTATTTGCGGTGATGGGTTCGTCAGGCGTCATCCGGCAACAGTTCGACAGGCCGAACTCCGATGCGTTGGCGATGATGGAAGCCTTGAGCAAAGCAGCCGATCCCGATGGAATTCTGAAGGCGATGGCCAACGAAACCCTGGGCATTTATTACCAAGATCAAGGCGATCTGGTGAAATCGGCGCGCTATTTCCAGAATCAGAACACTGTCAAAGACTGGTTGCTTTTGGGGCCTTTTGAAAACATCTCGGCTTCCGGGATTGAAAAAGCATTTCCGCCCGAATCCGAATTTGCCGCAGGTCAAACTTATTCCGGCAAACACGGGATTCCGGCAAAATGGTTTCGGCCTTCAGCCATCAAGCGCGATCAATGGATAGATTTTCGCCGATACTTCGTCGAAGAAGACGCGGTCTTTTATGCCAACACCTTTGTTTACTCGCCAAAAAAACAGACCGTGCAACTGCGCGTCGGCACGTCCGGTTCGTTGAAAGTCTTCCTGAACGATCAGCAACTGTTTGAATACTTCGACGAAAATAACAACGACCTGGATACCTACGTCATTGAGACGGAATTGCAGGAAGGCTGGAACCGAGTGCTGATCAAATGCGGCATGTCGGAAATTGATTCCTGCAACTTCATGCTGCGCATCACGGATCGCGGCGGCGAACCGATTCCCGGATTGGATGTTTCGACCGAATCCAAAACCTATCCGCGCCGTCCTGGCGCTCCGGTCAAGGTGATCGAAAATTTTGCCGAAGCTTTCTTCAAAGCCAGAATCAAAGAAAATCCCGATCATCCGGAAAATTATGCATTTCTGGCTGATTGTTATTTGCGCAACGACAAAGCGCCGGAAGCCGAACTGATCTTGCGCCAGGCAGCCAAGCTCGCGCCGAAAAACGCGCTGTTCGACCTGTATTTGATTGATGCGTACAGCCGAGGCGAAAAGGACGACGAAATTTCCACCGTTTACGAGCGTATCATTGCGAACGACCCAAACATCCCGGAAGTCATCACCTATCAGATAGGAGAACATTTCGATAACAAGGATTTTGACAAGGCGGAAGAACTCATCAAGAAATACGAAAAGCTTCGCCCGGAATCCGAAGAGTTGTACGAATGGAAGCTCAGCCTTTACCAGAAGAAGAATCTGGTTGACCAATCCCTGGCCATCAACCAGAAAGCCTTCAAGCTGTATCCGTCAAATTGGACCTTCGTTTACAACGAAGCCTACAACTCGATTGATGCGACCCAGAAATACGACCGCGCCATCAGCCTGATGGAAAAATACCTGGTGAAGAATTACGAATACGGCGTGCTGAAAACGCTGGCCGGGTTTTACCTGCAATCGTCCAACGTCAAAAAATGGCAGGAAACCTATAACAAACTGATCGAGCTTGATCCGGCTTCCGCTTCGACTTATTGGGAAATGTCCGAAGTGTATTTCAAACAGCAGGATTACACGCAGGCGGAAAAACAGGTCAGAAAGGCAATGGAACTTTGCCCGAACAGTTCGGTCTATTGGTCGCGCGTCGGCGAAATTCAGCGCATCCGAAAAGAAACCGCTGCCGCCAAAGAATCGTACCGCGAGGCGTTGAAGTATCACCCATTCGATTACGAAGCCCTGGCCGTGCTGCGCGAACTGGACGGCAAACCGTCTGTCTTCACGCTGTTCCCCAGCGAAGACATCAAAAAACTGATCGCGCAGGCTCCCACAGCCAGCGCCTATCCCGAAGACGGCGGCGTCATTCTGTTGCAGGATTCCAAGCGCGTGATTTATCCGGTGGGAGCTTCGGAAGTCAGCGAAGAAGTGTTGATCAAAGTCTTCAAGAAAAGCGGTATTGATACCTTCAAGGAGTATTACATTCCGCTGAATTCTTACACTCAAACGCTGACGGTGGAAAAAGCCGTCGTCATTAAACCCAACGGAACTGAAATCAAGGCCGACCAGAACGTCAACCACATCGTTTTCAAATCGCTGGAAGAAAACGACACCATTTATCTGAAGTGGAACGTCCGCAATTACCAGTCGGGCAGGTTTTACAAAGATTTCTGGGATACCAGATTTTTCAAACTGACTTACCCAACCAAGATGATTCGGTATTCGCTGCTGGCTCCGCAGGATTTTCAGTTCCTGGTCAGTGCGCAAAACATGCCCGGCGAAGCGGTCAAAAAACAAACCGACGCTGGCATCATTCACCAGTGGATGGTTCAGGATGAAGCGGCGCTTGTACCGGAAATCGGCATGCCTCCGCTGGAAGAAGTCGGCAAGGTTCTGTATCTGTCCAGCGTCAATGACTGGGAATCCATCGTCGCCTGGTACACAGACCTGGCTCAGACCAAGACCAAGAGCACGTTCGAGATCAAAGAAGAGATCGAAAAACTATTCAGCAGCAAACAATCCGTTTCCGAAGATGAAAAGGTCGAAACCGTCTACAACTTCATCACGGAAAACATCCGTTACAGCCACGTGCCGTTCCGCCAATCCGGCTTGGTTCCGCAAAAGGCGCGCGACGTGCTGGTCAACAAAATCGGCGATTGCAAAGACGTGGCGACGTTGTGCATCACCATGCTGAACGAAGTCGGCGTCCGTGCGCACTATGTGCTGCTCAACACCAGAGACGCGGGGCAAAACCGCAACGCTTTGCCGGCGATTCTGTTCAATCACTGCATCGTCGCCGTCGAAACTCGTAATGGTTTGCGCTATCTGGACCTGACCGCGCACAACTATCCTATTGGCTCGCTGCCGGCGTTGGATTACGAAGCCTTTTCCCTGCTGATTAAACCGGGCGTGAAAGCCGCCGGGTTGTTGCCCAGCGAAAACGTCGCCAAACGCAACATCTCGCATCAAAGCCGGGTGGAGATCAAAGATGACATGAGCATCCACGTGCAGTACAAATCCGACTGGCAAGCGGAAGCTTCGTCTTATCTGCGCGGCGTGTTCCGTGATAAAGGCCCCGAAGAGCAAAAGAAAATCTGGACGACCATCATCGCTTCCAGAATTCCGGGCGTGAAAATCAATCAGTTGGGTTTTGCAGGCTTGGACGCGCCCAAACCTACAATGCAGATCATGTCGCAATTCGAAGCCGACAATTACACGTCGCCAGCCGGTCAATTCACCATTCTAAAATTGCCCTGGCTGGAGCGCATTGGCGCTGCGCCAACGCAAAAGGAACGCAAGTTCCCGTTTTATTACTGGCCTTACGCCGACAAGATCGAAGAGCAGGTCGAAATCCGTTTGCCAGCGGGTTACGAACCGATGGAGCTTGGCAAGGACGCGAGTCTTTCTTCGCCCATTGCTGATTATTCGATCAAATTCAGTTACGCCAACGGCGTCATCACCGTCATACGGCAGATCATCAACAAAAAATCTATGGTCTCTCCGCAAGAGTTCACGGAGTTTCAACAATTCTGCCGGAATGTGATGAAAGAAGACGACCGTAGCATTTTGCTGAAATCCACTCGCTAAACATACTACGGTCAGCAAAACAAAACGCGACGGGAACAGGTTCTCTGTTCCCGTCGCGTTTTTCATTTCGCGCCCTGCCACCTCAATCAAGCGGCAGCAGCCACACTTTGATCGGATAAATCGCCGATTTCCAACGATACCGCCGCCGCTTGAATCACCGACGCCAGTCGAACGGCATCATGAACCTGGTCTTCGCTCAAACCGCCGTCAATGACGACTTGTTCGTGCGAACGAACGCAGGCTTCGCAACCGTTGATCGCGCTGACCGCCAGACAGAACAACTCAAAATCCACTTTGCTGCCGAGCGGTTTACCGATCCAGTTCATTCTCAATCGAGCCGGTTTGGTCGAATAACTTTCTTTTCCAACCATGTGGCGAAACCGGTAGTAAACGTTGTTCATCGCCATCAACGAAGCCGCTGCTTTGGCGTCTTCTATGACAGAGGCGTCAACTTTGCCCTGGGCGTCGGCGAAAACCGCCTGGGCGACTTCCGGATTGCGCGTCGCAATTGCCGAAGCAACGGCGGTTCCCCACAACTGTTCCGCGCTCAAGGTTGACGATTGAAAAACCGATTGCAGATTCAAACGAGTGTCTTTGGTTGCGTCGGGTAAAACCTCGCGCAATTTTTCTATTTGGCTCATTTCTTCTTCCTCACTTCTCCCTGATTGAATTTCTGATTTCTGTGATCGAAGTGGCGAATGTCGCTTTGCATAATTCTCCCAGCAAAGCCGTATCGTCCCCTCTCATTCGCCACTTCGACAACCCGGTTTAGGCTTTGCCTAATGTCTCTTCGCCTTTTTCCCAGTTGCACGGACAAAGTTCGCCGCTCTGCAAGGCGTCCAGCACGCGCAGCGTATCATCAACGTTGCGGCCAACCGACAGATCGTTGACGCTCACCCAGCGAATGGTTCCTTCCGGATCAACGATGAAGGTCGCGCGCAACGCAACGCCAGCCTGTTTGTGCAGAATGCCTATTTCCGAAGACAGTTCGCGTTTGATGTCGGCCAACATGGGGAACGGCAGGTCTTTCAATTCAGGGTGAGCGTTTCTCCACGCCAGGTGAACGTAATGCGAATCCGTGCTGGCTCCGAGCACCTGAGCGTCGCGGTCGGCAAAATCGCGATTTCGTTTACCGAATTCAGCAATTTCCGTCGGGCAGATGAAGGTGAAATCCATCGGCCAGAAAAACACAACCAGCCATTTGTCTTTATATGAGCCGTTGTTGATTTCGGCAAACTCTTTGCCTTTTTCCAGGCTGACCGCAGCGGTCAAATTGAAGTTCGGAAACTTGTCTCCAATGGTAAGCATTGATTTTTCTCCTTGTTTTTATCCAGTTTAAGATTGAGTCTAAGTGACAGATCAAAAAAAATGCACAACGAAAATTTCGCCATGCAATTACTTCTGTGACAGGCAATCGGCGCAAATGCCTCGCACCGTTACCTGATAATTTTCAATTTTTGGATTGCCTGGCAAAGAACACACCTTGAGTTTGCCAATGGCATCGCATTCTATGTCTTCGACTTTGCCGCAAACACGGCAAACAAAATGATGGTGATCAGAAACGTTCGGATCATAACGAACGACTCCGCTTTCAAAAACTTCCCTGACCAACCCCGAACCTTTCAACCAGTTCAATGTGTTGTAAACCGTCGCTCGGGAAGTCATCGGAAACTTTTCATTGACAGCCGTCAATACTTCATCAGCCGTCGGGTGACTGTGCGAACCTTGCAGAAAATCAACTATGGCGCGCCGCTGCGGAGTCATTTTCAACCCGTAGGACGTAACCATTGTTTCCACAGTTTGTGCTTGCAATCTCGCCATCACGAAACTTAGACTAATTCTAAATTGAGACCCCGTCAAGAGACTTTTCTTTTAATCTACAACTTTTTCAAAACTTCCTTTGCAAAGTACGTCAGGATCAAATCCGCCCCCGCGCGTTTGATCGCAATCAGCGATTCCATCATCACGCGCTCTTCGTCAATCCATCCAAGTTGACCTGCGGCTTTGATTTGCGCGTATTCGCCCGACACCTGGTAAGCCGCGAGCGGCAGATTGAAGCATTCGCGCACAGCCCGAATCACGTCCAGATAAGCCAGCGCGGGTTTGACCATCAGCATATCCGCGCCTTGTTCGACATCCAGTTCCGCTTCGCGCAACGCTTCGCGGATGTTCGGCGGATCCATCTGGTAACTGCGACGGTCGCCGAATTGCGGAGCGCTGTCAGCGGCTTCGCGGAACGGGCCGTAAAACGCCGAAGCGTATTTGACCGCGTAAGACAAAATCGGAATTTGGTTGAAGCCCGCCGCGTCCATCCCTGAGCGAATTGCCGCGACCATTCCGTCCATCATTCCAGATGGAGCGATGATGTCTGCTCCGGCCTGAGCCTGGCTAACAGCGGTTTTCGCTAAAGTCGCCAACGTCGAATCATTCTCAACGTCGTCATTCACAATCGTCCCGCAATGTCCGTGCGAAGTGTATTCGCACAAACACGTGTCGGCCAGCACAACCAAATCCTTGACTTCGCGTTTGACGGCGCGAATCGCCCGTTGCGTAATACCGTCTTCGGCAAATGCGTCGCTTCCCTGCTCGTCCTTCTGTTCGGGCAAACCGAACAAGATGACGGATTGAACGCCTAACGCGCGGGCGGTTTCGCATTCTTTGACCAGTTCATCCACAGAAAGATTGAACACGCCGGGCATTGAATTGATTTTGCGGCGAACGCCTTCGCCTGGACAAACAAACAGCGGATAAATCAAATTCGCCGCATCCAGCCGCGTTTCGCGCACCAGATTTCTGATCGCCGCCGTGCGTCGCAACCGTCGCGGACGTTGAATCAAATTCATAGAGTTTTCTCCTTCAAACGTTTTGATGGAACAAGTTCGGCCATTGTTATAATCCGCGCCGTCGCTTCAATTCAATCGGACTCACTTTCGACCGGCGAGGTTAAGGAATGGCCGCAGTCACAGCACAACCAATCGCTCCCATTTCGACCAGAGAACAGATCGAAGCCTTGATGACCGACGCGTCACGATTGATGAGCGAGGAGCCGGAAATGGAAAGTTCTTTGCACCACGAACAATCAGTCATTCTGGAAAAATCGCTGGAACGCTTGAAATTGACCGCAAAATCAAAAAGGAAATTTACCAGGAGCGATTCCGCACTTCGGAATACTTTTGGTTTTCGGTGGACACGCAGGAATTCGCCGGATGGCAATTGCGCGGCGAAGGTTATATCAGAATCGAACCGGACGAGCGCGGATGGCTGTGAAGCGACCGGCTGGGACTGTATCTGGGCTTAAAAGACGGCAGGTTGCGTTACTTTACCGACGAAGGCTTGCTGGTTCCGACGCCTGAAAAAGGCGAAGAGCAAGAAAGACAACGCGCCGAACAACCAATCAGCCTGCTGATTCCAAAACAGCCAGCGTTTGCCGAGCCGTTTCTTCCCAAGTGAATTTCGCCGCCTGCTCAATCGCTTTCCGGCTCAACTCGCCGCGCAAGCTTTCATCCCAAATCAACCGCTCCATCGCGTCGGCCATTTCGTCAACATTCAGCGGATCGAAATAAATCGCCGCTTCGCCGGCCATTTCCGGCATCGCCGTAGAATTTGCCGCCGCCACCGGAACTCCCATCGCAAGCGCTTCCAGCAATGGGAACGAACAGGTTTCCGCAAGCGAAGGTTGCACGAATCCGAGCGCGTTTCGATAAAGCGCAACCAACTGTTCACGCGGAACCGCTGGAAGCGCGACAACCTGCTCAGTCAATTTCAACCGTTGAATTGTCTCGGTGATTTCGTTCCAGTATTCACCGTCAGTCGCCGAACCGACCAGCACCAATTGCAATTGCGGATGATTAGCTGCCAGCCGGGCAAACGCTTCCAGCAATCGGACGACGTTTTTGTACCGATGAAATTGAGAAACGTAAAGGAGGTAAGGCCGCTTGATGCCCACACGCGATAGCTCGCCTGCATCGACAACTGCTTCCCGCTCGGTTTCGCCCCAATCAATCGCGTGATGCACGACCGCAGGCGCATGCGCCAGTTCGCCAAAGTTGTCCTGAATCCGCCGCCGCGTGTCTTCGCTGAACGCGATCGAACCGTCGGCTGCATTCAGCGAATGTTGCATCTGACGTCGCAACATTCGCAATCGCCAACGCCGCACGGGCGAACGCTCTTCGGCAATCAATGTTTGATCCAGCGGCATGCAGTTATGCAGCGCAATCACGGTTCGCGTCTTCGCCGGTTTGGCCAACGGAACCGTGCCGGAATTGGAAAAGAGCACGTCCGGTTGCAATCGCCACAGATGAATGGGCAACACGAACTTTCGCCACAAGACACGCATGATGCTGGCTCCGGCCCATTGTCCGTCGCGCAAAAATGGGATATTCGCTCGAACGAAGTGGAAGCGTCGGCTGGGGACGGTCTCAACCAGCAGGTCTAAATCCCCGGCGTGAAAAATGATGAACTCATGCCCGGAATCGAGCTTGGCCAATTGCGGCAACAGTTTTTCCAAATACAGTTTGCCGCCGCTGATGGCGGCTGTGGCATCAATGACAATCTTCATAATTGGTTCAAAAGCGGCGAGAGCTTAAGCTATGGCCTGAAGTGAGGCAATGGATTACACTTCGCCTTGCTTCAATGTCGCTACTGAAAGGTCTGCCTACGATCTGTTTTCATGAGTTCCAGCTTCGTCACTGCGCCTGTCGCACTCATCATCTTCAACCGCCCTGAACTGACAGCAAAAGTGTTTGAATCCATTCGGCAGGCTCGCCCAACAACCTTGGTGGTCATCGCCGACGGAGCACGAACCAGTCGCAAGGGCGAAGTGGAACTTTGCAAAGCTGCTCGCATCGTGACAGAAAATGTGGATTGGCCTTGCCGAATCGTCAGACATTACGCTGACAACAACCTCGGTTGCCGCAATAGAGTCTCAAGCGGGCTTGATCTGGTTTTTGACGAATTTGACCGCGCCATCATTCTGGAAGACGACTGCGTCCCCGAACCGAGCTTTTTTCGATTCTGTGACGAATTGCTGGAACGTTACAAAGACGACAAACGGGTCATGGCAATTTCCGGCGACAATTTCCAGTTCGGCAATCATCAGTCGGAATACAGTTATTACTTTTCACTTTACCCGCACGTCTGGGGCTGGGCAACGTGGCGTCGCGCCTGGCAACATTACGACGTGACAATGGCCAATTGGCCTCAGATGATCGAACAAAATTGGTTGAATGATTTTTTGTCAGATTCAAAAGCCGTCAAATTCTGGCATGAAACCTTTCAGGCAGTTTATGACGGCAGCATTGACACTTGGGATCATCAATGGACTTATGCCTGCTGGCAGCGAAACGGGTTGACGGCGTTGCCGCGAACCAATCTGATTTCCAATATCGGCTTCGGCGCAGTAGCCACTCACACCAAACGGCAAAGTAAATTCAGCAGGATGGCAGTAGAGCCACTGAATTTTCCGTTACGCCATCCGCCAACCATTGAACGAGACACAGTTGCCGATGAATACACGCAACGACATAACTTCAATTTGAGTTTGCTGGGACGCGCTCGACGCGCGCTCAAACGCTTTTTGCCGCAATGAATTTTGATTCTCGACAAATTGTTTTACTGCTGATCGCCACGATCGTTCCTTTCATTTTGCTGCGAACGAAGCGGCGTCAGCTTTTACTGACCTGGGTTTGCTTCACCTTCTCCGTTCAGATTTTCGATACCGTCACGCTGACCAATCTGCCCGCCGGGCGCATCGTCGGGCTGCTTTATTTGCCCCAAGCCATCTCCCAAATACGCGAATGGGCGAAGTTACCGCCCGTCAAGGCGTGGCTGGTCAGTTATGGCTGGTTGCTGATTCTGGGATTGGCGTTTGGCTTTATCTGGATTTGGCCCGATACGACATACACTCGCCCGTTCACACTGACCGCTCCGGGCAGAACCATAATCTACTCCGCTCGATTACTGGCGGATTTGTCACTGGCTATTTTCTTTGCCGAAGAAATCCTTCGCGGAGGCGCGTTGCTGCGAATCGGACGAGCTTTGGTGTTCGGCTCAACTCTCAGCGCCATTGTGGGTAGCTTTCAGTTTGTCACCAAAATTGATCTTTATTACATCATCACAGGTTTAGGAGAACAGGTGCTGTATCTTGGTCGCCCGCGAGGTCTTGTCGGCGAACCGCGCGCGCTTGGCCTTGCCTGTGCTTACGGTGTCATGATCTTGCTGATTGGGCGGGCCAAAATTTCATATCTTTGGCCTGTTCTGCTGTTCGTCAACCTGATCAGCCTGCTCAACACCTATTCAGCCAGTTCGCTGGCGTTGTTTGTCGTCGGCATTGCCGTCAGTTGGCTCTTCTTTTCCAACCGTGAACGATTGATCGTTGCCGGAGTTGTTTGCGTTTCGCTGACTTTGATCTTTCTGACCTATGTGTTTCTGCCGGAGCAATTTCAATTTGCCATCGAAACGCTTCGACTGCGTTTCGATCCAAGCGTAAAACTGGCTGGCGTTCCGCAGGGCACATTCGGACAAGAAATCGCCTACCGTCTGGACGTGTTCGATGCTTGCGCCATGTTGTTTCTGCTCGATCAGCCGCTGTATGCCTTAATTGGAACCGGGCCAGGATTGGTTTCATTACCGGCATCGGATTATGTGCCGCCGGGCTTGTACAGCCTGATCTGGACGCCCGAACTCGGCATCAACAGCCCGCCGTATCACGGAATTCTGCTGGAAATCGCCAACGGAGGCTTGCTGGGCATTGGTTTGTGGATTGTCCAGATAGCCTCTTGCCTGATTGCGCTGCGCTTTTTATCCGAACGAAGCAAAAGTAATTCATCCGGGCTGAACGACGACTGGCAATTTGGCTATGCGATTTTTTTGATCGGCGCAGTTTTTTATATGGTGCAGGTCAGTTACACGCCATTGTGGTGCGTCTTTTTAGGAATCGGCTGGGTGGCGGTGAAATTACGCGACGAAATGGTCGCCGCCAGCTCTGCCAAGAAAGTGCCTCAAGCCGCATTTAACCGATTCCCCGGAGCAAGCCCGGTTTCTCCACGAAGGGCTGTTTGATAATGAAGGCTTCTGCGCCAATTTCGATAAGCTGCGTTGTGCCTACGCTCAACAGTGCCGCCACGCTTGACGTAACGTTGCTTTCGTTGCGCTCTCAACAACACGTCAACTTGGATATCATTGTTGCTGACAGTGGTTCGACAGATGAAACCCTGGAAATTTGTCGCCGCTGGGAAGTTTCCACGATTTATGTTCCGCCCGGCAATATGTACCAAGCCATCAATGCCGGTCTGAAGCAATCCAACGCTGAATGGCTCGCCTACCTGAATTCGGACGACCTGATTTTCCCGGACAGTTATTCCCGACTGATTGATTGCGCAGATCAAGCCGGCGCAGCAGTCGTATACGGCAACTGCGATTACCTGGACGAACAAGGACGATTCATTTATTCGTTTGGCGCGGCTGAACCTGACGCTGTGTTGCCGTTGTTTCGGTTGCGACAAATGGGCTTTGCCCAACCCGCCACAATTTTTCGCCGTGAGGTTTACCGCCAAATTGAAGGATTTGACGAAACGTTTCTTTATCGCGCCGACGCTGACTTTTTCATTCGCGCATTATTGGCGGAAAAACGATTCGCCAAACTTCCCGGTCCGTCAGTAGCCAGCTTTCGACTGCACTCCAAACAATTCAGCAATCGCGGCATCCGGCAAACAGAGCTTGAAGCCGAGCGGATTTTTGGCAGGCAGGAATTAAAACCTCAGCCGGGCGACAGGCTGAAACTGGCGGCTTGGCGGCTGAGCAATCTGCCTCATTACCTCGTGCGAATCGTCCGCGAGTCGTTACTGTCCAACCGAACGCGGCTACCTCGTTCAATTGAAACGTATGAACATCGTTGATCCTGCAGCGCATTGCCTCACCGTTTTGTTTATTCGCAAAGCCAATGGAAACGCCCTGATCTTGAGCGCAAGAAATATGGCCAATTGGGAGAGAAAACGCTATGAAAGAAAATAAACTGCCTGAATTTGAATCGCTGGAAAAGTTGGTTGAATTCTTTGATACCCACGATATGGGGGAATACGACCTGCCTGAAGTCCATTTCGACGTAACAACCAGAAGGAAACCCACGTTTTTGGTATCAGTAGATAAAGAACTCATGAAGAAATTGGCCGAAGTAGCCCAATCACAACATACCTCGACAGAAGAATTGGTAAATTCCTGGCTGGAAGAACGAGTAGCCAAAGCCGCGTAAAACCCGGTTCAGGGATTTACAGCTTCGACGAACACACTCTCCGGCGCTCGTTCAGCAAGGTCGAGCTTACCGGGATTCGGAATGGTGGTTTCGCCAGCCGGCAACACGAGCGGGTTCCTAAACCCTGCGTTCTGCAATAAGCGACAAAGCGATTGACCGTCATACATCCACAAATGATGCCGCTCTCCAACCAACAAATACTTTAGCTTCCCCAACAAACCTCTGGTTTTAGGCACAGCCATAAACAGGTTTCCGACCAGTGTGTCGGCGTCAGCATCTTTGTTGTAATTTTCGACGTGAAATCGCAAATCAGGGACAGCGACGCGAAGAATACCGCCAGAAATCAAAACCCGCCGCGCTTCCTTCAAAAACTGCTCTGCTTCGTCTCTGTCCAGATGTTCGAACATATGGCAGGTGTAGAGCGCTTCCACCGAAGCATCCGGCTCCGGAATTCCTTTTACAGCGTTGGCATACTTGACGCCTTGCTGTTTAACGACGCGGACAAATTCCAACTGCTTCGACGACAACACCCCAAACTTTTCCAAAACCGCAGCCAACAACGGCCAGTACGCTACCCTGACGGTGAAAGAATTGTCGTAATTGTCCCAACCTTCTGTGGGAACATCTCCGCAACCAACATTTATTCGCTTCATTGTTTGATGGAATGCAAAACGTAATCACTCAGCCGTTGCCGTGTGGGATGAAACCACGCTGGGATCACGATCAAGAGACCACTGGTCAATATCAACAATCCAGTCACAGGCCACAAGCCGATGGTCAGTCTCAGGTAATGGTAAATCGCGGCTCCGGCCAGCAGCCATGCGAAGCCACAGGCCAGCAATTGCAAGCTGCCAGCGGGCAATAATTCAACCAGCGGCACGTTCGCATTTTGATGATACGCCACAATGACCGCAGCGCTTCCGGCAATCAACGCCAACGCGCTGGCCGCGGCAACACCGAAACCGCCGAACAATTTTCCCAACGACCAGCCTAATGCCAGATTCAACACGCCCAACACCAGATGGCTGATTGTGTTCCAACGCAAATCGCCCGTTCCCAGATTGACGAAATACGCAGGGGCGCTGAGCAAATTGCCGAACCATCCGGCGGCCAGCAAGGCTCCGCAAATGACAAATCGCTGTTCGTAATTGCCTATCCACAGTTCCGAAACAATCGGCAACGAAACCGTCAACAAGGCAAACAGAGGTACGCCAAAAAAGAACAGCAAGCGATACGATTCGCGGTAAAACCGAAGAGCCGCGTCAGGCTGCGTTTCGTGCGAACCGGCAATGACTGGAACAAGTGTCTGGTTGGCAGCGATGATCGCCGTGCGAAGCTGGCTGACCAACCGGCTGGCCATTTCGTAATATCCAACCAGGGCAGTTCCGCCAAAACTGACCAGCAAACCTTTGGTCAGCGGATCGTGCAGCAAACTGACCAGCCACACTACCTGCGCATTCAAGCCGTAAACCATCATTTCGCGGAACGCCTGAAGTCGCCAGCGAACTGGCAGCCAGCCAAGTGGCGGCAAAAATCTTTTCAACGTTGCCCAACCAATGACCAGAAATATCGCCGTTTGAATCAGTCGTGCATAAGCCAGTCCGAGCAAACCGTGATGATTGACCAGCCAATAGCACAATCCCAGATGAACTGTTTCGCCCGCGATAACCAGCACACTGCGAAGGGAAATTTGCTGGCAACCGTCCATCGCCGACTGGAAAACTCCGGCGACTGAACTCAGGCAAAGATAACCGAGCGCGTAAGGCAACAAGGTTTCCGCCGCCGCGAGCGCATCGCCCGAAAGCAATCGGCTCAATCCCCAGCGCAACAGCGGAAACGTCGCCAACGAAATCAATGCAGTCAATACACCTGCTGACAAAGCGGCGGTTTCAACCGTCTGCGCGGCTCGCGGTTCGTCATTGCGCGCCAGATGAGCGGCAACGTATTTGACGACGCTGGAGGAAAACCCCAGATCGCCTGCGCGCGCAGCAACCGCCGCCGCCAAAGTCAAAGACCAAACTCCCAGCAATTCTATGCCAATGGCGCGCAGCAAAAACCGATACAGCAGCCACAACAGCGCGCTGAGCGCAACGACCTGCGCTACGGACATTCCGGCATTGAGCAGCAAACGCCGATTGGCCATCAAGGCTCCAGGCTCTGAAAATCGGTGGCGCTGAACAACAGGTTGCCGCCGACAAAATCGAACTTTCGATCCGTCGCCGGACGCAATTCGTTATCGCGGCCAATTTCAAACGGTTCGTAACCGTGTTCACGCAGCCAGCCGATCAACTCAGCCGTTTTCGGCACCCCCGCCAACCCAAAGTCGCCGGTTTCCAGAATGATTCGCGGATGGTCGCGTTTGATGATTTCGGTCATTCCCTGCAGGACGTGAAGTTCTGAGCTTTCGGCGTCAATCTTGACCAAATCCACTTCGGGCAAGCCGCGTTCTTTGACCACATCGTCCACTTTGCGGGCGCGCGCTTGAAATTCAATTCCTTTGGGGACGTGTTTGGCGTCTTCGTCGCGCATGCCGAACGCCGAATTGAACGCGGAGTATTCCAGGCCAAAATCGCGCAACGTCAATTCGGTTTCGCTGCTGTACGCGGCGCAGTTGTGAATCAGCACGTTGTCGCTGCCAACGGTGTTTCGCATCAACTGGCCGAAAGTGTTCGGCGTAGGTTCAAAGGACAACACTCGCCCCAAATCGCCCACCAAAAACGAAGCCAGGCGGGTGAAAAATCCGAAATGCGCTCCGATGTCTATGAAGTTCATGCCGGGTCGCAACACTCGCAGCAGATAGCGGCAGACGTCTTCTTCAAAAAAACCGTAGCGCCAGATGGTCAGTGAAATCAGTTCCGGCAGCACCACCAGAATCGGTTCGCCCCAAAAGGTCATGGCGGTGACTTCTGTCGTATTGCCCGCCCAGTGCAGCATCTTGGGATAAATCATCTTGCGCGGACGACTGAGCGTGCGGCGGACTTTGCCTCGCTCCATCGCCCGCACGGCGGCGTTCAATCGTTCGACCAATCGTGTGTGTTTAGTTTGTTCGGACAAGTCCATATTCAAACGTTTGGAGTGCGGCAACTAGATGCCGCTTTTCCCTCACTTTTCGACAAATCTGATTCGCTCAGGGCCAGCTTAATCAGAATGCCAAAGCGGCGGCGAGCCGCCGCACTCCACATTCAAAAACACAGCATCAACGTAAATCACTTCGCCAGTCGCAGAACAAGTCTGTTCCAAATTGCCCGCGTACCGAAATCCATGTTCGTTCAGCAATACAGCCAGTTCAATGAACGATGGTTGTTGGTCGTAAAGCTTGAACAAATTGGCTTCGACGATGCAGGCGCGCGCTTGTCGAAAGGTTTCAGTAGCGCCCGAAATCACCTGCCGTTCGTAACCTTGCGTGTCGAGCTTGATCAGAATCTCCGGTCGCAGCGATTGTCCGCCAAGCGCAGCGTCGAGCGTCGTCAGTTTCACAGGCACAGTATCCTGGGCGCGCGTTTGCGGATACAACTGATTGCAGACGTCCGTGGTTGCCAACAACGAAGACGACGCGCTGTGTTCGGTATGACGAAACATCTGCGCTTCACCTTCTTCGGCTCCGAGCGCGACATTGAAAACGCAAACCCGGTCGCCTTGAGTCGCCGACCAGCGTTGCAACTCGGCAAATGGTTCGGCCAGCGGCTCGAAACAAAACAATCTGGCTTGGGGGAAAAATTGGATGATGTGTCTAGCGAATTGCCCAGTGTTCGCTCCGACATCAATGATGGTTTGAATCGGCAGATGTCGCAATCCCAGCAACGTGCGGCTGGGGCTGCGGTCGGCTCTGGCGATTTCCAAACCAACCGATTCAAAAGCGCTTTTGACGACCGACCCAATCGAAGCCATTCAATCGCCTTCCTTCACGCCTTGTAAAATTCAGCGATCTTTTCGACGACGTATTGCTGCTGTTCGGCGGCCAGTTCGGCGTAAATCGGCAACGACAAACATTCCCGCATCGCTTGCTCCGTCACCGGCAAATCGCCGAGCTTGCCGCCAAGAAATGCGAAACATTCCTGCAAATGCAGCGGCACAGGATAATAAACTTCGGTGCCGATGCCTGCGGCTTGCAGATGCGCTTTCAACTCGTCGCGGCGCTGACAACGAATCGTGTATTGGTTGTAGATGTGGCGACTGTCTGCGTGCGCTTTCGGTAAAACGATTTCTTCGATTCCAGCAGCCTTGAACCATTGCTCGTAGCGCGCGGCATTGGCTCGGCGAGATTCCGTCCAATCGTCCAAATGCCGCAGCTTGACGCGAAGCACTGCGGCTTGCAGCGCATCCAAGCGGCTGTTAATGCCCACGACCTGATGGTAATACTTCGGCTCCATGCCGTGAACGCGCAGGATGCGCAGCTTCGCGGCCAGTTCGTCGTCTTCGGTCGTCATCAATCCGCCATCGCCTGCTCCGCCCAGATTTTTTGAAGGAAAGAAACTGAAACAACCAATCGCTCCAATTGTGCCGGCGCGCCTGGTTTGAAAATCAGCGCCTATGGCCTGGGCTGCGTCTTCGACAATCGGCAAATTGTGTTTGGCGGCAATGTCGGCAATCGCATCCATGCGCGCGCACTGGCCGAACAGATGAACCGGCATGATCGCTTTGGTGCGCGGCGTGATGGCGCGTTCCAACAATTCGACGTTCAAATTGAAATCGTCGTAGGCGATGTCAATGAACACAGGCCGCGCGCCCAATCGGGTCACTGCGCTGGCCGTTGCAAAAAACGTGAACGAAGTCGTGATGACTTCATCGCCCTGCCCCACGTCCAACGCCATCAACGCCAGCAGCAAAGCGTCCGAACCCGAAGCGCATCCGATGGCATGTTTGGCGTGGCAATACGCGCCGACTTCGCGTTCAAAATCGGCGACTTCCGCGCCCATCACAAATTGTTGAGAATCAAACACGCGCGCCACTGCCGCCATCACGTCTTCGCGGATGGTTTGATGTTGCGCGACCAGATCAAGCAAAGGAACTTTCATTGTCAAAATTCTTCTTTCGTGCTTCCTGTAGAAACTGTCATCGCCAGAACGAACAGGAATAGTAGAGCATTAGCCGCGATCTGCAAGTTGAAATCCAGGAAGCTGTGAACCGCAATGCCCAGCAAAGCCACGTATCCGCCAAGCATCAAAGCGCGATCCTGGTTGCGCGTTCGTTCGATTTGCTGAAACTGCCGCCTGGTTCTTCTGAACAGCTCAAACAGAAACCAAAGCCCGATCAATCCGCCGATCAAACCGCCGTCGGTCAGCAGTTGCAAATAATCGTTGTGAGCGTGCTCCAGGCGTTCGTTTTTCACCGACGAACGGCCATAAGCCGGATAAACCGCCGGAAAAGCGCCGAATCCGACACCGACCAATGGATGATCCTCAATCATTCCCCAGGCTCCGCGCCAGTATTCGGTGCGCGTCACCAGCGAGTATTCGCTAGCGCCTTGTTGCAACAGGCTGAAGCGTTTGACCAGAGGTTCATACCCTATCCACAAAACCAACAACAAGACTGCCGTCAACGCGCCACCGGCGATCAATTTATTTCCGGCTGGATTGAATCCTTCGCTCAAGCCTCGACGTTGCGCCCAAACAGCGACGATCATCATCGCCAATAACTGAACGCCTAGCGCCAGAATCCCTCCGCGCGAACCTGAAAAAATCAACGCGACCGCCATCATCACCACGCTGAACAACCATATCAATCGTTGCTCGAATTTGATTCGCGCGAGCAACAAATACGCCAGCGGCAAAGGCAGAATCAGTTCGACCAGTCCGGCAAAGTGGTTGTAATTTCCATAAGGCCCATACGGCGCAATGTACGGCGAAACCGCTCTCACCCAATACATTTTGCCGTTGTAAGTCAGTCTTTGGGCAATGGCGAACAACGAAACTGCGAATCCGAAAATCGTCAATGCGACAAGAACTTTTTTTCGCCTCTCGGAGCTTCTCAGTGTGTGCAGCGCGGCGACGAAGTAAATGGCCATCGCCAGCCATTTGACCGTTGTTTCTTTGGTGGCGTGACGATCCAGCGAAAACGCGGCAGCCTGAATCGCCCCCCAGACGGTGATCGCCAACAGCGGTAACGCCAGCCGCCAGTCTCTGAATTCCGCCCTCTCGTCAAACGTAAACCGAACGACCAGCAACACACTCAGCAACAACGCATTAAGCTCAAACGCCGCCAGCGACCACGCTTCGACCGTGCCGTAAGCCACCACGGCGAACATTGTCGTCGCCAACAGATCGGCGAAGATGAAGCTTTCCAGTTTTGAGAGGTTTGCGTTCATTGATTTTGCACGCTGGAATCGTGCGTACCCAGCAGGCTCAACTTGAAATCATCCAGCCAAAATTCGGCTATGCGAAGATTGTCAATCGTCTTCAGTTGCGGCGCGTGAATCGTCAACCGCAATCCGCGCGTACCGTTCGGCACAGAAAATGTGATCGCCTGTTCGCCCCAATCGTTAGTTCCAGATGGAATGGACGAACGCAAATTGAACAGCGATGGGTTCAAAGCATCGGTCACGCTGATGAACGGAGTTTCAGTTGGCAAGGTAGAAATATGTTTCGTTTTGACGAAATAACTCAGCCTGTATTGCCGCGACGGTTCGACGGCGATCAATTGCGAGATTTCGCCAAAGCCAGAATTCATTGTTGAATTGAACGTCAGGTGCAGCGCCAGCGAACCGGAATGCGGATTCGTTGTGCTGCGCAGCACACGAACTTCCGGGTGGCGGCGAATTGCCCAATCGAAGGTCTCGCCCAGATCAACTTGCTCAGCATATTTTTCGCGCAACGGCGTTTGTTCAAAACCGCCATTGGCCATCAGGTTGTTTTCGTCGTTGGCAGGCGCACCTTCGGCGATGGAAAACTTTTGCCAGACGGCTTGAGCGTCGCTGAAACGATTTTGGCTCTGAAGCTCGCGCGTCAATTGCGCAACCAACATTCGGTATTGAATAGAATTTTCCGTCGGGAGTTGTCGCCAGATTTCCATCGCCTGATCCATTGCATCGTTGCTGGAAAGAAATTCAGCCAGATAGCCTCTGGCCACGTTATGCGGCGGCGTCACACGGCGAAGCGCTTCCAGATTCATGCCCAAGGCTCCGGCAATTGCGTTGTAGACATTCAATGTCGCGTTGCGATCGGGTGGCGGCGACGCATTGCCATACAATGAACCGGACAACAGCGCCGCCTGCCGAAAATCATCCAGCGCCGGTTCGGTCTTACCCGCTCGCAAGCGCAGATTAGCCAAAGCCCACCACGTTTCAAAATATCGCGGAGCCAGTTCGACGGCGTGTTGCAGCGCGGCTTCGGCTTCGGAGTTTTGACCGTTGGCGTCATAGGCTTTTCCCAGTTCCAACTGATAGCGATAATCGCGCGGTGACGCCTGAACAGCCCGTCGCAAATCGTTGATGGCGTCAGTGACGCGCGGCGGATCGGCTTGATTCAGCCAATAACGCGCGCGGGCCGCCAACACTTCGGCATTCGCCGGAGCATAGCCCACTGCTGCGTTGAGGCTTTCCGCCTGATTGCCGTCTCGCTGACCATAAGCGACCAGCGAAACGGCCAAGAAGTTTTTGATGATGAAATTGCCCGCCCAGACCGCGAGAGCCAGAACGGTGATGAGCAAAGGAAGGCGCTTGGACATAAATCAAAAGGCAAAAGGCAAAAGGCAAAAATCAAAAGTTCAAAAAAACTTGCACGACAATTTTTGCCTTTTGAGATTTGCCTTTTGCCTTTTGATTTTCACGAACTGCTTTCTTCGTGACTGTGGTAGTAAGCGTACTTGTAGTTGTAATAGTAGCTCTCTGTGTTCAGATCAATGCAGTTGAGTACAACGCCGAAGATTTTGGCGTTGACATCGGCCAGCGCCTGTTTGGCGCGCTGCACGGCTTCGCGCGGCGTGTGATTGCTTTTGACAACGATGACCACGCCGTCCACGTGCGGCGAAATAATCAGCGCGTCCGTCACGTGAATTACCGGCGGCGAATCAATGATGATGTGATCGAATTGATCCTGCAGTTCCGCAACCAGATACCCCAGTTTGACCGAACTGAGCAGTTCCGACGGATTGGGCGGAACCGGCCCTGCGGGCATCACATACAGGTTCGGAATGTCGTGCTGGATAATGACCTTGTCCAATGGCACATCGCGCGACAGATAGGTCGAAAGCCCGGCGTCGTTTTTCGTGCTCAGAATTTTGTGACAGCGCGGTCGGCGCATATCGGCGTCCAGCACCAGCACGCGCGCGCCGGTCTGCGCCAGCGAAATCGCAGTGTTGGCGACAATCGTCGTTTTGCCTTCTGCCGGATGACTGCTGGTAATCAACATCGTACGCGGCGCATGTTCGGCGGACGACAGCAGCAGCGATGTTCTGAGCGCGCGATAACTTTCCGCAAAGGACGAAAGCGGATCGTGGCCGGAAAGCAGTTCGTTATTGAGCGTAGTCAACGCAGTAACCTTCTTGCCGTTGCCATTTCCATTTCCGTTGCGGTTGAAACTGACGCCCAGCATTTTGTTTTTGGCCAGACTTTGCAGCGAAGGAATACCGCCAAGCGCAGGCAACTGCACGATCCGTTCAACGTCTTCAGCCGTATTGATCGTGTTGTTCAGGTACTCCATGAAAAACGCCAGCCCGATTCCCAATGCCAGTCCGATCAAAACGCTCAAGCCTATGTTCAACGTCTTGTTCGGTTTCACCGGAGCAATCGGAATTTCTGCTTGCTGCACCTTGCGAATGTTCGACGGTCGAAAATCGCTTTCTACCTCAGCCTGACGCAATCGTCCCAGCAGGTCTTCGTAATTTTTGCGATTGGTTTCGATCTTTTGTTTGATCAGACTCAGTTCCGACGATTCGCGGTTTTGCTGAATGGCTTCGCTGCGGGATTTGCCGAACGACGCTTTCAAATCGTCTTCACGCTTTCTGGCAACCTGATATTGAGTTTCGATGTTTTTGACGATGGTGGCTTTTTGCGCGGCAAGCTGAATTTCCAGTTGTTTGACCTGTTCCTGAACCTGTTTGACCGCGGGATATGTCGGCTGATATTTGGCGGACAGGTTGGCCAGTTCCTGTTGCTGCTTGCTCAATTCGCGGGAAAGATTCTGGACGGTTGCATCGTTGACGACCTGTGGCAACTCCTCCGCCGGGACTTCTTTGCTGCGGTTGTAATTCGCCTCAGCCGTGCGCCGTTCATTTTCCAGATCGGTCAACTGACGATTCAATTCGACGGTTCGCGCCAGCGTGATATCGCCCTTGTCTTCGACCGAGATGATTTTATGCTCGGCCAGATAACGCTGCTGTTCATTTTCGGCGTCGCGCAACGCAGTTTCTGCTTCCTCAACGCGTTTGGCCAGAAAATCCTTGGCGCTGCTGACGCCCTGCAAGCGACTTTCCATTGACCAGGTGATGTATTCGTCCGCAACAGCGTTGGCGACTTCGGCGGCCAGTTTGGGGTTGTATGCGTCAAAGGTCAATGAAACAACGCGCGTTTGGCGCCCCACTGCCACGTCGTAACGGCTTTGAAACGCGTTGACCATTCGAACTTCGCGTTCGTTTTCCTGAAGCGTTGTCGGGTTTTTCGGTTTGAACTCTTCGTTGTCGGGAAGATTCAGTTTCTGAATCACACGACGCGCAAGGTCGCGGCTGTGCAAAATGTCCACCTGGGTTTGCAGGAAAAACGGATTGAAGACACTGGCGCTTTCCATTTCCAGAATCTGCCGACCTTGCCCTACGCGTTCCGTTTCCTTGCCGATTTCCAGTTTGGCTTCGGCTCGATAGACCGGACGCGTCAGCATCGTGCCGATGGTGACGATGGTCGTCAACACCACCAGCGTCGCCAGCACAATCCATTTGTGGCGGCGAATGATGCGGAAATATTCACGGACGGAATTCTTTTCGACTTCGACAGCCGGATAACGACTGTAAGCAGGATACCCACCAACTCGTTTGGACTCTCGGCTTAATTCTCGATTCGATTGGGGAATGCTGGTGAGAGCAGTTTGGTTATCGTCGTAATTATTCATCAGTGCGTCGTCGCTTCTTATCTAAAAATGCCCCAGCCCAATGCGCTGGATAAACCGCCGGCAAAAGCCTGTATCAAGGAGCGCGTCTGTTTTCCGCGCGTGGATTCGGGAATCATCACCACATCGTAAGGCTTCAGCACAATGTCTTTGCTGGCATCTTTTTCGATTTCCGCAAAGTTGACGATCGTTTCCGTAGCCGCCGCCTGATCCGGCCCGTTGGAACGAACCAGATGGACTTCTTTCTTTTTGGCGTCCTGAGCGAATCCGCCTGCCAGCGCAATCGCCGCCGTCAACTTAATTGGCTCTTTCAGCGGAAACGCGCCGGGTTTGTTCACGCCGTTGCCTGTGACGTAAATGATTCCGGCTTCAGGCACGTTGATCAAATCGCCATCGCGCAAAACCCTGTTCAGTTCCGGTTTGCGAATCAGGTCGCTCAAACTGATGATCTCCATGCTCTCAGACGGTTGAAACCGGACAAGTTGAATCACGTTTCCGGCTTTGTCGGTCAAACCGCCTGCATCGCTGATCAGATCGTAAACGCGCATTTCGCGGTTCAGCGCCACCTGCTTCGGTCGGTTGACGGCTCCGGCAATTGACACCATCTGGGCGTGATACTCTTCGATGAAGATCGTCACCTGCGGTTCTTTCAGGATGACGGTGAATTCTTTGCGTAAAAGTTCGGTGGCTTGTTGTTCGGTCAGCCCGGCGATCTTGACGCTTTTTTCAATGTAAAGAAGTTCAATTGTGCCTTCGTGAGAAACCTTGGCCTTGACGCCTCGCAAATCCGGTTCACCAGCGACGGTGATGCTCAACACATCCCCCGGGCCAATGCGGTAATCCCGATTGCCGGATTTTGCGCCACTCGCGGAAGACACTGTGGCCAGCGTCTGTTCCTGCTGAGCCAAAATTGCCGAAGCGGCAATGCACAAGACAACACACGACAGCACACAACGATGAAAAAAAAGGTTACGAAACGTCATGGTGGTAAGACCTGAAAGTGACGCGCAGCCGATTCGGTGAGGGTGGGCAGCGACGCGCGTCCATAAGGCACGGTGTCAGAAGAACAATGAGGGGCGACATCACATTTCAGCCGGTTCGGCTGTCAGTTGGTTTTACGCTGCGCCTGAGTTTCTGGATTCCCGGAAATTGGCCGCGTCAACTCAAAAAAGATCAGGTGATCGAAATAATGCGCCGGAGTCATTCGACGAGTGACTCCGGCGCATCGCGTTTTCTTCAGAATTGAATTGCGATTACGGGCGGAAACCGCTCACCACGATGGAACTGGGCGTAACGTTATCCGATTGCGAAGCAGCGACAATACCCGCCACCGCGCCGCCGACACCGGCAATAATCAACGCTGCAATCGCACCGGGGCTGAGTCCCGAAGCCTGATTGGCAGTGGAAAGACGCGCGCACCGCGGAGCGGCTTGCGTGCCAACCGAAACTTCACTGCCAGCGGCAACATACTCAACCTTGCTGCCCGAGGAAACTTTGGCATCGCTGCGGCTGGCCGCCACACGAGTATTGCCACAGGTTACATCAACGGTCAGAGTTGCAGCATTTTTGCCATCGGCAGTCGCAATGCCTTCGGCTGTGGCAACGTTGATCGCCACACCTGCCGGAGCGCTGACCACTGCACGGCCCGAAGAAAGATTGCCACCGACTTTGCCATCAGCAAAGCTCAACGTCATTTCAGATTCCGGACCAAGCTGAACGCGCCCCGACTTGCCCAAATTGACTGTCGCCATTCCATTGCGCGAAGTTTTGATTTTGCTCTCGCTGAATACCGTCGCGCCGGAAATCGCTGGCGTGCCGTTTATCGTGACGCTACCCGTCACCGACAGTTCACCCGCTGATTTGGCAGCCGTTTGCGCGAGCGCCGAAGTAGTCACCAACGAATAGAAGCTGCCAACAGCCATCATCAAAGCAACTGTCAACGCCTTCCGAAACATAGTTGACTTACGCATTATGGTTCCTCCCGTGAACTTATTTGATTCGTTTCAATTCAACTTGAACTCCACGCTCAGGTTGAGAATGTTTACTTGATTGCTAGAACTTCAGAACAGAGCCTGAACCGGCTCAAATGGAGTTGCAGCTTAACGTATGCCGATCATAACCAGCAAGGACTTTTCACTCTTAAATTCCTGCTACAACTAAAATTTACCACGAGGATCAAGTGCGAGCTAAGTTTTACCCGAAAGAGCCATTTCAGTCAACCATCAACATCAATGCCGTCAAACCAAAAGCTAAAATTTGAACCGGACTGGGGGAAGTTCTTCAAGAATCCCTCTCAATCACATCCGCATGACAGGCATGATGGAAATGATAGAAACGCAATTTTTTGTCTCCGTCGCATCTTTTACAACAAGGTTCGATACCAATCAATTGTCTTCTTCAAGCCCTCTTCGACCGGCACGCGTGGTTCCCAACCCAGCACTTCCTTGGCGCGCGCGATGTCCGGGCGGCGCGTTTTCGGATCGTCCTGTGGCAACGGTTTATAAATAATCTCGCTCTGGCTTCCGGTCAGTCGCAAAATCAGCCCGGCGAATTCCAGAATGGTCATTTCCGTCGGGTTCCCTATATTGACCGGTTTGGTGAACGAGGAATCCATCAATCGGCGTATTCCTTCAATCAGATCGTCTACGTATTGGAAACTGCGCGTTTGCTGACCTTCGCCAAAAACCGGCAATGGTTCTCCGCGCAACGCCTGGTTGATAAACGTCGGTACGACGCGACCATCGTTGACGCGATTGCGCGGGCCGTAAGTATTGAAGATGCGAACGACTCGCACGTCCACGCCGTGCGCGCGGTGATAGGCATAAGTGATCGCTTCGGCAAAGCGTTTGGCTTCGTCGTAACAACTGCGCGGGCCGTTGGGATTGACGTTGCCCCAGTAATCTTCGTGCTGAGGATGAACCAGCGGGTCGCCATACACTTCAGAAGTCGAAGTCAGCACGAACTTCGCGCCTTTCGCTTTTGCCAACCCCAGCGAATTGTGAGTTCCAAGCGCGCCAACCTTCAAGGTTTGAATGGGAAATTCCAGGTAATCAATCGGGCTGGCAGGGCTGGCGAAGTTCAGCACCCAGTCCAAATGCCCGGCAACGTGAATGTGATTGCTGATGTCGTGGTGGATGAACTCGAAGTTAGGGTTCGAGCGGTGATGAGCGATGTTCGCCAAATCGCCCGTCACCAGATTGTCCATCGCAATTACTTGATGGCCTTCGGCAATCAAACGGTCAGCCATGTGGCTGCCGATAAATCCGGCTCCGCCGGTAATCAGAATTCGCATTTTGCTATCGTCCTATTCCTCTGTATTTGAATCCTGCCGCTTCGACCGCCGCTGGATCGAGCACGTTGCGACCATCCACCAGAACTTTGGTGTTCATCACTTCGCCGACTTCTTTCAAGTCCAGGTATTGGAACTCCTCCCATTCGGTGACGATGACTATGGCATCGCAATCTTCGGCCAGACTGATCGCGTCGGTTGAGTATTCGATCTTCAAATCCGGATATTGTTTTGCGCAGACTTCGTTGGCGATTGGATCATAGGCTTTGACGCGAGCTCCCATTTCCAGCAGTTCGCGGGCGATTTCCAGCGCCGGAGCATCGCGAATGTCATCGGTTTCGGGCTTGAACGCCAAGCCCAGCAAGCCGATGGTTTTGCCTTTGATGATCTTCAACACTTCCTGCAACTTCAGCACAGGCACGTGGCGTTGGCGTTTGTTGACGGAAACCGTCGAACGCAACAATTCCGGTTCATAATTGTATTCGTTGGCAATATCAATGATTGCCGAAACGTCTTTGCCAAAACACGACCCGCCCCAGCCAACGCCTGCGTTCAGGAACTTCGGGCCGATGCGACTGTCCAGACCAAAGCCGCGAACGACTTCTTTGATATCGGCGCCGACGCGTTCGCAGATGTTGGCGATTTCGTTGGCGAAGCTGATTTTCGTCGCCAGAAAGGCGTTGGCCGCGTACTTGATCATTTCCGCCGAAGCCAGGTCGGTCGTCACCACTGGCACAGCCGTAAAACCAGACGCACGCGGAGACGATGCCGGAGGCACAAACGTCTGTTCGACAATTGGCTCATAAAGCGCGCGCAATCGTTCAGCGGCATAACTGTCCGTCGCTCCGATGACAATTCGATCCGGGTAAAAGGTGTCGGTGATCGCAGAACCTTCGCGCAGAAATTCCGGGTTCGACGCGACCAGAAACACATCTTCAGGTTTGATCCCATTCAGTTTTCGGCTGACGGTCGTTGTTGCAGAACCTCCTTGACCGGCGGCGGCAGTCGCCAGCCTTTCCCGATATGCTGGATTTTCCTGCAAACCTTCCCTGACCAGCATTTCCACCCAATTGCCGGAGCCGATTGGCACGGTGGATTTGTTGACGACTATGCGACGGCGTTCGCAATCCAATGCGCGACCGACTGATTGAGCGACGGCTTTGACATAAGACAAATCGGCTTTTCCGGTTGGCAGCGGCGGAGTGCCAACGGCGATAAAAATCACTTCGGATTCTTTAACCGCCGAAGCCAGGTCAGTTGAAAAGCGCAGGTTGCCGCGTTGAATGCTGGTCGTAATCAATTGATCCAAACCCGGTTCGTAAATTGGGGATTTGCCTTCACGCAGCATTTGAATCTTGCGTTCGTCAATGTCCACACACACAACCGAACGCCCCAGATAAGCCAGACAAGTTCCGGTCACCAGACCGACATATCCGGTTCCAACAACACAAACTTCCATTGATTTGCCTCCTTAAGATTGCCTGAAAAGCATTTGGATACTGCTTCGGGGCGAGCAAAGATGAATAAAACGATGAAATAAGATGATTCCTGCTTGCGCCAATGGAGAGATGTGTCGCGCGGCAGGCGCGAGACTATAGCAAATGACTTTTTGTCTGTCACTCTGGAGTTTGTTGCGCCCTGCTCAGGCACATCGTTTGCCAATTCCAAAATTCGGCGGTAGGCCTGTTTCGCAGTTTTGGCTTGTTGCCACTGAAAATTTCAACCGGGACTTCAACGGCTTTCCAGTTCAATTGTAAGCAGGAAAAAGGGGTTTCAGTCAGCTTCACTCAAGCAATTCACGACAGGAAATCATATTGAAAGCACGTTGGGGAAGGGGGGATTTTTCTCCATCTGGAAATTTTCCGCAGATCGAATGCGGATTCTTCCGCTTGTCGCAGTTCAACCATCAACTGGAGTTTGGCAGATTTTAGTCCGCGCTACATTGATCTTTACGGAGGCACGCAAGATTATGAAACGCATCATCACAATTCTTTCTGTCACGGCTTTTACGATCGCTGGAATTTTCTTCGCTCAACAACCCGGCAGCGCCAACGGCAATTCGCCGAAAGCGCCTACATTCAGCAAAGACATTGCGCCGATCTTTTTCAAAAGTTGCGCCGAATGCCATCGTCCCGGCGAGGGCGCGCCGTTTTCAGTGCTCAGTTACAAAGACGTTCGTCCCTGGGCGAAATCCATCAAGGAAAAAGTTGCGTCGAAGACCATGCCGCCCTGGCACGCCGACCCGCATTACGGCGTGTGGGCGAATGACCGTCGTATGACTCAAAATGAAATTGACGCCGTTGTCGCATGGGTAAATACCGGAGCCAAAGAAGGCGATCCGAAAGAATTGCCTCCGACGCCAAAATTCACCAACGGTTGGACAATTGGCACTCCGGATATGGTCATTCCCATGCCGGAAACCTTTACGCTGGAAGCCAGCGGCCCGGACGAATACCAATACTTCACGGTTGATCCTGGTTTCAAGGAAGACGTTTACGTCCAAAGCGCCGAAGCCCGTCCTGACAATCGGAAAATCGTTCATCACATCATCGCCTTCATTCAGCCGCCCAGCAGCAAGCCGCGTCCCGATTTGAGCAAATACAGCAAGGAAGAAATCGAAAAGCTACGCGCGCAGATGGAAAAGAATTCGCCGACTTATCGTGAGGGCTTCCTGATTCGCACGAAGATGGATGCGCCCGTCACCGATGACGGCTGCGGTGCGCCGTCCGGCGGCAGGCTTGGCCGAGTGGATCGCGGACAGGATATGGAAAACGGCCAGTTGCTGGCGGGATATGCTCCGGGAATGAACCAGGCGATCTGGGAACCGGGCACTGTCAAAAAAATCCCTGCCGGATCGAAGATCGTCTTTCAGATGCACTATTCAAAAGTCGCCGGATCGGTGCAGAAAGACCGTTCCAGCATCGGTTTGATTCTGGCCAAGGCCGAACCGAAAAAACTGGTTCACACTTACGGCATTTCCAACAATGCGTTTTTGATTCCTGCGGGAGCGGGCAATCATCAAGTCACGGCTTGCTGGACGGCGAAAGACGACATCCACATCATCAATTTCATGCCGCACATGCATTTGCGCGGCAAAGCCGTCGAATACAAGGCATTTTACCCGGACGGCAAAACGGAAATTCTGCTGAACGTGCCGGAATACGATTTTTCGTGGCAGACGGCCTATTACTTCAAACAGCCGAAAGCCATTCCCAAAGGCACGAAAATCATGGTCACGGGCTATTTCGATAACTCGACGAAAAACAAATACAACCCCGATCCGACCAAAGCCGTTCGCTACGGCGAACCGACGTATGACGAAATGATGATCGGCTGGATGGATTACACCGCGGACAGCGAACGCGCGAAAACAGTCACAGCGATGAGCAAGTAAATCAAAGACTTTCTTTCGATCAAACCAAAAGCGCGGCAAACTGAAACTCAGTTTGCCGCGCTTTTGCATTTGCTGTTTGGCTAGCATCCCAGGCTCAGGACATTGGTCATTGAAAGCTGGACTTTTTCCCGTCGTTCAATTTCCAATCGCTAAGGCACAATGTTCAATACAGAAAACTAGCTGAGCAGTTTCGCTACCTTTTCCTCTCGTAAAGATAAGCCGTATCCAGAATCTTCGCTTGCATGCCGTCGTGAATGGCGAATTTGCCGCCGCCCCACAAATTCGCTGCGCCGTATTCACCAGCTTTGTTGACGGCGTAAAAAGTAATATTGAACTTCGCCAGTTCCGTCGGGTTGTCGCCATACCGATGCGAAATGCGTTTGAGCACGTCCAGCGCGGCGTCCGTCGGATTCATCCCTCGTCGCATGTTTTCGACAATCGTGTGACCTCCGCAGATGTAAATGTTTTCTTCGCCACGCCCTGTCGAACCAGCCGCGCCGATCTCGTTGTCCACGTACAAGCCTGCGCCGATGATGGGCGAATCGCCAACTCGACCGGGAATCTTCCACGCCAGACCGGAAGTTGTCGTCACACCGGAAATATCGCCGTTGGCATCCACCGCCAGACAATTGATCGTTCCGGTCGGACGACGGCGAATGACATCCATCGCCCATTCGTTGAAGGCAATATCCGCCGGGGTGTTCAACAGACTGGCGACTTTTTTGCTCGACGCCGAGGCCGGTTTCGGATGTTTCGGACTTGGCCCCCAGGTGTCGTCGTCGGACATTTCTTCTTTCCACTTCAACCAGATTTTGCGCGAATCTTCGGTCAGCAAATCTTCTTTCCTGAACCCGTGAGCGAGCGCAAACCGCAACGCGCCTTCGCCAACCAGCATGATGTGATCGGTTCGTTCCAGCACGAGTTTCGCCACCGAAGCCGGATTTTTGATGTAGCGCAAACTGGCGACCGAACCCGCTCGGCGCGAAGGGCCGTGCATGCAGCAGGAATCCAGTTCTACATCGCCGTCGGCATTCGGCAATCCGCCGTAACCTACAGAATTATCGCGCGGATCGCTTTCGACGATGTTGACGCCTGCGACCACGGCTTCCAGCGTGTCGCCGCCGCGTTTCAAAATCTCCATCGCCCGGCTGACGCAATCAATGCCGCCGTTCCAGACTTTGCCGTCCGCGCCGCGATTGATGTTGGCGCTGGAAATCACCACGGGGCGGGCTTTGCCCATTGGCTTTGCCGATTGCTGCGCGGCCAAGGCTTCTTCAGTAAGTAGCGGCGCGGTCAATCCGGCAATCGCCGTGTTTCGTATGAACTCTCTGCGCCCAAAAAAAACTTTTTGGTTTTGTTCGTTGCTCATTATTTCTCCTGATGTGAGTTTGGTTGATCGGTGTCTGGTTTGGCAGTCTGCTCTGACGCAGATGATTTGCCGGTTTCAAACTGCCGCAATTTGTCTTCGGCCTGTTGAATCTTCTTTTCGATTTCGTCGCTCAGTTTCTGGTAAATCTCCAGCGATTGCACCTGGCTGGCTTCCAGCCCGCGCAGCCGTTCGACTTCGGCGCGCACCTGATTGAGCCGCATTTCATGCTGATACCTGACCTGCGCCATCGTCGCGTCGCGGTTGAACGTGCCGATGTTGGCCGTTTGCGCCAGCAGGGCTTCGCGCGTCATCAATTGCTGCAAAGTCTGGTCTTCGGCTTCCAGCGCGGCAATGCGTTCGCGGATGGGGCGCAGCGAGTTTTCATAAGTGGCGATGCGCTGTTCAACGCGATTCATTCGCAGAAATTCGATTTCCAGTTGTTGCCGCACATTCAACGCTTTCACTTCCTGCGACAACGATTTCAATTCTTCGGCGATGATCGTAAAAGCTTTGGTCAGCGCATCCGCCTGCACCTGAACATTTGCGGATTGCTGAGCATCGGCGGTGTCTGCGTTTGCCGGTTTGCTCGCCTGCGGTTTCGGGTCTTTGTTGTCCAGATCAATGATGTTCGGATATTGCGGAGGATTTTTGACCGGACGCTTCGGCTTTGAAGATTGCTGAGCCAACGCCGTCGCCGCGCAAACCGCCAGCAACAAAACTAACAGACAAATTTTTCGGTACTGCATAACTCTCCAGTTTTCAGTTTCCAGTCGCCGGTTCCCAGTCAGACAAACTGGAAACCGGCAACCGGAAACTTTCAATTCAAGCTTTCTTGATCAGGCCGACCAAAAAGAGCAAGACGACCGCTCCAATGACCGACGTAATCAAGGAATTCAGCACCCCTGTGCCGATTGAAATCTTCAGCAGGCCAAACAGCCAGCTTCCCAAAAACGCTCCGATGATTCCCACGACGATATTGCCAATCAGTCCGAATCCACCGCCGCGCATCAGATTGCCAGCAATCCAACCCGCCGCGGCTCCGACCAGCAAAAATACCAACAACGCAGTAGCGTCCATAAAAATCTCTCCTTGTGTTGAAACAACTTCCGATTAACGGGGCACGCGCTTCGGGCAACCAACGCTTGCCGGTTCGGTGGCGCGTGTTTGAGAAACTACGGAATGAGAGCTACTACAAAAATCAAATGGCAAAAGGCAAATATCAAAAGTCAAAAACGAGTAGTCGCTATCCGGCAATTTTTGCCTTTTGATTTTTGAGATTTGCCTTTTGATTTCTTTATCGCCTGCCTTGACCTGATCTTGGAAACGACGGAACGCTGGCGTTGCCGTCTTTATCAATTGCCTGGACGGCGAAAAAGTAATCGTCTTTGGACAAACTCTTCATGATGAATTCGGCGACATTGCCGACTTCTATGCTGCGATGCCAGAACGGTTGATAGGTTTCGCGCCAGACAATGCGATACCCTGCAATGTCCGATTCCTTGTTCGGTTCCCAGGCGACAGTGGTGTCGTATTCCTGACGCCCGGTTTTGAATCTCACTCCGCTGGGCGGAGCCGGAGCCAGCGCCATGCTGGCCATCGCTATGGCGTTGATGCGCGCGACTTGCGCCACATAATCCGGATCAACCATCTCTAACACGTCGCCGTATTTGATGCCGTTTTCTTCGCGGACTTTCTGGTGCTGGCGGCTGAAATCTTCGTTCGGTTCGGTGAAACGAACAGCCGGAAATCCGCGTTGCACGAACGCATTGTGATCGCCGCCGCGTCCGTACCGGTCACGCCGAAAAATCAGCGTCACTTCAAAATTGTTCAGATACCGTTCGCCGACTTCTTTGATGTAACGCGCCAGTTGCCGCGAAGGCCCGTCGTTTTCACCGCCGACCGATTGGCGGGCGCGAGCTTCGGCCTCGGTTTCGGTCGTCGGCACGCCCTCCGAAAACAAACGAACCCGGGCGTTGTCGCGGACTCCGTTGCCGCCAAGAGTGTTGCCTATGATGTCGTTGGTGAACATGGCGGCAATGTTCAAGCCTTTCTTTTTGGCTTCTTCAGCCCAGTGATGCGCGCCGAGCAAACCCTGTTCTTCGCCTGGAACAGCCATAAAAACGATGGTGGCGTCGAACTGATATTTCGACATCACGCGCGCCATTTCCATCACCGCCGCCGTCCCTGAAGCGTCATCGCTGGCTCCGGGCGCATCGCTTTCGGCATCGGTCATGCTCTGGGAACAGACGCAAGAATCGTAATGCCCGCTGACGACGTAAATGCGGTCTTTCGATTCCGGCTGTGTGCCCGGCAACGTCGCCACGATATTGACGAGTTTTGTTTCTTTTGTGATGCGGCCTGATGGCGGTTGCAGAAATTCGTCTTCGGTGACGATCAATCGTCTTCCAGAAGAGTCGGCGGATTCCTGGCTGTAACGGTCCATTTCCGCTTTGATCCAGCGCCTGGCCGCACCAATTCCACGATTCGGATCATCCTGCGAAGACATTGTGTGGCGCGTGCCGAAACTGACCAGTTTGCGAATGCTGGCTTCGATGTTTTTGGCGGAAATCTCGCTGACGATCTTTTCGATTTGCGGATTGAGTTTCGACGACACTTGAACCTGTTGCGCGTTGGAACCCGGCAACGATGAAACCGACAACAGAACAGTAAATAAAATGAAAGCGGCGAATCGCTTCACAGATTTGCTCCTTGAATTTGGTGAACTTCGATAGCGGATGTTTTCTCTGAAAGGCACGGCGATTATAGGAGCTTGCCCGCCCGATGAAAAGAAACCACGCAAGAGAAAAGGCCAGAAATCATTAAATGACTTCTGGCCTTTTCACATCTACCGAATTCCAATAACCGATTACTTTGCTACGACTTTGTAGATTTTGTCTTTCCACACCACTATTGCCTGACCGTGTGCGAAGTATTCTTTCAACATTGGCTCTGCGGACAGCAACTGTTTGTATTCTTCGCTGTCCAAAAACACTTTCGTCACCCGCCAGGCCATTTCGGGTCTGTAAGCGCTGTCCACCCAGAATCCGCCTTGATAATTGAACACCTTGTCACGACGGCGAACGGCCAACAGTTTGGGTGCGTCCTGTTCAATCTCTTTTTCTTCCAGTTTAGCGGCGTCTTCGGTTCTGCGGGTCGGCAAAAAGCCTAACGCTTTATCAAATGCACCGGAAGAGTATTTCGGAGTTCTCGCTTCTTTGGACTTCCTGGCCATCGGATTGTCGCTTGGCAGAGGGCCGATTTGAGCAGCGACGCCATTTTCGCGTAGTTCCGATTCCATCATCGGCGGAGGCACAGGAGCCGCTACTTCAGCCGAAACCGCCCGCGTAACGGGCGCAATGAACGTTTGACCGCCGGAAAGCGAATTGACCTGAACACCGCTGGCCGGTTGCGTTGACGGCAAGGAAGGCGGCGTCGTCACCATCAAATTCATAGGCTGCGCGCCAACAGGTTTGGCAAAAGCGATTCCAACGGCGGAGTTGTTCCCTGCAATCAAAGAAGAACCGTCAGGGTTTGGGCTGACATCCGGTTTGGGAACATTGTTCACTGCCAGAGTCTGCGATTGCGTTTGGGGATTTGCCCCTTGCTCGGCAACGCCCGGAGTCGCCGACACTTGCCCCTGCGACGAATTCATATTGCGGTTTGCAACCTCAGTCGTTGCAAAATTTATGTCAGTGGTTTGGGGATTTTGCTGTTGTCGCCAAAGTTGAATGGAAACGACGCCAATCAGAATTGCGGCGGCGATTCCAGCAGTTGCCCAACCTTGTTTCCAGTTCGCAAACCCCAACCATTCGCCCCATTCGGCGACGACCGATTTCCAGTGTGACCAGATACTGGCTGGCTCAACAACCGGAGCGAAGTTCGATTCCATCTGCGGCAATTGCATCAGACGGGAAAGTTCAATCACGTGGTGTCGGCAGGATGGGCATCCGGCCAGATGCGAATCGTACCGGGAGCGTGCCGACGCATTGAGCGCGTTTTCCAGATATGCGTTAGCCTTATCTGCGTCAAAACCCATACAGGCTTCGACAACAGAACCGCCACGCGACAAATGGCGTCGCAGCATCGTTTCAAACTCTAACGCCGTGTTGTGTTGTTCGTGTGCCACTGCTTTATGCTCTGAGTTATTGAAGTTTCAGGATTGAATTCTTCTCGTCTGAAACTGTGGGTCTTTTCCAAAAGCCCGCATCTTGAACGTGCGGTAGGTAAATCTCTTGCGAATTAAGGCGATTTTCCAATTTGCCCATTGTTCAAGGCGCGCGTTCGACGGCCACGCCTTTGACATCGCCAATCAGTTTGCGCATATCCAGTTCCGTGCGCGCGGCGATTTCAATGCACTCGCCGACTTCCGCGCGGCGAAGCCCGTAACTGCGCTGCAAAATTTCTTCAGTTTTGCGTTTGATTTCGCGCTGGCCTTTGGCCAGCCAGCGACTGATCGTCGCTTCGTGAACGTTCATCAGCAAGCCGATTTCGCGCAATGTAAGGTCTTCAAAATAGTAATAATTCAGCATCAGCCGGTCGCGCGGATTCATTTCGGCAAACGCCTGAGTGATGGCTTCTTCCGTCGCGCGCCGCAATCGTGTGTCTTCCAGATCGTCCGGCGCAGCCAGATGAACCTGCAACGAACCGTTGCCATTCATTGCAGCGTTATTGGCCAGTCGCTCGAATTCCGAAGCCTCCTCGACCTGCTCAAACCGCGCTGTCTGCCGTTTGCGATCAATGAAGCATTGATACACCACCGCGCGCAGCCAACCGCCCAAACTGCCTCGACCGGAATAATGCGCCAGCTTGCTCAACCGCTTGTCGCCATCCGTGCGAACTCCGAACAATTCGCCGTACACGAACTGCACCAGGTCTTCCGCTTCGGCTTCGTCTTTGGTCAAAGCTCGCGCAGCGCCTTGCATCGAATGGCGGAACTCGGCCTCAAACTTTTCCCAAGCGGCTCCGTCACCGTTTTCGCATGCGATGGCCAGACACAGTTCATCGGCTCTGATCCCTGCCAGAAACTCTTTTGCGCTGCCACCGTCTTCGCCGGAACGAACGGCAATCAAAGCGACACGTTCGGCAAACTGCCGCTCAGTGACGCCATATCGTTCCGCAACGCCCTTGAAAAGCGCTGCTAACGGCTTGGAGTGACGCGCTGTAAAATCGTCAATCTTCATCTCAGCAAATATAAGGTTCGTAACGTTGAGGCTTCTGGGGTCAAAAGCCGGGTGCATTCTAATTCCAACCCGGTCAGATTCAAACAAATCTTTTCAGTTGCCTCTTGAACGCAAAAGCGCTCCAAAGACTGCGCGTTTTTTTGGAGCGCTCTCATTTGCCACATCCTCGCAGCGAGCAATTTCACCAAACTTACTCTGACTTTTTCAGTTCCAGCTTGGCAATGGATTCGCGGTGAACTTCGTCCGGTCCGTCGGCCAGTCGCAACGTGCGCTGATGCGCCCAGGAATTGGCCAGGAAGAAATCCTGGCAAACGCCTGCGCCGCCGTGAGCCTGCAATGCGCGATCAATTACGCGCAAAGCCATGTTCGGCGCTACGACTTTTATCATCGCTATTTCTGCGCGAGCGGCTTTGTTGCCGACGGTGTCCATCATGTAAGCCGCCTTGAGCGTCAGCAGCCGCGCCTGCTCAATTTCGATTCGGGATGTGGCGATGTCCGCGCGAATCGTTCCCTGCTCCGCCAGCGTTTTGCCGAACGCCACGCGCTGTTTGACTCGCTGGCACATCGCTTCCAACGCGCGTTCAGCCATGCCTATGGAACGCATGCAATGATGAATTCGCCCAGGGCCCAACCGCCCTTGCGCGATTTCAAAACCACGCCCTTCGCCCAGCAGGATATTCGACGCAGGCACACGGACGTTTTCAAACACCACTTCGGCATGCCCGTGCGGAGCGTCGTCATAGCCAAAAACACTGAGCATTCGCTGCACCTTCACTCCAGGTGCGTCCATCGGAACCAGAATCATGGATTGCTGTTTGTGCGTAGGCGCGGTGGGATCGGTCTTGCCCATGAAAATGGCGATCTTGCAACGCGGATCGCCCGCGCCCGAAGTCCACCATTTACGACCATTGATGACATATTCATCGCCTTCACGTCTGATGCTGGATTGAATGTTGGTCGCATCCGATGAGGCGACTTCTGGTTCGGTCATCGCAAAGCAGGAGCGAATTTCGCCATCCAGCAATGGCCGCAACCACTGTTTTTGATGCTCTTCGGTTCCGTAGCGGGAAATGACTTCCATGTTGCCTGTGTCCGGCGCGGAACAGTTGAACACCTCCGATGACCACGGCACACGCCCCATAATTTCACACAGCGGCGCGTATTCCAGATTGGTCAATCCCGCGCCGTGCCCGCTTTCCGGCAAAAACAGATTCCACAAGCCTTCGGCTTTGGCTTTCGGTTTCAGGTCTTCAATGATCTGAATGACCTTCCAGCGTTCGCCCGAGTGGTTCTGTTCGTAGTAAGTAGCTTCGTTCGGGTAAATGTACTCGTCCATGAAGGCCGAGAGTTTATTTTGCAGATATTTGACCTTGTCGGAGTATTCGAAGTTCATACGGATGAATCCTTTTCGATTGTTTTCATCTCTCCAAATCAAGAGAGCCATTTGTAGTTTCGTTGACCGGATTCGACGGCGGATGTGACGACAACCAGCTTTGTAATTCTGCCAGCGAAGCAAGACCAAGCAACTGACCGCTCAACTCTTCGACTTCTGCCAACGATAAATGACGGATGTGCGATTGAATGGCCTCGCTCAGTGATCCAAACCTCTGCTGCAAGATCAGCAACACAACATCAACTTTCCCTTCCAGCAATCCTTTGCGAATGCCAATTCGTTCGATTGAGCTTACATATTTCACTTTCTTGCCCTCCGTTTCATCGTCAAGTTTTTCGTAGAAGTCATTGTCCAACTCATCCGGCAGCCGAAGCAAGGCATCCAGAAATTCAAACAGAGCGATGATCTTTTCCTGGCTGTAACCACGCGCTTGAAGCCGTTTGGCAATTTCCAGCTTTTTCCAAAAACGACCTTCGACATCGCCGTGAGTTTCGCTGGCCGCCAGTTGAGAAAGCACGACAATTGCAAATGGGTTGTTACTTTGCTCCAACTCCACCTGATGCGAACGGTAATCCGTCAACTTGACTATCGTGAATTTCAGGCTCAATTCAGTGCCGAAAATTTCTGTTCTGTACTCGCTCGGACGCCAATTCGTGTCATCGTCGGTGAAAACGGCAAACGACGCAACGGGCGATTTGTGCCGGTCGAACAGCCTATAGTTGTATACGAACATACGCTGAGGAAATTCAGTTTCGCGCTGGCCCTGGACTTCGACGTGAATCAGCACGCGTAATTCGTTTCCATTTTTCAGCCGGACTCTGGCCAGCTTGTCCACTGTGCGACGACCAATGGAAGCTTTGGCGCTCAGCCGCTGCATCTCTTTGTCCAGAAACTCATAGCCGCGCGACCAATCAATCGCAGCGTGAACATCTGAAAAGAAAAATTCCATGAACTCCGGGAAGAACAATGTCAACACTTCTTTCCAGGGACTGTCGTAATCTTCACTCTGATTCGGCTGAGGCTTGTTCATCAACTCTACTCTTTCACAAAACGGCTTCGATCAATTGCGGCCCGGCTTCGGCCAATGCTCGCTGGAGTTCTTTTGCCAACTGTTCCGCAGATTCAACTCGTACCGCCGAAACGCCTAACCCTTTCGAGACGCCAACCCAATCAATCGGCGGATTGTTCAACCCGATCAAACTCTTGGCCAACGGACTGAATTCCTTGACGCCAGCGCGCATCAACTCGATTCCCAAAATGCGATAGCTGTTGTTGTTCAGCACAATCGTTTTGACGTTCAGCCCTTCACGCGCCTGCGTCCACAAAGCTTGCAGCGTGTACATGCCGCTGCCGTCGGCTTGCAGATTGATGACCGTGCGATCCGGGCAAGCGACTGCCGCGCCGGTCGAACACGGAAATCCCAAACCGATGGCTCCGCCGGGTTGATACAACGACGTGTGCGGTCGCGCTGATTGAGCCAGTTTGGTGAACGGCCCCATGCTGGTGTTGCTTTCATCCATGACTATGCAGTTTTCGGGCAACAACGCGGCGACGACTGCCGACAAGGTTTCCGGCGTCAGCTTTCCAGTCGGCATTGGCGGAAGCTGCAATTCGGAATTCGTCGGAGCGCTGCCTGGCGCACCGAGCGCATCGGCCAAAGCTTCGAGAGCGGATTCCACGTCGTCATCGGCTTTGGCCAATGCAGCAGTGTTCTGCTCCGGCGAGATGAAGTAACTCGGCACGCCCGGATAGCCAAAAAACGAAACCGGCGAGCGCGCTCCGGCCAGCACAACGGATTTGTAGGGAGCCAACGCCGCAATGGCCATTTCGGGAAAGTACGGCAGCCGCTCAATGATCGGCGTTCCAACGCCGCGTTCCCATCGCGCCGGAAACGATTCGCAGAGCAATTTGCAACCGGTCTCTACCGCAATTCGCGCGACGGCCTTCAAGCCGCGTTCGCGCAAAGCGTAAGCTCCCAAAAACAAAGCCGCCGATTCGCCGCGCAATGTTTCCGCCGCCAGCTTGATCGCTTCTTCGCCGACGGCTGGTGGTTGGGCAACCGATTTGATGGAAACTGCGTTGCTTGCCGCTTCCAACTGCGCGTCGTGCGGAACGATCAAGGTTGCAATGTTTCCCGGTTTCACCGAAGCCACGGAAATGGCTTCGGCAGCGTCACCGGCAATTTCTTCAGCGGAATTGCTGCGGCGAACCCAATGCGAAACCGGATTGGCCAGCGAAAAGATGTCGCTGGTCAGCGGCGCGTCCGCAGGCAGATGCCACGAAGCGTGGTCGCCGATCAGATTTACAATCGGCGAACGCGCGCGCTTGGCGTCGTGCAAATAGGCGATGCCGTTGGCGAATCCAGGCCCCAGATGCAACAACGTCAACCCCGGCTTGCCGGTCATTCGCGCATAACCGTCGGCTGCGCCGGTCGCCACTCCTTCAAACAAACACAACACGGCACGCATTCCCGACACGCTGTCCAGCGCCTGCACCATAGGCATTTCGGTCGTGCCGGGATTGGCGAAACAAACGTTGACGCCAGCGCCAATCAACGTGCTGATTAAACTTTCGGCTCCGTTCATTGCTGAGTTTCCAGTTCACAGTTCACGGTTCGCAGTTCAGGTTAGCTGTGAACCGTGAATCGTGAACTTATTTGACCGGTGAATAATCGGTCGCGCCCAAAATCACGGATTCGACTTTTTCAGCCAATCTGCCGTTCTTTTCGCTTTCGGAGCGAGCTTTCTGCCATTCGGGATCGGCGGCAAATGCCTGCCAGGCTTTGTTGCGCGCTTCGCGGCTGGGATAAGCCATCACATAAACCAGCGTGTTTTCCGAACCTTTTTCCTTGTCGGTCGGCCCCCAGAATCCAACGACTTCCATGCCATGCTTTTTGAAGAGCTTCATCGTGTGATTGCGAAATCGCGCGTGCAGGTCTTCCAGCTTGCCGGGCGCGGCAATGTAGGTGCGAATTTCGTAGCATTTGCCGTCTTTGACCAACGAAGGGCTGGGCGCGATGGTCGGTTGAGCCGGCGCTGACGGTTGAGCGGGCGGCGTTTGAGCCGAAACGATGATTGAAGCAAAAGCGATGACTGCGACCAGAAAGCCAAGTTTGAGCAATTTGTTCACGGAAATTTTCTCCATCCAAAAAATGGACAGGCAGACAGGTTCCACAGGAATCGTTCCATCCTGTTTATCCTGCAAATCCTGTCGAGGTTGTTTTACTTCGGCGCCATGCGCAATGCGCCGTCCAGACGAATGGTTTCGCCATTGAGCATTTCGTTTTCGATGATGTGTTTGGCCAGCGCGGCATATTCCGCCGGATCGCCCAAACGCGAAGGAAAAGGAACTTGCGCGCCCAGCGACGCTCTGATTTCTTCAGACAATCCGGCCAGCAAAGGGGTGTCGAACAAACCCGGCGCAATCGTCACCACGCGAATTCCCGTTCGCGCCAGATCGCGCGCAACAGGCAACGTCATGCCTACGATGCCACCTTTCGACGCCGAATAGGCCGCCTGTCCAATCTGACCATCGAACGCCGCAATCGAAGCCGTGTTGACTATGACTCCGCGTTCGCCCGCGGCATTCGGCGATTGCGAACTCATTTGCGTCGCAGCCAGTCGAATGACGTTGAACGTGCCGATCAGGTTCACTTCTATGACTCGTTTGAATCTGTCCAGCGAATGCGGCCCGTCCTTGCCAACGGTTTTTTCGCCTGTGCCTATGCCTGCGCAATTGATTGCGCCGTTCAAACCGCCGAAGTTGGTAACAGCAACGGCAATCGCCGCTTTCACGCTGTCTTCGTCGGTGACGTTGCATTCGACAAAGCGCGTCTTCGCGCCAAGCTCGCTGGCAAGCGCCGAGCCTTTATCTTTGTTGATGTCGGCAATGACGACGTTCGCGCCGCTTTCCGCCAGCAAACGCGAAGTCGCGCCCCCCAGACCGGAAGCTCCGCCGGAAACTAAAAATGTGTTGCCACTGATTTGCATTGGTAATGGACTCCTTGCTGTGCGCTAGCCAAATTACAAACAGCCGCCCGGCTGCCAACTCGGTCAGCAAACGAAATTGCAATTTGGCGGATTGGAAAGTTTAGGACTTGCTCGAAGCCGCACTTTACCTTTGCTCGCTGGTTTACGGCAAGACATACGAAAGAAATACCAGCCATCAATTTCAAACAGAACCACGCTGTCACATCTGAAACTTTCATTGCGTATTTATTGGTGAACGCAGCGAAAACGCGATTTGGTTTATGGCAAATACTTTTGGGTCTTCCATAACACCGGTCACAAATTTGCCGCATTCACAGTAATCGGACTCAGAAGCAACCGATCTTTGACAATTAAATACCCTGCCATTTTTTCAACCAACATCGCTGCGTGTACTGGTGTGACTCGGCAACGATGTACCAACAACAACACCAAAGGGAGGAAACGTGAACACTTATTCAAATACCATTGGTTTCAGGAAAACGCTATTGAACGAACGCAAGCGTCTCTCAGAGCTTCTGGCTGAGACAATCATGGTTTACAACCATTCGCCTCAGTTGCTGGAAGCGCGACAACGCGGCGCAGCACCAGACGTTTACCACCACTATCGCCGAAAGGCATCCCACGCAAAAATTGGCGCTTATGCCATGTGGTTTATCTGTCTATCGCTTGGTGGAGCATTCACCATTCTGAGCTACGACATTCCCGGATTGCCGCCACTCGTCAGTGACATGATCGTTTTGTTCATCTGGGCAGTAGTCACACTGTTGATCGGTGTCGGCACTGAGAAGATTGTCGAGTTCGGCTTGGAAATTGATGCCAATTCCCCCTTTTCCGCCACCAAAGCTATTCGCGGCATTTTGGTGTGCGGCCTGATCTTCATTCTTTCATTTGCGGGATTGTTGCTGCTGCGAACGTTGATTTCGCTGCCACTGTTGATTGCGCTGCAAGCAATCTTCGAAGTCAGCGCCATTTCCGCCGGAAGCTTTTTCAAAGCAATCGAAGATTTTTACAGCGAGCTTCCCGATCTGCGTGATCGCATAACCTCGCTTGAAGCCTCGATTGACAAGATTGATGCACAACTGGCGATTTTGGACAGCGACGCTAGCATTCAAGCGCAACCATTGACGATCAACTTGCACAATCAACATGTCGGTGTGCCGGTCACCCCGTCATCACCCAACGGTCATTCCTCATCCAACGGATTAACTTATGCCATCCAGCAGGAGAAAACCAATGAACACCAAACCCTGTAATTTCATTCTGGCCGCGAGCTTGGCGTTCGCGGCTAGTTTCTTAACTTTGTTGACAGGCGGTTGTGTGCAGCCACCTGTCAAAATTTCATCAGCAGCACACGAAGTCAATCTGTACTTCGACTCTTCGATCAAATTTCTTGACCAAGAAACGCGCGAGCGATTGATCGAAGAATTGGTCAACGGCTTGAAGACAAATCCGCAAATCACCAAAGTCAAACTTGTCGAATTCGGCAAAGAGAAAAAAGCAAACGAAGTATTCAGCACTGATTTCGATCTTGGCGCGCCGGTCAACTGCACCTTCACCATCCCACGCGAACTGACCGGCAACGCCGAAGCTGAACGGCAGGCCAGAGAAACCGCACAAAGCAAATGTGACACCGAATTCGAACACCGCAGCAAACAAGCTGGAGAAATACTGAAAGGCATGGCCGAAATCTTACGCCAACCACCGCTGGGACTGTCACCTTGCACATCGTTCGGCGACTTAATCGCACGTCTGAAAAGCGATCAGCCGACCATCGCCCTGATCGTCTCCGATGGCAGAGCCAACTGCCAGGAAAACAACGAGACTTACAACACGCTTAGGACTGCCAGATTGCTCGTCATTCAATGTCCAAGTCCTGACGGAAAAACCGCCGAGTACTCGGCGCAATTGAAACAAATGTTCCCCACAGCGGAAATCTTCCCCCAACATAAAATCTCGGCGGCGATGAAATCACTTGCCGCGCCGAACCTTACCGAAGCAAAAGCCAATAACAAATAATTCGACTGGCAGACGTAAGAAGCTTTGGCAACGCTTTCGCTGTCACAGAGTTTCTGCTTCGGGCGTAACTTTACATGAAAGCGATGACAGAGAGTTCACCTGGACAAGTTTAATCGTCTGCCTGTCACATAGTTTCCGTTTTTGTAACATTGCTGTCGAGGTCTTCCACCCCGGACGTATCGCCAGCCCCAGCACGACCCAAGGAGGTTGCGATGTTACGTACTGGCTTGCAAATGTTGCTGGTCACATTGTTGTCGTTTTTGGCGCTGAAAGCATCGCCTGCCCGACAATGGCAAAATCATCCTCGTTCCGCAAAACCGCAATCCAAACGTCCGGCGAAAGCTGAGCTAATGAAAGTTTTTGTCCGCGCACCCGATATTCGCCCGGATGGCAAACAACACGATCGGCTTGAAGATTTTGATCCCGACGAACTGAAAAGGCTACCGCTAGAAAAAGCGAGAGGTTTTCTGTCCACAGAATCTCCGCCTGATCTCGCCGTATTGGTTTTCCGAATCGGCGCAAAAGAGCCGGAACTGGTTGCCTGCACTCACAACCAAAACGAAGTTTTTTTTCAGATGATGTTCTTCTTCGAACCATTTGCCATTGTGGTGTTGGATCGTGATGGAGACGGCCTACTTCTTCCAGGTCGCTTCCACGACATTATCGGCATCGCGATTGTCGTCCCTGACGGATCGTCGCTATCCGAACAACAACGCGGGTGGCTCGCCCGACAAACAATTGACGGGATAAGGAAACTTGGCGTCCAATCGAACGAATTCGCCACCCAACGAAGACCAGTTCCCCAAATCCCGCGAAACCTCCCCACCGTCAACCTAAGAGAGCGCCAAGTGACTGAGTGCTATCCGAACGGCAAGGACGGAATGAGCTTGGTCTTTGATTTGGCAGAGGTTAGCGCATCACAAGGGAATTGAAGGCAATACCGTAATATTTTCTAAAAAATTTCTGCGGCCTGTCACATTTATGTGTTTGAGAGGCTAGTTATATTCGTAATCAATCTTTTTTAGCCGCGCATCTTGCGCCTGAGTTCGATTCAACAACTTCAACGGAGCAAGGCGATGAGTAGTCACTACACCGACTTGTACATTCGGGCCCGACAAGGCGATCAAATGGCACAACAAGAGTTGGCTGATGAACTACTGCCGAAATTGAAAAAATTTGCTGCTCTTCTGCTTTGGAATCACGGAGAAAATAAAAACTCTCGGGATTCGGAAATTGCCAATACTTCTTGGGTCAAACTTTTCGAGGCCAACACCTTTGATCCGAAAAAAGGGGATTTTGAACAATATGCTTTCGGCACAGTGAGAAATGTAACCCGCAGCTATCTCAGATCACTCAAAAAATTCCCCAACGCAAATGACGAATCTGATTCCGAGCGCGAGGACTCGGGCCTTATTCCGTTTGACGAAATCTTTAACGAGCAGGATTCGGCTAAAAAGATTGTGGCGAGACTAATGAAAGATGCGAAGCTGGAAGATGTGAAAGTTTTTGAAGTGATGATGGTGCATGATTGCGACATGATGAAGGCAGCCAATGGAATGGGAATCAAATACCTAACATTCCGCCGACGCTGGTACAGAGCAATAGATCGAGCCAAAAAGATATTATCGGAATTTTCCAACAACACTCAGTATTGAAGTGAGCAACTTGAGTTGCAATGACAATTAACGTGCTTCCAAGCAATTTTATCGAGCAATTTGGAGACGCCAAACAATGAGCGACAAAGCCAAAAAACAAAATTTTAACAATAGAGATGAGAACTTGACAGAAGAAGAGTTGAAAAGGCTGCAGGACAACCTGGACCGACTCGATCAGTTCATTACTGAAGGAGGAATGGTATCCGGCTATATCTTTCGTATTGAAAATGCTCGCTCCATTCCGCTCCCTATTCCGCATAGCTATTTGTGGCGGCGAATTAAGATTAGCCGTGTCAGTTTTCAAGCTAATAGAAACGATGTGGTGCAGATCATCGAGCCGCGCAATGGCAGCGAAAGTGAAATCTTATTAGCCGTGCAATTGCTAGATAAGACCTCTTTCAAGAAAAAGACCGAGCGGATCGGTTTCGGTGATCAATTGGTTTGGGTTACTACACGGAAACTAGATGATGAGACCGTGAGTGTTATTATTGTTAGTAAACACAGAAAGATGCCGAAAACAGTAGCCCTGATAGCTCTCAGCCTGATGAGTTTACCGCCCATTATTGCAGGGCTATTTTCCAAGTTAGGCGAGAGCCTGAGGCCACTGTGGGAAAAGATTCCTCAAGCCGTTCGCAAAGCCGCTTTGACGGGTGCCGCATCTATCGTGATTTGCGTGGGTTATTGGCTCTATCAAATTATGCCTCGACCTATCACTAATGTGGCACGCAAACAGGAATTGCCGATGGCAAAGCCGACCAACAATTCGACTACGTTGGCAGGCTCTCCGGCAAACCAGAAGACGGCTTCAGGCCAAGAGAAGGTCATTTCGATCTCTCAATCAGGCAAAAATAAATGGCAGCCCTCTTCGGAAAACAATCCAAAGGGGGCTTCAAAGTCTTCGATGACTTTGCCGGACGAAAATTCCCCGATTTATATCAAAGCGGATGATGAGTTGCTGCAATCGGAAGCTTACGATCTTGCTGGCGAAATTGGCTTGCGACCAACCAGTGCAGCAAATGCGCTACAGCGCATTGAAATCACACTTGAGGGGTACAAAGGTGACCCTGACGTAAAACTGCTGCGAGTTTCGCTATGGGCAGCAAATGAGCCAATAGACATTCCTCCAGCTTCGGTAAGCATTTCCAGTTCCGAACTCAAAGATAGAAATAGTGTTCGGGATAAACTGAAACCAATGATTGCCAGACTGAAAGAACATATTCGTGACGACAAATCATCCGTCAGTAATGGTGAGTGACGTTTGCGCTCCACCTCACTTGGATTGCGCTTAACCACATTACCCTATGCTATACATCTCAGCACCGCGCTGCGAATTCGCGCGCGCCACAATACGGAAACTCGGTCGCGTGTTTGCACGCGACCGAGTGGATTGACAAAACTTGGCGAGCAGGTCGCTCGCCACAGGCTCAGCCACCAACTGATTAGAGGAATCTCCGCTGACATACTGAGATTGGGTTGCAACCAACCCGCCAGCCGCTCCTGATCCGCGTGGCCAACCGATGATCAACACCAGCCTACCTCCCATTTGAAATGTTGGGCTGGTAATGCGTATCCCCATTCGAACAGAAAAGGAGAGTTGATTATGTTACCGCTTCAATATTATATGTTCGCACTTCGATGCAAGCTTGGTTTCTACGCAAAAAAACATGTATTGGTATCCCTGGTCGTAACCAGCGTTTTTTTCGTTTTCAATATCACAAGCTGGCGATCAAGCCAGGTTTTTGCTCAGCAATCTTTTTCTTCTGCTTGCCCATTAAGGCCACTTGATCCTGGCAAGCTGCGCCAATGCCGCCAAGCTCCTAGAATGCTCAGCTACCAAGAATCAATTCCGCGCATGCTTGCCAAAGGCGAACTGGTGAGCAGCGACGGACAGTCGGAGGACGGGGCAGATTGCTACAACCTGACACTGGCCAAGGGGCAGTTTGCCCGGATTGTGGTTACACAACTTGGCACCGACGTTGAGCTTGAACTTTTCGAACCGGATCAGGGCAATTCGACCAAGCCAGCATCTCTATCGAGAGTTGACCGTCCCAATCTGAATCGTGGTCCTGAAGCGATTTCGGTAGTCGCAAAGCAAGACGGGGATTATCTGCTGCAAGTATTTCCGCACGTGAGTGTCACTAACCAATCAGGTGGATACAAAATCCAGTTTGCCGGATTGCGCGAGGCCCGGTTGCCCGAAGACGAAATCAGAATTCAGGCGGAAAAGGCTGCCTACGAAGCCGAAATGCGACGCGATAGAGGAACAGCTTGTGAGCGACTGGAAGCCGCCAAACTGTTTCGCCAGGCGCGCGATCAATGGATCACACTGGGTGATTTTTACGAAGCAGCAACAGCTTCTTATGGGCTTGGCTTGACATTTGGCTCGCTAGGTAAGTATCAGTCCCAGGCTAGGGTGCTTGAAAACAATTTGCAAACTATTCGAAAGCTGAGTCCCGCTTATGGCGAAGCCTCAACTTATCTGGAAGCTGCCAATCAAAATGCGCTGGCTTCGGCTCATCTATCAATGGGTGATGCAAAACAGGCTCGTGAATTAAGCCTTCAAGCACTGAGGCTAAGAGACTCACTCGGCGATGATTACGGTAAGGCAATTACATTAACCGGGCTAGGGCTGTCGTTGATTGAGCTTCAGTATTTCGACGAAGCCAAAAAACTTCTGGAAGAAGCGCTGACATTACGCCGTCGGCTTGAGAATAAGGCAGGCGAGGCCATCACACTTGGGGCGTTGGCGAAAAGGGAAATTGAGATGGGCAGCCTTGGCAATCACAGCGAAGCTGAACGGCTGCTCAGGGATGCGCTAAAGCTACTGCCCTACTCAGAAAGACAAATGGAAACAAGAGCCGATTTGTTATCCAATCTTGGCGAGTTGTATTACAGGCGTCCGCAACCCGATTATATCTTGGCTGAGAACATCTTGAATGAGGCAGCCCAGAAAGCAAAAGATTCAGGCAATCAGACGGCTCACGCCATTAGCCTATACCGGCTGGCTACCGTCGAGCGGAAGTTGGACAACTTTGCATCAGCACGTAGTCACATCGAAGAAGCGATCAATCTTTCCGATAAGCAGGCGGCAGCGGGTATAGACAGTCGGTTGCAGGCAATCTATGCGTTGTCGGTACGAAGCTTTTATGAATTCGAGATTGATTTACTGATGGACAGGCATCGGCGTTTCCCCTCTGCCGGATATGACATTGCTGCATTTGAAGTCAGCGAGCGCATGCATTCGCGCGGACAAGTGGACTCCTTCATTGCCGCCGACCCGGAAAATTGTCCTTATGCTCCGCCATCGTTGGCCAAAACCACAGAGCCTGCTCATCCTACAGCACAATCGGCAGCACGTCTTTTACCACAAGTTTCTGCGAAAACCATAGTGCGTCCGCCGTCCATGGATCAAAGCGTCAATTGCGGCAGCACACTTGATTTGCAGTCATCCAAATGGGTAGCGGCTGCGACCAACCAGAACGACCAGCCGCTGAATATAACTCAGATTCTTCATCTTTTAGACAACGAAACGATATTGATCGAATACGCCATCACCTCTGAACATGTTTATCTGTGGGCAATTTCACCTAGAGTTCAGCGCGGATTTGTTCTTGCCTCTACGCCACAGGAAATCACGGACTCTACCAATGAATTGGTTGAGATGATGACCGTAACCGGAGGTTTGATCAGCAAATTCGAGGCGAAATCGAAGCTGCTCTGCCGCAATTTGATCCCACAGGAAGTCAGCACGTTGATTGCTAAACATCGCCGCCTGGTGATCGTCGCTGATGGCGCGCTACTCGATTTGCCATTTGCAGTCCTGCATAACAGTTCAAATCGCGCTGGCACGCGCCTAGCTTACAATCCATTGATTGCAACCCACGAGCTTGTCAATCTACCTTCAATGAAAGCGTTGAGTACAATTCGCAAGCACCCTGCATTGGATTCGGGGAAGACCTCTAACAATGTTTTGGTTTTTTCTGGGTCCGGCCCAAGTCAGTCCCAACCTGGAATGACAGCGCGTTCTGCATCGATTCCGCCCGAAGTCGAATTGATGCGATCCCTTTTCCCCTCAGCGACAGTTTTGCCATCGCTTGATCGCAATGCGCCATTGACCCAATACAGCATCATTCACTTTGCCACACACGCAACGAACAGTAGTTCTTATTCTCAATCACGAACAGGCTTAATTACTCATGCGACCACCGACACCACCGGCAACAGAAACAACCTGCTGCCATTGGCCACCGTCTTCGATCTAAAGTTGTCCGCCAATTTGGTGGTGTTGAGTGCCTGTGAAACTTACGGCGACAACAAACCGCGCGGCAATTGGCTTGCAGATTTGACGAAAGGCTTTACGTTTGCTGGCGCTCGTCACGTGGTCGCTAGTTTGTGGCCGGTTCCTGATCGCGCAACAATGACATTGCTCGAAATGTTTTATCAAAACTTGAAACTTGGACTACCTGCGCCCTCTGCATTACGCCAAGCTCAACTTAAGATGTGGCAATCTCGCCAATGGCCTCCGTCAGATTGGGCTGGTTACGTTGTATTTGGTGACTGGCTGGCGCGCCCATGACTTATTCAATCGCCAAATAGGCCATATTGATTGAAGACTAACTTCAACCTTATTTTCCGTGAAACAAAAAGCCCGTGAAAGCAGGGTTACTGCATTCACAGGCTCTTTGTTTTGCAATGCCGAGGGCGGGACTCGAACCCGCACGACCTTTAGGGTCAGAGGATTTTCTTACCACTATGGTTTTCACCACCTGATTGAAAATCAGTTTGTAGTCTGGGCGATGCCTTCTCCGTACAACCAGAACCAGTCTGGTCGGTTAGGAGGGAGCCGTCTCGTCTCTACACTTTGCCAGCTTTTTACCCCGATAAGTCTCTGTCAGAGCATGACAGTTCGGACAAAGAATTCTGAGGTTTTCCATTCGGTTGTCATTTGCGTCACCATTGATGTGGTCAAGCTCAAGTGGAATTGATCGTCCTAACCACTCAGTTAGCGAGCAGGATTCACACTTCTTCTCCTTTAGACCTTCCGCGAAAAGGCGTTTCTTGAGTTTGTAGCTCTGAACGTTTGAACCTTTTCGCAAAATTTCCGAAAGATTTTTGGCCGGAACCAATGGAGATTTATCTCCTTTTTTCCAGCCTTGCCCTTTGAAGTGCGCCGTTGAGAGTCCCAATCGCTGAATTCGACGCTTAACAATCGAATAATTTCCACCAGCTTCAGCAAGCCCGATCTTTCCGAGAACCTGCCTAACAGATGTTGAACTCCGCACCGCTTCAATCAACTGTAAATCCGAACTTTGTGATCGCTTCAGAGCAGAGTTATTGCTGGCCTTAGCTCGGCGTTACCATCAGCATGACCTGTTAAGGCTTCGCCGATTTTGACTCCATTCACGCCGGAGTTTCCAACCGACGTGCTCAATTTTTTCAAACAGCTTAAGTCCTCTGTGTCTACCGATTCCACCACCCCGGCAAAGACGGCGCAGAGTCTACGTTTCAGGTTTTCATCTTGCAAGAGGCAAACGCTGGTCTTTATTTTTGAAACGACAACAGGCTTTCGACAATTCGCTGGCTTGCCTTGCCGTCGCCGTACGGATTCACGGCCTGAGCCATGCGGTTGTATTCGGCAGCATCGGTCAGCAAACGCATCGTCGCAGCGACGATGCGATCTTTGTTTGTGCCGACCAATTGAACTGTTCCGGCTTCGACGCCTTCCGGGCGTTCGGTAACTTCGCGCAGCACCAGCACAGGTTTGCCAAGCCCAGGCGCTTCTTCCTGCAAGCCGCCGGAATCGGTCAACACCAGATACGAAATCTTCATCAACTGCACCAGCGGCAAATAATCGAGCGGCGACAGCAAAGTGATGTTGTGCATGTCGTCAAGTTCCGCGCGAACGACTTGCTGCACGTTCGGGTTCAGATGAACGGGGTACACAAGCTGCACCTCGGCAAAACGAGATGCGATTTCTTTCAACGCCTGACATATTTCTCGCAACGGTTCGCCAAAATTTTCCCGGCGATGCGCCGTCACCAGAATGATCTTCTTGCCAGCCGAAATATATGGAAGCAAGGCAGCCAGTTTGCCCGAATGCCAGTCGTATTCTTTTGCTGCGACTTCGAGCAAGGCGTCAATGACGGTGTTGCCCGTGACAACAATGCTGGCGGGATTGACCGATTCGCGCAGCAGGTTTTCGCGGGATTGCTTCGTTGGCGCAAAGTGCAGGTCGCAAACCGCGTCGGCAATTTTGCGGTTGATCTCTTCGGGAAAGGGTTGGAATTTGTCCCACGTCCGTAAACCCGCTTCGACATGGCCGACCTTGATGCGGCGGTAAAATCCAGCCAACGCGCCAACCATCGCCGTGGTCGTATCGCCTTGCGTCAACACCCAATCGGGCTGTTCCTTTTCCAGAACCGCGTCCAGCTCAGTCAGCGCGACAGCCGTCAATTGAGCCAGCGACTGATTCGGCTGCATCAGGTTCAAATCGTAATCCGGCTGAATGGCGAACAGGTCCAACACCTGATCCAGCATCTGGCGATGCTGAGCCGTGACGCACACGACGTTTTCAATTTCCGCGTGTTTGCCGAGTTCTTTGACCACCGGAGCCATTTTGATGGCTTCAGGGCGAGTGCCGAAAATGGAGAAAACTTTCATGGATCGAGTCTCTTGCGCCACAAAAAAACCTATATGCGCGCGACGATCATAATTCGCACGCCCGAAGCCAGTTGCTCATAAGCATTCGGCGGAGGAACAACGAGTTCAACGCTGGAAAAGCCCAACTTTTCCAGAATCCAGGTCAGGGATTGGCGGCCTGGGCAAAACGACAACTCCGTCAAGCTGCCTATCAACGATTGCGATTCGGCGGTCAGATCGAGCAGGGAAAACGATCCATGCACAGGTTTGCGAATGTGACCGTACCAGATAATTTCTTCCTTGAATTCGGGTGCGACCAGAGTTTCGATAATCAGTATCTTGCGGGTCAACGCCTTGAGCGTGCGCAAAGCGCCAATTGGATTTTCCAGCCAGAACAAGACGCTCAACATCATCGTCACATCGAATTGTGGCCATTCCTCCGGGTTGAGCTTGGTCACATCGCCGGTCTGAAAGCTGAGATTGGTCAGGCCATACATTTCCCGAATCAGTTCGGCGTCACCCACATTTTGCTGTCTGGCTTCCAAACCGACCACCTTTCGGCAACCACGCTGCGCCAGCTTGACCGAGAAAAAGCCCTGATTGCTGCCAACGTCCAGACAATCTAGTTGCGACCAATCCGTGCCGAAAGTCGTTTTCAGCGCCGATTCCACCATTGCCAGCCGATTGGCGTGAATCACGGCTACGTGTGGCGGCAGATGACATTCGACTTTCCTGCCGCTGGGCAACGCGAACGGATAAAACCACGCTTTTTGCAGCGCCCGTTCTTCCATCGCCCGCACCTCATCGCTGACGGCAATTCCCTCCGGCAACGGCTCGGCTTCCGCAAACTCTTCTGTGATGATGACGTTCGGAACCTTAGGTGCCGCCGAAACAGCTTCCGGAACCTCCACGGGTTCCGGTTCTGCAACCGGTGAAGCGAGGTGATACCGGTCGTGATATTGATGAATGATGTCCGCAGACTGCCCCACGCCGCAAAGCTGACCGTGATCCAGCCAGGCGGCTCGGTCGCAGATTCGCATCACCAGTTCGGACGAATGCGTCACCAGCAAAATAGTCGTCCCCTGCCGGCGAAATTCCGTGATGCGTTCGGCGCATTTTTCCTGAAACTGTTCATCGCCAACCGACAACACTTCATCCACGATCAAAATGTCAGGGCGCGTTGCGGTGGCGACGGCAAATCCCAATCGTCCGGCCATTCCAGTAGAATACGTGCGCAGCGGCGCATCAATGAAATCTTCGATTTCGGAAAACTCCACGATGCTGTCGAACAGCTTCGCCATTTCAGCGCGCGAATGTCCCAGCAGCGTCCCGTTGAGAAAAATGTTTTCACGCCCGCTCAATTCGGGATGAAACCCTGCGCCAAGTTCCAGCAACGGGGCGATCTTACCTTTCACCCAAACGCGCCCGCTGGTCGGTTTCATCACGCGCGAAACGAGTTTGAGCATGGTGCTTTTGCCTGCGCCGTTGTGACCAATCAATCCAAACACTTCGCCGCGGCGCAATTCCAGACTGACATCGCGCAAGGCATTGAACTGCTGATGTTCGACCTGTCGTTTCACCTTGCGAATGGCGTATTCCTTGAAGGTTTTGATTCGTTCGCGCGGCGCGCTGTAAACCACCGACACGTTTTCCAGCCGAATGACCACCTCAGCATCCTTCGCGGCAGTTTCAATTCGCTTGTCGTTGGGTTTCGGGTTTTCAGAGTCGGTAAGCAAGCTCATCGGCTTTCCTGCAAAAATACCACCAGCCAAACGCCAGTGTGACAAATGCCGCCACGACCGAAGCCAGCACCGTGTTCGGCCCGGCCAGCCAGCCGATCAACAGCGGCGCGCGAAAAATTTCGATCAGGTGATACATCGGGTTCAGATTGAACATCCATTGCAGATTTTGCGGAATGATTTCCTTGGGATAAATGATCGGCGTCAGATACATCCAGGCCATCAAAAAAATCTGGTACATCTCCAATACGTCGGCGAAATACGCCGCCACGCGAGACAACACCAGCGCCACGCCGAGCGCGAACATCGCCGTCAACAAAATCGGCAGCGGCAAAATCAGCAATGCCGGACGCAGCGGAACTCCCGTAATGACCATCACCACGAACAACGGAATCAGCGTCAGCAACAAATTGATAAGCGACGTTCCCAGCGCCGTGACGGCAAAAATCGAACGCGGCAGATAAATCTTGTTCATCAAACTGCCACCCCAGATCAATTCGCTCATCGCACCGGTCGTCGTTTGCGCGAAGAAATTCCACAAGGCCAATCCCGCCAACGCATAAGCCGCATAATGCGGTTGCTGAAATCTAAAGATATTCGAAAAGACAAACGTCAGCACCAACATCATCAGCAACGGATTCAGCATCGTCCACAAAATGCCCAGCACCGAACGTTTGTAGCGGGTTTTGATATTGCGCACGATCAATTGCCAGAGCAGGTCGCGGTATTGCCACAAATCCTTCACTTCCGAAACAGCCGGATTGCCCAGTAACGCCGAATCGTAAACCGGCAAGTTGGCAGTCTGAGCCTGATTGAAATCGGATTGGCTTGTTTTTGCGTTCATGGTGATTTGTGTCGCTTTCGCCTGTTTCGGGAAAGCTCATTCACGGCGAGCGGCGGGGATTTTGGCTTGAGCCGGGCGCAGCAAAGCCGTCACATCAGGGCGACGGGAGTTATAGGTGACGATGCCAGATTAGTCAATCGAGCGTTTCGTCAATGCCTGTCACTGTTCGTCGCTTAAGAACTGCCGGTTTGCTCGAATTAGGCGTCATCAGACCACAAAGAAAGACGCCGAGTCCGGCAGCAGTGGCCAGACTCGGCGCAAAAATGGTTCTCAGTTTGAGGCTCGCTGTTTACGGCGCAAAGTAGCCCGAAACGTCAACTACAAGATGCGTCGTAGTAAACGCATATATCTTGAATTGGCCGTTCGCTCCCAACCCCACGGTAAAGTGGCGATTCAGTATGTCTCCGGCCAGATAGTTCGAGGTCGCCACCAGCGGGCGCGTAGCATCGCTCGGCCAGAAGGTCAGAAAACCGACTGCGCCAGGTTGAACCACTGTCGCATTACCGACGATGGCTTTGGCCGTAGCGGCAATCGAACAGAAATTCTGCGCCGTTTGTGGCGTTTCGATTCCAGCGGCCAGCGGCGCTCCGGGTGTTGTGCAGCCCGGCTCCCCTGCTCGCGTTTCCAACAAGCGAACTGGCGTTATCGGATTGAACAGCAATCCAGTTCCGTTCGCATCCACCGCGTCGGGGCTGTAATAACCCAGCACGTCCACCACCAGATCGGTCGTCGTAAACGCGTAGATTTTGAATTGCCCGGTTGGCGAGAGGCCTACGGTAAAAGGCGAATTGAGAATTTGCCCCGCGTCGTAATTGCCGCTGGCGATCAGCGGGCGCGCCGCGTTGGCCGGGAAAAACGTCAGGTAACCGCCGCCGACCGGATTGACCGTCGTCGCGTTGCCAACCAATGCCAGCGCCGACGCGGGAATCGTCACGCCGTTGCACGTGCCTGTGCCCTGTTGCGTGAATTCAGTGTTGCCAGCGATTGGCGCGCCCGGCGTGAAACAACCCGGTTCGCTCGGACGCGTTTCCAGCAATCGAATCGGCGATGGCAACGGATGGAAATACAAGCCGCCCGCGCCCGGCGGAGCGTAATAACCAGTGATGTCCATCACCACGTGCGAAGTCGTGAAGGCGAAAATCTTCAACGAACCATCGCCCGCGCCCAGGCCTACGGTGAAAACGTTGTTGAGAATTTCGCCCGCGGCGTAGTTGGTGTTGGCCACCAGAGGCTGCGTCGCGTCGCTGGGATAAATCGTCAAATAGCCTCCGGCTGGCGGGGCGACAACCGTGACATTACCCGTCACCGCGCGAGCGGTGGCGGGAATGCCGCAGGTTCCGCGCGCCAACTGCGTCAACGAAGTTCCGCCGTTGATAGGCGCGCCCGGCGTGAAGCAAGCCGGTTCGCCCGATCGCGTATCCAGCAATCGCACAGGCGCTGCCAGCGGGTAAAACTGCAAGCCGCCACCTCCGCCGGAGATGATTACCGTGTACGAACGAGTTCCGGTGCAGCCGTTACTATCCGTGGCTTGAATGGTGAAATTGAACGTACCCGTGGCGGTCGGAGTGCCAGACAAAGCCGCTCCGTTGAGCGTAACGCCATTAGGCAAATTCCCCCCACTCACGTTGAATGTATAACTGCCAACTCCGCCAGTTGCCGAAAGTGTTTGCGTGCCGTAGCTGGTTCCCACAAATCCATTCGGCAACGTTGCCGGATTGACGGTGATCGCCGGGCAGTTGATTACCAGCGTGTAGTTGCGACTGCCCGGGCAGCCATTGGCATCGGTCGCCGTCACAGTGATCGGGAAGCTGCCGGTCTGCGTTGGCGTACCAGAAAGCGTGGCGCCGGAGAAGGTCATTCCGGTGGGCAATGTCCCGGTCAAACTGAACACAGTCGTTCCTATTCCGCCGCTATGCGTAAAGTCCTGACTGTAGAGCGTGTTTGCCGTTCCCGCTGGAATCGTTGCTGGCCCAACCGAAATCGTCTGGCAGTTGATGACCAACGTGTATCCGCGACTGCCGGTGCAGCCGTTGGAATCGGTCGCGGTGACCGTGATCGGGAAGCTGCCGGTTTGCAGCGGCGTGCCGGAAAGCACTGCGCCGGAGAAGTTCATTCCGGTTGGCAATTTCCCGGTCACGCTGAACGTCGTGGTTCCCACTCCGCCAGTTTGCGTAAAGCTCTGGCTGTAAGCCGTGCCCGCAATGCCCCCAGGGATCGTTGTCGGATTGACCGTGATCGTCTGGCAGTTGATGACCAGCGTGTAATTGCGACTGGTCGTGCAGGAGTTGGAATCAATTGCCGTGACTGTGATCGGGAAGCTGCCGGGTTGTGTCGGCGTGCCGGAAAATGTCGCACCCGCAAAGGTGATTCCATTCGGCAATGTCCCGGTCAGGTTGTAAGTAACGGCTCCGACTCCGCCGGTCTGCGTCAGGGTTAGGTTGTAAGCCGCGCCAAGCATTCCAGCCGGAAGCGTCGCCGGATTGATCGTGAATCCCTGGCAATTCACCAACAACGTGTAATTGCGACTGCCTGTACATCCGTTGGCATCAGTTGCCGTGATTGTGATTGGAAAACTGCCGGTTTGCGTCGGCGTACCGGAAAGCGTCGCACCAGCAAACAACAGGCCTGACGGCAACGCACCGGTCAAGCTGAAATTGACGCTGCCAATTCCGCCACTTTGCGTAAAAGTCTGGCTGTAAGCGGCATTCGCAGTTCCTGCCGGAATCGTTGCCGGATTCACAATGATCGTCTGGCAATTGACGACCAGCGTGTAATTGCGGCTGCCCGTGCAACCGTTGGCATCAGTCGCCGTCACGGTAATCGGGAAGCTGCCAGTTTGCAGCGGCGTACCGGAAAGTGCCGCGCCCGAAAACGTTAGTCCGGTCGGCAATGTCCCAGTCAGGCTGAAGGCTGTGGTTCCAATCCCGCCGGTTTGGGTGAAGGTCTGGCTGTAGACTGTGCCTGCTGTGCCTGTTGAAATCGTGGCCGGATTGACCGTGATCGTCTGGCAGTTGATGACCAGCGTGTAATTGCGCGTTGTGCTGCAATTGTTGGCATCGGTCGCCGTGATGGAGATTGGGAAACTGCCGGTTTGCGTCGGTGTCCCCGACAGCGTCGCGCCGGAGAAGGTCAGTCCCGCCGGAAGTTTCCCATTTTGACTGAACGTCACTGTGCCGACTCCGCCGCTGGCCGTGAAGGTCTGGCTATAAACTGTGCCTGCCGTGCCCGCCGGAATCGTCGCCGGAAGAATGGAAATCGTCTGGCAATTAATCACCAGCGTGTAATTGCGACTGCCTGTGCAATTGTTGGAATCCGTCGCCGTCACCGTAATCGGGAAACTGCCCGATTGCGTCGGCGTTCCCGACAACACCGCGCCAGTAAAGCTCAGCCCGGTCGGCAATGCGCCAATCAACGAAAAAGTGACTGTGCCCGTTCCTCCAGTCTGGGTGAAGGTCTGGCTGTAGGCCGTGTTCACCGTTCCTGTTGGAATCGTCGCCGGATTCACTGTCAGCGATTGGCAGTTAATGACCAGCGTGTAGTTGCGACTGCCTGTGCAATTGTTGGAATCCGTCGCCGTCACCGTAATCGGGAAACTGCCCGATTGCGTCGGCGTTCCCGACAACGTCGCGCCCACAAAACTCAATCCGGTGGGCAACGTCCCAGTCAGCGAAAAATTGACCGTGCCGACGCCGCCGACTTGCGTGAATGCCTGGCTATATTCCGCATTCACCGTTCCAGCCGGAATCGTCGCCGGATTCACAGTGATCGTCTGACAGTTGATGACCAGAGTGTAATTGCGACTGCCGGTGCAACCATTCGAGTCGGTCGCCGTCACCGCAATCGGGAAGCTGCCCGATTGCGTCGGCGTTCCCGAAAGCGTTGCGCCGCTGAAGGTGATTCCCGTCGGAAGTTTGCCCAACTGGGAAAACGTGACCGTGCCGATTCCACCAGAATGCGCGAAGGTCTGGCTGTAAGCCGTACCAACAGTCCCAGCAGGTATCGTCGCCGGTGTCACAGAGTAAGTCTGGCAATTGATAACCAGCGTGTAATTGCGACTGCCCGTGCAGCCACCGGAATCAGTTGCCGTTACGGTAATCGGGAAACTGCCAGTCTGCGTCGGCGTGCCCGAAAGTGTCGCGCCAGAAAAGCTCATTCCTGTGGGCAAGGTTCCCGTCAAACTAAAATTGACGGTTCCACCTCCGCCAGTTTGAGTGAAAATCTGGCTGTATGCCGTTCCAGCCGTTCCGGCTGGAATCGTTGTCGGGTTGACCGTAACCGTCTGGCAATTGACGACCAATGTGTAATTGCGACTGCCGGGGCAACCGTTGGAATCTGTTGCCGTCACCGTGATTGGGAAACTTCCGGTTTGCGTTGGCGTCCCGGAAAGCGTTGCGCCTGAAAAGCTCAAGCCAGTCGGCAAGGTTCCCGTCAGGCCGAAATTGACGGTTCCAAATCCTCCGGCATGAGTGAAGGTTTCGCTGTAAGCCAAACCAACTGTGCCGCTGGAAATAGTCGCCGGATTCACCGTGATCGTCTGGCAATTGACGATCAAAGTGTAGCCGCGACTGCCGGGGCAACCGTTGGAATCGGTCGCCGTTACCGTGATTGGGAAACTTCCGGTTTGCGTTGGCGTCCCGGAAAGCGTTGCACCGGAAAAGCTCAAGCCAGTCGGCAAGGTTCCAATCAAACCGAACGTCGTCGTTCCAATCCCGCCTGAATGCGTGAAGGTTTGCGAGTAGGCGGTTCCGGAAATTCCGGCTGGAATTGTGGGCGGATTGACTGTGATTGTCTGGCAGTTGATGACCAGCGTGTAATTGCGACTGCCGGGGCAACCGTTGGAATCGGTCGCCGTTACCGTGATTGGGAAACTTCCGGTTTGCGTTGGCGTCCCGGAAAGCGTTGCACCGGAAAAGCTCAAGCCAGTCGGCAAGGTTCCAATCAAACCGAACGTCGTCGTTCCAATCCCGCCTGAATGCGTGAAGGTTTCACTGTACGCCGTTCCTGCGGTTCCGGCTGGAATTGTGGGCGGATTGACTGTGATTGTCTGGCAGTTGATGACCAGCGTGTAATTGCGACTGCCGGGGCAGCCGTTGGAATCGGTTGCCGTCACTGTGATCGGGAAGCTGCCGGTTTGCGTCGGTGTGCCCGACAACGTCGCGCCGGAAAAGCTCAATCCAGTCGGCAAGGTTCCCGTCAAACTGAACGTCGTCGTTCCAATCCCGCCTGTGTGGGTGAAAGTTTCACTGTACGCCGTTCCTGTGGTTCCAGTCGCAATCGTTGCCGGATTGACTGCGATTATCTGGCAGTTGATGACCAGCGTGTAATTGCGACTGCCGGGGCAGCCGTTGGAATCGGTTGCCGTCACTGTGATCGGGAAACTTCCGGTTTGCGTTGGCGTCCCGGAAAGCGTCGCGCCTGAAAAGCTCAATCCAGTCGGCAAGATTCCCGTCAAACTGAATGTCGTTGTGCCAATCCCGCCTGTGTGGGTGAAGGTTTCACTGTAGGCCGTTCCCGCGGTTCCAGTCGCAATCGTCGCCGGATTGACTGTGATGCTCTGACAATTGATAACCAAAGTGTAATTGCGACTGCCCGGACAGGAATTGGCGTCCATCACCGAGACAGTGATTGGAAAACTGCCGGTTTGCGTTGGCGTTCCCGAAAGCGTGTCACCACTGAACGACATTCCTGTGGGCAATGTACCGATCAGATTGAAGGTGTACGGCCCGGTTCCGCCCGAAGCAGTAAAAGTTTCACTGTAAGCCGCTCCGACTGTCCCTGAAGAAATCGTTGCCGGATTAATCGTAACTGGAGTGCAGGCGTTACATGTGTTCAGCAAAATCGTAATTGCCGCGTCCCCAGCATCAGATGTGGCAATGTCCGGTCGGTTGTCTTCGTTGAAATCCGCAATTGCCAAATGAGTCGGCAACTGGCCTTTGTTCAATGTAGTGGACGAACCGAAAGTCCCGTTACCATTCCCTAGAAAAACAAAAGTATTCGCAGCGGATTCGTTGGCGACAACCAAATCAAGCTTGTTGTCCAAATTTACATCCGACGTGGCAACCACCATCGGGGCCAGTCCCGTGCTGTATGGTGAGCTTGGGGCATGCGAGAAAGCCCCAGCCCCATTTCCCAAGAAGACGAACATATTAGCGCTGAGACGGCTGACAGCAGCAATGTCCACATTGTTGTCTCCGTTGTAATCTCCCAACGCTAGAAACGAGGTGAAGCTTCCGGCGGGGATCGGCGATCCGGACTGAGCAAATGTGCCATCCCCATTTCCCAGATAAATTCTGATCGCACCATCAGCAAGCATCGCAATTGCCAAGTCGGCATTGCCATCGCCGTTGAAATTTCCTATCACGGCGTGAAACGGAGCGTCGCCAGAAGCGAACGGTGATCCGGACGCATTGGTAAACGTGCCGTTTCCGTTTCCAAGCAGAATGCTGATGTTGTCGGAACCTCCATTGCTGACAACTAAATCGCTGTGGGCATCTCCGTTGAAATTCCCCACAGCTACCGCTCGTGGAAACAGCCCAACCGTTATGGGCGAACCCGAAGCGGAAACAAATGTTCCATCACCGTTGCCAAGCAAAATTGTCAAGGTCTGAGATCCCTGGTTGGCGACAGCCAAATCCGGAATGTTGTCGCCATTAAAGTCACCATCCTCAACAGTGATCGGATCATTACCAGTAGGAATTCTAGGACCGGGAGTTTCCGTAAAGTTCCCGGTTCCATCACCCAACAGTACGCTCACCGTGTTTTCGTCGGAGTTGGTGGTGACAATGTCTAGATGTGTATCTGAGTTGAAATCCCCCACACAAACGTAATGCGGATCCAGTCCCACGCTTTCTGGCGATGTCATCGCTGGCGCAAAACTTGGCGTCGCACATCCCATTTGAACCGCTGACAGTTCCACACTCGCGTTCGAAGCCAAAAGGTTTTCTCGGCTCAACGTGCTGCTTATGGGGTCAACGATGTGACGTTTCAAGCTGACAGGCAAGCCGGTCGTTACTGAAGTCAGTTTTGATGTGGCGTTGACTGCTCGATCCCGGCTATAAATCAAGGTACCAACCAGTAGCAAGAAAATTGAAACAGGAATGACTAAACGTTCGCGGATTCGAAGCTTCATGATGGGTGTTCGGATTTGATGAGCAGTGGGGCTGTAAACCTGCTCATGAGTTTTAGAGAAACAATTGGTGTGGGCCAATTGCAATTTTGTTTATCGTTTTGCCGGTTATCTCAACCAGGGAAAGATAAACGGCAGTGACGTATGGCTAACTCGTCAATAATTCATTTTTTAACCGGTTTGGAGATGTAGCACGAACCAGTTTTTTGCCAGATAAGCCTGATTCGCGGAGGTTATAGCACAAAAAGGTAGGACTCGCCTTACGTTTTCTGCGGAAAATGCGACCTCAGAACATTAAAACACCAATAAAATGCACAAAAAACTCCGCCAAAGCACTCTTCAGCACTTTGGCGGAGTTCGTCGAAAAGCTTGCCGCCCTCAAATGACAAGCTTTACGGCGCGAAGTAGCCGGAGACGTCTACCACGACGTGGGTCGTAGTGAAGGCGAACATCTTGAACGCCCCGTCCGTTCCCAGACCTACCGTAAAGTAGCGGTTGAAGATTGATCCTGCATCGTAGTTCGACGTTGCCACCAAAGGTCGCGTAGCGTTGCTGGGCCAGAAGGTCAGGTAACCTCCTGAGGCCGGCAAAACCACTGTCGCGTTGCCGACGATGGCTTGCGCCGAAGCCGCTATCGTGCAGACTCCGCGCGCCGCTTGCGAAGTTTCCGATCCGCCATTCAACGGGTTACCCGGCGTGAAGCAGCCCGGTTCCATCGGACGCGTGTCCAGCAACCGCGTCGGCGTCAGCGAATTGAACAGCAAGCCAGTTCCGTTCACATCCACCGCGTCGGGGCTGTAATAACCCAGCACGTCCACCACCAGATCGGTCGTCGTAAACGCATAAATTTTGAATTGCCCGGTTGGCGAGAGGCCTACGGTGAACGGCGAGTTGAGAATTTCGCCCGCGTCGTAATTGCCGCTGGCTATCAGCGGACGCGTCGCGTTGGCCGGGAAAAACGTCAGGTAACCGCCGCCGACCGGATTGACCGTCGTCGCGTTGCCTACCAATGCCAGCGCCGACGCTGGAATCGTCACGCCGTTGCACGTGCCTGTGCCCTGTTGCGTGAATTCAGTGTTGCCAGCGATTGGCGCGCCCGGCGTGAAACAACCCGGTTCGCTTGGGCGAGTTTCCAGCAACCGGATCGGGCTTGGCAACGGATGGAAATACAGCCCGCCTGCGCCCGGCGGAGCGTAATAACCAGTGATGTCCATCACCACGTGCGAAGTCGTGAAGGCGAAAATCTTCAGCGAACCATCGCCCGCGCCCAGGCCTACGGTGAAAACGTTGTTGAGAATTTCGCCCGCCGCGTAGTTGGTGTTGGCGACCAAAGGTTGCGTCGCGTCGCTGGGATAAATCGTCAAATAGCCTCCGGCTGGCGGGGCGACAACCGTGACATTGCCCGTCACTGCGCGAGCCGAAGCGGGAATGCCACAAGTGCCGCGCGCCAACTGCGTCAACGAAGTTCCGCCGTTGATAGGCGCGCCCGGCGTAAAGCAAGCCGGTTCGCCCGATCGCGTATCCAGCAATCGCACCGGAGCCGGCAAAGGATAAAACATCAGACTGTTGGGGCCGCTGCCGCTGATGACTACGGTGTAGGTGCGCGTGTCCATACAGCCGTTCGCGTCAGTGGCTTTGATGGTGAAGTTGTAAATGCCCGCCAGCGTAGGCGTACCGGAAATGGACGTTCCCACCAGATTCAACCCATTCGGCAAACTGCCAGCGCTGACCATAAAAGAATATGGCCCGGTTCCGCCGCTGGCGCTCAAAGTCTGCGTCGGATAGGCGATACTGACAAAGCCATTCGGCATGCTTGCCGGATTGACGGTAATTGCCCCGCACGGCGAATTGATCACCAGCGAATAAGCCTGCTCGCCGAAACACGAGGTTGTGCTGTCAGTAGCTCGAACAGTGAAATTGAACGTGCCAAAGACAGTCGGAGTGCCTGTAATCAACCCCGCGCCATCCATCATCACGCCGGTCGGCAAAGCTCCTGATTCAATCGTGAAGGCATAAGGCGCAACGCCCCCGCTGGCCATCAACTGCGTAGTCGGATACGGCGTTCCGGCGGTTCCCGGCGTCAAGGTGTTCGGCGAAATGGTGATTCCGCAACCAAGCTGGATTTCCCACAATCCGCGACCGTGCGTAGCAATGCGCAAGATGCGATTGGCCTGCTGAATCTTCATGTCGAACACCGCTACACGCGGCAAACCCAACCCGAACGGCAACCAGTTTGCGCCACCATCGGTCGAACGGTAGACGGCAATGTCGGTTCCGGCGTAAATGTGCATCGGGTTGGCCGGATCAATGGCCATGGCGTTGACCGGCACATCTGGAATTCCATTGCCAGCCGGGACCCAGGTTGGGGTCGCGGCGCTCAGGTTCGTAGTTTTCCAGACGTGCTCGCCTGCGTTGACGCCAAACCCCGTGTAACTGACATAAGCCACGTCAGCATTGCTCGGATCAATGACAATGCGACCGACGAATCGTGTGGGCATTCCGGCGGTGGTGACATTGGTCAAAGTCGTTGAGCCTGTGGTCGTTCGCCAGATCGTGCCGTTGCGCAAACCGACTATGCGAACGTTGTCATTGAACGGAGCGATGCCTATGGCCGTGATCGGCTGGCCGGAAACAATCGGTTCCTGACTGACCTTCGCCATCGTCGTGCCGCTGTTGGCTGAGCGATACAGCACGTCCGAACCGAAATAGACCGTATTCGGATTGCCCGGCCCCAAAGTCATTGGCGCGTAAAACAAAATAGCCGATGCCGAACAGGTCATGCCGTTCGGCGTAGAACCGCTGAATCCACAACCAAAAAACGACCAGTTGCCATCGGTGGCGCTCGCCACATTCGTGACGCGGGCGTAACCCATGGCGTTCGTTTGGTTGAAATACGTGTGGTACATCGTGACGTTGGTCGTGTTGGTGGCGTTTTTGTCAATCAGCGCAAATCCGCCGTCGCCGAAATCGGCGCGAAACCAGGTGTCATCCGGTCGCAAAAAGTTCGTGCCGTTATCCTGAGTTCCGCCGATGGTGAAACGCGGATCGGTCGGGTGCATATCCAGGCTTTGGAACTGCGTGGCCATAAAGCCCGCGATGTTCATGCTGGTCCACGAAGCCCCGTTGTTAGTAGATTTGTAAATGCCGCCGTCGGTTCCGATCCAGGCCTGAGTCGGGTCGGAAGGCGCAAAGGTTGCGGCATGATTGTCAGCGTGAACGCCGCTGTTGACGTTCGTGAAACTGGTGCCGCCGTTGGTTGAACGTGCAATCAATCGCGAAGTGGTTCCTGTGACGTTTCCACCGATCAGAACGATGTTGGCGTTGCTGGGGTCAACCGCCAGAGAAATGTTGTAAAAGCATTGGCCGCCACAAAAACCCGTCGCCGAAGCCAGCGGTGTTGACCACGTCGCGCCGCCATCTGTGGATTTGCGCAAATTGCCATTGGAGGTTCCGTCGGCTTCGTACACAGTCACAGTGCCGCCGGACGAATGCAGCGCCAATTCGGAACGAACGCTGTTGAGCGTCAATGTGCGCGTAAAAGTAGGAGTCGCCGCCAGCGCGTCAGTAGAAAGATAAATTCCGCCGCCGTTGCCCGAAGCGGCATTGACCGTGACCAGCACCCGATTCGGGTTGTTCGGATCCATGGCCACGTCCACGTGATTGAAATTGCCGGTTGTGGTGAGTTTTGTGAACGTGCAGGCAGCGGTCGCATTGGTCGAACGGAATAATCCGCGAGTTGGTGGCGCAGCCGGACCTTCGCATCCCAATCCACCAATACCTGAAGTCGTGCTGACAAAAATCGTGTCGGCATCAGTCGGATGCACGACGATTCTGCCCACCGAACGCCCGGTAAACACATCGTTCGCACCATCGGAATTAAATGGCCCGTTCAGCACAGGAACAGTGTCGGCGTTGTTGATGCGGTACAAACCCACTCCAAAAAAACTGTCGCAGGAAGCATTCGGTTCGCCAGTGCCGACGTAAACAATCGTCGGGTCGGAAGGCGCAATGGCAATCGAACCAATCGCCAGTGACAAGGCCGAATCGAAAATCGCAGTCCAGCTCGCTCCGCCATTGAGCGTGCGATAGACGCCGCCCTGAGCAGTGCCTACATACACAATGTTCGGGTTCGTCGGATGAACGGCGATGGCTGTGGTGCGTCCGCTGACCGCCGTCGTCACGCCTTCGGTTTGCCCATTGGGAATCGGCGATGGGCCGATTTCCGTCCACGTGGTCTGGTTGAGCATTGGCAAATTCCGGGACTGCGACTCCAGTTGGCGAATGGCCACAATTCGCCGATCAAACCTGTCGTAAGGCAACCCGCGCAGCAAATTGACGTTTCCCTGTCGCTTTTCCAGATATTCGGCTTTTTCGATCAAGCCGCGCGCAAAAGGCGGCATGTCCGGGTCTTCCTCTTCCTGATCGGCCTGATTTCCGGCCTGAGCCTGTGCGCGGTTCGCCGTGTTGCCGGATTGTTGACCCGACTGTCGGCCTGGTTGTTGGCCAGATTGTTGACCGGACTGTTGAAAAGCTCCGGCTTGTTTTGACAGCATCAATCCGACTGAGACAATCACCAACAAACAAACAGCGGCCAACACCAAACGCCGCGTTTGAAATTTGAAAAATGCGCTCAACATCGTTCGCGGATTCATATACGGGACTCCTTAATTTTTGAGAGAGAAAGTTGATCTAATGGCGAAGGAAAGAGAAGTTTGTCAGCAGACTAATCTGGCCAATTCCTTTACACCACATCCGGCTAACACAAATTTCATGGGTATTGTTCTGGGGGGAGCGATCTCTCGTCAGATTCAGTGAGAAAGGTCACTCTTTAATTTGACGGGGCGGAATGTACGTGAGCATTTGAGGACTGTCAACTATTGGGAATCGTAGAACCATAACCTTGACGGAACGCCCGGACAGCCGCGATAGTTGCCGCTTTGCAACCATCTTTTTCCGGCTTTTCCCCGGACAATCGAGGAGACCAACAGACATGAAAGCTGCTGTCTTGCACACGCTGGCCGAGCCGTTGGCAATCGAAGAATTGGCGATGCCAGAACCCGGCGCAGGCGAAGTCCTGATCAAAGTTGCGGCCTGTGGCGTGTGCCATTCCGATTTGCATCTGGTACGCGGCGAATGGGATTTGCTGAAACCGATCACGAAGTTGCCGCTCATTCCCGGTCACGAAGTCACAGGAACAATTGCCGCGCTTGGCGAAGGCGTCGAAGGCTTTGTCGTGGGCGACCGCGCAGGCGTTCCCTGGCTGCATTTCACCTGCGGGCAATGTGAATTCTGCCTGGCCGGACGTGAAACGCTCTGCGGCAAACAACAAGTCACAGGTTGCACTGTGGATGGCGGCTTTGCCGAATTCATCAAAGCAAAGGCGAGCCACACTGCCAAACTTCCCGACAATCTGAGCTTTACGGAAGCGGCTCCCCTGTTGTGTGCTGGGCTGACGGTGCATCGCGCGCTGAACGATTCCGCCGTCGTTGCCGGTCAGCGCATCGCAATCTTTGGCATTGGCGGATTGGGTCATCTGGCCGTGCAACTGGCCAAAGCGCGCGGCGCGGAAGTCATCGCCGTTGACGTCAGCGACGACAAACTGGAACTGGCGCGCGAATGCGGAGCCGATCACACGGTCAACGCCGCAACATCGCAGGCACACAAGGAAGTCAAAAAGCTCGGCGGCGCGCACGTCGCAATGGTCACGTCGGGATCGAAAGCGGCGTATGAAACTGCGCTGCGGAGTTTGCGGAAAGGCGGGACACTGTCTGTCGTAGGCATGTCGCCCGAACCGATCAGCCTTTCCACAGTGGCCATGGTTTCCGGCGAATATCGAATCGTGGCTTCGGCGGTCGGCACTCGAACGGATTTGCGCGAAGTCCTGCAACTGGCCGCCGAAGGGAAAGTTCGCTGCCGGATCGAAACCCGCCCGTTTGAACAAGCCGATGCAGTGCTGAATGAAATGCAAAGCGGCAGTTTGCTTGGGCGCGTTGTCCTGACGTTTTGAAATCCGGGCGCACATCGCTTCCAGAGTGCGCGATGTGTGCCCGGCTCTTGTCCCCAACGCTGCCAATTCATACAATGCCGCGCCTTCAGGCAACACATTCGGTCGCCTCGCCATCTTGTGACCTGCATGAAGTAATCGAACAATTCCCCAATCACTCACAAACGCCCAATTGTTCTATCCCAATCAACCGTATTGTCATTTTTTACCGGAGGATTCGCATTCCATGTTTTCCAACAGACCCGCCATCGGTGTTATCAGCGCCGGATTGTTGATCGTTTTGTCTGCCGCTCTGTTTTTTTACAGCGGAAAGTCTGCCCAGGCTTCATTCCACAATGCTTCATCTCAACAGGGGCAAGAGGAAAAAGTGAAGCAGGCGTATGGCCAATTGCCCATGAATTTCGAGGTCAATCAGGGTCAGGTGGACGACGCTGTCAAATATCTTTCGCGCGGACACGGCTATCAGGTCTTTCTGACGGATTCCGAAGCCGTCCTTGTCTTGCAACAATCAGAGTGTGGCGACTGCGAAGGAAAAACTCCCGAAGCCAAACGTCAAACTCTCAACTCTTTGCGATTCCGATTGCAGGACGCCCATCCGACGGAAATTACCGCATCGGGTTTGCTGCCCGGCAAAAGCAATTATTTGATTGGCAATGTCGAAAGTCGGTGGCGCACGAACATCCCGAATTATTCCCGCGTCGAATACCGCGACGCGCATCCGGGCGTGACAATGGCTTTTTATGGAACACAGAGGGCGCTGGAATACGATTTCGTGGTTGAGCCGGGCGTGGATCCGTCCAACATCACGGTTTCGGTCGAAGGCGCAGAGAGGATCGAGCTGGACGACACTGGCGACCTTATTCTGCACGTAGGCAAACAGCGCGTTTATCATCGCGCTCCGGTCAGTTATCAAACTCTCAATGGCAAACGACAACCGGTCAGCAGCCGCTACGTTTTGAAAGGCAGAGTTCAGAATAGTTGGCAGATAGGCTTCGAAGTTCCCAGCTACGACCGTCGCCAGCCGCTGGTGATTGATCCGGTGATTGATTTTTCGACTTTCTTCGGCGGCATCGGTTCGGACGAAGGTTTTGCCATCGCCGTGGATTCGACTGGTGCGGCTTATGTCACGGGCACAACGTATTCCAACAACTTCAACACCTTTGCGCCGCTGCAAACAATCAATCGCGGAGGCAAACACGACGCTTTCATCACCAAGATCAATCCGGCGGGATCGGCGATTGTCTATTCCACTTATCTGGGCGGCAGCGCCGAAGACCAGGGACGCGGCATAGCGGTCAATGCCAATGGCGAAGCCTTTGTCGCAGGCATCACCAATTCGCAGGACTTCAACACGCGCAACGCCCTGCAACCGATCATCACCGGATTGACCGAAGACGCATTCGTCGCCAAGGTCAACGCCAGCGGAACCGATCTGCTGTTTTCCACCTACCTGGGCGGCAGCAACATTGACCAGGCTTTCGGCATTGCACTCGAATCCGGCGGCGACGCGATTGTCGTCGGCTCTACATCTTCGTCCAACTTTCCGACGCTTAATCCGGTGCAAGCCAACTACCGCGGCAATTCGGACGCCTTCGTCACTCGCATCAAAGGCGATGGTTCGCAGTTGGTCTATTCGACCTATCTCGGAGGTTCGGGATTCGACGAAGCCTACAGCGTGGCGCTGGACGGAGGAGCCAACGTCTATCTGGCCGGTTCGACGGCTTCGGTGGACTTCAACACGCAGAATCCATTTCAGGCCAATAACGCGGGCGGCGGCTCGGACGGATTTGTCGCCAAACTCAGTTCCAACGGAGCAGTGCTGGTTTATTCCACTTACTTCGGCGGAACCGGAGTGGATGTGGCGTACGGCATAGCGGTGGATGCCAACCTGAATGCGTATGTCACCGGTCACACGTTTTCTACAAACTTTCCGACGCAAAATCCGCTGCAAGCCAACAATCGTGGCGGCGCGGATGCTTTTGTCGCGCGCTTCAATCTGACCGGCACAGGATTGATTTATTCGACTTATCTGGGCGGCGCGCTGGGAGATTTCGGGCGAGGCATCGTCGTTGATTCGGGATCGCAACCCATCGTCACCGGACGAACAGGTTCGACGGATTTCAACACGCGCAACCCGCTGCAAGCGACCAATCGCGGCAACGTGGACGCTTTCGTATCCAAATTGAACATCAACGGTTCGCAACTGGTTTATTCAACTTATCTGGGTGGAAGCTCGGAAGACCTGGCGTTTGGAATAGCGCTGGATTCAACCGGCGCGGTGTATGTCACAGGCGACACGCTTTCGACGGATTTCAACACCAACGCGCCGTTGCAGGCCGCCAATCGCGGAGGCTTCGACGCCTTTGTCACCAAGATCAATCCGGCGGGGACGGCTTTGCCTTATTCAACCTACCTGGGCGGCAGCGGCGACGATCTGGCCACTGGCATCGCGCTCGACACGGCGGGCAACGCCTACATCACAGGCTTCACCAGCTCGAACGATTATTCGACCATCAGCCCGATTCAATCCGTCAGTCGCGGCGGATTGGAAGTTTTCGTCACCAAGATTTTCGCCGACGCTTCGAGCATCGCCTTCAGCACCTATTTCGGCGGCAACGGTTCTGACAATGCCAATGCGATTGCGGTGGACAGCGGAGGAAACTGTTACATCACCGGCTCTACGACTTCGACCAATCTGCCCACGCGCACGCCGATTCAAGGCACAAATCGCGGTGGCTTGGACGCCTTTGTCGCCAAGTTCAACCCGACAGGAACCAATCTGATTTATTCGACTTATCTGGGCGGACAGTTCGGCGACGTGGGGCGCGGCATCAGAGTAGACACGGCAGGCAATGCCTGGATCGCAGGTGGAACGTTTTCAGATGACTTCCCTGTTCTTTCCGCGTTCCAGCCGACCAATCGCGGATTGGGCGATGCCTTTGTCGCGCGCATCAATGTGACGGGAACGGCGTTGACATATTCCAGCTTCCTCGGCGGCAGCAATACGGACGAAGCCGGCGGGATTGCGATTGATTCGGCGGGCAACGCCTACGTCATAGGCAACACGGCCTCCACTGATTTCAACACTCAAAACCCTATGCAAGCGACGAATCGCGGCCAGCAGGACATTTTTGTTACCAAAGTCTCGCCCAATGGAACGTCGCTGGTGTATTCCACCTATCTTGGCGGAGCGCGCGCCGACATCGGAAACGGCATTGCTGTTGATTCGTCTAACAACGCCTATATCACAGGCTCGACGGCATCGAACAATTTCCCGCTGGTGTCGCCGTTGCAACCGTCTTACGGCGGCGGCGATGTTGACGCTTTTGTCGCCAAACTCAACGCGGCAGGTTCGGCGCTGATTTATTCGACATATCTGGGCGGTTCGCTGAACGAAGTCGGCAACGCCATCGGCGTTGACCCATTCGGCAACGCTTATGTGACAGGGCTGACCTCTTCGACCAACTTCCCGCTGCGAAACCCGATTCAAAATGAAAACCGCGGCGACAATGAAGTCTTCATCAGCAAATTGAATGCGCAGGGATCGGCATTCGTGTATTCGACTTATCTGGGCGGCAGCGCCAGCGATCAAGGTTCCGGCATAGCCGTGGACGCCACCGGAACGGCATACGTGACAGGCTCGACGGCGTCGGAGAATTTCAACATACAGTTTCCGCTGGTGGCTTATGGCGGCGGCACGGACGTGTTTGTCGCCAAACTCATTTCCGAAGCTACGCTTTCGCTGACGCCGACGACGCTGGAATTATCCGCCGGGTCTTCGTCAACCATGACGTTGACGCTCAGCGCCGCCCAGAACCAGGCGGTTGCGGTGTCGCTGTCGTCTTCCAACACCAATCTGGTGACAGTTCCGGCAACGGCGACAATCAACGCTGGCGCGACTTCGACGACATTCAGCGTGCAGGGAATAGCGATTGGCGGGCCTGTTACGATTACCGCTACGTTGCCACAGGCGCAGGGCGGAGCGACGGCAACATCCACGGTCAACGTCATCGCCTCGAATCGCTTCATCAACGCCGCCAACGTTTCGGCGACGGCGGGCGGCGTAGTCAACGTTCCGTTCGACCTGGTTTCGCAGGGCGATGAAAACCGTCTGGCATTCAGCATTTCCATCACCAACACAGCATTGCTCAGCCCGCAATTCATTCTCGGCGGAGACGCCGCTTCGGCTGGCGCGCAACTGCTGACCGAAACCGCACAGGCTGGACAGGGACGTTATGGCATCACCATCAATTTGCCCGCCAACCAGAGATTCACGGCGGGCACGCGGCAGATTCTGGTCATGACCGCAGTGGTTTCTCCCAGCGCCGCCGGAACCAGTTCGCCAATCGTCTTTGGCGATCAACCGATTGCGCGCCGTGTGGCAGACGTGAACAACAACACGCTGAGCGTCAACTTCACCAACGGTTCGGTGGCGGTTTCCAGCGGCTTTGAAGGCGATGTCAGCCCGCGTCCCAACGGCAATGGTTCGGTGACGATTGCCGACTGGGTGCAAACCGGTCGCTTTGCCGCCGGATTCGACGTCGCCGCTTCAGGCAGTGAATTTCAACGCGCCGACACCGCTCCGCGCGCTACTTTGGGCAACGGGCAAATTACAATTTCCGATTGGGTGCAAACCGGACGTTACGCCGCAGGCCTCGATCCGGTGGTTCCGGCAGGCGGACCAACAGCAAGTTCGTTAAGCGCGGAATGCGTAAGGGCGAATGCGGATTGCGGACAGACGCCGACCGGAATTCAGCAGTTGGAATTCAGCAGCCCGGATTCCACTTCGCAAACGCGCACCATTCGTCTGGTCAACGCCAACACTCAGCGCGGCCAGCAATTCACGACGTTCGTCGAAATGGATTCGCTCGGCACGGAAAACGGCTTTGGGTTCAGCATAGCCTTCGATCCGGCCAATTTGAATTACGTCAGTTCGGCGTTGGGCAGCGACATTACCGGCGCAACTCTGAACGTCAACACATCGCAAGCGACGGCTGGCCGCTTGGGCTTTGCGCTGGCCCTGCCGACCAATCAAACCGTCGCCACTGGCAATGGTCGCAGACTGGTTTCGCTGACTTTCAGCGTGCCGAACAGCGGAACCAGCGATTCGATTGCAATCGGTTTCGGCGATCAGCCCATTGTGCGCGAAGTCGTCAACGCCAATGCCGACACGCTGCCCGTCACCTGGGCAAACGGAACTATCAACATCGTCCGCGCGGTGGTCAGCGTGTCCGCGGCCAGTTTTATCGGAGGCGATCTGGCCGCTGAAGAAATCGTCGCCGCATTCGGAACCGGTCTGGCGACGACAACGCAAGTAGCGACGACAGTTCCGTTGCCGACGGACATTGGCGGCACGACGGTTCGCGTTCGTGACAGCAACGGCGTCGGACGATTGGCTCCGCTGTTTTTCGTGGCGCCGACTCAGATCAATTATCTGGTTCCAGCCGGAACCGCCAATGGAGCCGCGACAGTAACCATCACCAGCGGCGACGGGAGCATTTCCGTCGGCACGGTGAATATCGTCGCCGTGGCTCCGGGTTTGTTTACGGCCAATTCCAGCGGAACCGGTTTGGCGGCGGCCACTGCGTTGAGAATCAAATCCAACGGCGAAGTCACCAACGAGCCGGTCGGCCAGTTCGACGCTTCGATGGGACGTTTTGTGCCGATTCCGATTGATCTCGGTCCCGAAGGCGAACTGGTCTATCTGGTGCTGTTCGGAACCGCCTTCCGAAACAACACTGGCTTGCCAGTTTCGGCAACCATCGGCGGCGTCAACGCCACAGTGCAATACGCCGGGCCGCAGGGCGATTTCGTCGGACTGGATCAATCCAACATACTGATTCCGCGCAGCACCATTGGACGCGGCGAAGTGGATGTGATTTTGACCATTGGCACGCGAGTGTCGAACACGGTCAAAATCTCCATCAAGTAATTCGAGCAACAGCGTACGGAATGCCTTCTTTACAACAGCACTCGGAAAAGAAAAGTTTGAACGGACAAGGCTTCGCAGCCTGGAAGGCATGCGTACCCGGCTGAGCAGTTACGAAGACACAAGCAAAAAGCGCCGCAATTTGGTGGGAATCATTGCGGCGCTTTTTTTGAAGTATGGTCGGCCTATGACAGTGACGACGCTTGCTTTGCAGCCCTGACGGCCTCCAAAGCATTGGCCACCTTTTCAAAGTAAGCGTTGGCGTCGCCGTATGTATGCACAGTCGCTTTGAAGTTGTCTATGATCGCTTGCTTGGTTGCGTCGCTCCCATCGGACAATTCGATTTCAGCTTTGAGCGCCACATGCAGGAATCCGATGATGTTTCCGCGTTCCGGCAGCGGCTGTGAAGCGGGAATGGTTTTGCGCGCAGCGGCGGGAGCAGCGGATTCTGCGGTTTCAGTGCTCGCAGGCAAGGCAATCAGCGATTCGGCGGCAACGTCGCCGGTTATCGAAGAGCTGGAAATCGTGTTTGGCGTTAGAGCGATCGGTGTGTTTGTTCTAGGCGAACTGATGGTTTCGAAAAGGTTCACAAAATTGTTTGCTCCCGCGTCTCTGTTCGTCAGGGAACTCATGTTCCAAATGTGCTCCAACGTTGCCAGAACCGATGTGTGGTCATACAACTGTTTGGAGATAACTCCCTTGACGGTAAGAGGAGAAATCACCACGGCAGGTACGCGCACTCCGTACCGTGAAAAATCGAAACCGTTCGTGTTCAAACCGGCTGTTTGAGTGTCGCCGGGAGGAGTAGCCGCTGGCGGCGCGACGTGGTCGTAATAGCCGCCGTGTTCGTCGTAAGTGATGATCAATACGCTGGTCCACCAGTAAGGCGAAGTGCGAATCGCGTCATAAGTCGCGGCGATGAGTTTATCTCCCGCCGTTAAGGAATCCGTGGGATGCTGCGATGAACCTCCGCTGAAATCACCATCCGCGTCACCGTAATTTGGCTCGATCCAAGTGAATTGATACGGATATGCTCGCTGTAAGTCCGCAGCCAATCCAAACACGGTGGTTGTGCCGGTTTGGCTATCAACGTACAAGTGGTAGAAGGGATTTACATCCGTAATCTGAATATTATGCAATCCGGCGACTATCGGGAATTTTCCGGTAAAGTGCGGGTGTCCGGGTACGAACGTATTATCGAAATCGTTATACAAACGATAGTTATGGCCGGAGTTTTTCAAGAGATCAAAGATCGAACCGTTTTCATAAGTGAATCCACTGACCGTTTCCCATTCGAGAATTTGGCTGGATGACGGGCTGTCATCCAACCCCGCTGAAGACCCACCCATCGCAAAAAGCCGATTGGGCCAGGTTGGCCCCGGCAATGAAGAAAACCAGTTGTCGCAAAGCACGAAATTCTGCGCCAGTGTGTAGAGATTGGGAATCTGCGTCGCGGGGTTACAACAGTGCATAACGTCTCCCAAAGCGGAAGAACTAGCCCCTTCAGCAGCATAGTCCGCCACAAATCCAGAATTATTGATTGCCGGATACGGCCCCGCCGGAAAAGGATTCCGCATGTTCTGGCCACACAACTGCGTCAGCGTGTTCATGAACTCATGACCGGGGCCGAGCGGCATGGGGTCCACAGCGCTTTCAGCCACGCGGTATGTCGTATTCAGATATGTATTCGATTCATTTCCGGTGAGCTTGTTGGTGTTGGCGGAATTGTAGCTGCTGTAACCGAACAGATGATCGAAGGAATGATTCTCCAGCATGAGCATAAAGACATTCGTAATCAGCGGTTCGGAGCCGGTCTTTGGAGTAATAGATTGCAGTTTGGTTACGCCAGTGCTGCAGCCGCCGGAAGGTAAATTGATGTGAAATGTGCTGGTGTCAATAACAAGAGTAATACTCTGGTTGGCATCGTCACTTTCCAACATGCATTCCTTTGATGGGTTCAACAACGAGCCGGAAGTTGCATAGATACCGGCATTACTTCCAGTCGTAATTGTCACGCTGCAATACCAGTAATCAAAGCCGGTGCCTACACCGGTTTCGAAATTAACGACCAACGGTTCGGTCGTCGTCTGTCCCTGTGCAATAAGCCAGTTACCCACCTCTGGTTTATTACCGGAATATCTGTGTGACAATTGGAAGAACCCAGACCCTCCCATGTTGTTCTTCAGATAGATTCTTGCGGTTTGTTTTGTTGACATGGTTTTCTCCTTAATGATGGTTGAAGTTTATGAATCACAACTGCTGCAGGCTCTCTGCGTTGTGATTCTGGTTATCCGATGGTCAGGTAAGGCGGACAGTCGTTCATCGAAGTTAAGGCATGGCGCAGATCACTGTATGGCTGTTCTCGCAATCACCGCGTAGATTACGAAAACAGCATTGCCATAAACGGCTTGCCGCTAATTTTTTGAATTTGGTCTGAGTGTGCGGTTGGTTTCACCGCATTGAGGTCATTATTTTGTAGTGCTGATTAACACTAGCTCGTCTTTTTCAGTCTTCAACGAGATGTATTCGTAGATTGCCTTACTTTTTTTGACGGCTGGATTCTCTTTATTGGCCTTGGTGATGTCAAGCTTCACTGTAAATTATTCCTCTTATCACCCAATTTTCTTTAAGCCCAGGCTTCTGAAGTTCGTAAGGCAATAGGTGATTTTTGCTTTTTTCAACGTGAAAGATTTTACTGCTTACAAGCAGGTTTCAGCCGGAACGGCGAGGCTGTGATGAGCGCCGTTCCGGTGCGAAAGCAGTTCTTACCACTCAAAGATACGATCCGCCGGTCACCAGCACGACGTGGCCGGTGACGTAATCCGACAGTGGCGAAGCCAGAAACAACACCGGGCCGGCGGCTTCTTCCGGAGTTCCTGCGCGTCCCAGCGGAATGAAGTTCATCGCTGCCTGCCGCATTGAGTCTGGAATTCCCAGTTGGATTTCGTTTTCGCCGACATGAACGGGCGATTGCGTTTCCTTGGCAGCCGTCAACCTGGTTTCGATGAAGCCATAAGCCACAGCGTTGACGTTGATGCTGAATCGTCCCCATTCCTTGGCCAGCGTTTTGGTCACGCCGACGATGCCCATTTTGCCCGCCGAATAATTCACCTGCCCCGGATTGCCAGCGACGCCCGAAGTCGAAGAGACGTTGATGATTTTGCGATGAATGCGCTTGCCTTCGGCCATTTCGCGCTTGGCGGCTTCGCGCATGTACGGCGTCGCTGCGCGAATGATTTTGAACGGCGCAGTCAGGTGAACTTCAATCATCGCATCCCACATTTCGTCGGTCACGTTTTGAATCACGCCGTCCCAAGTGTAGCCAGCGTTGTTGACGATGATGTCCAGTTTGCCGAATTCCTGCACTGCGGTTTGCACAACCCGTTCGGCGAAATCCGGCGCGGTGACGCTGCCGACGCAGGTCGTGGCGACTCCGCCCGCAGCATTGATCGAATTGGCGACGCCTTCAGCAGTTTCGCCATCCAGATCGTTGACCACCACATGCGCGCCGTGTTCGGCGAACAACGTGGCGACGGCGCGTCCAATGCCTCGTCCCGAACCGGTGACAATTGCAGATTTCCCTTCAAGAAGCTTCATTTCTTTTCCTCACTTTTGATTTTTGATATTTGCCTTTTGATTTCAAATTACATCGTTCCGCGAATCAGCCCGCCGTCAACCGGCAACGAAACTCCAGTCAGATAGCTGGCTCGTTCCGAAGCCAGAAACGCCACGACTTCGCCGACTTCGCGCGGTTCGCCCAACCGGCGCAACGGGATTTCCGCCGCCAGACGACGAAAATGTTCTTCATAACTGATTCCCTGCTCTTTCACCCGCACATCGGCAATGGCGGTTTGCCGGTCGGTCAGGATTTGTCCCATCAGCACGGCGTTGACGGTGATGCCGTCCGCCCCCAACTGATTGGCCATCGTTTTGGTCAAACCCGACAGCCCGGCGCGTAGCGTACTGGAAATCGTCAATTCGTCAATCGGCTGTTTGGCCACCAGCGAAGTCAGGTGAATGATCCTTCCCCATTTGCGTTGCTGCATGCCTGGAATGACCAACCGCGATAATCGAACTACGTTCATCAACGTTGATTCCACTCCCGCCAGCCATTGTTCGTCGCTCAGTTGCAGAAAGCGGCTGACCGGCGGGCCTCCGGTGTTCGTCACCAGAATGTCTACGTGTTCGAACTGTTCGACCGTTTTCTGATACCAGTTTTCCAGGCTTTGCGGCGAAGCGACATCGGCAACCACTTGTTTGACTTCGCCAAAGGCGGAAATTTCCGCTCCTGCTTTCGCCAGCGTTTCGGCATCGCGCGAACAAATCGAAACGCGGCAACCTTCCTGCGCCAGCGCCAGCGCGCAGGCTTTGCCCAGCCCTTTGCTGGCGGCGGCCACCATGGCCACGCGACCTTTCAATCCCAAATCCATGTCGTTCTCCTTGAAAAAAGTTCGATCAACAATCTGCGCGTTGAATTTATCGAGCAACGAGTTCTTTCCGCAGCCAGACCTGGCTCAGCCCGAATCGTCGCACTTCCACATAATGTTCTCGAATGTGGTGATCCAGTTCTGTGGCTCCGATGTTAGGCAGATTTTTGAGGAAATCCTGCTTGACGGCGTCCAGCACGTCGTCGGGAAAAATTTGTTTGAGAACCAGCAGCGGCAGTTTCTGTCGTTCCAGATCGTTGATGATTTCGCGCTGAATCGGCGCAGTGTCTGTAATCGCCGGATGCAGCTCCTGATACCGCGTGGCGCTTCGGCGATTGAGAATGAAATAAGCCATCACATCACCATAAATGACAATGTCGTGCCTATGCACTCCGATGAAAATCGGCTGGTCGGGCGCAATGGTGGCGTTCACGAATTCCGCCAGATTCGTCAGATTGTGCGCTTCTTCCGCCGGAAGTTTGACGCCAGCCACTTTGGGCAAGGTCAATTCGGCGGCAGTTTTGTTTCGCGCAACCCAGCGTTTGTAAACCGGAGCGGCAGCCAACGACAGCAACCAAACCATCGCCAACCCAACAGCAAAGAAACGCCGAAACATCGTCGGTTGGACGTTGTATGTGATTTTGGCGAATTCCCAACACAGCGTTCCCAGCAACGCACCGTAAACCGACATTGAAATGATGTGAGTGTTGATCTGCACGTGAGCCGCCGAGTAATGAAACGCATACGCCACACAAAAGGTCGTCGCCATAGCGGCGATCTCCGGCATGCGTTTCTGAACCGCCAATCCAATGGTGACAATTCCCAGCAGAAACCATAGAAACGGCAGCGCAAACATCAAGTACCGGAAAAGATTTTCCAGCGTCTGAATGCGCGACGGGCCGAGTAGATTCAGCGGCAACAAACCGGGATACGCTTCAGGACGCGAGAACGGGAAATCTCCCAGTGGGAATGTCACCAGATTTCTCACCATATCCGGCCAGGCCAACCAGGAAAAATACAGCAGCACGGGAAGAACTATGGCTGCCGCCGCTGCGGAATACAGCACGATTTTCAGCAGCAACGAAGTCAGCGGTTCGCGGATATTCGTTCTGAACTGTTGCACGAGATAAAAAACCAGCAGTCCCAGAACTGCGGCAATGCCTGTGTAGGCTCCGACATCGTGTTTGAAAATCACGACAATTCCCGCAGCCAATCCCGCCCCAAGCAGCCAGTTGCGACGACCGGTTTTGTAATACAAGGCAAGGCAATTGAGTTCCAGAAGCAGGAACAGACTGGCGGAAGGATAAGAGCCTAGATTTTTGTGATACCCCTTGTTGTAAGTCGCCGCCAGAAACACCGCCGCACATCCCAGCGCCAGCAACCGTCTGCTCCCCAAATTCCGAGCCAGCCAATAACACAAACAAGTCGTCGTCGCGCAAAAGATCGTCGCCGCCACGGTCTCCACCAGATACGTCGTCCCAAACAGGCGATACACCAAGGCCAGCAGATAAAAATGTCCTGGAGCGTATATCGTCCAGAAATCCCTGTATGGAAGGTCTCCGGCCAGCACGCGCTCGGCTCCGACAGAGGAAACGCCTCCCGCAGGAAGCCCGTTGAACCAATCCAGCGAGAACAAGGAGAAAGCCGTGCCGAATACCAACAACAGATACACCGTTTCTTTCTGGCCAACAGAGTTCGTCATGAGTGAATCGTTGATTCGCATGTCGTCTGCCTGGATCAAGTGGAAATTTGAATCGCGGCGGGATGATGAACAAAAAAGGCCACGAAGCCAAGCAGGATGCTTATCCTGCCGAACTTCGTGGCCAAATGGACTTTAGCCGAATGAAGCAGAAAGTCTAGAAGTTAAATCTCAGGTTCAGATCCATCTGGCGTGCGGGACCGGCGCTGCTCGGAATGCCGAAGAAGGCCGAACCCAGCGTGCCGCTGTAGTTGCCAAAGTTGACGCGATTGAACACGTTGGTCACGCGAAGCTGAACGGTCAGGCTGTAGCGCGAACTTTCAGCGCCGCCAAAACCTCCCATCATCATCGGGCCACCGCCGCCGCCGCCAAATCCACCGCCGCGACCGCCGCCGCCGCGACCACCCATTCCGCCACCAGGACCACCCATTCCACCTTGCTGGTTCTGGGCATTGTTATTGTTCTTTCTGGTGCCAAACCCAAAAGTCTTACTGATGTCCATCGACACGTTGAAATTGCCGGGTCCCTGGGCAGGAACACCGTTCGGGTAAGTCTGTCTCAGCCAGTCTCCCAAATTGACTCGACCGGTGTTTCCAGAACAGGTCTGCCCCGGCGGGCAAATCAGCCGATTGAACTGAGCCGTGCCATACAGGCTAGGCGACAAATCAGAGTTGCGTTGCATGGGCATGCCGTCCAGTCCAATCGGACGGTCTGTAATCTGACCATCGCGGTTGTCATCCAGACCGGTAGTGATGTTGAACGGCGAGCCGGACGAAGCATTGATCATCGCGCCCAACCGGAATCCATAAGGCAATGTGAAGTTGTTTCCACTGAAGACCGTGTGACGACGATCCGCCGCCGAACGTCCCCATTCGCTGATCAGATTGTAGTTATCAGCCGGGCTGCCTTCGCCATTTGAACGAATCCACGACAGAGAGTAGCCGCCAAACAACATCGCGCGCCCCATTCGACGGTTGACGTTGAAGCGAAGCTGATTGCTGGTGTTCAGCGCCGAAGATTCATATTGGAAAATCTGTCCGGCAGTTGGAATCGGGCGAATGACTTGCCCCGGATTGTTCGGATCGGCATACGGTGCGTTGATATTCCGCGTGCGGAACTGATTGATGCCGCGCGTGAACTGATAAGTCGCCGACGCAATCAAACCTTTCGGCAACTGCTGTTCAACCGAAACGCTGCTGTTGATGTCATACGGAGCTTTCAGGTTCGGATCCAGCGGACGCAAAGCGCCACTCTGTGAAGCGATCAACTGGCTTTCGTTCAGGCGAAAGGCTTCTTCCGTCGTCGGAGCGAAAATCGCATTGCGAACCAGGAAGCTTTGCTGGAGCGCCGCTCCACCGCTGAAGCGAATGGCGTTTTCGATGCTGTTGCTTCTCAGACGTTCGAAGAAAACCCCGCCGCCAGCGCGAATCGTCGTTTTACCACTCTTGAACGGCGACCAGGCAATACCGAAACGCGGAGCGAAATTGACCTTGTCCTGCAACTGAGTCTGGAATTCGTGACGCAAGCCGAACGACACGGTCAGACGAGGTTGAATGCGCCAGTCATCGCCGACAAACCAGGAACCACGAAAGATGCTGTAGTTCAAATTCTGGTTCCCGCGATTGATCGTGAACTGTGTTGCACGAGCCAGAGGATTGGTCGGATCGGTCAACGCCAGCCGGTATTGATCCAATGACGAAAACGTAAATGTGCCATTGAAATTGCTTCCGCTCACATCTTCAAAACTTTCGCGGTCGAATTGCACGCCGCCTTTGATAGTGTGTTTCGCGCCTTTGCTCGTATAAGTCAGGTAATCCTGAAATTCGAATTGGGTCGTCAATGTGGAGTTCGGACAGCAAGTCGCACCACCGCCGTTGAAGGCATCCAACACGTTGATCGCCACACCCTGAAACAGAGCGTTTTGGTCTCTGGTGTCGCGCGAAAACTGGAAGCGGGTTTCGTGAATCATTTTGGAATTGATGATCCAGGTTTCGGAAACTCGCAGGTTATGACCGCTCGAAGTGCGATTCGATCCGCGCTCCGGCAACAAATTGCTGGCGCCACCACCACCGCCTCCGCCGAAGCCGCCTCCGCCGCCGCCAAATCCGCCGCCTCCGAAACCGCCGCCAAATCCACCGCCCGCTGCGGCAAATTCCTGATTCATCGAGTTCGACTGACGAAAGCTGTAAAAGGTATTGAGCGTGTTTCGGTCGTTCAACAGATAATCGGCGCGAACGCCAATGTTGGTGCTGACAGTTTCAATCGGCACGTTGGCGAAAAAGTCGCCCGTCAGAATCCGGGCATAAGTGTTGTTGCTGCCATCGGTCAGGTTGCGGTCTGCAAACAAAGTCGCCGACATTTTCTTTTTGATGACCGGACCGCCAAAGTTGAAGTTAAAGCGATTGGTCATCTGGTCGGGTCTGACCAGGGCAAATGCATTGCGGGCGTTCAGAGCGTTATCGCGGAATCCCCAACCGCCACTGCCCCGCCACCGGTCGTTTCCGGGTTTGGTGATGATTTCGACACGATTGAATCCCGGATTGGAAAACTCCGCCGAATACGGGCTTTGGTTGATGCGAATTTGCAGAATGGATTCTTTGGGCGGCAATCGTCCGCCGCTGAAACCATCCACGATAATGTCAGCGCCGTTGCCGTTGCCTGAAGCTCCCGAAGGGCCAACCAGGTTGTTCAGATATTCGCGCAGGTCGTCTTCGTTGTCGGGAAGAGATTTGATGAACTCTTCGGTCAGCACCGTCGCGTTCATGTTTTCATCGGGATTGGTCGAAACGCCGATGGTGTTGGCCGACACGTCCGTGACGATGTCAATTGCGGCCACATTCAAGACCAGTTCCAAAGGCGATTTTTCCAACGGAACTTTCAAATCGTTGACGATGACAGCCTGGAATCCGGGATAGGTGGCCGTCAGGGTGTAAACCCCAGGCGGGACATTGGCAATGCTGAAATCGCCTGTGATGGCGCTCGTCGCTTTGCGTTGTTTGCCATCCGCCGAAGTCAGGGTGATTTCCGCGTTCGGGATGGACGCTTTCAATTCGTCAATGACCTGTCCGCGAACGGTTGAATTCTGCGCCAGGCTGACGGAAGTCAACAGCACGGCAACAAACAGTGTCGCCGCAATCGTGAACAGGTTCTGCTTTATTCGGTTAGTCATATTTTTCTTTTTTGCTCCTCAATTCCTTCTCTACCAACTAAAGTCAAAAGGATGCGGATTTATTGATGTTTTTTTTTGTCATCTTTACATTCGATTTGCGAGGGCAGGATTGTGAAGCTTTACATGCTGCTTCTTTGCCGTCACGCCCAGAAAGACGATGCTTGGAAAAGAGCAGTTTCAATAAATTTTCAGCTTCGACATTTCGGATTCGAGCTTTGACACCCAACCGCCTTTCCCGTAGCTTATCGCCTGGTTTCGACCGGCTAGCATTTCCAAACCACTTGCCAATCAGGAGACATGTTTTGACTGACTTTGTTCGCATCACGCGTGGTGACAATCCTTATGGCCGCGAAGTTCAAGGTAAAGCCAACGAACCGATCACCGTTGCCGCCTTGCTGGATCGCAGCCGCGCACTGCTCGGCGTGCGCGATTTGAATTATTCGCTGGAAGCGATTTACGACCGGCTGGAACACAACGCCCCTCGCATCGCCATCATCGGTGGTTCGCCCGATCACCCGGCGCATATCATGGATGTTGAAACGACGGCTCGCGCAGCGATTCGCATCTGGCAAAACGGCGGAGTTCCGTTTGCGTTTTCAACCCCGGTGTTGTGCGACGGCACGGCGCAATCGAACGTGGGGATGAGTTATTCGCTGGAATCGCGCAATGCGATGACGACGATGATCGTCAACCAGATGGAAGCCCAGAGTTACCACGGAGCCTTTGTCATACAGGGGTGCGACAAACAGCCGCTGGCCGCTGTCGCTGCGCTGGCCGCTCTGGACGTCACACGCCGCGCCAGAGGGGACGCCCCAGTGTTCGCCACGTTCGCACCGGCGCACGTGTTGAAAGGCGGAACATTCCCTGACGATCTGCGCGCCGACATCGAATCTGTCGCTCAAAAAGCCGAAGCAGCCAATCATCAGGAACTCGCCGACGACATACGCGACAATCTGGATTACGTGCTGCAATGCACGACGAACACGCAGTTCCAGGGTATTTTCACGCGCGCCGTCGCTGCCGGAATTCTGACGCACGACGAACACAAGGCATTTGAAAAACGTCTGGCCGTCAACACCTGCGACGGCAAAGGCGGCATCTGCGCGTTCAACGGCACAGGCAATTCATCGCGTCACGTCGTTTCGGCGCTCGGCCTGGTACATCCGGCGCTGGAGCTGCTGGCCGAACCGCCCAATCAGGAGCAGGTCAACCAAGCTGTTGACGCGCTGTTCGCCATCTGCAACCTGCCGGAATACTCCGTTTCGGAAGTCGTCAAAGCCAACATCGAAAACTGCGTTCGCATACATTCCACTACGGGCGGTTCGACGAATTTGATGATGCATATTGTGTCGGCCTTCATTCACGCCGGAGTAGATTTTTCCATCTGGGATTACGACCGCATTCGCCGCTCGACCGCGATTCCTGACCTGTTCAACTACAGCCTGACGCAAAGCCGCACCATCTTTGAACTGGCTCAGCAATGCTGTTCGGGACAGATTCGGGGCATGGAAACCGTGATGTACGAACTGATTCGCAATGACGTTCCCATGAAATTAGCAGCGACAACCGTCACCGGAACCACCTGGCAAACGCGGCTGAGCGATACGACCAATCTTTCCGCCGACGGAGTCCAGGACAACCCCATCATCTTGAGCAAGCCGCGTCGCGCCTTCAGCGGTGTGGACGTGCTGACCAGCAATTTTTTCGATTCCGCAGTGGTCAAAATCAGCGGCATGCCTGACGCACAATTGGACGAGTTCGACACCAAGCTGTCCGTCGTGCTGTATTTTGAAAATGAAGACGACGCCAACCGCAGTTTGCTGGACGATGGTTATCTGGACTCGGTCAAATCCAACGCGAACATCACACACGAAGATTTGCTGCGAATTTACGAACACAACTCCGGCCAGAAAGCATTCGGCCAAGACAGTGGCGCCAGAATCAACGCCCTGACGCGCGAAGAACTCTTTGACCATTTGCTGCACGAACGCATTATCAAATTCGCCATTGTCATCAGCGGCCAGGGACCTGAAGCTTATGGCATGCCGGAAATGTTCACGCCGATGCAGCACATCAACGCCAACCGGCATTTGAAAAAGCTGGCGATACTACTGACCGACGGACGGTATTCAGGCGTCAGTTACGGAGCCGCCATCGGCCACGTCACGCCCGAAGCCAAACGCGGCGGAGCCATTCTGTACCTGCAAACCGGCGATTTGATTCAATCGAATCTGCGCGCTCGACGCTTTGTCCTGATTGACCGAACGGCTTTGCGCGCTGATGGTTCGGTGATTGAAAATGCAGCCGATCTGACAACTGAAAGAAAAGAACTTGGCGAAGAACGCTTGCAACGAATCAACACACGGCTTCAGGCCATTGTGCCTACAAACCGGATGCGCGACGTGACCGACGCTTCGCGCGGAGTCGTTCCGAATTCCATCGCCGAATGCGCCCGCGAACCATTCGCCGAATTCGCCACCCGCAATCTGGCAATGGCCGGGGACTAATCCGAATGATGAAAATCAAAGACGTTATTTGGCTCGACCAAATTGTCGAAAAGCTGCAACGCAAGCACAATGTATGGCAGGATGAAGTTGAAGAAGTATTCGTTAATCGCCCGCACGTAAAACTCATAGAGCGCGGTGACATAAGTGGTGAAAACCTCTATCGCGCTCTCGGTCAAACTGAATCGGGACGTTATCTTGCGGTTTTCTTCATTTACAAAGGGGCAAATCAGGCGCTTGTAATATCTGCCCGCGAGATGAATACAAATGAGAGAAGAAGTTATGGCAAAAGCTAAAACGAAAAAAAAACGCGATCCGTTACCGGACCATTTCAACAGCATTGAAGAAGCTGGGGAATTCTGGGATACGCACGACAGTGGGGATTACGAGGATTATATGAAAGATGTCGAGTGCGAATTTGATATCAATCGTAGCGTTTATCGTATCTCGCTCGACAGCGATCTTTACCGCAAAGTGAGCGCCATTGCCCAATCTAAAGGTGTCTCGGCTGAAACACTGGTCAATCTCTGGGTTCAGGAAAAAGCAGCCTGACCATTTTCAAACATGCCTTCAACCAAATAATCAACTGAGTTATGAAGCGAATTCTCTTTCGATCAATCTGGTTAGTCGCCTTATCGTTGCTGATGGCGACGATGGCTTTCGCGCAAACGAAGACCTTGACCACCGAAGAATACGAGCCGAAATCTTCGCTCGTCACCCAGGAAACCAAAGTCGAACGATCAAAATTCCAGTTCATTGACATTCACAGCCACCACAACAATCCAGCGCCGGATTACGTGGACAAGCTGATACGCGAAATGAATTCGATCAACATGCGCGTCATGGTCAATCTGAGCGGCGGCACCGGCGAACGGCTGAAACAAACCGTTGCCGCGATGAAAGGTCGTTACCCTGACCGGTTCATCGTCTTTGCCAACGTGGACACCAGAGATTTGGACGAACCCGGTTTCGGCAAACGCGCGGCGGCACGGTTGGAACAAGACGTGAAGAATGGTGCGCAAGGGCTGAAGATTTTCAAGAACTACGGCATGGATTTGAAGTACAAAGACGGTCGCCGAGTCAAAGTTGACGAACCGGAGTTCGATCCGATTTGGGCCAAATGCGGTGAGTTGGGAATTCCCGTGTTGATTCACACTGCCGAGCCGTCTGTATTTTTTGATCCAATTGACCGTTTCAACGAACGCTGGCTGGAATTGAACCAGTTCCCCGGTCGCGCTCGCCCGCCGGAAAAGTATCCGACTTTTGAAACCCTAATGACCGAGCGCAACAACCTGTTCGCCAAACATCCCAAGACCAATTTCATCGCGGCGCATCTGGGTTATCACGGCAACGACTTGGAACGATTGGGCAAACTCTTCGACACGTATCCCAACGTGTACGTGGACAACGCAGCCGTTCTGGCAGAGCTTGGACGGCAACCGTATGCGGCGCGCGACTTTCACATCAAATATCAAGACCGCGTCGTTTTCGGCAAAGACATTTACAACATCGAAGAATACAAAATGTATTTTCGCGTCATGGAAACGCGCGACGAATACATAGAGTATTACCGCAAACGCCATGCGTTCTGGCGAATTTACGGTTTTGATTTGCCGGACGAAGTGTTGAAGAAGGTGTATTACAAAAACGCGCTTCGGCTGATTCCCGGCATGGACGCCAGACAGTTTCCCAAATAACCTGCAAGGAGACCTCCAATGAAACTGACGTTATTCGTTTTTTCCCTGTTGATTCTGTTGACGCCGTTCGCTTCAGCGATGAGCGTCGAAGACATCGAAGCCAAAGTCGAACACGGTTACGCCGATTCCAACGGCGTGAAGATTCATTACGCCGCGCTCGGCGACAAAAAAAATCCGTTGGTGGTGATGATTCACGGCTTTCCGGATTTCTGGTATTCGTGGCGCGACCAGATGTCAGCGCTTTCCAGCGACTATTACTGCGTGGCCATTGACCAGCGCGGTTACAACCTTTCGGATAAACCGAAAGGCGTCGAAAATTACGACATGCGATTGCTGGTCGGCGACGTTGCCGCCGTCGTCAAACATCTGGGACGCGAAAAAGCGATCATCGTCGGCCACGATTGGGGCGGCATTGTTTCCTGGACGACTGCTATGTTCATGCCGCAGATGGTCGAAAAGCTGATTATCTTGAACCTGCCGCATCCGCGCGGATTGAACCGCGAACTGGCCAACAATCCCGAACAGCAGAAGAACAGCCAGTACGCGCGCAACTTTCAGAAAGAAGGCGCGGAAAAAGCGCTGACCGCAGAAGGACTGACCTTCTGGGTAAAAGACCCCGAAGCGAAAAAGAAATACATCGAGGCGTTCAAGCGGTCGGATTTCGAGGCCATGCTCAATTACTACAAACGGAATTATCCGCGCGAACCATATACCGAAGACAAATCGCCTGTCGTCAAAGTCAAAATGCCGGTGCTGATGATTCACGGACTCGACGACACGGCTTTGTTGGCTGGCGCGCTGAACAACACCTGGGAATGGTTGGAACAGGATTTGACGCTGGTCACGATTCCGAAAGCAGGTCATTTCGTGCAGCAGGACGCTTCGGAGTTGGTCACTCGTTCGATGAAAATGTGGCTGAAGCGGTAAACACTTTTCTCCCACAAAGCCAAATGTACGACTTGATGCTCAGAAAAATGCGCTCGGCTGTCAGAGCCGGGCGCATCGTTTTGACCGAACATGCTTTTGACGAAATGGCCGCCGATGGTTTGTTGCAAGTTGATTTGGAGCATTGCATATTTACTGGCGAGATTTCGGAACGGCAATGGGACGGAGACTTTCTGGAATGGAAATATGTAATCAAAGGGTAAAGCGTCTCAAACGAAGCATTAGCAGTCGTCGCCAAATTGAGTCTCAAAGACAAAGTGATCGTCATCACCACTTACCTGTTATGACCAACAAAAACACGTCATTAAATTCAATAACCTGTGACATCTGCGGGGTAGCTGCAGCGCGAAAAGTCAGGCGCAACAAAGTGTTTGGCAAAGGCAGTAAGATGATCGTCATCGAAAACATTCCTTTCATTTCCTGCCAGAGCTGCGGACAGACTTACATCACGCGAGATGCCATGCTTGCTGTGGATGAAATCCGAACTCATAGCCAAACCAAAACAGTGGCCAAAGAACTGGCCTACGCTAGGATAGCCTGAAAACATGACACAACTTGCTTTACGCGGAGGCTCGGCCGTCCGCACAACTCCTTTCACCGCCTGGCCGATTTATGACGAACGCGAAGCCCGCGCTTTGCAAAGCGTGCTGCAAAGCCGCAACTGGGGCGGGTATCCCTGTCCCAACGATTACGCCCGCGAATTCGGCAAACGCTTTGCCAAAGCACACGGCGCGAAATACGGCGTCGCCGTGACCAACGGAACAGTATCGCTGGAACTGGCGCTCGGAGCCGCTGGCATCGGTGCGGGCGACGAAGTCATAGTTCCGGCTTATACCTGGGAAGGCACGGCGGCGGCAGTCTTGTTTGCCGGAGCGGCTCCGGTTTTCGTGGACGTTGATCCTGACACTTATTGTTTGGACGCTCGATTGATCGAAGCCGCCATCACCGAACGCACACGCGCTATTATTCCAGTGCATCTGGGATTTCGCTTCGCCGATATGGACGCGATTATGGCCATTGCGGAAAAGCATAAATTGTTCGTGCTGGAAGATTGCGCGCATGCGCACGGCAGCCAGTGGCGAGGAAAAGGCGCCGGCTCCATTGGCCATGCCGGAAGTTTTTCGTTTCAAACTTCAAAACTGATGACTGCGGGCGAAGGCGGCGCAGTCACTACCAACGACATCAATTTGGCCGATCAAGTCATACGGCTGGCCAATTGCGGACGCCCGCCGCGCCGAGAATCCATAGGCGAACCGGCGCTCGGCCATAACTACCGCATGACGGAATTTCAAGCGGCGATTCTGCTGGCGCAGTTGGAACGGCTGACCGAGCAAACCGAACTGCGCGAAGTTCGCACCAGACGACTGGAAGAAGGTTTGCGGCAGATTGAAGGCATCAGCCTGTTGCCGCGCGATCCGCGCATCACACGCCAAGCCAGTTACCATTACGTGTTTCGGTTTCATCCGAAAGAATTCGGCGGCATCCACCGCAACGCTTTCGTCGCGGCGCTCAATGCCGAAGGTGTTCATTGCGACGGACGATTTTACGAAGCCGTTTATCTGTCTTCCCTGTTTGAATTTGCGGCGGAAAAGTTCCCTTCGTGGGCAAACAGCAAACGCGAATTCGATTGCCCGGTCGCCGTCCGCGCCGGTTACGAAGAATCCGTCTGGTTGCCGCATCAGATTTTTTTGGGAAGCCAACAAGACGTGGACGACGTGCTGACCGCCATCCAGAAAATCAAAACCAACGTGGCCGAATTGGTCGGATACGAAGACGAACGCATACGCATTCAAGGCATGTCGCGCGCTCAGAGGGCGTTGCTGGAATCGAAACCGCCGTATTGAAAATTCCATTCCCAGCTTACAATTCGCGCTTCAATCGTCACGCAGCTTTTCGCATCGCCGTAGCAAACGCAAAGTCAATAGTGACATCTGACGGCGGCAAATCTGGAATGAAGCCGTGTTTGCCATGAAAGGGTTCGAGCAAACGATCCAGTTGCTGTGCAGTTTCCCTGCTCAGATAAGCTTCGTGACAGAGCGGGCAAATGTCAGCAGGAATTAGTCGAATCGTCACCTTGACGGAAGAGCCTTTGCGCTCGAAAGTTTGGGTCACCTGTCCCGGCTCAGGTTTGCCGGGACATTTATTGGTGCAGCGTGTTCTCATCGTTTGTTCTTCCTGGTTCGCGTCTTGACGCTTCTTTTTCGTGTCTTCCAATTGGCTTCCCAGCGATCCTGGCTGGGAATATAAGCTGTGACAACCGTCGCTACAGCGTCACCGGAAAAGTATTCTAGCACCACGTGGAAAGGGATACGGTAATCAGATGCAAAACTCAGCAACAAAATACGTTCGCCATAATCTTCCACAATCTCCCCATTCATCACAGCTTCACTTAAATCCTGGGTCGTCAGACCGTCTTTGCGAGCTTCAACTACAGCATTAGGCAATGACAATTCGAGTTCGATCTGTCCAGTAAGAAACAATTCTCGCACATGCTGCAAATCCATCGTCTGCCCCCATGCTTTCTAAATCATCTTCTCCCGGCTGTCTCTGGCATCCTCACCATTTATAGCAGTTTTCTGATGCGTGCGACCGCAAACCACTGATGGACACTGATTCACCCAGATGAACACAGATCAAGCCTCAAACTCTATCTGTGTTTATCTGTGCTGATCCGTGTTCATCTGTGATCCTTCTTTTCAGTGTCGGTCGCATACAACTGAAAATCGCTATAAGACGAAGCCGCTTTCTGCGCCTTGACCAGTTCTTTGGAAAACACGCGGTCAATCATCGGCTCGAAGTATTCCAGTGGCAGCGTATCGTAATTCGGGTCGAAGGCCGTCTGGTCCCATTCGTCGGTGAACTGTTTGGCCAGCGCATACCAAGGCTGCTGTTCATGTTGCTGGCGCAAATTCGTCTCCAGTCCGAAATGCGCATAATAATGTTTGCCCTGAAAGTCCTGGTGCGTGCGGACGATTTCGTATGTTTCCGGCGAAACGTATGGCTTCAAAATCTCAGCCGCAATCGCCGGATGGTTGATGACCGAAATCACCTTGCCGATGTCGTGGCAGAGCGCGGCAACGATCAATTCTTCCGAAGCGCCGTCGCTCAAAGCGCGCGTGGCCGTTTGCAGCGCGTGCTGAAGCTGATTCATCGAAAACCCATCCACCTGATCTTCCAACTGGCGCAACATGGATTTGATCATCGCGGGCATTTGAGATTGGCGTTTGGCGACTTCGCCACCGATCTTCATCCAGTCTTCGGCGGTGCTTTGATCCATTCGAGTAAAAGACATTTTCAAGTTCTCCTTTTTCCTACTTCTTGGGAAAGTTCGGGTTCGCTTTCACTTCTTCGATCTGTTTGTTGTGGCGGAAATTATGTAGAGGAATGTACACCAGCCACTGATACGCGTTCAGGGTGTTGAACACCGGGAACGGATGATCGAAGGTGTGCGCTTTCAAGGGCAGTTGAGTTTCTTCCGTAAACTTGATCGTCTTGACGCGAGCTTCTTTCAGTTTTTCTATCACTTCTTTGGCCGACAACTTGCCGCTGGGAACGATGTTTTCGGGAGCTTGAGCCTTGCCTTTGCGCCCGACCATGACGTTTTCCAGAAATTCGGTTTTCCCTTTGGTCTTGGCTTCCCAATCAGGGTTCGGCTTGGCGGCCAATGCCTGCTCCATCGCGCCGAACAACAGACCTTCAGCCATCATGATGTGTTCGGCGACTTCCAACACAGACCATTTGTCCGGCGCAGCTTTGAATTTCAATTGCTCTTCGCTCAGCTTTTCCAACGCAGCCAGCGTTTCGGCATGCGAGTCTTTCATCCATTTGATGGCTTTGGCTCGTTCTTCCACAGTGATTTTCCCTTCGTCAGAAGCCAACACGGCATTGCAGAACATGCAGATGCCGACCACGATCAACATCCGCGCGATTTGTTTTACCGAGTTCATCATAGTTTTTCTCCACTCTATTTTTTCTTCTTGAAATGAATGCCTTGAAAATTCAGCCCGTTGACTTCGCCGTCCGCGCCGAGCGTGAATTGCACCTGTTCGGTCAACAGGCGAGGTTCGGTCGGTGAAAACGTGTCGAAGTGAAAATGTTGCAGTTTGGTTTTGAAGCTGCTCCAACCGAGCGCCAGCGATTCGCCATCCAGCGAAATTTCCGCTGTGCCATAACCCGCGTCTTCATAAGCGCCGGTGTATGCCGCAAGTTCGCGCGAAGGTTTGGTGTCTTTTTTTCTGTTGCCGATTCTGGCCAGCGCCGCTTTGCCCGTTTCGGCTTCAAGCTGTTTGGCGCTTTCGGCAATCGCGGCGTTCCAGTCTTTCTTCGGCAAAGCCAACAGCAAATCCACGACGTTGTAACAAGCGGCTTCTGGCATTTGCGTGCCGTTCAGATTGGCCAGCACCGCCACGCCCAGCTTCGCTTTCGGAACCAGCACGATGCTGGCGCGAAATCCGTCAATCGTTCCTCCGTGCATGACCAGTTTGTGGCCGCGATAATCGTTGATGAACCAGCCGAGTCCGTAACTCAATTGCGAAGTTTCTGTCGGCGGAAAGAACAATTGCCAGCGGCCTTCGTTGCGAATGACCATTTGCGGCATGTGCATTTCGCGGACGTTTTCGCCGGAAATCAGCCGTTTGCCGTCAATCTCGCCTTCGTTCAGGTGCAACCGAATCCAGTTCGACAAATCGCGCACGCTGGCATTGATCGAACCTGCCGGGCCGGTGTTATCAATGTTTCGCCATGCCATGGTGTCAATTGTCGCTCCGCGTTTTTGATGCGGCGTAGCGTGATCGGGGGATTTTTCAGCAATCGAAGTGCTGAAACTGGCCGACTTCATCCCCAGCGGATCGAAGATGCGCCGTTTCGTGAATTCTTCCCAGCTTGAACCGGCGGTGTTGCCGACCGCCAATCCCGCGGTCAGAAACATGATGTTCTGATATTGGAACGTAGTGCGAAACCCGTAACTCAGCGGCACGAATCCAATTTTGCGAACGATTTCTTCCCGGCTCCATGGCGAGGCGTACCAGAGCAAATCGTGGCGAACGAGTCCTGTGCGATGCGTGACAATGTCGCGCATCGTGACGTTTTCATTGGCCAGCGGATCGCTCAGCCGGAAGTATCCGACGTGCTTTCTGACCGGATCGTCCCAACTCATTTTGCCGTCATCAACCAACATCGCCATCGCGCCTGTGACAAATGCTTTGGTCGTCGAACCAATGGCAAACACAGTGTCGGGCGTAACGGCTTCTTTGGTTTTCACATCGCGCACGCCGTAACCTTTGATGAAGATGACTTGATCGTCTTTGACGACGACAATGGCCGCGCCGGGCGTTTGCCAGAACTTCATGGCTTCCTGCATCGCCGCGTCAATTCCCGGCGTGTCCCATTTCTGAGCCAGCGCAGCCGAAGCTGCCGCGCAGACAATCAATAACGAGAAAAACGGCTTGGGCAATTTTCGAGTCATGAGTTTTCCTTTCTTCTCGGTATGGAGTGCGGCGATTCGTCGCCGCTTTTCGTTCATAAGCAAGACCTTTATTGACAATCAGCGCTCGACTGCTAACGCAAAGCTACGACGAGTCGCAGCGCTCCAAATTCACTTCGCCAGAGCGTTCAGCAATCGCAGAATCAGTCGCCGCACTTCTTCCGGCCTGCGTTCCGAAGCGCCAACCAGCGTCGCTTCGACAAAACCATTCTGGTCAATGACGACGTGCGTAGGGAATGACGAAGCGTTGAATTGATTGTTGATGATAGTTTCGGCTCCGGGCGCTATCTGATAATCAAAGGGCGTCGTCTTCAAAAAATCTCGCAATGTTTCAGCGCTGTCGAACGTAGGCGCAAGAAACACCACCGGCTTGCCGTTGAATTCTTTGACCAGTTCATTCAATCGCGGAATTTCCTTGCGGCAAGGGCTGCACGCAATGAACCATAAATTGATGACGACGATGTTGCCGGTCAGCGCGTTCAGGTCATAGCGTTTGCCGTCCATTGTCGTCAGCCTCACCAGTGGCGCAACCTGTTTCCAAGCTCCGGAGGATTTTTTGTCTTTGGTCGCGGCCAGCAAATATTCGTCAAAGCCGGTCAAACTGCCGCGCCGCCCTTTGTAGATTTCTTTCAACCGCTCTTCGGCTTCCTGAGAACCGCGCCGCCAGGCTTCGATGAATGCAGTTTCAGCCAAAGAGTTTTTGCCAATGGCTTGCTGGATTTTGGCTTCCAGCAAATGAGCGCCAAACTCGTTTTCGCGCGCAAAGGCTTTGGCGGTTTCCACCGCGACCAGCGCATCGCCGAACTGCTGTTGCCGGAACAACAAATCGGCCATCATTCGATAAGCTTCTGGCAACATCGCTTCTGATTGTTTGCCGTTGATGTCGCCATGCAGTCGCAACTTCCCGGCCAGTAACAACTCAATCGAGCGTTCCAGCGAAGGCCTGACCAAGCCGTAACTTTGATACCGATTCAAACACGCCGATGCCAGGTAAAAATCAGGCAGAGGATTTTCCGGCTCTGCTTTTTGCCAGTAACCGGAAATGCGTTCGATCAAATCCAGCGGAGCCTTGCTGTCAGCCGCCAAAGCTCGCATCGCCGAACGCGCATACTCGCTGGCCGGGTTCGCTTTGACAATGTCGAGTTTCAGCCGCGAGATTTCAGCAAGATCAGCCGTTGCGAAGTTTGCCGCCTGTTCTTCGTAATCATTGATCGCCGCTCCGGCAAACGGCGAAGCGGCAAAGTTCGCCGCCAATCGTCGAATCGCGGCGCGACTGTCGGCTTCGCGCCCGGTCAGCAAATACCCGAACGAAAGCGCGTACAACAATTCGGCGCTGTCGGGCTTTCGGCTTAAAGATCGAATATCTGCGTTGATTTCGCCCGCAGCTTTTTTGGCGTCAATCAGCCCAGCGGTTTCCCACTTCTTTCGATACGCCGAATAGTTGTCTGGATACAGCGCCGTTTCCTGCTTGAAAAATTCCAGATACCTGTTGGAAGAAATCTTGCTGACCAACGCGCCGCGCGCCAGTTCCCCGTCGCTGCGATACACCGACGAAGTCGTGTACGCCCATTCATCCCATCCGCCGCCAAGCGTGATGAAATGAACGCTGATTTCGGCAACGTTGTCTTTCAGCTTGAACTCGGCGCGATGCTGCTTGCCTGCTTTGGCCATTCGCAGCGAAAAGTTTTCAACGTGATCTGGAAACGTCTGCCGAACGTAAACATAAACGTCATCGGCGGCAGAAAATTTAGCTCCCTGCGCCGCTGAATCGTACACAATCGTCAGTGTCTGTCCCCAACGGGGTTGAGCCGGTTCCATGCGGGAAACCTGCGCCTGCGCTGCTGCACCCAAAAGGATTAGCAAAACTGAGATGAATTCTATTCTTCGTTTCATTTCAAGCAGCAGCAAAGAGATTCAACTGATTTTCGTTTGAGCTTGGCGAAAGCAGCTTTTCCAAGTTTGTTGGCCAATGAAAACTCAACTTTGCGCCTGAGTTTCGCCATCTTTCAATTTCGCCTTCCGCCTCGGAAACTAAAAAAGTGTGGTCAATTCGTCCCAGCAAAGCTGTCAGGTCAATTCGCTGCAAAAGTTTTTTGGTTACTGGCCGTTTGGCATCTGTGAACATTGCTGAACGCAGAAAATCCAGCGTCAACTGGTGATTGAGCAAAACGGTTATCAACGCCGCCTGCTCAGCGGAATCACAGGCAATGAAGTAACTGGTGTCGTCCAACATTACCGGCTTCGACTCAATCTGACCTATGAATCGAAAGCGAGGCTCTTTGTGCAAACCTGAAACTCCGACTTTGAAAGAGGCAAACGAATAATCACCTATGCCGAAAATCGAAAACGGCGGCTGGGAATTATAGATGGAGGATTTCCGCTTTTGAAAAACTTCCGAATACTGATTGAGGTAGCTCCAAAGTTTCGGCGCAGCCAAAGCCAGCCCACGCGTGTCTTCGCCAATTCGTCGCTGAGTGACAATCAATTGACGGCGTAAGTAATCAAACTCTCCGCGAAACAAATCGCTGCCTTTAAGCAATGGGAAAGAATTGGTTAGCTCGACTTCAACCAATTCGCCCTGTTTGTTTCTAAGCGCTTGGCCATCTAGTTCAAGCTCCAACACAGAAGCGGCGTCGTGCTTGACCCCCTGCCGCCAAACCATCGGACTAACGCCATCAATAAAAGCCACTCGGCGATAAGCATCCTTGTTCATAACTACACGGCCATTCACAACGCACATCGAGGTTTGGGGTTCGACGGCCTGTAAATCGGCAAAGATTTCGGCTTCATAATCGCCGCACTTCTTGTTACCGATTTCGACGTAAAACAAGCAGGCATCAACTGCTGCCGAGAAAAATTTCTGGGCATCAATCCGCCGCAGCCAGGCTTTTACCAGCGGAATTGATCGGTCGTGGAGGAACAGCAGCACATTTCGTGCAACGCTGGTTTTGCACAATAGTGCAATCGTTGGTTTTTGATCTGCAAGTTCGGTAATGAGCTTGATCCAGATGAATTCCGTCAGATCGAAGTTCGCGCTGCCGGTAATGGCTTCAAGGCCAGGCAGGTTCTTCACATTGGATTTGCGAGGGAGATTGAAACTTTCCAGCGATCCCAACTCGGCGTTTGTGACCCAAGGTGGATTGCCAATTACGATCAACGGCCCATCTGTTTTCCATTGAATGTCCCGCTTCAAGTTCAAATTGAATAAGTTTGCTGACTGAACAATAACTGCGGTGTTTTCGGAAGAGACAATCTGGCGAGCAAGTTCGGAGTAAGGACTTTGAATCTCGAATCCACGAATTTCCGCTGGAGCAATTGGAGATTCGAGCAAGCCGCGAATGAAGTTTCCAACGCCGCACGTCGGCTCCAAAGCACGGGTCCATCGCTGGCCCGTTGCTTTCATACAATCAAGCACAGCGGCCACTAATTCCGGCGGTGTTTGAAAATCTCCGAACTCTCTAGCCATGTAAATCCTCGACTCCTGAGACTCCGCCGTCAGCAGCAACGCTGACAACTCGCCCATACTGCAATCGCCACTGCAAAGCATTTGAGATGGTCAGATAACCAAGCGCAGGCGGCTCTTTCAAAATTCTTTCGGCCAGCAATCGCCGACTTGCCGCATCCAACGGAAGATTGTGGTCTTCCAAAAAAGCATCCACATCATCAACGTTGCCATCGTTGGCGATGATTTCCAGCAATCCGCGAGTTGTTTGATGATCGGCAGTTTGCTCTTTCGCCACGAAAACTGCGTGTTTGATGTTCAACTTCGCGGCGCGCTTTCTGGCATCGTCTGTTTTTTCGTAAACCAGCACCAGCAGATGATAACCCAATCCATAAATCTTCTGGCTGGCATCACGAAACGGGCTGGATGATTGCGGTTGCTGAATCGAAGTTGACTTCAAATCAACGCCAAGTTCGGGAAAGTCAATGCCGCTGGCGGCGCTGCCTTCTGTATAAGCGAACTGCTTTCCAAGAAAGGCGTGAAAGCGTTTCTCAATCTCGGTTCCAACCGCTTTGCCGTCAGTAGCGCCATACAACTTCGTGATGGCCTGCTTCGACAGATCGCGCACGAATTCGCCGGTGGCGGTTTTGAGCTTTTCCAAAGTCAACAATTCCATCTTTCGGCCTTTCGCCAAATTACCGCACCAGATGATATTTAGTTTGTCGCCGCAGCACCCATTCCATTTTGCCGTCGGCGTTCAGCGCTGCGTCTTCTTCCTGTCCGACGAACAATTCCGCGCCGCCCCATTCCGGCACAGGAGTCCGCGCGCCGAGTTCAATCGAAAACCATGTGTTCGCGAGCAGCTTCACATCGCCGCGACCGGGAACGCCTTCCTGACGATCCCATAAGCCGATCAGCGGCCCTGCGCCGTGACCGTGATCGCCGATTGGGTGCGTGTAAAACGTGCCGTTGATTTTTTCAGCTTTCATTGCGGCAATGGCGTCAGCCAGGACTTCGTTGCCGGTGCGACCGGGTTTCATCTTTTCCATCAGAATGTCTTGCATGCGATTGGTATTGGCCAGCGCTTTTTTGATGCCAGCGGGCGCGTCGGTTTCGCTCGCGCGCAAGACGTAAGCCATGTGCTGCGTGTCCGTCGCCAAACCCAACGCCGTCAGCCCGAAATCGCAATGCAACACGTCACCGCGTTGAATGACGATTGGCGCGTCTTCGGCCAGATTGCTGGGCCCCGGGTTGGTAGAAATGCCGGAACCTTTGCGTTGCACGCGAACGGTTGGCTGAAACCATGTGCCGCAACCCAGATTGTTCACCTGTTGGCGCATAAACCAGACAACATCCTGATTGGTCGTCTTGCCCGGTTTGATGACTTCGCTGGAAAACGCGCGGCCAATGATCCAGTGAACGATCTCCATCATGTGTTTGTACGTCGGAAGCATTTCCGGCAACCGAATCGAAATGTATTCGTGCGGCAATTCTTCGGCGCGAATCAGCCGTTTGGAATACTCCGCGCCGAGCGCCTGTTGCAGCTTTTCATATTCGCCCGCCGACAAACCATCGGAAAAAGCGTGCGTCGCCGAAATGTTGACGGCGATGTTTTTAGGATCACGCTGAGCAATCAGCTTCCTGAGCAGTGCCCATTGGCCTTCGCCCCAGAGTTCGCGGTTTTCGACTTCAGGGTCGCGGTAGACTTGATACAAACCGCCGTTCGATCCACCGCCCAGCGCCAATCGTTCAATGCCCTTTTCGCCTCGGTCGGTGAAAACCAGAATCGTTCGGCGTCGCGCGGCAAACACCGTCGGCGAAGTCAGCGAACGATACACTGGGTCTTCGTTGTATTCGCGGCAAATCACCAACCACATCGCCACGCCGTGCTTGCGCATCAATTCGGGCAGGACTTTTTCCAATCGCAACTTCAGCCAGCCTTGTTGAATTTCCGCTTGCTTGCGCATCGAAGGCAAAGGTTTTGGCGGTTGGCCAAACGTCGGCGCAGCCAGCAACAAACACAGCAACATAGTTAAAGTTTTTGCGCGCATTTCATCCTCCGTTACGTGTTACGGCTTCTTCATTGCTTGAGCCATTTCGGCCATCATTTGTGCTTCGGTCAGCCCCATCCAGCAATGACCTTTGCCGGGGCTGAATTCGATCTTGCCTTCAAATGGCGGCGAAGCTTTTTTCAGCGATTCATCCAGCATGCGCATGGCGTTGTTCAAAAAGTAATTGTCGGCATCGCCCATCCACGCGCGCAGCTTGCCTTTCAGCTTTGGCGCCAGGGACGCCCAGTTCTGTTCCAGGTACAGCCGCAGATCGTATTTTTTCCAATGCTCGACCACCGAGCGATTCAGTTCGCCGGTTTTCGGATCCCACAGCGGAACAGGTCTGCCGTCCTCGCCACGCGGGCCATACGTCGCGTTCCAAGCGCCCCACTGCCCGCCGGACATCGCCCACGAATCGCCGCGACCAAGCACGTTTTCGGCCTGAACTTCGTGGCGCATCGTGTACATCACGTCGCCGTTGATTTCGCGCGCGCCGGGACGTTCAAAGCCACTGCGGTTCACGAATGCATTCGCGTCGTTGTAGATATTCACCAACTGAAAGCCGCGAAAATCTACGCCGTCTGCGCACGCCGACCAAGCGCCATTGAAAAAGTCCGGGTAGAAAATCTGCAAGGCCAGCGACACCCAACCACCGGTCGAACCGCCATCCAAAACGCGCGCCCAGCCTTCACCGATGCCGCGATACGTTTTTTCGATATGCGGAATCAACTCTTGAGTAATGGCGTCGCCATACGGACCGTGATTGGCAGAGTTGACTTGGTACGGATCGCCCAGCGGCCCTGCGCCGTCCAGATGAATCAGCAACATTCGCGGCGTGTCGTCGGCCATCCACATTTTCTGAAACCCCGAACCATTTGCCATCATTCGCTGCACGCCCGTGTACCGCGAACCGTATCCGCCAATATGAACGCGCACCGGGTAACGCTTTTCCGGTTCTTTGGCAAAATCGCGCGGCAAAATCACACCTGCGCGCAAGTAAATCGGGCGTCCCCAAAATTTCGACAGCAGTTCGGATTTCAGTTTGACGAATTTGACCAGATCGGTTTCCGGCGGCAACGCATCGGCGGGCAGTTGTTCGGTCAGTTGCAATTTGACCGCGCCACTTTTCGCCGGATCGAGGTTCAGCTTGACGGGTTTGCTGTACAAGTTGCCGGGCGCGTTCAGATTCTTGATGTCCAGGTTGGTGTCGAGCACGGCTTGGACGAAGTATTCGCCCGGCTTCACGTCGTTGAGGCTGTTAAGCGGGAACGCCACACACCCGGCATCTATCGTTCCGGAGTTCTGCGCCGTCACTCCTTTCACATCGCGCGCAAAGATCGGCGGCGAATTCATCCCCGTGCGCCCGGCTCCTTGTCGCGGTTCGGGTCGTTCGGATTTGCCCAGAATGACAAACAACCTGCCGTCCACCGGTTGCGGGCTGAGTTGCGGCGAAACAGTGACTTCAAACTTCAGCGCCTGGGCAAAGGCGGAACCGGAAAGCAGCGCCGCGATAAAAATTGATGCGGCAAGATGAACACGAATTTTGATCGGCATAAAACTCCAAAATTTAGTTAGTTGTACAGTCCCCACAACAACTCATCTCTGGTCAGGTTCTGTTTCCAGATGGTTCCATCGGCCAGCCTCACTTCCGCGACGAACAGCGCAACACCAGCCAAAAATGGGGCACTAACTTCGTTTCGACGGACTTCCTCACGCTTGAAAAGCTCGGACTGAGGCAAGCTGACTTTGGAATCGGCGGCAGAAATCTTGAGTTCGGTCTGTCTAGGCGTCACGGTTTCGGGCATCGTCACCCATTCTCCAAGCCGAACCTCGAAACTGTTTGGCGTGTCTCTTACTGCTCCCAACCTGTACGCTACGATTTGATCTGAACGGGTAAGCAAAGTTGCCTGATAGCCTTCATCTATTTTGTCGCACTGCCTGACAATCAACGGCGCGGACTGATTGTGCAACGATTGCAAAGTCAGCGGATGGTTTGCTGTTCGAGGTTTCACCCAATGAGTACCATCTTGAAACTCAACAGCAAGAGTGGCCACTGAAAAGATTCCGCGATAACCTTCAATGGCTTTACCCTTCACTCCGATTCGAAATCCCGACCTCTTGAATATCAGCGATTCCCCAACCTTAATCGAGTCGGTTCCACTAATAGTCCCTGTGCTACCACCACTTGGCTCATCGTGGCGAAAGATAATGATAGCTCTCCGAATGGCCTTGCCTGAGATGTTTTCGATTTTGACTTCTTGGTGAACGTCTTTCGGGCTGTCTTGTGAGGTAACAACTTTGGGCCACAGGCACTTCGGTTCACTCAGGGCAACAGGACAGCCTGCAGCCGTTTCCACCAATCCTTCCACCAACATTTTGTCCTGCGACAACTCCTGAGTTTGAGCAAAGGCAATTGAAGAGAAAGCCAAAAGGTAAAACGCAACCAGCAATAACTTGAAACTCATAATGCCCCTTTCCTCAGTCAAAAATGGCTGAAGTCGTTAAACACGTAGCTCATTTTACGTCGAGTTTTTCCAGCCCCAACGACAGCAAATGCGCGGGGACTTTTTCGCGCGGCCAAGTCTGCATTCGCGCGTTCCACGGATCAACAATGCCCAAGCGTTTGGTCGCCGCCAGTTCGCGCAGACAATCCGGCAAATCCAATCGCTGCAAAATGCCATGCACCAGCGTCGAAAATGGCCACTGATACCGGTCGTCCTGCGTCAGTTCGTGATACGACAGCAGCGCGTTGTGCAGCGTCACCTGTTTGACCAGCGGATGCAGAACAGCGGCAAACGTGGCAGTAACGGCTCCCAGCCCGCGCCCGACCAGATGAATTTGGCGACAGCCATTCGCCACGAACAAATCCAGCGTCGAAAGCAAATCGTGAACGCGGCGACCGCAATACGATTCATTCCACATCATCGCCAGCGTCGAATAAAAGTAATCGGTGCCATACGGTGAAAAGAAATCGTTGCCCGCGTCTTTGTGTAATCGTGCTGTCATGTCACCCAGTCCGCGCACATCCAACGCAAAGCGAATTTCACCATCGGCAAGCGGAGGGGCTTGCCCGGCGGCGATTTCATCCAGCGAAGACAAATGCGGGACGTAAAGCGTTGCAGTTTCGACTTTCGGGAAAAAGTATTGCGGGCCGCTTTTCGGAATGGCGTGCAGCAATGCGAAAACATTCGCGCCGTTGTGTTGTTCGGTTTCAATCACAAAGCCGTAATCGCGCAGCGTTGCGCTTATTCGCCGGTCACGCATCACACGGTAATTCGGCGGCGCAGTCCGCGCGGGCAGCGCCAGCAATTTCGCCAATTCATCGGTCAGAGCTTTGCCGGAAAGGTTTTTACGTTTTGCGGCGACCTGCCGAGCCGCTTCGCTGGTGAAATCAAACGTCCGCTTTGCGCCGAGCGCAGCAGTTTGGCCGGTGACGGTGACTTGCAGCGTTTCGTCTTTTTCCGGCGGCATATCTGGTTCCACCGGCGAAGCTGTGACTTCCGCATGTCGGTTGAAAAAGCGATACATTGCTTCGCGCGCGCCTTTGTTGTAACCGTGCGTTTCGGGGCCGATGTAAAGCTCTACGGCGTCGCCTTTACCGGCAATGGCATAAAGCCGCTTCACTTCTTCGTAGACGGCGCGCACGCCGCGCACATCGAAAAAGTCGTTCTGTTCGCCGCCAAAATGCACAGGGCGAGGCAATTGCGCGATATAAAAATCGGCCATGTCACATCCGGCAGCCAGCATTCCGGGAACGATCTGCTCGGTGTCCTGCGCTTCTTCGTTTTCCAGATTGTTCAGGTACTGGGTCGCAAAGCAATTCGGCGCAACCATAGTGAAGCGATCATCCAGCACATTCAGCCAGGTCGTTTGCGTGCCTCCGCCGGAATTGCCCGTCAGTCCGACGCGCCTGACATCCACTTCCGGGCGCGACAACAGATAATCCAAGCCGCGAATGCCGTCCCAGGTTTCCCACAATGCGAAGTTCCAACCGAGCAGGTTCATCTGATTGCCCGCAACAATGTGCGAATGCACGCCCCATTGCACGACGGGTTCGCCGGGTTTGTTGTCGTACTCGAAACGTTCGCCTTGAGACGGAGGGTCGAAGATCAACACTACATAACCTTGCCGCGCCAGATTGCGAACAAACTCCTGATACTTCGGTTCGGCCTTTCCTGTCCGCGAATGCCCGCAAGCCGCCAGCGCCGCTGGCAGCTTTCCCGTTTTGTTTTTCGGAACGTACAGGTTGGCGGTGACGGGATAATTCGGGCGGCTTTCGTAAATCAGCTTTTCGATGGTGTAGCTGTCGCGTTCGATTTTGCCGGTGATGCGCGCGTTGAGCGGCGTGCGTTCCGGCAGCGCCCCGAAACAAGCGCGCAGCTTTTGACGAACTTCATCGCGCAACTTCATCACCTGCGCAGGAGTTTTTATGGCCGCGCGTTGCCGCGCTCGTTTCGCCATCATCTCGCGGCTGCGAGCGACGAAGTATTCCTGCAACACGTGGCCATAACGAAATTCGCGCGCGGCTTGCGCAATGGCTTGCGAGAAAGCTGCTTCCGCCAGCGTTTCTGTTCCATTCAAACAAAACAGCGCGCCAGCCGCAGCCGTCGCGCCACTTTTCAACACTTCGCGTCGAGTGAATCTTTCTTCTATCATCGCTTTTCACCAGAAATGGCTCTTGCCAAATTTATACTTCGAGAAAGACAATACCGGCTATGAACGAACAACCCAAAAAATTCCCTTTCGAGCTTGATCCAGTGATCGAGGCTTATAAAAAAGATGTTGATCTGACTTTGCTTCGAGAAAACCTGAAACTGACAGTCGAAGAGCGGTTCTTGAAGCTAATGCGGTTGCAGGAATTCGCTCGGGAGCTCCGCAAAGCGGGTCGTGAATTGAGAGCCAGAAGATGATTGATTTTCCACGCATCATTCCATTGCTGGTCGGCGCAGGAGTTGAGTTCATAATCATCGGTGGCGCAGCAGCCATTGCCCACGGCTCTGCGCGCTTGACCGAAGATTTGGATGTTGTTTACCGGCGGACTAGCGAAAATATGGAACGTCTGGTTCAGGCGCTTGCTCCTTATAATCCTTATTTGAGAGGAGCTCCGCCGGGACTGCCATTCAAACTCAATCAGCCAACCATGCAAAGAGGGTTGAATTTCACACTCACCACTTCTCTCGGCGATATTGATCTGCTGGGCGAAATCGCAGGCGGCGGCAGTTACGACAACCTCGTATCGGGCGCCGTTCTGCTAAAGCTTTTCGGAATCGAATGCCTGTGTCTCAGCCTTTAACAGCTTATCCATACCAAGCGCGCAGCCGGTCGTCCTAAAGACATCGAGAGTATTGCCGAACTTGAATCACTGCTGGTTGAACAACCAAACTGACCCAACCTACTTTTTGAACTTCGCCAATTGTTCTGCAAATGGATTGTTGAAGCTCGGTTTTTCCGGGCGAGGCGGTCGCCGTTCTTGCCGATTGTCCTGTCTGCTGTCGCGCCCGCGATCCTGACGACGATCCTGATTGCGCTCGCGGGGTTCGGCCTGACGGTCGCGCGGCATCTGGCGCGAAGTTTCGGCATCGCTTTTCATCGTCAAAGCGATTTGCTGTTTTTCCAGATTCACCTCCAGCACGCGCACCGTCACGCGGTCGCCCGGATTGACTATTTCACGCGGGTCTTTGACGAATTTGTTGCTCAATTGCGAAATGTGAACCAGCCCGTCCTGATGGACTCCTATGTCAACGAACGCGCCGAAGTTCGTCACGTTGGTGACAATACCGGGACAAGTCATTCCCGGTTTCAAATCACTGACCTGATGAACGTCTTCGCGAAATGCGAACGCCGAAAACTCTTCGCGCGGATCGCGTCCGGGCTTTTCCAATTCGGCGATGATGTCCGCAAACGTGAATTCGCCAACTTCCGATTTCAGGTCTTCAGCCTGTTTGACCAGCCCCACACCGGAACCGGTCAATTCGCCTACGTCTTTGCCAAGTCGGTTCGCCAATTGCTCCAACGCCGGATACCGTTCCGGGTGAACGCCTGTGTTATCCAGCGGATGCTTTGAATTCGGAATCCGCAAAAAGCCCGCCGCTTGTTCAAAGACTTTGGCGCTGAAGCGCGGGATTTCCAGCAGTTGCTGCCGCGATTCAAACAAGCCTTTGGTTCCGCGATGTTCAACGATCTTTTTGGCCATCGAAGGCCCGATGCCAGAAACCCGTGCCAGCAAATGCGATGACGCCGTATTCAAATTCACGCCGACAGAGTTGACACAAACATCCACCACCAAATCCAAAGACTTTTTCAGCGCGGGCTGGTTCACATCGTGTTGGTACTGACCTACGCCAATGCTCTTGGGATCGGTTTTGACCAACTCAGCCAGTGGGTCTTGCAACCGGCGCGCGATGGAAATGGCGCCGCGCACGGTCAAATCCAAATCAGGGAATTCTTCACGCGCCACATCGCTGGCGGAGTAAATGCTCGCGCCTGATTCGTTGACCATCACCACAGGCGTAGTCAATCCAGCTTCTTTCAAAGCTTCGCGGACGAAACTTTCGGTTTCACGCCCGGCAGTTCCGTTGCCAACGGCGATGGCGCGAATGTTGGCGTTGTTGACCACTTCGGCAATCAGCTTTTTCGCGCGTTCCTGTTCGTGCTGCGATTGCAGATGAATGACATCGCTGGCGACGTACTTACCGGAATCGTCCACCACGGCCAGCTTGCAGCCGGTGCGGATGCCTGGGTCAATGCCAAGCACGGCTTTTGCGCCGAAAGGCGCAGCCAACAGCAATTTGCGAACGTTTTCGGCAAAGACCTTGATCGCGGCTTCGTCTGCGACATCCTTGAGCGTGCGATGGACTTCGGTTTCTATGCTCGGCAACACGTAGGCTTTCAGCGCCATCCGCGCCGATTTCAGCAACACATCCTTGATCGGTTGTTCGCATTCGACATTTGTCGGACAGGCTTCGGCGTCAAAGGCTCCCTGCAAGATCAAATCGAAGTCCGCGTCTTCCGGTCCGGCTCCGATGGTCAAGGTCAATTCTTCTTCCATCCAGCCGCGCCGCATTGCCAGATAACGGTGCGAAGCTTCGGGCTTCATCAACGATTGAATCGGTTCGAAGTAATCAAAATAGCGTTCAAATTTGCTGGCGGGTTTGGCTTTTTCGGCTTTGACAGTTTTGCCAAAGCCGCGTTCAAACACCGTTTTGCGTGTGTGTTCGCGCAGTTCGATGATTTCCGCCAGGCGTTCGGTCAGAATGTCCTGCGCCCCGCTGATGGCCGTCGCAGCATCGTTGATGTTCTTTTCGGCGTTGTAAAACGCCAGCGCAAACAGGTCGAGCGTTTGGCCGGGTTCCGGTGTCGCCAACGCATGAGCCACGTCCCAAATCCAGTTGGCCAGCGGTTCCAGACCGGCTTCTTTGGCCACAGTCGCTTTGGTTTTGCGCTTTTGTTTGTAAGGCAGATACAAATCTTCCAGCGTGTCCAGATTGAAAGCCGCCAGAATCTTTTCCTTCAATTCGTCGGTCAGCTTTCCCTGCCGTTCGATCTCTTCCAGTATGAATGCCTGGCGTTTGATGATTTCGTCCCAACGCTCTTTGGCGTCAATGACGTTGGCGATGGCGACTTCGTCCAGATTGCCGGTCTGTTCTTTGCGATACCGGGCGATGAACGGAATCGTCCCGCCTTCTTCGGTGAGCTTCAAAACTGAGTTTGCCGATTGGACAGGAATGTCCGCGTGAATGGATTGGAACCAGATTTCAAAAGTCATGCAGTGAATTTTTCAGAAGTTGATTTTTGGAGTTACGTGCGAGAGTTGGATTGTAGAGAGTTGAATGAACAAAGCAAGCCGTAAAAATCATTATTCATTACGCACGACACTGAACATTGACAGAACCGAATGCGGCAACTTTTAATTGCGGCATTAAACGAAAAGTAAGGAGCAATGTTTATGTGGACAGAAGCAAAACAATCACGTTTTGATGATTTGTGGCAGCGCCGCTTTGAAGGTGCGCTGACCGAATCGGAAGAACAGGAACTCGCCGGTTTTCTGAATGAGTTGGATCGCGAAGAAAAAGAGCGGCTGCTTCCGGCTATGGAGCTATTGGATAAAAGGATAGAAACTGGCCAAAAAGAATTGGCCGAAATACAACGGCAAAACATAATGCTGGAAACCATCATCGCTAAACGCGAAGCCTTACTTGCGCGTGTCAAATCACAATTGACGCAATTTCAGGCTGAAAGTCTGGCCTTAAAAGCAGAATACGAAGCTGCCAAAAACGAAAAGCACTGGCAAGCATCTGTTTAACAGCAATCTGAATGGCCATCTCAGAGGAAATCAGAGAACAGGTTCGACAACGTTTCAGTCATCGCTGTGGCTACTGCGGCGTTCATGAAAACGAAGCCGGAAGCCAGCTTGAGATTGACCACTTTCGACCTCGCGTATCCGGCGGCAAGGACAGTCTGGAAAATCTGATCTACTGCTGCGCTGCCTGCAACAGATTCAAGAGCGACTTTTGGCCGCAAACGAATCCGGACTCCACGCCACTTCGTCTGCTTCACCCACATAAGGATAATCTTCAAGAACATATTGCCGAAGGTAAATACGGCTTGCTGATAGCTCTGTCAGAAACAGGTAAATTTCACTTGGGAAAACTTCGGCTCAATCGCCCGCAGCTTGTTGCCTTTCGCAGAAAACACCAGATCGAAAAAGAGGTGCGCTCCGACATCGCTGAAGCGCTTGCAGTCAGCCAAAAACTTGAAACGAAGGAAAGCGAATTGACTGACTTGCTGAATGATGCCCTAGTCCTGCTTGAGCAATTGCAAAGCGAATAGCCCACTATCTCCAAATTGCCATCTTGCGAACCATTCGCAAGACGGATTCTTCAGCCGTCAGTTCGGCAATCTTATCTACTTCCACCCAAGCCAGGTCTTTGGATTCGCTGCTGACAATGAGCGGCGCAGCACGATCCGCAGAAAACAAAAACCGAATGTCGTAATGAAAGTGCGCTGGCTCTTTTGGGTTGGCGGGTATGGAGTGAACGTCTACGTCGAAGATTTGATCGGACAACGGCGTCACATTTGGCAAACCGGATTCTTCGCGGGCTTCGCGCCAGGCGGCGCTGAGCATATCCGCATCATCTTCTACGTGACCGCCAAGTTGCACCCAGCAATCGAATTTTCCGTGATAAGTCAGCAAGGCGTGCGTGCGGTCTTCGCTGACTACCCACGCCGAACCGGTCAGATGCCCAGCCAGTTGCTGGCGCGAATGGAAGTTGTCATATCGGCGCACAAACTCCTTGATGGATTCCAGCATTTTCGCTTCGTGCGCGTCGGCAGGTTTATGTCGGTCGAGCAGTTGCAGCGTCAGGTCTCTATTCATTTCGCAAAATCCCTAGTGGCTTTTTGATCATCACATCCCAGCTTGAAATGACGCCAACCAGAACGACTACAACCAGCGTGGCGACGACTCCTGTCAGATTGACCGACGGAATGAAGCGCCAGTTGATTTTCAACGCTTGTTCGGCAATCGCCCATGTCAACCCGATGGCCGCCGCAGAACCGATCAGCCCTGCCAGCAAACCCAGCACGCCGTATTCGACCAGCAGAGTCCAGACAATCAGTTTCTTTTTCGCGCCGAGCGTTTTCAGAATCGCCGATTCGTACAACCGATGGAATTTCGTCATCGCAATCGAACCGATCAGAATCAGCAATCCGCTGAGAAAGACAAAACCGCCGACAAAAGAAACCGCCAGCGAAACTTTCTGCACAATGCCACGAGCGATTTCAATGATGTCGCGCACATCCACAACGGAAATGTTCGGAGCCTTGTCCACCAGTTCGCGCTGCAATTGCGCGCGCGCGGCGGTTTCCGCCGGGCCTTTGATCGCGCTGATGTACATGGCCGGGGCGTCATCCAGCGCGCCCGGGCGAAACACGACCAGAAATCCCGTTCGCGCGTTGCGCCAATCCACGCGGCGAATGCTGGTGACGCGCGCCGCAATTTTTCGTCCAAGCACATCAAAGGTCATGACATCGCCGACATTCAAACCCAGTTCTTCGTTCATCAACTCTTCGATGGACACTTCCGGCTCTGGCGAAGGCTCCGGCGCCCAGAATTTTCCAGCGATGATTTTTTCGTTGTCGTCCAGTTTTGAGCGATACGTCAGCACGTATTCGCGCCCCAGCATACCGGCGTTTTGGCCGCGATTTTCCCGACGATTTTCGTTGGAACGCGAACTGTCCAGATTCACTTCGCTGCCGTTGATGGCCGCAATGCGAGCGCGAATGGTTGGAATAATGTCAGCTTTTTCGCCTGTGAATTTGGCGATGGTTTCTTCGACGGCAGGGCGTTGATCGCGCTGAATGTCTATCAGGTACATATCGGCTTTGAAATTTTCCAGGTCAACGCCCAGCTCTTCCCGAAGATTGAGTTGCAACGACCGCACGCCAACCACAAAAAACACTCCAAGGCCGACAGCCATCAAAATGATTCGCGTTTGATTGCCCGGACGATAGAGGCTGTTGATGCCCTGCCGAACGGTAAACGAAGGAATTCGTCGAAACCCTCGCACGAATTTCATCAATCCGGTTGCCGTCAGATTCAACACCAGCGTCATCGCCGCCAACGCGATCAAAAAAATGCCGCCGATTTTGAACGAACCGGCTTGCCAGCTTGATATGCCCAGCAACCCCAGAACGACAAAAATGCCGACGCCAATTTTCAACAAGTCGAATTTTTTTCCACTGGGAACTTCAGAGCTTCGCAAAACCAGAATCGGTTTGATCTGACGAATTTGCAGCAGCGGCAGCAAGGAAAACAACAACGACACCAGCAAGCCAATGCTCAATCCCTGAATGGCGGCTTGCCAGGTCAATCGGATTTCAACGCTGGGCGGCAAAATCCCGACGAAATACTTAGGCAGAATCCAGGCCAGCAATTGAGCCAGCAACAATCCGAACAAACTGCCCACTACTCCCAACACCATGACCTGAACCAGATACGCGCCGAGCACGCGCGAGTTTTGTCCGCCCAGCGTTTTCAGAATCGCAATCGTCTTCATCTTTTGCTGGACGAAGACGCGCGTCACGCTGAAAATGCCTATGCCGCCTAAAACAAGAATCACCAGCCCAATCAGGCTCAGATAATCTTCCACCTGATTCAAAGATTCGGTCAGCCTGTCCTGGGAAAATCGAAACGAACGAACAACTACGCCGGGCTGCGATTTGATCTCGTTGCGAAGCTGAGTCACCAACCGATCCATTTCGCCTTCTTTGGTTTTGAACAAAACGCGATGGCGCGCGCGGCTGCCGAAGGTCGTCAATCCGGCGGCGACCGCGTCTTCATAAGCGATCATCACTCGCGGGCCAATGCTGAACGCATTCATGGTGTTGCCCGGCTCCTGTTCAATCACTCCGCGAATGGTGAATTCCAGATCGCCGATCTTCAGCGTTTCGCCGACTTTCAGCCCCAACGCCGTCAGCAAATTCTGCTTCACCAGCGCTCCACGCTCTTTCAACAGTTCGTAGGAAAATTTTTGTCCGTCGGCCAGAATCATTTCACCGTAAAACGGAAACCCACGCTGGACGGCTTTCAGTTCGACCATTTTCGGCGTGCCCAGCCAGTCTTCGCCGGAACGCGCCATCGTCGCCGTTTCCAGCACTTGAATATGCGCTTCGATCAATGGCGAAGTGTAAGCACTTTCCAGCGCCGCTTTGGTTTCTTCGTTCCAGGGATTGTTCGCTGACACCTGAACGTCCGCCGTCATCAATGATCGCGCGTCGCCGACCAAAGCCGTTTTCAGGTTTTGCACCAGCGAACGCAACGCCACGATTGATCCAACGCCAATGGCAATGCAGATGAAGAAAAACAACAGCCGATGCCACGAAGCACGCATTTCGCGGTAAGCCAGGTTGAAGATAAAGTTCATGGGATTTCCTCTGCGACCTAGAGTATCAGGCAGCCCCGTGTTGCCCCAAACGCCGAAAAGACACGCACCAAAAAAAATGCGGGATGAAAAGCAAAAGCTTTCCATCCCGCATTTACAGACAATGTCAGTGCCTGGTCTTTAGAACGCAGGAACGACAATCGAGTAAGAGCCAAGCAGTGACAGCGCATGCAGGTTGTGTCCGCCAACAAACACCGGGCCTCTGCCAAGCACTGAACCCAGAATCGGACGACCGGAAGCCGTCATACGAATCCAGCCGGTTCGTCCGGAAGGAACGTGGCGGTTAATGCCGCCGCCGCGATTGAACAAGTTGGTAAACGAATTGTAGAGGTAACAGTTGACCGTGAAGCTGCTCGAAATGGGAACTTCAGCGTCGTTGTAAAGCAGAGTGAATACGCTGGTCGAAGTCACTCCGCCAATCATCAGATTGGTCGAAGGGCTGAACAGAGACAGCATGTTGGAATCAACAGTCTGGCTGTTGAAAGTCGCTACCGCCACGGAACTCGGAAGCTGTTCATAATCAACGCCATTGAAATTAAGAACAGTCTGGCCGTTGATGTCAGGGTCCACACCGCCCGGAGACCGTTTCGCCACGGTCATCGCCTGCAAATACGCGGTCACCCCGTTGGTTTCGCGGATGAATTCCGAGCCGATCAGATGATTGAATTGCGTTGGGCCGCCGCCGCCGCCGCCAACCGCCACGGCGACGATATAACCGCTGATGCCCGGATCATAATCGCTGACCAGAAAGCTGGCCGTCTGGTTGGGCGTCAACCCGACAAACGAATCGGCAATCGAACAAGTAGCGCCGTCAACCATAAACAAATGCACGCTCGCCGCTGCATTCTGGCTGACATTGGTGATGTTGATTTGCGTGTCGCCCATCGCTGGATTGGCGGGATTGCTGGAATAGCGGCTGTAAAACAGCACGCTTCCAGGTTTCAGATCGCCAAAGCTGCTTTGTCCAATCGGGTATTGGGCAAACGCGATTGTGCTGAACATTGCCAGGGCGCAAACAACTATTGTGAGGTTGATAAAGCGTCGAAAAGTTTTCTGGATCATAAATCCCTCCGAAAGTCCTTACAGGGTAAAAAGTGTTGCGTTTACAGTTTGAAGTCGCCGCCGAAAAAAGAGGCGTCATTGTCACAACAACTGATCGGCAACAAACATCTTGAGCTTAATCTCAGGCTCGCAAGATAAAAACAATCTGCTGCACCGGCCTGATTGTATCTTTTTTCAATTTGCTATGAACCGACCAACGGTTCGAGGTCGGTCAATTGGGGCGAGAAAGCGTATTTACGAACCGAGACGAGTCTTCCTCCAAACTCGGAGAAACAAAATTCAATCTGAATTTGAGTGTGAGGAGTTGATTTGAAGTGAATCAACTTCTTTTGTTCGCCACAATTTTTGATACCAGTTGATTTGCGGCAGGTGAATCTTACACAAACGATTGACAGACTGGCAATGGTTTTAATTCTGCTCAGGTCAACCTCTTACGCCCGAAGCCTTTGTTGCAATCAACAGGCCTTCGGGTTGGTTGATTGAGATAATTTCGGGGATTTTCTTTTGGCAAATTGTTCCAAGTCACGGCTGGAAATGCGGTCGTTTATACAACCAGTGCATTCGTTGCCAACGCCAGCCGCCCCAATGCGCCCGCGGCAAACGCACAAAATATCCCTGCAGATTGAATTCCTGCGATTTTAACAATTCATATCCAGCCGCTTGAAAGTCTTCTGCTCGCAACTGGTACCAATTTGGCCCGGTGTCATCTTCCCAGAAAACCAACGTGCTTTCGGGCGATTGTCGAATCAAATCCAAATTGTGCTGCCGGTCAGCCGTAAACGCCAAATTTTCCAGCGGGTCTCGATCCAGCAGAATCCGAGCGTACGCCTGACTGGTAACCAGCCGTTTGTGATACGCAGCGGAACTCGGATCAATCAACGAGGTTTGCTTGCCAATCCAGTCATACATTTCCTGAATCGCAAAAGCATCGCGGCTGAATCTAATGCTGTCCACGTAAACAAAACACGTCAGCGCCGCCAACGCCAAACCGCCAGCTTGCAGCAAGCGTCGGGAACTATTGGCCGTCAGTTCATTCCATCCAAACAGCGCAATCAACGCCGTCACTGGAGCAATACAGACGAAATAACGCGCATAACCCGCAGAGCCAAACCAACCACCCGCGAACATCAAAGAATGCAGCAAAAACAATGTCAAAAAAGATGAGGTGGCAAATCCCAGTTCACGGCGGCGCAACAGTTTCCACAACCCGACAAGAAACGGCGCTACCAGCGGAACACCGACGATCAATGGAAGTAGCGCCGCATACCACCAGATAGGCCCAGTGCCGTTTGCTTTTCCGTCAATTTGCCAATCAGGGGGCCAGTTGTGAACTATCCACAACTTGTCGCCAGTGATGACCAGCGCAGCCAACCACCAGAGAACCATTCCGCTGGTCAGCAAAAAGCATTGAAGAACTCGAATTGCGAATTTCAGACCTGGTTTGTTTTGATCCTTTGTGCGCCCAGTCCAAAATCCAAAATCCAAAATCCAAAATCCCCAGAGCACGCCTATAAAAAAACCTTCCGGCCTGACCAGAATCAACAATGAAGCAACGAGCATTCCGGCGATGAGGCGCCCGGCAAGATGCAGTCTCAGCGCAACCACGAACAGTAAAGCAAAGAGCATTTCCGTCATGACTTCCGAACTGAGCGCAAAAAAAACAGGCTGCAACCACAGCAGCGGAACGATCAGTTCCGCCCGCCGCAATTTGACCTGTTCTGCCAGGCGGAAGCTCTGCCAGGCAGTAGCCAGGCCAATGCCGACGGTCATGAGCTTGGCCGCCGGATAACCCAGTTGCGAAGGGAAAAAATAAATCAGCGTGAACAATGGCCGCGCCCACACGCTGACAAAATAAGAAGGATAGACTGCCGCCCAGCGCGAAAACAGGTAGTGATAAGCCGAGTCCTCTTGTTCCGCGTCGGGGTACAACCAGACCAGCAAAGCGCCGACAAACGCGAAACTCAGCAACCACAGACAAGTTCTTCGGGCGGGTGAGTCAATGAAATGGGGCATCAGTGAGGGTTTTCCAGCTTAATAACTGTCAGCAAAATTAACGCGGTGAAACGAGTGGAAAGACGATCCCGCTTCTGCCACAAAGTATCTTCAGCGATTGGTCTGTGCGCGATAAAGACCGTAGAACGACATTCTTGTGCAATGCTTTGGTGAGCGCATCGAAATCACATCCCAGGTCTTTGCCATCCGCCCCGGCCAGCCTGTACGGACTATCCGAAGCCAGTCGGTATACGCCATTTTCTGGATTGACGAACCTGGCATCTTTCAACACGGCTGGAAAGAAATTATTGGGCGGGTACATATTGCTCAGCCCACCGGCCAGCACATTTTTTGCGAAAACAGCGCTTGGCAAATACAGGCTCAGCGTGGGATTGCCCGAACCTTCGCCATCACCTTTCACTCCATATTCGTTGTGAGCGCTCAGATTATTGGTGTAGACAAAATTCGGACTCGGATTGCCGTAAGTTGAAATGACAGTACCGGAATGCAAAATCGTATTGTGATCCACAGTCACCTCCGGTGTATCGCTGATTTGCACGAATCTTCCCAGACTTCCTCCATAGGGTGTGCCGTCAATGTTTTCCCAAAAGTTGTTTTTGACCAGCACGCGCCGCATCAATCCGCCGGGCTGTTCGGTGTCATACCCCAGCAGATTGATGCCGCCTTCGGCATTTCGCACAATGTTATTAATGAAGGTCACGTCGCGGGTCACCGACCAGGGGGCGGTTCCATCCTGATTCACGCTTTTGAAAATGAGCGCGAAACCATCCTGGGCATCTCCCCAGCAATTTTCAAAAACATTGCCTTCGATCAGGACTCGCTGCGCATTTTTCAATTCCATCAGATTTTTGACCGACCAGTGATTGCCTGCGTAACCCGGCGCACCGACGCGCCAATGCGTCGGTTTGAACAGGTGATTACCTCGAAGTTCAATATCAGACGGGATCAACTCGAACACAGAAGGATCGGCTCCTCCGAACATGATATTTTCTCCGGCGCCTTCCAGATAATTATTGACGATCTTGAATGGGCCTGGGCCATTCCAGCCACATATGGCCTGAGTGTCGAATCCAATGCCATGAATTTCAGAAATGTACGAATCAATGATCGCGCTTTGGGCGCTGTTCAACCCTATTCCGCGCGAGACATTGGCAGATTTATGTCCATGGATATAACAACGGTCAACAATCAAATTGTGGGGAATGGATTCGTAATGGTTCTGCGCTCCCGATCCGTCGCCAAGAAGAACCAGCCCGGTATTAAACTCCACGTGGTCGGCAATACTGATTTCCAGGCCGATTAACCGATAATGATGCGCTCCGGGTCGGGTTTTGATAGCGGCGTTGGCGTTCGGTGAAATGATTTTGGGCAACACCTCGGCGTATTCAGGCGTGATTCGATTCTCCGGCAATGGCAGGCAATAATCGGAAACTGCCGGTCGAATGACGATCCATTCGTTGGCGTTGTTGGCTTGTGAACTTCTGGCGGGCAGTTCGAAGTTCCCGATAAATACCGCACCTGGTTGCAGCGTGATGACATCGCCCGGCTGGGCGGCATTGATCGCTGCCTGTAAATTGCCGCCCTGTCCGACGTGATAGGTTCGCCCCGTCGGTTCGACATACTTTGTGTTTAGAAATATGCGCGGCAATTCCGGCAACACGGACGATTCAATTGCGGCTTCAGTCGTTTTAAGCGGCGGACGCGATTTGACAGATTGCGCGCGCGCTCCGAGAAATGAGTTGATCGCGCCGGTCAGCATCAAGCACAACAAAATGGCCAAACGGAAAACCGGTTTCACAGACATTTCCTTTCTTATTGGTTGATGAATTACCGCGCGGTCGGTTTCGATTGCTGCGCCGTATTGTGCGCCAACTACCTGCGGGCTTCAACCGGCCAAGCCGTTGTGACCCCCGCGACGGCTTTCGCCAGAATCACCAAGTCGCAACCAATGTCTTTTTCATCCGTCCCCTTCGCCAGATATGGCTTTAGCAAGCTCAGCCGTAAATCGCCCTCTCGTTCCATCGCTCCAACCTCGGCAAATGTTTTGGGAAACCAATTTCCCGTCGGATAATCCCTGCTGTTTCCGCCAATCAGTATGTTGCGAACAAACATGGCTCCGGGAAAGTATCGCGTGATGGTTCCGTTCCCGCTCCCTGCGTCATCTCCCTTGACGCCGTATTGATTGTTGTAAGCGATGTTGTTTGTGTAAACGAAATTCCGGCTCGGCGCGCCGTAAGTCATGATAAGGCTTCCGGTTTGCAACACTGTGTTGTGATCCACCACCACGTCCGGCGCGTCGCTGATTTGCAGAAATTTCCCTTCCGCCTTCCAGCGAACGCCATTGATGTCATCCCAGAAATTGTTGCGCACCAGCACGCGCTGCATCTGTATTCCCAGTTGGTTCCTGTCTCGTCCCAGCAAATTGATTCCGGAACCACTGTGACGAATCAGATTGTTGACAATGGTCACATCCTGCGTCACAGACCAGGGAGCGCTGCCCTCCTGATTGACGCTTTTGATGACCATCGCAAACCCATCCTGAGCATCACCCCAGTTGTTTTCGAACACGTTTCCTTCGATCAGAATTCGCTGGGCGTTTTTCAACTCCAACAGGTTTTTTACCGACCAGTGAATGCCGCCATACGCCGGATCGCCGACTTTCCAGCGCAAAGGTTTGTGAACGTGATTGCGGCGAAATTCTATGTCCGAAGGAACCAGCCCCTGAATCGAAGGATCGGCTCCTCCGAGCATGAAGTTTTCACCAGCGCCTTCCAGATAATTGTTGACGATCTTGAATGGCCCAGGGCCGTTCCAACCGCAAATGGACTGGGTGTCCATTCCCACGGCGTGACATTCGGAAATATAAGAATCAATGACGGCGGTTCGCGCGCTGTTCAACGCGATCCCGCGCGACACATCGTCTTTTTCATTTCCGTGAATGTAACAGCGATCCACAATCAAATCTGTCGGGACTTGCGCCAATGAACGTTGCGCATTGGAACCATCGCCGAGTTTGACGACACCATAATTGGTTTTCACGTTTGGCGACACGCCGATTTCCAGCCCGACCAATCGGTAATGATGAGCGCCTGGCTCGGTTGAAAACGCAGCGTCGGAATTCGGCGTCATGATTTTCGGCAACAACCCGGCCTGTTGCGGAGTGATGCGCACGCCGGAGGACGGCAGGTTGGCGTCGGGCGTCGAAGTCCTGATCACAATCCAGCCTGTTCCTTTTTTGGCGGGCAGCACAAAATTGCCAGTGAATGTCGCGCCGGCTTTCAGGGTGATGACATCGCCGGGCAACGCGCGATTGAGCGCCGCTTGAAAATCGCCACCGGCAGCAACCGCTATGGTCTTTCCGGCAGGCGTCGGAAATTCGGTGTCGAGCGTCACGCGCGGCAATTCCGGCGTGGCGATTGCCGCCACAGTCGGGCTGAGCGTTCGCGCAATTTGGTTGCGCGGCCAGCTCAACGCGGCAAGAAAAACAACGCCAACCAGCAAGACATGGCAGGTCTTTTCCAACGGAAATCGCAATTTGGGTTCTTTCATTTCATTTTCCATTCGACTGCCGTGTTTCGACCTCTACGGGCAGACGATAAACGTAATACTTCGTATCCGGCACTTTTTCCCAGCCAACTTTTGAAAAGCTCACGGGCATATTGTCCGCCACGAAAAACTTCGCTCCGGTTTTCGCCAAAACAGAAAAGGCTTCCTGGCGAGTAGCCTCATCCGCGCCCCAAAAAGAATCCCTGAACGGCAACTCAGCCACGATCTTCACTTCCGCCAGACGCGCCCAATAGGCATGAAAGCCCCTGCCTATAATCGCCAGTTTGTCCGAAGGCCGCACTCCCATTTCTTTCAAGCGAACCGCCATTTTCCAATGCTGATGAGCTTCGATGTTTTCTCCTTTGACAAATGACCGTGCGGTGGAGGCAATCTCGCTGGAGCTTGACCCAATTGAAAGGATGAAAATCAGGCTTGCAAAAGCCAAAGCCATGTTGGCGGACAATCTGGCCGAAGGCCAACTTTCCGACTGGCGCACACCCGAAAAAAGTCCAAGCCACAAAATCACCAGAGATGCGTCAACATATCGTGGCTCTACGCAAATCAACGAATACAAGGCCATTATCACAATGCCTGGGACGATCAATATCCAGCGCTTCGCCAACCACCCAAGCCGCTTCCCTTCGCTCATCAGGTAAAGAATCAGCATCCCCACCATCAGGCCGAATTGTGCGCTGAAAAAAAAGATTTCGTAGTAGCCGAGAAAATTCAGAGCCAATCGGCGAAGTTGCCCCGAAAGTTCAAAGTGAGGGCGAATGCCTTCGTACCAGTAACCGGGATCGTACCAGGGGGGATATGTTCCGCCGACCGGTTCTGCAAATTCATAAATCACCGGATGGCCATGCGCTTTTCTCAACGGGTGGACTGGCTTTCCTGTTTCAGGAACTTCTCCTTCCCAGTAAAGCGTGGTGTGTCCTGTTGATTCCCATCCCAGATTTACAAACCACGCATAATTCAGCTTTCCTGTGTCGCCAAAGGTCAAACGGTTTTTTGATTTTGAAATGGCTGCGACAAAGGGAGCGGCGACAATCAAAAAGACAATCGTTGCCAGCGCGACACGAGTAATGGCTTTTTTGAAATTGCCGAAGGCAAACAGGCTCATCAGGAAAAAAACAAAGGCCAGAGGAAACATTACCGCCTTGGCCAAATAACCTGCTCCGAGCGCCAGCCCAAGAGCGGCAAACGTCAACCAGTTCGCTTCTTTCCGTTGAATACGAAGCAATATCCCAACAGACAGATAGATAAAACCGGAGAGCAGAATATCCGGATGTTCCGACGCAACCTGAATCTGAAAAATCGAAAACCAGACAAACAAACTGTAACCGAATATCACGTATACCCAGTCCGGCGGAGCAGGCTGATTCTCATTGACTGAATCTGCGGCTTGCCATCGTTTCCAGCGCAGAAATTCCCGCATCAGGAAATCGAAGCAGATCATGGCGTAAAGGAAAATCACCCAGTTCACCAGCCTTACGACTGAAAGCTCCCAGTAAGGCTGTGGTTTGACGATCCCCAAAGCCGCTGCCAGCAACCAGGAATACAGCGGACTCCAATAAGAATTGATGGCAACATCCCAATCGCCACGAAGATAGGCCGTGGCTATATCCAGATAAGGCAGCGCGTCCGACGAAAGAAGTTCATAACGATTGGCCCAGACCTGTACAAATCCCAGCATTGCGGCAAGTCCCCACAACGCCAACCGCAATCGGAAATACCCAGAAGTCGTTTGGGCTTCGGTCGTACGTCCCGGATAGAGAATCCACTGAAACGCCAGATTGGCTGATCTGACAAGAAATAAGTACCCTCTGGTGAAAACAGACATGGCCGTCTCCAAGCGAAGGAATCACACACAAATGCCCATTTGTGCCTGACGGCCTCCGCTAAAAACTGTTTTCGTTGGAGCAGCTCTCGAATGCAGGTATCCGAAAGTCGCCGAAGGCAAGTCGGCAGAAATTTACTTGCCATCTATCAGTTGCTGCAGGAACTGCGTGTTTTCCTGCGTAGGCAAAACTCGCTGAAAGCCATCCGTTCCGCCGAAAGATTCGCCCAGTTTCACCTGGGTGAAAAATTCCGGAAAATCTTTCCAGGAAACATATTGGTCGCCGCCTTCCACCCAATTCCAGTCGGATTGCGGTCGCTTAGCAGTGGAGTTATGAGTCAACCGATGGCAGCCGCGGATTCCGCTTCAAGCAGAGGCTTCCATTCGACGGGCAGCACGAATCGCAGAATCAGCAGGTTCGCTCTGCATGATCGTGCGAAGCTTGTAATCACGGTAAAGGTGGGGATTACCGTTTTTTCCATCAACCGCTGCCAGGGCGATATTGAATGCTTCGCGGGCGCTGGCGAAGTGAAGTTTGAACTCCCTGCTGCGTTCGCCGTGCTCCATGAGTTCCGAAAGCGAACGGCGCATGGTTTCTCCAATGACTGCGTCTGTGTCGTGATCGAAGAACCCATGACAATACAGTTTGATAAAAACCCAGTCTGATCTGCCGCGCACGGAAATCCCGGCGTCGCGCCAGTTCCGCAACCGCCCCAGATCAAGCGGGTAATTCGCCGCCAATGCTCCGTCGTCAATTCTGGGAAACGGAATTCCATGTCGGCGGCGTCGCCAATCGAACACCAACGGCCCGGTCATCAAAATCGGCAAAGTCAGCGAATCACCGACCGCCAGATCGGGGCCATGCCAGTGTGGAGCTTTTTCGTGAAGTGGTCGCCCGCACTGGTAAATCGCATTGATGCGCGGAGCCTGTGCGCGGTAAGGAATCGCCGGCAACGTCATATCGGCGTAACAGCCGGTTTCGGCCAGAATCGCCATTTCTTCATCCACGCCGCAATTTCGTCCGCCGTCCATGTTGGCCAGCGCAAAATTTCCGTGAATGAAAGCGTAACGCGGCAATTCGCTGTCTGAAAATCGCGACAGCAGTTTGTGCCGTTCGGCAATCACGTCGCGGAATTCCACCAACGCGCGCCGCAATTCATCGGCAGCGTCCGGACGTTCGACGCCGTGATGCAGATGAATTTCCACTTCGCCAAATCCATCAGATTGCAATTCGGCCAGTTGATCGAGCAAGCCTTTGTGATATTGCTCCGCCGGGTAAAAGTTGGTGTGGCGAAACGGTGTGCCGTCGCTGTCAGTCACGGCGCGGCCAATTGCCGCCGCCTTGCGACGCCACTCTTCCAGACGGTTTTCCTGCATCGCCCAATCCCAGGTTCCGCCTGTGCTTTTCCACGAAGGTTCGAAGTGATTGCCGACGACCAGAATCAAATGCTGTTCGCCGGACGAATTCGCGCGCCGCAACAACTCCCCTGCCCGCCAGAACGGATAACGCGCCATCCACGGCAGGGAAACCATCAGCTTGTTGAATTTTCCGGGTTCAACCGAATTGGACGATTTCTGGTTCATGAAGGTGCAAGGTCAGCGTTTTCTGGCGACCACGAAAATTCCGTCAATCAGCAATTCTTCGTCTGACAGATGGCGAAACTCTTCGGCCAATGACGGGCGAATCTGTTTGACGTAATCCAGATTGGCGTCTGTATATTGAATGCCTTTGGTGATGATTTCCTTGTGCGGGTGCAGATCGCCTTTGCCGCCGCGACCGACCACGCTGGTGATCAAAAACCTGGTGTCGTATCCCAGATCGGCCAGCTTTTGTTCGTAATAACTTTTCAGCTTGCGATTGGGTTTGCCCGAACCGAGCGCCATCAGGCGATACACCGGTTCAGAGACGGTAAGAAACGTCAGCGGATTCATGTTGTGATCGCGGAACATGCCCTGATCGCTCAGGTCAATCTTGTGCAACGCAACCCCGCCCGGCCCCAACAACCGATCCATCGCGTCGAACGCCGGACCGGGATCGTAAATATCCTGAATCGCGCCGCGCGAGATCGTGAAATCGAACGGTTCCGCTTCGGGCAATTCCGCAGTGTCTTCGACATTCGATCCGTAAATGCACTTCAACTTTTCCGGGTTCAATTCAATTCCATTGGTCAGATCAATCGCGCTGTCAAAACGACGCTGTTCTTCGTAACTGAGCGTTTCGCGCAGAGCGAGATAAATTTTCCGTTCCTGTTCGGCGTTGCGTTTGGAATAAAACTTGTCCAGACAAACCGCTCGCGCCGCGCCAATGGCCAGAAATTTCAGCGCCACGCCGATGTTGTCGCCAAATCCGAGTTCGAAGATGCGTTTGCCGCGCAGACTTTCAGGAGTCAGATTGCCGTATTGCAGATAATCGGCGTATTGCACGTTGATGTAATCCAGACTGTCGGCCAGCGCCTTGTGGCTGTGAGTCGAACCGTGCAGCGTTTCGGCAACGCCGCGATTGGCCGCGCGTTTGATGCGCCAGTTGTCGTAAATTTTGAAAGCGATGATGGCGGTCTTCGACCGTTTTGCTATTTTTGCGATTGATGAATTCATTGGTTCCTCCTGTAAAAAATTCCGTCGCCGATCCCGGCCTCAGCGTGGTGAACGTTCCCGTTCCCCGATTCCATTGTTGTAAAAAGCGGCTTGCGCGCCTGTTGAAGGTGAATTTTCGTTGCGCAGGGTCTGGTACAACTGAATCCAGGTGCGGCGTTCCTTTTCCGCAGTGTATTTGGAGCATTCCTGCAAACCTTGATGGACGAGTTTTTCTGCCAGTTCTTGATCTTCCAGCAGACGAATGGCGCTCACAGCCATGCCCGCGTGGTCGTCAATTCCGACCAACAACCCTGTTTCTTCGTGCCACAAGATATGAGGAATGCCGCCCGCGTCTGTGGTGACAATCGGCAACCCTGCGGCGTAACTTTCCAGAATCGAGCTTGGCAGATTGTCCAGATTCGTGGCGTTCAGATAGATGTCGGCAGAATCATAAAGCGCGGGCATGTCGTCGTATTCGATCGGCCCGACAAACTGCACGCCGTTCAATTGCAAAGTGGCCACCAGATTTTCCAGATTCGCGCGCTCGGTTCCTTCACTGGCGACGATCAAACGAGCTTCGGGAAACCGACGTTGAATCAGAGCGAACGCGCGCAGAATGCAGCCGACGTTGTAAAGCGGTTCAAGCAGACGATTGGAAAGAAACACAGGCCGTAGCGGTTTTCGTTCTCGAAAGTGAAACCGCTCCAGATTGATGGAACTGGGAATGATCTCTGCTTTCAGACCGAACCGCGCAAACACTTCTTTCAGATAACCGGACTGCACGGCAATGACATTCGCCCATTTCATCGTCGGTTGCGCCGTGATCGGCCAGTTCGCCAGATGGTCTTCGGCTTCGCCGCTGCGGTAATTGAGCACGCTTTTTTTGCCGTACAATCTGGCAATCAGCAGCGCCGGCATGACCGACAGCATGTATGAGTAATAAGAAGCCGAAAACGCATGCAGGACATCGCACCGGCGAACGTGAATCAGCAGCAATCCCCAATACCACAGCGAAGTCACCACCGTGCGAACGTATTTGATTTTCTGCAACCAGCGTAACGGCCCTGGCAATCGCGGGTTATGCGGAACAAAGGAAACTTGCAGTTCCGGCTCACGACGAAACCAGCTCAATAACATCGCGGCCTGGCGGGATTGCCCGCCCAGAATCTCCAGCGAAGGAGCGGCGATCAGGACGCGCACGGGGGATTCGCCTTCCGAAGTCGTTTTTGATTTTTGAAACAGCTTTTGCTTCACCTGCTCAAACCTCTTGATTTCGTTCCCATCAGCGCCGGGGTCAATTCCGAAGAATCCGCCGACGACGGCAACGACAATAATCGTTCGTATAAACGGCGCGTTCTTTCCAGCAACGCGGTGGAGGAAAATTTCTCTTCGACAACGCGCCGCGCGCTTTCGCCCATTGCGCGAGAGCGCGTCGGGTTGTTCAGCAATTCAATCAGACGCCGAGCCATGGCGTCGGCATCGCCTGGTTGCACCAGAAATCCGGTTTCGGCTTCGACTACGGCTTCGCGCGCGCCGCCGACGTTGGTGGCCACCACTGGCAAACCGGCAGCCATGTATTCGATGATCGCGTTGGAAAATCCTTCTGACGCGGAACTCAAAACTCCGATGTCGGAAACAGAAAGCAAACCCGCCACATTTTCACAGCGCCCGGTGAAAAACACATCTTCGGCCAGCCCAAGCTGAACAGCCTGCTGGCGCAAAGGATTCAGCAATTCGCCTTCGCCCGCCAGACAAAAAGCGACACCCGGCACGACATCGCGCACCAATCGCGTGGCGCGCAAAAACATCGCCTGATCCTTCACCGGACGAAGATTCGCCACGATCGTCACCAATCTACGCCCAGCCACCGCAGACAACCCGAACGAAGCGAGCAATTCGTCGCGCCGCGATTCCTGGCGCGGTTTGAATTTCTCCAACTCCAGCCCGTTGTAACTGATTATGGTTTTGTCCGCCGGAACGCCTTCGACAATCAATTCGTCACGCACCGCTTCGCAGTTGGCAATGACGACTTGCGCCTGCCGATACGCAACCCGTTCGATGCGCCGTTTGAACGACGACCGTTTGCCCGATTCGCGCCGAGCCGCGATGCGAACCGGGATTCCCGCCAGCTTCGCGCTGAACATCCCGAAAATGTTCGTGTAAAAATCCGAAGATTGGACGATGGCGACGTTCTGTTGTCGCAAATATCGCTTAAACCTATTCACCTGTCGGACGAAATTGGCGTCGTAAAAACTGGTCAGCGGAAATTCGGGAATTTCGGTGAAGCCCAGTTTTTCGACCTCTGCGCGCAACACGCCTCGCCCGTCCAGACAAGCAACCAGCACGTCATATTCACCGCTTCGATGCAGCAGTCGCGCAAGCTGCACGGCCTGCCGCTCAGAGCCGCCCTGATTGAAACTGTCCATCAATTGTAAGACGCGAGGTTTGGTCATCTTTTTTCATGTTTAGAGTACCGACTTTAGTCGGAAGCACGTCGTTTACGAGGCCTGACTTGCGGCTGAAGCCGCCGCTGCCGCCTGAAGGCGGTACTCTGAACGCTTGGCTGAAGCCGCCGCTGCCGCCTGAAGGCGGTACTCTGAACGCTTGCTCTAAACGCCTGCGACAGCCGCCAATTGCCGCAACGCAACTTGCTTTGCTCCGGCGAAACTCGGTTCCGGCTGCCGGTCAATGAACGACCGATGCCACAATTCCAGATTGAGCAGTCCCCAAAGATGCAGCGAATTGTCACGACGACCGCGAGCGTGTTCGTCCAGCAACGCCAGCACCGCTCGCGGGTTGAGCAACCCGCGTTCGCGCGCGCGCCGGTCGGTCAAGGTGTCGTAAAGCAGTTCGCGCAATTCGTTGTTCAGCCATTTGCGCAGCGGCACGCCGAATCCCATCTTCGGACGATGAATGATTTCGTTCGGAATCAGATCGGCCATCGCCTGTTTCAGAATGTGTTTGGTCGTCTGGCCGCGCAGTTTGAGATTCGACGGGATGGTTTCGACAAATTCTATCAACTCGTGATCCAGCAACGGCACGCGCGCTTCGATGGAATGCGCCATGCTCATGCGGTCCACTTTGGTCAGAATGTCGCCCGGCAAATAGGTTTTGCTGTCCAGATAAAGCAGCCGTTCGATTTGATCGGCAGAGCGCGGTTCGGCGAACAGGCGCTCAAACGCCGTTGAAGAATCATGCCCATTCAGTTCGCGTTTGATGGCATCGCCCAGCAAACTGCGTTTCGCGTCAGCGCCGAAATACGAAAGACTGTCAACGAATCGCGCGCCATCCGGCAGCGAAATGTTGCGCAGGAATTGTTTGCCGTAAGCCGCGCGCGGCAACGCCCGGCTGAGCGGCAACATCACGCCGCGCCGGAACCAGCGCGGAATCCTCTCGAACCGGTTTCGTCCCTGATGAACCAGGTATCGCTCGTAACCGGCAAACAACTCATCGCCGCCGTCGCCGGACAAGATCACCGTCACGAATTCGCGCGCCATTTTCGACACGACGTAGGTCGGAATGCTGGAAGCGTCGGCAAACGGTTCGTCGTGATGCCAGACGATTTCTTCTACCAAACGGCAAACATCCGGCGTGACGATGAATTCGTGATGATCGGTTCGATACCGTTCGGCGGTCAGCCGCGCGTATTTCAATTCGTCAAAACTGGCTTCGCTGAAACCGATGGAAAACGTCTTGACCGGTTGATCCATCGCGCGCGCCATCATGGCCACCACCGTGCTGGAATCCACTCCGCCGGACAAAAACGCGCCCAGCGGAACTTCGCTGACCAGACGAATGCGAACCGCTTCGGCAATCAATTCGCGCAATCGTTCGACATAAAACCGCTCTTCGCGCGGCGGCTGTTCGGTCTGGTCGTACTGGAAATCCCAGTATCTCCGCGTCGTCATACGCCCATTGCGGAACGTCAGGGTGTGACCGGGCGGAAGCCTGTGAATGCCGCGAAACGCCGTTTGCGGATCGGGCACGTATCCAAAGGAAAGGTAATCGGAAACAGCTTCGGCGTTCGCGCGACGTTCGACGCCGGGGAATTGCAGCAGCGATTTGATTTCCGAACCGAAGACCAGCGTTTCGCCGACCATCGTGTAATGCAGCGGTTTTTTGCCTGCGCGGTCGCGCGCCAGAAACAATTTGTTTTCCCGCCGATCCCAGATGGCGAAACCGAACATGCCACGCAATCGTTCGACGCATCGCTCGCCATCTTCTTCGTACAAATGAACGATGGTTTCGGTGTCGCTGTTAGTTTTGAACCGGTGTCCGCGCGCAATCAGGTCGGCGCGCAATTCCGCAAAGTTATAAATCTCGCCGTTAAAGACAATCCAGATCGTCCCGTCTTCGTTGGAAATCGGCTGTTGGCCGCTGGCGATGTCAATGATCGAAAGCCGACGCATGCCAATGGCAACGTCGCCTTCGACATAATACCCGGCATCGTCCGGGCCGCGGTGAGTGATGACATGGCACATCCGTTCAGCCAATTGCCGACTTTCGGACGGCGACATTACTGCGCCGGATTGAAAATAACCTGCGATTCCACACATTGCTTGATTGCCTTTGACCGACGATCAAGTCGGTAATTTTCCGCCCCTTGTTACCTGCCGGGACTTGCCCTCCATTTTCCACAACGCGCCGATCGGATGATCGGTCTTCCACAAAATTCCGCCTGGAACGCCCTGATTCTTTTGTGGCGCCGCAACGATTGACAGATTCACGGTGGGCCTGTATCCCTCACGTTCATAAACCCGGCATAAGCCGATTGCATAAGCTACCGGGTAATACAGGTACCAGAAATACTGGATTGAGGCGAACATGCTGCAAACGATATAAGCAACCAGCACAGCCTGTACGCAGACGCACAGGTAATATGTATTGCTCGACCTGCCGTCTGTACTCTCTTCCAACTCACGCTCCAGTTTTCTAAGTCTGCTCAATGGCTTGAAGTTGATTATCAGATAAGCAAGCAAACCCAGGAGTCCCAACTCGCCGGAAATTTCAATATACCCATTGTGGGCTTTCTGCTCCTTGAGCGAGTACATGTGGTAATTGGCCAATCCCACGCCAAGCGGTCTGGCGACGGCAATCAGCAACCCTCGTTTAAGCAATTCCTGCCGTTCGCTGGCCGAACCCGTTTGATCCTTGTCATTATCGAAAATGGAAGACATGCGGCTGCCGAATCCACCCGGCGCGGCCACCATCAAGAACACGACGACCAGGCTGCCTATAAACACCATCTTGATACGCTTGCCTCGGAACAGCTTGAACATAAGAAAAGCCGCGATGGTCACCAAACCAAGAAAGGCGCCCCGGGAAAAGGTAATCAGCACTCCTAATGCCAGGACTGCGGCGGCGCCAAAATAAATCCAGCGCAAAACTCCTTTCCGACTCAATCCCAATGCAATCGCCAATGGAATCACCATATCCAGCGCATTCGCCAGATCATTGGGATTGCCGAACATTCCTCCGCCCACGCCGGCAATCCTTGTAATACCTTTGGCAATCAGCAGGTACTTGCCTTCGATGTAGGTTTGAATGGCGCCATAAGCGATCCACAATGCGCCCACCAACAAGACATTGAACAAGGAAAAGAGCCGTTTGTGCGAATCCAGCAGGTTGACCATCAGAATGAAGACAATCACCACTTTGCTGAACGTGTCATTGAAAAAATCCCAGCTTTCGCCTGGCGCAGGCGAAAACGGCATGAGCATGAAACTTATCCCCACCAGCACCATGACCATTTTCACCTCGGTGGGCCAGATGGTCAGCGGTTCGCCATTGCTCAATTTGGAAGCGACATAAGCCAGGACTGTGCTGATGGCAATGAACTTGATGATAGGCGTATCGCCAAAGATTTCCGGAAACAGTTCATTCGGACGCAGATACAGTAAAAACGTAAACAGGTACACGCCGACAAACGCCATCGTATGTTTGCCAACTGCCAACGACACTCCACCGGTGATTTGCGTAGCTGTTTTCTGGTCGCCAGCAGCGGCAGACGGAAGCTTGACCAAATTTGTCGTTGAACGGATCAGATTCATAACCAGGCAATCATTCGATCATTGCGTTCCAGTTGCTGAAGAAAACCCTATGCGCATCGCCCCCATTCGGTAAAAGCGCTGGCACAATTCGCGCAATCGCAATTTTTCTTCCGGCGTCACGGCATTGACGGCAAACAACGCGACGACATAGCTCAACGTGAAAACGGCCATTCCAATCGCCAACACCCACGGCATGGAATTGCTTGGGATGGCCAGTTTCAGCGCAACCGTGACCAGAACGGCAATTCCAGTTGCCAATGCCAGTCGCGCCAGCGGCGCCAGTTGCTTCAGGTCGCTCCCATTCACTTTCAGTTTTCGCCCGATGACCAACATCGTCACGCCAATATCCAGCAATCGGGTCAGCGCCACCGCCCAGATGGCTCCCACCAAACCGTTTGCGCCGACGCCGATGTACAAGGCCAGCCACGTCACAGGCAACAACACCAGACAGAACTTGATTCGGAAAAATTTGAATTCGGGAAACGCACGCAATAAAGTGCCGACCAGAAAGATGTACAACAGCAGATTGAACAAATTGACGGCGAAAATCGGCGTCGCCGCCGCATACGTTTCCGTGAACAAGGTGACGATGAATTCCCGCCGCAACACAAAAAACATGGCGCATACAGGAAAGAAAAAGAACGCCAGAAACCGCACCGACCCGGCCCAAACCTGCCAGATGCCATGAAACGAACCGTCTTTTTCCAGACGGGCGATTTGCGGCAGCAAAATGGTTTCCGCCGCGTCAATCAAGGTTTGCAACAACGGCAACTGAAAACAGCCAATCGAATACACAGCGAATTCCGCCGGGGTGAAGTGCTTCGACACGTAAAAATTGTGAAAGTCGAATTGCACGATGTAGGCAATGCCGCCAATCCCGAACGGCAACGCGTTGGCCAGTTGCATCTTGAATAACGGCCAGTCAAACTTGCTCCAGAACCGTCCGAATCGCTGTTTCAGGTAAACGATGCAAATCGAAAAATGCACCACGCCAATGACCAGAGCTGTGATGACCACCGCCCGGGCGGTTCCGCCGATCATCGCCGCCGCAATCAGCAGCGATGTTTTCAAAAGCTGGATCAACACCGTCACCACAGACGCCCAGCGGATGTCGCCGTTGGCAATCACCACGCTTTCCAGGTTCAACGAAACCAGCCAGAGCAAGGTCACGATTCCAACCATCGGAACCAGACTGACCAGTTCGCCGCCCTTGAACGTGAACATGACGACTTGCGGATAAACCACCAGCAAAAGAGCGAACGCTCCGCCGACGACCAGATAAAACACCAGAATATGCAGCGCGATCTGCGCTTTTCGTTCCGGTTCGCGCGGCGTGAAGTAATAAGCGCTGGCGCTGACTTGCAGGCAGAGCAGCGACACCATTGTCGTTACGATCTGAAACGACTGCCGATACAAACCGAGTTCTTCGGGAATGAGTTTGCGAACCAGAACCAGAGGCATGACCATCGCCAGAAACAAGGCAATGCCTTTGGCCGTTGCCAGCCACAGAGTCTGTCTGGCAAAGCCCTGCGGTTCGGTTGTAGTTTTCAAAAACTTCATCGCTTTCATCGCCAGTCATCATCCGGCAGGCACATCACCAGCAAATGCCGTGATAACTCCCGTTGTGGCGATAACCTTTCAGCATTCCCACCAGATCAATAAACACCCGGCCGTTGTTCAGCTTGTTTCCCAGACTGTGGAATTCGTCTTCTTTTTTGCCGATGATGACGACTTCCGAAGCGTCAACCACTTCGTCCAATTCGCGCCGCAGCAATGACGAAATATGAGGGATTTCGCGTTCGATGTATTCCCTGTTCGCTCCGACCAGCCGCGCCAGTTGCACGTCGCGGTCGTAAATCGTCAGCTTCAATCCCTTGCCAATCAGCGTTTCGACCAGTGTCACCATGGGGCTTTCGCGCAAATCATCAGTTCCCGATTTGAAACTCAGCCCCAGAATGCCGATGTGTTTGCGTCCAGTGCCAAGCACCATATCCACAGTGCGTTCGACCTGCTGCCGGTTGCTGGGCAGGATCGAACTCAACACAGGCACTTCGACATCGAGTTCTTTGGCTTTGTAATTGATGGCACGCAAATCTTTCGGCAGACACGATCCGCCAAACGCGAAACCGGGTTTGAAGTAGGCAGGCGAAATGTTCAGCTTGGTATCCTGGCAAAACACTTCCATGACCTTGTGACTGTCCGCGCCCAGCTTTTTGCAGAGGTTGCCGATTTCGTTGGCAAAGGCCACTTTCAGCGCGTGGAAACAGTTGCTGGTGTATTTGACCATTTCGGCTTCCTTGATGCCGATGGTGATGACCGGAGCGTCGAGTTGTTTGTACAACTGGCTGACTTGCTCCGCTACTCGTTCGTCATCCGCGCCGATCAGGGTGAACGGCGGATGATTGAAATCGTAAATCGAACTGCCTTCGCGCAGGAATTCGGGATTGATGGCGACGCCGAAATCTATTCCTGCGCGTTTGCCCGAAGAGGATTCGAGCGCAGGCACAACAGTTCCTTCTATGGAACCCGGCAACATCGTGCTGCGAATGACCACCACGTGATAACGATCCGCCGCCGCCAACGCTTCGCCAATCTGCTGACAGGCTCGGCGGATGTAAGTCAGGTCCAGACTTCCATTCGGTTGGCTGGGAGTGCCCACGCAAACCAGCGATATATCCGTCGCCTTCACAGCAGCCACGGTGTCGGCTGTCGCCGTCAATCGCTTGTTATCTTTGGCCACTGCCAGCAATTCGCCGATTCCGGGTTCGATGATCGGGCTGTGCCCTTCGTTAATCATGTCCACCTTCAATTGGCTGACATCCACTCCGATGATTTCGTGCTCCGCCTGCGCCAGACACGCCGCCGACACACAGCCGACATATCCCAATCCAATCACACTGACCTTCATTGATGTTCTCCTAATAAATTGACTTCAGACCTGCTCAACTGTTCGCGGTTGGGCAGGTTGGCGATTCGATATACCGTAAAAGCCGCGTTCGAATACTCTTCCTGAAGCAAGCCTCGATGCCGGTTCAAAAACTTGCTCAAAAATTCCTGGTCATGCGGCTCAATGCCTTTCGGCCCCGAAACAATGTGCGTGGCCCCTATGCGCTGGAAGTATTCCCAAATGCCTTTGTCATCCAACAGCACCGGATAAAAAGACGTTTTTCGACCTGTATACAAAGCCAGAGCGCGAGGCTTGGTGAAAATGATGACGTCGTTTTCAGCGGTTTGCCGTTTGACGTAATCAAAAAATTCGACCGCTTCCGTTGTCGTAATCCCATTTGGAATTTCTTCCATGTCGTATCTGGTAAACCCGACCGCGTAGCTCGCCAAAACTGCAACGGCAACGCTGCTGATGGCCAACTTTCGGAATCCTTTCCATTCCGGCAAGGCTCTCAGCCCCTGCAACGAATAAAAGATGTAAAACGGCACGACGGGCAACAGATACCTGACTCCGCCGTCCATCGGCACAACCACCACGCTGATCGTATAAAGCAGCACGAACAATTCGATGAAGGTGATCTTTCTTATCACCTGCGCCAAGAACCCGATGGCGGCCAGTCCCGTCATCGCCAACGTCAATCCTATGCGCGGCAATTCGGCGTAACCGTTGTCCCAAATCTGCGTCAGCGAACTCAGGTAACGCGGCACGTTCAGCAGAATGAACCGCATCCAGTCACGCAAAAAACTCCCGGATTCGACCATCACGATCTCGGCATAAGCGCGGTCGCTTCGTAACAAAACGTATTGAAGTGCCATCAACGCAAACAGCGTTGCCGCAACTCCGACGACATACCACGACGGCGCAAACCATTTGCGGCGGCGAATCAGGTCGTACAGAACCAGGCTTGGCAACAAAACCAACCCTATGCTTCTGGTTCCGTAAACCAGATAAAACGAAACTCCGGTCGCCAACACGTATCCCAGTTTGAACTTGCCCGTCGCGCCTGCATCAAAGGCTTCGTAAGATTTCCGAACCAGATAAATACTCAGAAACGTCGCAGCAAAAAACGGGATTTCCGACCGCACATAATCTTTCTGAGTCCAGAAATAAGGATTCAACCCAACCAAAGCCACCAGCGCCAGTTGCCAGTTCGCGGGCAAAACATCCTTCACATCCTTGACCAGCAGAAACAACGCCAGCATGAACAGCAACACCAACTCCACCTTCATGGCTGTCAGGCTTTCGCCAAAAAGCCACACCACCGGCGCCAGCATTAACGGATACACCGGCGGATAAGAATCCGGCCCGATGTAAGGCGGCAGATAAATGTATCCGGTCGCGTTGTACTGCGCGCCAGCGACGATGTTCCTGGCATGTTGAATGTACATGCTGAAATCGTCTCCCCAGTTGTGTCCCTGCCGAATCGTCAGCAGGTAAAAACCGCCTATCACCAAAATCGCCAGCCAGACGTAATGGCTGGATTTCACGGCGACCGAAGAAATCGCTTCGGACTTCAGGAACTCTTTCGTTGGCTGCATACGATGCCTTGTTTGCCGCGCTATTGGTTTTGGTCTGTTATCCCCGCCTTTGTCTCAGGAGCGAGCGCGGACTCATTCCTGAGGCAAAGGATCGGTCAATCTGGTTCTCTTATAATTCGTTCGTCCGGAAGCCTGCGGAATTTCCAGAATGCGATAGGAAACGAAATCGCCGTTCGCAAATTCTTCGCGCAAACTGGAGGAATACTTGCCGACGAACGTTGTCAAAAATTCCTGCTCTTCGGGCGAAATGCCTTTCGGTCCCAACACAATGTGCGTAGCGTTGATCCGCTGGAAATACTCCCAGAGTTTCTGGTCATTCAGGCTCGGCGGATAAAACGAAGACTTCCTGTCGGTAAACAATGCCAACGCGCGCGGCTTGGTGAATATGAAAACATCCGATGGGCGCGTGCGCTGATTGACATAATCGAAAAACTCCACCGATTCGGCTTTGGCGATGCCGTCCGGGAACTTTCGCAGATCGAATGTGGTGTAGCGGGCTGCATACGAACTCAGAATGGCGATTCCCAACGCGATGGCGATTGAGTTTCGAGCGCCGATTCCAATCGGCAACGCCGTCAATCCCTGCCAGGCATACAACACAAAAAACGGAATCAGTGGAATCAAATATCGTCCGCCGCCATCCATCGGCACAACGATCACGACGATCAGGTAAACCGCCACGAACAGTTCCGTATAATTGAGCTTTCTGCGCACCCGCGCCAGAAAACCGACCGCCATCAAAAGAGTCATTGCCGTGGCCAGCACCAATCGAGCCGGGCGGTTATATCCATTGTCACAAATCTCCGTCAGAGCCATTCCGTACCCGAACACATTGCCGCTGATGTATTGCAACCACGCGCCCAGCGAATCATGAAAGCTGGTCGCCAGTTGGTCGTAATATCCGCGGTCGCTGTGAAGCAGCCTGGATTGCGCCAAAACCAAAGTTCCTGTAACCGCACTCGCCACACAGGCAAACCGCGAAGGCAGTAATTTCCGCCGATGAACCAGATCAAACAACAGCAGACACGGAACCAGCAGTAAGCCCAGACTGCGGGTTCCGTAAGCCAGGTAAAAAACCAGTCCGGTCGCCAAGGCCAGTTTCAATCGCTGGCTGTTCCATTCATTTGCGCGATCAGGCTGATTCGCCGGATACGCCTTGTTCACCAGCCACATTCCCAGATAAGCAAAAAACAGAAAAACCAAATCCGAAGTCAGCCGGTCTTTTTGATCCCACACGTAAGGGCAAAATCCTATGACCAGAAGCAGAGTCGCCCGCCAGATCGGCGACATTTCTTCTTTCAACATCAACCCAAACACCAACAGCGAAGCCACAAAGGTGACGATCACCACCACCTTCATCGCCGTCAGGTTCAATCCGAACAACCACCAAACCGGCGCCAACAGCAGCGGGAACACTGGCGGATAGGCATCCGGGCCGATGTAAGGCGAATAGTGCAAATACGCTGTCGGGCGATAATCCAATCCGGCGGCAATGTTCCGGGCGTGCATCACATACAGGCTGAAATCATCGCCCCATACATGCCCTGCGCGAATGCTGAGCAGATAAAACACTCCCACCGCCAGCACCGCCGCCAAAGGCAACCAACGCGCTGACTCGAACGTCCTGATTTCAAGCAGGCCGTTGCGGTCAGAATAAGCAGTCGCCGATTTATACACGCTTGAATGTTCCATCATTCCTTCATTCTCTGGAGCGTCAGTCAGAAAGTCTGGTCTGTAACACAGTGCCTTCGGGTTGAATCGAAGCGATTCGCGTTGCCGACGAATTTTCAACACAAACGCTCTGACAAATTTCAGCAAACCTGGCCGCGACGCTCGACCAGCCAAATCGTTCGCGGACATTGGCGGCGGCGCGTTTGCCCAACTCGCTGGCGAACGTCTGGTCGTTCAACACGCGGACAATTGCATGCGCAAACGATTGCGAATCATCGGCAATCAGCAACTCTTCGCCGTCGCTCAACGGCAATCCTTCCGCGCCAACGGTGGTCGAAACCATGGGCTTTTCCATCGCCAGAGCTTCGTAAATTTTCAACCGCGTGCCTCCGCCAATGCGTATCGGCACGATGTAAGCAGCGGCGCTTTCGATATACGGTCTGACATCGTCCACTCGCCCGGTGACGGTGATGAACGGATCGCGTTCGCCCAGTTCCACCAACTCGCGTCCGGGCTTTCGCCCGACAACCGTCAATTTGACGTTCGGCACGCTGGCGCGAACCAGCGGCAGAATCTCGTTGCAGAACCATTGAATGGCGTCCACGTTCGGCAGCCAGTCCATCGAACCAGTAAACACCAGACTCGCCGGTTCTGGCGCGTCGTTGTTTTGTGGGCGAAAGAATTCCGTGTCCACGCCGGTCGGAACATCCGAAACCGATTCGACTCCATAATCGCAGCGCATCATTTCGCAATCTTCGCGCGATACGGCAATGACGTGGTCGTAACGATGACATTCGGCTTTTTCCAGCGCGCGCATCTTCAACCACTGACCGTACAGGTACAGCCGTTTCAGCGGATTGGTCTGCGTTTCGTAATGCCTCTGCCAGATCATCGCTTCTACATTGTGTTGAAACAGCACGGTGGCGCAGCCAAGGTTTTCCGGTACGTTGATGCTCGGCGTCAGAAAATCGCAAACGACGACATCCGGTTTGTCCTGTTCAAACAGACGCTGAATCTCCTGGCGCATTGCCGGCGATTCATATTTCTTCACAGCGTAAGGCAGCCGGGAAAACAAATTTTCAAACAACTCCACGTAAAACCCTGGGGAAAACTTTTCGCGCAACCGATGCGGAACTGTCACCAGCTTGTGGCAATACTCGTTTGCTTGTTCATGCGCATCGGAAGAAGCCGTTCCGTCATCCAGCGTCAAATATGTGACGTGATGTTCGCGCTTAAGCTGTTTCAACATCTCGTAGGTGCGAATCTTGCCGCCTTTGTCCACGGGATGGAGCAATTCAGTTTTGATCCAGAGTATTTTCAAACATCCCTCTTCTAAGCCGCCGCATAGGCAACGCGCGTCACCTGTTTTGCCGGTTCGGCGAATTTCTGATCTTCACCATCGAGAAAGCGGCGTTGCCAGATTTCAAAATTCATCAACATCCACAATCGTTCGGCGTGGTTTTCGCCGGCTTCGTGGCGCGCGACCAGATTGCGAACGAAGTCCGGTTCGAAGATTCCGCGTTCCATAGCGCGCGCGCCGAGCACGTATTCGTTCAGCAGCGGACGAAAATCTCCGCGCAACCACGCGCCAACCGGAACCGGGAACCCCATTTTTTTGCGCGTCAAAATTTCGGCAGGAATCTTGTCGGCCATCGCCTGCCGCAAAATGTATTTCGTCGTCAGCCCGCGCAGCTTCATGCGTTCGGGCAAACGCGCGGCAAATTCGACCAGCTTGTGATCCAGAAACGGCACGCGGCTTTCGATGGAAGCGGCCATGCTCATCTGATCCTGCTTCATCAGCAGTTCGTGCAGATACGTTTTCATATCCGCCGCCAGCAATTGATCCAGCATAGTCACGGCGTCGGCTTCGCCCATCAGCGACAACGACGTTCGATAAGGGTTGCTTTCCGTCATGCGCGCGCGCGTTTCAGCGGTAAACAAACTTTGCTGGCGGCTGCGCGAAAAAACCGAAAAGTTATCGAAGTAAATGCTTTCGATGTCCGACGGCACGCACAAAAACGTCCGCGCCAGTTTTTGCCGGACGGCCAGCGCGCCGTGGCCGGTTTCAATGGCGTATTTCACCAACCGGCGCAGCGGCGAAGGCACGACGCTGTTGTAAGCCCGGCCAATCGCCAGGTTGTAAATCGTCTTGCGATATTTATCGTATCCGGCCAGCAGTTCGTCGCTGCCTTCGCCTGTCAAAACCACCTTGACGTGATCGGCGGCCAGTTTGGAAACGAAATACAGCGGAATGCTGGACGGATGCGCAATGGGTTCGTCTTCCTGATAAACCATCGCCGGCAGAGCGTCGAAAAACTCTTTCGGGCTGACGACGATTTCGTGATGCTCGGTCTTGAAGGCTCGCGCAGCCATGCGCGCGAATTCCAGTTCGTTTGCTTCGCGTTCGGCAAAGGCGACCGAAAACGTCTTGATCGGATCGCCGACCAGTTTGCTCATCACGCCGGCAATGGCCGTCGAATCAATGCCGCCGGACAAAAACATTCCCAACGGCACATCAGCCATCAATCGCAATCGAACCGATTCGCGGAACAGTTGATCGAACTGTTCAATGTAATCCCTGTCGCTGAGCGGCGATTCGTGTTTGGCGAAACTGACATCCCAAAACCGCGCAATTTCGACTTTGCCTTCCTGCCAGACCAGAGTGTGGCCGGGCGGCAAACGGCGCACTCCGCGAAACAACGTTTCGTCGCCGGATGTGTAGCGGTTGGCGGCGAAATCGCTCAACACGTCGTAATTCAATTCCGGTTTGACTGCGCGCGTTTCGATCAGGGCTTTGATTTCCGACGCGAAAAACAATTCGCCGTCCGGCGTCAAGGCGTAATAAACCGGTTTGATGCCCAGCCGGTCGCGCGCAATCGTCAATCGCTGCCTGCCGCCGTCCCAGATGGCAAAGGCGAACATTCCGCGCAGATGCTGCACCGCATCAACGCCGAATTCTTCATACAGATGGATGATCGTTTCTGTGTCGCTGGAGCTTTGATACCGATGGCCGAGACTTTCCAGCATCTGGCGATGGTCGCGGTGATTGTAAATTTCGCCGTTGAAGACGATTTGAATCTGGCCGTCTTCGTTGGTCATCGGTTGATGGCCGCCGCCCAAATCCACTATGGAAAGCCGCCTGTGACCCAGCCCTATGCCGCCGTCAATGAAATTGCCAGCATCGTCCGGCCCGCGATGAACCAGCGCGTCGCGCATTCGTTTGAGCTGCGCTTCATCAACTCGGCGATTCAATTTTTTCGGTATGGCGATGCCGCAAATTCCACACATGGTTTCTTCCCGCTTCAGTTCATACCCAATTGCGCCAGCTTCAATCGCCAGCCGGTTTCTTCCACTTCAAAGGTGGCGCGACGAGTTCGGCGTTCCAGCAAAAAGCTGTAACCATTGATGACTACTTTTCTGACCGGTGAATTCAACACCAAATCGAACTGTCTGATTCCTCGCACATTGAGTTCCAGCCATTCCTTGCGAAACTCAATCGCGCATTGGCCGACCATAATCGGCGACCGGAATTCCAGACACCCGGAAATCAGCAATTCATGTCCATTGATCAATCCGGCGTGCGCCGGTTGACCGCCGATCATTCGCAACCAGGCCATTGCCCCGGTCGCAGCCAAAAATCTGCTGCCCAATTGGCTGGCCTGATCGCCGAGCAACACTATGTCCTGCGTTTTGGCGTAGGCGATGCTGAAACCGCCTTCGCCAAGTTCGGACACGGCAAGTTGACCGATGCTGATCGGTTTTCTTGTGCTGTTGGGAATAATCAGTGAGGCGAAAGACTGAGTTCCCTTTCCTTCTGCGGAGAGCGTCGCAGTAGGAGCGAATTGATATTGGCCGTAACACCGCGACACACAGCTTTTCCTGATGGCGATGTTCAATTCGACGCTGCCGAACGACACCAGCGTCAATCCTTCTTCGCCGGGCGCGGTGACTTGAATTCGTTGGCGATCTTCACTCGCCGAAAGATTCGCGGAGCGAGAAACCGGCAGTTCAGAGCGACCGGACTTGCCTGTAATCTCTGCGACGCAATCAGGAGAAAAGTGGTAATTGATAGCATACCGATGTTGTTCCACAGCATCGAAGCGGTCTCGCACAACCAGGTAAGGCGGCATTTCCGATTCGACGCCGGATTTCAGAAATAACACTTCGCGCCGATGTTTCACCGGATCGGCCAGACGCTGATACCCGTTGTGAGCGCCGGAAAAGTAACCAACGTTGTCGTTGACATTGAATTCGTCCAGGCGACTTTCGGCGATGTAGCTCCACGAAAACGGCCCGGCAGTTACGGATTGCGATTGGCCATCCACTTCGGCAGTGTTGTGAGCCGCCGTCGAGCGGAAGTATTCGCGCAAATCCGCCTTGCCCGTGTAGGTCAGCGTGCCGGAATCGGTCAGCCAGTTGATTCCCCCGGCGGCGAATTCCAGCGAAAGCGAATCAGCGTGCGCGTGTCCACAAGCCAGACTGCCGTGCGGGCCGCAATCAATCAGCGCGTACCCTGATTCCGGCAACCATCCGTCGCGCATCACAAAATAACCAGCTTCCGTAAATGCCTTTGACTGGTCGGCAGGCAATACAGCCTTGATACGGTCGTAATCGGCCAGCCCTTCCGGCCCAAGCAACCACAATGTTTCCGCTGTCGCTTCCCCGGCGACGAATTTCCAATCACCACGTCCGGCAATTGCGGCTCCGGTCGCCAAAGTGTCGCGGAAATCATCCGCACGGCGAACGCCAAGCATCGCCAATCTTCCGCCATCGTCATCGCCAACCAGAGAAGCCGATCCGTCAGGCCGCGTGATCCACATCAAATGATCAAGCATATGCGCCAGCATGGCTTCCAGTTCCGACGGCAATGTGGCGCGCGTGGCTTTTCCCAGAGTCAGCAAATGCGTGTAAAAATCTGCCGTGTAGCGGTGGTAATAACTCGCCTGCTCGAAATAAACGCCGTCGCCGCGAATTTGCGTGTACAACTGGTCGCTGAGAATCTTCAGGCTTTTCTTCCGCCAGATTTCGGCTCGATTCAATTCCGGCAACGCCACGCCCAGGTAAAACAACCCAAGCGCTTCGCCCGTCAGATGAGTGTTCGGGCTGAAGTAATGCGAAAGGTAGGTTTCGACGTGCCGCCCAAACGCAGATAAAAACTTCAACGCGCGAGCAAAAAACTCCGGCGTCAGACGGCTGGAACCTGCCAGCAGGTGCAACGCCCACAACCAGGAAATCGCACGAAATGCGACTTCCAGACTGCTCGCCCAATTGATGCCGCGTCCGGGCGGATTCGCATCCATCCACGAAATCGCCATCGCCACAAACGCATCGGCGTATCGCTCATCTCCCGTCAACCAATACGCCTGCCCCAAAGTGACAAAGAACTGATGCCGGTTTAACTCCCAGGTGATTTTTTTATCGCCCGCGACTTCCGGGTTCAGGTAATCAATCTTGCTCCAATGAGCCAACGGCGTTCGTTTGCCGGAAATTGGCTCAAGACACCAATCAATTGGATTTCCGAATTTCAACCCGGTGAATCCCAGCAAATCGAACTTCCCGTCAATGACGCGCTCGGCGCGAACCAGAATCGCTTTGCGCTGATCGGCAAACCGGCTGGCCATCAACACGTTGATTTCCGCCTTGTGTGCCAGCGACGGAAAAAACGTCTGGACTCCGGCGTTTTTGATCCTCTCAAGAATCCGCGCGGCAACATCGGAGGCTGTGTTTTTACCTGACCGCAAATTCTGGCCGGGCAATCGGCTGACAGATGGTTGAAGCTGACGCAGCAACTCTGCGTCGCTCATTTCCGTCCACACCAGAAACTGTTCGCGCAAAATCGCCAGTTCCTGACTGCCGCGAACGCGAATTTCGCGGAAGCTTTTGCCGCGCAGCTTTTTCAGATTTTTAAGAGAGCCAACCATCGTCGTCACACTCCGATCACCGAATCATTCCCGATCTTTTTCGACTTGAACACACTTCAACACGCCTCGATTCAACTTCGCGTGGCGTTGTCACCCTGGAATTTGATGATGCTTAGCCAGCCGTGGGGCTTGTCTCAGGTTGGTGACGTTGGCAAAGCTTTTTCAACGCCTGCGCAATTCAGCAAGCGTGTAATGAAATTTGCGCCACGTCTTCATTGAGCGTCGCGCATTTGCTGCGCGTTTCAGCATTGTGGGTTTGCTGTTGAGTAAAACCGGTGAGGTGATATTCCGGGATCTCCCCCAGCCCAGGATAAACCACCTCACCACGCAGCGCACCGCCCCCATTTCGACACGCGATGCGCACGCGATCCGCTTGCTTCACAGAGAAGCAAACCTGTTCAGGTTCCCTTGCCAACCAACTGCGGTTCGACCAATGTCTCCTTCGCAGATTTCGATATCCGGCCTTCCCTGATGGGTTCCCAAACCACTTGAGTTCCACCGCCGATAAAGCGAAAGAACCCGGCAACCGAAGCGACATTCACAAGCAGGAAGTAATAGGGAATGGCTAGCGGCCCTATCTTGACTCTCAGCCGCTCTGCCCCCCAGCCAGCCGCCGTCGAGAAGTAAAACACCGCTTGCGACAGAAACAGGTATTGATAAAAAGCCGATTTCTCAATCAGCAACCAGTTGGAAACCAATGCTCCCAGAAGAAAAACCGGAACCACGTAACGAAGCAACTTGTGCGAGAACATCTGAAACGCAAACATTCCGTGCGTGGTCAGACTGAACACTTCCTGGTAACGATTGAGTGCGCGAAGCGTTTGCGAAATCACACGCACTCGCATCCGCAATTCATCCTGCCCTTTGTTATTCGTGTCTTCCGTCGAAATCGCTTCCGGTTCGTAAACCGTGCGAAGCCCTTGCAGGTGTATTTCCGTTGCAATGACAAAATCGTCAATCATTTGATTGGCCAGCCGCGCCTGACAAATTCGACGCACGGCATACAAACAACCACTTACGCCAATCAATGATCCAAGCCGGCTTTCGCACTTCTTCAGGAATTTTTCGTATCCCCAATACGAACGACAACCTTTGCCAACGGCAGTCGAAGTACGATCCACATAATCCAGTTGCCCGGCAACACACCCCACTTCGGGATCGGCGAAACTGCGAACAATCTTTCTTATTGCATCTGTCTCGAAAATCGTCGTTGCATCTGAAAAAACGAGTATTTCGCCGATAGAAATTTTAACCGCCTGCTGTTGTGCGCGTGTCTTTCCTTGACGAACTTCCTGCCTGTGCAGAATTACACCTTGATCTGCATAACTGCGAACGATTTCGTCGGTGTCATCAGTGGAACAGTCCGAAGCAACTACAATTTCCAGCTTATCCTTCGGGTAATCCAAAGAAAGCATATTGTCGAGCTTGGCTCTTAAATCACGCTCTTCGTTATAAGCAGCAATAATGATCGAGACGCTGGGCGAAAAATCATCTTTTCGAATCGGACGCGGAAACAAGCGACTCAGCAGAAACACTACCAGAGGATAGCCAAGATACGTGTAAAGAATCAGGCCAACGAATATCCAAAATACAATTTCAATAATCATAGGATCTTGCATAGGGGGGAACCGAATCTAACTGAGAAATCGGCTATCCTTGCTCCTTATAATCAATGTTGTTAGTAACATCCGGTCATATGCCAGACATGGTGTTCATGGACTTCGCTGGATCAGGAAAACTTTTGAGCGAAACCATTGCTGATTCAACCAACAACCACCTGAATTCGCTCTTTCCAGCGATCACACCCCTCTCCCAAAAACGACGAAGGACAAAAACCTGACAAACCCCAGCGAGGTCATGACAGTCTCCATTTTTTTGCGCGTATTGCCGTTGACAACGACCGTATCACCGGCACGTAGCGTGACGTTTTCTTCAGGTCCAACTTTTCCTTCGATAAACTTCTTCATGTTCACGGTTCTTTTTTCCAAGCGCCCATCGCTGCCTTGTCGCATTAACACAACTTCTGAGCGATTGGCTGTTTCCAAAAATCCGCCAGATGAATTAATTGCCTCAAGAATAGTTAAAGGCCTGGAAATAACTAAAATTGCAGGAGCCTTAACCTCACCAAGTACTCCAACCTTTGCGCTTTGCGCCTCTTCCAAAGAAACACTCACCTTGGGATCAATAACGTATTCGCTAAAATCTGCAGTAAGCTTCTTTTCAAGTTGCGGCACTGTCATACCGACAACTTCGATGTCACCGACAAGCGGATGATAGATTCTGCCAACAGGTGAAACTTTCAACTTTGATAACGAATAATCAGGTTGCCCAAGCACACGAATTGCGATTTCATCGCCCGGCCCAAGGCGATAGCTGGTGTAAAAATTGCGATAGATATTCTTGAAATACCCCTCTTCAGGATCAACAATCGGAGCACCATTATTATCTCTGGCCGCATTGGCAGTATTTTCAGCCTTCGCCTGAGCCTGGACGAATTCTGCAGGCACTCCCAACAAACAAACACAAAGCAAGAATTCCATCATAAGCGGAAACCTCCTGCATTGCTCCCAAAAGTCTTCCAAGGTTTTCATCGTTACAGCCTGAAATTTACTTGTCGGTTATTCTATTTAACACGACGCCAAAAATATCCTCTTCCGATAATAACCCGATCGCTTTTGCCATCTGTGCCGTTCGGGTTTGTCCTTGTCGAACAACAAGTAAGGCAGTGTCAACCAATCGGATCAACATACTGCAATCTGCCCGTTCCAATAAGGGAGGAGAATCAAATAGAATGAAGTCATACTCAGGATCGAGGATCTCCAGCATTTCCTGAAAAGCCGGTGACGTTAGGATCTCAACCGCGTTATCAACTCGCTCACGAGTAGGCAAAACATGAAACCCTCCTGGCAACACACGAACGACAGCAGCCCCCGGTGGCAAATCGCGCCTGTGGGCTTCAGCAAGTCCAATTTGAGCTTCAATACCCAACAACCGAATCACAGATGGCCGCACTAAATCTGCATCAATAACCAGCACTCTTTTCCCTGCTTTTGACAGAGCCCCGGCCAAGTTAAGCAGTACGCTGGTGCGTCCTTCGCCTTTTTGAGCAGATGTGATCAATACTCGCTTGAACATTCGCTCGGTCGTCCCGGAAATCAGCCTCAAAGCCAGCATGTCGTATTGTTCCGATGCTTTCAGGTCATGCTCGTGCAACGTAACCAAATTAGGAGCAACGTGAAATAAGTTAAGTGACACTTCACGAGAAGGCTGCGCCAATGCTTCCCGCCGAGTCCTCAATCCATTAGTCTCTCGCACTTCCAGCTTATTGGGGTTGCCGTTTGATAACGCATAGTATTTGAAATCGAGCTTCTCCAAGGATTGATTTTGTCCCCCATCTTCCTGACTTCTTGATTCATCACGAAATGGCTTGGTGCGGCGTGGCTCTGCGACTTTGCTTGTCACCATTTCTAACATCTTTTCCATTTTTACTCCTAATTACTAATCCATTAACCAATCACTACTTTGCGAACATCTGAAAAATCTGAGTCTTCGTAAAGAGCATGGTCAATACTGGCACCAACGAAACAACGAATAACAAAATAAGCAATGCTCGTGCGACAACAAACTTTCGTTTTCTATTATTCTCGGACGGGGTCAGTGTTTCGGGGATCAAACCAACAACCGGAGCACCCAGATAATACTGAATGTCGCGCTCGTCATTAATCAAAGTCAGCCTTGGCAACTCAACAATTGCCGCCGCAATCAGCCCTAATCCAACTGACAAGGCAAATGCCAAAAGCATCAATTTTATCCTGTTAGGGGCAATAGGAAATTGAGGCAGAACGGCTTTATCAACTACTTGAAAAAGAGCAGAGCCGCCGCCTGCTTTCGCAGCCCCCAGCCGTATCAACGAATCTCTGCGTTCAGAGAGCTTGGTAAGACGGTTAAACATCAAACTGTATTCATCACTTGCATCAAGATTTGCCAGATTGTCAGTCGCTGGAGCCAAAATCCCTGTATCAGCAGAAGCTATTGAGCCAGGTGTTATTTCGACTGATGGTAACAAAGACAAAGCCTGCCGCTTTCTGGATAATTCTCTTTGGTTTAACTCAACTTCTGTTTCAATATTCGCCAACTCTCGCTGTAATGCTCGCAATTCCCTCACCTCTGGAGAGAATCCAGTCACACCAGATTGTTCTCCACGACCTGCCTCATATTGAGCAAGCTGACGATCCAATTCAGCAATTTGGTTGCGTGTTTGAATTACCTTTGAATTTTTTTCAGTATATTGAGCAGTCTGATCTTTTAACTGGGCAAGCAATTGTGCTTTTTGCGACAGCAGTATCCCGTAAGCGCTCGTTCCTCTACCATAGTCTGCAACAGCCGAAGCCGGTGAAGATGCTACTATCTTTTCCTGCTCTGCGATTTGACGTTTCTGCTGTGCCAGACGCTGATTAAGACTGAATTCCTTATCAGTCAGAGTATCAATGGATGCTACTAACGCCGCTCGTTGTAAACGAATCAAGTCTTTATTACCTGAAGATTTAGCGAGCCGCTGCTGGTTAATTTGCTTTAGTCGCGCCTCAAGCTCGACTATTGTCGCATTCAAAACACGAGCCTCTTCTGCCGCACGTTTCTCCAGCATTTCACTGGTGTTACTGAAATAAGAAGCAAGCTCATTAGCAACTTGCATTGCCAACTCAGGATTGCTGTGCTTAAAAGCCACTGTAAACGAGACAGGGTATTGGGGGTAATATTCACGCAACTTCATCTCTACGGTCGCGTTAAGCCTTAACCGAGCTATTGCACTTTCAACATCAATCTTGTCGCCATACAACTTATACTTGCTAATCAACGGCTCTAAATTCGACCGGCTCAATAAATATTGATTTATCGAAGCAACTTGTATATCAACAGCTTCGCGTTCTTCTCCGGAATGTATTGTTATGGCTACCAGCGATTTGGCCTCATAAACATTTGGTATGGGAGCCATTGCGGTATATGTTGCAATCATCATTGCAGCAGCAAACAAAACGATAATCAGCTTGCGCCGCCACAAGATCTGCAAATACTCTGTTATTCCCCGTGGTCTTAAACTGGCCATAAAACTTAATCTCTATACTCAATCGTCAAATCGTATATTTATCTTGGCCTATCCAACTCTTGCCCAACGCTTGAAATTGTGAGCACACCATATGCAACTTTATTCCCCGCCCAAAAAGGGCTGCTCGGCCAAACCGTGCTGGTAAGCATAAAGCGCAAGTTCAATTCTGTTTTTTATGTTTAGTTTGTCATAAATTGAAGTGAGATGATGGCGAACAGTCGCTTCACAAACGAAGAGCCTGTCGGCGATCTGTTTGTTTTGGAGACGTTCGCCAATTAACGCCACAACTTCACGTTCCCGCACAGTCAGTTTATGTATATTTCGCCTCTCCTGCCTTGGCTGAACTTTTTCACCTGTCTTGACTTTCCCTTGCCACATCTCTTTTAACAACCGAGCCATAGTCACACTTTCAATCCAAGCTTCCCCACAATGCACTTTCTCAATAGCCTTTATCAGCACATCCGGGGAATCAGTTTTGAACACTAACCCCATGGCGCCAAGCCCGAAAGCCTGATAGTGAGCCTCTGGATTCCACTCACCGGTAAACACCAGCACTCGTGCATTTTGGGACGCAGTAAGTAAATTTGGGATGGTATCAATGCTGCAATCCCCTCCATGCTCATGATCGAGAAGAATAATGTCAGGTAAAGTCCGGCTGATTACTGACAGAGCTTGTGAGTAATTTGAAGCCTCACCAATAACTTCAACTTGAGGCTTGCTTTCAATTAGTAGGCGTAAACCTGACCTGACGCACTCTTGATTTTGAATCAAAAGCACACTTATTGGTTTTTGGATGGGGGACTCCATTGCTTTCAAGGTTTGCCTCCTGAACAATTATAGAGTTACTAAAAAATTTGACAGTAATTCAAATTAAAGTGTGTGTCGTGGGGCATTATGGGACGTCCTGATATCAGGACTATTTGATCGGGGACTACAGAGCTGATAGCTAAAATTACAAACAAGCTTTGGCTTCAACTGACTTAGTCTTGAAGCCACCCCTGGTTTAGCGCGTATCTAACAAGCTCGGAACGGCTACTTAAGCCTAGTTTTTCTATTAGTCGCGCTTTATATGTTTCAATGGTTTTGGCACTCAAATCAAGCTGACTAGCAATCTCTTTGTTGCTATAACCCAAGGCAATAAGCTTTAAAACTTCCCTTTCACGATCGCTAAGCTTACTACCAGAAATAAGGGACTTACTTTTTGCTGCACCTTGATTGACAAGTGTAGAAACCATTCTACCAGCCAAGGTTGGGTCTAAATAAGCGCCTCCGGCAGCAACAATGCGTAATGCCTGCGCCAGTTCTTCACCCGCCGTTCTTTTCAACAAATAACCCGATGCACCGACTTGAAACATTTGACGCAAATATCCACTGGCTTCATGAATCGTAAGCACCAATACGTTGATGCCCGGGCATATCTGTTTGACTCGTTCAACCACCTGAAACCCGTTCATATCAGGCAAGGTAAAGTCAAGTATCATTACATCAGGCTGCAATTCTCTGACTTGCGATAACGCCGTCTCACCATCGCCAGCTTCTCCCACCACTTCCATATCAGACTGCTCTACTATCAATGCTTTCAAACCCTTGCGCACAATAGGGTGATCATCAACGAGAAAAATGCGAAGTTTTGGCATCACCGCTCTTCTTAGGAGTTACAGGAATACTTATTTTTATTGTGGCACCACAGTCCTTCTTTGATTCTATGGTTATGGTTCCACCCATTAACTCTGCACGCTCTGACATCCCTAAAATTCCAAATTTTTGCTCATTGCAGAAATTGTTTCGTACTGCCCTGAAATCAAAACCTTGCCCATTGTCTATTATTGTTATGAGCAGAACATCTGATTGAAACTTAACAGTTACGCTGACAGAACTTGCTTTTGAATGTTTAGCGATGTTGGTCAACCCCTCCTGCACAATACGATAAATTCCGCATTCCATATCTCCAGACAAACCTAATCGCTCAAGATCAATTGAATGAAAAGTCGCCTTTATGTGATTTCTTTTAGCCCAACGCTCTATCAAGGTTATTAGAGCGACTCGTAAACCCAGATCATCCAGAATTAGAGGACGTAACTCCCATGCAAAATCGTGAATACGCTGGTCAAGATGCGCAACGATATCTTGCACTTGCCTCAATTGAGAGAAGGCTTCTGACTCAATATCAATCTTTTTTTTCAAAGAAACCAGCCCAAGAGATATGGCAACTAAATCCTGACCAATTTGATCGTGTAACTCTCTGGATAGTCGCGTTCTCTCTGCTTCACGCACAATCTCAAACTGACGCTGGAGTTGCATGCTGCTCAAATCAGCCACATTTGGGAGATATTGGCCACTTGGTTCTCCAACTTGAACTTTTCGCAAGAGTGAAGAATCTTTAGTTTTTTCAAGCAGGATTCCTACAGACATTTTGGATCAATTTTATGCCTTAAAAGTATTAAAATGACTGTCGAAAAACTGAGTAAAATCCAAGAAAAGCCTAGACTTATGCTCAACCATCAGTTTCCGAACAACAATTCCCTACGCCTTTTCGTCAACATCTATAATTCTTTCACAATGTAGTCTCATCGTAGGCGACAGTCAAGTAAAATGTAAGCTTTATGACTACATTTTACTTGACCAGTCCTACAATTCAGCGCCACATTCAGCAATTCCTTGTCAGCTTGTACGCTATTTGCATTTTTGATTTGGTTTTCTGAGTTTTTGCGCTTGTTTTGCGGTTGAGATCGTTTGCGACAACCAGAAACTGAGTTTGACAGCAGCGAGATTGCAAGATTCCATAAATACACTGCCGCAGATATTTAGAATAAAGAGTTTAACTGCGCGGTTCCCAGGCGTTGCCCAAACGCTTGTCTATACGGGATCGCCGAATTTGTGGGTTGTGGTTTGCTGAAGGAATTGAAAATACAGTTCCAGGTGAGCTTCCTTGCACCACCAGCGTAGAAAAGCTTCGTAGCCTTTCTGCCCAAGTTCCTGACGTTGCCGTGGAGAAGCAGCCAAACTTTCCAATGCCGCCACCAACTCCTGGTCAGTGCGGTAAACAAAGCCGCCACCGCTATCTTGAACAACTTCAGGCAAGGCACCCAGATCGCGAACGATCACTGGGGCTTTACGGGCAAAGGATTCGATGATGATGATGCCGAAGGTTTCGAAAGTTAAGGAAGGAACGACGCAGGCGAGAGAATGAAAGTACAAAGCGCCGAGTTCTCGCTGAGGCAAAGCGCCGAGAAATTTGATGCGTGGGTTGTCAGCGGCTTGAGCGCGTAATTGGTCGCCGAAATTCCCGGTTCCGGCGACCAGCAGATCGTATTTATCTATTTGCTTCCAGACGTTGATCAAAGTTTGAAGTCCTTTGATCTCTTCCAGTCGCCCAACAAACAGAAAATAAGGCCGCTCTTGTGGCCGAGGGCCTGGGTTTTGCCAATCCTGGTCAGCGCGCTCAATGAAGTAAGGCAGGTGCGCTACTGGCTTCGGAAAACCGCGCTCAGCATGCATGTTGGCTGTAAAACGACTGGGCGAAACGAATTGATCTACGTGTTGACTCGCGCGCTCCAGCATCCCCGTGTACCGCCAAAGCTGTGGCGGGCGTTTGCCCTGCAAAGTACAACGAAGACATTCCGGCTTTTCGCACGGACGGCTGTTGAATTTCCAAAGCACGTGCATAGGGCAAATCAGCCAATGTTCGTGAGTGGTGTAAAGTTTGACGGCGTTTCCCTGCTTTGGCCGCCAGGTCAAAACCTCCGGCCCAAGCAAGGAAGTGTTGTGATAATGCAGCACGTCATAAGGCTTGCTGGCCAGCAATTCGAGGATGGATTGGCGTTTCAGATACGCCCGCCCGGTTTGCTGAGTCAGCAAGGGCGAAAGCCATTTGTAGCCGCTGCGCAAGCCGTGAACTTTGACATTGTGATGATCTGCAAACTGTATTTCCGGTTCGCCTGGATGCAGCAAATGATACGAATCCACGCAGTGAACCACGTCCACTTGATGCCCTTCGTCGCCAAGCGCGTGGCAAAGCCTGTAAAGATACATGGCGTCGCCGCCAAAGCTGTAAGGCGGATAAAATGTGGTGAGGTGCAGGAAATTCAGAGGCCGATTGGTCAAGCGGTCACCTGTCGAATCAGATTAATCATTTGTCGCGCCGCGGCGTCCCAAGTCAGTTTAGCCGCCGCAGCCAACCCAGCCGCCCGCATCTGTTGGCGCAATGCGTCTGATTCCAAAACGCGATTCAGCGCCGTGTCCAGATCTTCCTGATTGGCCGGATTGATAAAGATGCCGCCTTCGCCAAGCAATCCAGGCAGTGGACTGGCAGTCGTGGCAATCACTGGGCAACCGCAAGCCGCAGCTTCGACGGCGGGCAAGCCAAACCCTTCGATCAGCGAAGGCAACACCAGCACGCTGGCCAGGTTCAACAACACGACTAATTCTTCGTCGGGTAAATAGCCGGTGAAAATCACACGACTGGCAACGCCTAGTTCAGCAGTCAGTTGTTTGATGGACGAATAACAACTGTGAAACACCTCTTTCCGGTATTCGCCAACCATCACCAACTTCACGTCGGCGAAGCTGGGATGTTCAACGACTTTGGCAAAAGCCCTGACCAGCGATTCCAGATTTTTGTGCGGACTGAATCCGCCAACGTAAATCACTGTGCGATCTGTGCAGTTGATTCCCAATTCCGACAAGCGCGGTGTCGGCTGCGGATTCGGCAAAACGCGAAAGACAGGATCGCTGGCTTCCCCGACAACAAAGACTCGCTCAGGTTGCGTTTTGAAATGCTCCAGAATTCCCTGCCGCGAATAATTGGAAACCGTGACGATGGCATCCGCCTGCCAACGACCGAGCGCGACCTTGCTTTTCCAGAACAGCCGCGCCGCGAAGCTCGGCAAAGTCAATTGCGGATAAGTTTCGGCAATTACGTCATGAATCATGACTATCTTTTTGGCTCGACTGAACACCGGCACGTAGCTGTAGACAGTGGGAAACAACAGCAAGTCGAAACTGGAATTGGATAAAGCGCGGCTCATTCGCAACATATCCATCGCCGAACGATGACCGTTGGCGGCAGTGGCAACAGCGGTCGGAGCATCTGTGTTGACCAGACGAACATCGGCTTCGGCGGGAATTTTGTCACTCGCGTCCAGAGAATCAACAAAGAGCGTGTACCGATTCTCGCTGTCCAGCGGAATCAGCGCATTCAACAGCGCTCGCGCATGGCGACCATAACCGCGATTGTTTTGCCGGCTTGTCGCATCTACCCCGATTTTCATTTTTTGATTTTCCTTTCTCAAAGCCGGGGCATTTTGTTCACTGCTTGCGTTGAGCTTGCCGAGCCTGCTCAAACACGGTTCTGATTGCATTGGTCACCAGTTCCGGGCGATCCAGTTGCACGAAATGGCCGCTGTTGTCAGCCAGAATCTGCGTGCCGTATGGAGACAGCCGACTGAGCAGAAACTGCAACTCATCATGAATTTTTTCACGGTCTTCTTTGATCGCAGTTTCCTGTTTGCCAGACGCGCTGACAACCACCAGTGGCAAAGGCTTTAACGGGGCGGCAACGCGAATTTCTTCGGCGCTGGCCAGCAAATCAATTCTCTCGTAATTGCCGCCGCCTTCATGCTTGAGGTAATCCGTCCGCTGAGGTTCCGACAACAACTCAGCATAACGGCCGTATTCGTTTTCGTGCGAAGCGTCCACCAAAACAATTCCGGCGACTTCGTCAGGAAACTGGCTGGCAAACAATCGCGCGTTCAATCCGCCAAAGGAATGACCGACCAACAAGTACGGCGCTTCGACGCCTGTCGCGTTCAACAGCGCCCGCAACTCGGCGACGATTTGTTTGCTGGTTCGCTGCTGATTGATCTCATCGCTGTCTCCCAGATTGGCGCGGTCGTAAATCACCACTTGAGCGAATTCAGCGACATCGTTGGGAACTCTCCCCCAGCTCGTTCGCGGTTGAGCCAGTCCGGCTTCAAACACCACCGTCGGAGTTCCTCTTCCCATTCGTTCAAGGCGCAATCGGTGACCGCCGACATCAACCAACTCGCCCATCAGAATCAACCATCCGCGCTCCAGCTTTTTTTTGCCGCCGATGACAACTCGTTTCGGACCAAGCGCGACAACGGCCAGCGCAACCGGCAAAGCCAGCGACAACGCAACAACCAAAATTTTTCGCAATCTCATGCGCGCTCCTGAGTCTGCCGTTTTTGATACCAGTCAATCGTTTCGCGCAGACCTTCGTCCAGAGTGAATTTCGATTGCCAGCCGAGCATTCGCCTGGCTTTTTCGCAACTCAGATACTGTTTGGGGATTTCGCGGCTGGCTTCGTTCATGACTTTCGGCGTCAGGTGCGTTTTGCCAGTCAGCTTCAAAATTTCACCCACCAGTTCCAACACGGAAACAGGGGTCTCAGTGCTGAAGTTGAAAGCCTCGCCATTGAATTGTGCGTCGGGCAGACGTTCGGCAAGCGTCAAATAAGCGTCTACTGCATCGCGCACAAAAAAGTAATCGCGAATGAATTGGCCGTCGCTGCGAATGATCGGCGCTTCATTGCGCAACGCCGAACGAATCGTTCCCGGAATCAGACGATTGAAATTCAAATCGCCGCCGCCGTACAGATTGCCGCAGCGGGTGATCGCCACTGGCGTCTGGTAGGTGTGAAAATACGAAAGCGCGATGAATTCCGAACAGGCTTTGGAAACGTCGTAAGGATATTTGCTGTTCAGCGGTTCATCTTCTGTGTAAGGCAACTGCTCCTGTTCGCCGTAGGCCTTGTCGCTGGAAGCAACGACAACGCGTTCGACTTTGGGATTGACGCGACAAGCTTCCATCAAATTCCACGTGCCGCGAATGTTCGCTTCAAAGGTCGAAAGCGGCGCGCGCAACGCAGTCCCGACAATCGTCTGCGCGCCAAGATGAAAGACCGAATCAATTTCGTATTCGTTCAGCGCGCGCGCCAGTAATGAATAATCTTCCAGTTCGCCGCGCACGGCATTGGCGCGCGCCACCGCGCCGGAATCCACCAGACGGCTTTCAGGAACCCAGTCCCGAATCAAACAGGTGACATTAGCTCCGCGGCGAAGCAATTCTTCGGTCATCCACGAACCGAGCAAACCCGTCGCTCCGGTGACAAACACATTGCGACGATTCCAGAAATTCATTCCCACACTTTCCAAGGCGCTCTCCCCTCGTTCCACAAAGATTCCAATAAATGTTTTTCGCGCAGCGTATCCATGGGCTGCCAAAATCCTTCGTGCCTGAAAACCATCAATTGCCCATCGGCGGCCAATCGTTCCAACGGTTCGCGTTCCAGGACAGTTTGATCGTCGGTCAAATAATCGAACACGCCTGGCTCAAAGACGAAAAAGCCGCCGTTGATCCAGCCTTCTCCGGTTTGCGGTTTTTCCCGAAATTCGCGGACGCAATCACCGTCCAAAATCAATTCGCCGAAACGCGCAGGCGGTCGCACAGCCGTCACCGTCGCCAATTTTCCGCGTGAGCGGTGAAACTCCACCAACGCCCGTACATTCACATTGCCCAAACTGTCGCCGTAAGTCACCGAAAAGGTTTCGTTGCCGATCAATCGCTTCAACGCCAGTACGCGCCCACCTGTCATTGAATCCAATCCGGTGTCAATCGCTCCGACGCGCCAGTCCAGCCGATTGGCGTTGACGATCTCCATCGAACGGTCACTAAGGTTGATGACGTAATCGCTGTGATGAATAAAGAAGTTGTGAAAATACTCCTTGATGATTTCGCCTTTGTAACCGCACGCCACCAGAAAGTCTTTGAAGCCGTGATGAGCGTAAATGTTCATGATGTGCCACAGCATGGGCTTGCCGCCGATTTCCACCATCGGTTTCGGACGAATCGTAGTTTCTTCGGCGAGGCGCGTTCCGCGCCCGCCTGCCAGAATCACAACTTGCATTTCACACCACCGTCACTTCCGGAACCGGAATGATGAATTTGCCGCCGTGCGTTTTGTATTCGCTCTGCTGGCGCATGATTTCTTCGGCAAAGTTCCAAGCCAGAATCAGCAAATAATCCGGTTGCCTTTCCAACAAGGTCGAAACCGGCAAAACCGGAATGTGCATGCCCGGTGTATACATTCCCAGTTTCAAAGGATTTTTGTCCACCACGTAAGGCAGCAGGTCTGGTGTGATCTGGCAATAATTCAGCAACGTGTTGCCTTTGGCCGCCGCGCCATAACCGGCAACAGTTTTGCCTTCGGCTTTCAACCGAGTCAACAATTCCATCAACGTGTCGCGGCTGCGTTCGACGCTTCTGGCCAGTTGTTCGTAACGGCCAAAGTCTGTGAAGCCTCTGTTTTTTTCATCTTCCGCCCAAACAAGCGTCTGTTCCGAATGATTTTGATGAATTTCCGAGTGCCCGGCATGCATCCGCAGCGAACCGCCGTGAATCGGCACGTGATCCATGCGAACGATTCGCAATCCGGCGGATTCGCACAATCGCATCAGCGAATTGACCGAAAAGTAGCAAAGATGTTCGTGATAAATCGTGTCGTATTCCGTGCGGTTGAGCAGATCGCCCAGGTAAGGCATTTCGATGATGACAAGGCCGTCTTCGCCGATGACTTCCTTGCAACCTCGCAAAAAGCCCTGCGTGTCGTCAACGTGAGCCAGCACGTTATTGCCTATGACAGCTTTGGCCGGGCCGCGTTCGGCGCGAATACGTTTGGCTGTTTCGTGATTGAAAAATTCGTTGATCGTTTCGACGCCGTTGGCGCGAGCCATCGCTGCCACATTCGTCGCCGGATCAACGCCCAGCGTTCTGACGCCCAAATCCTGAAAACAACGCAACAAACTGCCGTCATTGCTGGCGACTTCTATCACCAGATCGTTTTCCGTCAACCACAGCATGTCAGTGACGGCGCGAGCATAAGCCTGATTGTGTTTGGCGATGGTTTCCGAAGTTCCGGTCACATACAGGTAATGGCGAAACAGGACTTCGGGATCAACCACGTCTGGAATCTGTACCAGCGAACAGCTTTCGCAAAACACCGTGTCGAGCGGAAAGAGCTGTTCATCGGCGAATTCATCCGGCGATTTCAAAAACGAATTCGCCAGCGGTTGATTGCCCAGCGGCAAAAAGAGCCTGAGGCTTCGTTCGCCGCAGGCTCGACATGTTTCTCGGCGATGATAAACGGGTGATTTGGACATCTTGGGATTCACCATAACCTCCATCAACATAATGACCATAACCCATTATCCACTTGCCATTGACCATTAACCGGCAGGGTAAAAAACTTTCTTCTACCAGTCTGTTAATGGCTAACGGGCAATGGTTAATGACTGATTGCGGCTGCTTGCGCCTCGTCGTTTTTTGGCGTCGAGTTCAGCTTTCGACGCCACTTCGGCATTTCAGTAGAAAAGCGAAAGATCATCAGGTTTCGCAAAAACTCCCAGCACGTCCCGACGCGAACATGCGAAAGTCCATTGCCGCGCATGCGCGCGAAGACGTTGAATTCCAATACTCGCAAGCCCATGTAATGAGCTTTGATGACGATTTCAGGATCGAGGAACCAGGTCTTCGATTTCAAATCCATCGCTTCTATCGCTTCGCGCGGCAAAATTTTCGGGCTGCCGTTGACGTCAATCGAACCCAGTCGCGGCCACAAAACGCGCACCATCAGGTTGTAACTGACCGAAACGACTTTGCGCCAAAGCCCGTCCATGCGGAATCGCCGACGGACTTTGGCCAGCACATTTCCATTTGTCGTTTTGACCGAATCGAAAAGCGCGACTACGTCTTCAGCGTCCACCTGGCCGTCGCAGGGAATGATGCCAACCCAGGGAGCGCGACAAACAGTCATGCCGCTGAGCACCCCGTTGCCATATCCTTCGTTGATTTCGACGCGGTGATAAATGATCGCCGGATCGTTGGCAGCCATTTCGCGTAACATCTCGCCGGTGCGGTCGCGCGAACCGTTATCCACTGCGATCAGTTCCAATTTGATTCCGGCTTTCTTGAACGCGGCAGTAAAACGCGGGATCGTATAACCGATGATCTCCTGTTCGTTGTAACAGGGCATGACGAATGAAAGTTCAGGGTCTGAAATTCTGGGAAGTGATTCCATAATCAAGCTCCGTTGGCGGATTTCGCCGCGACAACCGTGCGGCGAAGGTCTTGCGCGAACATGGTTCGGGTGAATTTTCCAAGCCCTGACGGATGTTCGCCGAACGTGGCGATGCGCGTTTCGATCATAGCGCGTTTGTCGGCATCAATCGTCGTGGCGAAAGTGCGCGGCTGATCGAAAGCGTACATATCCAGATGGTCTTTGTAACCGTCCTTGTGCCAGGCTTCGACATCGTATTTGGTCGTCCAGTCCGGGTTCGATGCCAACACCTCGGCAAACGGCACGTGCAGCAAAATGCAGCGCAGATAATCCGTCACGGCCTGAAGCTGCGCCAGATCGGTTCTCAGCAAGGCTTCGTCCTGCGCCGACGAAATCACAGTTTGCAGAAACTCTATCGCTTCCTGGGTCAGGTAAAACCGTCCGATCATCGAATACTTGCTGAGCAGGTTGCCGCCCAGACTGCCGTCAACCAGCGCGGCGAAATTCTGTCTCGCCCATTCGATGCAGGCTTCGCGCGTCGAGAAAAGTTCTTCCTGGCTTTCTTTCAGGAAGTCGTCAATCATCGCGCGGAATGCGGGCGGCGCTTCGTCCAGCATCTGCTGCATGCGAACCATCACGTCATAAGGTTTGATGCCTTCCTGCCTCGCGTACTCGAACGCTTCTTCAAAATTGCCTTCGTAATAAAAGATCGTCAGCAACAAGTGAAAAACGCGCGCTTCCAGGTATTCCTCGAAACTGAAATCCGGCGTTTCAACCACCATCTCTTCGGTTTCGATGATCGGCTCGCCCGTGTAATCGCCGATGTTGCGGGCGACGACTCGAAAGCGGGTTTTGAACTGGAACAATTCGCGGCTTTCCGGATTGCTCAGCGGAGCGCCGTGCAGCAGCATCAATTGATGCGCCGAAATTCGTTTGACGCCGGTTTCCAGCAAATCGCGGACGGCGGTCATAAACGACGCTTTGGTTTCGCCCGGCATGCTCAGAATCAGTTCGCCATAAGATTGCATCCCCTGCGCTATGACTTCTTTTTGAATGTCGGCAAAAGTGTCCAGGCTGATGTTGGCCCGTTTGATGTTTTTCAGCACCTTAGGATTCAGCGATTGCACGGCGGCGGTCATTGGCAATCGGCCCTTGATTTTCCGCATGACCTTGATGATTCGTTCGCCGCGATTTTTGCCGGTCGTCGTTCTCAGGTATTGCGGCCAGTTGTAAGCCTCTTGCAAATAACTGATGTAATCGGCGACTTCTTCGTCTCGCTGGTACATGCCGAAATTGTCGTCGGCGAAACACAGCGTGATTTCCGGTTTGATGCGCTGGGCAATGTAAAGCAGGTCGTTTTTCACGTTTTCCACCGAATGCGCGTAAATCTTGCTGTTGGCTTCGACGCTGGAATTGCAGTAGGTGCAACTGAACGGACAGCCGCGCGCAATCTGCATCATTGGGAAATATCCTGTCTGGAAATAATCGTCCAACAGTCCGGCAAGATAAGGCGAAGGAATTTCGTCCAGATCGTGTATGCGTTCGACTTCGCCGCCGACAACGAATTCGCCCGTGCGCGGATCAATCCACAGATTGCCGGGAACAGACGCTTCAAAAACGCCTTCGCGACGGCAATCAACTTCGGCAAAACGGCGAATGATGCTCAGGAACGCGCGTTCGCCTTCATAAGTCGGGCCGCGAACCGCGATGTCTATCTGCGACATGCCGCGCAGAAAACTTTCCTGCTCGGCAGCCGTCAACGGAAAGTTCGGCCCCCCCATCAACGTCAACACTCCGGGATGCCGCGCTTTGGCGTAATCGGCGAAATGCAGCGCCAGATTGTGATTCCACGAATAACTGCTCAGCGCCAGCACGTCCGGCGCATCGTGATCGAGCGCATCTTTCAAATCTTCAGGTTCGCGGAAAATTTGGATATTCAGTGGGTGTTTGGCGCTCAGATTTTCGGGAAGGTATTCACGCGCGTAAGTCGCCAGATTGGCGACTCCGAGCGGATAAACATCCGAACTGTAGGTGAGTTGGTTGTGTCCAAGGTCGGCTAAAAAAATACGCATGCTGTCTCCTGTTTATTCTGTCGGCGCTCCGGCAAGCGCCTGCTCAAAATCTTTCGTTCGACGAATTCCTTCGGCAATGTCGGTAAGAGGTGTTTTCAGTCTGGGGCCTAAAAGTTTCTGCAACCGGTCAATGGTGACGGCGTCGTGCTGCATTTCTTCGACGCGGGTCGGAATTGCGCCAAAGAGCAAATTGTTTTTTGGGATGCCTAAAACTTCTGCCGCGGTTTCGACAAAGCCGCGAACGCTGGTGAGTTTGCCCGTTGCCAGATTGACAATGTCACCCGGCGCAGCTTCAGACCGAGCCAACTCGATCAGTATGTCGGCGACGTCTTCGACAAAGGTGAAATCGCGTCGTTGCTTTCCGTCGGTCAGCGGCAATGGAACGCCTGTTTTCGCAGCTTCCAACAACGAAGGCAACAATCGCCCCTCGTGTTCGCCTGGGCCATAAACCGTGAACAACCGGGCGGTCATTCCCTTGACGCCGAGTTTGCGGCAGAACTGCGTCAACAGATTCGTGCCGAGCAGTTTCGACTGCCCATAAAGCGTCGTTGGGTTGGGCGCGGAATCTTCGTCCAGATTGCCGCCTATTTCGCCGTATTCCAACGCCGACCCGACATGAACGATGCTTTGCCCCGACCAGTCAGGATTTCGATGCACGGCCATCGCCTTGCTGATCGCTTCAACCAGATGAGCGTTGATTCGATAAGCCTGTTCTTCATCGCGTTCGTAACGATCAACGCCATACCCTGCCAGATTGAATACCACGTCGGGTTTGAAACCGCCGATCAGTTCAGTCACCGAATCCAGCCGCTGAAAATCGGCTTGAACGATTTCGCCCTTGATTTGGTAAGCGGCGAAAATCTCTTTCGCCATCGTCACATCCCGCACGACAAGAACCGGCCTCGCTCCCTGAAAACAAAGTCGCCGGGCAACCCAGCGGCCAATGAAACCTGAAGCGCCCAACACCACAATTTGCGCGGAACTGAGATTTCGCGTTTGACTTTCCATCTTTTTGCTTGCAATCACAACTTTCTGCAAAGCATGGCGGTTTTCGACCAACCAATAGGTTCGGAAGCTTTGAACAGATGCTCTGAAATAATGCTGAAACGCGAGGATACGGCTTCAAGAATTTCGTCCGGCCAATAAACCTTCGCGCGAAACGAAATGGCCAGAAAATAACCTGCCACAGTCGGCCTGAGCGGCAGGTAAATCAAATATCCGCCGGGCGCCAGCACTCTGGAAATTTCCGACAATCCGATTTGCAGAGAAACATATTCCAACGCTCCACTGGTCACCACCAAATCAAACGCTTCGTCGTGAAACGGCATGTTCAACAGGTTCGCCTGTATGAACTGAACCCTGTTGATCGAATCGTCGTCTCCGGCTGTTGTCCGTCTGGCGACTTTGATTGATTTCGCGGAAAGGTCCAACCCGACAATCCGGGATTGGCTTCCGACAGTTTTCAACAAAGCTTCGGTCACCAAACCCGGTCCGCATCCGGCATCCAGAATTCGTGGATTGGCGGGAAGAACCGGCAAACGATCATTCAGATACTGCTCCAGCGAATTGCCATAGCGATTGAATTTGAATGTTGCATCGTAAAATCGGCTGATACGGTCGTAAAACGCTTCAACATCGAGCGCCTGTTCAGATGTATTTTTCATTCGGATTCAGTGGAACTCCATTTTTCAAAACATCAGTGATGTCGAACTTTGTTCGGGGCAATACGGCTGTTTCTTTCCCTTTCGGAATTGTTTCAAACGCTAATCGAATCGAAATTTATCCTTACTGAGCAGACCTGGGCCGACATAAAACCTTGACGTGGAATCTGCTTCTCTGGCTTGCAGCAATGAGAGGCCATACTGTCGTCTTCGCATGGATTGCGGGACCTGCATCAAATCCAGCAAGGTGGCAAATATGTTTTCGTGGCTCGCTCGGAATTTCGTGTCAATGTCGGACTGGTCGTAGCCAATGATAAAGAGTGGAACCATGACTTCTGATCTGGTCACTCCGCAATGGAAGTTGGGGTCTCCGTTCTGGCCTACGGTTTCTCCGTGGTCGGAGGTGTAAACCACCGTTGTATTGGCTGGAGGCTTGAAATCAGGAATCAGGTTCTTAAAAAAACCTTCCAGATTGTATTTGATGGCATTGTCATAGGAATTGGCCAGCAGATCGGGCGCTTTTTCTCCGCCTCTATCGCTGGCGAAAAACGGAGTCCATTCCGCCTCTGTTTCGGGAAACCGCTTGTAGTAAGGAAAATGCGCCCCGGACTTGATAACCCAGATAAAATTGCCCGTGCTGTTTTCGACGATTTTTCTGACTGTTTCCGCAATTACAAAATCCACCTGCATTCGGTCGTCGTTAATTTCCAGAAATCGGTTCAGATTCCACCATTCATCCACATACTTCATGTCCGCTGGCTTCAAACTCCATAGAACATCCATCTGCCCATCAATGAAATATGTGCAATAGCCCATGGCTTTGGCGTATTGAAAAATCGTGGGATTTTCGTAAGCCCTGCCTTCATCATCAGGCAGGTCTTGAAGCGTCAGGCCGGTCATCAGCAAAAGCCCTGAGCTTTCACTGCACGTGGTCACTGATGTGGCGATTCCCCAATTTTGCAAAACGCCTTTGTCAAACAAGTTTTCAAGGTGGGGAGTCGTTTTTCTGCCGTAGCCATTGAGGCTTAAATGATCCCCTCGCACCGATTCATCAACGACAAAAATGATATTGTTATTGGGACGTTGAGCGGTTGGATCGCTCACGACAGTTTCGCGCTTCCTGTCGCGCGAAGACGTAGTCAGTCTGGCGTAATCCGCCAGCGTCCTGAAAAACGCATTGAAGGACACAACAGGATATTTCACGTAATTTTTGTAAAGAACATCTTGCCGGCCTAACAACAGATAAAACCCAAGCACAACTATAAGAACAGCCACCATCCCTTTTGCGCCTGAGCTTCGTTTTGGAATTTTGAAAAAGAGCAGGCACAGCGCGAAAGCAGCGCAAGGAACCAAACCCAACCAGCTCAAGAACATTTTTATCGCATCGGTCTGCATCTCGAAATTCGTCACCAGAACGAACATCTTGATATCTTCTGCGTCTGTAAATCGAGAAAGCGACCGTTGGGTGGAATATTCCGCAAAGACAGGAATCGCAAAAATCAGGAAGTAGACCACTCTGCAGGCCGGCCGAGAAGTCAGCGCCCAGTAGGCAAATGCGCTGAAAAGAAGGAGGGAAACGCCCACGACGATTGCGTGAAAGAACATTTCCCACAACAACGAATGCCTTGCCAATTCGTTGAGGTAGGTGTTTCCGTTCGACTGGCTGCAATAAGAGCGATGGAACAGGAAAATTTCCACTATGAACAAGCAAACCGTCAGGACGCTGGAAATAACCAATGCCGGCCTGTTCACTCGATCCAGAAAAAAGCGGACGAATGGCTGCCGGATGAGCCATTGACGTTGCGCCTCACATCTGGGCGAAAAAGTGAAAAAAGCGAGCGCGGATGCGAATAAGATCGCAATGGAAAGTAAAGTGAACCCTAACTTCATCACTTTAGAAAATTCCACTCGGCTTTTGTACTGGGCCAAAACGACCTTAAAAGAACAAAAACTGTTTGAAATTGTAGAAGTTTTTCAGACCAGGAAATCCATAAAACCGCATAGTTTCCGGGATTGCCTTATTCCTCAGTAAAAGGTTGAAAATCGAAAGCAACCAGACGCGACAAACTTTTGTTTGCCTGACTGATTGCGCTTGCCAGTCTCATTGCGGCGCTTTGTTTCAAAACTCAGTTCACCGCAATTGTCGTTTGGTTCGTCATTTTCCGATTCAGTTTAATGCTCACCGGAACGGCGTTGCCGACCGGCGCATTGGCCGGAATCATGACGTTCAATTGCCACAATCCCACCAGTCCAGGCGTCAATCCGCTGAAGGTGACGGTGGCAGGCATTCCTCCAATTGTGACAATCGGAGCGTTGACAGTGGCGTGGATCGGGCTGGCCGGAATCGGCGCGCCCGAAGCAGGCATCAACGGTTGTCCATTGGCCGGATTTACGAATTGCCCACCGGGGCCATTGGCAAAGAAGGTAACTATTCTGCCGCGCGCTTCGGGCTTGGCGGTTGGCGTTTGCGCAGGGTCGCCGTTGAGCGAAAAGTCCTGATTGATGGCAACCGCCTGGCCGGATCCAGTCGCCGTCGCAGTGAACACGCCGGGCGCGACAGAACCAACAATCATATAACCGGTCGTCACCACCGTGTCATTGTTCAAGACTTCCAGTTTGGCCAATCCGGGTTGAAGCTGATACGGAACCTGATAGTTGATTTGAAACGCGCCCGATCCCTGAGCGCCACCGACTCCGACAAAAAACAGCGGAGCCAGAGCGCCGTTCAATCGCACAGAAACGTTCGACAGTTTCGTCGGCAACGGCGTGGTCGTCGCCAAGGCCGTGATGTTGGCGTCTGGCGGAAATCCAATGCCGAATGCCGCTTCGATCTGGCCGGGCGAACTGGCGCGCGCGTAACTGGAAGCGTCCACCGAAACCACGCTCGGCGCGGATTTGCCGTAAATCGTAATCACGCCGTCGCGCGGAATTGAAGTGTTCAGCGCTTGCCCGGCAGTGATCGTGATGTCTGCCGCATCAATGTCGTATTGGCTGGGCGTTGTGAACTTGACGCCATACGTCCCGGCGGGCAATCCCTGCAAGGCTATGTTGCCGCCGCCTGTGGTTTTGACGACTACGACAAATTTGCCGTCGGTGTTTACGAACGCCGCAGGCAGAAAAGTGTCTGAACTGGTAGTGGCTTTGATGCGAAGCGAGCCTGCTCGAATGAATTTGAAATACTGCCGCAAAAATCTGGCGCGATTTCCGATCGTCACCGTCGGATTATTCGGATTGGATTCATTGACGACGTAATAAACGCTGCCGTCATCGCTATCCAATGGATAAGCCAGCGCGAATTGTTGCCATGAAGAGTTGTTCGCTTTTACCAAATCCTCGTGCAGGTCGTGCTGAGTCGCGCCGATGAATTCCAGATGCGACGTGTCAATTCCGTATTGCGCGCCGCGATTGGCAAAGCCTTGCAACGCCGCATCGCTCGCTCCGGCATAACGATGATAGGAAACTTCGCTGATGAATTGTGTGACGCCCGGAATCTGTATCAGTACATCAAAATAAGTCAGCGAACTGAACATGCTGGTGCAGGATGGGGCGACGAAATCCGGGTTGAACCCGTTGGCCCTCAACCGATTTCCGGCGGCGACCAGACAGTTCCCTATGTGCGAACCTCGCCAGGGGGTGTTGTCTGGCTCCAGAATCACCTCAACAGCGTCCGGCGTGAAGCCATATTTGTCACGCATATGCAGGAACGTCGCCAGGATTAACTCAGCGTATTCTTCCGGCGCGCTGCGATGCTCGAACGCGGAGTCGGCAAAATCCACATAGTTCAAATTCAGGTACAGTTTTTCGCCGCGCGCCGCCAATCGTTGGCGAAGGGGAATGACTACATTTTCAATGTTGAAATCCAGCTCGAAGAATTTGAAGCCGTTCGGATTGATTACCTGCGGATCGTCGTTGTCATTGATGATCTCATACCGGTGAGCTTTGAATTCGTTGAAACTGATCTGCCCATTGACGTATCGCTCGCTGTAATCCACCAAATTTTCCAGCCCGCTTCTCAATTCAAGGCGAATACGATTCAACCCCAGATCGTTGACGGCGGAATCGTAAAGTTGCGCTTTGTAATTCAGAAACGCCTGACTGACGTTTGAGCGATTGGTGACAGCGCCGACTTCAGAAATCTGACCGGCCTGAGCAACGGCTTCCCAGCCGACCATCGTTTGGTAACTCGTGCCTGGGTCGAGCGTAATCGTCGCCTGTTGAACCGAGACAAAATTCTTCAGCTTCATTGACCAGGGCGCCGCGGCAAACAGAATTGCAAGAGCTAGAGCAGGTAACCCTATCTTCAGCATAAAATTTCTCCTTCGGATTGCGTCGGACATGGTTGGAATCGTTGGTTAATCTTCAACTGTGTGTGTGGCAAATTCAGCGCGGTAATCGCTCCATCGCGCCGAATCAAAACGTCCTGAGTCATTCAAACAGTCTACCGCGGCGTAGGCCATCGCCAGAGCGTGATGCGTATTGTCGTGCGCAAACAATCCCTGGCGTCCAAAAGTCAGAACTCGATCCAGCTTCGCAGCCCATTCATCCAACCGGTTGAAATGTGTTTCGTATCCCTGATGGTAAATGGGGTATGCATGCGAGAGCCGTTTGGTGACGACTTGCAGAATGTGAGCCTGAATCGGCAACCCGCTTCGCTCCAACGCCTGGCGTGCAAGTTGCCCCAGTTCTTCATCCGACCGTCGCCAATGTTCGTCATCCACGTCGCAGGGCAATTCACAGCAAAGCACTGTGCGGTCATTCGGCTCTGTGCGCGCGCTGTAATTTTTCGGCTCGGAAATTCGCGTCAACGCGACATTCGCGTCCGGGAAATAATGCGCGTCGAATTCCGTGAATTGCGGTTGGGCAATGACCAGATAAATCAAAATCATCGCCCGGTATTGGATGCGATTTCCCGCTTCAGTAATTTCAGCGGGCGCAGAAGGATTGACCAATCTGGCCAACGTCGTGATCGGAATCGTTGACCAGACATAATCGGCTTCGATGATTTGCGCGGAACCGTTGCTTTCGACTTCGATTCGATGCGGCGAATCCAGGTGAATTTTGCGCACGGCAGTGTGATGCAAAATTTGCGCTCCTTCGTTGAGCGCGGCGCGCGCCAACACCCTGCTGATTTGCCCGAAGCCTTCTCGCGGATAAAAAAATCGCCCGGCTCCGGGAGCTTTCAATCCCGGAACGAGCGCCAGAACTTTCCTGGCCATTTTCATCATCGAACCGGCTGAAACGCGACGATACGCCTGAATCGCCGAAAGCTGATCCGCTTCAACGCCCCAAATCTTTTTGGCGTAGGGATGATAAAAATCCCTGTAAATCGTCGAACCCAGATTGCGTTCCAACACGCTGGCAAAAGAGTCGTGACCGTTGGCTGACGACGATGCAATCAATTTGCGAATCGAATCAGCCACAATGCCAACGGCAAACGATTTCGGCAATCGCAACGCCAGATCAACGGGCTTCAGCGGAAAGTGAATCCAGTGGCCGCGCAACCTGATTCGTCCATGCCGCGGACGATCCAGCAAATCGTCGCCAAGCAATGCGCGCAAATCCGCCATAATTTCCGGTTGACAGGACGGGTGCAACCGATGGCTGCCGTAATCCAGCGGAACGCCGTCAATGCTGAATCCGCCGGCGTTGCCGCCTACGTTGGCAGTTTGTTCCAACACTACGGCTTCGGCTTTGCCGCTGAGCGCCAGTTTCCACGCCGCGCCCAAACCGGCTGGGCCTGCGCCCAGAATGGCTACGCGCGGTTTTGCGATTTTTGATTGAGAATGGATTTCAGACGACAAACGGAATGAACCTCTTGGTTTGTTGGCAGTAAATGTCGTAACCCGGCAGAGTTTCGACCAGTTTTTTCTCTTCGCGCGTGGCTTGCAACAGGATCAAAGGCGTCATCAATGCCACGCCCAGCACCAGCCACGAATTCAAACTCAATTCCAACCCGAAAAGCAGCAAAATGTCTCCGACGTAAATCGGATGGCGAACGTATCCATAAATGCCGTTGGACACGACTTGCTGATGCGACAACACCTGCGCCGTTTCAATATCCGACCAGTTGTTGTCGAGTTGAAACCGCGCAACGACGGCAATCAGCAATCCGGCGGTGTAAAGAACCACGCCCGCCACACGCAATCCAAAAGGCTCAGAACTGATGGGCAGAATTTCAGGCAACATCGTTTGCGCGACGATGCCGAGCAGGATGGCAACCTTGACGGCTTTGACCAGCTTGACGCTCAGCGGTTGCGGTTTCGGCGCAGGCTTTTCGCCCGCAGGAGCTTTGCGCCGTTTCAGGATTTCCCAAACGGCTTTGTGCGCGATCAAGCCCACCAGCAGATACAGACGTAAAAAAATCATCGTGAATAATTCTCAGCAAGGAGAGAGCTAAACAATTCAATTTCACCGCAGAGTCGCAAAGAACGCCGAGGAAGCGCAGAGACTGTCGCAAGAATCTCTGCGTCACCTCTGCGGCGCTCTGCGTCCAGGCAGTGAATGAACATCTCTTGAAAATTATCTTTCCGAACCACTTTCACTCTTCTTCGCCTCTGTTGCTGATTTCGGCAACGGCCACGGCGCGCGAACTTGACACCGGCCCGCTGTGCAAAGCGATGCGGCGAACGACCCCGTCAGCAACCATACCGATCAGCAGAAATTGCAATCCGATCAACAACAGCAAAATCGCCGAAGTCGAAAGCACAGGCGTGTACAGCACCGACCAATCTCGCTCCGGGTGACGCAGCGGCGAAGTGGCAATATCGTAAATCACCTTCAACACGCCCAGGCCGCCAAACGACAAAGCCGCCGGAATGAAAACCTTCAGCGGTTGAAACAGCATAGCCATTCGCAGCACCAGAATCACGAAATCCATGAAATGGCGCGGCACGATCTTCGACCGTCCGACGCGGGCGTAATAATCAATCGGGTGATAAACGACCGAATAATCGTCTGCCATCAACGCCAGCGTGATCGTCGTCGTAAAGGAAAATTTGTTCGACAACACGGAAAAGTATTGCATCGCCAGTTCGCGGCGGAACGCGCGCAAGCCGGAATTCAGATCGGGAATCTTTCGTCCGGCGATGCGTTCAGCCAGCCAGCCCAACATCCACTTCGCCGGTTTGCGAACCAGCGGGATGTTGACGTTCTGCCCGACACGCGCTCCAACCACCATATCTGCCGTTTGCAATTGTTCCAGCAACGCCGGAATCTGATCCGCCGGATAAGTGCCGTCTGCATCTGTGATGCAGATCATGTCGTATTTGGCCGCAGTGATGCCTGTTTTCAGCGAAGCGCCGTAACCGCGATTGATCGAACTTTTCAGCACTCTGGCCCCCGCGCGCACGGCTTCGTCTGCTGTGCGATCCTGCGATCCGTCATCAACGACGATGATTTCATGTTCGACGCCCGCCTGTTGCAACGTCTTGCGGACATTTCGCACTTCCGCGCCAACCGCCGCTTCTTCGTTGAAGGCGGGAATCACAATCGAAACCTGCAACGTTTTTTTGTTCATTGCCACTCTTTCCGAATCTTTTCCGGGACGTGTCAGAGGCGCGTCTTTCATAACTTCCGCTCCTTGCTGGCCGCCGTGTTGATTCGCTGGCGGCAGACAAATACTTCGCCGCCGCCCAACGTTCCCGGAAAAACTTTCACCACTTCAAAATCTCTTTCAATCACGCGCCACACGTCCGGGCGATAGGCTTTGACCTGAATCGGAATCGTGTAAACCAGCCAGACGTTGCTGCGCCCTTGCCGCGCTGCGTCAAGCTCGGCTTGCGTTTGCGCCGCAGCCCATTCCGGCGCGAAGTATTTGCCGTAAGCCACGCCCGCCAATCCGACGGCGACAACGGCGTCGCCGTTGCGACGATTGCTTTCGACAAAATCGCGCGCACCGGTGTAATTCTGTTTTGGCAAAGCGTAACAGCGCGGAATCGTAGCCGCCGAAGCCACAATCATCAAAACCGCCAATGCCACGCCGGCCATCGTCAACGAACGATCCGAAATCTTCTCAGCCGGAATCGCCCATCGCAGCAAGCGAGGCAGGTTCAACGCGCCGTTCACCGCAATCAACAATCCAAATCCCATCGCAAAGAAAAACAGCCGCGGCCAGAAATTGTGACTCCACAACAGCGTGGTCACACCGGCAAACACCGGCGGCAAAACCATTGAAGCCAGCGCCATCAAATCGCGTCGCAACAATCCCCACACGCCTACGCAGACCATCACGCCGCCTGCCAACAGCACGATCACAGCGGAAAACCCAAGCTGCAAACTGCGCACGCTTTCCGTCACCAACCACCACAAACTTACCCATTCCGAAGGCTCGGACACTTCGTGAATGCCGGTTCCCAGAAACTCCGGCAAAGCCAACGCATACCCCTGCAAGGTCAAAGTTCCGCACAATGCCCAGGCGATGAACGGATACCAGCGGTGTTTGCCTTCCAGCCGCCGCGCGCCAAGCAGTTTCGGCGCAACCAGCCAGACCAGATACAACACACCGTGAGCCGCTACGACAAAGATCATGGTCATGTGAACCCACGCGCCGATGGCCGTCACCGCGCCATAAGCGATCCACCAACCCAAACCGCGTCCCCACGCTTCCAACCACAACCACGTCGCCAGCGTCGTGAACAGCATCAATCCCATGTAACCGCGCGCGTTCTGCGAAAACCAGATGTGGTGATAAGACAACGTCAGCAACGTGCAACTCAGCAAAGCAACCTGACGATTGAAAACGTGACGACCGACCAGAAACAGCGCCCAGATGCTGGCAACGCCGAAGACCACCGAAGGCAAACGAACCGACCACGCGCTTTCGCCAAACCAGTTTGCCGAGATGTGCGCCAGAATCGAATAGAGCAAATGCTGATTTTTCGACGGGAAGCTGGTCAGCATTTCGCCAAACGGCTGGCGAATGAAATCCAGCACCATCAGTATTTCATCAAACCACAAATCGGTGTTCAGTCGAAACATGCGCAGAGCGAAACCGACAACTGTCAACGCGACGAGAATCACCAACGCCTGTTTGTCTGGCGATTCAAATTTCCGGCTAAAGCCGGTACTACCAACTTCGCGCCGCCAAACAATCCCGGCGACAATCAACGTTGCGCCGTGAATCGCCAGCAAGACGCGAAACAGCGTCGGCCCCCACGACAGTGACCGCGAAGTATTGGTCAACAAGGCGTGGTGGTAATCGGCGTTCGTCACCAGCGCGGCAAACAGCAGCAGCAATCCGCCCATCACCCAAAAGACCAAAGAAACCGCGGATCGCCGATTCATTGCCATCGCTCCCACACCGCAGCCAGCACGCCGCGATAAATAACCAGCCCGTTGTAAAGCGCCCATCCAAGAATCGCCAGCATCAATGGTTTGTCGCTAATCAGCACCTTACTTGGGTTGCCGCCGTTTTCGGTTTTATGCGTCAAGACCATATACCGCAGCATTCCATAAACGACGAACACTGTTCCGTAAATCAATTTGTCAGTTCCGAAGCGCGCGACGGTTTCCGGCGCAACGGTGTAAAGCGTGTAACAAACAATCGTCGCGCCGACCAGAATGTTGTTGACCTGTTCCAGATAGGCGACGGAATACTCGCCCAACACCTGCCTATGCGCGTGCGCCGATTCCGATAGCAACAACAATTCCTGTCGGCGTTTGGCAAAGGCCAGATACAGTGCCAGCAAAAACGCGCAGACGATCAACCAGTGCGTTGGCATGACGTTGATCGCCACGGCTCCGCCAACGACGCGAAGCACAAATCCCGTGGCGATGGTCATGCAGTCCAGAATGACCACGTGTTTGACCGCGAACGAATACCCGAAGGTCAACATTCCATAACAAACGGCCAGCGCCAGAAACTGCCAACTGATGATGGTGGCCAGTCCGAACGCCAACGCCAGCAATCCGGTCGCAACCGTCACGGCCAACGCCAACGGCAGTTCGCCGGAAGCAATCGGGCGAAGCCGTTTTTCGGGATGCGCGCGGTCGGCTTCGGCGTCGGCCAGATCGTTGATGATGTATAACGCGCTGGCAATCAGACAAAACACTGCGAAAGCCAGCAGGGCGGCTCCGACTGCAACCGCATCGCCCAGCTTTTGTCCGAACAACAGCGGAGCCAGCACAAAGAGGTTTTTTGTCCATTGATACGGACGCATCGAAACCAGTAGCGCCCTGAATAACCCACGGCGCTGCATTATCTCGATTACGGCTGGTTTGCCTGAAGTTTCCATTGAAGCTGACATCTTGATTAACGCGGCAAGGATGAGTTCTGCAAATCCGGGGGAGGTATCTGCTCGGTCGTTGCCTGGCTGTCGGTGCCGCTCGCTGCTTCAACGGTTCGAGGTTTCACCCCTTTCAGCCCTTCCCACAGAATTCGCATCAGGAAGCGAGTGCCATGTCGGACAACCCTGGATTTCATCTCGCCTCCTGCCCGGCTGCGTTCGTGGCTGCTGACTTCAACCACTCGGTATCCCTTGCGCAATGCGTTGGCGATGATTTCGATCTCAATCTCAAAGGCTTTCGAAGTGTACCGAAAATCCGTGAAGACATCGCGTCGAAACACCTTGAACCCATTCAGAGCGTCCGACAAGTAACGTCCCGTGCAAAGTCCGAGCGTGGCACTGAGGAAAACATTACCCAGCGCGCGGACGTGATTGTATTCCTCGCTCCCCCCCACGACGCGGGAACCGATGACCAAACCGACTCCTTCTTTCAGCGCATCCAGCATCACCGGCAATTCCTCTGCTCGGTGAGAATAATCCGCGTCCAACATCACCAGAATGTCCCCCGTGGCGTTGGAAAACCCTGCGCGCAACGCCATGCCCTTGCCGGGTTTTCCAGTGTTTTCAATCACGGTGCTGCCATAAGACCGGGCAATTTCCGCTGTGGCATCCGTCGAATGATCGTCTACGCAGAGAACTTCTACCTGATAATCCGCCAGTTGTTTGACTGTCTGATTCAGGTCCTCCAACACCATGCCTAATGTAGCTTCTTCGTTTTGAGCCGGTATGATAATACTGATTGTCTTCATGGCTTTTTCTCCTATTGGGAAATTGGTCGCACAGTTTACGACTTCACTCCGACCAGGATTTTGAATGCCAGCAAACTACGCAGTCCTGTGTCGAGATGTAAGGGTTGGAATCCATTCCTGAGCAAGACTTCTCGCCCTTCTCGCAGGGAACGAAGTTGGGAAATTTCGTCCGGGTGAAAATGGAATGGCGCCTGCCTGGCTCTCAGATTGATGATCTTTTCGGCCACACGCAGGATTTTTTGCGGAACTGAGTTGGAACCTGGCCAGAGCAGAATCACTCGCCCGCCGGGTTTCAGAACGCGATGAAATTCGCGCAGAATCTGGTCTATTTCGGCGTGAGTGAAATGTTCCATCACTCCCACGTTCCAAATGCCGTCTATCGAATCAGCGCGAAACGGAAAGCAGAAAATGTCGCCACACACGCGCACATCCATCACAGGATGACAGCGTTCCAGCACGGGCAGAACGACATCGGTCGCCACCAACATTCTGGCGCCATCATGTTTGTTGATTCGCAACGAGGTTTCGGAAGTCCCCGACCCGGCTTCCACAAACACCCCGATGGGTGGAAAGTATCGTTCGATGAAAAACTGCACCGTTCGCGAAAACACGGCCTTGCGATAAAAGCTGAAAAACCGCTGCGAAAGTATCTGCTGGTTTTCATCCGACCAATGTTGCGACCAGGCCGTTTCATCGGTTTCGCGCCGGGCTGAAGGTCTCATATCAAAGACGTCAGTTGAGAACGGATAGCTGGTTTCACAGGAAGCGCATCGCAAAACCTCCTCCGCCGGACGCAGTTCCGTACCGCATCGCGGACAAGCCAGGCACTGTAAAATTCTGGAAAAGGATTCGTGGGCGGGATAATGATTTGACATTGTCACTTTCGGACTTAAAGGTCAGTAAACAGATGTTGATTTTCCTTCAACCAGTCAACCAGCTTCGCCACGCCCGTCACCGCATCCACCTGAGGTTTCCAGCCGAAATCGGCTTCGGCTTTGCTGATGTCGCTGATGTAAACCAGTTGATCACCCGGTCGCCAATCGTCGAAGGAATACTCCAGCCGATTGCCCAGACATTCGCTGAGCAAGTCGGCCAATTCCAACAGCGAAAGCGTGTTCTGTGGGCCGCCGCCGATGTTGTAGGCCTGCCCCGAAGTCCTTTCTATGGCATTCACGGCTGCGTCGTATGCACTGATCAGGTCTTCGATATACAACACGTCGCGGACTTGCTTGCCATCGCCGTAAATGACAACCGGGAGTCGCTTCAAGGCGCGAATGCCAAACCAGGCGACCCATCCCTGGTCTTCGATTCCGAACTGGTGCGGACCGTAAATGCAGGATTGACGAAAGGTGATTGTTTTCAGCCCATAAATGCGGGCATAGTCGGCGATGTATTGATCGCCTGCTCCCTTCGAGCAACCGTAAGGCGAGTAAAATTCCAACGGGCGCGATTCGCCGACTCCCTTTGCCGCATCCGCGTAAGCATAGCGGCCATTTTTTTCGCTGATTTCAAGGTCAGCCATCTTGCCGTAGACTTTGTTGGTCGAGCTATAAACCACCGTCGGTTTGGACGAAGAGGAACGGATGGCTTCTAAAACGTTGAAGGTGCCGAGCGCATTGATCTCGAAATCTTCTCGCGGGTTCACAACCGACGTGGTCACGGCCACCTGCGCAGCCAGATGGAATACCACTTCCGCCTGCTCGACCAGTTTCGGCAACGTGGAATCGGCTTGTCGCACATCGCCTTCGACCACAGTCAGCAAATCTCCGTATCGCTGTCGCAACCATTCGGCATTTTTTCTGCTTCCAGCGCGCGAAAAGTTATCGAAGAGCGTCACGCGTTTTCGATGAGACAGATAATGGCTGGCCAGGTTTGTACCAATGAACCCAGCGCCTCCGGTAATCAAATAGTCAGCTTTCATAACTACTAACTCACTTTGGATTCGGACTTAGAATGCTGATTTCGCAGAACCCATAAGGAAGGGCTTTGTCGGGGGGGTAGCCTGAAACAGCTTGAATGCGACCGGTTTCGTGATAATTCTCCAGCAATGCCTGCTTGATCCCGCTCGATTTGCCCCACAACCAATGGTCGTACCAGAAATCCTGGGAGTGCAGATTGCGAACCAGAATTTTGGCATATCGCTTTTGCCTGAATCGTTGAATCAAGCCGGTAAAGTTGCCGGTTTGGGAATACCCGCGTTCGCCAATTGAAGGAGCGCGGTCTTTCATGACGACGCCGTCTTTGAGGTACACCCAGCTTCCCATGTCCAGCAGAATGTCTGAGGCCTTTTGCCCGGCAAATTCATTCTCGATCTCGCTGACGTAGCGATAGGCGTCGTGCGAAAACGGGCGCATCGGTATTCTGAAAACTCCAAATCCGCTGAACAAAAGGGCGATCAGCGCAACGCCTGCGCCTGCACGCAGCCAGCTTTGCGCGGGAACGTTCCTGTCAAACACACGATGGTTCAGAGGCCAGAGCTTGACCAGCGCGGGCATAAACCAAATTCCGGCGATCAGGCATCCGGGTCCCATATGATTCAACATCCAGGCGATACCGCTCGTGTATGCTTGAAACAGCAGCAGCCCCAGCCAGATCAACCAGGGGCTAAGCAAAAGACCGAACTTCCTGCCACGCAACAACACGACTCCGCCCAGAATGCCTACGGCAAAATACGGCCAGACATCCAGTACGTGCTTAAAGCTCCTCAGCGGAGAAACTCCGTGTTTGCCCAGCACCAGAAACACCCAATAAAAGAAATGTTCCGACCAAAGCAGGTAACATATCCCGACAACAAGGCTGATCAGGCCAAACGCCACCAGAGCGAATCCCGCAAGGCGTTTCAACGAACGAGGACGATCAAAGAACGCCAGATGCAAGCAATAAAACATTGCCCAGATCACGGAGTTTTGCTTGATCAGGAAACCAATTGCCGGAACGATGGCCATCAGCGCCAGCAAGCGCCGATCCCCGGTCGAGATGTATTTCAGCAGGAGCCAGTAAGCGAAAACCGAGACCAATTGGGCGAGCGCGTCGTTGTGCAGGTTAAACGCAAACTCGTTTGTCAACGAATTAGTGGCAAGCAAAAAAAACGTTGGCAGCCAGATTACGCCCCACAAACGCCAGTCGCGTTTCGGCTGGCTGGGCAGGCTCAGCGAAACCAGTTCGCGGCAACAACACACCGCAACCAATGCCGCCAAAAAGCTATAGCCAACCTGTATCATCCTATACGCCGGAATCGAGGTCGCCGCGCCAAACAGCCAGGCCAGCGCATAAGTCAATAACTGCGATCCGGGGACATACGTGAACGATTCGTTGTTCGCCTGGTCAGTGTAAAGCGGATAACCTACACGAAACTTCAGGATGTCGTTGACAAAATCACTTTCCGACCAGATCAGAATGTCTGCAGGAAAGAAAACTTGAAAACTGATCCAGTAGAGATAATTGGCCGTCAGCGCCACGCAGAGCGCGGCAAGCACAATCAAACCCAGCCGGGCGGGTTCTGCTGCCCAGCGACGCATTAACAAGTAGGCGGCGGGCGGCACAACAAGCAGGCTGACCAGCATCACTCCGACGAACAGCACCGCCTTTTCGCCCCCTCCGGGTATGGCTTTGTTCACCAGATGAATCATCAGCGCGACTGGCACTGCCGACATCAAGACCAGAACGCCGGGTGCCAAATCACTCCATCGAATTTTCTGATTCGATGGAGTGATTTGGCCGGGGTTCAGTTGTATTTGCATTACTGTCTTGACTCCATTTTGCTTCCGTGTTTTCAGAGTGTCTTCACGGAGTCGCTTTGTCCAAAACAAATCGCGTTCCCCAAATGCCGTAGAGAATCGCCGCCGTCAGTGCGAACAGCGGCAGCGGCGAAACCGAACCGAATTGTTCCAGGTTTTGCAGCGTTGTCAGCACGGGTAATTTGAATCCGCCGATGAACACTTGCAGCATCGGTTCGGCCACCCCGAAGCCGCGTTCGACATCGCGGTACATGGCCAGACACCACGATTCGGTCACCGTCGCCACCACCATGAAATACGCAACCACGCGCGGCAATTTCACCAGCACCGTCGCCGCCAGAATGAACAGCAGAGGAAATGCCGGAGCGAAATACCGTATGCCGCTGTTGAATTGCAGCCGCGAATAGCCTACGCAACTGAAAAAAATCCAAAGCGCCACGCTCAACGATGCCAGCGCAATCAGTTGAAACGCGCTCAGCCGTTTTTCCTGCCGATGCGCCCACCACGCCATCAGCGCCAGCAGAAACAGCGGGCAACTCGTAAACAATCCGTATCGGTAATCCACCAGCAAGGCCAGCAACAAATCCGGCTGCGGCGAGCTGAAGCCTTGATAGCCTTGTTCGATGTAAGCAACTTTGGGCATCCAATGCTGGGCAGGCAAAAACGCATTGCCGAAACTGCGCCACTGATAAAACCACAACAGCCCGACCGGCAGCAGCGTTCCCGCCACGTACCACGCGCCGTGGCGAATCGTGTCAATCAGCGAAGCTTCGCGCCAGCGTTTGGCCAGTCCATACACGAACAGACCGAGCAGCATCACCACGCCGCTGTAATCCATCAACAGCGCCGCGCCGCCAAACACACCGCCGAAAAAGAACCGCAAGTGCGATGACCAACGCGGGTTGCCGCTGGGATTCCACATCAACGCCAGACCGAAAAATGCCGCGTGAGCCATCAGCATGTTTTGGTTCAAAAACCCCGTTCGGAAAAACACCGGCGTGCCAAAGGCGTACAACAACGCCAACCAGACCGCCGTCTTGTCGGAACCGAACACCTGCCGCAACACGTAAAACATCACCACCACGCCGAACGCTGAAATCGGAGCCATGCACAGCATCTGCGTAATCATTGCGGCCAGCCCGAACTTGATGTCGTACCCGCGCAGCCACGATTGTTTGAAAAATTCGCGCGCCATCGGCCACGGCGAATTGTAATTGGGCGGTTCGATGGCCCCACTGGCGACGCGTTGCTGTTGAACTCGCGCGACAATGCGATTGACGACCGGGCGCAGCAGCGCGTAAGGAATCGCCGCCACCATCGAAGCTCCGGGATTGTTGTTGATGTGCCAACCATAACCGGGCTTTTCAAACAGGTCGGGATGCAGATTTGCGTATTCGTCCACACGAAAGGAAAAGTGATCGCCCAACGACAGCGCTGGATAAATTTCGCGCACGGTGTTCGTCGCAAAATGCAGCGCGTACACGATCCAGCACGTCACAAACAATCGCCACGCCAATCCCCGTGTTGAAAAGCGCCAGCTTTCCGGCTCGTTCACCGTGTGGCCTCCCCTGAGTGCGCAGTCTGAAAACGCTGAACACCAGCACGCTGGAAACGTTGCATACCCAGCCACCACGCGCTGACTGCAATCAAAATTTCAGCCACGAACAATCCTGCCGCCGCTCCGCCGACTCCCGCCGTTGAATAGCCAATCGGAATCAAAACCATTGCCGCGACGGCTCCGATCAACGCCGTCGCCATTTCGGCGGTTTGATGTCCGGCGGCGATCAAGCCGAATCGGTAATGTCCGCTGATGGCTGCAACGGCACAGACTCCGGCGAACCATTGCAAGGCCACGCCCGCCGCAGCGAACTTGTCGCCGTACACAACCCGCACAACCATCGGAGCGACGGCAATCCAGACGCCTGCTCCGACCACCCCCGCCAGCAACACCCAACGCATCGAACGTGCAATCAACGCGGCGAACGAACCGTCGCCCGCCACCCATGCCCGCGACATCGAAGGCAACAGGTTGAAAAAATACAGCCAGACGAAGGTGTGCAGCGCCATCAGAATTCGCATCGCTCCGCCGAAATATCCAACGTCTTCCGCAGACGCGATCAAACCCAGAATCAACGTCGCGCCGCTCATTTTCACCACCCAGAAAATCTGGCTCAGCCCTATGGTTGCGCCTTCGCGCAGCAGTTGCGACGAAAATCGCCATCGCAAGGTCAACGTTCCATTCAGTTGTCGCCGATACAACCAGAAGCCAACCATTGCCGCGCTTGCTGCGCCCAAAGTTTCTGCCAATCCCACCAACCAAATCTGCGAAGCCTGACGAATCAGCGCAAACACGACGACGGCAAACACCAGTTGCCGGACAACCTGAATTGCCGCGACCGTCTGCATACGGTCGTGCCCTTGAAACACCCACTGCAAAAACAGCGGCATCGCCAACAAGCTCAAACCGTAAACCAACAACAACCGCGTCTGCACGGCAGCGCGACCAACCGCCAAAGCGAAAACCACCAGCGCGACATACAGCCCGACCGCCAACAACATTCGCACCAGCACGATTTCCGAAACCAGCGAAGCGGTTCGTTCGGGAGCTTTGGCAATTTCGCGCGCGCCGAACGGATTGAATCCCTGTTCGACGATCAAGCCTGCACACATCACCGCCGCCGCCGCGAATTCGATGTAACCGAATCCTTCCGGCCCGGCCACTCGCGCCAGATATGCGAACGCCGCAAAGGTCAGCAGCTTTGCGGCGATTTCGGCTCCGGCTAATGAGAGGAAATTTTTGAACAAGGTCAAAACTCGTTAGCTTTGCGATGGCAACACTGGCAACGATACTTTGCCGCCTGCCTTGTAATCCGCGCGTTCGCCTACCGGCAGAGGTTCGGGCTTTTGCCAGACCTTCGCGCCGACCATCGCCTTGGCCAGTTGCACCGGCTGAAACGTGATGCTCGGCCACATGAAGATTTCGTTCGTGCAATAACACTCTTTGGCGTTGATCGAATCGCGCAACTTTCGCGCTTCTTCCGAATGCCAGATTTCCATAAACGATTTTTGCCGCAGATTGCCTATGGGTTTGTGCTGCTCGCACAAACCTACGTCGCCGTTGGCATTGACGACCACGCTCAACACGCCGGCTCGGCAAGGCACGACCTGCCGCTGTTGTTTGGCGGTTTCGACCTTAGCCCATTGCAACATCGGTTCGACGATGCTGCCGTAGCGGCTTTCTTCGCGCGGCGCCCACAATCGCTGAACGTATTCGTAAAGCGATTGATACTCGATCAGCTTCGGCCCTTGCAGCGAAGGATTTTTTCGGTCGCCGCGAATCAACGCCAGATTGTGATGCGACATTTGCGGACAACGTTCGTAAAGGTAAGTCGTCAACCGTCGAATCTCGTCCATGTTTTCCGAAGTCGCCGTCGAGATCGAATGAATCTGCAATCGCGCGTCTTCTTTCTGCAATTCGACCAGCGCGTCGTAAGTTTCCATCGAACGTTTGAACGCGCCGGGCGAAACGCGAAACCTGTCGTGAAACTCCTCCATTCCATCCAGCGACAATTCGATGGCAAAAATCTTCAGACTTTTTTCTTTCAGCGTTTCCCGAATCTGAGTAATGGTTTTGTCTGTGTACCAACCGTTGCTGGGGACGTAAATTTCCTTGACGCCATTTTGCTGGATGAACTGGCGGCAGATCGCGCCGAATTCTTTTCGCAAAAACGGTTCGCCGCCCGACAGGTTCAGGTTCTCGATCGGCCCCAGTTCTTTCGACAGGCTGACGATTTCGTCGAAGCTCAAGTCGTCGCGTTTGTTCAGGCTCGACCAGTAAAAACAATGCTCGCATTTCATGTTGCAGATCGAATTGATGAACAGAATCAGAAACGGCGGGCTGGGCACGTCCGGGATTGCCAGACTCTGCCAGTTCAATTTTGCGTGTTTGGCGACTCTATTGAGCAACTGCATATTGATCTCTTTCCTTCTTGGAGCGCTCGGTCAATTCCAAGCCATTATTTGGCGAACCATTCGTCCCCAACGGCGAATAGTCAGATAACCGTCAAGCTTTCCCGCCACCAGCGATGCCAACTGCGGCGGCGATTGCAGGTAATACATATCCACGCGCGGCAGCAGATGAAGCGGATCATCATTCGTTCGTCGCAATTCCGTCGTGCAGGCTGAAGCCATGGTTCGCCGGACGACTTCTTCCGCCTGACGGTTCAAATAGCCGTATGGATAAGCGAAGTTTTCAACCGGTTGGCCGATGCGGTCGCTGATTTCAAAGCAACACCCGGCGATTTCTTCTTCGGTTTCAGATTCGGACAACCGCCGCAAATCGGGATGAGTTCGCGTGTGCGCGCCGATTTCAATTCCCTGCTCGGCCAGTTCTTTGACTTGCGGCCAGGTCAGCATTCGCCGCAAACCCAACCCAGCGGGCGGCACGTCCCAATCGTTGTCGCCTCCGATGTGCTCGCTGATGACAAAGACCGTCGCGCTGAAATCATGTTTGGCAATTTCCGGCATGGCCGATTCGTAAAAGTTGGCGAAACCGTCATCGAATGTCAGCACGGCGCAACGTTCTGGCCAACGCCCTTTGGCTTTGCGATGAGCCAACGCTTCTTTCATCGAAATGCCGCGAAAACCTGCGGCGGCCAACGCCTGCATTTGTTCGGCAAACAAGCGCGGCGCAATGGAAACCACCGAACCGCTGTCATCAATCGAGTGATAGGTCAGAATCGCCAGCATTGTTATTCAGACATCTGAGAATTAGTCGCAGCCATCGGCCAATCGTGTTTCAGTTCCGGAGCGCCGTTGACGTATCCGACCAACTCTCCACAGGCCCAGCCAATCAACAAACCGGCAGCTAGCGGCAAGGTTATGGCCATCTGGCCCATTGTGCGTCGCTGGCGAAGCATGTGTTTCGCAACTCGCAGCCACAACACGGCTGGCAGCAACGGAGCCAAAAGCGCAAACAATATCCGTTTCGGCAAACCAATTGCGGCGACGCGTGTTTCAGCAAACACACGCCCCCACTCGATACGCTCTCGAAAGGCTTTACTGAAAGTGATGCCAGGGCGATGTTGATAAACCTTCAACGCCGGGTCGAGCCATAATTCAATCCCTCGCTCGCGCATAATCCAATGCACCGTAGTTTCGTGATATTCGTCGCGCCAGATGTCACGCACGGTTTCCAGAGCCTCGCGTTTGTACGAAACGTTCACGTCGGAAACATACTCCACTTCCCCTTGCGGCAACGGACTGCCATATCGCCCAAAATCGCAATAATACAGCGCCCAGTTCATCGGGCGATCAATTCCGTTTTCAATGGCTCCTCCGATGACGCCAAACGATTGCCGATGCGCCAACAAAATCTGATCCACCCAATCCGCTGCTGGAACAGCGTGGTCTTCGGTCATAGCGATGACTTCGCCGCTGGCCAAGCCAAGTCCGATGGCTCGGCGCAAATCGTACAGTCTGTGCTGGTGTGCCGGAACGTGAGATGCGACGGAGTTGGCTATCCGATAGAAGTTCACTTCAGGAAATTCCGATATGAGTTCACTAACGTCGAGTGCCCATTCGTCATACGGCACGATGATTTCAGCGGCGAGGTTTTGCACTTGCGGACGCAACGCCAGCAAACAACGCCGCATGGCGGCTTTGCCGCTGACGACCGTAATCAGAATGGAAAGTTTGATTCCCTTATTTGGCATGGACTTTCGGGCTGGCGTTTTCCGACGAAGCCTGCGCAACGCTTTCAACCTTTACCGGTTGTTTTTCCAAATGATGAGCCAGCGTTCCCCAGATCACGCACAGCCCGCAATACCAGAAATACAGCCAGTGCATAGGCAATACCCTGAGCGTAAACCACACACCGGAATGCGCGATGAAGTAACGATAAAAATCGAAGTTCAGCGCCGACACCAGCGACAGCAACAGCAAAGCCGTGATTCCCGCCGCAGGCCACCACCAGACCAATGGCAGCAACGCCGAAGCCAGCCAGGTCAGCGCCACACAAAGCCGCTGCGACGATTTGGCGTTCAGCGTATTGGCCGCCGCTCCTGCGCGCAGCATCAACTGAATCCACGGCACGCCGCGATCCACTATGTCGGTTTTCAAAATGCTCCACAACGTCCAGCGTTTCAGATGCGTGGCTTTGACCTGCGGAGCCAGCACGATTTGAAATCCGGCGGCGGCAACCCAGGTGCCAAGTTCGATGTCTTCGATGGCCGGACGCCTGTACCGTTGTTCGTCAAATCCGCCGAAAGCCAGAAACAGATCGCGCCGCATAGCGCCGCAACCGCTCCAGAAAGTGCTGACGATTCCAGCGTTGATCTGGTGAACGTAATGGTGAAATAGATTCTTGTATTGCGAAAAGAAACTCGGTTCCGCCGGAGTTTCGTCATACGAACCGACTACGGCGTCAATCATCGAATCCACAGTGAAGACGTGGGCAAACTGTTTCAACGTGTCGCGGTGAACGACTACATCGGCGTCAATGAACACGACGTATTTGCCCTTGACGCGCGCCACACCGCGATTGCGCGCTCGCGCCGGCCCGCCGGGACCGTCAATCCGCATGTATTCAAATCCATATTGCGTCACGATCGGTTCCACCTGCTCGGTCGAACCGTCGTCCACCACCAGTACGTCGAAATCGTTGAACTCGGATTCGGCCAGCGCTGCCAGGCATTTTTTCAAATATTCCGTCGAGTTATAAACCGGCACGACCACCGACAGCATCGGCGATTGGATCGGCGGTTCACTGACAGATTTCATTTTTTCGGAATCACACACTTGAGATTCTCCAATCTGGTCAATCCGGTTACGCAACGATTTCAGTCCCACTCAAGCCTCGCACGCTGGAAGCGATGCTTACCAAACTCAACCATTACGAAACCGGTAAAACGTTTTCAGCGCAATGAACCAATCTTTCGGTCCAATTTTCTTCCCTTCTTCTTTACTGCGCGGAAAGTAACTGATGGGAACTTCCCTGATTCGGCACCCTTGCGCCAGAACTTTGGCGGAGATTTCGTGATCCAGCTCAAAGCCGCTGGTTTGAAGCGCGAGCGGTTTGATGATTTCGCGGCGAAACAGTTTCAGAGCCGTCACCGTGTCGGTCAGATAATTGCCTGTGCAAATCAGCGAAGCGAAACTCAAACTTTGCCCGCCCAAATAAGCCGGCCAGCTTTGCCGCGCGTGTTTGCCGGTCAGCAAATTCACCAGCTTGCCGCGCGTGGGATGTTTCAGATACCGGCTGCCGTAAACCGCGCCCGCTCCGTTCGCCAACAACGCCGCCAGCATAGGCACGTAATCATTCGGATCATATTCCAAATCGGCATCCTGAATGATGAGGTAATCGCCGGTCGCTCGCGCAATACCCGCTCGAACGGCTGCGCCCTTGCCCTGATTCGGCGATTGGCTGAGCAAGATAACTTCTGGAAATTGCCGGACGATTTCCGCCGTGCGGTCTTTGGAACAATCGTCAATGACTATGATTTCCCTGCCCAGATTGAACTGCGACAAATCCACGGCCAGCGCTTTTTCCAGCAACGCGCCGATGAACTGTTCTTCGTTATATGCCGGGATGATGACGGAAAGTTTGTTGGTGACCATTTGCCAGATATTCAGCGATCAATTTCAGATCGGCTTTGGTGTTGACGCCTACAGATTCCATTTCAGCCTGCGCCGGAAAAGTGTTGACGCTTGCTCCCTGCTCGCTCAGCCAGGGGATGAACGGCAGAAAGTTTCGTTCTCTTGTCGCTCCGCCGACCACCGCGTTTTCGGAAAAGCGCGGCAGCATTTCCAGATAAGCCCGGCGCGACAAACTGAACAATCCCAGATCGCCTTCGCCACGTTCGGGCATGCGGTCGCCTTCGCGTCGTTGGCGCAAACCGTTGACGCGGCCTTGATGGTCGCGCTCGAAATGAATGTACGGTTCGGTTTTGACAGTCGTCGGCATCGCCAGCTCCGCTTCGCCTGCCGTTTCCGCCAATCGTCTTACCGTTCGCGGATGAACGCCGATTTGATCGCACCAGGTGATCCAGACCTGATCCGGTTGATAACGTTCCACTCTATGGCGAGGAATCAAAATCGCGTCCAGCATTCCCGTCGGCGAAACCTGCACGTCGAATTCGACCGGCAACCGCAACGCCGCGCAATGCCGTTCGACACGTTCAACCGTCGTCGGATGCAACACCAGGACAAACCTGCTGACGACCGGGGCGTACAGATCGAACAGATAATTCAACATCGGTCGGCCATTGACCGGATAGAGCAATTTCGGCGTTTCTGATTCCAACCGCGTTCCCAAACCGGCAGCCGGAATTATCATCAGTCGTTTCATTGTTCCGAATAACTCAGTTTTGCCAGCAGCGACCGCACATCCGGGAAGCTGCCGATGAAGCGTTCGTGATCGCTTTTGACGCCGCTTCGCACCGAAGCCGAATATGCACGCGAAGCGACGGCGGCGCTCAAACCGGATTGGCTGTCTTCGATAATCAGCGTTCGATGCGGCGCGACGCCTGCGCGCTCCATTGCTGACAGGTAAACTTCCGGCGCAGGTTTTCCCGCGGCAACATCATCGCCAGTGACAATGACCGAAAAAGTTTCGCCCCAACCGAACCGTCCCAACACCATTGCCGTCGTTTCGCGCGAAGCTCCGGTGCCAATCCCGAGACGCAAACCGCCACCCTGTCGCGCCAGTCGCCCAAGACATTCCAGGCTGTCGTGAAAGACAATTTTTTCCGTTTTCAAATACTGCCGAGCGCGTCGCTGTTTGAACGCAACCCATTCGGCAATCTGTTCCGTCGTTGGATTCAACGCCGCCGTCATTTCGACAACGACCTCGACGGTTTTTCGTCCGGCAATCTGTTCGTAAGCCTGACCGGTCACGCCCACCAATCGCCACAAATCGTCGTAGGCACGGCGATGGCATTCGGTCGTGTCCACCAGAACTCCGTCCATGTCGAAAATCAGCAGATCAAAATCAGTCATCACAATGTTATGGGGTGTTGCGCTTCGCCACAGCTTCTGCATTCGTCATTGGCGTGTTTGTGAACCGGTAAACGTTCCGCTATGAACGGAAAGCGGCAATTGGTCGCCGCACTCCACACCGGAGCGCCGCCGCGATTTCGCCAAACCGCGCAGCACAGTTATCAGCGAACGCAGCCCGTCAACCACCGTCGTCCGCTTCACTTTGTCAGGCGACAGAGGGAAAAACTGTACGGGTGTTTCGATCACTTCGGCATGGTCTTGCAGCAACAGGCAAAGCAATTTTTGGTTGAAACAGGAATCGTTGATGTCCAGTTGTTCGTCGCGCAGAGACGCCGTCCGAATGGCTCTGACCGCCGAAAGCGTGTCCGACAGGTAACGCCCATACCGCAGCAAATACGCCAGGCTGAGCAAATGGCTGCCGACGTAACTGACCGCGCCGAGCACGACATTGTGCCGGTAACGCAGCCTGTAAGATTCGTGAATGTCCTTGACCGACAACCGGCGACTGCCCCACACGGCATCCAAACGCGGATTGGTCAACAGCGATGCCACGTTGACGATTTCTTCGCCGCGATACATTCCTGACGAATCGAAGAGCAAGACGTAATCAAAAGCCTGACCGGCAATCGTCTGGTGAAACGCCTCCGTAGCTGTTTTGCCGGAACTACGCACATTGAAAACCTCGAACGGCAGTAATTGGACAAAAGACGGATCGAGCGATTGGCTGCTGGAATAAAAAATCGAAACTTTCAACGGCAGATTGCCAAGCCCGCCGCGCAGGGCTTCCAGCATGGTTTGCGCGGTCTTGTTCAGCGATTCAGTTTCCAGCAACCAGACGGCGACGCGCTGCCCGCTGCCGCGACGCAAAATTCCGTTGATGAACGGCAGCAGCAATTTCGCCGCGTCGTGAGTGCCGGTTGTGCCCTCTTCGTAATTGCCTATGCGAACCAGACGAGGGTCTTCCAGCGTTTCCAAACGTCCGAGCGGCACATAAGGCTTTTCGTCTTCGGTTTGCAGATGATCGTTCAGCAGGTAATGCGTAATCAGACAAGGCGTGGCAATCGGTTTGGTGTTGCGGTCTTTCAGGTAATAAACCGCGCGTTCGATGATGTCCACGGCGCTGCTGTCAGGAATTTCGGCGTCTTCCTGCAAATTGGTGATCAGCAATTTGATTGCCGTCAGATTGCGCGCGATGGCTTCGCCAAGCCCAGGCGTCAGATACGAAGGAAACAAACTGGAATGCTGAGTCCCGGGCGAATAGATAATCAAATCCGCTTCGGCGATTCGATCCAGCAAACGAGAGTTGATTGCCGGAACTCGCGTTCGTTGGCGTATGAACTCCGCGATGTCTTCGCTGTTTGCCGACGCCGCCCAACGCTCTTCTTCGGGCGTCAACGCGCGGTCGAACAGGTAAATGTCCTTGATGTGGTTGCGGCGGTTGGCGCTGACGATTTCGGCTTCGGTGGCCAGTAACTGATTTTCCAGATTCAGCGCCACCAGACAGGCGTTCTGGCCGTCAGTGACGTTTTCGATCAAACCTTCGGGCAAACCGAGCAACGCGCAGTAATCGGCAATCGCGGCGTTGAAATCCCGCCCGACTGCCAGAAAACAACCGGCAAAGGCTATGTTGCCCAAAGCGCAATCCGAAAACGAAAAGCTGCGCGTGCCCTTCGCCAATTCCTGCTCGAAGCGTTGCAACCGTTCGGCAAGCAATCGGCGCGCAGCTTCGTCAATCTTGTCGAGCGTCGCGCGCAATTCGTTTTGCCAGACGGCTGCCGCGATCACTTCCTGGCCGGACAGCAGTCGCAGCGTCGTCAATCCTTCGTCGGCGGCGCATTCCACAGGCAATCGCACGTCCAGCAGATTAATCAATTCCGACTGACAGGTTTTCAACTCGCGCGCCATACGCGAAGCGTTCTTGCGAAAATCCGACGGTCCCAGACTGTCGCCCAAAAAGCGCCGCACCTCGCCGGTCGAAGCCCCGTCGTCGTATCCGTTGACGGCCAGCGTCAATTTCACGCGCGGGTGATTTATCAACTGCTGCGACAACACGCGCGAACCTCTGCCGCCGGAAAACAACACCACCTTGACGACCGACTGGTCAGGCCCGGACACAGCAATTTGTTCAGCAACATTCCCAGTCATCGTTACCTTCTGCGTTCCAGCAATGCACTTGCCGACATTGGGCCTTCGACGATTTGAAAGCCGGCTTTTGTAATCGAAGGGCCGTTGATGATCCAGACCGTGCGATCGGAATAAACCTTCAATGCTTCGGTTCGCAATTCGGGAGTCCGATCCCAGACATAAATCGGTTGATCGGCTTTCAGATCAATCGGGTTGTAAATCGCCGCCGAGGAGAAATCGGGAAATTGTTCGCCGCGGATCAAAATCAGGCTTTTGCCCAAATTGTGCTGATTGGCCAATCGGCGAATGTCCGGTCGCATTCCCAAGTAGTGATGATATTTATCCACTGCCCGCCAGACGGTGAAATTGAGCAGCGCCATCAAACACAGTGACAAAATCGCAATCAACGCACGAGTCTTGGACAAATGGGGTTGATGGCCGTCATGCGTCAACCGGTTGATCAAAACCTGCAATCCGCGAACAGTCAGCGCTACCAGCGGAACGATCATCAAAAACCAGTAACGCGCGGCAAAGTCCGGGCCTCCGCTGAACCAGTAAAAAAAATGCGCGGTAAACACCAGTGCAATCAACGCCACCATCAACCAGTCTGCCTTGCGAAGCTTGAGCGGATTGTGAGTGAAAATCAGCAATGCGATTAAAATCAATGATCCTGTCGCCCAACCAAATAACTCTGTGTTGATGGTGGTGATGTTCAGGTTGGAATTGATGATGGCATCCAGCGGACCGTGGCCGGGAAACGGGTCTAGTTGCCAACCCGCGCCACGTTCCGGTCCAAAGCCCATAGCATTGCTGTTCAAGCCAAAGTATTTGTCAGCCCAAACCATGATCGGAAACCTGGTCGGGCTGCCGGTCATTTTGTAGTTGTAGTAAAGCGTCGCTGTTCCCAGCAGAGCGCAACCGAATCCCCAAGCCGCCGCCGCTGTGATCTTCAGACGTTTGCCGCCAATCCCGAAAACCCAAAGCCCGATCAAGCCCCCAACCAGTGCGCCGACGATCACGCCTTCCAGTGGGCGAATCAACGCAACCATTCCGACTGAAGCCCCGCTGAGCAATGACCAGAGCAGGTTTGAAGTTTTCCTTGCCTGAGCGGCAGCCACAGCCGCCAGCAACATAAACGTCAAAGAAGCCGAGTGAGTCATGTAGCTCATCCCGACCAGCGCGTGCCAGGGTGAAAACGCCAGCAACAAGGCCGTCAATCGCGCCGTTCGGCGGTCGTAAAGTTCGCGCATCAACCAATAAGTCAGCATCACACAAACGCCCGCCAGCAAAGGATTCACCAACCAATCGGCGTTCAACCAGACTCCCACTGCCAACAACAATGGCCAGCCGACCGGCGGACTGCAAAACCAGCGAGTTTGATCATAATCGAATAATTCCAGATTGAAGGCTTCCGGCACAGGCGGAACCGCCATGGCCAGCGTTCCGGTCGCCAGATAACGGGCGTGATACAGGTAAGCAACTTCGTCTTTGATATGAGGATGTCGCTGATAAACAAAAAAGCTGAGCAGCGCCGAGAGCAAGATCGTCATCAGCGCCAACAATATGGAAAACCGATCCCAGCGGCCTTGATCTTTTTCATCGGCGTCCCAACCGGTCAACCGTTCTACGCGCGAACGCCAGGCGGTCAATGCCGGTATGGGAATCGCCCACACCGCCAACACCAGATTCAGCAAATTCAGCGTTTGAATGAAAGCCGCCAGCGGCAGTTCCTGCGCGTAAAACCAGACTTCGCGCGAGACGGTGGCGGTGGCGATGAAAAACACCAACCCCAGTCCCGTCAACTGCCAGAGCTTGAAATTGCGACCCAACCACGAAGCAACCTTGGTCCATCGCCCACGCATGCCAATCAAAACCAGCGCTGTTTGCGCAGCCAGCAAGCCCGGCAACCACGGCGAAGAAACCAGCAACATTCCAATCGGACGATAATGCTGGTATCGAATCGTCTGCCCGGCATCAATCATCTGCAATGCAACGGCCTGTCCGACCAAAGCCAGCGCCATCCACGCCGCAGCGTTTCGCCACGCCTTGTCGAGCGCGTATCCAAACAAACTCAACGCGACGGCGGCGGCAATCGGCAAACAGACGCCACCGCGAACGAAACCTTCGGCATCTCGAAACCGCGAATCCGTCAGCGCCCACACCACCAATCCGGCAGCAAACGCCCAGCAGACAAATTGCTGCGCCTTCAACCAGACAGAATTGCCCACGGCATCCGTCGCCTTCGCCGAAGCTGAGTCGTTCATTGAGGGAGAAATTTCCGAATCCATTATTTCTGCCGTACCGAAACCACCAGGTTGTAAATCGCGCCGATCACCCAACCAATGATGCCGCCGGTCAAAGCGCCGTACACCAATCCCACGATGCTGCCGACCCAGGTCACCGAATAGCCAATGAAATAATTGCCAAGCAATGACAGGTGCGGCCCGGCTCCGGGGCCGTCTTTCACCAGCAACCAGACAGTCATCGAAAATAACAACAATCCGCCCAACACTGCGCAAACCATCGCCAAAACTCCGGCATGGATTCGCATGACTTCGCGGCTTATTTCTTCTGTTCGTTTGTTTCCAGCCATAGCTACACTCTCTGTTGTCATAATTATTCCGCCAAAACTAATCCAACACATTGCCCGCGGCCTGAGTTTCAGCCCGCCGTTTGAGCAGATATGCATACGCCATCATCGCCCAATTTCTCAGCGAAGCGCCCAAAAATCCAAGCGCAAATCCAAGCAGACCGCCTTCGACCAGACCGATCACAGCGCCCGCCCAGGTGACTTCGTAACCCGGCAGGAAGTTTCGCAACAATCCCAGTCGCGGGCCTACAAATTCGCCGCCTTTGAGCAACAGAATCGCCGTCGCCAGAAACAATCCAATGCCTGCGACCACGCCAAGCGCCGTTCCCAGTGCCACTCCATCCATTCGGGCAAACGCCGTTTGAATGATCTGATCGGCTTCGTCTTGAACGATCGGCACCGGCACGGCGCGGTCGCCCATTGTTTTGACGCGGCTGTTTTCAGATTCGCGGACTTCTTCGTGGTAATCCTGTTCGGTATTCACAGCCCAGACATCATTCTTTTCGCCGACAATGTTGCGCGCGGCGTAAACGCCGGTCAGCATCGAATGATCCTGGTTGTTGTACCGATGCAATCCGTTGCGGCCAATGGTTTGCAAATTCGGCAAAGTATCCAGATACCGACGAATGGTATCCACACGATCCTGGTAATTGTGATCGTAAACCGGATATGCCTTCTTCATGCGAACGACTGTGCCGTCTTCGACTTCGTCCGGTTGAACCAAACCGATTTGCGCGCATTCTTTGATGCCCAGATCAATCAACCGATCATTCGACCAGGTCCACTCTTCGTCTTGCTGCCAGAGGAAGTATTCCAGACCCAGCGACGAACGCGATGAATCGGGAACCATTTCAGGACTCCAGTTTTTATAATTCTGAATTCGCCCCATCTTCACTTCGGGGGAATGAATGTAAATCCAGTTGTCGGGAAAGACATCTTCGCGTTTGGCCATCAGCACTACGGTCAGGTAATCGCGGTAACGCAGCGAATTCGCCGCCGCCAGCACTTCGTCCGGCGGCAACGGGTCGAGGCTTTGAATCAACCGCCGCAGCGGCATCGAAGAGATGAAATGATCGGCGTCGAATTCCACACGCTCGCCGTTGGCTCTGTGGCCGATGACTGATTCGACACGGCCTTTGCGATGGCGAATCTTGTCCACCTTGATGCCGTGAACGGTTTCATTGCCTTTTTCGGCCAGCAAATCCTTGCAGCATTCCCACATCATTCCCGGCCCCAGTCGCGGATAGTGAAATTGTTCGATCAACGTGGTGATGACTTCGCCTTCGGCGGATTTGCCTGCGCCAAGCAGCGCATTACGAATCGCTTCTGTCAACGAAAGGTTCTTGATTCGCTGCGCCGCCCAATCAGCCGAAATTTCATTGCAGGGAATGCCCCAGACTTTTTCGGTGTAGGTCTTGAAGAAAATTTCGTAAAGGCGCTGACCGAACCGATTGGAAACCCATTGTTCCAGATTGGTTTCTTCGGCGTGCGGAAAGAGCTTGGCTTTGGAATAGCTGAGCATGACCAGAAAGGCTTCGACCGGGCCAAGCCCTGCCAGCGCGTTGGCGGCTTTCAACGGGTAATCGAAAAAATGGCCGCGATAATGAATGCGCGACAAACGCGGGCGAAGCAGAAAATCTTCGCTCAGCATTTCGCGCCACAGTTCGTTAATCAACGGCACTTTGGAAAAGAACCGATGACCGCCGATGTCGAACCGATAACCTTTGTAACTGACCGTGCGCGACAACCCTCCAACCTGCTCATCGGCTTCGATGATGGTTGAAGAAACGCCCAGCTTCGCCAGTTCGTAGGCGCTGGTCAATCCAGCCGGACCTGCGCCGATAACTAATGCCCCTGATGACATATCGCTTTGTTCCTTGTTTGTGGGTTGATCCGGCAATGACTGGGGAGCTTGAACGACGAGTTAAAGACACTTCCGCCCAACTCATTCAACCGTGTAGGAAACCTCATGCCGAGGCAGCGCTCCAGTTTTTCACCGCATAGCTGTCCGCTGACAACTTATTCAAAATTTCGCTTTCAGTAATTGCCGACCGCGCTTGGGCAATTGAAAGGTTCTGCTGATGCTGAATTCGTGTGGGTCTGAATGCAGGTGGCTTTTCTGGCCTTATTTTCGGCAAATCGGTTGCAGGCAACATCTCGCTTGCCGCAAATACACCGGCGATCCCATCCGTCACCCATCAATTTTTCCAGTGACTTCACTTTCTGAGCAGGCATCCGCTACCTCAGCAACGGACAAGTAGGATAATACTGACAGCCGAAAGTTCTCACATCGGAAATACCGACAATTTTTCATAACACAAACCGATAGTATCGCCGACGCGCAATATGGGAGCACTCTCCCATATTGCGGCCTGTCAAAAAAAACCGCGCACAGTCATTTACATACAAATCTTATTTATTTGCTTGGAGTTAGCAATCTGACAATTTTCCGTCCTCATTTCGCCTGACTATAGGATAAAGCGATAGGCTTGAAAGTGGGCTGTTGTCCTACAAGCTTCACCTCAAAAAATTTTTTTCTGCTCAAAAGATAAAAAGACCGTAACTGCTCAGCCTTGGGTACGCAGCGCCTCCGGCCTGCAGGCTCTCTGCGAAAAATCTTTCGGAAAAGAAAAGTTTGAATGGACAAGGCTTCGCAGCCTGGAAGGCATGCGTACCCGGCTGAGCAGTTACAAAAGATCAAACTTGGAATGACCGTTTTCGCCAAAAATTGTCATCACCAGACCAGATTCGCTCCCGTTCTGATTGCCCGGTCGAGTGCGTCATCGCTTACAAAAAACTCAATTGGCAGAAAAAGAAGCCGTTGACAATCTTTCGCGTTGCTAGTTCACTTGAGCGCCGGATCAAGGACACGGATTCAAGCGAACAAGCTCTCAAATCTGTTTAACTTCGGCAGACGGTTGGGAAAGTGATTCACTTCCGGCGTTATTCATTTCAGAAAGGTAATAAGTATGAGGGTTTTCATCACGGGCGGAGCCGGATTTATCGGGTCACATCTGGCGGAACGGCATCTTCAGCGCGGCGACGAGGTATACATCATTGACGATCTTTCCACCGGTTCGATGGAAAACATCGAACACATCAAACACCATCCTGGCTTTCGTTACGTGCTGGATACCGTGACGAATCAACAATTGGTCGCCGAACTGGTTGATCTGTGCGACGCGACGTATCACCTGGCTGCGGCTGTCGGCGTCAAGCTGATTGTCGAGAGTCCAGTCCGAACCATTGAAACCAACATTCGCGGAACCGAAATAGTTCTGGCTCACGCGGCCAAAAAGCGTAAACGGGTGTTGATTACTTCAACGTCCGAAGTGTATGGCAAACGGGAAATCATTCCGTTCCGCGAAGACGACGATCTGGTGATGGGCGCGACAAACAAAGGCCGGTGGAGTTACGCCTGTTCGAAAGCGATTGATGAGTTTCTAGCCATTGCATACTGGAAAGAAAAGAAAGTTCCGACCGTCATTGCACGGCTGTTCAACACGGTCGGCCCGCGGCAAACCGGACAATACGGAATGGTCGTTCCGAACTTCGTTCGTCAGGCGTTGGACGGAAAAGAAATCACCGTGTACGGCGACGGCGCGCAGAGCCGCTGTTTCACGCACGTTTCCGATGTGGTTGGCGCGTTGATGAAGCTGATAGAACATCCTGAAGCCACCGGCGAGGTATACAACATCGGCGGCGATCAGGAAGTCACCATTCTGCAACTAGCCGAACGAATCAAGGCGTTGACCGATTCCAAATCACCGATTACCTTTTTGCCTTATGACAAGGCCTACGAAGCGGGATTTGAAGACATGCATCGTCGTGTACCGGACACGACCAAGCTTCGCAATTTGATCGGCTATGAACCGACCTTCGGACTGGATGAAATTCTGAATGATGTGATCGCTTTTCAACGTACCAGGAGAAATTGACGACCTTGCGCGGAGAGTAGGTTCACAGCATCGGTGCCCCGCGCTTGTGCTCGCGCTTTGGCCTTAGGGATGCAACAAAGCGCGAGAAAACGGCGGGTTTCCCACAAAACCCGCCGTACAGATTCACTCCTCCTCACTCGTTCTCCACTCCACAAGCCGCGTAAACTTCCTCAACTGCTGCGAGAAATCACGCGGCAGTCACAGCGCGACGCCTGCCAACTTTCAAAACATTCAAGTTACAGCCGGAACAACAGTTGCACTGACTCTTTGCGGATTTTTCGATATTGAAGGAGGGAATGTCATGAAATACAAAACCATTCGTCGCCAACTGGAAACGCGGTTGGCTGAGATTCAACAACGGCTGGACAAGATTTCGCTGGACCGGCGGCACGTCAATCAACCACTCAATGCCGATTTTGAGGAACAGGCGATTGAGTTGGAAAACGATCAGGTGCTGGACGCGCTGGACATCCAGATTCGCGCCGAAATCAGCCAAATCGAAAGAACTCTGGCGCAAATGGACGAAGGCGCTTATGGCCAGTGCGAAGAATGCGGAGAGCCGATTGGGGACAAGCGGCTTGCAGCACTGCCACACGCGACGCGCTGCATCGCTTGCGAAGAACGATTCCAGCAACGTCAAAACTGAGTTCGATACCCATTACTTCAACAGGAGAAAATTATGATCAAAGAAGTGGCAGGAGACATTTTGCTGACCCAGGCCCAGGCAATCGCTCACGGCATCGCACCCAACGATCATTTCAATTCCGGGCTTGCTTTGAGTCTGCGCGAACAATGGCCGGCGATGTATCAGGACTTTCGCCATTTTTGCCACACCAACCATCCGAAACCGGGAGAGACCTGGATTTGGGGCGGCACCGACGGAAAACGAATCGTCAGTCTGTTTACGCAGGAAGCGCCACAAACCCGGCAAAGCACTCCCGGACGCGCCAGCACTCACAACGTCAATCTGGCGTTGCGCCAATTGCGCCAATTGATCGAAAAAGAAAATTTCAGCAGTCTGGCCTTGCCTCGGTTGGCGACAGGAGTCGGTGGATTGGATTGGGAAGATGTGAAGCCGCTGGTCAACAAGCATCTGGGCGATCTGAACATCCCGATTTACGTCTACACGACTTATTCGAAGGGAAAAACTGCGGAGGAATAACCTCTGCAAAAGTGAAGGCTGCGTGTTACCCCTCACGTCGGAAAGCGTAGCCTTCACGCCGATTCTTCTTTTGCCAACAGCGCACAGAACAGGTGCAACAACACTCCCACCAGACTCATCACCACTGCAATCAAGGTCACTGGACGATCCAACCCGGATTTCGGCTCAAAGAAAAACCCCACCACCAGCATCCCCGACGCTTGAATCAACAACGCTCCGGCAACAGTCTGCAAACGTTTGCCCCATTTCGTCGCCAGAGGGCGCAGATAAACTCCCAGCAACAAATGAATCAAACCCGAAAACAAAATGTAGACGTGGTTGGCGCGCATCGAAAAGCGAAACCGGTCAGATTGTTCCATCAGATCCGGAATGCGGTATCGCATATACGCGCCGGTCAATGGAAAGATCACCAACAGAATCAATCCAATGGCGAGATGAATTTTTCCAGGCGTCGCTCTCACTTTTTTGCCTCAACTGATCTGCAAACCGTATTCGATGCTTTCCACCAACGCCGCCCACGAAGCGGCAATGATGTTTCCCGCCACGCCAACCGTATTCCACGAACGTTCGCCGTCGCTGGTTTCGACGTGAACTCGGGTTTTGGCCGCGGTCGCGTGTTCGCCGTCCAGAATGCGAACTTTGAAATCAATCAGGTGAAAGTCGTCAATTTGCGGATAATGTCTGCGCAGGGCTTTCCGCAATGCCTGATCCAGAGCGTGAACCGGACCATCGCCCAGACTGGCGGTGTGTTCTTCGTGGTCACCGACTTTCAGACGGACTATGGCTTCGGGTTCGTTCAACGAACCTAGCCAGATGCGATACTCAATCGTTTCAAAAAAATGTTTGCGCTTGCCCAAAGCGCTCCACGCCAGCAACTTGAATGAAGCTTCAGCGTCTTCGAATGAATAACCTTCAAATTCCAGCGTCTTCAACTGAGCCAGCAAACGACGAGCTGCTTCAGGATTTTTGGTGAACTCTTCGCCGATGTCATCGGATTTGAAACGAATGTTGCTGACGCCGGATTGATCGCTGAGCAGCACGCGCGTTTCATTGCCTACGTCTTCGGGGTTGATGTGTTCGTAAGTTTCTTTGGCTTTGGTGATGGCGGAAACATGAATGCCGCCTTTGTGCGCGAAAGCGCTGCGGCCAACGTAAGCCGCGCGTTCGTTCGGAACCAGATTGGCGACTTCATTGATGTAACGACTGGTATGAGTCAGCAGTCTCAGCTTGCCATCCGGCAGACAGCGGCGGCTCATTTTCAATTCCAGATTCGGGATGATCGAACACAGATTGGCATTGCCGCAGCGTTCGCCGTAACCGTTCATGACGCCTTGCACGTGCGTGGCCCCAGCTTCGACCGCGGCCAGCGAATTGGCAACGGCCAGTTCGCTGTCGTTGTGGCAGTGAATGCCGACGCGTACATTCGGAATGCGTTTGCGAACCAGCGCCACGGCATCGGCAATTTCTTCCGGCAGCCGTCCGCCGTTGGTGTCGCACAAAATAATAGTCTCGGCTCCGGCTTGCGCGGCAGCGGCCAGCGTATCGAGCGCATATTCAGCATTGGCGCGAAAGCCGTCGAAGAAATGTTCGGCGTCGTAAAGAACCCGACGACCGCAGGATTTCAAATGGCTGACCGTGTCGGCAATCATTCGCAGGTTTTCTTCCAGCGTGGTTTTCAACGCGACATCCACGTGAAAGTCCCACGATTTGCCGAAGATCGTCACTACAGGCGTTTGCGCCGCCAACAAACCCTGCACCACTGTGTCATCCGCCGCCATCCCGTTGGCTCGGCGAGTGCTGCCGAACGCAGCGAAGACGGCGTTGTTCAATTGCACGGACTTGGCGCGCTCGAAAAATTCAACGTCTTTTGGATTCGCACCCGGCCAACCGCCTTCGATATAAGTCACACCGATTTCATCCAGCGCGCGCGCGATCTTGATCTTGTCTTCGACCGTGTAGGCCAGCCCTTCGCCCTGCGCGCCGTCGCGCAACGTTGTGTCGTAAATTTCAACCCAATTGTCTTTCATTACTGACTCACTCTCTTTTCGCTTTCATTGAGCGGAGCTTCATCCGGCTGGTGAAGCGCATACCCATAAGCCAGAAGATATGAATTCCCTGGCTCCATCGGCAACAGCTTTAGTTCCTGCTTTTGCAGATCGAGTTCCAACCCAAGTTCTTCCATTGGAATCACCCCCAACAAGGGATTATCTCCGCCCGGCAATTCCAAGCACTGAAAAACACCGACTCGGTCACCAATTGAAACTTTGGCATCTTGAAACACACGCGTGCGTTGATAACCGGCGGCAGTGGAAGCCAGCACTTCTTTAAGTGGGGCTAGCCCAAGTTGTTCAATAATTTTGATCGGCAAAGAAAGCATCATCGCCCCGCTATCAGCCAACACACTATTCAATGTCACTGTGCGGACCTGCTCTGCCGGAATAATTCCTTTCTCGGCCAAGGCTTCGTCCAAACGATTAGTGATCGTGATTTGAGTTCTAACTTGTCCCATAAAATCAATCGCGGAGTAGCGGCCATCACCCCCACTCCGCGCCTCCGTTTGATTGAGAGCGGGTATTAGTTTTTCGCCTTATCCACAATCTTGTTGCTGGCCAGCCAGGGCATCAAACCGCGAAGTTGCGATCCGACCTCTTCGATCTGGTGTTTCTTTTCGGATTCCACCAGTCGCGTGAAGTTGGGTTTGCCTGATTCGGCTTCGGCCATCCATTCATCGGCAAACTGGCCGGACTGGATTTCGCCCAGGATTTCTTTCATGCGCTGTTTGACTTCGGGGCCGATGACGCGCTTGCCGCGAGTCAGATCGCCATATTCAGCAGTGTTGGAAATCGAATAACGCATGGTTGAAATGCCGCCTTCGTACATCAGGTCAACAATCAACTTCATTTCGTGCAGGCATTCAAAGTAGGCCATTTCCGGCGCATACCCGGCTTCGACCAAAGTTTCAAATCCGGCCTGGATCAGCGCCGTCACGCCGCCGCACAACACGCTTTGTTCGCCGAACAGATCGGTTTCGGTTTCTTCCTTGAACGTGGTTTCGATGACTCCGGCCCGGCCTCCACCAATTGCCGAAGCGTAAGCCAGAGCAACCTGTTTCGTGTCGCCACTGGGGTCTTGGGCAACCGCGATCAAGCACGGAACGCCTCCGCCTTTTTCATATTCGCGGCGAACCAGATGGCCGGGGCCTTTCGGAGCCACCATAAACACGTTGACGTCCGCAGGCGGAACGATCTTTTTGAAGTGAATCGAAAAGCCGTGCGCCACGGCCAGGTATTTGCCCGGCTTCAAATGCGGTTCGATTTCGCGTTTGTAAATGCCCGGAGTCAGTTCGTCCGGCGTCAGCAGCATGATGATGTCCGCGCGTTCGGCGGCATCGGCGACGGGCAACACTTCCAGCCCAGCGCTTTGCGCTTTGGCAACCGAAGGGCTGTCCGACCGCAAACCGACAATCACATCGGCTCCGCTGTCTTTCAAGTTGTTCGAATGGCCGAAGCCCTGTGAGCCGTAACCGATGATGGCGATGCGTTTGCCCGCCAGGTATTTCGGATCGGCGTCTTTGTCGTAATAGATGTTCATTGTTCTCCTTGAGGTGACAGGTAGCAGGTAGCAGGCGTGAGGTGACAAACCTCTGAAAACTCACACCTGAAACTTCACACCTTTTCATTGAGTGTTAATTCAGAAAATTCTTCGTCATCGTCTTTCAGCTTTTGCGCCTTGACGTGGGCAACACGAGTCATCGCCACCGGGCCGGTGCGAACGATGTCTGTGATACCAATCGGTTTCAGCAGTTCGATAAACGCATTGACCTTTTCGGCGTTGCCGGTCATTTCCAGGATGAAAGCGTCTGTGTTCACGTCCACGACTTTGGCGCGGAAGATTTCCACCAGACTCAAGACTTCCTGCCGCTGTTCGCCCTGATGAGCATTGACCGTCAGCATGACCATTTCGCGTTCGACGTGCGGAACGATGGTCATGTCAACGACATCAATGACTTTGATGATCTTGTGCGATTGCTGAAGGATTTGCTGAATGACGTGATCGTTGCCGTGAGTGGTGATCGTCATGCGCGAAACGCCTTCTTCCAGCGTGGGCGCGACATTCAGCGTATCTATCTGATAACCGCGCGCGCTGAACAATCCCGCCACGCGCGTCAGCATTCCATATTCGTTTTCGACCAGAAGTGAAATTGTATGTTTCATAAGTTTTGTTGAAAGCGTTAAGCCCAGTTTTCCAGGCGTAAATTGGCGATGGCAATGAAATCTTGCGTGTTGCGCGTAACCAGCGTTGCGTTATTGGTCAATGCAATCGCGGCAATCTTCAGGTCCATCTTTCCGGTTCGACGATAAGTCGCCCGCAAGTTCTGATAAATTTGTTGTGCTTGATCGTCAAAATCCAGCAGCCGGAATTTGCAGTAGAATTGCTGGGTCTCGCGCAGCCAAAAATAACCTTGAACACTACGGTCGCGTGTTTTCGCCTGACTGATAAAAGCCAAACGGCCACGAACCTGCTCCTCATAACTGGCAACCGAAACCGCTACGTTTCCCAGATTCAATTCGAGCAGGTAACGGGCAGACACACGCGGGTGTGCTGACTGAAGCAGCGACAGATGGTCTGTGTCCAAAAGGTAAAGAGGCATTCCAGCTTTTCCTGCTAAAACGCATTCGGATCAGCGTCAATTTGCTCGCGGTAAGCTTTCACAGCAGCCAGAAAATCTGGAAAGGTTTCGTCATCGGCAAAAGCCCCAACTCCGCGTTCCCGTGCGTTTGGAAGATCAAGCTCCACATGAACAACCTCTCCTTCTGATGGCTCGCCTTCGGTCAGCCAATCCTGTGCCCTTGATCGTAGCTTCTCGATTGCTTCTTCGCGCGTTGCCGCTTGAGCAATGCACCCAGGCAGCCCGAGCAGGGTGGCAGTGAATCCATCTTGCTCTTGTTTAACCAAAACTTCGCAAATCATAGCATTCCTCCTCAGTTCGCTTGTTTAGGCAGAAGCCATCAGCGTTTTCAAAGTTGATTCAGATCGTTGCCCTCGAACGGAAGATCAGGATCAACGTTTATTTCCGCACAAGTTTGATACAACGCCTTGTCAAACTGAGTCCAGGTTTCTTCGGAAATACGCGCCAACAACCTTCCGCTTATTGCAAAATCATGTCTTTCAACGCCGCCCCTGCAGGAACAATCGGAAAAACATTCTCTTCGCGCGCAACTTTCATTTCAATCAGCACAGGGCCGGGCGTGTTGAGCGCCTTTTCCAGAGTGTGCGTGACTTCGCTCATCTTCGTAGCGCGGAAAGCGGCGACTCCGTAAGAGTCTGCCAGCTTGACGAAATCGGGCTGGACTTCGATGTTGCTGTGCGAATAGCGGTGTTCGTAAAACTGTTCCTGCCATTGCCGCACCATTCCCAGGAATCCATTGTTGATGAGCAGAATTTTGACCGGAATGTTGTACTGCTTCACGGTCGCAAGTTCGTTCAACACCATCTGGAATCCGCCGTCGCCAACGACTGCCACGCACAGATCGTTCGGTCGAGCGATCTGCGCTCCGACAGCCGCCGGGAATCCATAACCCATCGCGCCCAGCCCACCGGAATTCAGCCAGTTTTTCGGAGTGTCGAAACCGTAAAGCTGCGCCGTCCACATTTGATGCTGACCCACGTCTGCGGAAACCACTGCCTGGCCTTTGGTGATGCGATGCAGTTCTTCGATGACGTATTGCGGCTTGATGACTTCGCCTTCTTCCTTCCACCAGAACGGATGCTGCTTTTTCCAGGCGGCGATTTGATCGTGCCAGGCGGCTTTGGAAACCACTTTTTCCCCGCCGGCCAATCGCTCTTCCAGTTCTTTCAGCATTTGCTGCGCAACGGTTTTGGCGTCGCCTACCACCGGATAATCGCAACGAACGTTCTTGCCAATGCAGGAAGCGTCAATATCCACGTGAATGAATTTTGCGCCGCGCGCGAATTCGCTGATCTTGCCTGTGACACGGTCGTCAAAACGCGCGCCGATGGAAATCAGCAGGTCGCAATTGTTGACAGCCATATTCGTCCAGTAACCGCCATGCATTCCCAGCATTCCCAGACTCAGCGGATGCGAAGCCGGAAACGCGCCCAATCCCATCAACGTGCAGGTTGTCGGCAAATTCAATTTTTCCGCCAACTGCTTCACTTCTTCATAAGCGCCCGCCGCGTGCGCTCCGCCGCCGATGTAGAGCACCGGCCGTTCGGCTCGGATCATTGCATTGACCGCTTTGCGAACGGCTTTCGGGTCGCCGTACACCTGCGGTTTATAGCTGCGAATTTCAATGTTTTCGGGGTAGCTGAATTCGATTTCCTGCGCGGTCATGTCCTTCGGCAAATCCACCAGCACCGGCCCCGGTCGTCCGGTCGAAGCGACGTGAAAAGCTTCCTTGATCGTCGGGGCCAAATCTTCGACGTGTTTGACCAGATAATTATGTTTGGTGCAGGAACGCGTGATGCCGGTCAGGTCGGCTTCCTGAAACGCGTCGTTGCCGATCAAGTGCGTCGGCACTTGTCCGGTAAAAACCACCAGCGGCAATGAATCCATAAACGCATTGGCAATCCCTGTGACGGCGTTGGTTCCGCCGGGGCCGGATGTCACCAGCGCGACGCCGGTTTTGCCGGTCGCTTGCGCATAACCGGCTGCGCCAAAAAGCGAAGCCTGTTCATGCCTTACCAGATAATGAGTGATGCCGAGTTCTTCGGCGTGTTTGACCAGTTCGTCGTAAATGTGCAGCACTGCGCCGCCAGGATAGCCAAAGACATGTTTGACCCCTTCGCACCGCAGTGATTCGAGCAAGATACGCGCTCCACGCATTTTCATGTTTCCCTCTCAGTTAGTGGCAATGTCATGCCTCAAAACGATTAACTTAAAATGTGAATTACTGATTACTGGGACTATTCAGAGCGTATAATTGAATAAACATCCTGATGATTGTCCCAACCGTGTGGTTGATAAAAGAGATCGCTCCAATTTCCGGTTTCCCCCAATCTACTTCTTATCCATTCAGGTTTGGTCAAGGAAATGCCGTAACCATTTTGCGAAGGGTAATCTTCGTAACCGTACCCAAGGGCGTCGTAGTTTTTCAAAATTCTGGTTACTTTTTCTTGCCCGATACTATAGTCGTAGCTATTGTCCCTTAGCTTTTGTTCAGATACTTGTCCATGCATGGTAAATACGGCCAACCCGCCTACGACCAAAGATCGTTGAAATAAACGAAGTAACCTCAATGTGTTTTCAGAATCTAGATGAGTAGCTAACGAGCCACACCATATCAAGTCAAACTTCCGCCCAAAAGACAGGTTGTCTAATTCAATTTGAGAATAAACCCGTTCGGAGCCAAATCGCCGATGGCAAAAATTCACTCCATCAGCATTCAGGTCGCAGCCTGTCAATCTCGCTTTTGGAAAGCTCTGTCGCAAGAACCTCAGAACCCGTCCGTGACCGCAGGGCATGTCTAAAATTGAACTGAAAGAATTGATTCTGGATTGCCTCATTGCATCCTGAATGCAACGAATTGCTGAAATTCCAACACTGAAATAATGCGAAGCTTCGCCAGGCTCATACATCTGATCTTGAGGACTGATTTCAAACGTTAGCCATTGAAATAAATTGATCTCGTCATCCGTCAAACTCATGCGCTCTCTGACTGATTTGACTATCGAGTCAACCTCCCTCTGTCGCTCGCCCCTTTTTTTCAGAAAGATTTTTTTCAAAGAAAAGGACATAACAAACCTCTCAAAACCCTCACACCTTTGTGCTGGATGGCACCTATCTTAATAAAAGTAAGATGACGACCTGCTTTTGTGGCAGTTTAGTTGGTCGTGCTATCGCTATGACAGTAAAAAACCCCGGCAAGCTTTGCTGGCTCGCCGGGGTTTGGAATTTCGTCAACCTTTGTCTTGTACCTTCAGGTTGTCCAATCGGCGAGTTGAGCCGGAATAATCGCTACAGCGACGAGAATAATTACGCTAATGACGATTACGTTAAGAAGTCGGACTACTCGCGCATCCAAGCCACTGGCCGGAATTTCAAACGCGAGTTGTGAACGACGATTGGACATAAAGTTCATTTTGAAGATGAAAGTTCGCTGCTTTCGGGAAAGCGCGGGCAATATAAACCATCGTCGTCCTTTCGGCTACTTAAATGTTTTTATCGGCGAATAACTTTGCCTTATCCGCCGGTTTTCACGGCGATCAGCAGCCCGGAACTCCAAGCCATAGGGCAAACGGTCAAGTCTGGACGCTGAGACAAATTGCGTATCAACGCTTCGACCTTCGGCGCGTGACCTTCCGGCCAGTTTGCCTGGGGCAACAAATCATCAATCACATACAAGCCGCCTGGCTCGAGCAAAGCCAGCGCAATTTCCAAATCCCAGAACTTGCCCGGCCAGGTATCGGCAAAGATCAGGTCGAACCGCTTGCCGTCCAGCACCGCCAAAAAAGCTGAGCCGTCAGCAATGTGAAATTCGATTCGCGGATCGTGGCCAAGATGACGACGAGCGATTTCAACGCAAGCCGCGTTGTTATCCACCGTCGTCAATCGGGAATTGGCGTCCATTCCATCCAGCAACCAGGCAGTTGAAATGCCCGTTCCGGTTCCGATTTCAAGCAACTGCGCCGACGGTTTTGATGCCGCCAACGTTCGGAGCAACGCACCAGCCATTCGCTCCGACCCCATCGCAAAACCTATGGCTTTTGTGTCAGCTTCAATGGATTCGATTGCGGATGGCAGCCGCAAATATTCCGCTTCGTTCATCGGCGTCAGTTGTTTTCGACGTACCTGCGAATCAGATCGCCCATTTCGGTGGTCGTCACCCGGTTCGGCTGCCCCTTCAAATCGGGCGTACCGTAACCGGCGTTGAGCGTCGCGGTGATGGCGTCTTCCAACAGCCGAGCTTCTGTTTCCAGCTTGCACGAATACCGCAACAACATCGCCGCCGAAGCAATGGTGCCAATCGGATTTGCAATGCCCTTGCCCGCGATGTCAGGCGCTGAGCCGTGAATCGGTTCGTACAATCCGACTTTGCCGCCTATGCTGGCCGATGGCAGCAGGCCAATGCTGCCGGTCAGCACCGAAGCTTCGTCGCTCAAAATATCGCCGAACAGGTTTTCCGTGACGATCACGTCGTAATCGGTCGGACGCATCACCAATTGCATCGCGCAGGCGTCAACGTAGCCGTGATGCAATTCAACGTCTGGATATTCCGCCGCCAGCCGAATGACGGTTTTGCGCCACAGTTGCGAACTTTCCAGCACGTTGGCTTTGTCAATCGAATGCAATTTTTTGCGGCGAAGCCGCGCGGCTTCAAACGCCACACGAGCGACACGATCAACTTCATGCACTGTGTAAGCCATGGTGTTCAAGCCGCGTTCATCGGTCAGTTCGCGCGGCTGGCCGAAATAAGCTCCGCCCATCAGTTCGCGGACAATCAGCAAATCGGTTCCGCGCACGATGTCGGCTTTGAGCGGCGAAGCGTCAATCAAAGTTTCATGCAGAAACGCCGGACGCAGATTAGCAAACACACCAAGTCCGGCGCGCAACGCCAGCAAGCCGGTTTCGGGTTTCAGCTTTGGCGGATTGTTGTCGTACTGCGGCCCGCCGACCGCGCCAAGCAGCACGGCGTCCGAACCCAGCGCAGCTTTCAGCGTTTCGTCCGGCAGCGGCACGCCGACTTTGTCCAGCGCGCATCCGCCCATCAAATGCTCTTCAAAGGCGAATTCGTGACCGAATTTTTTGCCAATGGTTTCCAGACATGCGACGGCTTCGCGCGTCACATCAACACCAATTCCATCGCCGGGTAAAACTGTGATCTTGTAAGTCATCTTTTCGATCTTCGATTACGGCCAAGCAAGAGTGACGTAATCGCCAATGTTGATTTGTTGAAGTGTTGCTTTGAGTTCAGCTTCCAGCCGTTTCACGACGCTCAGCTTGTTTGATGGGAACTCCACGATTGCCAGCTTCCGCCCTTTCAGGTTTTGCTGATAGCGAATGTTTTTGTCTGCTGTCAGAAAAACTTCAAACTCAGGTTTCGGCCAAATTCAACAACTTGCCGTTCTTGATCCCAGTCCAGCCCATATCCTGAACTGTTGTGGCGTCATGTTCTTCCAACATTCGCTTCAGATAACGTGGCAGGCTTTCATCAATCAGGACCTTCACTCGGCAAATCCCTCATCAGGCAGCTTTCGCTAAAACACTTTCAGAGGCTTGCTCAAGCAGTTGCAATGCTTGTTCGCGGCTAACGGTTGGGAAGTTATCCAGAAACTCTTCCAAATCGCAGCCATCCGCCAGGTAATCGAACAGCGTTTGCGCTGGCACTCGCGTTCCGACAAAAACAGGAGTGCCGCCAAGAATCTCCGGATCGGAATGAACCGGAAGCATATTGGTGAAAACTTTGTTCATGGATTCTTCCTTTCTCGCTCAAAATGCTAAGCCGCTTTTGCAGCCTTCTTTTGAATGTGCGGCAGCAATCCGCCGTCTTCTATCAGTTCTCGCGCGAAATCGCTGATCGGAACGAAGGTGGCTTCTTTGCCATTGCTCAAGTTGCGCAATTTCCCTGCGAGTAGATCAAGTTCCAGTTGGTCCCCGCCTTTCACAATTCCCAAAGCTTCCGGGCATTCAATTGCCAGAAAACCATTGTTGATCGCGTTGCGGAAAAATATGCGGGAATAATTAGCGGCAATGACCACTTTGATACCCGAGCCGCGCAACGCCCAGATGGCGTGCTCGCGCGAAGAGCCGCAGCCGAAGTTCTCTCCCGCAATGACGAAATCGCCGGGTTTGACCCGTTTGACGAAATCCACATCAATGTCTTCCATCGCGTACTTGGCCAGTTCCGCTTCTTCGTGAACGTTCAGGTAACGCGCCGGAATGATTTCATCCGTGTTGATATGCGCACGGTCGTACACGTGCGCGAAGCCTTTCAGGTTGGTTGGTAATTCAGGCATTTCCTTCTCACTTGATTAGGCGGCAGCAGCCGCAGTCTTTTTCAAAAACTCACGCGGATCGGTGATCGTGCCCGTGATTGCCGTCGCCGCAGCCGTTGCAGGCGAAGCCAGGTACACTTTCGATTTCGGCGATCCCATTCTTCCGACGAAGTTGCGGTTGGTCGTCGAAAGGCATTTTTCTTCCGCGCCGAGCACGCCCATGTGTCCGCCCAGACAAGCGCCGCAAGTCGCGGTTGAAACCACGCAGCCCGCGTCGGCGAAGATTTCCAGCAAGCCTTCTTTCATCGCCGTCTTCCAGACTTCGGTCGTTGCCGGAACTACGATGGCGCGCGTGCCGTCGGCGACTTTGTTGCCTTTGAAGATTTGCGCAGCGATGCGCAGGTCTTCGATGCGGCCATTGGTGCAGGAACCAATGTAAACCTGATCCATCTTCTCGCGCTGGATTTCGCCGATGAAGCGTCCGTTCGACGGCAGATCGGGCAACGCCACAATCGGTTCCAGCTCGTTCAGGTTGATCGTGAACCGTTCAGAGTAATTTGCATCTTCGTCGGAGTTGTAAATCGTGTACGGTTCGCTGGTGCGAGCTTTGACGTAGGCTTCGGAGATTTCGTCGGCGGGCATAATGCCGCTTTTGCCGCCGGCTTCGATGGCCATGTTAGTGATGGTGAAGCGGGCTTCCATCGTCAGTGACTTCAGCCCCGAACCGCGATATTCCATCGCGCGGTAGCGAGCGCCGTCCACGCCAATCTTTGAGATGATGTAGAGAATAATGTCTTTGGAATAAACGCCGAACGGCAAATCCCCATTCAATTCAAACAGCATGCTTTCGGGCACTTTGAACCAGAGTTCTCCGGTCGCCAGCGCGGCGGCCAGGTCAGTCGAACCGACGCCGCTCGAAAACGTGCCGAGCGCGCCCATCGTCGTGGTGTGCGAATCGCCGCAGACGATGGTTTGCCCCGGCAGCACATGGCCTTGTTCAGGCGCGATGGCGTGGCAGATGCCGTGATTGCCGATTTCGTAATAACGTTCGATTCCCTGCTCTATGCGCCATTCGCGGAGTTGTTTGGAAAGCTCTGCGCTCTTGATGTCCTTGTTCGGCACAAAGTGATCCGGCGTAACCAGAATCTTCGACGGATCGAAGACTTTGTTGATGCCGAGTTTGCGCAACATGGCCACTGCGGGCGGCGTGGTCACGTCATGGCAGACGACAAGGTCGAGCCTGGCGTTGACGATTTCGCCCGGCACAACCGAACCGCGTCCGCTGTGCGCCGCCAGAATTTTTTCGGTAATTGTCATTCCCATAATCGAAATTCCTTTTTGTAACTCCGCCGTTGCTGGCGGCAATGTTATTCAGGCTGCCAACTTCACAACTGGCCGCAATCGGCGATCTCCACCTTTTTGGAGGTTCTGCCGCTTTGCGAACCGTAGCTTTCGATTGCCTTCACCACATCCATGCCTTCAGTCACTCGACCAAATACAACGTGCTTGCCATCAAGCCACGGACAGGGAACAGTGGTGATGAAAAACTGCGAACCGTTCGTATTCGGCCCGGCGTTGGCCATGGAAAGCAAGCCCGGTCCTTCGTGTCTGAGCTTGAAGTTCTCATCTGGGAACTTGCCGCCGTAAATGGATTTGCCGCCCGTGCCGTTGAAATTGGTGAAATCGCCGCCCTGAAGCATGAACTGCGTAATGACGCGATGAAAAATGCTGCCTTTGTAACCAAAGCCCTGTTCGCCCGTGCATAGCGCGCGAAAGTTTTCGGCAGTCTTTGGAACTACGTCTTCAAACAATTCCATCACGATGCGACCGACTGCGTTGCCGTCGGCGGTGATGTCAAAATAAACCATTGGATTCGGCATGAAATCTCCTTAAACAAAAAATCAGTTTTGAACGTGTTTTCTTCTTTCCTGAGAGTACAAGGCTTTGTTAACCGCATTCAGATAAGCGCGCGCGCTGGCGTCCACTATGTCCGTGCTGGCGGCTTTGCCCGTGTACGAAGTGCCATCGAATTCTACGTGAACGAAAACTTCGCCGACGGCGTCCGCGCCTTGCGTGATCGAACGGACGGTGTAATCCAGCAGGTTGCCGGGCATGCCGGTCAGTTTGTCTATCGCCTGATACACGGCATTGACCGGGCCGTCGCCGGAAGAAGTCTGCGTTTCGCTTTTGTCGGTTTTGGTGTCGTTGACCGTGACGAGCGCCGTGGCCAGCGTCGAAGTTCCGGCAGTGGCCTGCACCGCGCGCAGTTTGTAACGTTCGGGAATCTGCGTGAACCCGTCCTGCAAAATGGCTACCAGGTCTTCTTCAAAGATTTCTTTCTTCTGGTCGGCCAGCTTGGTAAACATCTTGTAGGCTTTGTCCAGGTCGGGGCGCGTCAGGTTGTAACCCATCTCTTCGTATTTTTTGCCCAGTGCGTGACGGCCGGAATGTTTGCCCAACACGATGCTGTTGGTTTTCACGCCGACGGATTCCGGCGTCATGATTTCGTAGGTGATGCGGTTTTTCAGCACGCCGTGCTGGTGAATGCCCGCTTCGTGCGCGAAGGCGTTTTTGCCGACGATGGCCTTGTTCGGTTGCACCTGAACGCCAGTGATGTTCGACAGCGTCTGGCTGGAACGGAACAGTTCTTCGGTGACAATGTCGTTGCCGTAAGGCATGAGGTCTTTGCGAACGCGCAAAGCCATGACGATTTCTTCCAGCGAAGCATTGCCAGCGCGTTCGCCAATGCCATTGATCGTACATTCGATTTGCCGCGCACCGGCAGCAACGGCGGCAAGCGAATTAGCCACACCCAGTCCCAGGTCGTTGTGACAGTGAACGCTGATGATGGCTTTATCAATGTTGCGCACGCGCTCTTTCAGCGTGGTGATGATGTGATGATATTCGCTGGGGATGGTGTAACCCACGGTGTCTGGAATGTTGACGACGGTCGCGCCTTCGTCAATCACGGCTTCAATCACCTGACACAGGTAATCCAGATCGGAGCGCGTGGCGTCTTCGGCGGAAAACTCCACGTCGTCGGTGAAACTTTTGGCCAGACGGACAGCCTGACGCGACATTTCCAGAACTTCTTCGCGGGTCTTTTGCAGTTTGTATTGCAGGTGAATATCGGAGGTGGCGACGAAAGTGTGAATGCGCGGGTGGGCAGCATCGGCCAGCGCTTCCCAGGCGCGTTCTATGTCTTCGCGCGTAGTGCGACATAAACTGGCGATAATGGGACGGCGGCAAATTTTGGCGACTTCACGAATCGCCGCAAAGTCGTCGTCCGATGCAATGGCAAACCCGGCTTCAATCACATCCACGCCCAACGCGTCGAGTTGACGCGCCATTCGCAGCTTTTCTTCCAGATTCATGCTGCACCCGGGCGACTGTTCGCCGTCGCGCAAGGTGGTGTCAAAAATCACTATTCGTTCACTCATCCTGTATTCTCCTGAAAACGTTTGGGTCTGAAAATTTTGAAGGGACGCCCAAAAGTGTAGAAAAACATTGGACTTCTGCCCAATGGTTCGCGCATCATAGCACTGCAACCCCCAACCGTGAAGTTTATTATTTTTAGAACTACATAAATCTCAATTATAGCCAGTTGCCCTCAAAGGAGGATCGTGAACAGACTTAAGAGATGGTGGAGTACGGTCAGCGGCAAGCTGAAGCCGGAAGAAACTCAGCCTGACGACGTGACAGGGCGTGAATTGTGCAGGATGTTGCAACGTTGCCCGGTGTGTGGCGGAGGATTTGACGACCATCTTTACGCGCATTTCGCCGTCACCATCATGGCTGAAGACCGCAATGGCCGCGTTAAGGAATTTTTGCGCGCGTGTGAAGAACATCAATGGGAAACCGTGCAAGGGTTTCAAGAGTTCGACGCCCGCCGCGACGCCATGGTCGCGTATGCAATGCGGTGTTCAAACGGGCGCTTGGCGGCGTTGCTTGAGCGAAGCCCGTCGGAAAATTATGAAGAAGATCGGCTGATTGCGTGTGATGTGCTTGACGAACCGACCAGCAAACGCGTGAGCATTTTGGTGTCTCCGGGCGATTGGCGGCGAATGCAATGATGAACTGATTGCAAAGTCGCCGGAATGCGAGAGACTTCACTGTGCATGGTCTTTGCCCTGCGCGGCAACGAGCCTCTCAACCACTTCGTCATCGAATTTGACACGCAAATCGCGTTGCGGAAACGGAATTTCGATCCCAGCATTTTCCAGCGCCTGCAAAATGGCCGCCACTATCTGGCTTCTGACTACCGGATGCACCTGAATCACCGTCCAGAACCGCAATTCAAACTGCAAGGAACTGTCCCCAAACCCAGTGAACAAAACCTGCGGCGCCGGTTCAGGCAGAATTTCGGTGTGCGAGTTCGCCACATTCAACAACAGTTCAATCACCTTCTGTGGTTCCGAACCGTATGCCACGCCAACAGGGATTTCGACGCGCCGAATCTGGCTGGACAAGGTCCAATTGGTGACTTCATCGGAAATCAATTTGCCGTTGGGAACAATGACTTCCGCGCCCTGATATGTGCGAATCGTGCTGGAACGAATTCCGATACGGGTAATTTCTCCGGTGGTCGCCCCGACCTGAACGGCGTCTCCAACCTGCACTGGCCTTTCGAACAACAGTATCAATCCCGACACGAAATTGTTGACGACGTTTTGCAATCCAAAACCTATGCCGACGCCGAAAGCGCCTGTCAGCAAAGTCAACCGATCCAGATCGAAACCCGCCGCCGTCACCGCCAGCACAAATCCGGCAATCAGCAACAGATATTGCGCCGTCGTAGCCATAGCCTGCGGCACGCCGCGTTTCAACGGCACGCGCGTCAACACATCTTCCTGCAACACGATCTTGACGATCCTGGACAGGTAATACGCCAGCGCCACCACCAGCGCGAAAGACGCCACATCGCCAATCGAAATTCTCAGGCTGCGAAATCCTACCGAAGCCTCAAACACACGACCCAGCGCCGCCAGAAATTGTTCGCGCACGGTGAACAGTTCCAGCGAACCAATCAACCACAAGACGCCTGCCAGAAAATACACCGCCCGCGAAATCCATTTGACGATGTTGTCGCGGTAAAGCTGGACGAATACTGAAAGCTGCGCGCGATTCGTTCTGACCAACAACGCCATTCCCACGCAGATGACGCGCGCAGCGCCGTACAGCAATCCGCCGAGATAAATGCTTCGCAGCGCTCCTTCTCCCAGCACTTTCGCCAGTGTGAGAAATCCCAGCACATTGGCCAGAAATGAAATCGCCAGCAACCCTGCCATGACGAACAACGCGCGGCGCAACCATCGCAACGCCAGCGGCTGAACCGGCAAACTGTCGAATCGCTCCGGCCTCAGCATCCAGAAAATGACGCCGACTGCCAACGCCGCTTCGCCCAGAAACACCAGCCGTTCGATGCGCGGATCAATGTCCGCCAAAAACCGCACCTGATCGCTCAGGTGCAAAATCGCCAGCGTGAAAAACGGAATTCGCATCCACACGGGCGGTTCGAACAACGACCTGACCAGCAACAAAAAAGGAATCAAAAACAGCAAAGCGACAATGCCATTAATCACGCTGGCCGACCTGGGCGACAGCCACAACTGCGCCAGCAATGCCACCAACAGAGCCGCTGACACCGGACGTTTCAAAACCGCTGCCGATTGGCGCAAGTCGGGATCGTCGGCTGTCAGCGGATCAATCCTTTTAGCCAGAGCGATGTTCAGCAACAACGACACGACAAACAGAATCGCCAGCAAGGCAAAGCTGTTTTTCTGGGCGTTGAAACTTTCGCGCGCCACGGCCAGTTCGTGAACGAACGATTTGTTGTGCGTTTCGCCCGGAGTTTCCGCAATCACAAGATCAGCATTCGAACTTGAAAACGCAGCCCACAAAGGACGGCTGTCACGCGTCAACAACGTTCCTTGAAATTGCTGTCTGGCCGCCGCCAGATTGTCCAGCCGCATCGAAATCAACAACTCCAACTGCGAAACACGATCCTGTACCGCCAGCAAACGATTGGCGTGTTCCTGCGCCAGCGGCTGCACGGCGTGCAAATCAGCCAGCACACCGCGCACACGATCAAACACTCCTTCCAGCAAATCAGTGTCGGAAACCTGATCGAAGGTTGCCGCCCATCTGTCTTGTTCCTCGCGCAACCAGCGCAAGTCGGATTCGGCCTGAGTCAATTGATCGGACAGGTTTTTCTGCCAGCGCCTGATTTGCTCCTGATGAACATTCCAGTCCCGCTCCAATTCGCGCAATTCATAAAGCGAAGTCATAGCAGTCAATCGCTCTGTCAATTGCTCCGACTGAGCCTTGACCTGTTGCTCAAACGCCAGCAACTGTCCGGCCAACACTTCCTGTGCAGCTTTTGCCGAACTGCGACGTGTGATTTCGCGCAACGGCTGTTTGACCTGCTCGGATCGCGTGACGATTTCCGCCAGAGGAATTCCCTGTTCAGGCGTGGGCGCAGACGTTTGAGCCATTGCTGCGCAGGCCAACGCTGAAACGGCGACAAGAAACAATAAGGCGCGGAAAATGTAGGCGTGAACTTTCATCGGGATTCACTCAAATGCAAAAGTTGATTTGAAGTCAGTTGAGATCGTTTTGTTTGTGGGATTTACCGTTAGCACTCTAAACCGACACCACGCGACTCGACAAATCCGAGGAGCCTGGTGATTGCCTGTTCACAGGCAGAAGACTGGCCAAAGCCGGTTGGCTGGCATATAAACGATTTTTATCAACACTCGAAAACCGATAAGCAGGAGAACGCGACCATGGATTTGTCCCAACTGGAAATCTTTTTGTCCATTGCCGAAGAAAAAAGCTTTTCGCGTGCGGCGGAGAAAATGCTGCGTACGCAACCGGCCATCAGCATCACCATCAAGCGCCTGGAAGAAGAACTCGGCGAATCATTATTCGACCGCAGCAGCAAAAACGGTTCGCTGACCGAAGCCGGACGCGTTCTGCTCAGTTACGCGCAGCGAATGCTCAATCTGCGCGATGAAGCCATTGAAGCAGTCGGCGAATTGCGCGGCATGTTTCGCGGACGATTGACCATCGGCGCCAACGAAAGCACCTCGCTGTATCTTTTGCCGCCGCTGTTGATGGAATACCGCAAGCGATTTCCCAACATCAAAATCGAAGTTTTCCGCAACATCTCGGAAAAAATCCCGCTCGAAGTGTCCGAACGCAATCTGGATTTCGGCTTTCTTTCTTACGACCCTATGCACCCGAATCTGCAATCGTTGGAAATTCACCGCGATGAACTGGTGCTGGTCGTGCCGCCCAAACATCGGCTGGCCAAACAAAGCCTGGTGACGGTCAAAGACCTTGGCGAAGAACAATTCGTCGCGCACAATGTCAAAACGCCTTCACGGACGAAAATCTTCGAACTGTTCGCGCAATACCGAACGCCGCTGAACATCTGCCTGGAACTGGCAACGCTGGAAACGATCAAGGAATTTGTCCTGCTCAACGCAGGCATCGCCATCCTGCCGCGTCTGGCCGTCGAAGCCGAAATCAGCTCCGGCAAGCTGGCTGAGGTTCCGGTGAAAGGGATGAAAATCGAAAAGACTCTCCGTTTGGTTTATCGCCGCGAAGCGTCTTTGTCCCACGCTGCAAAATCCTTTTTGGACATCGTCAAAGAGCAAAACGAAATCACTTAACTGACTTTGAGCAATTTTGGCAAACAAGCCGCAATCCACGGGCAGCAAGTCGCGCCATCGTCAAAAAAAATCACAAGGCCTGGAAAGAATCTGCTTGATTGCGATTCAGCTTTTCAGCAAAAGTGAATGCTAAAAGAAAGTTTCGGCAATGTAGAATGCTTACATCGGGTGGTGGCGGCTGAAAATTCGCTTGATTTCGGGTTCTAATCTATGGTCTATTCTCGCCCGTAGTTAATCAGTTCAGCAGTACTTGGTGCCCCAATTTTTGCGACGACGCATTCCTACCTCGACCCCACCTTTGATAAAGAGGCATTTCAGCTACCGTTATTTTGACACCGTATGAATAACTTTCTTCCATTCGCTCTTCCCGATATTGGGGAAGAAGAGATTGCCGAAGTCGTGGACTCACTGCGTTCGGGCTGGTTGACGACCGGGCCGAAAACGCAACGTTTCGAGCGTGAGTTTGCCGACTTCATTGGTTCCGATGTGCAGGCGCTGGCCGTCAATTCGGCGACCGCCGGATTGCATCTTGTGCTGGAAGCATTCGGCATCGGGCCGGGCGACGAAATCATCACCACACCATATACCTTCACCGCCACCGCCGGTGTCGTCCGTCATTTGGGCGCTGACCCGGTGTTTGTGGACATTGACCCGAAAACCTTCAATCTCGATCCGGCAAAAATCGAACGCGCGATCACTCCGCGCACCAGGGCCATCATTCCTGTGCATTTCGCCGGACTGGCTTGCGACATGCAGCCGATCATCGAAATCGCCCGCCGCCACGGATTGAAAATTCTGGAAGACGCCGCGCACGCCCTGCCCGCGACTTATCACAATCAATTGATTGGGACGTTGGACACCGACGCGACTGTGTTCAGCTTTTACGCGACGAAAACCATCACCACCGGCGAAGGTGGAATGATTGTCACGCGCGATCACGCCATCGCCGAACGCTGCCGCGCCATGCGATTGCACGGCATCAGCCGCGATGCGTTTGATCGTTACACTTCGACAAAACCTGCCTGGCATTACGAAGTCATCGCTCCGGGATTCAAATACAACCTGACAGACATCGCTTCTTCCATCGGATTGCAGCAGTTGAAAAAGGCCTGGAATTTCCAGGAACAACGGCAATGCATGGCGGAAAGGTATGATGAGGAACTGGCCGGATTGCCCTTAACTTTGCCGCCTCAACCGGAAAACGGCGATTTGCATTCCTGGCATTTGTACGCCATCCGGTTGAACGACAACGCCGCCATCAGCCGCGAAGAGTTCATACAGCAGATGTCGGCGCGCGGCATAGGGTGCAGCGTGCATTTCATTCCGCTGCATCTGCATCCGTATTGGCAGAAGGCTTACGATTTGCAGCCGCATGATTTTCCTATGGCCTGGCGCGCGTTTGAACGCGCCGTCAGTTTGCCACTCTACACGCGCATGACTGAAGACGATCAGACGCGCGTGATCGAAGCAGTCAAGGATGTTTTGGCTGGCAGGCAAATGGATTTGATTGATGAAGAATCGGCAATCGGCAATCGGTAGTTGATTGTGATGGAGCAGGTTTTTTTGACCGCAACCAACCGCCAGAAAACGGCGGCAACCGATTGCCGTCAATCGGCAACCAACAAGCGGCTTCCAAAATGATTTCAGTAGCTTCAAAAAATGATTTGTCCGGGCAAGCCGTCGTTGTTTCGGCAACCCGCCGCGGTTTGGATTTGCTGCTGGCGATTCCGGCAGTGATTTTGCTGCTGCCGGTTTTGGCCATCGTCGCCGTTTGGATAAAGCTGGATTCGCGCGGGCCTGTGTTCTTTTTGCAGGAGCGCGTCGGATTGGGCGGACGAACGTTTCGCATCTTCAAGTTCCGCACGATGGTCACGGACGCCGAACAGCGCGGAACGCAAATCACAATTGGCCACGACCCACGCATAACCCGCAGCGGCCATTTTCTTCGCAAATATCGGTTCGATGAATTGCCGCAGCTTTTCAATGTTCTGAAAGGCGAAATGAGCATTGTCGGGCCGCGTCCTGAAGTGCCGCGTTATGTCGCGTTTTATACCGATGAACAGCGGCAGATTCTGGCCTTTCGTCCGGGCATGACCAGCCCGGCCACCATAGAGTTCAGCAATGAAAGCGAAGTCCTCTCGCAGCATGCTGACCCTGCCGACCCTGAAACCTATTACCGCGCCGAATTGATGCCGGCGAAACTCGCCATTGATCTTCATTATTCGCGTCAGGCGACGGTGTGGAGCGATTGCGTAGTGATCGTTCGGACATTGGCGCGGCTTCTCAATTGAAAAGTTTCCAGTCGTTGTTTTCCAGTTTCCAGTTGGCTTGCAACTGAGTTTGCCGCCCAACAACGGGCAGCAGAAACTGGTAATTGAAACAGAAAGTTGCCAGCCTTGCTGGGGCAGGCTAAGATGCGCGCGTTGTCCGCCACCTCGCCATTGACATCTTGCTTGTGACTTCCCGGAGAACTGGCCGATCAAGGGTTTATCGAATGAGTTTGAGTAAACAACTTCTCCCGCAATCAGGTGATTCTGTTTTTTCACCACAGTCAAAGCCGAATTTTTCGCAACGTCTGGCGTCGTTGATTCCGAAGATGATTATGAAACACTGGGTGCAAAATTACATGCTCAGTCGCGGCACGCAGATGGCGGTGGACGCTTTTATCATTCTGGCGTCATTCGTGCTGGCGCACGTGCTGCGGTTTGACGGATGGCCGCCCAAACTGGACGCTCAAAAAATGATTCTGGCTTTGCCGTATGTGGTCATGCTGCAAGTCGGCGTCAATTATTTCGTCGGCATGTATCGCCGGGTCTGGCGATACGTCAGCGTGCCGGACACGGTTCATCTGGCCGGCGCTGTGGGCGTGATTTCTCTGCTGATGCTGGCGTTTCGGCTGGCCATCGCTGACCCGCGCAGCATGTGGGTGTTTCCGATTGGTTCCATCGGCATCAACTTTTTGCTGGCGACGGCTGGAATGCTGGGCGCGCGTCTGGCCTGGCGCGTGGTGTGCGAAAAAGCCGCGCGCGCAAAAACTCAGGCCAACGGCGTCAAGCTTCGCACCTTGCTGGTGGGTGCGGGCGACGCTGGAATTATGACCGCGCGCGAAATCACCCGCCGCCGTGACCTGGGGTTGCAGGTGTGCGGGTTTCTGGACGACGAACCGGGAAAAATCGGTTCGGTGATTCAGGGGCTGGCAGTGCTCGGCCCGACTTATTTGCTGCCGGAAATGGTCAAAAAACATCGCGTGGATCAGGTCATCATCACTATGGCCAACGCGCGACGAAAAACCGTTCGCCGCATTTTGGACTTGTGCGAATTTGCCGCCGTTCCGGTCAAGATCATTCCCGGTTTGTATGAAATCCTGGGCAATCACGTCACTGTCAGCAACGTGCGACCGGTGGAAATCGAAGACCTGCTCGGACGCGACACCATCAACATCGAAGCCTGGCTCGAATCCAGCCAGAGTTCGTATGTCGGCAAACGTGTGCTGATAACCGGCGCGGGCGGTTCGATTGGCCGCGAACTCTGCCGACAGATAGCCACGCTCAATCCGGCTTCGGTCATTCTGCTAGACAAGGATGAAAACTCAGTCTTTGAAGCCGAGCGCGAATTGCGCGCCGCGTGCGAAAACAAAAAGATGGAAATCGTTCCGGCCATCTGCGACCTGCGCGTGAAAACTCGCATGCGGCAGGTGTTCGCCAAACATCGCCCGCAAGTCGTCTTTCATGCGGCGGCTCATAAACACGTGCCGCTGATGGAAAGCAACGTCGCCGAAGCCATATTCAACAACGTGGCAGGTTCTCAGCGATTGCTGGAATGCGCTGCGGAATTCGGCGTCGAACGCTGTGTGATGGTTTCAACCGACAAAGCCGTCAATCCCACGAACATCATGGGCGCGACCAAGCGCGTCGCCGAATTGATGTTCCAGGCACAGGCGTTGAAGCTCAATGGCGGGCGTCATTATTCATGCGTTCGATTCGGCAACGTGCTGGGCAGCCGCGGCAGCGTCGTTCCGATTTTCCGCGAACAAATCAAAAACGGCGGCCCTGTGACGATCACTCATCCCGAAGTCGAACGTTATTTCATGACCATTCCCGAAGCCGCGCAGTTGATTATCCAGGCCGGAGCCTTGGGCCAACGTGGCGAAATTTTTCTGCTCGACATGGGCGAACCGGTCAAAGTTTTCGATCTGGCAAGAGATATGATTCGGTTGTCCGGGCTGACCGTCGGCGAAGACATTGACATCGAATTTCTGGGTTTGCGTCCCGGCGAAAAGCTGAAAGAGGAATTGCTGATCGCCGAAGAAGGCGCGGAAACAACGCGATACGAAAAGATTTTCGTTGCGCCTCCTTTGCAGTATGATTTCGCGCGACTTGACGCCTGGATCGCCGATTTGACAGCCGCCGCTGAAAAAGGCGACGAAGACGCGATTTACAGAATCTTTTCCGCAATGAATATCGGCTTCCAACCGACCAATTGGAAGCCAAAGGAAATGGCCGCAAAAAGTAGTCAGTAGTCAGTAGATGTGCCGGCTGCCGAAAACTGACGACCGGGATCGGCTCAACAGAAAACTGGAAACTGACAATGCTCAAACGATTTTCGATTTACCTCCTCCTGTCTGCCGTTTTCCCGTCGTTGTGGCTGCAAACTTTTCCCAAAAAGTTTGCGCCATTCGACGGGATTACTGTTTCTGCCAGTTCGCACAGCCCTGTTGGCGAAGCAAACGAACAAGCCGCCGCCCCCGCGCGAACCCAGACCGGCAACAATTTGCAGGAGCGCAAGCTAACCATAGCCAACACCAGCACGTATGCCACCAGTTCCGCGTCAAAACCTCGCCGCAACATAGGGCGCGCGTTGGGCAAATTGCGTCGAGGCGGACCAGTGACTGTGGCTTATCTTGGCGGTTCAGTCACGTTGGGAAATGGCGCCAGCAACGCGGAAAAAACATCATATCGCGCCCTTGTGACCGGTTGGTTGCGGCAGCGATTTCCGCAGGCTGAAATTTCCGAAGTCAACGCCGGATTGGCAACGACCGGTTCGCTGTATGGCGCAATGCGTGTGCGCCGCGACGTGCTGGCGCAAAAAGCCGATCTGGTGTTTATCGAATTCGCCGCCAGCGACGGCAACGAAAGCATCGAACAGGAACTGGCCGTCAAAAAAGCCGTCGAAGGATTGTTGCGCCAATTCCTGATCGTACCTTCGCCGCCGGAAGTGGTCATGATTTACGCGCCGAACGCCCGTAAGACTTCGCGCGCCGAATGGCACGATCAGGTGGCCGCACATTATCAGGTTCCGGCGATCAATTTGCTGGAAACGGCGCAGCCTCTCATCGAAGCTAGAAAATTCAACTTTGCCAAAGACGGCATCAATACGAATGACGCCGGTCACAAGCTCTACGCCGACGCCATCACTGCGTTTCTGGCCGAACAGGAAAAACAGGAAGCGTCGCCGATTTTGCGCACGCTGCCTTCGCCGCTGGTCAGCGACGAAATGAATTACGGCGAGTTGAAGGCATTCGCCGAAATTCGTCCGCCCAAAGGCCACGAAGCCAGTTGGAAAGCCGAACCGAGCGCCGATCACGCCTTGCCCGCAATGCTGCTTTCCAGCGACAAAGCCAACGCGCAAGTCGAGTTTTATTTTGAAGGCACGGTCGTCGGCATCACTTTTCGGTCAAGCTCTGACGCAGGCATGATCGAATGCCTGATTGACGGAAAACCTGTGGTTGCGCAGATGGGCAAAGTGGATGCTTACAGCGCTTCGCCTCAGCTCAGCACAAAAATCTTCGGCGGATTGTCGCCGGGCGAACATCGGCTGACCGTTCGCGTCACCGGCGAAAAAAATTCAAAAAGCTCCGGCACGCACGTGCGCCTGGGATATTTTATCGTTGGTGGACAACGACCTGAGCGGTTGTAAGCCGACATTGCTGCCACGACTGGCGGAAAATTCGCCGCCAGTTGTCGCGCTGAAACAAGTTCGTAACTCAACCTTCCTTTGCTTCGTACCAAGCTGCAACCAGTTCAAAAGTTTTTGCGATTGCTATTTTGTATAGAGAACAAGGATGTTCAGTAGATGGAAACTGTGTGTTTGTAAGCCCGATAAAGTGGCTTGGTCGGTTTTTCGGCAGAGACAAATTCGGCAGATGCAAAACTGGCAGATGCCAGGTGAAGCGCATCCATTGTTCCAAGAGCGTATTGGCAAGCTAACTGATAAGCGTCGTCGTAAATGTCTGCCGGATCAACCCAGGTTTGAACACGACTGAAAAACTTTTCGTAAAACAAACGCTCTTTTGTGCGACCAAAATGAATGGCTAATGGAATGACTTCCATTTTTGAAAAAAGGCTGGACACAAATTGTCGGTTGGGATTGGTAATGATGGCCAGTGCGCGCATCTGAATTGCGCGGTCAGCCCCTGTTGCAGCTTGCACCAGAACGTTGCTGTCAAGATATGTGAGGATTGGCAGAGTCATTTCCACGCATCAAGTAGATCAACTGATTGATTTCTTCCGTTGTGCGAGCGCCTTGCTCTTCGGCAATTTCTGCCGCCAGCTTGACCATCTCGCGTCCAAATTCGGTTTCGATCATATAGCCGAGATCGTCCGGGATTTGAGCTTGACGAACTGTTTCAAATTCCTCGACTTGCTGTTTTGCCGTTATGGTTGCCATACAAAACTTCCTTTCGGCTGCATCATAGACTACTCGCAGTCAGGCTGCCAAAAGTTTAGTTTCATTCACTGAAAAAGAGAGAACCAATAGATGAAGAAGATTCTTGTCTTGTTGTTTGCTTTGTTTGTGCTTGTTCCGCTGGCTTCCAGCCGAGGGCAGGAAGCCGACTTGCGCTCGGCGAATGAAGCCTGGTCGGATGGCAAATACCACGATGCGCTACGCGCTTATTTGCGAATGCTGAAAGCTCCTTCTGGCGATCAATTTGTCGAAACGATTGCTCGGCAAACCGGCGAGCTTTATCACACCTACGAAATCACCGACGACGGGCGTTTACCGAAGCTGAGCGCTGACGGCAGCGTCGTCGCTTATGAAACCGGAACGCCAACGGTGACGCGAGTGTTTTCCATCGTCAATCGTTCGGTCGTCGCTGAACTGGCCGGAACCGGCGCGGCGTTGTCGCCTTCGGGCAAAAACATCGCCTACCTGAAATTGCCGCAACACGACGAACTGAAAAAAGCGCAGGCGGATTTGGACAAAGCCCAGGGCGCGGCCAGATTTGTGGCACTGCAAAACCTCAACTACTTTCAGGCGAAACACGCTGTGATTGCGTTGCGCAATCTGGCAACCAATCAGGAAATCGAATTGCCGACCAATGGATTGTTGAAAACTTCGCTGGCATTCGGCGCGGATGACGAAACGGTTTATTTCGTCGGCGCGCGCGAAAGCGAAACGGCTGGCAACGACATTTACGCGGTCAAAGCTGTGACGCCGGTCGCAGCCGTCACTTCGGGCGAAGGCTTCAAAATCCAGCCATCGCTCGACGCTTCGGGCAAACTTCTGATTTATGCGATTCCACTTTCAACGCCTTTTCCCGCGCCGCGCCAGCTCAATGGCGCCGCTCAACCACAAGGCGGGCAGGGGCAAGGCGGCGGCCCGCCTGCCGGAGCGCAATTGGTCGCCTCCAAATTCGGCGTGATGGAATTGGCCAATGGCAGAACAACCATCGTCAATGGGCTGGCTTTGACCGCCGCCGCTGATGGTTCAGCGGTGACGTATCTGGTCAGGGCGGGACAGGAAACCAGCTTGATGGCGCAACCAATCGGCGGCGAAGCGACGATGGTGTTGAAAACGAATGATCGGCTTGATTCGCCCGCCTTTTCGCCCGATGGCCAGCGGCTGATTTACGCGCGAATGACGAAAGATGATTGGGAGTTGTTTCTGATTGGCCGCGACGGCAAGAACGAAACACGGTTGACCCGCGAAATCCAACACGACATTCAACCGCGCTTTCTGGCCAAAGACCGCGTTTTGGGATTGATCGGCGAAGCGCGCCATCGCCGCGCGCACCTTTACGATTTGACCAACAACACGCGGACACAGCTTTTTCACAACAACTCGGTGCGGACGATTTCGCCTGAATACGTCTGGCAACCGAGCCGCGACGGCTCAATACTGATGATTCAAGCCGACCGCGACGGCAACACCGTTTCGCCTGAACGCGGCGTTTACGTCGTTGACCTGAATCGCAAAGTCACCAAAGCGGAATTGATAGCGCGACTGGAAAAACAACTTGCCGACGAGACGGCTCTGCGAGCGGAAGGCCAGCGCATTTTCACGCCCATCGCCGCCGAAGTTCGTCGCGCGTTGGAGCAGGGGTCGGTCAATCGCGTCTACGAACACGAAAAGGCGCTTTTTGATTTCGACTCGAAACACATTTCGCGCCCCGGTAACAAACTTGCGGTTGAGTATCTGACTTCGGCTTACAAATCATTCGGCTACGAACCCGAACAGCAGTGGTTTGAACTGCGACAGGCGCTTGGCGGCAAAACCGCCAACGTCATCGCCAAACTAACGGGCACGGAAAACCCGGAATTGGTTTACGTGGTCAGCAGCCATTTCGATTCCGTTCAAGCCGGCCCCGGAGCCGACGACGACACATCGGGAACTGCCGCCTTGCTGGAAGCCGCGCGAATGCTGGCCAAACATCCGCAACCTGCGACGATCATTTTTGCCTCGTTCACGGGCGAAGAATCCGGTTTGCTGGGAAGCCGCGAATTCGTTCGTCGCGCTCAAGCCGACAAGATGAAAATCGTAGGCGTGTTGAACAACGACATGATCGGTTGGGCGAATGACAATCGGCTGGACAACACTATTCGTTATTCCAACGACGGCATCCGCGACATTCAACACGCGGCGGCGTTTTTGTTCACGCGGCTGATTACCTACGACGCACGCTGGCATCGCGGAACCGACGCGACGGCGTTTTTTGAAGCTTACGGCGACATTGTCGGCGGCATAGGCTCGTATCCGGTTTTGGGCAATCCGCACTATCACCAGGCCACCGATTTGCTGGAAACGATCAATCATCAATTGATTCTGGAAACCAGCAAGACGACTGCGGCGACGTTGATGATGCTGGCATCTAGTCCTTCGCGGTTGAAAGACCTGAAGGTTGAAAGCTACGACGGTTCTACAGCGGAATTGTCGTGGACGGCTTCGCCGGAAAAAAGCGTGCGCGGGTATCTGGTGAGTTACGCCGGATTGAAACAACCGATCAAAGTCAGCGCGCCGCGCGTCAGTTTGAAAAACATCCCGCCGGGAACCGTCGTCAGCGTCAAAGCCATCAACGCGCGCGGACTCGAAGGCTGGGATTGGGCGCGCGTGACAGTGAAAGCCAGCGGCAGATAACCCTCAAACCACAAACCTGCAAATTCAACAGGCTGGCGCTTTTGTGAAAGATCGCCAGCCTGTTTGTTTGAAAGCTGAACGCCATCGCGTCAAAAGAAATTCGCGCCACTGATGGCGGCACCTGAATGGGTTGACTGAGTATTGATGCGTTGGTATTCCTTCTCTCAGCGACAAGGACTTTCCTGGTTCGCTGCAAGTGGAACAACTACTTCTAAAAAATCTGGCCTAAAATCATTGAACTCAAACTTGCCGTCAATTCACATCTTGATTCTGAATTACCGCATGCGCGATCAAGTGCGTGAATGCCTGCTGTCGCTTGCCACAGTGACTTATCCAAACCTGACCACCATCGTCATTGACAACAATTCGGCGGACGACATCGAACAGTTGCTGGCTGAAGAATTCCCACACGTCGTCTTTCTGCAAACCGGCGCGAATCTTGGCTACACGGGAGGCAACAACGCTGGCATTCGACACGCAATCAACGCCGGAGCCGATTATGTGCTGATTCTCAACCCCGACACGGTGGTCGTGAATCCGAACTTCATCAGCGAAATGGTTGTGCATCTGGAAACCCATACTGGCGTCGGCATCGCCGGGCCAAAAGTGTTTTTTCGTAAAATCGGGCAGGTGCAAAACACAGTGCTGTTCGCTCCGGGATTGTGGCGCAATCTGACGAACTGGTTCGCTTATCGTTGGAATCCCGAATCGTTTCAGCTTTCGGGTGACAAGGAAGTTGAAGCGGAAGTTTTGAACGGAGTGTGTTTGCTGATTCGCGCTGAATGCCTGAAGCAAATCGGTTTGTTCGACGAACTGATCTTCATGTACATCGAAGACGCCGATCTGGATTACCGCGCCCGGCAAGCTGGCTGGAAGGTTCGTTACCTGCCGATTGAAAGCATCGTCCACCGGCAGAAAAGCGAAGGCTACGACATGACCAGTCTGGTCAGTTTTCTGTTACGCCGCAATTCGGTTTATTACCTGTGCAAAATCGGCAAACGAAGTGAAGCTGCTGGCTATGCCCTGCTTTCCCTGTTGTTGCTGAGCGTCAGAGGCTTGGCGACTTTCAGCTATTCGGATGTAATTCGTTACCTGAAATTTTGCCGAAATCTGGCCGCCAGTTACTGGCAAATCCTGCTGAAACGACCGTTGGATCAATCCTTCGGACCGCCATTTTGAAATTGGAGCGCTGCGGCTTGCAATTCCGCAACGCTCCAAAAAGAAGCTATGGACAGGTCACAGCGGCAACCGGAATTCGGATTTTGTATTCGGCGCTGAACGTCAGCGGACGGGCATTGTTGCCGCCATTGAATTCGCCTGTGTTGAATTGCGATCCCATCAAAGGCAACAGGTCAACCGCAGTAGCGGCGAACCAGGCCGTCGAACCCGGAGGAATGAACTGGTTGATGACTGTCGGTTGCAAACGAAACGTGGACATGTTCACGTCGTTGTAACAAACCGCATTCTGATTCCCGGCGGAAGCAACCACGTCTCCATTGTTGTTCTTGCTCCAACCAGTGATCTGCACCGCAGCGCTGGGAACCGAAGTGAAATCCGTCAACGGGCGATACACCGAAACCACAGTCAGATTGGCTGCGCCGATCTGGCTGGGCACACTGTCAAACGCAATCTGCCCCGGCAAACGGTCGTAATTGACATCGTCGAAAATCATTTCGGCAAGCCCGTTGACGTTGGCCAGCACGCCGTCTTTGCGTTTGGCCAGCGCCACTGCGCCAAGCAATGACGAATACGGCCCACCGGAATTGCTGGCCGTTTGTTTGACGACTACGTTTCCGGTCAACCAGTTGAATTGAATCGGCTGGCCTTGCACATTGGTAGCCACAGCCATCGCATAGCCTTTTACGCCGGGGTCGAAATCGCTCATCAACAAACTAACTGTTTCCTGCGCGGCCAGACAAAGCTGAAGTTCGGTCGTCTGGCAGGTCGTACCGCTGACCAAAAATAACCGGACAAAAGCCTGCGTGGTCGGGCTGGTATTGGTGATATTAAGCGTAGAATTTTCTCGCGTCGGGTTGCTGGCGTTGGATGTGTAGCGATTGAAAAACAGCACGGAACCGGGTTTTTGATCGCCGATGATAGACGCCGCCGACACCGCACTGAGTTTCAAATCAACAAAGCTGACTGGAACGCCTGTGACAATCACTCGTCCCGGAGTCCCCATCACGCCATCGGAAAGCGCCCATAACAATTTGTATTGGCCTGGCTCCATGGCGACGCTGGCCAGATTGGCCTGCCCGGCATTCAAGGTCGCGTTTTCCAAAGGTTGACCGCCTCCGGTCGAAGTCCCGGTCGGCACAAAAGAAGCTACAGGAACCGAAGGAACCAACGTCGGTTTGAAGGTCGCTTGTTGAAAGGTAAGTGTGCTGGTGGCAATGATCGTTTCGCCGCGCATCAGATGAACGGTCAATACGGCTCCCGCAGGAACATCAATATAACTTGGAGATTGCACCAGCAAACTCGATGGCGACTCTGGCAGAGTGGAAGTCGGCATCAACGTAAAAAAGATCGCATCGCCAAAAGTTGTCGGCGATGCCTGAACCTGAACGTTTGAACAAAACACCACCACAATCAACAGCAACGCACACAGCAACCGGTCGTTGTTGAAGAGAGAATCGAACCTGACCATAAAACCTCCTGAGTGGAAAAAACAGTTCGGGGCAACAACGATTTCCTGAGTGAAAGGCTTTCAAATGAGAAACCTGCGCAACCGCATGCTTTGCAATCGAAAGCTTACAACACAGGGCTTCACGACAACTTTTACGTTTGCGGAACTGGCTGGACGAAACCACGAGTCACAGTCCGCTCTGAGACAAATGGCAACCAGGAATGGTTGAGAAATAATCTCACCTCCCGATTGCCAAACTGACTGAAACAATTGAGCTGAATAGCTTTTTCAATGATGGAAACTTGAGCGGGCAGAGTCTAAATCGAAGCAAAAAACTTTGAAACAGGATGAACATGATTTTTTTCAGGATGAACATAATTCAGGATCGGCTGAATCGGTTCAAACATTGATGGTCTTGTAAATCCTGTCGAAAATCTTGTTGATCCTGCTTTGGTCACCGTGTGTCAAAGTTTTTTGTTTTGATTCAGCACGAGAGCCGCACGGGAAATAGCAAAAGAGCGGCTGAAGAATTTCTACCGCTCTGATTTGCAGGCTACTCGCCGAAATCCACCAGGCCGTGCTGCACGGCGTACCGCACAAGCTCGGCGTTGGTCTTCATCTTCATTTTTAAGAGCAGCCGGGTTCGATAGGTGCTGACGGTTTTGACGCTCAATCCCATGTCTTCGGCAATCTGGCTGATGGTTTTTCCCTGGGCGATCATGCGCAACACTTGGAATTCGCGTTCGGACAAACGTTCCGGCGAAGGACGTGGCGAATCCGAACCGATTTCCGCCACCAGTTGTTCGGCCAGAGTGGAGCTGATGTATTTGCCGCCGCTGACGACTTTTCGCAACGCGCCGACCAGTTCTTCAGGAGCGCTTTCTTTGGTCAGGTATCCAGACGCGCCAAGCTTCAATGCGCGCAGGGCAAACTGATCTTCTGGGTGCATGCTGAGAATCAAAATCGGCAGTCGCGGACGCGTCGCTTTGACTTCCTGCAACACGACCAGGCCGTTTTTGTCCGGCATGGTGATGTCCAGCACCACGACGTTGCAGTCGGTGCTTTCCAGCTTGTCCAAAACTTCCTGACCGTTTTGGGCTTCAGCCACCACCTCAAAATCAGGTTCGTCGTTGATAATTTGCCTCAATCCGCGTCGCACGACGGCATGATCATCCGCAATCAATATTTTTATCATTGAAGTTCTTGTGGGAAGGTTGATATTCATTGTCCGTGATTTATGCCTCGCCAGACAGATACACCAACGAAGGCAGCCAACTAATGGTCATTGTGCATAGCTGGCCGACCAATTACTGAGTTGAATTTCTTTCGAGGTGTTCGCGTGATGAAAGACAAGTTCGGCGCGAACAAGAAACGCTTGTTTTATCGCTCAACAAATTGTGGCAATCTGCCAGCCTCAAAAGTAAACCCGCTGATTCTTCCTGTACGAGGTGGCGGGCGAAGAATACTAAATTTGCCCAGATAGCGAAATGTCTGAATACAATTTTGAAGGTAGTTTGAGAAAGATTTTCCGCACTCTATTTCTATTTGAATTAATCTGATGGTTCACAAATCCACCATTTTGTCTGACTCGACTACGATGAAACGACCTGAAGATCATTTGGAAATTTACGACAATCCGCAGGAACTGGCCTGGGCGGCAGCCAGCCGGTTTGCCAGCCTGGCCGAACAATCCATTGCCGAGCGAGGCGCGTTCACCATCGCGCTTTCTGGAGGCTCGACACCCAAAGCGATGTTTTCGCTGCTGGCGCAATCTCCGTTTGCGGCTTCCCTGCCCTGGTCGGAAATTCAGTTTTTCTGGGGCGACGAACGTTGCGTTCCTTCCGACCACCCCGACAGCAATTTCCGAATGACGACCGAAACGTTGCTCAGCAAAGTCGCAGTGTCACCGGAAAAGATTTTCCGCATCCCCGCCGAAAACGACGACCACCATCGGGCGGCAGAACTCTATTCGATGACGTTGCGGCAAACGTTCAATTCCGAAACCCCACAGTTCGATCTGGTCTTTTTGGGAATGGGCGCGGACGGGCATACGGCGTCGCTGTTTCCCGGCACTGAAGCGTTGCAAGTGACCAATCAAATCGTCGTCGCCAACTTCGTCGAAAAGCTGAATTCGTGGCGCATCACGCTGACGGCAAACACAATCAACAACGCGCGCAACGTCATCTTTCTGGTCGCGGGCGAAGACAAAGCTGCCACGTTACAAAACGTACTGGAAGGCGAATACCAGCCCGAAACATATCCCAGCCAGTTGATTCAGCCGGTCAACGGGTCGTTGCTGTGGATGCTGGATGAAGCCGCTGCCAGTTTGTTGAGCGGCGATGAGGCCGATTAAACCGTATTGTTGACGGCTTGCGAGCGCAAACCTAGAATCGCCGCGCTTTTGTTCAACTTCCACCAACATCCAATTTGAGAGGTTACGGCTATGCTGATTCGCCGCTTGTTTTTATTTTGCCTGCTGCTTGCAGGCTTGGCGCTGAACACGTTCACTGTGTCATCCGCCACCGCCAACAACTCCCTGGACGACCGCGATGAGGTTCTGAAGAAGATGGACGGACGCGCCGAGTATTACGGCGAAATGTCGCGTCGCATCTGGGAATTCGCCGAAGTCGGATACAAGGAACACAACAGTTCCACATTGCTGAAAGCCGAATTGAAAGCCGCAGGGTTTCAGATTCAGGAAAACGTCGCGGAAATTCCGACGGCCTTTGTCGCCACGTTTGGATCAGGCAAACCCGTCATAGGCATTTTGGGTGAATACGACGCGCTGCCCGGTTTGTCGCAAATGGCGTTTGTCGCCGAAAAGCGCGCGCGAGTCACCGGAGGTCCGGGTCACGGCTGTGGCCACAATCTGTTCGGCGTGGCTTCGGCTTTTGCCGCCATCACATTGAAAGATTATCTGGTGGAAAAGAAGCTCAGCGGCACAATCAGGTTTTACGGCACACCTGCCGAAGAAGGCGGTTCGGGCAAAGTCTTCATGGCGCGCGCCGGAGTCTTCAATGATCTGGACGTGGCGCTGGCCTGGCATCCCGGCGACGCCAACAGCGCCAGCCTGAAATCCACGCAGGCCAATGTCACTGCGAAGTTTCGATTTTACGGAGCGGCTTCGCACGCGGCGGCGGCCCCGGACAAAGGCCGCTCTTCGCTGGATGCCGTCATGTTGATGGCTCACGCGGTGGATATGCTGCGCGAACACGTGCCACAAACCACGCGGCTGCATTACATCATCACCAAAGGCGGCGAAGCGCCGAACGTCGTGCCGGATTTCGCCGAAATTTATATGTACGCGCGGCATCCCAGCATGCCCGTGTTGGATGGCATCTGGTCGCGCGTCGTCAAATGCGCCGAAGCGGGCGCGCTGGCCACCGAAACGCGAATGGAAATGGAACTGGTCGGCAGCGTCTACAACGAATTGCCCAACGAACCGCTGGCCAAAGTCATTGACCAGAATTTGCGACGGGTCGGTGGCGTGAAGTATGCCGCCGATGAAATGGCCTTTGCCGAAAAATTGCGAAAGACGTTTTCGCTGGAAGGCGCGCTTTCGCTCGGCAGTCAGGAACAGGTTCAGCAAATGGAAGGTGGCGTCAGTTCCGGTTCAACAGACGTTTCCGATGTAAGCTGGATCGTGCCGACCAGTGAATTCCGCACCGCAACGTATGTTCCCGGTACGCCCGGCCACAGTTGGCAAGCCGTCGCCTGCACAGGCAGTTCGATTGGCCGGAAAGGATTGACCGTCGCCGCCAAAACTCTGACGCTGACAGCGATTGACCTGCTGCACGATCCGAAATTGATCGAAGCCGCCAAAGCCGATTTCAACAAACGACGCGCGGGCTTCGAATATCGCTCCCGCATTCCGGCCAATCAAAAACCGGCGCTCAATTATCGAGACAAATAGATTCGGCTTCACAACAAAACGCAGAATCGGCGTTTGCCGGTTACGATCCTGGTCTGGCAAATCGCATGAGCGTTATGGGCAAATACACTCGAACCAAAATCAGTTTGACGGTTCTGGCTTTGGTGCTGATGGCGACGGGCGGTTGGCTTTATTTTCGCCGCCCTGAGCCGGTAGACATCGCCGCTTATGTGCCGGAATCGGCGCTGGGCTATCTGGAAATCAACAACCTGCCGCAACTTGTCAGCAACCTGACAGCGACGCGCGGCTGGCAACAGCTTGCGCCAGTGTATGGCGTTTCGGACAAGCTCGGTTATTTAACGCAAGCTGAAAAGTTCGGTTGGCTGGCGGGGATGACCGGCAACAACGAAGCCGCTGTTCTGGCCGACGCTCAAATCGCCATTGTCGTCACCGGACTCGAAGCTCGCGGCGAAGCCGTCAAACCTCGTTTTGCGTTGGTGCTGGTCTCTACGGGAAATGCCAAATCGCTGCAAACCCTGATCGAAAAACGGTTGCCGGAACTGGCTAGCAATATGCTCGGCCTGACCAAGCTCAAAATGGAAGAGCAAGCCGGTTTGCCAGTCAGCGTGTATCAGTCCGCAGCCGACACGCAAAAAGAATTGATTTCGATTCAAGTCGGCGACGCCTGGATTCTGGCCAACAACATAGATTCGTTGCGTGATTGTCTGCACACCAAGTTAGGCAGGCAGTCCGCGATGGCGAACAATTTTTATCGCCAGCAAGCTCGCCCGGCAGTTGGCGCGAATCCCGCCGCATTTGGCTTCGTCACCGCCGAAGGCGTCAAACGATTGTTGCGATTTGGAACCTACGTCGCTTCGGGAGGAGTCGTCGGCAAAGCCGCACTGGCCGGAGCCGTCGGCGAAGTCTTCACCGAATTTTCCAATCGCACCTGTGACGGGCTGGCTTACGGCGCGAGCTTTGAATCCGGCGCAAACGGGTTGGAAATCGTGGATCGTTACTTGACGCTGTTCAAACCGGAACTGACCGACAAGCTCAAAACCGTCATCAAACCCAATCCAACTGAAGCCGCCGCGCTCGACGTCATTCCGGCTTCGGCACGCGAAGTCACGATTTACAACATTGCCCAGCCCAGTCAGACGCTGGAAGAACTGGAAAAAGCCATTTCGGCTCGTGTGGATGTGGCGCAGAGTTTTTTGTTGCATCAATTTGTGCTGGGAATGCGTGAAGCCGCGTTCGGCGCGAAATCCTCTGACATGACCAACGCCGCCATCGGCGACGAAATCGCCAGTTTCAATCTGACCAGAGAAGCGCAAAACCGCGTCTGGCTGATTGCCGCGCGCGACCGCGCAATGTTGGCGAAGCTAGGCGAAAACATACTGACTCAGTTTCAGGACAGGAAAATCGCCAACATCAACCGCGAAACCGTTTCCGGTTATGAGTTGCTGGTTTCCAGCGAACCAACACGCGGAGCGGCGGTTTTCGTCGGCAACTTTCTGGCGCTGGGACAACGCGACCAACTGTTGCGGCTGATTGAAGCGCATCGTAACGGCCAGACTCTGAAAGCGTCATCGCAATTCAAACTGACTTCGCGTCCGACCGTCGTTGCGCCTTCGTTGAGTTTCACTTCCATCAAAGACGAAAGCAGCGATTTGATGATTGCGCTGGTCAGGCTGACTGGATTGTCAGTGATTCCTGCAAACGTAGCGGCGCTGGATCAGTTGCCGCTGGCCGCCAGCGCGACTTCGATCACCGAGCAAGGGTTGGCGGTGGAAACTCGTTCGCCGTTTGGCAATCTGCCGTTTCTGGTTTCGCTGTTTGCCAGTTCGAATCATCCGCAGCAGAGTGAATAAGGGTCTAAAGCAGGCCTGAAAAAAAACTACCGCTGTAAAAGTCACTCAAAGCCTTGAGTGAAAAGCAGATGAGCCGCATTCTTCACCGTCAAATGAAGAAAGTGCGTGGTCATCAAGGATGTCGGACTGTTGATCTCTATCCGAC